>Ga0209381_1000036_pt1 | contig 414353 bp, 335 predicted proteins | sample DewCreD2012metaG_FD_184111 | JGI IMG/M metagenome (GOLD analysis project Ga0209381, IMG submission 184111) | Hot spring sediment bacterial and archeal communities from British Columbia, Canada, to study Microbial Dark Matter (Phase II) - Dewar... ...
ATCCAAAAAACAGAGATAATTTTTTCCGGCCTCCTCTCATCTGCCGTTTCCCATCATTCCCTACGGCCGGAAAACTATCTCTTCTAACCCTTTCAACCAACCATTCGCTCCAAAAGCGGGTGCAAATGTAGAAAAAAATGTAAATATTCAAAGTATTAACCTGCATGGTTAAATTAATTCTTTTATTTTCGTACCTGTATTGAAAGATTAATGGCAAACATTGTTATCATACCAACTTATAATGAAAAGGAGAATATAGAAAAACTTGTCCCTTACATATTTTCTCTCCCGGTGGAATTTGAAATACTCATTGTTGATGATAACTCACCCGACGGCACAGCTATCCTTGTAAAAAAGCTGCAGGAAAAATTTCCCGGGCTTTATCTGCTCGAAAGACCCGGCAAAATGGGGCTGGGTTCTGCCTATATAACCGGTTTCGGATGGGCGCTGAATAACGGATATGACTATATTTTTGAGATGGATGCTGATTTCTCGCACAATCCTGACGATCTCGTCAGGCTTTATAACACATGCAGGGATGAGAAAGCCGGACTGGTAATCGGTTCACGCTACATAAGCGGAGTTAATGTGGTTAACTGGCCCCTCTCAAGAGTTCTGATGTCATATTTCGCCTCAATATATGTGAGACTGGTAACCGGAATTAAAATTCACGACACTACAGCCGGCTTCAAGTGTTATACCCGCAAGGCCCTCTCTGATATTCTGAACTACAGGATAAGATCAGCTGGCTATTGTTTCCAGATTGAAATGAAATTCATTGCCTGGAAACTCGGATATAAAATAATCGAGATACCTATTATATTCACTGACAGAAGGTCGGGAACATCCAAAATGTCTGGAGGCATTTTCAATGAGGCTTTCTGGGGAGTACTAAGAATGAAATTAAGAAGTTTTTTCATAAAGTATAAAAGAAGTCCCGACAACGAATATTAATCTTCTCTTGGCTCTTAATCTGAAGGCATGAGTTCAATCATTATAAGAAACGGCACCATCGTAAATGAAGGAAAAGCATCCAGGGGTGACATTCTTATTCTGAATGATATTATAACCGCCATTGGAGATATTGATGAGACGGTTATACCTGCGGGAACGACGTGTATCAATGCGGAAGGAAGGCTGGTAATGCCGGGAATAATTGACGATCATGTTCATTTCAGGGAACCAGGACTTACCCACAAGGCAGATATTTTTTCCGAAACCAGGGCCGCAGCCGCCGGTGGTGTAACATCTTTCATGGATATGCCAAATACCCTGCCCCAGGCGGTTACACTTAAACTTCTGGAGGAAAAATTCCGCATCGCCTCGGAGAAATCTCTTGTCAATTACTCTTTTTACCTCGGTGCAACCAACTCAAACATTGACGAAATGCTTTCGGCAGATCCCCGGAAGATCTGCGGGATTAAACTGTTTCTCGGAGCTTCAACCGGAAATATGCTTGTTAATGATGCCGGAACTGTCAGCAAACTCTTTTCTTCCACTCCGATGCTGGTGGCCTGCCATTGTGAGGATGAAGAAATAATTAATTCAAACAGGGAGATATTCATAAAGAAATACGGTGAAGATATTCCGCCGGAGTGCCATCCCCTTATCCGTAGCAGGGAGGCCTGCTTCAAATCCTCAGAAGCAATGGTACTTATGGCAAAACATTATAACACAAGGCTTCATCTACTGCACATCTCCACTGCCGATGAGTTGAGGCTTCTCAGCAACAATACAACGGCAGAAAGAAAAAGGATCACTGCCGAAGCCTGTGTCCACCACCTATGGTTTGATGACACCTTTTACGGGGTTCTCGGAAACAGGATGAAATGGAATCCTGCAATAAAAACCGCTTTCGACCGTAAAGCACTCATTGACGGACTAAACAATGGTTATATTGATGTTGTTGCCACCGATCATGCCCCGCATACACTTACCGAAAAATCAGAACCATACCTTAAAGCACCCTCCGGCGGACCAATGATCCAGCATTCCCTCCCACTTATGATGGAACTCCATCACGCCGGACTTATATCGCCTGAAACGATAGTTGAAAAAATGTGCCATAACCCCGCAAGAATCTTCAGAATAAAAAACAGGGGATTTATAAGGGAAGGCTATAAAGCCGATATATGTATTGTGAATACTTCGGAATCGTGGACAGTAAACAGTGAGAACATTCTTTACAAATGCGGATGGTCTCCCCTTGAAGGTACAACATTCAGGAGCAGGGTTGAATATACAATCGTGAACGGCACCGTTGTATTTAACCGCGGTAGCTTTACAGAAGATTTCCGCGGGGAACAACTCCTTTTCAATGAAATCTGAATCACCATGAAATATCTTGTAACACCCGCTCTTCTCTGCCTTATTCTTGCAGTCCCGGGATGCAGAAACAATAATGGCCTGAATAAGAATGAAGAAATTACTGTTCCGGCCTCAGGCGATTTAAGTAAAATGATTCCCGTTGCAAAAGATATTATTTCGGAAATAATTGTCAAACCTGTTTCAACTGAGGACCCATGGGAACTTGAAAAAGTCAGGGGCTTCAGCGGAGAAGCAATGTTTCTGAATCTTCTTAATAAAATCAGGGAAGGTAATATCAGAGTTTATGACTGCATCTCAGGAGAAGTGTTCAGTGAGGAAGAGGCAAAAAAGATACTTGAAGAGAAAGGCAGTGATGTTTCAAAGATTGCCAAGCTGCAGTTTACAGAGGACTGGTATTTCAATCCGGAGACCAATGAGATTTTTAAGAAAGTGAAATCGGTTTCACTGGGATATGAATCTCTCCGCGCCGGAGGATTGCCGCCTGCCTATCTTCCGTATTTCAAGGTAAAAACTGAATAACAATCAGTTATCCTGTTTCTTTCTCACAACAAACCTTACTACCCTCCTTGTTTTCTGTTCAAGAAGTATCTCCCTGCCCGAAATAACTTTTTTTATGGCATCCTCCGTGTGCCTCATAACGGTTATTATTTCCACATTCTCGTTGTAAATGATCTTATAATTCCTTGACAGGTCATCAATAAGAATTCTGATTTTACGGGGTTCATGATCGACGCAGACATTTATGCTTACAGCACTGGCCTGTACCAGGTTTACTTTAATGCCATGCACCATGAAATTATGAAAAACAAGACTCAGGTTATCTCCCATAACAAATGAGAAGTCGACAGGAAGAACTGAAACAAGAATCTGGTTTTCCTTTCTGATAAACACCGGAATATCGCTGGCATCTCCGGCAGCTGAGGTAACCAGTGTACCTTCCGACGAAGGATCCAGAAATGATTTTATATACAGGGGAATATTTTTATTATGAAGAGGCTTGACGGTTTTCGGGTGAATTACCTTTGCTCCTGAGAATGACATTTCAACCGCTTCCTTGTATGACATTTCCTTAAGTCTTACTGCCCCGTCCAGCCATCCCGGATCGCAGTTAAGAAAACCCGGCACATCCTTCCATACAACAACCTTTTCCGCATCAAGGATATTTGCCAGTATAGCTGCCGTATAGTCTGATCCCTCACGGCCGAGCGTTGTAGTGGTGCCGGCGGCTGTCCCGCCAATAAAACCCTGGGTAACAATAATTTCCTTTTCAGAAGCGGCAAACTTTTTCCCGATACGTGAACTGCTTTCTCCCCACAAAACATCAGCATCGCGGTACCTGTCGTCAGTAATAAGATAATTCCTGATATCAACCCATTCAACATCGTAACCGGCAGCCGAAAGATAATCAGCTACAAGTGTGGTTGACCACAGCTCCCCGAATGAGACCACCTGGTCATATTCAAAATCGTAATCTGTTCCTCTTTTGGTTTCCAGATATTCTGAAAGCAATGCGAAGAGTTTGTCAATTCCTTTCCGAAGATCATTCTTCTCATCCGATAATCCGGCAGCAACCGCCAGGTGATACTCGTAAATCTCTTTTAAATATTCTTTATAAGTAGTACTGCCTTCGATCCACTCCTTAAGCACTTTTTCTAGGGCATTTGTGGTTTTTCCGAAAGCTGAAATCACAACTGCAATCTTACCGGGATTTTGCCTGAGTATTGAGGCAAGATTCCTGATCCCGTCTGCATCTTTAACCGATGCTCCGCCGAATTTAAAAACAACCATACTGATATTAGGCAAGTTCAGACAAAGGTATTTATTAAATGTATATTGCGGAATTTATATTCAGACAGGTTTCAAATAATTTTTACCGGAAAATAAACTATTCACTTAACCTGCCTGTTTCTTATCTTTGCCTTTCTTAAAATGAAAGCAGATCTGCTCACCGGCCTTTACAGTGAACATCCTCTGGTAAAAGAGGTTATTTCTTATTTCTCGCAGTATCATGACGGCAAAGTTTTATTCAAGGGTTTGACCGGGTCGGCCGGTTCCCTGGTGGCAGCATCACTTTTAAAACACTTTCCCTCGGTGTATCTGATAGTACTTCCCGAGAAAGAGCAGGCTGCCTATTTTTATAACGACCTTTCATCGGTTACCGGCGACAGCAACGTTTTTTTCTTTCCTTCATCTTACCGCCGATCGGTGCTTTACGGCCAGACAGACCAGGCCAATATTGTCCTGAGAACGGGTGTGATTGATTTTTTATCAAAAGAAAAGCGTGGCGGAATAATTGTCAGCTACCCCGAAGCCCTGATGGAGAAGGTAGTAAGCAGGAAGATCCTCGGCGAAAATACCTTTATTATAAATAAAGGTGAGAAGCTTTCTATGGGATTTCTTACCGACCTGCTTGAAGAGTATAATTTTAATCTTACAGATTTTGTATCTGAACCAGGCCAGTATGCAATAAGGGGAAGTATTGTAGATGTATTTTCTTTCTCTTCCGACATGCCATTCAGAATCGATTTCTCGGGAGATGAGATTGATTCTCTCAGGTCTTTCGATCCCGACAGGCAGCTTTCGGTGGCCGTTCATGAACGGATTATGCTGGTCCCTGACCTTAGCGGAGCTTCCCGTACCGATGTAAGCGAAACTTTTATTTCACTGTTGCCTCCGGGGTCTGTGTTATGGATTGAAGACAGTGAAATGATCCTTCAGAAGATCAACACTATCAGAGAACAGGCTCTGCAAAAAAAACCACCGGAAATATCGGTTAATATTGACGATATTATCATAACCGGATCAAAACTCTTCGACGAGACTTTACCGTTCGGGGTTATAGAGTCAGGTTCCCTGCCTGTAATAAAAGGAAAAGCCATTTACGAATTCAACACCGAACCCCAGCCGGCTTTCGGGAAAAACTTCGGGCTGCTGGCCGAAAAGATGCGGATGAATTATGAAACCGGTTATAATACCATAATTGTTTCTGAAAGTGAATCCCAGATTAACAGGCTGAATGAAATCTTTGCGGAGATAGGACCCGATATCAGGTATACCTCTCTGATTGCAGGGCTTCATGGAGGTTTTACCGACCACCTTCTCAAAACTGCCATTTACACCGATCACCAGATATTTGACAGGTACCATAAATTCAGAATCAAGGGTTACTTTTCAAGAAAGGAAAGTATTACATTAAAGGAACTTACAGGGCTTAATCCCGGCGACTATGTTGTGCATACAGATCATGGCATTGGCCGGTTCGGCGGACTGGAAAAGATAGAGGTAAACGGGAAGATTCAGGAGGCTATCAGGCTGGTGTATAAGGACAACGATATACTATATGTGCCGATACACTCCCTTCACAGGATATCAAAATATAAAAGCGGTGATAATGCCGCACCCAGAATAAACAAGCTGGGCTCAGGCGCCTGGCAGAAACTCAAAGAGAATACAAAGAAGAAGGTTAAGGATATTGCAAAAGATCTGATCCAACTTTATGCATCCAGGCTCTCCGCCACCGGTTTTTCTTTTTCACAGGATTCCTATCTGCAGCGTGAGCTTGAGGCTTCATTTATTTACGAGGATACGCCTGACCAGCTTAAGACAACCAACGAAGTGAAGAAAGATATGGAAGCACCGCATCCGATGGACCGGCTTATATGTGGTGATGTAGGTTTCGGCAAAACCGAGATAGCAATAAGAGCTGCCTTCAAGGCTGCAGCCGACAGCAAACAGACAGCCCTCCTTGTGCCAACCACAGTGCTGGCATACCAGCATTACAGAACCTTCTCTGAACGATTGAAAGATTTCCCGTGTAATGTGGAATATCTCACAAGACACAAGAAACAATCAGAGCAAAAGAAAATTATTGAGAAACTTGAAAAAGGTGAAATAGATATTATTATCGGCACCCATAAACTGATAAGCGATAATGTAAAATTCAGGGATCTCGGGCTGCTGATTATAGACGAGGAACAGAGGTTCGGGGTAGCAGCAAAGGAGAAACTAAAAAAACTCAAAACCAACGTTGACACCCTGACACTGACTGCAACCCCTATTCCGCGAACCCTTCAGTTTTCCCTTATGGGAGCCAGGGACCTGTCGGTAATAAACACTCCTCCCCCTAACAGGATGCCGATAATAACTGAACTTCACGGATTCAATGAAGATATTATCAGGGAAGGCATTGAGTATGAAGTGAGCCGTAACGGACAGGTTTTCTTTATCAATAACAGAATAGATACTATTTACGAAATTGAAAAATTACTCAAACGGCTCTGCCCTCAGGTAAAGACAGCTGTCATTCACGGGAAGATGGAAGGCAATGATATTGAAGAAACCATGCTCGACTTTATCAGAGGTGATTACGATATTCTGATATCCACCACAATAATAGAATCAGGTCTCGATATTCCGAATGCCAATACCATCTTTATCAATGATGCACATCATTTTGGTCTCTCCGAGCTTCATCAGCTAAGAGGCCGTGTGGGCCGTTCAAACAGAAAGGCTTTTTGCTATATTCTCTCCCCTCCTCTTTCATCCCTTACCCCCGAAGCAAGAAGGCGGTTAAAAGCAATTGAAGATTTTTCAGAGCTTGGCAGCGGTTTCAGCATAGCCCTGCAGGATATTGATATCAGGGGATCCGGTAACCTCCTTGGAAGCGAACAAAGCGGTTTTATTGCAGATATCGGATATGATACATATTACAGAATCCTGAAAGAAGCTGTGGAGGAACTAAAGGCTGAATCAGCTATATTCACCCATGAAACTCCTCAGGATAACTTAATAAACGAAACAAAGACCAGCTATGTGACTGATGTGCAAGTTGATACCGATTTTGAGATAATGTTCCCTGATGAGTACATATCAAACATCTCCGAGAGACTAAGGCTTTATAAGGAACTCAATGAAATTGAAACGGAAGAGGAGCTTTCGGTTTTTGAACAGAGCCTTACCGACAGATTTGGCCCGCTGCCTGCCCCTGCAGTGTCCCTCCTCGACATCGTCAGACTGAAATGGTTAGCCTCAGAAACAGGTATTGAAAAAATTATACTCCGCCAGGGTATGATGATGGCTATTTTTGTCTCTTCACCCGACTCCCCCTTTTACAGGAGCGATTTATTCGCAAATGTCATGGGGTGCCTGAACTCAATGAAGAGAGAAGTTAAAGTAAAACAGAAAGATAAGAGGCTTTCTTTTTCCGTGCAAGGGGTGAAATCGCTGAAAGAGGCAATGGAATTACTTAAAAGGCTTACCCACAATTAACTGCTGATGATTGTAACTTTTATTATTTTTGAACCAGCATCCCGGTATGAATCTGGTAATTGACATCGGAAATTCAGGACTCAAGTATGCCTTTTTTGAAAGGAATGAAATAATCATATCCGGAAGGCTTGATGAGTATAATGAAGATAATTTTAAAGATACCATAAGTATAAGCCGTACCGACAGGGTTATTATTTCTTCAGTTAAAGATATTCCCGACTTCATTCTTACATATCTGACTGAAACAGCATCTTTTGTTCATTTCCTCTCACGGGATTCAAAGCTTCCGTTTGAGGTCGATTACAGGACACCTGAAACTCTTGGTACTGACAGGATTGCAGGAATCTGCGGGGCCTTTAAAAGAACAGGAGGACGCGACTGCCTGGTTATTGATGCCGGAAGTGCAATTACTTTCGACTTCTTTACGGGTGGCAGATACAAAGGGGGAAATATTTCCCCCGGAATCAAGATGAGATTCAGGGCTTTGAACCAGTTCAGCGCAAGTCTGCCGCTTATCAGGCCCTCCTACGGGAAATTGCCATTCCCGGGTGATACAACAGCCGGTGCAATTGAAGCTGGCGTATTGACTGGTATCCTATACGAAATAAATGAGTATATTCGCACGTTTAAAGAAAACTATAAAGATTCTGAAGTGTTTATAACCGGAGGAGACAGCAGCTACATTGCGGAAACGCTGAATAACAGGTTTATGGTTGCAGTTCCGTGGCTGGTTCAGGAGGGACTTAATTTTATTCTTGATTACAATGCAGGGTAAGAAAGCAGAGACAATTATTATAATAATGTTCTTTTCTCTGGCACTGAACGGCCAGAAACTCAACAACTCATCCTACGGAAGGTTCAATTTCGGTGTTCTCAACCCTCAGGGAAGCTTTAAGAGCCTGGCAATGGGCGGCACAGGCATTGCATTACGGGATAACAACAGCATAACCTTCAGGAACCCGGCATCCTATTCTTCACTCGATACCAACTCATTCGTTTTCGACATGGGACTTGATATCAGCAGGGTGAAAATTGATGACGGCACAAACAAGTCTGCCTCCGTTGACATGAATTTCAGGCATATCATGCTCGGATTCCCGCTGAGCAGAAAGGTCGGGGTGGCTGCAGGTCTGGTGCCCTTCAGTAACGGTTATTATTACATGACAAGGAAAGTCACAAATGAGAGTCCCGATTATGACCCGCTTACAGGTAAATACAGTTCCTATCATAAAGGTACCGGAAGCATCACAACCATGTTTGCAGGTATTGCAATTGATATCACAAAAAATTTCTCGGCCGGGATCAATATGACAACCATGTTCGGCAAACTCGGAAGGCTCAACCAGTTTGATCTTGATGATTACCAGAACTCCTTCAGCCAGAACAGTAACGAATACCTGACAATATCGGGAATGAATTTCGATTACGGTCTCCAGTACGGGGGTAAAATAAAGAAAGATTATTTTATTACACTGGGCTCTTCATTTACCGGGGCCAGAAACTATAAATCAACCTTTAGTATCCTTAAACAGAGGTATTCTGTTTACATGTACAGTCCTTATTCCCCTGATACACTCTCCTATGCATCGTACACTGCCACAGATTCCACCAGGTTGCCATCAACATTCAGGTTCGGATTCACGTTCGGTAAAACCGATAAATTTCTCATCGGGGCAGATTATATAACGAGCCTGTGGAGTGATGCCAGGATTCAGGGGGCCACTGCCGGAATGGCCGACACCAGGACTGTTATGGCAGGTCTGGAATACATACCTGATAAGTATTCAAACACTAATTTTCTCAAAAGAATTGAATACCGGCTCGGCGGCCATATTTCTCAGAACTACCTGGTTATCAACAACAGCCGCATAAAAGAGTACGGTTTAAGCGGCGGAGTGGCATTCAGAATGCGAAACTCTCTTTCAAGGGCAACGTTTTACTTCGATTATACCGTGAGAGAAGGGAACGTTTCAAAAGGCATCCCCGGCGAGCATGTCTTCTCTGCCGGTGCAAGTCTGAATTTCTACGACTACTGGTTCCTGAAGCGGAAATACGATTAATATTCATTCTCCCCGAAAGTAAGTGCGAATGTCACTAAAACTTTTATCTTTTTATTCAAAATTATTTCCCGGCTTTCTGGCCATATTACTACTTTCATCGTGTGAAAAGAAGATCGGAACCATAAAGAAATCTGATATAGAATCGATGCCAACGCAGACAGCAAAGGATTTTGAGACAATTTATTCCGATTCGGGACTGATTCAGCTTATAATGAGATCACCTCTCATGGAGCGGTATTCCGATCGCAAGTCGCCTTATTCCGAGTTCGTAAAAGGCATTGAGGTTTTATTTTATGACGGCAGGGATGAACCGCTGGCTTCTCTTAAATCGAAATATGCAAGATACACTGAAGACAAGAAGGTTTGGGAGCTCAAGGACAGTGTGAGGGCGGTTAACGAAAAGAAAGAAATACTCGAAACAGAATTACTTTACTGGGACCAGGAGAAGGAACTTGTTTACACCGACAGGTTTGTAAGGATTACAAGTGATGAACAGATCGTTATGGGTACCGGGCTGGAGGCTGATCCGAGGTTTACAAGGTGGAAAATCAGGAACGTCAGTGCAACAATATACCTGAAGGATGAAGAATAAGTTTCTCCTGGTTCTGGAAATCGTGTGGATAATAATCGGACTGGCCTGCACAGCGGCAGGAATAAACTCTTCTATAACAAATGATTTAAAGAAATCCCTGATCTTTTTCATAATGGCGGTTATATCATTCATATTTGCCCGGATCCGCCATGTACAGCGAAAAAAGCTGTAATTTTGCACCATGGAGTCATACCTCGCAATAATTCTCGCTATCACATTTTCGGCCTTCTTTTCAGGCATGGAGATTGCCTTTGTCGGCTCAAACAAGCTGAGGCTTGAACTCGATATAAAACAGAATGTTCTCGGTGCAGGAATATTGAAGTTTTTTAACGCACACCCGGGTCAGTATATTGCCACTATGCTGATCGGGAATAATATCAGCCTGGTAATTTATGGTCTGGTTATATCGGATATTCTTGCGCCTGTTCTTGGCGACTTAACGGAGTCGGAGGCTTTGATCCTGATCATAAAAACCCTCGTATCAACATTAATAATTCTTGTTCTTGCGGAATTTCTGCCAAAAGCCGTTTTCAGACTAACACCTAACTTCTTCCTGAGGCTCTTCTCCTTTCCTGCTTTACTTTTCTACCTTTTATTTTATCCTGTTTCGAAATTCTCTTTGTTTATTTCCAACCAGTTACTGAGGTTATTTCCCGGAGGAAGCAAAGACAGGGATACCGGAACGAATCAAATCTTCAGCAGGGCTGATCTTGATCATTTTGTGTCTGCAAACAACATTGAAAACATCCAGGATGTCAAAGAGAGGGAAAATATAAAATTATTCCAGAATGCACTCGGCTTTTCAGGTGTTAAGGTACGTGAATGCATGATACCCCGAACAGAAATTGAGGCCGTTGAGATAAACAACAGTATTGAGAAATTAAGGGAAAGGTTTGTAGAGACCCGGTATACACGGATTCTTGTTTATTCTGAAACTATCGATCAGGTTGCCGGTTATTTTGAGCTCAAGGATATTTTCAGAAATCTTCCTGATATTAAAAGCGGGCTGCGAAAGATTGCCATTGTACCTGAGACGATGCCTGCAAGCAGGCTTCTCAAGCAGTTTGTTGATGAGAAAATAAATGTTGCCGTGGTGGTTGATGAGTTTGGCGGCACTTCAGGGATGGTAACTATAGAGGACATGGTTGAGGAAATTGTAGGTGACATTCAGGATGAGCACGACACTGAGGAACTGGTGGACAGGCAGGTTGGACCAGGTGAATATATATTTTCGGGAAGGCTCGAGATTGATGCTATAAATGAAAAATACGGACTCGGATTGCCCGAGTCGGATGAATACGAAACATTGGCAGGGCTGGTTCTGTACATAAACGGGGATATTCCCAAAACGGGACAGGTTGTAAAAGTGAGAAATTACGATGTAAAAATCCTCCGTTCTTCACCAATAAGGATTGATCTCGTTAATCTAAAGGATAGTACTTTAAATGTCAATTGATTCCTGTTGGTATCTGTTCACTCCCCGGGATAAGCTAAAAGATATTTATTAAAAAATATTTCTTTCAGCAGAGATATAATAAAAGAGGGCCCCTCACAGGACCCTCTTTTTGAATTCTGCGTTAAAACCTGCACCTATTGCATTACCATTACTTCGTATGATTTTCTGGTTTCGTTACTGTAACCGCTGAACAGAACGAATGTCCATTTCCCCGGAGTATGCTCGTAGCAATAGTTGAAATCCTTTACTTCAGTGCCGTCGGGAGGAATTGTACCGGTGTTGTAAACAAACCAGTTGGTGGTGGTGGGAAGGAAGCTTGGAGGAGAGCTTGTAAGAACCACCCTGTAACAGGGTTTTGAAACACCCGGTATAGTAATGGTACCCGATTCATCAACCGTAATGGGGTTATACTTGTACCCTGCTCCCCCCAGATCAGCATATCCGCCTGAAATTGTATTGGGACCAACCGACAGAAAATCCTTTGTAAGGTTCAGGGCTCTCGGGCTGCTTGGATGAACAAAATACCCGGTCACTTTATAGGTTCCATGATATTTGTTTTTTGCCATTACCCTTACGAGCTTGGTGCCGTAGTTACCGCTTACGACCAGACCGTTGTCTGCAGAAGCAATCTTGACCCCTATAAGGTATTTTTTGGAGAAGAGGTCCGGTATAAGCGACGGATTAATTTTGATAACCCAGTCGGTTTCACGTTCTCCTGCAGGTATTGTTACATCGTAGGAAGCGATGGTCATTGCTGCCATCGGAACCGGATAAAACATTGTTGCAGGATCAGTGAGGCCTTTGGCGGTATTATAAGCAGTTATAAGCGCATCGTCAAAAGCCAGTGTGATCTTTGTGGGCGACTTAAGAGTGTTGGCTGAGGCAATATTTACCCTTACCAATGGTACATCAACAGGGGTTGTAGTGTAAGTAACGTAATAAAATGTTGTCCCGGTTGATGCATCCGGAGCTTCTGACAGCTCTGCGATTGCCGGTGAACTTCCGAAATCACCGAGAAAATCTTCCAGGTCGTTCAGACAGGATGTGAGTGAGATTGCTACCACAACCAGGAGCGACAGAAGTTTTATATTCATCTTTTTCATATTTCCTAGATATTTAAGTGATAAACTTTAAGCTATTTAACAACAGGTGCTTTATCCCAGAAGACCCTTGCATCAAACGGATATGCATTGGTGGTGAAAGGTACACCCTGTTTGGTAATCGCTGCCTGTGTATTAGCTTTATTCAGGTCGTAATCACCCTGGGGATATGGGAATAACCTTGGTATCTGTCTTCTGATGATACCTCCCGGATAATAGCTAAGCATCTCATAATCTGGTCCGAGTCCAACAGGATCGGGATACCCTGTACGGCGATAGTCACACCATGACTCAAAATGATTCAGGAAGTAATTGGCTATCCATTTTTCTTCTATTATCTTTCTGATTTTTGTGGCGAGAGGATCGCCGGTGATATCAGCCACAGTGCCAAGATAGGTTGCTTTATCTGCTGCCGGAACCTTGCATGCATCAAGGGATGCCGTAATACCATTTCTGAACGCGGTATTTACATTAGTACCCACAACAGCCGGATCGAGGATCCCTCTTGCGAGTGCTTCAGCCTGAAGGAAGTATGATTCGGACTTCAGGAAAGCAACAGTACCTTCAACCGCTCCGAGAGTTCCTGTTTTTGTCTTGGTGGCAGGATCAACACCTGCATCAGAGCAGATAAGAACCCAATGGTAATTTGCTGCAACTGTGGTATTTGGCTGGACAACCAGATCACCATCTGTTCCGAATTTGATTGATACAAGGTTACCGCTTGGGGCAGATGCAGGTGCAAACCATAATGCTGTTAACCTGGGATCTGCAGTTAAAGCAAGTTTCTGGTGCATATATCGGTTCAGAGTATACTGGGTATTGGCACTCTGAATAACGTTTGAATATGATTTCCCGAATGTATTCCAAACCGGATTTGTTTTACCTGAGGATACTGTATATCCAGGATTTATCAATGCGTCAGATGTAAGGAAGCCTTTGTCGGCCGTGTTATCCATGAGTGATTTCAAAGCGGCTACAGTTGTATCCTCTGTCATTCTCATTACCAGCCTTAGCTTCAGGGTATTGGCCAGTTTTCTCCAGTTATCAAAGTTGCCTCCGAAAACAATGTCAACCGAATTTTTAAATGCATAGATCGCGTTTGTGGAGGCATCAGGGGCATTTACCTTATTATAAAAAACATTTACGGCATTTGTCAGCCTTGCAATAAGATCGAGATAGATCTTCTTGTCGTCATCATACTTGGGAGTAAGTGTCAAATCGGGCTGGCATGCCTCGGTATAAGGTACATCGCCGTAAGCATCTACAAGATGTGAATAGTACCATGCGTCCACAACATCTGTTATGGCAGGATAGACAACGTTATCACCTGAATTCACGCGGACAAAACGGCTGTCGGTAAGAGGTCCGGTATAATAGCCGTAGAGGCTCATAAACGAAGAAGTAATTTCATATTTCTTGGTAGTATACCATCCCGACCATCCTCCTGCATGAGCCCAATAACCCATCCATGCTCCGAAAGTGGTTTTAAGGGGGTCCATGTCTTCTGCCCAAACCTTTAGCACCCCGGGCAGGATAAGGTCAGGTGTGGCCCGTGTAGCATCATTGGGGTTCTTGTTTACATCCAGCCATTTTTCACAACCGGAAAACCCTGTTGCAGCCACTATCAGTAATAAAACTATTAACTTTTTCATATTCTTTCTTTCTTAAAGTTTCATATTATTAGAAAGTAACAGTAACGTTAAGTCCGTACGACCTTGCTGCCGGAGTCTGGCCGCTGTCTGTAACACCAACTGCGTTACCCGTTGTATTGGAGAATTCCGGGTCGGCATAAATGTTATTTTTTGGAACAAACCAGAAAAGATTTCTGCCAACAACTCCCACTTTAATGCCTTTCACAGTTTTGTTAATAGGTGCAAAGACTGTGGAAGGTACGTCATAGGTGAGAGAGAGTTCACGTATTTTCCATACATCGGCACTTACAACAGAATAGTAGCTGAGCGATCTCATCGTGTTTGTCCACCATGCAACACCGCCATCCTGTGTCGTTATATTAGTATTGGCAACATATACCGGATTTTCAGCGGTTCCCGTATTAATACTCGAATTGGGGAAAACAAACCTTTCACGTCCGTTGATGGCCGACAGTTCGCCTATACCTGTGAAGAGGAGGTCGAAATATAGTCCGGCACGGATTACATGTCCGCCGCGGTAATCGGCACTGGCAGCAAAAGTAAAGTTTTTCCAGCTCAGGTTCGACTGTATACCGATAAGGTGCTTGGGTGTCGTTTGTCCGCGTTCAATGAGCAACGGGTCAATTGAAGGAGTACCTGTGGTCTTATCAACAATAACCCTACCCTGAGGATCACGGTAGAACTGGCTTACTTTAATTGTAGGATAGGGTTTTCCTTTAATAGCATACTGGTAGTTACCAAGGGATATCTCGGTAAGGTCACCTGCAAGTGAAACAACCCTGTTGTACCAGTATGAGTAGTTAATATTCAGATCCCATCTCCAGTTCAGGTTCTGGACAGGTGTGGTTTTCAGTTCAACTTCAAGACCCCTGTTCAGCATCTCTCCAGCATTAATCTTCGATGATGTATACCCTGTGGCGCTGGAAATGTTCATGTCAACCGTCTGGTTTGTAGTGTTGGTCTGGTAGACTGTAATGTTTGTTGAAATCCTGTTGCGCAGGAAACTGAGATCAACTCCGGCCTCCTTAGATGTTGTAAACTCAGGTTCAAGGAACCTGTTATTCAGACCATTACCCACAGTGTAAGCCGAAAGACTTCCGAAGGGGAAATTTGATGCGACACCGAAAATATTCTCGAGTGAGTAGTTATCAATGTTTATTGAACCTACTTTAGAGATACCTCCCCTGAGTTTAATATATGTTATTGCATCTGATTTAAGAGACGGAACCATATCTGTCAGAATCAATGAAGCATCGACACCGGGATAGAAGAATGACCACTTTGAAGGATCGAGGAGGCTGCTCCAGTCATTTCTTCCCGAAAAATGTACATATGCATAGTTTTTATAGCCAACTGTGACATCACCGAAAACTCCCATGCTTCGGCTATCGGACCAGCTTGAGCTTCCACCCAGTTCGCCAACGCGGTTTTTGACATTGAATAAGTCATTTATTTCAAGAGCCGATGCAGAGACTTCGGTTGATTTTGAATAACCCTGACGAGTGGTTGCTCCTGCAATTGCCCTTACAGAAATGTCGTTGAACTTATTTTCGAATGTAAGGATTGCATCGTTTGTCCATCTCCAGCCGAAACCCTGGCCTGTGGTATAGGATGACAAAATATGTGCCCGGCTGACTGAACGACCATGCAAGGTATACATCAGAAGGCCGTATGGACTGAATGTCCTGGAGTAGTTCTTATATTCGTAATAATTTGTGTTTGGTGCTATAGCTGTTCTGAGATCAAGGGTCAGCCACTTTGTTATCTTCTGACTCAGAGTCAGGGTTCCTGTGATATAATCATTTCTGGCCTCTGTTCTTAAACGATCGAGTTCCTCATATGGATTAGGATAATATCCATTGAAATAATGGTTTATGTCGGCCCAGTTAGTTACAGGATTGCCATTAGCATCAAAAAGTTTTGCATCCCAGTTCTTAAAATCAGTCAGAGGGATATGCATCGGGGTGTTCATTACGTTCCAGTAAACACCAGAGCGGGATACGTCGCGGGTACGTAAGGTATAGTTAAAGTTAACCGTAGCCGTAAAACCTTTATAGGTTTTTGAGGCATTAATACGGAAAACATCACGACGAGCCTGGTCACCGGGAACAACTCCCTTAATCATAACATCCTGAAGCGAAAGGAAAATTGTACCGGTCTCATTTCCTGAAGAGAATGAGAGGTCGTTCTGAAGTGTAAGACCGGTATCCCAGAATTTCCATTTTTCTTTTGGTTTTGCAGTATACGGAGTATACAGGTATTCACCGTTCTCATCTTCCAGACCAATCTGAACCATTGAGCCGTCAAATTCCGGGCCCCAGCACTGGTTTTCGAAAGGTTCATAGAGGGGGTTTCCGAAGTTATCGGAAGCTGAGCCTGAACCGAACCTTTCCTGCATCTTCGGGAAATAGGAAACTTTCTCGAAGGTAGTAGTGTTGCTGAACTGGATTGTGGTCTTATCCTTCGAGCCGCCTTTTGTAGTAACGACGATTACACCGTTAGCTGCTTCCGAACCATACAGAGCTGCGGCATTACCTCCCTTAAGGATGTTCATGCTTTCAATGTCGTTCGGGTTGAGAGTTGAGAGGTATGCAAGGTTAACCGGCACACCATCGAGTACAAGCAGTGCCTGGTTGTTTCCGAGGAATGAGCGGTTGCCCCTGAGAACAACTCTTACGGATGGGTCAACACTGGCATTTACCGTGCTGATCTGGAGACCTGCAACTTTACCGGAGAGAGCAGAAGCAGCATTGGTCATCTTGGCCTGTGTAAGAAGGTCAGATTCAACTTTTGTTACTGCAGCTCCTACTTCAGCGGCATTTCTCTTGATACCGAAAGCGGATACGATAACTTCATCCAGTCCGATCAGTTCCGATTGCAATACTGCATCAATAACTGAACGTCCGGCAATTTCAACCTCCTGTTTTTTCATACCTATATATGAAAAGACAAGAGTGGTGGCGTTCGCAGGTACAGTTATTGTGTATTTACCGTTTGCATCGGTTGCCGTACCTATTGTGGTACCTTTAACCTGAACGGTAACGCCGGGGACCGGCCCTTCTCCCTCGACTGCCGAGGTAACCGTACCTGTGATGACTTTTGTCTGCTGCGAAAGAAGTGTGGATACACCTATAACCAGCAAACCAATCAACAGTGCTAGTTTCTTCATACTGATTTAGTTTAAGGTTTTAGCTTATGCTGCCAAATATATAAAATTTTTCTTTATACAAGAATTTTGATAAAAATTTGATTTTATAAATCACCCTTCAAGATTCAGGAATTGAATTTCCCGATTTTCCCAAAAATAACCGGGGGCTGTCCTGCATGCAGTCAGCCCCCGGAAAAGATATTCTATAGCCGGTTTTACCTTACAGGTTTTCTGAGACCTTTGTTTAATGATTTAATTTCCTTTATACTGCTTTTTATTCCTTCATCAAGTTCAATTTCGGCAAGCAGATAAGGATTTGGCAGGTAGCTGGAATATGTTGCAGCAATACCTTTTGATGCGCCTTCATAATATATATCATATTTTATACTCATTGAAGGTGAGGTGCCACAGTTATCCCATGTTCCTGAACCTATAATCTCATATCTGTACTCATCTCCGTCGTACAGGGTTGTGTAAATGTACTGCCTCGGAATTGTTATGGTACCATCATCATTGACAGTTACCACACAGGTACCTCCTTCAATTACCTCTTCTCCCCACCAGTCTTCAATAAACGGCACACTTATGTCTTTCATTTTGACAGATGTACTGTTATTTGCCTGGGTTGTGATAATACTTTCGTAATCGTAAGCATCGGTACCTGACCAGCTGCCGATAAGATCTGCCATCCCGTTTGTAAGCGGGCAATATGGTTTAACTTTCACTTTAATTACTTTCTCAGGTGAAGTTACACCTGCTGCAGTTGTTTCGGTAACCTTAATAAGGGCTGTGTCATTTGCTGGCAGAACAGTAAAAGTAACCGTAGCGGTTCTTTTATCGTTACTGACAGAGCTTACGGTCGCATTTACGGCAGTCCAGGTCCATGTAGATCCGGCCCTGGTATACGTAACCTGATACTGGTATGATTTTGTCTGAAGAACCAGTGTAGGTCCTGAGGCTCCTATAACAACAGGAATGACATCTGTTGGTTTGTATTTATCCTGATTTTCTTCCATATAAGTCTTTCCGCAGGAAGTAAAAAGAAAGAGAGGAAAGAGGAAGAAAGCTCCGTATTTTACAATATTTTGTTTCATCTTTTAAAAGTTTATTTCAGTAAAATTACACAATGCTATTATTTAAACCAACCTCCGTTGGAATAGTCTTTACCCGGTTCACCCTGGTCTTTCCCGAAAGTATAATATTCCATCAGGTTAACGTCGAGTTGCTGTCCGGGTATAGGCAGATGGAGGGGTGTTCCTTGCTGAAGTTTGTTGGCCTTCCGCATAGTAAAGTACTCAACACCGATACCGCTGCAGAAAAGTTCAATATTTCTTTCGTGGAAAATCGCAGCTTCAACTTCATTTGCAGTGGCGCCTATGGGAGGTAATCCTCCGCGGGTTACCCTGGTGCCGGCATTGATAATTCCTGCTGCCCCAGTCAGATTAGGCTGATGGAGAAGTGCTTCTGCCTTCAGCAGGTCATTCTCAGCTTTCTGGAAAACCGGAGCCGGTTCAGTCCACGTAGAAAGGTAAAGATCTCTTCTTTTAAAGCGGTAACAGGAAAAATGATAATAACCTCTTTCAACCCTGAATCCGCATGATGACATATACTGAAAATCGGTAAAAATACGGTCATCGATTCCGTTAGTATGTGATGTTGTTGGAGTGGGTAAAATATTCCATGTATTGGCATCAACCCATCTTGAAGGGAATCTTGAATCCATCATATTCACAATTCTCATATCAGTCATTCCCCAGCCGGTATAGTTTGCGTAGGTATGGTATGATGTAAACCATGTAATATCGTCCATTTTAGGAGCAAAGTCATAGGTCAGACCCTTATTGGCATATGCCAGCACCTTTGCCCAGTTTGCAGCATCATTTTCCGCCTTATTTCTGGGGGAATAGGAGATCAGTGCGGCTGCCACGGTGTTGGCAAGCTGACCCAGTTTAGTCTGCGTCATTTCAATACCAGGGACCCAGTTGGCCGGAAGAGTAAAGGTTTTGCTTTCACAGATGGCAATACACTTATCGAGGCAAACCAGGGCTGTATCAATAACATTCTTATACGGGGAAACCTCCACTTTCTGAGTGAGATCTGTTGACTCGGTAACTATAAAAGCCTTGTCAAAAATAAGGCCTATATACCCCAGAGAAAGACCCTGTGCCAGGTGAGCGACAGCCTGCACCATAGGTGTTTCATCTGTTCCGTTATCGGCAGTAATTACCATTCCGTCCTTCTTTATTTTCATGACTACTTCGTTTGCAGAAGAAAGGATGGAATAGAGTGTCTTATAGTAGTTTTCAGTAACTACCGCATTTCCGTATGAGGCAGTGTTATCCCATGCAATACGCGGTTCATAACTGAAATCCCTCATTCCCACATTACCCCAGGAGCATGTTCCGGCGTCAGCTCCGACCCATAGCATCAGTGCGGGGCTGTTATAATCCTGTGTTATCTGGAACCAGGCATTAATAAGAGAACTGGCCACACCCTTAACATCTGAAGGGTTTGAGAATGCTGTTGCAAAGTCAGGATCATTCTCATTCTTCACCTCCAGGCTTTCACATCCGGCAAGCATAAATATTGCCAGAACGGAAGATATAACTAAGTATTTTAATGTTTTCATAATCGCTTTTGTTTATTCATTAGAATTTTATTTCTATCGAGGCTGAGTACGACCTGTAATTGGGATATCCCATAAAGTCGTATGAGAAATACTGAACCCCGTTATTTGTTGCAACCTCAGGATCATATCCTGAATAGTTGGTAAGGGTAAACAGGTTCTTGCCAACCAGAGCAATTTTTATTCCTTTCAGGAATCCGTTGGCAAAATTCTTCAGAGTGGCAGCCGGCAGGGTGTATGATACTGAAGCTTCTCTCAGTTTAAGGTAACTGCCGTCCTCAACCCAGAAATCATTGAAATTATTGATATCATAGAAAGCCTTATAATAAGGAATTGCCTTTTTCAGATAGTCAGGTTTTCCGTATTGGTCCATCATACCGTGTCTGTCATCCCTTGTGAGCCACTGTGCCGATTTGTTATAGATATCACCTCCGTTTTTCCATTCAAGCAAAGCATACAGGCCAATACCCTTATATACGAATGTATGGGTCATAGACATTTTAAATTTCGGATTTGAGTCACCGATCTTTCCATACCACAATTTGCCGTTTTCATCAAGTTTCTTGATAGGTGCTTCCGAGGTTGTGCCTTCTGTACCTTTAACAATGACAAAACCGTCGCTGTTCACGGTATAATTATTTATGTTATCGGTGGGTGCAAGCTGAAGTTGCATTTCCTCAAGCGATTTAACAAAACTGTAACCGTACATTGCTCCGAGAGTCTCACCCTCTCTGACGTAGAAGCATTTATCAGCTTCCTGTCCCTGAGGTCCTGTCTGGAATGGCGGAGCGTTAAGTTCGGTAATTTTGGTCCGTACCCTGTCAAAGAGAAGATTTATGTTGTATGTAATTCCTTTTGTTTTAATTACCTGTGTATTAAGTGTTGCCTCCCATACTTTTGAATTAAGGGCGCCTGCATTCTGTACCTGGCTTGGCCAGCCACCGTACTGAACGGCAAGAGGAATTGTAAGAATCTGATCGGTAGTATTGGTTTCCGAACGTGAGACTTCAAAGCTGAACCTGTTAAGGAAATCGAGATTCAGGGCAACCTCCCACTCTTTTGAAAGAGAAGGCTTCAGGAGCCTGTTGCCTAACTGAAGTTTGGAGACATTTCCGCCGGAAATATTCATTACCTCATACTGATCGGCAAAACCCGGCCTCTGGCCTGCAGTACCATAAGCGGCACGAATTTTCATTTCCTGTACTCCGGGCAGTTTCAGGTCTTCCGAAATTCTGTAAGCACCCGATACTCTGTAATAAGGATTCCATCTTGCATCGGCACCGAACAATGATGAACCGTCATATCTTGCCATTCCGTCAAAAATGTATTTATCCCTGAAATCGATATACAATATTCCGAAGTAGTTCTTGGCAAGTATAGCATCCTTGTAGCTGGTGATTGATTTGTTGCCTGCAATGGCATCAAATGACGGGACTCCTTTAAGCGCAAAATCATAACCTGTAGTGGTGGTACTGTTGTATGTTGCTTTTTCAAACAGGTAACTTGCCTTAGCCCTTATATTGAAATCACCAACTTTCTTGCTGAAATTTACTGTCACCTGTGCATTTCTTGAGAACAGGGCCCTGTTTGAAAGCTGGAGGTAACCCTGGGAATAAATTGATGCTCCTCCTGAACGGGTATAAGTATCATAGGGTGAATAGCTTCTGTAATTTGTGGGAGAATATTCGAAAGCATATTTCCCTTCGACATTCAGATAATCTGTAATATTATATTTTGCCTGATAAGTCCCCAGGATCCTGTCGCGTGTTGTTAAATCCTCAAGTTTCCACAGGTTATAAAGCGGGTTCTCCTGTTCTGACTGCCAGTAGTTGGGTATAAAGAGGTATGGCTGACCGTCGGGATTCGGAAACTTCAGATCAGCATCCGGTTCAAGGAGCAGTATATTAAAGAATATTCCTCCGTTATATTCATTAGCTCCTCCCGGGTCCTGAGTTGTCGATCTCACATATAGGTTACTTGCTGAGACAGAAAGTTTCGGAGAGATCTTATGGTCAACATTCAGTCTGAAACTATTTCTCTTGTAACCTGAAGTCTCAACCAGAAGACCCGACTGCACATTATTTTCAAATGAAACCAGGAAATTGGTTTTGCTCAGATTTGAACCGACCGATATATAATTGGTATAGAAATCATTTCCTGCGAAGATGTCGCTCTCATGGTCGTAAAGTGTCATATAGGGATTGTCCATATACTGATCTGTTTCCAGGTAGCGGGAGCCTGTCAACCCTCCCTCACTTGCATGGTAATTAGGAGGGTAGGTCACACCTGCATATTTTGTATACGAATAATTCTCGTAATCATCAGCCAGCACAAATGCATGATGGGTGGCAAGGTTATATTTTTTTGCCAGGGTGTTCATTCCGTATTCATTACGGACTATAATTTCAGTTTTTCCTTCTGATATAAGGTTTCCGCGACGTGTAGTAACGGCGATTACTCCGTTACCTGCGCGCGAACCGTAAAGAGCTGCTGCCGAGGCACCCTTTACAACCTCTATCGATTCTATATCATCCACATTGATGTCGGCAAGGGTACCCTCCATAATTGCTCCGTCGAGAATTATAAGGGGATCCTGAGAACCTGTTATCTGGGTTGCACCTCGTACAAGTATGGTTGCTGCCCGCCCTGGTTGCCCTGAAGCATTAATAACGGTAAGACCTGATACTTTCCCCTGAAGGGCGGTAGAGGCAGATCCTGCAGTTACCTCTTTGAGTTTTTCAGCATCAACCTTTTCAACTGATACTGCCATTTTTTTCCTGGGAGTACCAGCTGCAACACCGGTAACAATGATCTCATCAAGGTTCATGAGGTCCTGTTCCATTACAACATCTATAACACTCTTCCCTTCAACAGGAACCTCCTGTATTTTCATTCCGATAAATGAAAATACAAGGACTCTTGCATTTGCGGGAACATTAAGTGTATATTTCCCATTTATGTCTGTATATGCGCCAATTGTTGTCCCTGGCACTGTTACAGAAACTCCGGGCAGGGCACCTTCCCCTTCAACAGCGGAAGTTACCGTACCTGTAATGACTCTTGTTTGCTGTGAAAAAAGTACCGGGGTACCTATAACCAGCAAACCAAATAAAAATAACAGTCTTTTCATACCAATTTATTTTAAGGTTTTAGGTTAAGATCAACAAAGGTAAAAATTATTAATATTATGACCTAATAAAAGGAAATGATTTTATGAAAATATTAATTCAACAAGTTCAGCTTTTTTCGGGGGAAAGTTAATGAATACCGGATCAAAATTAATTGCTAAACTTTTCCAAAAAAATTAAAATGATCTGATTTATCTTAATAATCTTAACTTAATTCAGCTTCTTTTTAATTATTCCGATATTTTTTACAGCTTCGCAGATCTGACTGTATATATCTTCACCGAAAGCCCTTATCAAAGCTTCTCCAAGAAATTCATAAATATATATTCCCTCTTTTCTTCCTTTTTCCCTTCCGGCAAAACATACAGGCCACTCCTCAACATTCACGGCCGTAAAACTATTATATCTTTTTACCCTTACCGGAAAAAGATGACACGACAAAGGCTTTCTGAAATTAACTTTTGCATCCTCCCATGCCTTTTCAATGGCACATTTCAGAATGTTTCCCTCGAGTATTGTATATGCACACTCCTGGCCATTAATAAGGGGTGTTACCAATTCACCCTCAATGTCCTTTACGCTTGTTCCCTGATCTTCCACGGCTTTTCTTCCTTCTTCACGGAGATAGGGAAACACTTTCTCACTGATTTTTTCAAGGATGAGAGCCTCCTCTTCAGAAAGTGGTGCACCTGCATCGCCGTAACGGCAGCAGTTACCGAGGCAACCTTTCAGGTCGCAGGCAAATCTTTTTTCAAGCAGATCGAGGCTGATGATATAATCGCCTATTCTGAGCATTGAAAATCTCCTGATGGATTTTCCTGAAATTATTTTAAAGCAAGCACTTTGCCGGTCATTTCGCCGGGTATTTCAACACCCAGTATTTCAAGAACAGTAGGAGCAACATCGGCGAGTATCCCTTCATTTACCTTTTTATAATCGTCGCTTACCAGGATTACCGGCACCGGGTTGAGTGAGTGTGCAGTATTGGGTGTGCCGTCGGGATTTATTGCCATGTCGGCGTTGCCATGGTCCGATATTATAATTACCTCATAATCGTTCTTCCGGGCAGCTGTAACAACCAGTCCCACACAATCGTCGACAGTTTCAACGGCTTTAACTATTGCAGGATAAACGCCGGTATGACCTACCATATCGCCGTTGGCGAAATTAAGGCAGATAAAGTCAAATTTCTTCTTCTCAATCTCCGCGATAACGGCATCCTTAACCTCATAAGCACTCATCTCCGGCTTAAGGTCATATGTAGGAACCTTCGGAGAAGGTATCAGTATTCTCTCCTCCCCTGCAAATACTTCCTCACGGCCGCCGGAGAAAAAGAATGTAACATGAGCATATTTTTCAGTCTCGGCTATCCTGAGTTGTTTCAGACCTGCATTTCCGAGTACCTGCCCGAGTGTGTTTTCAACATTGTCTTTGGGATATATTACATGAAGTCCTTCAAAGGTAGCATCATAAGGAGTCATTGTACAGTAGTACAGAGGAATGGTTTTCATGCCTGCCTCCGGCATATCCTTCTGGGTCAGCACTATGGTCAGTTCCCTGGCCCTGTCGTTACGGAAGTTGAAGAAAACCACAACGTCTCCTTCCTTGATTGTTCCGACTGGTTTTCCGGCATTATCTGTAACGACAACCGGTTTCATAAACTCATCCGTAACACCTTCATCGTAAGATTCCTGCATAGCCCTGAGGATGTCGGTAGTCACTTTTCCTTTACCGTATACCAGAAGGTCGTAGGCCTCTTTTATTCTCTCCCATCTTTTATCGCGGTCCATTGCATAATATCTTCCTACAAAGGAGGCAACTTTCCCGTTTGATTTTTTCAGGTGATCAAGAAGGTTTCTCATATATCCGATACCACTGCGGGGATCGGTATCGCGACCATCTCCGAAGCCATGGATAAAAACATTTTTCAGACCATAATCCATGGTCATATCGCACAGGTAATAGAGATGTTTATCAAGTGAGTGTACCCCGCCGTCAGAGAGAAGCCCAAGGAAATGGACCTGTTTATTGTTGTCTCGCGCATAGGAAAAGGCATCGCGGAGCACCCTGTTTTTCCTTATCTCACCGGTTTTGCATTCGATATTTATTTTAACCAGATCCTGGTAGACTATCTTTCCGGCTCCTATATTCAGGTGACCAACTTCGGAGTTTCCCATCTGGCCGTCGGGAAGGCCCACATTTTCGCCTGAAGCATGCAGGATGGAATGCGGATATTCCGATTTAAGGGCATCCAGATTAGGAGTAGGAGTTACGGCAATAACATCACTTTCTGAACCATCGCCGACACCCCAGCCGTCAAGAATTATCAGCAGAACTCTTTTTTTTGTCATAGTATTGATATTTCAGATAAACAAAAGTGTGCAAAAATAGTTAAAACCGGTTAGAATCTGCCGGAATAAAATATTTATTGTCTGAAATTTTACCTGATAACCTTAACTTTTATACCGAATTCCTTTTCATCGCATGTTTTCTCATAGCTGATATCTTTTCCCACATAATTCGACCACTCTTCTTCGGTGAAATTTCTTGAGAGAAGCCCGCACACATTCATTGCAAGAAGGCTTGCATGTGCCGGCCTGCCAACGAGATTTGTGCTGCTTCCGGCTGTACCGGATATTATGATCTGTCCGTCGGGACTGAAATCAATGGCTACGACCATGTCGTCATTATCCCTGAACTCCAGAGGGAGGGCTTTAAGGTCAGACAAATCCCAAATCTTAAGCGAACCGTCTGAAGAAGATGTTGCCATTTGTGCCATTAATTTGTTAAACCTTATAAGACTGACTTCCGCTTCATGTGCCTGGAGTTCATCAATTCTGTTTCCTGACGCCACATCCCAGAGTTCAATCATGCCGTTATCATATCCCACTGCCAGAATATTCTCGCCGGGGCTGAACCGGATTGACCTGATAGCTTTGCCGGGAGATTCAATGCGCATTGTCTCCCTTTTTCCGGCCTCATTCCATATCAAAGCCCGGCCATCATCCGAAAGACCTGCCAGATATGTGTTTCCGGATGAAATATCAACTGATATAATCTTAAGATTACCTGTTCCGATTTCCCCTGATGTTCTGGCAGCAAGGTCCCATTTCAGAAGCTTTCCGTCAAGTGCCGCCGAATAGAGTGTTTTTCCGTCGTAGGAAAAGACCAGTGATTTAATTTTTCCTGTGTGGCCACGGAGTTCATACCTGATAGCTGAAGGATCTTTAACGGGAATCATTCTGATGACAGCGTCATCCATTCCGCAGGCAAGCCAATCTGCTTCAGGGCTTACGCTAAGTACTTCCGCAATGCCCGATCCCGAGTAAACAACCTGGATGTTCTGCCCGTTGTTGTCCATATCCCATTTCAGCACTTTGCCGTCTTCACCGGAGGTAAAAAACTGATTCTTTCCCGGTACGAATGCAACACTTCTTATGGCCCCTTCATGCCCTTTAAAAACCTTGTAGTTTATGCTGCCGTACTGTTTTGCAACATTATACAGGCCCATGTAAATGTCGGGGTCTTTTTTGCTGCCTCCGAACCTGTTGTTGAAGATCCATGCCTGGTATGCCAGGAGTGTCTGAAGTTCCCTGAGTCCGTTTAACTGTAACGATTTAAGTGCCATTGCTTTCGATATGGACAGCATTCTTTTCCCTGACTCTTCCTGTTTCAGCCGGAGAGCATTTAATTCATTTTGCCTGCTTTCATTAAGGGCAAACCTGACAGAATCGGCTAAGGCTTCAGTATTTTTTCTGAGAATTTTCTCTCTTTCTGCCCTTGCCATGGCCTGCATCCTCAGTGAAAATTCAGTCTCCTTCTGTTTCAGTGCATGCTGCTCATTCATTTTTGCTCTTGCTGCCAGTGAATCGGCTATCAGAAAGTCCTTCAGCAGTACAAGGCTGACGGAGTCAGACTTATCCTGCAGGATTTCAGCTTCCCTAAGAGCTTTGTCCGACCTGATCTTTCCGGTAATATAAATTCCCAGAATGGACAGAATGATAAAGAATCCGGCGAACACACCCAGGCCAAAATACTTCCTTCTGCGTAACCTTCTCTTTTTTATCTTCTCCTGTTTCTCCTCCTCCTCTTTATAATGTTTTTCGCTTGTACGGAGGTAGAGCATAGCTCTTTCAAAAGCAGGATCGTAGGTTACTGCCCACTGCAGTACCGGTTTTTCTTTCACTGCCCAGTCGGAGAAACGCTGAAGTTCGGGCTGAATCATCAGACCTCTTTTCCCCTGATGGTACAGTGAAGCAAGCGATGCAAGCTGCTTATATGTTCTTACTGAATTATCCTCCTCGTCGGCCCATGATCTGAGCCTTCTCCAGTACAACAGCAATTCATTGTACCTGATATCGAGTACAGAATCGGGGTCAGCGATTATGTCGCCGGTACAATTTATCAGGTTTGCTTCATCATCAGAGAGTTTTTTTACCACCTCTGCGAGTTTTTCACGGCTGCATCCTGCAACTTCCATAATATATCGCGAAGAGGAAGGCTTTCGCTGGTATTCTCCCCCGGGTCCTTTTACAGTGAGTACCCTGAATATTTTTTCACACAGGTATTTTTCATTCCTGTCGAGGTCGGAGAATATTTCTTCCGCATGTTTTTCAACCGAACCCGAGAATGTTCCGGACTCTTCAAAATCGGTTAAAGAAAGAGGTTTTGAAAAATCGCCGTTTTTCTGCCAGTTTAACAATGTATGCCTCAGCGTGTTCTGCAAAACAGGTAACTGCCCGGAATATCCGGCAGCTTCGCTGATTATCCTGTGCTCAAGTTCAGGCTCTGCTTTTATTCCTGCAAAAGAAAGTGGTTGTAAAAGGACATTCTCAAGACTTTCCTTCGGAAGTGCCGGTATAATGACACTGCTCCTGTTTATGATGACAGCTTCTGCAAAGTTAGGAAACCTCGTGCAATCGCTTATCCAGGGTGAGCTAATGACAACGGCCAGATAAACTCTGCCGTTTTCCCTGATGATACTGTTTAAAAGCAGACTTACAAAAATCTCAGAATTTTTTACGGGGTTTTGCCCGGTATCTTCCCTGCTGAACCTGAAAATCTCCTCAAACTGATCAACCACCACAAGAAGTCTTTCATCTTTTTCAAGAATATCTTCAGTAATGCCGGAGAATGAACCCGGATTATTTTTCAATGTATCTGTAACAGTAATAATTTTACCGGCATTTAAGTTTCTTTCTCCTGCAAGTACGGCTATTGCTCCTGCAAGGCTTCCGACAGGGTCTCCTCCGGGAGAGAGTGTCATTACTCTCCATTTTCCTGATTCTCTGGCGAGGGATGGAATTACTCCGCACAACATAACTGAGGTTTTTCCTGAACCCTCTGCTCCTATCACCGCAACAAAACGGTTATCGAGGAGCTTTTTTATAATCTCGGCAATTTCCCTTTCCCTGCCCGGGAATATGGAGTTCTCATCCTGACGATAAGGTCTCATGCCCGGAAACGGAATTCTGAGTTTTTGGTTATCTGTGGTCATTGTGGTTGATTTTCGGTTCCGTTAAAACTGGTTAAGTTCTTTTTTTCTGTATCGTATACCCGTTCCAGGATGTATTCTTCTCTGTGGGGATTTATAAGAATCATTTCCTCCAAAGCCCTCAGGGGTAAAATGAGAATCTTCTCCTTCCCTCCTATGTATGCTTTCACGACGAGACTATCCTGCAGCAGAGATGCATCAGGTATATCATTCAGAATCTTTGAATCATTTTTGCCCAATATGTTTTCAAAACCGGCATTACCGGCAAGTATCAAAGCCTCATCGGCAGTCAGTTCCGGGAAGATGGTTTTAACCGCTTTTACCTTGTTGAAAATAAGATTTTCATAATCAGGATTATTTTTCAGAACATCCAGGTGAGCTCTTAACTTAACCGGAATTCTTGAAGAAACAGATTCATAAATATTTATGTCTGTCCTGAATGCAGCCAGTGCAGCTTCCTCTGCCATAAGCCGAAGGGGGCTGAAGAGCAGTGCGGCAAGTGAGAGTCTTAAATCTTCATTTAAAGGTTTATGAATGGCTCTTAACAGACAAGCTTTAAGCCATATACCCGAAAAAATGAAATCGCTGTTGATAATATCCGTCAGGAATGAGTTTAAATCGGCAGAAGGTACTTTCTTCCTCCTGCCTGTGCCTGAGTTTTTGCCTTGTTCAGTAAAAAAACCGGCAAGTCGTTTTATTCTTAAAATTTCTTCCAGCCGGAAAGCATAAATGTCGTCAGAATATAAAAAGCCGGATTCTCTTACTGCCTCTTTTAATTTAATGACACTTTCGTCACCGGGCATGATCATTCCCGATATAGCAGAAAGCGAGGACCGGCATAAAAGAATCTCTTCATTAAAAGCATCAATCAGATCTTCATTACCTGTTTCAGGTGCAGATTCCATTGCATTGATGTATAACTGCAGACGTGTGGCAATTGAATAAGCCAGGCTGGTCAGTTTTTCCTTTTCCCCTTCGGACAGCGATAACTTCCTGTCTTTCAGTATTGAATAAGCTATCCTGAAAGCTGGTTTTGAATATGAAAAAAGGCAGTATAACAGGATTTCATTGGATTCGGGGCTGGTATATTTTCCTGCGAGGTAAGCAATCAGGGAGGTTGTTTTAATATTTCCTGTTGATTTCAGCAGCTTGTCCCTGACATATACAAGGGCATTTTCACCGAAAGATTCGATAACACTGACAGCATCAAATTCAAGGCCTTCTGTATCGAGAGCATCACATACTTCGGGTATCATTTCCCTGAATCTGAATTTACCGGCAAGATATATTCCGGTCCTCCTTGTTTCAGCATCACTGCTGCGCAGGAGCCGGAGTATATCCAGGGCGGTTGGTTCCCTGTCCCCGGCAAGAAGCATATAGGCTTCAAAGCGCTTTTTATCGGCTACACCAGGTTTATGATCCCTTAATGCCTGCACCTTCCCGGTTTTTATCCTCTCAAGTCCGGCGGCTATCGTTGAGGCTTCCTGCCTTAGTGATTCGTCAGTACCTTTAGCGGCAGTAATGGCATTTAATGCGGGAATCATGCTTACATCGTTATTTACTCCTGCATGGTCAAAAAGAGCCCTGAAAAAAAATATGTTTTTACAGTCATTCAGTAAAGTGAAGTCACGGATCAGAAGCCTGTATCTTGATTTTCTGAACAGATGTTCACCGTAAAATCTGCTGTTGAGAGCCGGCGAAACAGATTCAATATCGGGCCGGCCCGATTTACCTGCTCCGGACTCTTCTGTTGTTTGAGGGGTTTTGTTTTTCCGGAATTTTTTCAGCATACCCGACACAGAAAAATTATAAAACATTCAATAACCCAAATATAGCAAATTACCATTCAGACGCCGGTAAATCATTCAGTGTTCCTTCTTAAGATCCCCTGAGATGTGTTTTTCAATCAAAAAGTTTAACAGTGAAGGTATTTCCGGATCATTTCCGTCAGCTATTATATGTGCCCGGCTATAAAAAGGTTCTCTTTCCTTAAGTTTATTTCTTATAAATTCGTCTATACTGCCTGTGTCCAGATTCTTCAGAAGAGGTCTTTTCCATGACTCATTTGCCACACGTTTTTTTATCTCTTCAGGGTTCATTTTCAGGTAGACCACTTTTCCTGTCTGAAGCATATAGTTCATGTTATCATGATGGCACGGGGCACCACCACCCACCGAGATGACTGCCGGAGAGAGGATATTAAGTGAACGGAGTGTTTCAGCCTCTTTTATTCTGAAGAATTCCTCTCCGTGTTCACTGAATATGGCGTTAATTGATTTCCCGAGTCTTTTCTCGATTTCCTCGTCGAGATCGATGAAATTCCAGTTTTTCAGTGCTGCAAGTTTTCTTCCCACGGTAGTCTTACCGCTTCCCATAAAACCTGTTATGTAGACAATTTCGGGCAATTATCAGAGTTCGAGTTTCATTTGTGCGGGATCGGCCGGCCGGTCCGGTCCGGACATACCGGCTCTTTCATCTTCAGCTTCCGGCTGAATATCGGGGACAGTAACTTCTTTTTTAATTACGGGTTCAATTTCCTGAATATTTTCCACAACATAATTTGTGAGTCTTTTGCCTTTAGCTTTATAGCTTTTTACACCGATAAATTTATCGACCTCGACAATTTCATTTTTTCTGTTTTTGTGTTTTCCGCCGAAGCTTATTTCAAAGCGTGGATATTCGACCTCGGTAAGGCTGACGAGTTTTGATTCGGGGTGTTCACCTATGAAGCTCACTGGTCGCTCGCTTTCCTCTACCATAAATCTTTTAACGTAATAAAATTTGAGTTCTGCATCCCAGTAGATTGCGGAGTACACAATTTCCGGCCTGAATTTCTCCAGCAGAAGGATATTGTCCTCGTAGTGGTTTGAAAGATCGAAGTTTGAAGTACGGAATCTGCCGTCCTTTGTGACAACAAGTATTTTATCATCTCCCGAGAACTCTCCGAGAAGTCTTCCCCTGCCGTCGGAATTAAGCCTCAGCACCGAATCATCAAACCATATTTTCAGCCCTCCGAGGGTTGAGAAACCTTTCTCCTTAAGTGTAACTTTCTGCACGGGAAGTTTTGTGACAATATTACCCAGAGAAGTCTTTCCCTTAATGGCAAGGGTGCTGAAATCAAATTCTATCATAGCTTTTTTCAGTCTCGGACGCGGTTTATGATAGACTCTGATTACTTCAGCTTCACCGTTCGGATTTGCGCTGAGATACATAATCTTTGTTCCCGGTTTGCCTTTTGTCAGGTTATATTCCTTGTCGCGTGTAAGTCCTGTAATGGCGCATCTTTTTGCAAGCAGGGGTCCCTCTTTTCCGTCCTGGTAAACGATATTGTATATTGTTCTTTCATCATTTCTCAGGAAGACTCCGGTGTAGATAATATCCGGGCCCACAAAAACTTTTTCGGCTACCCTGGTTATCATATACGAGCCGTTACGGCGAATTGTGATGATATCGTCTATGTCGGAGCAGTCGCACACAAATTCATCCTTTTTCAGTCCGGTACCGATAAAGCCCTCATGGTAATTTGCATATAGTTTTGCATTTGCAGCCACGACTTTTGCTGCCTCGATGGAGTCAAAATTCCTGATTTCGGTTTTTCTTTCCCTCCCTTTTCCGTATTTCTTTTTAATCTGGCGGAAGTAGTTTACAGTGTAGGGGATAATATTTTTCAGGTGATTTTTCACTTCGGTAATCTCACCCTCGATACTCCTGATATGATCATCCGCTCTTTTTGAGTCGTATTTTGAAATTCGTTTGATTTTTATTTCGGTGAGCCGGATAATATCATCCTGAGTCACCTCTCTGGCCAGTTTGGATTTATACGGTTCAAGTCCTTTGTCGATAGTTTCAATTACCGATTCCCATGTGGTACAGTTTTCGATATCGCGGTAAATTTTCTTTTCGATGAAGATTTTTTCGAGCGACATCATATGCCACTCTTCACGGAGCTCGTTCATCCGTATTTCGAGTTCCGATTTAAGCAGTTTTACGGTATGGTCGACTGAATGCCTGAGCATCTCGCTGACCCCCATAAACGACGGCTTATTCCCTGTAATCACGCATGAATTGGGAGAAACTGAGTATTCACAATCTGTAAAGGCATAAAGGGCGTCAATTGTTTTATCGGGTGAAACACCTGGCATAAGATGAACTACTATTTCAACATTTGCGGCTGTGTTGTCATCTATCTTTCTGATTTTGATTTTTCCCTTTTCGCCTGCCTTTATGATTGAGTCTATAAGGGTTGAAGTTGTTTTACCGTAGGGTATTTCAGTTATTACAAGAGTTTTCTTATCGAGTTTCTCAATTTTTGCCCTTATTTTGACCACTCCGCCACGCTGTCCGTCGTTGTATTTCGACACATCGATCATTCCGCCGGTGGGGAAATCGGGGTATATTTCAAAATCTTTCCCTGTGAGGTAGTTAATTGCAGCGTCGATAAGTTCAATAAAGTTATGCGGAAGTATTTTTGAAGCCAGTCCCACCGCGATACCTTCGGTACCGAGTGCCAGCAGCAGGGGGAATTTAACCGGAAGGGTGACAGGTTCCTTGTTGCGGCCGTCGTACGACAGTTTCCATTCGGTGGTTTTGGGGTTAAAAATAACTTCAAGGGCAAATTTTGAAAGCCTTGCTTCGATATACCTTGGTGCTGCGGCGCCATCGCCTGTAAGAATATTCCCCCAGTTTCCCTGTGTATCAATAAGAAGATCTTTCTGTCCGAGCTGAACGAGAGCATCCCCTATTGACACATCTCCATGGGGGTGAAACTGCATTGTGTGCCCTATGATATTGGCCACCTTATTAAACCTGCCGTCATCCATTCTTTTCATTGAATGGAGTATTCTTCTCTGCACAGGTTTAAGTCCGTCGAGAAGGTGAGGCACAGCTCTTTCGAGGATCACGTACGATGCGTAATCGAGGAACCAGTCACGGTACATACCCGAAAGAGCTGTTACCGAATGAAGCGATGAAGTACCAGCTTCACCTTCAGTAAATCCTTCCCCTGCCTCACCGGGTAGCATATCATCATATAATTCTTCATCCATAATTCAAACCTCTCAGCTATTCCACAGCTTCTTCATTCACGATATCTTCCTCAATCTTAAGGTTGTCAATTATAAAATCCTGGCGTTCAGGAGTATTTTTTCCCATATAGAATTCAAGGAATCCGTTAAGCAGGTCCTCTTTTCTCATTCTCACCGGTTCGAGACGCATATCCTTACCTATAAAATGTTTGAACTCGTCGGGGGATATCTCTCCAAGTCCTTTAAAACGTGTTATTTCGGGATTTGGTCCAAGATCGCTGACAGCTTTCCGTCTTTCCTCTTCGGTGTAACAGTATCGCGTTTCCTTTTTGTTTCTTACCCTGAAAAGCGGTGTTTGCAGGATATAGACATGACCCTTTCTGACCAGGTCGGGAAAAAACTGCAGAAAAAAAGTCAGCATCAGCAGTCTGATATGCATTCCGTCCACATCTGCATCAGTGGCAATAACGATATTGTTGTATCTGAGGTTTTCTATTCCGTCTTCAATGTTAAGTGCTGCCTGGAGCAGGTTGAATTCCTCGTTCTCGTAAACGATCTTTTTGGTAAGCCCGTAAGTGTTCAGCGGTTTGCCGCGCAGGCTGAATACAGCCTGAGTCTCGACATTCCTCGATTTGGTGATTGAGCCGCTTGCCGAGTCTCCCTCGGTGATAAACAGAGTCGATTCAAGCTTATTGGGTTCATTAGAGTTATAATGGACCCTGCAGTCGCGCAGCTTTTTATTGTGAAGGCTCACTTTTTTTGCCCTGTCGCGTGCCAGCTTCTGTATTGATGAGATAGCTTTCCGCTCCTTTTCCGAATCCTGTATCTTCTTCAGGAGGATTCTGGCCGTTTCAGGGTTCTTATGGAGGTAATCATCAAGGTGTTTCTTGATGAATTCCATAATGAAATTCCTGACCGAGGGGCCTCCGGGTGCCATATCTTTCGAACCCAGTTTGGTTTTTGTCTGCGACTCAAAAACCGGTTCTTCAATTTTAACACTTAAGGCTGCCACAATGCTTGACCGTATGTCGGACGGATCATAATCTTTCTTAAAGAATTCCCTTACAGTTTTCACGATGGCTTCCCTGAAGGCTGCAAGATGTGTACCACCCTGGGTTGTATGCTGTCCGTTAACGAAGCTGTAATATTCCTCTCCGTACTGTAATCCGTGAGTAAATGCCACCTCTATATCCTCGCCCGAAAGATGGATAATGGGATAAAGTCCTTCCTTGTTCATGTTTTCCGTGAGGAGGTCGAGAAGGCCGTTTTTTGAAAAGAATCTGTTTCCGTTAAAATTTATTACCAGCCCGGCATTCAGGTAAACATAGTTTTTGAGCATGTTATCAACATACTCGGAGATAAAATGGTAGTTGCCGAACAGTTCAGTATCCGGCTGAAAGATTACCTCTGTACCGTCTTCCTCTGCAGATGATTTCAGGGGTTCTTCCTTCAGGAGGTTTCCGTTGCTGAATTCAAGGCATTTTACTTTACCTTCACGGAACGATCTGATTATGAAGCTTGAAGAAAGTGCATTAACAGCTTTAACTCCAATACCGTTCAACCCGACCGATTTCTTGAACACCTTCGAATCGTATTTTGCCCCGGTATTCATTTTAGAGACTGCTTCAACCAGCTTACCCTGAGGTATTCCCCTTCCGTAATCCCTTACGCGTACGATCCTTTCGTTAATTGTGACGTCAATCTTCTTCCCGAAACCCATCATATATTCATCAACGGCATTATCTATTACCTCCTTGAGGAGTACATATATGCCGTCGTCATGAGAGGAACCGTCACCCAGTTTGCCGATGTACATTCCCGGCCTGAGCCTGATATGCTCCCTCCATTCGAGAGTCCTGATATGTTCTTCTGTATAGGAAACAGACATCTCCCGCAAATTTTTGCGCAAATATAATCAATAAGAGCAGCCTTAAAAGGCCATTTTTTTAACAATCAACCGAAATTTATGACCAGATTATTAACTGTCAGGGAGATCTGCAATCCGACTGGTTTATAAACTGTGGATTTTTACAGGCAAAACAGATTGTAGAATAATACCTCTTTACCTCTGCGGAAATATTTGTCTTTTAAGATGAAGGGCTTTGAACCCGGGGAGGCCGGTATTTACCGGTCTCTGAATTCTATAAAAGTATTGCCGTGACTTTAAGCACACTGCTTTTATTATAATAATCTGTACCTGTGAGGTCAAAATCCCATACCCATTCTTCTCTCAGAACACCCCTAGGGAGCGATGCCAGGACTGTCGGTCTGGTTACAGTTTTTCCGCTTTTTCCGTAAGTAATCTCTTCATAATCGGTTATAAGAACCGATCTGTGTTTTTCAAGAAAGCGGATATGTGCCGAATGGATTTTTTCACGGAATTCTTCAAATTCCTTTTCGTCAGCATCTGCTTTTGTTCTGAGAAACCTTACGGGAAGTACATCGAGCTGGCTCAGTATGTTAAGTGAAATGATAAGACCGGGGTCATTAACGGTATTATATTCCGGTACATCGATGTCATGGAGTGAATGAAGCTTGCGGTAAAAGGGGAGCTTTCCTGCTTTGTTCCATATTTCTCCGATAACACCGCCGGTTATATCATCCTCTGCCAGGTTGATATTTTCATTTCCGGAAATCTGTTTTTTCAGTTCAGGAGGATGGGCGATATCGATTAGGGTAACTTCCGGTCCCGACTCAAGTATCTCTGCCAGCGGAAAATCGAGCAGCCAGCCGCTTCCAAGGACAGTAAGTTTTGCGGGTTTAACCATCTCAACTGCCCTGAGGATAAACCTTCTGCAGTTATCGAGGTGGCTGTCCCATCTCCCCTGTTGCAACGGATACCGGCGTATCAGACCGTCGAGATATGAGTAATACCCCAGCCTGTGAAGGATCCTCTTATATTCATCACTGTTCAAAAGTCCTTATTTCTTCAAGTTCCTTTGTGATCATCTTTCTGAATGTTTCTGCAAGTTCAACAGGATCAGAAGTCCTGAATGAACCTGGGAAGACCGGGTCGAGTACCTTTACTGTAAGAGTAACACCTGCCAAAAAAATCAACGATTTTTTCGGCAGCAGTCTGCCTGTACCGTCAACTACCACTGGTAAAACCGGTTTGTCGGTCATCAGAGCAAGTTCAAAAGCGCCTGTTTTAAAATATCCTACATTTCCGTCGGGTGACCTTGTTCCCTCAGGGAAAATCATAATTGAGATACCATCACGCAGGCACTGTGCTGCAGCTTTTATCATCTCCGCACGGCTCTCTTTGTTGCCCCTTTCAACAGCTATATAACCGGCCATCCTGAGATACCACCCGAGAAACGGTACACGCAGGTTTTCGATCTTTGAAATCCATTTGAAATCAGTAAAGATTCTGTTCAGAACAAGAATATCAAGAATTGACTGGTGATTAGAAATGATAACGTAAGAAAGATCCTTTCTTATTTTTTCAATCCCTTCAATTTTTATCTTTCCGCAGGGAAGAAAGGATGACAGAATAAATGAATGTATCAGCAACCAGTAATGAAATACTTTTCGTCTGCTGTCAAAAGGAAATGTCATGAACCATACCAGCGTAGAAACAGGGAACAGCAGAAGGGTTGTTAACAGAAAAAATATCCATACAAATACAGAAATTATCTTTTTCATATTCAAAAAAAGAATCTTATAGTATCTTCAGTTACCGGAATTCCTGATCCGGTTAATTTTTCTCTTAACTCAATGTGGTAGTGCCGGCAGCCAATCAGTGTCTTCGCAAATAAAGAGAGCTTTTCAGAGCCTGAAATGCTGCATTTCCAGATTATTCCGTCTCTGACATTCATTTCGAGAATGTTGCTGCAATCAAAGGCGGCGAAAGTGTTTCTGAAGGTGTACGGGGGTGTGAAGCCATAGTTCCATTCCCAGGTCCGGTATCTTGAATCTGCAAGCAGCCCGGGAGCATCATTCCGGGTATTGCCAAAGTTCATATCTTCATGAATGTCTAAACTTCCGGCCACGAACTCAAACAGGGATGATGCAAAGCTATGCACTGAATCGAACCTGCCGGTAAGATCACTGATGTTTGCTACCTCTGCCCTGTTTGAGGCTACTGCTCCTGTTTGATAATTCAGGGTTTCGCTTCTGATAAGCCTTCTCATAATGTCGGCTGACGTATTGAAAAGAAGCGTGCCATGATGCAGAACCCGCTTTCTGAAAACATGCTCGGCGTTACCGGATATCTTTAGTCCGTTAACTGTAATATTGCTTTTACCGGTTAGTAATGCAGTGATTCCGATGGTTTTGAGAAATTCAATTACCGGTTTGGTATTAAGCTCAAAGTCAACCTGTTTTCCTTCCGTAGTGTTACGGATAAAAGAAAAATTAAGATTGCCGGGGTCGTGATAAACAGTTCCTCCTCCCGATATTCTCCTGATAACAGGTATATTAAGATTTTCAGCTTCAAAGATATCAACCTCCCTGTAAATTACCTGGTGGCGGCCGACAAGAATTGAGGGCTGGTTGATATAGAGAAGGAAGAATTCATCATTGGTATTATGAAGAAGATGATCCTCAAGAGCAAGGTTAAAGAAGGGGTCGTTTGTATTGAGAAATGCACCTGACATAGGTAATTTTATTCATTTCCCCTGGCAGCAAACCAGTTTTTCTGAAGCCACTTTCTGTCGGCTGTTTCGTATAAACATACTATTACCCAACCGGTCAATGTCCCGAGCATTGCTCCGGCAGCCACATCACCCGGGTAATGGACACCAAGATATATCCTGCTGTAGCTTACAAGTGCAGCCCAGAAGATTATTGTAACCGTGTACCATTTTTTTCTGACAAGCATAAGGCTGAAGAGTGCAAACATAAACGAGTTAGAGGCATGTGAAGAAACGAATCCGTACATTCCTCCGCATTTTCCTTTTACCTGGTGTACCATTCCTGCGAGAGTAACCTCATGGCATGGCCTTGGTCTTTTCACTGCATCCTTTACCGCAACAGAAAGCCTGTCGCTGAGCGTAAGTGCCAGAATAACAAAGAGAAAGATTATGATTGCTTTTCTGCCATACTTTTTCCCGAAGAACCATAAAACGGCAATATAAAGCGGAGCCCAGGTAAGTTTTGCACTGACCACATACATCACGATGTCGAAGAAGTCATTATGCAGTGAATTGAAAAAGAGAAACAGTTGCCTGTCAGCTTGTTCCAGCATGGCTCAATAGTTTAGTACTTTCCACAACATATCTTTTAGTCTTTCAAGTCCCTCGCCTGTTATGGAGGAGATAAATACTCTCGGCAGGTCAGGAAGGTTTTTCCGCAGTTCTGCAGTAAGCTCTTCATCAATAAGGTCTGATTTGGTTATTGCGAGGACTCTTTTTTTATGAAGCAGTTCAGGGTTGAAACTGCCCAGCTCGTTGAGCAGTATTTCATACTCCCTGTTAATATCGGATGAGTCACAAGGTATCATGAAGAGCAGGACCGAATTTCGTTCTATATGTCTGAGGAATCTGTCGCCAAGGCCTTTTCCTTCGTGAGCGCCCTCAATAATGCCCGGTATATCGGCCATAACAAATGATTTTCCTTCGCGGTAGGCTACAATACCCAGGTTAGGCACCAGGGTGGTAAAAGGATAATCGGCAATTTTGGGTTTTGCTGCTGTAATAACCGAAAGGAGGGTTGATTTACCTGCATTCGGAAAACCAACCAGTCCGACATCGGCGAGAATTTTAAGTTCGAGGATCACCGCAGCCTCAGTTCCGGGTTCTCCGGGCTGTGCATAACGGGGAGTCTGGTTTGTTGATGATTTAAAATGAGTGTTCCCGAGTCCTCCTCTTCCTCCCTTAAAGAGTATTTTCTCCTCGTTGTGGGCGGTAATCTCCATGATAAATTCGCCGGTTTCAGAATCGCGGACGACAGTGCCCGGAGGCACTTCAATAACTGCATCTTTTCCTGAAGCGCCTGTACTTTGCTGGGCTCCGCCCGGTTCACCGTTTCCGGCAAAGACGTGACGCTGGTATTTAAGGTGAAGGAGTGTCCAGAGCTGATCGTTACCCTTCAGGATGATATGGCCTCCCCTGCCTCCGTCGCCACCGTCGGGTCCCCCTTTAGGCACAAATTTCTCCCTCCTCAGGTGAGCTGAACCGGCTCCCCCTTTCCCCGAGCGGCAGAAAATCTTGACATAATCGACAAAATTCGATTCGGCCATAACGTGCTATAATAAAGGCTGCCCCTTAGGCAGTATCGGTTTACCGGTAAGGATAAAAACCTATCCGGTATATTTATTCATTATCCCGGAAAGACGGAGGAAGATATCATCTATGTTTCCGACACCGTTTACCGGTTCATAAAGCCCTTTGGCCCTGCAATATTCAATGATCGGTTCTGTCTTTTCGCGGTAAACCTCAATTCTGTTTTCAATTACAGCAGGATCTTTGTCATCAGGCCTGCCCGACTGTTCAGCTCTGAGTATAAGCCTTTTCACGAGTTCATCATGATCCACCTCAAGCACCAGCATGCAATCAATTTTCATTCCCCTGTCGTTAAGCATCTTTTCCAGTGCAACTGTCTGTGCCACTGTCCGGGGGAATCCGTCAAAAAGAAACCCTCTGACATCTTTTGCGTTGTCGATCTTTGCTGCAATCATTTCTATAACGACTTCATCGGGAACAAGTTCTCCCTTAGCCATTATGGCGCTCATCTTCTTCCCGATCTCTGTTCCGGCTGCTATTTCAGCCCTTAACATATCGCCTGTTGAAAGATGAAGAAGATTGAACTTCTGCGCAAGCTTAACCGACTGTGTTCCCTTGCCTGAACCCGGAGGTCCGAAAATCAGAAAATTTAACATCATTTTAAAGATATTTATTATTTAATCATTTTATATACCGAAGGAAGGTTTCTTGCATATCCCTCAAAATCAAGCCCATAACCAATTACATAATTATCAGGAACTTTGAATCCGACATAATCCACCTGAATGGCTTTTTTATAAATTCCCGGTTTAAGCAGGAGGGTCGCAATTTTTACCGAGGCAACCTTTCTGATTCTGAGTTCATCGACAATTCGTTCCAGCGTTGCACCGGTGTCTACAATATCTTCCACAACAATTACATCGGCCCCTTTAATATCTTCATTCCATCCTATGAGTTCCTTCACTGAACCGGTTGTTGAAGTTCCCTCGTAGGAAGCGAGTTTAACAAAGGTAATTCTTGCCTTAAGGGTTATATGCCGGAACAGGTCGGCTGCAAACAGGAAAGCTCCGTTAAGAATACCTATGAAAATTACCTCTCTTCCGTCATACTCACGGTTAATAACTGAAGCTATCTCTTTTACCCGTCCGGCAATTTCTTCCGGAGTAATGATCTCTTCAAACTTCTTACCCAGAATTTCAATTACTTTCATTCCTTAGCTGGTAATTTCTGCCCTGCGAAAATATGAAATAAATGGTTATTTTTAACCCCGTATTAATTTTATAAACTGAATTTATCTATGGAAGCACAGGTTACCATCATTATGGGCAGTACTTCCGACATGCCTGTTATGGAAGGTGCCGCGAAGATTCTGAATGATTTCGGTATACCATTTGAGATTCATGCCCTTTCGGCTCACCGCACACCTGAAGAGGTCGAAAAGTTTGCAAAAGGCGCCTCGGAAAGGGGCATTAAGGTAATTATTGCAGCGGCAGGCATGGCTGCACATCTGCCCGGTGTAATAGCATCCATGACTACTCTTCCCGTGATAGGTGTACCGATAAAAGCCTCCCTCGAAGGGCTTGACTCTCTGCTCTCAATAGTACAGATGCCCTCCGGAATACCGGTTGCCACAGTCGGAATAAATGCCGCTCAGAATGCCGGTATCCTCGCAGCCCAGATTATTGCAACAGGAAACAAGGATGTTGCCGCCGAACTTGCCAGGTTCAAGGAGAGCCTTAAAAAGAAAGTTGTTCAGGCAAATGAAGATCTGAAAAATGTAAAATTCCCCTTTAAAACAAATTAGACAGGATAAAAAAGTCTTTTAGAAATCAATCCTCAGGATTGATTTTTTTTTATATATTAGTACTGCAAATAACAAACAGTTGTTCTCGCTGCAAAAAATAACTGTTGTGGTTGTTTTATTTCTCTCCCTGCCTGCTGCAGGTACCCATATTGTTCGTCCCTCAGCAGGAGCAGGAGAGGCAGGGATGGCTTATGCCTGTATCATGAAACCGGGTATATGGTCAGCTTTTCATAACCAGGCTGCATTACCGCTTAACGGTACATCTGCATTTTCGTTCAGTTATGAAAACAGGTATGGTCTGAAGGAACTGGCTGCAAGGAATCTATGCTTTGTATTGCCGTCAGGGAACAGTGCTATCGGGGCAGCATATTCATATTCAGGATATTCTGACCTCAGAATGGAAGTAATCAGTCTGGCCGGCGGCACGAGGCTCTCCCCCGGTCTGTCGGCTGGTGTCCAGGCAAATCTCAATATCGTAAACTCTGCAGGTGAGTATATGGATTATGTACTTATAACCTGTGAAGGAGGCCTCCTTATGAACCTTTCAGAGAATGTCAAAGCCGGTGTGCATATCTTTAATCCCCTGCCAAACTCACTCAGAAAAGTACCCGTCAGGTCGGCATTAAGGACCGGAGCAGGTATGGAACTGCCGGGCAATCTGTTTCTTGCCCTTGAGGCAGAAATGATAAGCGGCGAAGGGATAAGCCTCAGAACGGGTTTTGAATACAGTGCCGGAGCAAAATTTTTATTAAGAGCCGGATACAGCACGAGGGAGCCAGGTTTTTCATTTGGCATCGGTTACAGCACTAAACCTGCAGTTGCCGATATTGCATTCTCAACCCACCCTGCATTGGGCATAACATCATGCCTGACGGTCTCATTTATTCTGGGAAAATCAGATATCAGGAAATGAAACCATCTGTCATAAAAGCAATACGAATATTTATTTATACTCTTATTCTCCCGGCATGGTTCATATATGATATTAAAGCCCAGGAAAAAACAAATGAGGAAATGATCCGGTCAATGGCAGAAGAAATCTCTTCAACCGGGGAAAACAGTGCTGATCTTGAATTATTTACCGAAAATATTCACGACCTCGAGATTGACCCTGTGAGGATCAATCTGGGCAGTCTGAAGGAAAACCGAAGGCTCTTCTTCCTGTCTGAATACCAGATCAGGGCTCTGTCAGAATACGTTAAAAAGAACGGAAAGATTATCTCTGTCAATGAAATTTCATCCATAAGCGGTTTTGACAATGAAACGGCTGCAATGATTGCTCCTTTTATAACATTGGAGGAGTCAATTAACCGTGGTAATTATCAGAGCCGGAAACCGAGGCAAACCCTGCTAAGCAATTTTTCGGTTAAACCGGGTTTTAAAGACCCGGATGCCGCAGGATCACAATGGAAGATGCTTACAAAGTACCGTTTCGGTGCCGGAAGGTTTTCAGCAGGTTTCACTTCTGAAAAAGATGCAGGGGAAAAATATTTCAGCGGGACTCCCCTGATGCCTGATTTCTTTTCGGGGTTTTTATCCTTTAACGGGACAGGTATTCTGCGGGAAGTCATTGCGGGGGACTTTTCGGCACAGTTTGGCAGCGGTGCCGTCATAAACACAGGGTTCAGGTCGGGACTCTCAGTGGCAGTGCCCGGTGTTCTGACTCCAATATGCGATATAAGGCCTCATACATCAACCGAAGAAAACAACTTTTTCAGGGGTATGGCTGTGACTCTGGGCAAGGGAAAGATTGAAACGACCCTCTTTGCATCCTTTAATAACATTGATGCTACCATTAATAATTCAGGAGACAGTTTAAATAAATCAGTAACCTCACTCTATAAATCAGGAATACATAATACTGAAGCTGCTCTAGGTAAGAAAGATGTGCTGAAGGAATTTACATGGGGCATAAATACTTCTGTATATTTCAGGTGGGTCAGCGCGGGAATTATTGTTACAGAGAACATTTTTTCACTTCCTTTTTCATCCGGCAGTTCAGGTCCGGAAGATTTCTACGATTTCTGCGGCACCAGGAATTCCCTGGCCGGAATATGGTACAGCCTTTCGGCAGGCAGATTCATAATATCAGGTGAGGTCGCTTCAGGCCACGCGATGAAACATGCTGTTACAGAATCTGTCAGTTTTGTACCAGCTGACAGAATTTCATTCAGCTTCCTGTACAGATATTACGCACCCGGATTCATAAGCTTTCACGGGAAAAGTGCTTTTTCAGGGTCAGCACCCGCAAATGAGGAAGCTATTCTCGGCAGTATAAAATTTGAGGCTGCCAGGAACTTTTTTATCAGTGCCGGCACCGAATTCATAAAGCACCCCTGGGCAGCATATCTTACCTGCTTTCCGTCATCATCATTGCTGAGTGAGGTACGTGCGGATTATATGCCTCATAAATTCAGAATTGAAACTGTTTACAGATTCAGATCCGGCAGCTCCGATCTTAATGTTACCAGAGGGGTGCCCGATATAAAGGATGTGAAGACGCATTCTGTTACTCTGAAGGTAAAGCACATGGTTTCCGACCGGTTGTTGTTAACATCCCGGGCAGATATAAAAAACTGTAATTCAGGTATCTCTACCGGTATGATGCTCTGTAATGACCTGATATGGCAGCCTGCAGCAGCACCGGTGAAACTCTGGTTCAGATATGCACTTTTCAGTACGGGAGGATGGGATACAAGAATATATGCCTATGAGAACGATCTGACTGATTCATTCAGCCTCCCTGCACTTTACGGAAAGGGAACCAGAACCTATGTTATGATTGAGTTTAAGCCTGTTAAACCTGTGATGCTGAGAGTCAAATACGGGATTACATCCAGGATGGAGGATTCAGGTACGGAGGGATTCATCAATGAGCTTAAGTTGCAGATAAGAGTTAGCTTCTAAAAATTTTTCTGATAGGCTGTTCCTTTTACAGGATAAAAGGACGCTTTTTATTAAAAGCTTACGGATAAATATCTTATGCCACTTTTGAAAGCAGAGGGAGGTATGCAGAATCAATTACCATAAATCAGCTACCCGTTCTGTGTTTTTATATCCTTAATATTCAGCTGGAGGTTCCTGTTGCCACGGAATTCATTCATCTCTACCGAGAAGCAAATATCGAAAGGTTTGCCCGAATGTATTGATTCGAAATGGTTGGCCTGGCCGAAAGCTATTGCCTGAAGGGGGGTGTCTGAATACCCGTCCTGAACGAGTTCAAGTTTCAGATGTTCACCAGTGGTTCCTACCATTCTGCAGCAATCGGATTCCTTAACCCGGACACCTCTGGTCATAAAGACAGGCGACATGTTTTCGGGTCCGAATGGCTGGAAGAGGGTCAGGCCGTTGTAGAAATCCTCGGAGATATCGCTGAAATTCACCGGCGAGTCAATAAGTACCTGAGGGATCAGCTGATCTTCGGTTATTGTCCTGCTCACATAATCCTCAAAACGTTCCCTGAAGAGATTAATATTTTCCTTTTTCATCGTGAGTCCTGCCGCATACATATGTCCGCCGAAGTTTTCAAGAAGGTCGCCGCAGGCTTCAATTGCCTGATAAAGGTCATAGCCCTGCACCGACCGTGCTGATCCGGTTGCAAAACCGTTTGATTCGGTTAGTATTACGGTTGGTCTGTAATAAAGTTCTATCAGCCTTGAAGCTACTATTCCGATGACACCTTTTCTCCAGTCCGGGTTATAAAGTACAGTGGTTTTTGCATTCGGGCTTCTCGGATCATCTGAAATCATTCTCAGCGCCTCGGTGGTTATTATCCTGTCTACAGTCCGTCTCTCCGTATTAAAGCTGCTTATTTCGCGGCCTATTTCTGCTGCCAGTCGCGGATCTTCTGAGATGAGCAGGTTGACTGCCTTACTACCGTTCTCCATTCTTCCTGCCGCATTTATTCTCGGGCCGATTTTAAATACAACGTCTTCAACCGCCAGTTCCTTGCGGATCTCCGAAACCCTTATTATTTCCCTTAGTCCTGTTCTCGGAGATGAGTTGAGCTGCTTCAGTCCGAAATGGGCCAATATCCTGTTTTCGCCGGTTATAGGTACTATGTCGGAAGCTATACTTACCGCAACGAGGTCGAGGTAATGAGTTATCCGGCTGAATGGTATTCCGTGAATGCGGCTGTATGCCTGCATAAGTTTAAAACCAACTCCGCAGCCTGATAACTCCTTGTACGGGTAGCTGCAACCGGGTTGTTTGGGATCGAGGACAGCAGTTGCCTGAGGTATTTCGTCGCCCGGATAATGATGATCGCAGATAATCACATCAAGGCCTTTCGACCTGGCATACTTTACTTTCTCGACAGATTTTATTCCGCAGTCGAGAGTTATAACCAGTTTACAGTTGCTTGCCAAGGCATAATCAAGCCCTTCTGTAGATACCCCGTAACCTTCCTTGTACCGGTCGGGAATATAATACAAAACTTCGGGTGTGAACTCACGGAGGAATGAGTACATCATTGCAACGGCAGTGGTACCGTCAACATCATAATCACCATAAACGAGAATTTTTTCTTTTCTGGATACTGCTGAAGATATACGGTCCACAGCAGCATTCATTCCCTTCATCAGAAAAGGATCGTGAAGATTTTCAAGTGATGGACGGAAAAAATCTGATGCGTCGGAAGGTGTAAGTATTCCCCTCTGAACCATAAGATTGGCAATGGTATAGGGCACATTCAGTGCCTGTGACAGTTGCACGACAGAAGAGTACTCTCCCTGCTCTTTCACCAACCACTTCTTTTCAGTCGCGAACATCATTTATAAATTTTAAGTCAAACACTTCTTTTATTTTCTCACGAAGCAGGCTTTTAACCTTATCCATTTCCTGTGGACCGCCCAGTTCCTTTGCCAGCGAGGTGACTCCTTTATCCGTAAAACCGCAGGGATTTATATAATTGAAATACTCCAGCCTTGTATTAACATTAAATGCAAAACCATGCATGGTAATATAACGGCTGGCTTTCACTCCTATTGCACATATTTTTCTTGTTTTCCCTGGCATTCCGGTATCGATCCATACGCCGGTGGCTCCTCCCAGTCTTTCACCCCTGAGGCCGAATAAATTCATCGTTCTGATTATGGCTTCCTCCAGCCTGAAAATATATTCTTTCAGGCTTATGCCGATTACCGAAAGGTCAAAAATGGGATATCCCACTATCTGTCCCGGACCATGATAGGTTATATCTCCACCCCTGTCGATATGGTAAAAAGAAGCATCCCTGGCCTGCAGCTGAATATAATCGAGAAGAAGATTTTTTTCCGATCCGTGTTTCCCGAGGGTAAATACATGAGGATGTTCAACAAAAATAAGAGTTCCGGGGAGCTGACCGGTCTCTGTTTCCTTGTTCCTGTATGAGTCTTTTGCTTTTTCAGCAAGAACATTGAAAACAGAACGCTGGTAATCCCAAACCTCCTTGTAGTCTTTCAACCCAATATCCTCGTATTTAACAATATAACTCACGGGAAAAGTTATCGTGGCAGTGTCGTGAATATAGCAATTTTTATTTTATTCCTGCATGAATTTCGGCGTGATATGAAGATCTTACAAGAGGGCTGCTTTCAACGAAATCATAACCTTTCCGCAGGCCTATGATTTTGTACTCTTCGAATTTTTCCGGGCGGATATATTCAGCAGGTTCCGTGTAGCCTTCAGCCGGTTTCAGGTACTGGCCGAGGGTTAAAATTCTGCAGCCGGCACTCCTCAGGTCATCCATTGTTTCAATCACTTCATCCTCTGTCTCACCAAGTCCGAGCATTATACCCGATTTTGCAGGTATTCCTGAAGAAGCGATCATTTCAATGACAGAAAGACTTCTTTCGTATTTTGCTTTGGTTCTTATAACCGGCGTAAGACGCCTCACAGTCTCAAGATTATGAGAGATTATTGCCGGTGCTGCACCGATAACCATGCCGATGTTTTCTTTTTTACCATCGAAGTCGGGTATCAGGGCTTCAATTGTTATACCGGGGTTTATTTTCTTTATCTCTTTAATTACCTCCGCCCAGTGGGCTGCACCACTGTCGGGGAGGTCGTCGCGGTCAACCGAAGTAATCACACAATGATTGAGATTAAGGATTTTTACGGCAGCTGCAAGCTTTGCAGGTTCCTCAGGATCGGGAGGCAGGGGCTTCCCTGTCTTTGTAGCACAAAACCTGCACGCCCTTGTGCAGATATCTCCAAGTATCATGAATGTTGCAGTACCTGCGTTCCAGCACTCACCAATGTTAGGACAGTTTCCGCTTGAACAGATGGTATGAAGTCCGAAATGATTTGTAAGGTTCTTAACCCTTGAATAGTTTTCCCCGCTTGCCCGCTGCATCTTAAGCCAGTGAGGCAGCCTTTTCCTGTTTTCCATAATACAAAAATGAGTTTACAAAGATAGCTATTCAGGAGGTTTCCTTTGCCAGGAAATGATATACTCCCGTTTTTAATTTTTTCCCCCTCTTTCGGTTCCCCTCACTACCTTCTTCACCCCCCTTTTAATTTCCCTGCCGCTTCTTATCTGCCCCCCTTTCATTTTCCCCCCAAAGTTGGAAAAGCTGGTGATCTATTCAATTGTTCCTTCTTATCCTTCCCCCTGGGGGAAGGAAAGGATGGGGGTACTACGAAAAAGAGGAGGACAGAGCCGGAAGGGGTTATATTTCGGGGGGAAGGGTAAAGAATGAGCCCCCTCCGGAGGAACGAGAAACTCAGTCAGACTCTATTCTTTCTTGTTAATCAGTTTGAAAAGTTCCATTACAAGTATCATCGGAATTGCCAGAGAAAGGATAAGTGCCCATTCTTTTAATGAAATGGGTTCAATGCGAAGGATATTCTGCATAAACGGTATCTGCATGCTTAGAACATGTATTCCCTGTGCAAGGATGACCCCGAAAACCAGTATATAGTTTCTTCTGATAGGTACTTTAAAAGCAGAGACTCTTTCGGAGCGGCAGTTAAAGACATGAAAATTCTGCATAAACACCATCAGCAGAAGTACAAGGTCCCGGGCATGAAACTCACTCATACCGGTATGGTTATTAAGGTAATACCACAAACCGAAGACCACGGAGCTCATTATCAGGCTGGCCACAATTGTTTGTTTGATCATCAGCGGGTCGAAAATACTTTCTGAAGGTTTGCGCGGAGGCCTTCTCATGGCTCCGGGTTCACCGCCTTCAAATGCGAGTGCCACATCCTGGATGCCGTTGGTTACCAGGTTGAGCCACAGAAGCTGCACCGCAAGAAGAGGTAGTGGCAGACCGGCAATTATTGAAGCCAGGAAAAGGATTATTTCGGCAGCACCTGTTGATATAAGAAGAAGTATTACCTTCCTTACATTATCGTATGCGAATCTGCCTTCCTCAACACCGGCTACTATGGAACTGAAATTATCATCCACAATGATCATTGAGCCCACCTCTTTTGCCACATCAGTTCCCGAACCCATTGCCACGCCGATATTTGCTCTTTTTAGAGCAGGTGCATCATTCACCCCGTCGCCCGTTACCGCAACGAATTCACCTTCGCGAATAAGAACATCCACGATTTCAAGTTTCTGGGCAGGTGTCACCCTTGCAAAGACGGTAGTGGATTCCACAAGTTTTTCAAATGCAGGGCTGTCATGCGCTCCGGCCTCCTCAAGCATTTTTCCTGTCACAACGGGAGTACCTTCACCGGCAATACCCAGCTCACGAGCGATAGTGCCGGCTGTTTCGGGATGGTCGCCTGTTATCATAATAACTTTTATGCCTGCTTCCCTGCACTCCGCAACCGATTCCTTGGCCTTTGGCCTCAGGGGATCGATAAACCCGACCATCCCGTAAAACGTAAGGGGTGGAATATCCTTATCTTCATAAACCTCTTTCTGTATATAATTATGATATTCTCCGCCTGCGAAAGCGAGGACCCGGTATCCCTGCTTCGAAAGATTTTCTGCCATGCCGGTGATTTTTTCCTCATTAATATCTGCCCGGTTACCGTTTATCAGCATGGAATCGCAGAAGCCAGTTATTTTTTCGACAGCGCCCTTTATTCCTATATAAACATTGCCGTTTACCTCGCAGAATGAGGCTGAATATTTCCTTTCCGACTCATAGGGTATTAACCCAAGTTGTTTCTTTTCATCCTTCATGGCAGAAGGGTTCAGACCCAGCTTATAACACATCCCCAGCAGGGCTACGTCCATTGCGTCGCCATGATATTCCCATTCATTTCCTGAGGGTCTTAGTGTCCCTTCATTTGCAAATACTGCTATTCGTGCAATCTGTTTAATTCCCTGATGATCCGCTCCTGTTTTTTTTTCACTATCCTCCTCAAGAACCTCACCCTCTCCGTTATAACCTTCGCCTGTTATCCTGAACTTACTGCCGTCGGGGAGCAAAATAATTTTTGCAGTTTGTTCATTCACGGTCAGTGTGCCGGTCTTGTCGCTTGCTATAACCGTACAGCTGCCAAGGCTTTCAACCGAAGTGAGCCTCCTCACTATCACATTCCTTTTTGCCATACGTCTGGTAGCCACCGACAGGGCAACGGTGAGTGCGACAGGAAGGCCTTCGGGTATTGCCGAGACTGCCAGGGCTACCACAAAAAAGAATACGGAAGTGATCTCCATCCCACGAACACTCAGAAAAATGGCGATAATAACACTGAGTATTGTGATAAAGATACTTATCTGTTTGATAAATCTTTCCATCCTAAGCACCAGCGGTGGTTTTGCCGAAGCTGATTCCGTTACATCCTGCGAAATTTTTCCCACCTGGGTATCAATTCCCGTACATACAACAATCCCCCACCCTCTTCCTTTCATAACCGTTGATCCTGCAAAGGCCATATTTGTTCTTTCGGCCACACCAAGGTTTTCCTGGAGCAGGTGTGTATTTTTCCGGGCTGCAACAGATTCGCCGGTAAGGAAGCTTTCGTCAATCTCAAGTCCTTGAGCTTCAATCAGCCTCATATCGGCCGGGACCTTATATCCTGATTCCAGAAGAACCACATCACCGGGCGCGAGCAATTCTGCAGGAACCTCCGAAACCTTTCCTTCGCGACTTACCCTGGCCCTTATCTTTATCATCTTCTGCAGGCTTGCTGCACTTTTCTCAGCATTGTATTCCTGGTATGTTCCGAGGGCTCCGTTTATAAAAATCACCAGGAAAATAAATATTGCATCCTTAGCCTCACCTATTGCCACAGAGGCTATGGCTGCTGCAATGAGTATAAAGATGAGCGGACTGAGCACCTGGTGAAGCATTATCTGCCATATGGTAACTTTTTTACCTTCAGGCAACCTGTTTTCTCCGTAGAACTGAAGTCTTTTCTTTACCTCATCAATGGAAAGGCCATCTTCGGAGGTTCTCAGTTCACGGTATATCTCCTCTTTACCGAACGAGTGCCAATTTTCGCGACCTAGGGTTTCCTGGTGTTTCATTAATCTATGATTTAATAAGTTCGGTGTAAAAATACGGAAAAAGGGGGAATATACCTTTAAGGAATTAGGGTTATAGAACCAGGAATGTGTAAATCAGGATGAGTCAATTCTGTGAAAGGCCAATGTCAGTAAACTTCACTTTTAAAATGCTAAATAATCCAGGTATTATCCGTTTGACTGAAGTGAGCGGAATGTTTTTGAACATTGCCCTGAACCTCTCTTTTTGTTACACAGATTCATCTTCTCATTAAAAATTGTGTGAGAGTTGTGAATTTATTTAAGCATTCACATAAATTATTTGATCAATTATATTAATATATTTGTGAGTTAACCCTTTAATAAATAAAATACTATATGGCAAAAAAGGAACCAAAAAATCAGAAAAACTATATAACGGTTATCGGCGATTTTCCGAAAGTGGGAATACGTCCTGCCATTGATGGCCGCATGATGGGGGTTCGCGAATCCCTCGAAAAACAGACAATGAATATGGCAAAGAATGCCGCGAAACTTATCTCCTCAAACCTTAAGTACCCCGACGGTTCTCCGGTTGAGTGTGTTATTTCCGATACATGCATCGGAGGAGTGGCCGAGGCCGCAATGTGTGCAGAGAAGTTCAGGAAAAACGGTGTAGGTCTGAGCCTTACTGTCACGCCCTGCTGGTGCTATGGAACCGAAACAATCGACATGGATCCCCTCTGTCCGAAGGCGATATGGGGTTTCAACGGCACCGAACGCCCGGGGGCTGTATATCTTGCAGCCGCACTGGCCGGACATGCGATGAAAGGCCTGCCTGCTTTCGGCATCTACGGCCACGATGTCCAGGATGCAAACGATGAATCGATACCCGGTGATGTAAGTGAAAAAATACTCAGGTTTGTCAAAGCCGGCCTTGGCGTTTCATACATGAAAGGCAAATCATACCTTTCGATGGGTTCAGTCTCGATGGGTATTGCAGGTTCAGTGGTCAGGGAGGATTTCTTCCAGGAATACCTCGGAATGCGTAACGAATATGTTGATATGTCGGAATTCATCAGAAGGATGAACCTCGGAATTTATGACAGGGAGGAATATAAAAAAGCCCTGGCCTGGACGAAAAAATTCTGTAAAGAGGGTAAGGATATAAATGCAAAACCCCGAAGCCGCCGGCAGAAAGATTCTGACTGGGAGACAGTAGTAAAAATGGCTCTCATTGCACGCGACCTGATGGTTGGTAATCCGTCGCTTAAGAAGCTGGGATTTACTGAAGAGTCTCTTGGTCATAATGCAATCCTTGCAGGTTTCCAGGGGCAGAGGCATTGGACCGACTTCATGCCCAATGGTGATTTTCTCGAAGCCATTCTCTGCTCATCATTCGACTGGAACGGTACCAGACCCCCTTATCTGGTGGCTACCGAGAACGATGCAATGAACGGTGTGCCGATGTTGCTCGGATACCTGCTTACAAACACTGCCCAGATGTTTTCAGACATCAGAACATACTGGAGTCCAGACGCAATAAAAAGAGTAACAGGCATGAAACCTGCAGGACTAGCTTCGGGAGGCGTCATTCACCTTATCAATTCAGGCGCCTCTTCACTCGATTTCTCAGGCAGGGAGACAAAGGACGGGAAGAGCGTTATAAAACCATTCTGGGAGATCACCCGAAAGGATGTCGAAGAGTGCCTCAAAGCAACGGTGTGGCCCCCTGCCGACACAGGATATTTCAGAGGGGGAGGATTCTCGTCACAGTTCGACACAAAAGGCATAATGCCGATTACAATTATGAGAATCAATCTTGTGAAAGGTCTGGGACCTGTTCTTCAGCTTGCCGAAGGGTGGACCGTTGAACTGCCCCCTAAAATGCACAAAATTCTGTCTGACCGTACAAGTCCCACATGGCCTACAACATGGTTCGCACCGAGACTCACCGGAAAAGGAGCATTTACAGATGTCTATTCAGTTATGGCCAGCTGGGGTGCAAACCACTGTTCATCAAGCTACGGCCATATCGGGGCTGATATCATTACAATGGCTTCAATGCTAAGAATACCGGTTTGCATGCATAACCTTGCAGAGGAAAATATCTTCCGGCCTGCATCCTGGAACGCTTTCGGGATGGATAAGGAAGGATCCGATTACAGGGCATGCGCAGTTTACGGACCAATATATAAATAAGTGTGACCTTTAAGGTCTGTCTTGAAAAGGAATCAAAGTTTCTTTAAATAATGTTGAATATTAAAATCTGTTCTTATGGAAGAATACCAGAGTGAAAAAAAGATTGAGATAGGGAGCGATGCTCTTGGTTATCTCGATACAACGAGGAAGTGGACCATGTTTTTCGCTGTCCTCGGATTTATCGTCATCGGTCTGATGATCATCGGGGGCTTCGCAGCCGGAGCCCTGATGAAATCCCTTTCAGGACTGTCAGGTGTGGAAGGTTTGGAGGGTATGGAAGGAATGGAAGCCGCAGGGGCTGCTTCAGGAGTAGCACAGGTACTTTTTATTGTAATAATGCTCGTCTTTGCAGTAATCTATTTCTTCCCCCTGTTCTTTCTCCTTAAATTCTCAACTCATACATCCAGAGCCGTAAAAGCTCTCGATAGAGAAGAATTGGGAAAAGCTTTCAGATATATGAAATCTTACTGGCTCTATATCGGAGTACTGGTAATTATTGTGCTGGCAATTTACCTGATAATCTTTCTCGTTGCAGGATCATCTCTTGCTTTTCTTTCAGGTTTGAAGGGTTAGTTGTTCAATGCGGAAAATTTTTACTGCCGGGGAAGCCCTGGTAGATATCATTTTCAGTGAGGGTCAGCCCCGGGCCGCAAGCCCCGGAGGAGCCATGCTCAATACCTCCGTTTCTCTGGGTCGTATTGGTCTTCCTGTATCCTTTATAAGTGAATACGGAAAGGATGACCCGGGTAACCTTATTGACAGATTCCTGAGAGATAACGGAGTAAATACTGATCTCATCTCCAGGTACACAGGCGGTAAAACAGCCATTGCACTCGCATTCCTCGATGAAAAGAATGAAGCACACTATACATTTTATAAAGATTATCCCGAAAAGAGACTTGATTTAAATCTGCCACCGATAACATCGGATGATATATTTCTTTTCGGCTCAATTTATGCAATTACTCCCGGTGTGAGGGAGAAACTCTTTCACCTTGCCGTAAGTGCGTTCGAAAACGGTGCAATCGTAATCTACGATCCTAATTTCAGAAGGACACACAACAGTGAAAAGGAGGTATTGCTTCCGCTGATAAAGGGCAACATGAACGTTGCCCGAATTATAAGGGCATCTCATGAAGACTGCCGGAATATTTTCAATACCGGCACTGCGGAAGAAGCATGGAATAAAGTCACCGATCTGAGTGGTTGTCTGATTTACACCGGCGGAAAGGAAGGTGTATCAGTGTTCACCGACAGCTACAGGGGACATTTTCACGCAAGAAAAATCAAACCTGTAAGTACAATAGGTGCCGGCGATACATTTAATGCCGGCCTCATAGCAGCACTTCTGCGCGATGGTATAAAGTCATCCGATATTAAATTTCTGAAAAATCCCGAATGGAAAAAGATCATCCTCTCTGCTATTGATTTTGCTACAGAGGCATGTCTGAGCTATGAGAATTATATCGGCCTGGCATTTGCCAGCAGATACCGTTCCGCTTCCAGATTCCAGATATAGTTGTTGCGGGAGACAATCTCGTGGAGTCCTTTATATAAAGGATCTGTTTTATCCTTCTCTTCCAGTTTGTATAGCGAAACGAGGGGCATGGAGATGTTGGTGTATATCAGTTTCTTCCCTCCCGGTATATCAGGCAGGTTAAGTGTGGTATCTATTACCGCATCCAATCCCCCTACATGGGTAATCATCACTGCCGGATTTATTCTCCCCTCTTCCATCAGTCTTAGCGACTCACGCATATCGTCGGTGTTACCTCCCGAGGTGCCAACGATATGGGTAAATGAATAATGAACATTGTAAAAGTTTATCCTGGCGCTGAAATCTGCCTGCGATGGTCCCGCAAAGAAATTAAGGCATCCGTCAAAGCCAAGTATGGCATCGGCCTGTTCAACCACCTGGCTGACAGGGGCAAACACAAACACATCGTCAAAGCCCTTGTTGCCTGTAAGACCGCGGAGATAACCGGCAGGATTATCAATTTTACCGGTATTCACATAAAGCAGTTTCATACCTTCCCTATCTGCATGTTCAGGTGTATACAGGCATGCAGCACGTGCCAGCCGTTTCTCATCAATATCGGTAACAACAAGCAATGATGGTTTTCTCCCCCCGTGCAGGGCATAGTCTATCGCTCCCAGTCCCATCGGGCCTGTACCTGCAAGTATTGCCATCATGCCTCCTTCTCTGATACCCATTTCATGTCTGTATGTTCCCGGCGGGACATGGTAACTTGCGTGGAATGCTCCCACTATACACGACATCGGTTCAGAGAGAGATGCGGGAAAGAAGGCCTCGCCGTCGTACGGAAGCAGGCAATCGGCTTCCATCACTATAGATGGTATTATAACATGCGTTGCATCACCGCCGATATACCTGTATGAGTACCCCGGCGCATCAAGCGTTCCCATTTGGGCCATAGCCGGCTGAATGGAAAATTTCTGTCCGGCAGAAAACTTATGTTTCCATTTAGGGCCGACTTCAAGTATCACTCCGGCAAATTCGTGACCGATAATTGTCGGATTGACAGCCACATCATCGGGAACTCTTTTATGATCAGCACCCTGGATGGCAGCCTTATACGACGACATGCATATACTGTCGGAGACTACCTGTGCCAGAATCTCATCGTCTTTTAACGGAGGAAGCTCAAACTCTTCAAGCCTCAGATCTTTCTTACCGTAAATTCTTACTGCCTTTGTTTTCATTTTCACTTTTTAAGGCGTTAAAGCAATTTTCTCAATCCATCCGGAAACGGGAATGTTGAAAAATGTTATCTAAGCATTACCTGTCCGCCAGTAACAGGTACAGCCTGACCGGTTTCATACTCCTGGCTTATGACATAAAGTATTGCCTTCATCAGGTCCTCAATCCGGCAGCCTCTGCCGAGAGGCACCTGTTCCTCATAGTAACGTTTCACATCCTCAATTGTTTTTGCACCCGGTACCTTACCGGCTTTCAGGTACTGAACAAACAGTCCGTTTGAAGGGTCTGACCAGAGAGGCCCCTCGAAGAAGTTACCCGGACAGATGCTGTTAACCTTTATCCTGAAAGGTGCCAGTTCAAGCGCAAAGCTCTGGGTAAGCCCGATTCCGCCGAATTTGGCCCCGGCATAAGCAAAATTTCTGTTGCTTCCCTTCAGACCCGACTTTGAATTAATCTGAATGATATCGGTGAAATGATCAGGTTTCTCGCGGTGCTGGATCTTCATCACTTCAGAAGCATATTTCGCACAGTAAAAGAAGGCGTTGTAATTTACCTCCGTCATCCTGATAAAGGTTTCAGTGTCCATCTCCCCAAGTGATCCTGCCTTAAGTATGGCAGCATTGCTAATTATCAGATCGAGTCCGCCAAATTCCCTGACTGCCGTGGCTATCATTGACCTGACGTCCTCAGGCCTTGAGACATCTGTCTTTACAAAAACAGCATGCCCAGGCTGCTTTTTTTTATTCAGCGTTTCGGTGAAAGACTTACCGGCTGCTTCATTTATATCGGCCACAATTACATTCATCTGCTCACCTGCCAGGGCCTCTGCAATGCCTGCGCCAAAACCCTGTGCTGCACCCGTCACCACAGCAATTTTGTTTTTGTTGCTACAGGTTTTTTCTGTACCCAGTGATACTTTCCTCCGGTAATTTTCCACCTCCCATTTATCAATGAAATTTATCTGATCAGGGGTAAGCAGTTTTATTCCTCCGCAGGAAGATGCATACCAGCTTATCTTAATAAGGTCCTCATAAACATCCAGGATCTGTCCGGCCAACCTGTAATTCTCTCCTGATGAGATTATTCCCATATCCCTGACAACTATTACTCTGGGAAGATATCCGTACTCTATGGTAAATCTTTCAAGCTGTGAACGGAACGATTCGAGAATTCTTGCAGGTGAGGAAGAATGATCAATATAGATGAAACGATGTTTACAGTAAACGATTATATCGGGTGTAAGGGCATGGGATATTTTCTGGAACTGTGCCTGGCTCTTGCTGAATGCATCTATTAAGGCATTGTTGCGCCATCTGAGCGTTTTCAGTGAATCGCTGCTGAGAAGCATCCTGATGGCAGGCATCACTTCGAGGAGAGCAGGATTGAAACTGAAGTCACCCCCCTCAGGGAGAGGCTGAACCATAGCCGAAAATATACGTATGATTTCTTCGTAAATCTTACGTATTTCACCGGTTGTATCAGCGCTCACAAATATGCCATGGTTTTCAATAAAGATTATGTGAGGATCACGGTTTTTGTTACTCCTGAAAGCTGAAATATCATTTTCAAGTTTTCTGAAAAGTGTGTAGCCGGGATCTGTATATGATACAAAAAGAGCTTCATCCCCGAAACTTTCCTTTACAATTGATTCTGCCTTGCGGCTGCAGAGTATCCCGTTGATGACAGCGGGATGCAGATGGACAACATAACTGTAGTTTATAAGGTTATGCAGTGAAGTTTCAACAGATGGTCTTTTATCGCTGAATTCCCTTTCAACAGCCTGAATCAGATCATTCTTCACCTCTTCTTCCCTGAGAAGCGGGTCATCGGAATACTTTTTGCCTGAAATTATTTCAAGTTTTTTTCTGTCAAGCTTTACAAGGCCTTCTCCGGAAAGGGTCTCAAGTGGGAAACCACTGGCTTTTATCCAGATATACTCCTCATTTTTATAAGAGGTATTTCCTCCGCCGGCGACGACGTAATCCTTCCCGGAACCATAAAACCGGGAAATTTCAATAAGATCAGAAAGTTCAGGTGTCATAATTCTCCTTTCAGGTAATATTCAATCACTTTTTCGCCCAGTTTTTCAAAAGCTGTTCTTTGTTCCGTCAGGGGCTTTTCAGCTGATACGAAACCGGTTTCTCCCCTTGCTCTCAGGTACTGGTGTGCAGCAATTACACATGTACCTTTCCATGCTGTTTCAAGCAGGAGACCGTCAAGATCTCTCCTCCCCCTTGCCCTTACTGTAAGCGGCTCCATCTCAGGGGTATTGTGTTCGGTGCCGAAAGTTATTGTAAATCCGGCATGGTACATATACTCTGTAAATTTTTTAAGGATGTTAATATCATTCCGGCCGGGTATCAGCTCAATAAGGTTTGTCTCCATCCGTCCCAGCTCTTCTGCAAGTTTCCCGAAATCGTTTTCAAACTCAGTAAAATTACCCGAGGTGTCGTCTAAAAGTACCGGATAACAAGGAATACCTCCGGCATTCATGATTATAGCTTTAATCTTTTGAGGGCTGAGGAAAGATTCCTCATCCTCTTCAACAAAGGCTGCTCCACCTGCTTTCAGAAGATTTCCCCTGATCTCATTTTCAATAGATGCAGGCTTATTCATGCCTGATTTCGACTTTTTCCCGCCGTAAAGGGCCTCAATAAAAGCTATCTGTTCCTCAGGAGTGTTGTAATTTTCTTCAGCCAGAACTCTTATGGCCTTTGCCAGATGTCGTTCCCTCACCAGCCCTTTTGCGAACCTGGTGCGTATTTCATCGAAACTGACTGATAGTTCCGGCCTCACTTTTCCGATCAGCAAGTTCAGTTTTACAGTCATGGTACGTAACTGCTCCTGCGTCTTTTCCTTTACAGATTCAAGCTCTGACTTAAGCCTGCTTTCGAGATGAAAAGGGTAATCGAGTCCTTTACCACAGAAATATATTCTTCCGGGGTTATTCGGGTCATTTACCCTTATGCCTTTTGCCTGAAAATCTTTAATGAGGCCTATAAATTCGATATTAAAAAGAGGAAAAATTCTGTTTTCCAGACAACCCTCATAAAAATCGTCGAACCCGTCGCTGACATAAAAATCATTAATTCCCAGAACGCTTATGTTTTCACTCCGGGCTGCATCAAAAACCGATCTGACCGATTCAAAGGCACTGAATGAAAAAGGGGTATGTATATGCCCGTTGACGAGCCTGTAACGGGGCAATGATCCTGCGGATAAAAACCCGGTAAGTTTTTCCGGAGGGGGAAACTCTTTCAGTATGTAGCTGTTTTTCATGAAAACACTCTCCTAAGTTCCTCTATCATTGGTTTTGTGAGCGGATTTTTTTTACCGGCAATTTCCGATAAGATCGTCATTCTTGCGGCAGCTTCCAGCACTTCAATTTTATCGAAGGCGTGTAACAGGTCTTCTGCAAAGGCCAGTACTCCGTGATTCTGAAGCAGTAGTATTTCAGATTTCTCTATATAATCACTTACTATTGCAGCCAGGTCACCTGAGCCCATAAGGGCGTATGGCACAAAGAGAGGATCGCCCAGAATAAGGCAGGCTTCTGCTGTAAGAGTGGTATTTATCTTTTGCTTCACCGCAGTAAATGTAGTTGCAAAGACAGGATGGGCATGTACTATTGCACCTTTTCCTTTTCGTCTGTAAATCTCCAGATGCATACCTGTTTCTATGGAAGGCTTCAGTAACGGGGTAAGATTCTCTCCATCCATAGATACAATGCCCACCTCTTTCCATTTCATTCTTCCTTTGTCGGTTGCCGAAGGAGTTATGACCAAATGCTCATCCGATACACGGAGGCTTATATTTCCTCCCGATGTGGTTGTCAGTCCCCTGCGGTAGAGGCGCTTCATGAAGCGAGCAACCTCCCTGCGTTCCTCTTTATATCTTTTTGTGATCTCCATATCACTTCAAAAATAATAAACCTGCCTAAATGCCTTCACGGTTCCGGGCAATAATATTTGAGTCGGAGAAATCATTACCGGGGGTATGTCCCTTCAGCGGTAAAATCCGTGTATGTATTGCATCAATAATCCATTCAGGCTGAGGGAAGAAGTATTTCTCCATTTCGTATGCCGGCACAATCCAGTTGCGTGATCCGACCACTACAGGAGGGGCATCGAGATAGTCGAATGCCAGTTCAGTTACTGTCTGGGCCATCTCTTTGAGAAACGAACCACGTGATGATGCATCACTGGCCAGTACTATTTTACCGGTCTTTTTTACCGACTCTATTACCGGTTCATAATTGAAAGGTACAAGAGTACGGGCATCGATTATTTCGGCATCCATGCCAAATTTGTCTTTAAGAATATCGGCTGCCTTCACGGCGGTATAGAGTGTTGCTCCGATTGTAAGTATGGTAATATCCTTACCTTTTCGTTTAATATCGGGTTCCCCGGGGGGAATTTCGTAATATCCTTCGGGCACTCCGCCTTCGTGAAACATTTCGCCCACGTCGTATATTCTCTGGCTTTCAAAGAATATCACGGGGTCGGTTCCCTGCAGGGCGCTGTTCATAAGCCCCTTTGCATCGTATGGCGTAGCCGGAAATAACACTTTCAGTCCGGGAATATGTGCTACCAGCGACGACCAGTCCTGTGAGTGTTGAGCTCCATATTTTGATCCCACCGATACCCGTACAACAACAGGCATTTTAATGAGGTTCCCGCTCATGGCCTGCCATTTGGGGAGCTGATTGAAAACTTCATCGCCCGAGCGGCCAAGGAAATCGCAGTACATTATCTCAGCAATTACCCGTCCGCCACACATGCCGTAGCCTATTGCCGCGCCGACAATAGCGCCCTCGGCAATGGGGGAGTTAAAGAGCCTGTTATATGGAAGTGCTTCGGTAAGTCCGCGGTAAACGGCAAAGGCACCGCCCCAGTCGCGGTTTTCCTCTCCCCATGCTGCAAGTGTCGGGTCTTTGTAAAACCTGTCTATTATTGCCTCAAAAATGCCGTCGCGCAGCTGGTAGAGCTTTGCCTTCGATACGGGTTTGCCATCCTTGTCAAGGTAGAATCGCTCCTTCGTTTTGAGCGATTTAACCCGTGGGTTCTCCTCCAGGGGCAGAAGGGTTTCCGGCTTACGGCTGTCGAGAGTGTCAGCCTTCACCCCCGAAAACATCATTTTTCCTATTGCATTGCTGTCGGCATCAAGGTTAATAAGAGGCGACACCTTCGGATCAATACTTAATGAGAGCGTGCCGGCAATAAGACCGGTAGTGGTCTCACGTATTTCATCAAGATCATCCTTCTTTGTAATCCCGGCTTCAGTGAGCGCCCTGCCATAGGCTTCGATGGAATCCTCCTTAAGCCACATTTCAAGTTCCTCCTTCGACCTGTATGAAGAGGCATCGGAAGGGGAGTGTCCGCTGAAGCGGTAAGTAAGAGTATCGAGAAGCACCGGGCCTCTCTTTTCCTCAATTATTTTCCTTTTGCGGCGGAAAGCATCAATAACGGCAAGTGGATTATAGCCGTCCACCCTTTCGGCATGCATCATGTCGGGGTTGATGCCGGCGCCTACCCTCGCCAGAATTCCGAAACCCATTGTCTCGCCGGCTGTTTGTCCTCCCATGCCGTAAAAGTTATTCATGAAGTTGAATATAAGGGGAAGCCCGCCGCGGTATTCACCTTCCCAGAGGGTGTTAAACTGATCCATCGTTGCAAATGATATTCCTTCCCACACCGGCCCGCATGCCATTGATGCATCTCCTATGTTGCATACCACTATGCCGGACTTGCGGTTTATCTTCTTGTAAAGAGCTGCTCCAACTGAAATATCGCCCGAGCCGCCGACAATGGCATTGTTGGGATAGATTCCGAACGGGGTGAAAAATGCGTGCATGGAGCCGCCAAGTCCTTTATTGAAACCGTTCTCCCTGGCAAAAATCTCCGCCAGCGCACCGTAAAGAAGGAACCGCACGGCAAGCTCCTTTATGGTGCCGGTGAAACCTCTCTCAACCGTTTTAAGAGTGCCCCCGCCGAAATAGTTCTTCATTATTGTATAGAGAGTATCCTCATCAAGCGAATTGATTGCCGACAATCCTTTTGCAAGAATTTCTCCGTGGCTGCGATGCGATCCGAAGATATAGTCTTCCACCCCGAGGGTATATGCCATCCCTACCGCGGCGGCTTCCTGCCCGATGGAAAGATGTGCCGGACCCGGATGGTTATACTGTATCCCATGGTACTCGTTTTTCGTCTTTATGCTGTTCAGCATCGTCTCAAACTCGCGGATAATGACCATATGACGGAATATCCTTATAAAATCGTCATCGGAATAATTCCCTCTCTCATCCTTTATTGTTTTATTGTACTGGTTTACCGGTATCTTACCGAATGTTATAAAACCCGGCTTCCTTACCTCAGCAGGAGTGATATTTAAACTTTTTGGCATATTATTATATTTTATTTTGTTTCGTTTTCCTGTTCTTATTATTCACTTCTTCATATTGACAACTTAAACCTCACAGCCTTTTTTACCTTAACTCCTCCCCGGTTTGTCTTTCGCTGTTAATCTCCCGGTGAATCTGCCTCTCCCCCCGGTACACTCCGGAATCTGACCCTCGCTGTTAATTTCTTTAGGAATCTGCCTCACCCCCTCGGTCCCCCTCTCCAAATGGAGAGGGGGAAGATGATAATGTACAGTTATTGTGATCATTACAATAAGGGGGCGAGGTCTATTGTCTCAATCTGTTCCTTAATCTCTTTCAGGAACAATGTAGCCGGGCCGCCGTCTATGGCCCTGTGGTCGTATGTGAGTGAAAGGCCTATTACCGGAATGAATCCCATCACCCCTCCTCCGAGATCGGCCGGACGGTGGATGATGGTACATACACCCAGTATGGCCGACTGCGGCAGGTTGATAACGGGAGTGAACATCTCCACACCGTAAGCCCCCAGGTTGGTCACCGTAAATGATGCGGCGGTGCTTTTCAGCAGTTCAGGGCTGATATTTCCCTTGCGGCATGCTTCGGCGGCTGACCTCAGAGCTTCTGAAAGCGTAACCAGATCCATTTCTGAGGCACCGGGTATTGCCGGCACCATGAGTCCGCGCGGGGTGTCAACGGCCAGACCAAGGTTAACCCGGTTGAAAGTCCTTATCGTTTCGCCCAGAAAGTGACTGTTTACTTCGGGGAATTTTTTCAGGGCTTTTACCACGCAGAAGCAAATCATGTCGTTAATTGTGATATCGGCTCCTGCCTTTCCCGCGCCGGCTGCCTCTTTGATCCTTTTTCTTGCATCGAGAAGCCGCCGCACGTCGGCGCTCATGTGATGGGTGAGTTGTGCCGAGTTCTGCAGTGAGGCATGCATTGCCCCGGCAATAATCCGTCTTACATTCGAAAGAGGTTTATCGGTATATTCCATCCCGCCACCGGCAGTGACTGTTTCCCTGATATCTCCGGTTCCGGCCTGCCGGGAGCCTCTTTTCTCATTTTCTATATCCCTTGCAATTATTCTTCCGTTCGGACCGGTGCCGGTTACCTGCAACAGGAGTATCCCTGAGGCTTCAGCCATCTTTCTTGCCTTTGGTGATATCCTTAACCTGCCCTCCTGCGCCCTAACCTGAGGTTGTGCAGCTACGGCTCCGGCTGATGCAGTTACTTTATCTTTCTCCCCCTTATCCTCAGATTCCGGGATGCCGGGAGCCGAAGCAGCGGGACTGAAAGATTCCGTGCTTTCCCCCATGATGCCTATCACCGCAATATTTGTAAGAACGGGCACCTCATCGCCATCCCTGAAAAAAATTTCAAGCAGCACGCCGTCGGCAGGCGATTCGAGATCGAACGAAGCCTTGTCGGTTTCGTATGAACAGAGTATATCGCCTGTTTTTACCGTTTCACCCTTTTTCTTAAACCAGGTTGTGATAACGCAGGTTTCGACTGACTGTCCCTGTTTTGGCATTATTACCGGTGTGGCCATATAATTAACTTGTTAAGATATGTTTAAATAAACCATGTTTAAAGTATGATTTTATGGCAGCAACAAAAATAATTAATTAAACTTGTATTTACAAGTAAAATTTAATATATTTACACGGTTAAACTTTAAAAGTGAAACAGACACCAAGATATCGTTCACTTTATCAGATACTTCGCAAGCATATTCTCGAAGGGATTTACCGGGAGGGGGATCTTCTTCCTTCCGAAAATGAGCTATGCCGTATTTACGGGATGACGCGTCCCACTGTGAGGCAGGCACTTGCAACTCTTGCTTCTGACGGACTGATCCGCAAGCATCAGGGAAAGGGAAGTATCGTTCACCGGATGCCGAGGGAAATAGGGATACTTTCAGTATCGGGCACCACTTCAGCTGTCGGAAACAGGAACCTCAAAACCGATATAATAGTTAAGCCCGTGGTCATCCCGTGGCCTGTAAACTTCATGTTCACTCTTTCTGAAACAGAAAAGGAATCGGGGTGTATTTACATGGAGAGACTGCGCCGGCTTGAGGGAACCCCTATCTTTTATGATATAAACTTCATAGCAAACATTAACCTTCCGCGTTTCACCTCAAGACAGTTCCGCGACAGAAGTCTTTTCAGAATACTGCGCGATCATTATGGAGTTGAGATAAAGGGTGGTGAACAGAGGATCAGGGCTATCACGGCCACGGCAAAAACCGCAAGGTTCCTGAAAATCCAAAAGGGGGCGCCTGTGCTTCACCTCGAAAGGAAACTCGAAACAAACGTCAGCGGGTTGTATGTTTACTCTTCCATCTATTGTAATACAGAGAAATACTCAATCTTCGGAACTTTCTGAAAATACCTGATAAACGTACTGATAAAATCAGTCTCCTGTTAACGGCAGGCGAAAACTGCTCCTTGTTACTAAATAATATGAAGTATATTTCATACTTATTTCCTATCTTGGTAAAAAACAAAAATTGCCGTTCTGGATAAAGCCCAGCACATACGGAATACTGGACTTGTTCTGAAAGTGATGGCAGATACTTTTCCGGAACTTCAACTGATTGTAACGGGATCATCGGGGTTTGACCTTATAAATAAAATTGCATCACCCCTGAAAGGAAGATCAAGATTGTTTCACCTTTACCCTTTATCGTTTGAAGAGGCACTGCAGGTAAAAAACCTGCTTTCACTTAAAGCTGCACCGGAACAAATTATGAGATTCGGGCTATACCCTGAAGTGTTTAATAAATCGGATGAAGAAGCTATTAAGGAACTTAATAATCTCTCAGTTAATTACCTGTATAAAGATTTGCTTATGTTCGAAAACCTCCGGCGCTCCGATCTGATCAGGAACCTTGTTAAGGCTCCTGCACTTCAGACCGGCAGTGAGGTATCGCTTAATAATCTTTCCAATATGCTGGGCGAAAATATTCATACAATAAAAAATATATTGAACTGCTTGAAAAAACATTTGTAATCTTCCGGCTCTCTTCTTTCAGCAGTAATCTGAGAAATGAAATAAACAAGGGCATGAAAGTATATTTCTGTGACCTCGGAATAAGGAATTCAATAATAAGGAACTTTAATCCAATGGATATACGGACCGATGCAGGGGGATTATGGGAGAATTTCTTCATTCCTGAACGGATGAAGTACCACAATAATCACAGAAAGATTGTCAACTATTATTCCTGGCCGACATATCAGAAAGACGAGATAGATCTGATTGAAGAATCGGAAGGAAAACTGACTGCTTTTGAGTGCAAGTATAATACAGGAAAAAACTGTTTTTCCGGAAACATTCAGGAAGTCATACCCCGGCAGCGGCCATTTCATTATAAATCCTGATGCTTTCTGGAAATTTCTCAGGTAATCTTCTTTTTCTTACAGACAGAATAATAATACACCTTCGGAATTTCACGGTGTTGTATTGAACCAGATAATCAGGGACAGAGGGTGGGGAGCGAAGAGCGGCGTAACCCGTGGCAGGAACCACCACTTCTACAACCACGGAGTGGTTGCATTTTAATAACCACGGGTTAGCCGGAGGCGTAACCCGTGGCTGGAATCACCACTTCTATAACCACGGAGTGGTTGCATTTTTAATAACCACGGGTTAGCCGGAGGCGTGACCCGTGGCAGGAACCACCACATGTCTGTCAACCCCGGAGCGGGTTGAATAATTTCTTCACCATTTGCGCCGGAATCCAGATTCCCGGATTTCAAAATTCATTCCGTTCCGGCACAAGAATTGTAAACGTAACCTGATATCCTACAAGGTTCCAGGTTTAAGGCCGGTCACTAAAATCCTTTATAGGGTATTAAGACAGCGCAGAGTTAAGACAGCCTGGCGTCAAGACAGCGTATCATCAAGACAGCCCGAAGGGCGTCAGGACAGCGAAACATCAAGACAGCCTTCAGGGCGAAGTGTCGAAGTGTTAAAAGTTTCAGGTTCCAGGTAACAAGTGCCGGAAAATTTTTTTAATTTTGTCATAATGTCAATAGTTTACTGCTAAAACAGAAAAGTATGAGAAATTCACCCGTGATCTGTTTTTTCATTTTGATGATGCTTTTCATCTCCTGCCAGAAAGAACCAGTCGGAATTAAGGTCATTAAGAAATTAACCGTTAATCCGGAATCGCATACATTTATTAATGATGACGGAAATCATTACTTCCCGAATACACTGCTCAGTCTGCAGGATAATCACAAGTATGAATTAGTAATGAATAAAGATGTCCTTTACCGGATATCAGCAACGCAGCCGGATGTATTCCTGAACCGGATCCAGTTAACCCTCGTAAATACTGCCGGAGACACTATCGCTATATCGGTGCAGGAAGGCCCTGCAAAATCTTTCATAGTAACTAAATGTCCGGCTACTAAAAGCTACTTCTTAACTGTCAGTCTGCAAAAATCCTCCAATCCATCTTTTAATTACAGGTTGTATTTCGAAGAGATTGTGGATGAAACTGAATCCTTTTCGGGTTACGGGTGGTACAGTTCCGGGGAATGGATTTCAAAAGAAACAAATTCAATTGAACTTAAAAACCACGACAGCCGTTTTTACCGTCATCTGAAACTCCAGAATTCCATCACAGGTAATCCTGATATATCTTTCACGGTTCAATCAGGTTCAGCAGAAAATTTCAGTTTCGGCTTTGTATTTGAACCTTCAGATGCCCCCCTTCAATTCAGCGATTACGCATACGATCTTCCCGACAGGGGGAAGGCTTTTATTTATTTCTTTTCAGAATCAAAGTATTCAATAATCAATATTAATACCGGAGAAATGTCCTTGTTCTGGGAAGACTTCTCCAACTCAAACCTGGATCTTACCGCAGGGATAAAGGTTGAGTTAAAATATCAGAACAATGAGTATAATATATATCTTAACGGAAAATATGTCAGATATATAGGCAGATACCCCGGAAAATTTATGATACTTCTTGAGGAGAAGGGTAATGGAATATCAAAGATACGTGATTTCAAATTACTTTAAGATGGTTCTATAAAAAAGCCTAAAAGTTGTACAAGTATAGAATTTGTCTTCTCAGAATACGGATAACGCCCTGTAGAAATGCTCTCCGGGAAAACCTGATATAACAGCCTGAATAAAATCTACAGGAATATTGCAGAGGGCATCCGGATATTCTTTATCTTTTTATCTTTGACTATTACAACTTTTGCCTCTATGATTTCAGGTAACATCGCAATAGTATTCGACTGCGGGGCCACAAATGTTCGCGTTGCCGCACTGAACGAAAAAGGCGAAGTGACAGCATCCGAATCATATCCCAACAACACCAAACCCGACCCCTTCCTCCCCGGCGGCCGCATCTGGGACGCCGAAGAAATATGGAACAAGATGTGCATGGCTTGCCGGAAGGTGATTGCCGGGATAAACAAAAACGACATCACAGGCGTCACGGTAACAACCTTCGGGGTAGATGGAACCCTGTTCGATAAAAACGGCAGCATGCTCTACCCCGTCATCTCATGGCAGTGCGAACGAACCGCGCCCGTAATGCATAATATCGGAAAATATATTCCCCTTGAAGAACTTTATGCTGAGGCCGGTGTACTTCCTTTTAACTTCAACACCATCAACAAGCTGATATGGTTCAGCGAAAACAGGCCTGACATTGTTGAAAAATCCTCCATATTCCTTTTTCTTCCTTCTATATTCATCAAGTTTCTTACCGGGGAGATGGTGAACGATATGACCATGGCGGGTACATCAATGGTTACAAGCCTTTCAACCCGCGGATTCTCTCCCGCCATTCTCAGCCGCATCGGCTTCCCCCCGGAAAAACTCGGCAAACCGGCAGAACCGGGAACGGTTATCGGGCATACCACGCGCAAAGCCTCTGATGAAACAGGCCTGCCCGAAGGCGTACCCGTTATCTGCACAGGCCACGACACCCAGTTCGCACTCTTCGGATCAGGCGCCGGGGTAAACGAACCTGTTCTAAGCTCCGGAACATGGGAAATACTCATGGTACGTTCGGCAGCTTTCCGTACCGGCTCAGCACAGCTGAAGACGGGCATAACCACCGAACTCGATTCCCTGACCGGTCTGTTCAACATCGGCAACCAGTGGGTAGCCTCTGGCATACTCGAGTGGGCAAGAAGAGTCCTTTATCCCGATGTAAAGGAAAATGTTTACGACGTGATGATCGAAGGCGCTTCAAAGGTGCCACGGGGTTGCAACGGGATTAAAGTGACACCCAAATTCTATGAGGAATTAAAGGGAAAACCAGGCGGTGCAATTACCGGACTTACAATGGATTCCACCCGCGACGAGATATACAGGGCAATGCTTGAAGCCCTTGCCCTGAGGCTCAGGGAAGGAAAGGAGGCACTCGAAACGGCAGGCGGATTCCGCACCGATACCATCCTCTGCGTGGGCGGCGGATCAAAAAACCGGTTATGGAACCAGCTCAGGGCCGACTTTACAGGGGTACCCGTAAAAGTGATTGACAAAACCGAAACAACAGTGCTCGGCGCTTCAATGTTCGTCCAGTCCGCCTGCGGAAATGCAGCATCAGCTGAAGAAGCTCTTAAAAATGTTGTGTTTAAAACAGAGATATTTAAACCATTAGAGGAAAGGGTTTAAGGTTCAAGGTTCAAGGTTCAAGGTTCAAGGTTCAAAGTTCAAGGTTCAAAGTTCAAGGTTCAAAGTTAAAAATCACACCCGGCTCCCATTAACCCATTAACCCATAAACCCGCTAACGCGTAAACCGATAAAATCAATGAATATAGTTTATTTCAACGGCCAGTTTCTTCCTTACGGTAAAGCAGCCGTCAGTCCCGACGACCGCGGATTCCTCTTCGCCGACGGCATCTATGAGGTTGTAAGATGGTACGGCGGGTTTTTCTTCGATATGGAAGGACATCATGCACGTCTTAAAAGAAGCCTTCATGAGATAAAAATCAGGTGGGACGATGAAGATACATTCCCTTCAATCGCTGAGTCTCTCATCAGGGAAAACCAACTCGGTGACAAGCCCGCTCTTGTTTATTTCCAGGTGACACGCGGAGCCGCACCACGCACCCATACCTTTCCCTACCCTCCCGTTAAACCGACAACATACGGTTTCGCAAAAACATTTACCCCCGAATCGGCCGGTAAAGAGAACGGCATAGCGGTATTGCTCAAAAATGACATCAGGTGGGCAAGATGCGATATCAAGTCAATAGCGCTGCTTCCAAACACCATCTGTTTCGACGAGGCAGCCGGAAAAGGATTCGGTGAATGTATCTTTGAAAAGGACGGCTATATCACCGAAGGCTCCCATTCAAACATCTTCCTTGTAACCGGCGGCGTTCTTTACACATACCCGGAATCGAACTCGATCCTTTCGGGCATCACAAGGAAAAATGCCATCAGGGCTGCACGGGAATGCGGGATAAAGCTCGAGGAAAAAGCTGTGGCCGTAAAAGAGCTTCCCCGCATAAGCGAAGCATTTATAACAAACACATCAGCGGAAATAACCCCCGTTACTTCAGTTAACGGCATAACCATAGGCGACGGAAAACCAGGCCCCATAACCCTTAAACTGCAGAAACAGTTTGCTTCAGTAGTAAACTCTTATGCCCGTAAATGACCGGCCGCGTACGGAAGTTTTTCTATATTTGCACAGATTTTTCAAAACAGATTAGCCGACATGAATTTAAGCGAACAGGAGGTTATCCGGCGGAAAGCACTTGAGGAAATAAGAAACCTGGGCATTGACCCCTATCCCGCCGCGGAATATAAGACCAATTCTTGCGCAAAAGATATTCTTGATAATTATTCACCTGAGAAAAACAATTATCAGGATGTATCAATGGCCGGAAGGATAATGTCGAGACGGATAATGGGCAATGCCTCTTTTGCAGAGATAATGGACTCCACAGGAAGAATACAGATTTATCTGCGGCGCGATGATCTCTGCCCGGGAGAAGATAAAACTCTCTATAACACCGTTTTCAAAAGACTTCTCGATATCGGCGATATTATCGGGGTAAAAGGGCATGCGTTCAAAACCCAGATGGGCGAGATTACCGTTCATGTAAGGGAGTTCACCCTGCTGTGCAAATCGCTCCGTCCCCTCCCTGTGGTTAAGGAGAAAGACGGAGTCCTTTACGATGCCGTCACCGACCCCGAGATGCGATACAGACAGAGATATGTTGACCTGATTGTGAACCCGCATGTGAAGGAGGTCTTCAGGAAGCGGACGCAGCTCATCCAGTCAATGAGGGAACTCTTCAATTCGAGAGGTTATCTTGAGGTTGAAACCCCCATCCTTCAGCCAATCCCCGGAGGCGCAAATGCACGTCCTTTCATCACACACCATAATGCACTCGATATCCCGCTTTACCTGAGAATCGCAAATGAACTCTACCTCAAACGGCTTATCGTGGGAGGTTATGAAGGTGTTTATGAATTTGCGAAGGATTTCCGGAACGAGGGGATGGATCGTACGCACAACCCCGAATTCACGGTTATGGAGATTTATATTGCCTATAAGGATTACAACTGGATGATGTCGTTTACCGAGGAGATAATTGAAAAGGCGGCTCTTGATCTCCACGGCACCACCGAAATTCCAAGCGGCGAAAATGTCATTAGTCTGAAGCCTCCTTTCCGCCGGATCGGCATGCTCGACCTGATAAAGGAGACCACCGGCATGGATATTTACGGTATGGATGAAGCAGAACTGAGGCAGGCCTGTGATAAACTCGGAGTGGAACATACTCCGGTTATGGGCAAAGGAAAGCTCATTGATGCGATCTTCAGCGAAAAATGCGAACATCTTCTTGTTCAGCCCACATTCATAATGGATTACCCTGTCGAAACCTCGCCTCTTACAAAGATGCACCGCAGCAAACCGGGGCTTACCGAAAGGTTTGAGCTCTTCATCAACTGCAGGGAGATTGCCAATGCCTATTCCGAGCTTAACGATCCGGTTGACCAGATGGAGCGGTTCAGGGATCAGCTCCGCCTCTCGGAAAAAGGCGATAATGAAGCGATGTTTATTGACCACGACTTTATACGCGCCCTCGAGTATGGTATGCCTCCCACATCGGGGATGGGCATAGGCATCGACAGGCTTACCATGCTGCTTACAAACCAGCCCTCAATACAGGATGTGCTCTTCTTCCCGCAGATGAAACCCATTGTCACAAAACCGAAGGAAGAGGATGCCATTGAGCAGTTTACTGAAGCCGGTATTCCGGCGGAATGGGTTGAACCTCTGAAAAAACTGGGATATCTTACAGTGGCTTCAATTAAAGAGTTGGAAAAACCGGGCAAACTTGCCAACGACCTAAACGGTTATAACAAAAAAAACAAACTCGGGTTGGCAGGCCTTAGTCCCGAAGCTGTTGAAAAATGGATCTGCTGAAGGACGAATACATCATAAAGGCGACAGAGGTACGGAAGTCGTTTAAAACTGTTCAGGCTGTTAAGGGGGTCAGCATGGCGGTTCCCGCAGGAAAGTTTGTTGCCCTCCTCGGACCAAACGGAGCCGGGAAAACCACCATGGTGGAAATGATAGAAGGCATCCAGAAACCCGACTCCGGCGACATCTCAATAGCAGGCAGGAGATGGAAAGATAATGAGGATGAACTGAGGAGAATAATCGGCATCTCTCTTCAGGAAACCAGATTCATTGATAAATTAAGAGTAACCGAAACACTTTTACTTTTTGCATCATTTTTCGGCCTGGGTAAACAAAGGGTTGAAGAGATTATTGAACTGACGGGACTTCAGGAGAAACGGAAATCGTATGTTGTTAACCTGTCGGGAGGGCAGCGCCAGAGGCTTGCCCTCGGACTGGCCCTTATCAACAAACCCGCTGTTCTTCTTCTCGACGAACCGACAACAGGACTTGATCCCAACGCCCGGCACGAAATATGGGATATTCTTAAAACCCTCCGGTCGGCCGGCAATACCTCCATGATCCTAACCACCCATTATATGGAGGAAGCAGAAACGCTGTGCGACCATATTATCATCATGGACAACGGTGTGATTTTAAAAGAGGGGTCTACCGAACAACTTCTTGAGGATGAAAGCGGTGAGAAAACTGTTGAATTCACTCTCGACAACATGCTTATCCCCGGTGATTTAAACAGGCCGGAAGTGCCTTTCAGGATAATCCGTGAAGCCTCGGGAGAGAAAGCCAGGGTAATGATAAAAGACATTGACACTGAGATACCCCTCTTTCTTTCATACATTAAAGAGAGAGGTTTGCAGATAAAGCACATGGAATGCCGCAGGCGCACGCTCGACGATCTGTTCATATCACTTACGGGAAGGAGAATAAATGAATAGCATCTTCAGACCATATCAGTTACTGCATCTGACCAGAGCGCTTGCACTGGAGCTGCTGCGGGAACCCGGCGTGCTGTTCTGGGGAATAGTGTTCCCGGTGCTTATGGCTCTCGGACTCGGTTTTGCATTCACAAAGAAACCCGTGACAGTCCGTAAAGTGGCAGTCATTGAATCAGTCGCCCGGGCAGATTCATCCGTAACCACCCGTCCGTTTCATAACTGGCTGGAGATGAATAGCATCAGGGAAGAAAAGAAAGCGCCGGATGATTATTCCTGGAAAGCAGAATTTAAAGATAACCAGCTTGGCGATTACATATTCCTTTTTTACAGGATGCAATGGGATGAGGCTATGGTAATGCTTAAAAGAGGCACGGTAAGTCTTATCGTTGACGATTCTGAAGGAAAAACCGAATATCATTTCGATCCGCTCAGTTCTGAGGCACATCTTACCTATATGAAACTGGCAGCATTTACAGGGAATGATTCAGTGACAGTAAACCAGTCAGCGGCCCAGGCATCGGTTCGCCCCATGACTGTACCGGGGACAAGGTATATTGATTTCCTGCTGCCTGGTCTTATAACAATGGGTGTAATGATGTCATGCATGTGGGGCATTAGTTACGGGATAATTGAGAAGAGATCGAAAAAGCTTTTAAGGAGGATGGTGGCAACCCCGATGAAAAAATCCCACTTTCTGATAGCGCTCATTACTGTGAGGATTGTCATGAATTTCATTGAGGCTATTATTCTGATCCTGTTTGCCATGCTGGTTTTCGATGTGAAAATCCAGGGGAATATCTTTTCGCTGCTTGCTGTCTATTTTGCCGGGAATGTTGCTTTCTCGGGCATTGCGGTGTTTGTATCATCCCATACATCAAATACCGAGGTAGGCAACGGGCTTATCAATGTGGTGGTTATGCCGATGATGGTATTGTCGGGTATATTTTTCAGTTATCAGAATTTTCCCGGGTGGAGTCTGCCTGTCATCAGGAATCTGCCTCTTACGATGATGACCGACGGTGTAAGGAGTATTTTCAATGAAGGAGCGGGGTTTACCGAAGTAACAATTCCGGCAATAATTTTGTTTGCCACCGGGGCGGCATTTTTTGCAGCCGGGTTGAAGATTTTCAGGTGGTACTGAAACCCTCAGATTACTGAGTACAGGTAAAATACAGCCAATTCATTATCGGCTTAACATAATCAGCTGAGGGTTTTGAATATAAAATATATCTGTCCCCGGGGATTCACCATTACCTTAACGGCAATAATAGAGATGATTATTGCCTGTCCCGTTTGTAAGATTTGTTTCTTTTGCGGTAAAAACATCAACGATAAAAATATCCCATTTCACATTCTTATTACAGGCAAAAATTATCTCCCGGCCGTTTGGAAGCCATTGCAGGTAATCAAAAGAATCTAACGATCCCGTAAAAAGCAGCTTTTTGTTGCTGCCATCGGAATCCATAATATAAATTGCAAGCGGGCTGGGATGGTACCAGTAAATATAAACCAGCTTTTTTCCGTCGGGTGACCACTGTGGCCACGATTCATCAACGTTGGAGGTTTCGGTAAGTCTTGTCTGACCGCTCCCGTCAGCATTCATCACATATATTTCCGGATTTCCGTCTCTGTTGCTCGAAAATGCTATTTTCTTTCCGTCGGGTGACCACCGCGGATTATAATCACCTGCCGAATTATTTGTTAAACGCACCTGATTGGTTCCGTCACTGTTCATTGTATATATTTCCATGCTTGCGGAAATTCTTCTTTCAAATACAATTTTACTGCCATCGGGCGACCAGTGAGGATTCAAATCATGATCAGCACTGCTACCAAGGTTTACACAACCGGTTCCATCACTGTTCATTGAATAGATCTGATAATAGAAATCCCTGTAGCTGATAAAGGAAATCTTGTTACCCTCGGGCGACCAGAGGGGCAGCCAGTCGAGTGCATTATTGCTGGTGAGTCTTGTCTGACCGGTGCCGTCAGAGTTCATTGTATAAATCTCCCTGTTGCCGTCCCTGTTAGATTCAAAAACAATCTTTTTACCGTCGGGAGACCACTGGGGATTGAAATCGTTGGAATTGTTTTCTGTAATACGCATCACACCGGTACCTTCCCTGTTCATGACATAGATCTCGTCATTTCCGTCCCTGTCGCTCCAGAAGAGAATAAGATCATTATTGCTATTATTATCATTCCCGTCTTCCTCTTCGGTACAACCATTCAGCCATGGTAATGTAATTATCAAGCAAAAAAACAGAAGTATTTGATACTGTCTGTTTCTGTCGAAAAAGGTTTTTGGTAACATATCATTTTGAATTTTAAATTTTTATGTGCCTATAACATATAAACACGTTTATTTTATCTGACTTTTATTCATGGTAAGCTGCCATGAGAAGGTGAGTTCGGTTTTTTCCGTTCCGTTGCTGACTTTTTTCTCAACTGTTTTTCTGCCCTCACCTCCGAAAATGGTTTTTCCGTCGCCCTTTGTAACAAGTAAATCGGGTTGAATTTTTGAGGTTGATTTTACTGTCCTTGCTCTGGTCTCAACATCCGCCAGTGAGGATAAAAATTCCGCAGTCATAAAATCCTTATATTTTTCCTTAATTTTTGCAATAGAATCAAATACAGGATTGTAGTTTAATTCCAGTGGTGAAGGGTCGGGTACAGGATCGCCCACGGGTTCCACGTCAATATTGCTTCCGTTAGAGGAGGTTGTTGTTCTTGTTTGAGGCGGTTTATCTGAAGGCCATGTTTCCGACCGGCTCTCAGTAGTCTCAGTGTACCTGAATGCTATCGTGGTACCCGTTAATCCTATTTTAAGTGGTTTTTTGGTCCTGGAATCGAAGGCCAGTGATATGCTGTTTTCCACCGGAATAAAATTTATTATCGGATCTCCTGCCAGTGACCTTTTAACAGTTTTGACCGACGATGAGCCGCTATTGGAGCAATCAGGGCCTGTAGTTTCCTGTTTTGAAACAGAATGGTCATTGAAGGTATAATTAAAAGATTCAATTACAGCTTTAACAGGTGTAAAACCAATCATGGTCTGGTTAACCAGGGGATTATTGGTGAATGTTGCATTGTTAAGGACCGAACTTTTCAGAGGTATTCTGACAACTGTTTCGGTATTTTCCGATAAGTCGCTTTTTGACGACCATTCAGTACGGCAGTTTTTGCCGGTGTTAGTCTGTGAGCTTCCGTTGCCAGAAGTGCTGCGGGTTCTTAGTTTTTTTACTGAAAGCACAAGTTCTGCATCATAACAGACAATCTCAATTCCCTTTTCGGCAATCTTTTCCCCGATGGTGGTTTTGCTTAGGGGAAGACGTTCTTCCGGTACAATTTCGCAGGAATTGTAAACTATAATATTATCCTTTTTAACATCACAACCCGATGGAGACCTGTATTTTACTTTTACTGAACCTTCTTTAAGAGTGAATACCTTGTAGCCAGAACCGGCATCACAATCTTCACCATTGGTTATTTTGCCTTCGCCGGCATTAACAATAATCCTGTTGAATTCCCGCGACTTTTGCCCATATTTATCGGTAAAAGCTGAGAGTTTTATCTCAATTGTTTCATCGGGTCCGGCTTCTTTCCTTTCATTGTCTATTGTACATGATACAGGCCTCTTCTCAAATGTTTCAATTATTTCGGTTATGGCTGGTCCGTTCCGGAACTGCTCTGTCATTTTGTTTCCAAGTCCCGAAAATGTTGTTCCCCTGTTCCGGTCAGAAGGGTTTGAGGGTCTGGTTTCCTGTGTTCCGAGAGCCTGCCAGGAACAGACAGGTTCGCGTCTTTCTCCTTCAAACCATAGCGATATTGTCCATTTCGACCTTACATACCGGCCGTCGGGTCCGGTTTCGTTAAGTCCCGATACCAGTTCAGATTCGAAAGAATATTCGGGGATTCGCCGTTCAGATCCGAAACCGGGCAACTGTTTATTTTCATTGAGGCTCTTTACATAGTTATCTGCATCTGTTCCGCTGAGGCGGAAGGTTGAGGATGTAACCAGTTCGGCTATACGTGAAAAGACTGAAGACCTGTAAACATCCATGTTTGTCAGGCCCATAGGATCATTCAGTACGGTATTCCCGAGCACGGCTGTACGGCTGCACTCTCCCTGCCCTGCCACCTGTGCTACAGCAGATACCGCCGGCAGAAGAAGGATAAGCAATACAATTTTAAACTGAGCCCTCTTCTCTTTTTTAAATAACCTTTTTAACTTATTAGTTATCATATCATCGAGAATTAAATGATGAGTTTAATGCTCCCCGATTTTCAACCATAAGTTATACAAATATAAGTTTTTTCCTTTTCATTATGATGATGTAATCCATTGTTAATAAACGGAAATAACCCGAAGAGTTATTCCGGTTATTAACACATTTTCTTTTTGGCCTTTCTCACCGGGCCGTATGCCCCGGAGGCAATGATGGTGGACGGGAATAACCCCATTAAAAAACCAAGTGCCAGACCTGCCAAATGTTTTTACTTATAATTATAAAAATTCTCATAACCAATTCCAAGGTCATATCTCCCCTGCGAAATGGAAACTGGCTCATTATTCAGGAAGGTTTTCAGGTTAAAATACACAGGGCGAAGTTTTCCCCCTTTGAAGGGGGTCAGGGGGATGTCGTCAGGGGAGAGAGCTCAGAGCTCAGGGCTCAGGGTATTCAGTAACCAACCCCAAGCAACCAGCATCCAGCACCCAGAACAACTGCGTAGCATTGACCTGTTTGTAGAAAAGGTTATTCAGACACAAAATTGCGCCGCGACGAAATAATCTTTGATTTCCGGAAAGCAAAATTCCGGCGCAATTGGTGAAGAAATATAAGGCATAAGGGTGTAGTGGAAGGAGGAAATACTGTGATTTGCAACTTACTGAGCCCGTCACTGGCTATACGCGGTGAGTGGCAGGTGATTTTATTCTATTTGCTTTTTAATCTCTCCAACAAATTCTTTAACCTGTTCAATTAATGGCTCAACAACCTCTTTGTCAAAATCAAACAAATCGCCATAGTCTCCTTTTTGTCTCAAGTCAAACAACTTTGTGAAGAGCTTGCCATATTTTTTATCAATCTTACCGGTCTTAATAAAATGAAGCCCAAACTGGGTTCTTACTCCATCGTGTGTTTGAGTTTCTATATTACTTTTTAATAACAGTGAAATTACAGCATAGAAGCATGAATAATATAATCTGTTCAATACTGCATTCCATTTCTCCTTTTCTGCAAGAATCAAGGCTTCATCGAAGGTTTCCTCTGAACGACGAAACCGATATTTTATATAGTCATCCCTATTCCCTATTGTCATAATTGTATCCCCTCTTTGTTTACCTTTTTATACAAAGGAGAATATACCAATGTATTTTCCCAGTACTCTTTAGAGTAAATGAACGCCGATATTATTTGTCCGGAATCTATTTCAATGTCAAATAAGCTATCTCTAAATTTATCCTCGATTTCATTTGTAACTTGTTTTGAATCAACTAGTATTAATATATCCCAGTCCGAATCAGGACGAAAGTCACCCCTGGCACGCGAACCAAAAAGATAAGCAACAGCCTTTGGATCCTTAATATGGATGGCCTTTTTTATTCTTTCTTGTATCTGACTTTGGTGCATTGTCTCTTTCTATTTAAGAATCAAAGATATGAATTTATTGCGAAACTTTTAGTCTCTTCAGGCAGCATCACTTGCCACTAACTGTTACATATCCATTAAAACCAATCATTGTTTGCAGTTTTTGGCTTTCGGGTTTTTCTTCACATCTCTCCCCTTCTTTTCTAACCACCACTCCTGACAGGGGCAAATGGCATGCTTTCCCCCTTTGAAGGGGTCAGGGGGATGTCGTCAGGGGAGAGAGCTCAGAGCTCAGGGCTCAGTGCGAAGTTTTCCCCCTTTGAAGGGGGCAGGGGGATGTCGTCAGGGAAGAGAGCTCAGGACAGACGTGTCCGCCGTAGCCTTGCTTTGCCAACCGGAGTGAAACGGAGGTTGGGCGAAGGCGGAGGGCACAGGGAAGAGGGGTGAGGAGTGACGGGGTATTCGGTAATCAGTATCCGGTATCGGTATCCGGCAACAAGCACCTGGTTCCCTGTACCATTCACCCGGTAATCACTTTCGCCTTTAGCCTTTAAACTTTCGCCTTTTTATTTAAAACAAACTTTTGAATCCTGTCAATGATTACCTCCTTTTTTACCGGTTTTTCAAGGTAATCAATACAACCCATTCTCCGCGATATTTCCTTCTCCTCATCTTCAAAATATGCCGAAACCGCTATTATTGGAATCTCCGGATCGATCAGCTTGATGAGCCTTGTAGCCTCATGTCCGTTCATAACAGGCATTTTAATATCCATGAAAATAAGACCTGTCTCCGGCTCCTGTTTAAATATTTCCACGGCTTCGGAACCATTTCTGGCATGTAGTAATTTAATATCGAGGTCTTTTACGCTCTCGGCAAAATACCTGTAATTAATCAGATCATCCTCGGCAACCAGGACAGTGTGTTTGGTTTTTCTTAAACCGTTATCCGAATTGTTTTTGAATGAGTTATTATCGGTCTTCAAAGGTATATTGAAATAGAAAGTTGACCCTTTCCCGGGTTCAGATTCAAGCCAGATAGTGCCGCCCAGTAATTCAACGTATGCTTTGCTTATAGCGAGGCCCAGACCTGAACCGCCGTATAGTTTGTCGGGGTTCAGATTGGCCTGTGCAAATCTTATAAAAATCTTTTCGTGGTCTTCTTTTCTTATTCCTATTCCGGTGTCTTTTACAAAAAACTGAAGTTTATTATCCACAATCGAGACTCCAAGTTCAATATATCCGGCATTGGTAAACTTAACTGCATTGTTAAGAATGTTTGATATTATCTCAAAGAGTTTTGTTTCATCAGTACAGATGTATTGCAATTCCTGCAGATCGGACCGGAAATAAAAATCTATGCCCTTTGCAGCAGCCTTAGCCTGGAAATTTGAATTAATGGTTTTCAGCAAACTGTGAATATCCACCTTGCCGATATTCTCTTTTGCCTGTCCGCTTTCAATTGTGGCGATTGAAACAAGATCATTGATAATACTCGATAACTTCCATCCGCTGTTAATTATGATATCAGAATACTCTTTAATTGTGTCACAGTCCAGTCCCTCATTTTTCAACAGATCCGAAAAACCGATAATACCGTTCAGGGGGGTTTTTATCTCGTGTGAAATATTATGTAAGAAAGCCGTTTTCAGGTTATCGCTCTCTTCAGCTTTCAGTTTTGCTTCGTTAAGATTTCTGATGGTCTCTTTCAGCTGCAATTCCAGTTTTTTTATATCCGTAATATCCCTCAGGTGCTCTACGATATAAATCATTTCGTTGTTCTCATCAAAAATAGGATAGGCTCTCATGTCAAGCCATGTATCAAGTTCAGGGAAATACTGCTCGTGTCGAGCGGGCTTTCCTGTTCTGATAGCCTCGGCAGTTGAACAGACCTCACATTGATCAACCCTTCCGATTAATGAATAACATTTTCTGCCGGCTACTTCATTATATGTTTTATTGAGCATTTTATAACCCGCCTGGTTGTACTGGATAATGTTATGATGTAAATCCTGTACCCCTATCAGATCAGGTATTGCATCCTGTATTGATTGTAAAAGTTTTAATGCATTTTTATAGTCTGTTTTACTCTTTTCAAGCTCCTGCAATATTTGTTTTTTATCGGCAATTTCTTCTATTGTACCAATAATCTTTTCCGGCTCGTTCAGGGAATTTAATGCAGCAGAAACCAATAAATTTACCCAGACAATCTCCTTTTTTTTGGTTACATAGCGTTTTTCCATCTGAAAACTTCTCCGGTGCCCCTGCAGTAATTGGTTGAAAAGCTTAAGGTCTTCTTCCAGGTCATCCGGGTAAGTTATTTCCCTGAAAGTCATGCTGTATAATTCTTCTTTCGAATAACCGGTTATTTCTGTGAATTTCTCATTTACATTAATAAACCTGCCGTCAGGGTTACATATTACCATACCAATGGGGGCATTGTGGAACAAGGCAAGGAGATGGGCAGATTCCGAATCCTCTGATTTAACCGGGCTTCCTGTACTGAAAGCTTTGGTTTTTTGATTATGTTTCATTTTGTCTTTTAGAACTTCCTGGCAATTAAAAAATATCAACTATTTCAAGGGCCTGATGAATTGCCCCGTTTTTAAGATAACTTTCTGTTTCGCGTGGATGAAACATTGCTAAACAACCGTATATACAAATATTTATAAAATCCACCTAAAATTAAGAAAAATATTTCTTTGAATTAATAGTAAGAAAAAATAAGGCCAACTCTGTTCAGGCATTGTCACCCCTTGTCTATTACCCTGATCCCCATTCTCCCTTTTTCATTCCTAACCCCTCATTCCTCCACTTCTTCCACTCCTCATGCAGCACTTTTGAAATATTTGTGTCTTTATTACAAATTTAAAACAGTTGTAATATGAAAACAGTAAGAATCTTAATCACATTACTCACCTTAATCGCCTTTTCAGCATGTGTCAACGGCCAGTTTTACAGGTCTGTAAGGGGCAACGGCAATGTTGTGACAAAAGAGAGGCAGGCGCCTTACTTTGAAGGTGTAAAGGTCAGCACAGGTATAGATGTTTACCTCAGCCAGGGTGAAAGGGAGAGTGTGAAGGTTATGGCCGATGAGAACCTGCATGAGTATATAGTCACTGAGGTAAAGAACGGTATACTGCATGTCTATTTTGATAACATATCTATTCGTGATGCTGAAATGAAAAGGGTTTACGTGACTTTGAGGGATGTAAAATCACTCAAAACAAGCAGTGCAGGAGACATTATCGGTGAGACCCCCATAAAATGCGATGATATTTCTCTGGCTTCGAGCAGTGCAGGAGATATAAAGCTTGAGCTTTTCGCCAAAGCAGTGGATGTTAACATAAGCAGTTCGGGAAGTATCAACCTCTCGGGCGAAGCTGACAGGCTTACAGCAAACCTCAGCAGTGCAGGCGACCTTAATGCATTCAATTTCAGGATTAAGGAAGCAAGGGTTGATGTTTCAAGTGCAGGCGATGCTGAAATTTATGTAACAGAAAAGCTTACTGCACATGCTTCCAGCGCAGGGGATATACTATATACAGGCAATCCAGGATATGTTGATGCGCGTTCATCAAGCGCGGGGCACATAAGAAGAAGATAGGGTCGCAGGGGATTTGCTCCATTTCAGTAAGGCTGCCGGTAACATTATCCGGCAGCTTTTTTTATCTTTGTACCGATACTGGAACACCGGGGCAAATACTCCCTCCCGTTTGTAAGTCCTTAAATATCATTCATCTGTACAGTCAGGACTCTCCGGAAACGATTTCCGGAGGATTCCGGCGGGAAAAGAGACAAATATTGACCCTGAAGTAAACCAGGAGATTAACCTAAATCAAGTAATATGAAAGAGACCATCAGTATCAGCTTAAAAGGAATAGAAAACTTCCTTTCGCTGGAGGAAATCGCTGCTCATTCAAAAGCATCTGTCAGGCTTCTTGAACAACTTGTGGCAGGAACAGGACCGGGAAGTGACTTCCTGGGATGGCTCAGACTACCCGAAACAATTACCGGGCAGTTGGGACGAATTGAAAAAGTGGCGAAACACCTCCGGTCGGTTTCAGATACAACCGTGGTTGTCGGCATTGGCGGATCGTATCTCGGGGCAAGGGCTGTGACAGAAGCCCTTTCGCACTCCTTCCCGGCCTTGCAGAAAGAGAAAAAGCATAAAATCATCTATGCCGGACACAATATTTGTGAGGAGTATATGGGAGAACTTCTTGAAGTGCTCGAAAAATGCAACTATTCCGTTGTTGTCATCTCAAAATCGGGCACCACCACCGAACCTGCAATAGCCTTCAGGCTGCTTAAAAATCATATGGAAAGCAGATGCGGTAAATCGGTTGCAGCCGACAGAATTGTCGCAATCACCGACGCATCAAAGGGTGCCCTGAGGTCGCTGGCCGACCTTAACGGCTATGAAACATTTGAGATTCCCGACGATGTTGGGGGCAGGTTCTCGGTACTTACACCTGTAGGCCTTCTGCCCATCGCCGTTGCAGGCTTCGACATTAAGGAATTTACCGAAGGTGCAAAAAGTGCCGCTTCAATAACCCGTGATAACAAAGACCCACAGACCAATCCTGCACTGATTTATGCAGTAACAAGGAACCTGCTTCTGCAGGCCGGTAAAAACATCGAGGTACTTGTTAATTTCAATCCGAAACTGCATTATATGGCCGAATGGTGGAAACAGCTTTACGGCGAAAGCGAGGGCAAGGAAGGAAAGGGTATATTCCCTGCTTCGGTTGATTTTACCACCGACCTCCATTCGCTTGGTCAATACATCCAGGAGGGACAGCGCATTCTTTTCGAAACGGTCCTTTCTGTTAAGTCAACTCCGGAAAAAATTAAGATACCTTTCGAAAAGGATGACCAGGATCAACTTAACTACCTTGCAGGCAAACAGTTAGGTGAAATCAACAAGAGTGCCGAAACAGGAACTATACTGGCTCACAACGAAGGAGGCGTACCGGTGATCTCCATAAATATCCCGGCACTTAATGCATTTTACCTCGGGCAACTCATGTACTTCTTTGAGGTTGCATGTGGCATAAGCGGCTACTTACTTGACGTTAATCCATTTGATCAGCCGGGGGTGGAAGCATATAAGAAAAACATGTTTGCTCTCCTGAACAAACCCGGTTACGAGGAGGCCGGCAAGAAACTGAAAGAAAAACTCAAATAAAACCAGAAATACAGATTTATGATTACCGAACTGAAGCTGAAGAAGAACTTCAAATGGTCGCTTGTTGTTCCGACAAGCATGGGGGTACGTATCACCCCTGTTAATTATCAGCCTGTCCATTGCAGTAATATGTACATGATGCAGGCTACCAGTGCCGAATCGAATGTGGCAAGTATTTCATCCTATCTCGGCCTGCCTGTAAAGATCCTTACAACATTTGTTAAAGACAGCCCCATAGCACGTTTCATAAAAGATGACCTTGCAGGAAGGCATATGGTCTGGGAAGGCGTCGAGGTTGAGCAGGGAGGTCCGTGGGGTTACCGTCACCAGTTCAATATCGCCGATACCGGGTTCGGTTCGAGAGGACCAAGGGTTCACAATGACAGGGCCGGCGAGGTTGGCCGTACACTTAACATAAATGATTTTGATACTGAAAGACTCTTCGGACAGGAGGGAGTGCAGATTCTTCATCTTTCGGGCCTTATCGGGGCATTGTCGGCCGAAACCAGTAATTTCTGCCTTGAACTTGCCAGGGCAGCAAAAAAGCATGGTACACTGATATCTTTCGACCTTAACTACAGAGCCTCATTCTGGAAAAACCGTGAAAAGGAACTATCGGCTGCGTTCAGTGAGATTGCTTCCCTTTCGGATATACTTGTCGGAAATGAGGAGGATTTTCAGCTCAGTCTTGGAATAAAAGGACCCGAAGAGGGAGGTTCAGACCTTGCATCAAAAATCGAAAGTTTCAAAGAAATGATAGGCAGGGTTAAGAAGGCCTACCCTGAGGCAAAAGTATTTGCCACGACACTCCGGCAGGTAATCCACTGCGACCAGCACTTATGGGGGGCAATAATGCTTGCGATAGACCAGTGGCACGTTGTTGAACCGAGAGAGATTCATGTCCTCGACCGTATAGGCGGCGGCGATGGTTTTGTCGGAGGTATGCTTTATGCCATACTTAAAGGATGGGAACCTGAAAAGTGGATTCAGTTCGGATGGGCAACAGGAGCAATGGCCACTACATTCCTTACCGACTATGCCCAGCCTGCCGATGAGGAACAGGTATGGAGTATCTGGAAGGGTAATGCCCGCGTAAAGAGATAAACGATAAAATCATTTTATATCCGGCTGAACGTCTTCGTTCAGCCGCTGCTGTTATAAATCAAAAGGGCTCAACCTGGTGTTTGAGCCCAACATCCGTTGATGTTCGGCTGAACGTCTTCGTTCAGCCGCTGCTGTTATAAATCAAAAGGGCTCAACCTGGAGTTTGAGCCCAACTTGTGTTGATGTTCGGCTGAACGTCTTCGTTCAGCCGCCGCTGTTAAAAATCAAAAGGGCTCAACCTGGAGTTTGAGCCCAACTTGTGAATGTTACGACAAAAAGATAACTGTTAAGATAATTTCATCTTACGCAGAAAGTCATCCAACACCGAGGGGAGATCGGGATAGCCTATCTCCTGCAGATCGTAGTAAACCCTTGTTGAGGGTTTATTGATCTTGATTATCCTGTTCAGATCTATAGGAGTAGCTATTATTACTGAGTCACAATCTGTATTGTTGATAGTCCTTTCCAGGTCGCGGAGTTGTTCTTCGCCGTAGCCCATGGCAGGGAGAAGAGTGCCAATTTCCGGATAGATCGTGAATGTATCTTTCAGTTTTCCTGTTAAAAACGGACGCGGGTCGACCAGCTGTGCGGCACCATATCTTCCTGCAGCCACCACACCTGCTCCGATCTTCATCTCCCCGTGTGTGAGAGTCGGGCCGTCTTCAACGGCAAGCACACGTTTCCCCTTAATAAGGGATGGGTTATCTGTCCTGATAGGAGAAGCGGCATCCACAACTGTTGCTCCCGGATTTACTTTTGCAATATTTTTCCTTACGGTCTGGATTGCATCGGGTGAAGCGGTATCAATCTTGTTTATAACCACCACATCGGCAATCCTCAGAGTTACCTCTCCGGGATAATATTTCAGTTCATGTCCGGCCCTGTGAGGATCGGTAACAGTTATCATCAGGTCGGGTTTATAAAAAGGAAAGTCGTTGTTACCGCCATCCCAGAGAATTACATCGCACCCTTTCGGGTCATTTTCAGCTTCGCGAAGTATTGCTTCGTAATCGACGCCGGCATAAATAACATTACCCCTTACAATATGTGGTTCATATTCTTCCATCTCTTCCACGGTGCAGTGATGCTTCTCCAGGTCTTTTAAAGTTTCAAAACGCTGAACTTTCTGGGCAGCCAGGTTACCATAAGGCATAGGGTGCCTGACGGCAACAACTTTAAGCCCTTTCGACATGAGGATTTCGATAACCCTGCGCGATGTCTGGCTTTTTCCGCAACCTGTCCTTATCGCACCTACAGCAATAACAGGTTTACTGCTTTTTATCATTGTGGAACCGGGCCCAAGAAGCATGAAGTCGGCGCCTGAAGCATTAACCACTGCGCTTACCTCCATCACCTTCTGGTAGGTAACATCGCTGTAGGAGAAAACACATGTGTTTACTTTTAATTTTTTAATTAATTCCGGAAGATCACTTTCGGGATAAACCGGAATACCTTCGGGGTATAAAGAGCCTGCCAGTTCAGAAGGGTATCTCCTGTCATAAATATCCGGAATCTGGGCAGCGGTGAATGCCACCACCCTGTAATCGCTTTTATCTTTGAAGAATACATTGAAATTATGAAAATCCCTTCCGGCAGCACCTATAATAATCACATTTTTTACAGCCATAAATCCTCCTGGTCTTTTGGTTTTTATATTTGATCTGCAAATTTAAATTATTAAGCAATAAAAAAGAATTTTGCAGAGAAAAATCCTCCGGAGGTCATAAAAAGAGGATCAGAATAATGTTTTAATTTTTCAGACGTTATACTTTAACTGAAATTTTATGTTTTATGAATCTCGTCTACAACTATTTGACAAAATATTTGTACTATTGAAATAGAATAATGAATGTACTTGCACACATATATCTTTCGGGTGATTCGGAGAAAATAATCATCGGCAATTATATAGGCGACTATGTAAAAGGGAGGGATTATCTCAAGTATCCCGACCTTATCAGGAAAGGTATAATACTTCACAGACACATTGACGGATTCACTGACAGGCACCCTGTAGTGCACAGAAGCAAGCTCCTTTTTTCGGGAAAATATCATAAATATTCCGGTGTTATTGTTGATATCATATATGACCATTTTTTAACAAGAGAGTGGGATTTTTTCTCAAGGAAACCTCTTGAGAGTGTGACCTATAACTTTTACCGTGCGCTTGTAAATAACTATGACATACTTCCTGAGAACGTAAAGAAGATGATGCCTTTCTTTATTATTCACAACTGGATTGAATCATACCAGAGTGTCAAGGGCATCCGTCATGTTCTTAAAACCCTGAGCAAAAGATCGACTCTTCCTGATGAGACCAGGTTTGCGATAAAAACTCTCAAAAAAAACTACTATTCCCTGCAGGATGACTTTATGGAGTTTTTCCCGCAGCTTATTGACTATGTGGAGAAGGATTTCGGTATACAGATATCCCATGCCATAAGGATGCCTTTCTGATCAGACAAGGTATTCGGTTCTCGCCGCATCGAGGCGGAGAAAAATAAAAAGCAGAAGGGTAAAACCCCAGAGAGAGCTTCCGCCATAACTTATAAAAGGCAGCGGTATACCTATAACGGGTACTATACCCGAGGCCATTCCGATGTTAATAAAGAAGTGAGTAAGAAATACGGAAACAACCCCGTAGCCATATATCCTGGAGAAAGATGATCTCTGACGTTCGGCCAGAAAGATAAGCCTCAGAATCAAAAATACATAAAGGCCGATTACCACAAATGAACCAGCAAATCCCCACTCCTCTCCTATTGTACAGAATATAAAATCTGTGCTCTGGGCGGGTACAAACCTGAATTTGGTCTGGGTTCCGCGAAGGTACCCTTTACCTGTAAACCCTCCGGAGCCTATTGAGATAACTGACTGGTTGATGTTATACCCGGCACCCCTGGGGTCATCTTTAACCCTCAGAAGAATCTCTATCCTCTCTTTCTGGTGAGGCTTAAGAAAATGATTAAAGCCATAGTCAACAAGGTTCACATAAAGCATGCTTCCCAGTACAAAAAGATAGATTACGAGTATTTTCTTTTCCTTATACCTGTATATGTACCATGAATATAAAAGCCCCGCAAGAACAAGTGCAAGAATGATAACCCCTCCTGTTGAGAATTTGTGCAGGAAGAAATAATTAAGCAGATAAATACCCCCTGCAAAAAGAGCAAGTATCAGCATCCCTTTTACCCAGATGTTTCTGCTTTTGGCAATAATAAAGGCCGAGGCAGCTCCGGTTAATAAAATAGCCGAGTATACCCAGAGTTCCTGAAAAAGGAGTGCGGTAAAAAAGAGTATGATTAACAGGAATCCGGATGCAAATAGGTATGGACTTAATCCTTCCCTGAAGAGTACTATGAAAAAGCTGAAATAGACTACCATTGTTCCCATATCGGGCTGCATAAAGGTGAGCCCTGCAGGTATTAAAATAATTAATACGGCAGGAATCAGTAATCTCAACCTTGTCAGATCCTGACCTCTTGAGTTAAGATATTTGGCAAGTGCCAGCGCTGTGCCGGCTTTTGCAAATTCGGATGGCTGAAGGCTGAGCGGGCCTAGTTCGAACCATGCTCTGGCTCCGTTTATCTCTTTTCCGAGAATAAGGACAAGTGCCAGCATGAATAAAAAAAGGCCGTAAATATAATAGCTGAAGAAGAAGTAAAAGCGGTTATCAATAAAAAGAACCGCAGAAGCGAGTATCAATGTGGTCACTATCCATACCAGCTGTTTTCCGTACCGTTGTGAAAAGTCAAAAATGCTTTTATGATCTTCATTGTAAACGGCTGCATAAATATTCAGCCATCCCATTATTGTCAGGGCAAGAAATAACAGTATCGTTATCTTATCAGCGGCCGCCCATATATTCACCCTTCTTTGCATACTATCAGAGGGTCAGATTGTTAACATAGTCTTCCAGATATTTCCTTGTTACTGAACCCTTAAGGTACTTTTCGATTATCAGGCTTGCCACGGGAGCTGCGTAGGTGGCTCCGAATCCCGCATTCTCGATATAAACGGCAATTGCTATTTCCGGTTTATCCTTAGGAGCAAAAGCAATAAAAATTGAATGATCTTTTCCGTGGGGGTTTTGTGCCGTACCTGTCTTTCCGCACACTTTTATTCCTTCAATGGCAGCAATGGTTGCAGTGGCCCCTGAACCACCGTTGACGGCAGCCTCCATTCCACTTATAATACTCTCAAAATGAACGGAATCAATTTCAATGTTATGTCTTACCAAAAGACCTCTGGTTTTATTTAGTGAATCTCCTATAGCTCTTACAATATGTGGACTGTAATAATAGCCCCTGTTAGCTATGGCTGCAGTCATATTTGCCATCTGGAGTGGTGAGGCACCGACTTCACCCTGTCCTATAGCCATTGAAATTATTGTCAATGCCTTCCATCTGTTTCTCCCGTAGCGGTTATCATAAAAACCTGAAGCCGGCAGAAAACCTGACCTTTCATTTACAAGATCAGTTCCGAGGGTCTTTCCGAAGCCGAACTGTTCAAGGTATCCTCTCCATTTATTATACGCGTCGGTAACTGAAGGATATGCGGGGTTCTCCATAACCCTTCTGAATGCCTGGCAGAAATATGAATTGCATGAGTTCTTCACCGCCCCTTCAAGATTTAGCGGAGTCTCATGTACATGGCAGCCTACAAAGAGGTATCCCGGGTCGCAGCCGAAGATTGTTGAAGGTGTAATCACTTTTTCCTGAAGTGCTATCAATCCGTTAACCGGTTTAAATGTTGAACCCGGAGGATAAGAAGCCATTGTTGCCCTGTTAAATATCGGTTTTGTGGTGTCGGCCTGGAGTTTTGCAAAATTCTCCGATCTTATTCTGCCTACAAGAAGTTCAGGGTTGTACCAGGGAGAAGAGACTAGCGTAAGGATTTCTCCTGTTGACGGTTGTATTGCAACCACGCTGCCCGATTTGCCTTTCATAAGTGACTCGGCATATTCCTGAAGATCGAGATCTAGGGTTGCAGTAATATTTTTACCCTGAACGGCAGTGGTATCGAACCTCCCCTCTTCGTATGATCCCTTTACTCTTCCGTACACATCAACAAGGTAGATTTTTACCCCTTTCCTGCCCCGGAGTTCCTCCTCATAGGCCTCTTCTATACCTGTTGTGCCTATGTAGTCTCCCATTTTATAGTAAGGATTTCTTCTTATTATGGTTTCGTCCACTTCACTCACATATCCCAGGGCATGGGCTGCCGATGGCTTTGAATATTTTCTGAGTGTTCTGGGTTGAACATAAAATCCCTGGTACATAAACAACTTCTCCTGGAATGCCGCATAGGTTTCGGAAGATATCTGTTTCAGAAAGACAGAAGGTGCCCGCCTGGAATAGTTTATTGCGGCCTTCATCCTCTCAATAAAATATGCCCTCGTAATTCCGAGTGCTTTACAGAAGCCTGCTGTGTCTTTAAGCGAAACCTGAACCGGAATAACCATTAAATCATAAGCTGCCTGATTATAAACCATCAGCTTGCCGTTTCTGTCGTAAATCAGTCCTCTTGCGGGATACTGAGTGACATACCTTAATACATTGTTATCGGCGGAAACCCGGTAGGATGTATTAACGACCTGTATGCTGAAGAGTCTGATCAGCAATACCAGAGCCGAAACGACTACTATGGCCCCGATAATTATTCTCCTGTTCAAGAAACGGTCTTTCATTTTTTACTTAACGCCCTTTCCTGAAATATTCAAGCATTAAAATCATTACTGTTGAAAAGAGAGTGCTTGCCAGCATTCTCAGCATTATTCCTGTGAAGTTTGAAATATCCATAACTTCGAGCCAGAAGAGTACGAGGTGATGAACTGCAACAATGATTAAAGTATATATTGCAAACCATCTGAAACCGTACTGTTCCATTGAAGGCTCAGCTTCCGGCTCATAGCCGTCGCGGGGTGCCATCGACCTTAACAGAAAAGGTCTCACAAATGCAGCAGCGACAGATGCTGAAGCATGCATGCCTGCGGACCCCATAAAAAGATCAACAATCAGCCCGGCAAGAAAAGCAAGAATCAGAATCAGCCAACCGGCGGTTTCCACCGGCAGAATAAGAATAAAAAGTATATAGGCAAAGGGATTTATATATCCGCTGATCTGAATATTATTCAGTATGAGTACCTGGAATAATATCAGCAGAATGAAAATAACCGAATATCTGAAAATCCTGTTAATCATAAAAACCCTCTTCGGTTTCCAACTGTTTGAGTCGAAGCTTGTCCCTGATAATATAAACATGGGCAATCCTTCTGAAATCAGTTGCAAGCTTTAACCTTATATGGTAAAAATCACTTCCCGATTTCTCAAAATCTGTTATTGTTCCTACTGTAATTCCTTCCGGGAAAATTGCCGAATAACCGGTTGTAACCACAGTGTCTCCCGGGTTTATCTCCACATGCTGGGGAATCTCATTTAAAACTGCATACCTGTAATCGGAACCATCCCATGACAATGAACCAAAGAAATTGTTTGTCTTTATTTTTGCACTCAGTCTGAAGTCAAGGTTAATCACAGGCATAGCCACGGAAAAATTATCTCCTGCCGATATGATGATTCCTGCGACACCCCATGGGCTTACAACAGCCATATTGGTATCCACGCCATTGACTTTCCCGGCATCAAGAGTGAAGAAGTTTCTCTGTCTTACATAGGAATTGTTTACAACTTCAGCCCTCAGGAATTCATAGCGTGACCCTGACAAAGAATCGGGTTCCCTGTTAAGACGGAATATAATATCCACGCTGTCAGAGTCCGGTATTAACTGAGCAATATAATTTCTGAGCATTGTATTCTCGGCATGCAGGTCGGCATTCAGTTTTCGTATCATCAGATAGTTTCTGATATCAGAAATTACTGATTCCCATGCCAGTGTTGTACGTCTGACTGTTTTAACAAGCCGTGTGTTATGATAATTATTTGAAGAAAAAATCAGGTAGAGAGCCACTATTTCCAGAAGAATGAAAACAAATATTCTGTTATGTTTTGCCAGAAATTGTAGCAGGTTTCTCATCTACCGGTTCTTATCTCATAAGGAAGGGAAATTTATCAATATTTTTCAGAGCCACTCCGGTCCCCCTGGCTACTGCCCTGAGGGGATCCTCCACCACTTTAAAATTAATATTGATTTTATCAGTGAGTCTTTTATCGAGTCCTCTCAGCAGAGAACTTCCACCTGCGAGGAAGACTCCTTTAGTTACAATATCCGCATAAAGTTCGGGTGGGGTCTGTTCGAGGACATTAAGTACTGCGGCTTCGATTTTGGAAAGGGATTTGTCGAGGCAGTAAGCTATCTCCTGGTACGATACGGGTATCTCAACGGGGAGGCTGGTCATGATATTCGGACCTCTCACCACATAATCGGGCGGGGGATTATCGATATCTGGAAGGGCGGCGCCCACCGCAATCTTTATGTCTTCGGCAGTTCTCTCTCCTACTTTAATGTTATGCTGGTGACGCATATACGACTGTATATCGGATGTAAAGCTGTCGCCAGCAATACGGATCGATTTGTTGCATACTATACCGCCGAGTGCTATTACGGCAATTTCGGTTGTACCTCCGCCGATATCAACCACCATTGATCCTTCGGGTGCTTCAACATCGAGGCCAATACCTATTGCAGCTGCCATGGGTTCATATATCATATAAACATCTCTTCCCCCGGCATGTTCTGAAGAATCTCGCACGGCTCTTATCTCAACTTCTGTACTGCCTGAAGGTATGCTTACAACCATTCTGAGGCTCGGGGTAAAGAGCCGGGGTCCTTTGTTGATCATTTTTATCATGCCTCTTATCATCAGTTCGGCAGCGTTAAAGTCGGCAATAACTCCGTCGCGCAGAGGTCTGATAGTCTGGATGTTTTCATGGGTTTTCCCGTGCATCTGCCGGGCCTGTTCCCCTATTGCAATCAATTTACCGGTATTTCTGTCGATAGCCACAATTGAGGGTTCGTCAACAACAACCTTGTCATTATGTATGATGAGGGTGTTGGCAGTTCCAAGGTCTATTGCAATCTCCTGTGTTAAAAATGAAAATAATCCCATATCCTGTTTTTTCTGTTATACTTTGTGGAAATCTCAATGTCTGAAATGTCTTACGCCTGTGAAAACCATTGCCATGCCGTGAGTGTTGCAAAAGCTGACAGAGTCGGCATCCCTGACTGAACCTCCCGGCTGCACGACAGCTGTTATACCTGCCTTATGGGCAATCTGGACACTGTCTGCAAAAGGGAAGAAGGCATCAGAAGCCATGACGGCTCCGTTAAGGTCGAACCCGAAAACACCTGCTTTTTCAATAGCCTGTTTCAGGGCGTCCACACGGGATGTCTGCCCGGTACCTGATGCACATAACTGTTTGTTTTTTGCCAGGACGATGGCATTCGATTTTGTGTGCTTGACAATCTTCAGGGCAAATTCCAGATCTTCAAATTCCCTCTCCCCCGGGATCCTCTCCGTAACCGGCTTCATCATGCTCCTGTCCTCGGTACTGTTGTCCCTCTCCTGCCACAATACACCGTTCAGGATATTCCTGAACATATCATTCGGAAACTCCGCACCCTTGTTAACAAGAATAATCCTGTTCTTTTTCTGTTTCAGAATTTCAAGGGCTTCAGGCTCGTAACCGGGAGAGATTATTATCTCGAAGAAGATTTTATCAATATGCTCTGCCGTTTCCCTGTTAACTATTCTGTTGCAGGCCAGTACTCCTCCGAAGGCGGAAACCGGATCACCGGCCAGGGCATCATTCCACGCCTGAAGGATATCCTCCCTTTCGGCTGCCCCGCATGCATTGTTATGTTTTATAATTACAAAAGCAGGGTTCTTAAATTCAGCTGCAAGTCCAAGGGCAGCATCAATATCGAGAAGGTTATTGTATGAAATCTCCTTGCCGTGAAGCTTTTCAAATACCTCATCGATATTTCCGTAGAAAATACCTTTTTGGTGTGGATTTTCACCATAACGGAGCAATAAAGGAGAGTCGGCACTTTTTCTGAAGGCCTGCACTGAATGATCTGTATTGAAATAATTGAAAATTGAAATATCATAAGCCGACGTCATGGCAAATGCACGGGCAGCAAAAACCTTTCTCTGTTCAAGAGTAGTCATTCCCTTATTCTCTTTAAGTAGCCCGGACAGTTCACCGTACTGGTCGCGGGAGGATATCACCAGCACATCCCTGAAATTCTTTGCAGCTGCCCTGATAAGTGATATGCCTCCTATATCGATCTTTTCAATTATTTCAGATTCATTGTTGGTTGATGCCAGTGTTTCGGTAAAGGGATAAAGGTCAACTATTACCAGGTCAATCTCAGGTATGTTATAGCCTGCAAGGTGTGCCTTGTCCTGGTCATTTTCCCTGCGGGCAAGAATGCCTCCGAAGATAAGCGGATGAAGTGTTTTGACGCGTCCCCCTAATATTGAAGGGTATGATGTTATGCTTTCGACAGATTCGGCCGGTATACCGAGTTCCCTGATGAATGTATATGTACCTCCTGTTGAGATAATCCTGATTCCCAGTTGATTCAGAAGTTTTGCCAGATCTTCCAGTCCATCTTTATAAAATACCGAAACGAGAGCTGTTTTTATTTTTTTTTTGTTCATCTGATGTAATTTAAAGCCGCCGGGCTGCATCCCCAAAGAGCGAATAAAAATAGATATTTTTTTTTAATCCATCTAATCTGCAACTTATTTGCCGAAATAAAATAACGAGGGATCAAGAGCCATAATTTATTATCTTTGATCTCTTCAAAAAGACAAAAATTGTTAGAAGAAAAACATAAGAAACACATTGTATTCATAAGACTGATTAAGGAAGGTATTTACTTCGCAGTCAATTCCATTTATGTGAACAAACTGAGAACTTTCCTTACGCTTTTCGGGATTACCATCGGTATTGCATCTATAATTTCTGTTTTTACCGTTCTTGACTGGATGGAAAAATCGATCAGGGAGAGTATATCATCACTGGGCGATAACGTTGTTTATGTACAAAAGTTTCCATGGTCGTTTGATCCCAATCTCAACTGGTGGGACATTATACGCTGGCCTCCGGTATCGGTTGAAGACTACGAGGCAGTATTAAGCAAGTCGACCCGTGCACAGGCGGCCTGTTTTGCGGTTTTCCAGCCGCGAACCATCAAATTTGAAAAGAACTCAATTAACGAAGCAGTAATTGCCGGAGGCACTATAGAATTCAAAGACATCAGGAGCTTTGAAATAGAAAAAGGCCGTTATTTTTCCCCGTTTGAGACACAGTCGGGCAGGAATGTTGCGGTTATCGGAGCAGGAATAGCTGAAAAGCTGTTTGACAAGAGAGACCCTTTAGGCAAGGAGATTACTATTGCCGGTTTTAAAACCACTGTTATCGGGGTAATAAAGAAGGAAGGGAAAGGAGGTATCAGCGACAGCGGAATGGATGATATCGCAATGGTGCCTTTGACTTTTGCAAAATCGTTTACAAATCTCCGCAGCAGGTCGGCTGAGACACAGCTGATGGTAAAGGCAAAACCCGGAGTGGCAGTTGAGGAGTTATCTGATGAAGTTACAATGATACTCAGAGCTTCAAGAAGACTCAAACCAGGTGAAATTTCGAATTTTTCGGTAAACCGTGCCAGTCTGCTGACGCAGGGTTTCAATGCAGTTTTTGCAGGTATTAATGCCGGAGGATGGCTGATTGGCGGATTTGCTATTCTTGTGGGAGGTTTCGGAATAGCAAATATTATGTTCGTTTCGGTAAAGGAGAGAACCAATATTATCGGAATTCAGAAAGCCCTGGGGGCAAAAAGATATTTTATTCTGCTGCAGTTTCTTTCAGAGTCAGTTATGCTCTCGGTTCTCGGAGGCCTGCTGGGTCTGGTTTTTGTTTTTGCCGGCACCCTGGGAATAAATTATCTGTATGAGCTTGGTATGCACCTGACTGCAGGAAACATCATACTGGCCATAATTATTTCAGGCGCTATCGGCATTGTGGCAGGTTACGCTCCTGCCCTCTCGGCATCAAGAATGAATCCGGTTGATGCAATCGGCTATTCATTCTGAACGCAGTTAACTGAAACCCATTTTGTCAGATCAGTAAACTGTTCAACACTGAGTTGTTCAGGTCGCATGGTCAGAAGCATGAAATCATCACTTTCAAAAGTGAAGGCAGCCCTGAGGGAATTCCTGATGGTTTTTCTTCTCCGGTTGAAACAGGTTTTTACCACTTTAAAGAAGAGATCCGTATCACAGTCCGGGTTGCGGTCTTTTATCCTTGTAAGCCTTATTACGGCCGATTTTACCTTTGGAGGAGGATAAAAGACTTTTTCTGATACTGTAAAAAGGCTTTCTGTTCTATAATACGCCTGAACAAGAACACTGAGAATGCCGTATATTTTTGAGCCGGGTTCAGCGCATATCCTCTGAGCCACCTCGCGCTGAAACATACCGGTAAGCTCAGGTACCCTGTCCCTGAACTGAAGTAACCTGAAAAGAATCTGTGAAGAAATATTATACGGAAAATTGCCTGTTATTGCCACCTTACCCGGGAATAGGGCTGGTATGTCGAGTTTCAGAAAGTCGCCTTTAATAATATTAAGCCTGTCGCCCATACTTTGTTCAAGAAAGGCAATTGCCTCACTGTCAATCTCCACAACCCTGAAATCGGCAAAATTTCTTTCCATAAGAAAACCTGTAAGTATTCCCTTCCCAGGTCCGATTTCGAGAACTGAATCGCAGTTTTCCGCCTTAAGGGATGCAGCTATTTTGCGGGCAATACCCCGGTCAACAAGAAAATGTTGTCCGAAATGCTTTTTTGGTCTGACGCTGTTCACAGTTAACCGGTTACTTCTGCCATTCAACAAGATGCCTGCCGAACCTTCTGAGGAACGGGAATCCCTGTTTCTCAAGATTCTGTATAAACCGGAACAGCAGGTTATAGTAGAGGGTTATGAAAAATATAATTGTCATCAGCCAGATCGCTGCCATATTGAATATCAGAGTATCAATTTTCAGGTTGCCGATCTGTTTATAGGGTGCAAAAAAGTGTGCCCTGCCGTAACGTGAGAGTGGTTTCATATAAACCGGGGTGGATTTCTGAACAAAATGATCACCGTTCACTGTATATTTTCTTTCGTCAAGAAGCCCGTACTGATTCAGAACAATATCTGAAAGTCTTGAATTATTATAAACAGATATCAGTTCTGGGGGTTGGATTTTTTTAAGCCTGCTGATCATCTTTTTTTCAGCTTCCAGCTTTAACCTGAAATACCTGCTGTTTTCACGGACAAAATAATCATGTACCGAAGCAAGGAATCTGTTTACCGAATCGGCCGTTCTCAGATTGAAGTTATCATAAGTAAGCATCTCTGTCCAGTTACCCGGCCTAACTCCGGATAATTCAGACAACTCTTTCACATGATAATTCAGAATAGCCAGTTTCTGCCTTATGTTTTCTTCCGGGTCTTTTCCTTTCCGCTGAAGGACATAATCAATCACTTCATTCCTGAGGTTTCTTATAAGCTCATCTTTATAATAGTTGTTCTGCTCAATCTCGAGGTTATATTTAAATACATCCCTGTTTGATTTATTTGATTTAAAACCTTCCACCATGATAGCTTCATAAGCCCAGCGTGTTGCCATCAGATCGCCCAGAACCGGCACATACTCTTTATTTGTAAGAGAGCGGTGCAGTTCGTCAAATTTAATCATTGCCCCGCCGAGAAGAAGCTGGGGTACGAGTATCAGGGGAATAATGATATAAATACTCACAGCTGTACGCATACCTGCTGATATATTGAGTCCCAATAGGTTACCGTAACATGCCGTGGTAAAGAGTATAAGCCACTGCTGCCAGAACATGCCTCTGATTTCCAGTACCAGGCTTGCGACAAGTACAAACAGGAAAGACTGTATTGCCGAGAGAATAAAGAGGTAATTTATTTTCGAGATAAGGTAGCTTAACCGGCTTATATTAAGGAATTTTTCCCTCACAAGTATTTTTCTGTCCCTGAAGATCTCTTCAGCACTTACCATCAGCCCGAGGAACAGAGCCACAACGACACCCATAAAAAGGAAGACGGGGTAGTTTTTATTATCAGCAAAAGTATAGTGTGAATTGACTGCATACTTTGAAAGCAGGCCCAGGATAAAGGCCAGTACAGGGGCCTCGAGCAGGTTAAGGATCACGTACTGCCTGTCGGCTATTTTCCTGAGATAGTTTCTTTTGATAAAAGTGCGTATCTGGTATAATCGTGAAGGAACCCTGAAATTGCTCGGGGGTAATGGATTTCTGTCAGGCGGTCCCTGCAGGCGGGGCATCATTTTCCTCCTGTACTTTTCATACCATTCTGACGGGGAAACCTGCCGCTCCTTTCCCGGATAGCCTTCATTGTCAATTGTTTTTACCTCAACAATCTGAAGAATATCATCAGTATCAATATTTCCGCAGGAGGGGCATTCGCTTTCGGCAGCATTTGCCTGTGAGGTTTCGGTTTTAAAATACACGAGAGCCTCCACCGGGTCGCCGTCGTAGATCATGTATCCTCCCTTGTCGAGGATCCAGAGCCTGTCGAAAAGCTTCAGTATATCGGAGGAGGGCTGATGTATGTTAGCTATAACGAGCTTTCCCGCCAGAGCCTGTTTTTTAAGTAGATCCATCACGTTTCCTGAATCCCTGGATGATAAACCCGATGTTGGTTCATCAACAAACAGTACGGCCGTACCTCTCATAAGCTCAAGTCCGATGTTAAGTCTTTTTCTCTGGCCCCCGCTTACCTGTTTATTCAGAAGATCCCCTACCTGAAGGTCTTTGATGTCGGAGAGTTCAAGATCGTCAAGCATTTTCATAACCAGGTCGTTCAGTTGCTGCCCGGTATAGTCTCCGAAACAGAGCCTGGCGTTGAAATACAGGTTCTGGTAAACAGAAAGCTCTTCAAGAAGCAGGTCATCCTGGGGAACGTATCCGACGAGTCCTTTTAATTTGTCATTTTCCTCATAAAGATCGTAACCATTAAGATAGATATTTCCTTTATCGGGTCTTATTTTCCCGTGAAGTATATTGAGAAGCGTCGTCTTGCCCACACCGCTTCCTCCCATTATTCCGACAAGATTGCCCGATTCCAGCCTGAAGTTCATAGGCTTGATTCCGTTATCGGAATTCTTGAAGCTGAATTCCAGGTTATGACCTTCAAAAACAACTTTTTCCCGGATATCGTTTATAAGGAATGCTTTGTATACTCTGGAATAATAAACGGGTTCTATGCCCGGTCCTTTAATATTCACTCCCCGTTCGAGAAGGTATGGCCTGCAGGAAATTATATCCCTTCCCTTGAAATAGAGAGGAAGGGGGCCGTCGTAGGTCATTATGAGAGCACCGGTACTTTTAATGTGAAGTACATAAAGGGCGCCCCTGAAACCCTTGATATATAAGTGCTTCCAGAGGCTGTAATTTTTGTAAATGGAAGGGGGGCGGTACTGTGGATTATCACTCTCAACAACCAGAATATCCTCAGGCGTCACCTGGTCGAGTTGCCTGCCTATCATAAATGAATAGGCGTTGTTGTACTCTTCTTTGTTTATGTTGAAAGTCCTTGCAACAATATCAATTATATTACTCTCCTGCTGACTGATCTGTCCGTCCTCGAATGTAAATTCAAGAAGCTGTAGAAAAACTATCATTCTCTCTTCAAGGAAAAGACCTTTTTTTATCTGCCTGCAGATATTGGTTATCTGGAAGGAGATCAGGGAGTTTTCATCATCGAGCTCGCTGCGGTCAATATTTTTAAGTTCGTTGGAATAGAATTCAAGGTTGTTCTCAAAGAGGGAAAAATATTCCTCTTCAAGTTCCCTGTTAAGGTATCTTCTGAGGTATCCACGCAGAATTTTTTTTCCGCGCGTGGTAATACCCCCGGGGTTTACCGTTGAGATGATCGCAAAAATGTGTATCAGGGCAAGTAATACCGATTCTCTCATCGGGGTATAAATGAATGGAGGAGATCATGCTCCCCCTGGTTTAAGAATCAGGTTTAATTATACGGATTCCGGACCAATTATTCCTTCCGGAAACGTTATATTCACACACAACTACTGAATAAGCTTCTCGCGAACTATATTCATTGCTGCAGTAATGTCCTTTATATTCTGTTCCGTAAGACTCGTTGACAATCCTTCATAAACCTTTCTTACCGGCTCCAGCACTTTCAGGAAATCGCTGATCATCGGATCGCTCATATAAGGTTTGGTAATATCAAGAAAGAGGTCGAATGATTTTTTCTGATCGAGCAGTACGCCTGAGATACCTGCTACATTATAGGCTGTCTCCGATACATGGGTTGTAAGATACATACCTTCAACCCAGGCTCCGCCAACCACAAGCAGCGCCAGTGTCTGCTGGTCATTTTCACTCAGATATTTATAGGTATCGTTAAATGCATCGGTAAGGAGTTTTACCAGAATGCTTCTGTCGTCAAAATGCACTTTAATACTGTCGTACAGAGCAGCATTATAAATTCTTCCCATATTGAGGTCGGTGGCAAGAACCCTGATGGCATCGAGATAATCTGTTACATGTTGCTGCATATTGTAAAGTGTGGCGTAACTGAGATCGGCTCCGTAAATACCCAGATTAACTGCTTTTGCTGCGCTCGTGGCATATTTCTTTGCATTTGCGGCAGGATTGGATATACCGACAATATACCCCACTTCAAGATCCGTAAGCATTTTAATCACATCAGCAGATGTTGGCAGAGGATAAACATTCTTTTCAATTTCCTGCTTCAGTGTCTCAACCTGGGCTATCTCCTTCTGATTAGCCTTCCTAGCCTCCTGTGATGATTTGCTCCTGCAGGACGGATTAAGAATAAGACCTGAAATAATTATTACTGTTGCAGATAATGAGAGAAATCTTTTCATATTCACTGTATTAAATTCTTTGTCATTCAAAACGGGCATAAAAATAAGAAATAAATTAAACAAAGCATGATTATATGAGAAATAATAACATTATAGGGTGAGAGATTGTCCGTAATAATTTATGATTCGTTTTTGTTTATATTTGGAGCCCGGGAATAAACGATAAATATTTAACTCTGGGATGACAGATAAAGAGAAAACAAAAGTAAAACTGACACTTGAAGATGGTTCTGTGTGGGAAGGCATTCTGTTCGGAGCCTGTAAACCTGCCGCAGGTGAAGTGGTATTCAACACCGCGATGACAGGTTACCCGGAAAGCCTGACCGACCCGTCATATAAAGGTCAGATTCTGTGTCTCACTTATCCCCTGGTTGGCAATTACGGAGCCCCGTCAAAGGAAGAGGCAGGGGAAATACTGAAATATTACGAGTCCTCATCGATTCATATTGAAGGACTTATTGTTTCATATTATTCATTTGAATACAGTCACTGGAATGCCACAGAGAGTCTCGATGAGTGGCTCAGGAGTAACAACATTCCGGGTATTTACGGGATTGACACAAGGGCCCTTACAAAAAGGATACGCGAAAGAGGCGTGATGCTGGGCAAGATAGAACCTGACGGGACAACCACAGATTTTTACGACCCGAACCATGAGAACCTTGTTGAAAAGGTAAGTATAAAAGAAAAGAAAATCTACGGAAACGGTAAATATAAGATAATGCTGGTTGACTGCGGGGTTAAATATAATATTATAAGGTCTCTGCTGCGCTTTGACACAACAGTAATCAGGGTTCCGTGGAATTATAATTATCTTGAGGAAGAGTTCGACGGTCTCTTCATTTCGAACGGGCCGGGAGATCCCAAGATGTGTATGGAGACAGTTAGGAACATCCGGTTATCGTTATCTTCTGAGAAACCTGTTTTCGGAATCTGCCTGGGTAACCAGCTTATGGCCCTTGCAACCGGAGCCGATACATATAAACTGAAATACGGTCACCGCAGCCATAACCAGCCTGTTATTATGAACGGTACAAACAAAGCCTATATAACATCCCAGAATCACGGGTATGCCGTTGATAACAGCACTCTTCAACCCGACTGGCAACCGTATTTTATTAATCTCAACGACATGACAAACGAGGGAATGATTCATAAATCGGGACGCTACTTCTCAACCCAGTTCCATCCTGAGGCTTCAGGAGGCCCGACTGATACCGATTTCCTCTTCGGAATATTTATAGATAATATCCGCAAATACAGGGGTTAAGATTATCAAACCCGTTCAGGCATAAGACATAAGTTTCTCCACCAGGTCATTTACGGGGATACTGTTAAAACTTTTCATTATTTCAGACTCTCTTTCCGAGATCCTGTCGTTGCAAAGGTTTCCAATACTGCCCTCGTGTGTGTAATCGGAGGACATGGTCCGCAGAAAAGAACCATCCTTCAGAATCCCCGAAACTGCCAAATAAGCGTCCCTGAAAGGAATGCCGTTCCTCACCATGCGGTTTACCTCTTCGGTGCTGAATATTGAATTATACTGGGGATTATCAAGGATATTCCTCCTGATTTTAATCTCCCCCAGCATGAAAGTCAATATCTCAAGGCAGGGTACAATTTCATTGAAACCGTTTATGATCAGTTGCTTAAGGAGCTGAAGATCCCTGTTATATCCTGAAGGCAGATTATTGATTATCATGCTGATCTGGGCAGGGAGGGACTGAATCAGATTACATTTAGCCCTGATGAGTTCAAAAACGTCAGGATTTTTCTTCTGTGGCATTATACTGGAGCCTGTAATGAGATCATCAGGAAATTCGATAAACCTGAATTCGGTGGTCATAAAGAGGCATATATCCATGCTGAATTTTGCAAGTGTATTTCCGACCGAAGCCAGAGCCGATGCAACGGCGCTTTCCACTTTTCCCCTGTTGATGCCGGAGTAGACCGAATTAAATATCATTTCCTCAAAGCCCAGTAATTCTGTAGTCATACTTCGGTTAACGGGCAGTGTGGTACCATAACCTGCCGCTGTACCCAGCGGGTTACGGTTATTGATTTTTCCGGCGGCCGACAGGAGGATAAGATCGTCGGAAAGGGCCTCGGCATAACCTCCGAACCAGAGTCCGAAAGATGAGACCATGGCAGGTTGCATATGTGTGTAACCGGGAAGAAGAACCTCCCTGTACTGGTTACTCAGCAGAATCAGCCTGTTAAAAAGGTCATGTATTTTCCCTGCAAGGTTGTCTATCGCAGACCTTGTATAAAGTCTGATATCGAGCAGAACCTGGTCGTTTCGCGAACGGCCTGTATGCACTTTCCTGCCTGAAGGACCGATCATATCGGAAAGCTCCTTTTCGACCTGGGAATGAATATCCTCCACTCCTTCCTCAATACGGAACTCACCTTTAAGGTGTTTTACAAACAGGGCATGAAGGGCATTCATCAGTTCCTTCTTCTCGTTTTCTGAAATAAGACCTGTTTTTGCGAGCATTATCACATGGGCCATCGAACCGGCAATATCCCAGCCTGCCAGATGAAGGTCTGTCTGTTTCTCATTCCCTGTTGTAAACTCTATTACAGCGGGATGCGGGGCTATACCCTTGTCCCAGAGACGCTGAAAATTCATTTATTTTCTGTTTGAGGTTTTTTTCAGTCCCGATTCAATAATTGCCCTGTGGGCCATAAGCCTGATTGCGTTAATCTTGATGAAGCCGCGGCTGTCGGTCTGGTCAAACCCTCCTTCAATATCCATGCTCGACAGATCTTTGTCGTACAGTGAGGAGGGTGATTCCCTTCCCTCTATCAGGATATTTCCCTTATAAAGGCAGAGATGCACACAACCGTCAATAAGTTCCTGGCTCTTGTCAATTGCAGCCATCAGGAAATCCATTTCCGGGCTGAACCAGAAACCGTAATAAATAAGTTCCGAGAATTTCGGGGTAAGCATATTTCTAAGCCTCATCACTTCGCGGTCCATAGCTATTCCCTCTATATCTCTGTGTGCGGCGAAGAGTATGGTTGCACCGGGAGTTTCATAGACGCCCCTCGATTTAATACCGACAAATCTGTTTTCGACCATGTCGAGGAGCCCTATTCCGTTTTCTCCTCCGATCTTATTAAGATATACAAACAGTTCGTATGGATCCTCCTTTACTGTTCCGTCATCCTTATTGAGAACTTTTACAGGAATACCATCCTTAAAGGTAACGACTATTCTTGTTTCCCGGTCGGGGGCATCCTGTGGCATAACCATTTTCACAAGCATGTTTTTCTGCATTGAATACATAGGGTCTTCGAGTATTCCTGCCTCATGACTGATATGCATGAGGTTTTCGTCCTCGCTGTAGGGTTTCGCCAGGCTGGCCTTAACAGGAATGTTTTTCTCCGAGGCGTACCTCAGAAGATCTGTTCTGCCTTTGAAAGTCTGCAGGAACTCAGCGTCTTTCCAGGGTGATATGACTTTTATGCCAGGTTTAAGGGCATAATAGCAAAGTTCAAATCTCACCTGGTCATTTCCCTTGCCTGTTGCACCGTGGGCAACAGCATTTGCACCTTCGGCTTTTGCCACCTCGATCTGCTTACTGGCTATAAGAGGTCTCGCAAGAGCTGTTCCGAGCAGGTACCTGTCTTCATATATAGCATTGGCTTTCAATGCCTTGAAAACATAATCCGTAACAAACTCCCTTTTAAGGTCTGAGATGATCACTTTTGAGGCTCCCAGCATCAGCGCTTTCTTCCTGCACTCTTCAAAATCTTCCTCCTGCCCCACATCGGCAACAAATGCGATCACTTCATAACCTTTTTCAATGAGCCACTTCAGAATCACCGAAGTATCAAGTCCGCCACTGTAGGCCAGAACAACTTTCTCTTTCATTTTTAAGATTTTTAAATTATTAGTTAATTATGATATTGTAATTTTTTCTATACCGGGAATAATCAAACCCAGAATTTTATGGAGATGAACTGTTTTGATCCTGTCGCGCGGTATCACCAGCAGAGTGTCATCTCCTGCAATAGTGCCGGCAATCTCATATCTGCCGGCATTATCGATTGTAACGGCAACACTGTTTGCGTAGCCCGGGCTGGTCTTTATCAGGAGCATTGAATTTGCTTCAATTATGCTTCTTATAACACTCACAAGTTCAAATCCTTTTACCGGATCACTCTTTTCCGGTTCTGAGGATGGGATTGCATACCGGTATCCGCCTTTTCCGTCGGGCACCCTTACAACCCCGAGTTGCCTGAGGCTTCTTGACATTGTGGCCTGGGTGCACTTTATGCCGTTTCTTTTAAGGCGGCTGATAATTTCAGCCTGGCTCGTGACATTTCCCCCGGCAATAATATTTTCAATGGCAATCAGCCTTTTCAATTTTTGCATATATATGCATTTTTGATGCAAATTTATTCATTATTTTTTATGAAGCAAGTCAGGCATTGAAAAAAATTCTATTTTTGAACCATTAAACTTCCGGCATGAAGGACAAAATAAAAAAAGTGATTATCCTGGGTTCAGGCGCCCTGAAGATCGGCGAAGCAGGAGAATTTGATTATTCAGGATCCCAGGCGCTGAAGGCCCTCAGGGAAGAAGGAATAACAACCATACTTATCAACCCCAACATTGCAACAATACAGACATCTGAAAATGTTGCCGACAAGGTCTACTTTCTTCCGGTTAACCCGGCTTTCGTTGAAAAAGTCATCAGACGCGAAAAACCTGACGGGATATTACTGTCATTCGGAGGCCAGACAGCACTCAACTGCGGCACAGAACTTTATAATAAAGGAGTTTTTGAGAAATACGGGGTAAAAGTACTCGGGACTCCCGTAAAGGCTATTATTGACACGGAGGACAGGGAATTATTTGTAAAAAAACTCGCTGAAATCGAAATTAAAACTCCCCGAAGCATTGCGGTAAACTCGGTTGAAGATGCACTCACCGCGGCTGATAAGCTTGGTTACCCTGTCATTATCAGAGCTGCATATACTCTCGGAGGACAGGGAAGCGGATTTGCATCAGATTCAGAAGAACTCCTCCAGCTTGCTTCAAAGGCATTTGCATACACCGGTCAGATACTCGTTGAAGAATCCCTGCAGGGCTGGAAAGAGGTGGAATATGAGGTGGTGAGGGATATGTACGACAACTGTATCACTGTATGCAACATGGAGAACTTCGACCCCCTTGGAATTCATACAGGCGAAAGCATTGTTGTCGCACCTTCGCAGACACTGACTAACAGCGAGTATCATACCCTCCGAAGGCTATCCATTAAAATCATCAGGCATATCGGTATTATAGGCGAATGCAATATTCAGTATGCCCTCGACCCGAACTCTGAAGATTACAGGGTAATTGAAGTAAATGCCCGCCTTTCCCGCTCCAGCGCCCTTGCTTCAAAGGCAACAGGATACCCCCTGGCTTTCGTTGCCGCAAAGCTTGCCCTGGGATACGGACTACATGAACTTAAAAACTCTGTTACACAATCCACACCTGCATGCTTTGAGCCGGCACTCGACTATTTAGTGGTTAAAATACCGAGATGGGATCTGAACAAGTTTTCAGGAGTCTCCCACCATATAGGCAGCAGCATGAAAAGTGTGGGAGAAGTGATGGCTATCGGACGTTCCTTCGAAGAAGCAATACAAAAGGGCCTCCGTATGATCGGACAGGGCATGCACGGTTTTACCGGCAACCGCGATATAGAATTCTCCGACATCGAAAAAGAGCTTGCCGAGCCAACCGACATGAGAATCTTTTCAATTGCCCAGGCTCTTGAATCGGGTATGCCTGTCGACCGGATATGGGAACTTACAAAAATTGACAGATGGTTCCTCTACAAACTCAGAAACATCATCGACATCAAAAATAAACTGTCCAGGTTCAGGTATATCGAGGAGATACCCCGGGAAATGCTTCAGGAAGCAAAAGCTGCAGGTTTCAGCGACTTCCAGATTGCAAGACATGTTCTGAAAACAACCTCCCGCGACATGAACCGTGAGATGCTGAGAGTGAGAGCATACCGTAAAGCTTTGGGCGTCAAGCCTTCCGTCAAGCAGATCGACACCCTCGCAGCAGAATATCCTGCAGTCACCAATTACCTGTACCTTACCTACAACGGGTCTGAAAATGACATACAATATGAAGATGACGGCAGATCGGTCATCGTACTGGGTTCAGGCGCTTACCGGATAGGATCCAGCGTGGAATTCGACTGGTGCTCGGTTAATGCAGTAAATACTATCAGAAGCCAGGGATACAGGTCTGTTATGATTAATTATAACCCCGAGACGGTAAGCACCGACTACGACATATGCGAAAGACTTTACTTCGATGAACTGTCCTTTGAAAGGGTTATGGACATAATAGACCTTGAACACCCGATGGGTGTCATAGTTTCAATGGGAGGACAGATACCCAACAACCTTGCAATGAGGCTCCATCTCTCGAATGTAAATATACTCGGCACATCCCCTGTTTCAATCGATATGGCGGAAGACAGGCATAAATTCAGCTCTATGCTGGATACAATCGGAGTTGATCAGCCGCGATGGAAAGAACTTTCGAACATTGATGATATAAACGAATTTACCCAAAGGATTGGGTTCCCGGTGCTTGTAAGACCATCCTATGTCCTTTCTGGTTCAGCAATGAATGTAGTATCCAACAGCAGTGAACTGAAACATTTTCTCGACCTGGCAACACGTGTATCGAAACAGCACCCTGTTGTCGTATCGGAATTCATTGAAAACGCAAAGGAGATCGAGATTGATGCTGTTGCAAACCAGGGTGAAATAATCGCATATGCCATAAGCGAACATGTTGAGTTCGCCGGTGTACATTCAGGCGACGCTACAATGGTCTTTCCTCCCCAGAAACTCTATTTCGAAACCGTAAGGAGAATAAAAAGAATATCACGTGATATTGCACAGAAACTGAATATCACAGGCCCTTTCAATATCCAGTTCCTTGCCAGGGATAATGAAATAAAGGTGATAGAATGCAATCTCAGGGCCAGCCGAAGCATGCCTTTTGTGTCGAAAGTGCTGAAGGTTAACCTTATTGACCTCGCCACAAAAGTAATACTCGGAATCCCTGTCGAGAAACCCCATAAATCACTGTTCGACCTCGATTATGTAGGCGTCAAGGCACCCCAGTTCAGCTTCTCACGTCTGGCAAAAGCCGATCCGGTTCTTGGTGTGGATATGTCATCAACAGGTGAGGTGGGCTGCCTCGGAGAAGGTTTTTATGAAGCTATCCTGAAAGCAATGTTCTCGGTAGGATATCGTATTCCCCGAAATGGCATTCTCCTTTCAACAGGCCCTGCCAAATCGAAAGCGGAACTCCTGGGTGCTGCAAAAGCACTAAAGGAAAAGGGTTACAAACTATATGCAACCCGCGGAACCCAGAAGTTCCTCGCCGATGCGGGGGTTGAAGCGGAGGTGGCATACTGGCCAGATGAGGACAAATCTCCAAATACCATAGAACTTATCCGCAACAAAGAGGTGGATATGGTGATCAATATCCCGAAAGACCTCACTCAGGCTGAACTGCAGAATGATTATTCTATCCGCAGAAGTGCTGTCGACTTCAATATCCCCCTTCTTACAAACTCCAGGGTGGCAAATGCATTCATAATGGCATTCTGCAGACTCTCCGAAGAGGATATTGCAATTAAAAGCTGGGATGAGTATAAGTAAAAAGGTAAAAGGAGAAAGGAGAAAGGTATGATTGTAATCCGGCAGGCAGAGCGTTCAGATGCTCCCTCAATTATTGAGTTCCAGAAACAGATGGCCATGGAGACGGAGAATCTCAGGCTTGAAGAGGAGAAAATTTCCGGAGGTGTTTATGCAGTATTTGATAATCCCTCACGCGGCAGATATTTTGTTGCTGCTGAAGATGAAAAGGTGGTTGCTTCACTGCTCATTACACCCGAATGGAGCGACTGGCGCAATACCGAGATATGGTGGTTCCAGTCGGTATATGTGCTGCCCGGATACAGAAGAAAAGGTATCTTCAGAAAAATGTATTCTTACATCCGTGAGCTTGCCATTGAAGAGAATATGGCCGGTTTACGACTCTATGTCGAAACAAATAACATTGCTGCCCGGAAGACATACGAGGCTTTGGGAATGAACAGCGAACATTACACTTTGTATGAATGGCTCAGGGAATACTGATGCTGTGGCTTTTTATCATACCTGTGCTTGTCTATGCATCATTGCTTCTGTATATCGCCGGATATCTGAAAAAGATTACCCCTGAACCCTCAGCGTCAACCGGAAATTATCTTTCATTGTCGGTTGTCACGGCATGCCGTAATGAAGAGAAAAACATCACCGGCCTCCTTGACGCCCTGGCGTCGCAGGAATACCCACGGCATCTTTTCGAAGTAATAATCGTCGACGACAACTCATCCGACGCCACCTTCAGTCTCGCAAAAGAGTTCAGAGATCTGGGTAACCTGAAAGTTATCAGGAGCACAGGCCGGGGAAAGAAAGCAGCTCAGGGTACCGGTATCATAAATGCTTCTTTTCCCCTGATAGTGACCACTGATGCCGACTGCCGGATGGGCCCCCTGTGGCTGAGTTCAATAGCAGGGTTTTTTCTGAAACATCATCCCGGAATGATTATCGGCCCGGTAAATCTCCCGGTAAATGACAGGTTTACTGACACCTTTCAGCAGATTGAATGGGCAGCCCTTCAGGGAATAACGGCAGGTACCGCTGCTGCAGGTAACCCGGTACTTTGTAACGGGGCAAACCTGGCATTCACCGGAGATGCCTATATGAAGCATTCAGGTAACCTGAAAAATAAACTGGCTTCCGGCGATGACATATTCCTTCTGCAGAGCCTGAAAACTGAAAAGAATGTTAAAATAATGTGGCTCCAGTCAACAGAGGCAACTGTAACCACACCTGCTGCCGGTTCATTAAAAGCATTACTCAACCAGCGGGCACGGTGGGTATCAAAATCAGGCGGATACAGAGACCCCTTTACAATCTTACTGGCGATTGTAACATTTGCTGCAAACCTGTCGCTCCCGGTACTTTTTTCACTGGCTTTTTTGCGCGATGACTGTACATTTTTACTTCCGGCGATTGCTTTTACTGTAAAAGTATCTGCCGACCTTTATTTTTTAATCCACTCTTTCATAATTCTCCGTATCTCAAAGCCCCGGAAATTTCCGGTTAGACTGTTTTTTTCAGAGATTCTGTATCCGTTATATATTCTGATTGTGGCACTCAAAAGTATCGGCCGGTCGGGGAGATGGTAAAAGCCTACTTTAATTTTCTATCTCCCTGATCCTCCGCTTAGTGAAGAAGTGCTCATTCCGTATGTAACCCTCTCCCGAGAAACAGGTTGTATAGGGAACTTTTTAAAAATGATAATTACAATATCATTCCGGGATGAAATAATACAGGGGAGGTATCGGCTGCAAGTTGCGGGTAGACGGATGTATCCCTTGCAAAAATATACATATCACTCCTTATTGTCACTCCGATAAACTTTTTCATAAGACTGAAGAGAGGATCAGTTGCCTGTGCGTACAGGGTTATCAGAGTGTACTCCCCTCCTATATGGATATTATTAATGTATCTGAATATCGTTTCCAGTGCCTCCGGACATTTATCGTGAGCATAAAGCACAAGGGACAACTGCCTGAGTGGCTCGTTCAGTCTGATCGGTCGGGGAGTTCTGATAAACAATGAAAGAAATTGTATCGCCAGTGCAGCTATTCTGACAGGTAAATTCAGCCGTGTTACCTGGTAACTTTTATAATAATGCTCATCCCATGCAGCTGCCACAGCCTTTATCTTTCCGTTCTCGCGTGCAATGAAAAAATTGTCCGGCGACAAGCCTTTGATGCTGCCGGTAAGCCTTCTTAATAAATCTTCATCGAAAACCGGTGCCATTTTAAATGATTCCGAGTATTTACGGTAAAGTTCAATAAGTTCAGGTATATCGGAAGATTCAGGATGAGAAATTTCAAACCTTTTATTTAATTTCATTTTTACCAGGGGGAGAATGTTAAAGATTTTATTTTCACCCGCAAAAAATGAATTCGGAATTTTTGCCTTACCTGTGGTAAAAATCAATGAGTGTCTGTTATCCTTCAGAAAATTTGCAATTACGAAGTCGGTATCTGTTGCTTCAAGTGTACTCACAGCTTCCTTTACCAGCCTGAAAGCTGTCATTCCCCCCCTGTGCTCCCTGGCTACCCTGAAGTCGAGCAGGTAGGCCGCCCTGCATTCCTTACCCAGCATCCTGAATGGAAAATGTATCACCCCCAGGAGCCCCGTTATTTCTTCACCGCAACACGCGACATAATGTACTGCTCTGCTGTCTATAAGCCTGTGAAGGGTATTGAACCTCGGGGTGCGGTTCACAAACATTGTTATCATCCCCTCCTGCAAACATTGTTCCGACATTTCAGTTATCCTGTCATTATCGGCATCTTCGGCAAGACGAATCACCGTATTGCTCATTCAAACTCTGTTTTTCTGATAAAGTTAGAAGTTTTTTGTTTAAGATAAATTTGGTAAGGACATCCAGATTCATCTGCTCATTGATCCCTGGCATTTTTTGGTTCAGGGGAGAGTCTTTTCATTCTCATTTGTTCATCTTCGCCATGCCTGGCCAGATAAGCAGGACAAGCTCCGCAGAAAGTCCCGCATGCAGCTGCCAGATATACTTTATCATTGTGACTCTTCAAAGTACTTTTTTTCCCATAAACCAAATGAAAACCTGCACTCCACACTGCTGCGGATGCCAAACCAATTAAGAATTTTCTTCTGGTTAATTTTTGCAGTTTACTTAAATCCATTTCACCTGTCACATTAAAGACGATTAAGGAACTTTTAATGTCGGTCTCTTAACATCACGGATTATAATGCTGTAATCTCAATATTCTGAAATTCAACTCAAATTTAAGATTTCTAAAAATGATAAACAGATTTAGCATCTCAGAGTCAGAAAACAGAGGTTTGTGGAGATATTGGGAATCCCAGTCTGACCGATGACTTGGTCAGTCGGGCAGGGAACCCCTGACCTTGTGTCAAAAAAAATACCGCAGCGTGTCTGCGGTTATTCTTATTCTTACCTCTGTAAGAATTCGTGGAGATAAGGGGAATCGAACCCCTGACCTTGTGACTGCCAGTCACACGCTCTAGCCAACTGAGCTATATCCCCGTTTCCATGTTTCCCAGGCTCCGCAAATGTATAAAAAAATAAAAAACAAAAAATCCATTAATTTATTAGCTTTGCGCAGTTTCAGGAAAACGCATCTGTTCTGCAGCATCGCGGGCTTTTTTACGGCACGGAATTTGAACCCCCGAAGAAGCAGAATATCTCACTGAGGGATGAACCTTTATGGGCAGGAAGAAACATATAATGAGTTTTGATGACATCGTCTTCGAGGACCGCAATCAGGATTACGGAGCTTATGTCCTCAGAAAAAAATATAACACCTATATCTCGTTAGCGACTGTTGCGACAGTGGTATTTGTAGTTATCTGTTTCATCGTCCCGTATTTAAGAATACTTAACAAAACATACACATCAGGACACGGTACGGGCCGGAAAGTTGTCTCCCTGAGAATGGATGAAATACCCCCTCCTCCCGAACAGATATACGTCCCTCCTGTCATGACCCCGCCGCCACCTGAAACAAGACAGACAGAAATTAAATATGTCGCACCGGTTGTTGTAGATTCAGTACCTGACAAGGACCTGATCCTTCCTCCCGCTGAAGATGTCAGATTCAGTGAAGAAACCGAAGCCCGTGATATTTCCTCTTATGCCGGCGACGGTGATGACGAACTTTTCGGCGAAACAGGCTCCGGCAATGCCTATGACTACTTCATTATTGAAGTCCCGCCTAAATTCAGAGGCGGAGATGTTGAGAAATTCAGGGAATGGCTGACAAAACGGGTTATCTACCCCCAGGAGGCAATGGAAAAAGGAATACAGGGAAAGGTTTATCTGACATTTATTGTCGAACCCGATGGCTCTGTAAGTAACGTAAATATTGTTAAAGGTGTCAATAAACTGCTCGATGATGAGGCGGTTAAAGCTATAGAAGCATCACCAAAATGGAGCCCCGGGCTGCAGAGAGGACGACCTGTAAGAGTCAGGTTCTCTATATACCTGAACTTTGCTCTTTAACTTTCACCTTCATGTTTCGGACACGATATGTGAAAATTAACTGTTTTTAGTATATCTTTGAATATAATTACCATAATTATGAAAAGAATTGTAACCCTGTTTTTTATTACTGCCCTGATAGCATCAGGCTGCGGTTCGTCAAAGAAACAGATGGAAAAAGGCAACTATGATGCCGCCATCGACAAAGCTGTAAAGCAACTAAGAAAAGACCCTAATGATAAAACACAGAAATCTGTCCTTGATAACGCATATAAGATCGCCAATGAACAGGACAATGAAAGGATCAGGTTTCTTAAAATGGAAGGCAAACCAAATAACTGGGATGAAATCTACCTTATTTACAAAAGGCTTTACGACCGCCAGGCTTTGGTGAGGACTGTCCCGAATTACAATGTTCAGTATGTGGATTATATGCCGGAAATGGTTGCTGCAAAAAGAAAGGCGGCAGATTTCTATTATGCTCACGGTATGGAACTTATGAAAAACCAGATGAAAGAGTCATACCGTCAGGCCTATGCCGAGTTTGTAAGGGCTAAGGAGTATGTGGGAGATTATGAAGGGATTGACGCCAAAATAGCAGAATCGAAATACCTCGGCATGAGCCGTGTGCTTGTCTCAATACAAAACAGGTCAATAATAAGGTTCCCTAAAGAGTTTGAGGACGACCTGCTGGCATTAAATCTGCCGGCTCTTAACTCCGAATGGGTGGAATACCATACACAGGTACTCGATCCTAACATCCAGTTCGATTATTTTGTAAACGTAAATATTATAAACGTGCTTGTAAGCCCCGACCAGACATCGCAAAGGGATTCGGTGATCAAAAAGGAAATAGAGGATGGCTTCTCCTATGTGCTGGATAAGAAAGGTAACGTGATGAAAGATTCTCTCGGAAATGATATCAAAATGCCGAAGTACAAAACAGTACAGTGTGCACTGATCGAAACCCTTCAGAGAAAGAGCTGCAGGATTGAAGGCGATGTGGAGGTTATCCAGGTTAACCCAAATAAAGTGCTTAAAAAAGACCCCATCGGTGCACAATCGAACTTTGAACATGTGTCGGCAAGGGCTCTTGGCGATATTCAGGCATTATCGCCCCAGCAGCTTGAAAAGACAAAATCGCAGCCCCTTCCCTTTCCGTCGGACCTCGATATGGTAATACGCTGCTCAGAAACGCTCAAACTGGCAATAAGGGGCGCCATCATGAACAACCGTAGATTTATTATCTGACAACAGTTTGATGTGATCTGTCTGTTTTTGAAGAGGGATGGGAAAGCGGGATGATCAGTACTGAAAAAAAAGCTGAAAAAGCGGTTCTTGTCGGGGCTGTACATCCCGGCCAGAGCGATCAGGAGGTATCAGATTACCTGGAGGAACTCAGGTTTCTGGCAGAAACAGCAGGGGCTGTAACTCTTAAAAGTTTCATCCAGAAGATAGAGGCTCCTGACCCCAGGACTTATATAAGAAGAGGGAAAATAGAAGAGATCGCCTCCTTTGTAAAGGCCGGTTCCGTAGATATTGCGATATTCGACGACGATCTCTCACCCAGTCAGCTGAGAAACATTGAAAAATCCATTGGTTGCCGTGTGCTCGACCGCACCAACCTTATTCTCGATATCTTTGCCGGAAGGGCCCACACTTCATACGCGCGTACCCAGGTTGAACTTGCACAGTACCAGTACCTGCTTCCGCGTCTTGCAGGTATGTGGTCGCACCTTGAACGTCAGCGCGGTGGCATAGGACTGAGGGGTCCCGGTGAAACGGAAATCGAAACAGACCGCCGGAGAATAAGAACAAAAATCTCAAACCTCAAAGAGCAACTCAAAAAGATCGACATGCAGATGTCGGTTCAGCGAAAAAACAGATCAAAACTTGTAAGGGTGGCACTTGTGGGATACACAAACGTGGGTAAATCCACAATCATGAACCTTCTCAGCAAATCGGACCTCTTTGCGGAGAACAAGCTGTTTGCAACCCTCGACACTACCGTACGGAAAGTCGTAATAGGCAACCTGCCTTTCCTTCTGTCAGATACTGTGGGGTTTATCAGAAAGCTGCCACATCACCTCGTCGAATCATTCCGTTCCACCCTCGATGAGGTAAGAGAATCCGATATCCTTATCCATGTATCTGACATCTCTCATCCCGGCTTCGAGGAACAGGCAAAGGTTGTTGAAAATACACTTAACGATATGAATATAAGCGGTAAAACAATAATTCATGTCTTCAACAAAATCGATGCTTTCTCCTATATACGAAAGGATGAAGATGATCTTACACCTGTGGAACGTGAAAACCTCTCACTCGACGACCTGAAGAAGACATGGATGGCGGGAGCAGGTAACTCACCTGTTGTCTTTATTTCGGCAAGGGAGAAAACCAATATCGAGGAACTGAAAAAAGTTATTTACGATACGGTAAAACAGATTCATATTTCAAGGTACCCTTACGACAATCTTCTTTATAATGACCGAGTCTGATCTCTTAATTATCAGCAAAGTTCTCTTCTGAGCATCTCCTCGGCAATCTGAATTGCATTGGTAGCTGCCCCCTTGCGGATGTTATCCGAGACGATCCAGAGGTTAAGGCACTTCTCCTTCGAGAAATCTCTCCTTATTCTGCCCACAAAGACCTCATCACGGTTATGGGAAAGTATAGGCATCGGATATTTGTGTTCATCAGGGCTATCGTAGACAACAACTCCGGGGAATGAACCCAGCAGTTTCCTTACATCGCCGAGATCAAATTCCTTTTCAAATTCCACATTAACGGCTTCCGAATGTCCTCCCACAACCGGGATTCTTACCACTGTGGCTGTAACCTGAATACTCTTGTCTCCCAGAATCTTTCTGGTTTCATCAACAAGTTTCTGCTCTTCAGATGTATATCCTGAGGGCAGAAATTTCCCTCCGAAAGGAAAACAATTCATGTCGATCTGGTGAGGATACGCCATTTCACCTTTTATGCCTCGTCTCTCATTCTCCATCTGTGTCACAGCCTTCACTCCCGTACCTGTAACCGACTGGTAGGTGGCAACCACTATCCTCTTTATACCGTATCTCCTGTGAAGGGGCGCAAGTGCCATTACCATCTGGATGGTGGAACAGTTGGGATTGGCTATAATTCTGTCTCCCTTCTTTACGGAATCCATATTTATCTCGGGTACAACCAGAGGTATGTTCTCTTCCATTCTCCAGGCCGATGAGTTGTCAATTACAATTGTGCCATTCTTTGCAAAGGCGGGAGCCCACTCTCTGGAAGTATCGGCACCTGCTGAAAAGATTGCAAATACAGGTTTTGCCTCAACAGCTTCCATCACTGTTATAACCTTCACCGGTTTACCCCTGAAAATAATTTCCTTTCCTGCCGATTTCGCTGAAGCAGCCGGGAGAAGTTCTGAAACAGGGAAATTCCTTTCCTCCAGAAGCTTAACCATTACTCTTCCTACCATTCCCGTTGCACCGACAACCGCAATTTTCATTTTCGCTATTCCTCCTTTCAGAAAAATTTCTAAATTTACTTTTTGAAAAATCTGTCAAAAGTAACATTTTTTTCAAACCGTCTCGCTGTATGAAAAATGTTATTCTTTTTTGTATTATCATTTATGTGCTTATCATTTATGACCATAATTCATGGCATTCAGTGACAGCAGGCACCGTTCAGGGAAGTGAAGATCCGTATCAGCCGGCGGAGCCGGGTGAAGTAATTATAAGTGAGATCATGGCCGATCCCACGCCCCAGGTTTACCTTCCCGCCTGCGAGTACCTGGAAATAACCTCGGTATCGGTTTCTCCAGTTTCTCTGGAAGGATGGTACCTTATGTCGGGAAGCTCAAAATATTATTTCCCTTCCGTACAGATTGCAGGAAATGATTATATCATTCTGTGCCATGTTGCTGATACTCCTCTGCTTTCAAAATACGGTAAGACGGCGGGATTTAAATCATTCCCGGCTCTGAACGACGATGGCAAATGCATCGTTCTATGCGATAAAAACGGCCGGATGATCCACGGTGTGGATTATACACGGCAGTGGTACGGTGACGAACTAAAATCGGGTGGCGGATGGTCGCTTGAGTTAACCGACCTTTCATATCCTTTTTTTTATGAAGGTAACTGGAGGGCTTCCGTTGCGCCAGAAGGAGGAACACCCGGTAAAATCAATTCAGTAAGGGCGTTTAATCCTGATTCAGAGTTTGAAGGAATCGTTAATACTTTCCCGGCCGACACGGTATTAGTGAAGGTGTCTTTTTCCGAACCGGTTAAAAACCTCGAATCTCTCTCACATAAGATAAGAGTCAATGATCTGACGATAAAGTCAATAACGTCTGCCGATCCTCTCAGACGGGAGTTTATAATGGAACTGAACGGGTTTATTGGCAGAAACAAAATCTACTCCCTTTCACTGCCCGGAGAAGTCACAGATTATGCCGGCAACAATGCTGTAAGGAGAACTTTTGAATTCGGTATTCCTTATGAGACTATCCGCGGAGATGTTATGTTTAATGAACTGCTATTCAATCCTCTTCCCGGTGATGACGATTATATAGAAATAGTAAATATTTCAGATAAAATCATTGATGTATCAGATATATATGTTTCCTCAAAGAACACGGTCACAGGAAGAACAGCCACCCCGGTCGGGATCTCTGCCGCAAACAGGTGTCTCCTGCCAGGTGAATATTATGCTTTTACCACCGGCAGATCAGCAATAGTCTCCAGGTATTTTTCTTCCCGGCCCGACAGGGTATTCCAGGTAAGCAAAATGCCGTCCATGCCCGACACAGAAGGCACTTTGGTTTTAATGAACAGGAGTCTCGTACAACTGGATGAGGTTTACTATAATGAAAAAATGCACAACATATTTATCAGGGGCAGAGAGGGTATTGCAATTGAAAAGATCAGCCCCGCAGCCATTTCATCTTTCTCCGGTAACTGGCACAGTGCCTCTGAAGTATCTGGTTGGGGAACACCCGGAAGAGAAAATTCTGTTTTCAGTTCTGCCCCCGTTTCAGGGAAAGTATTCTCTTTATCCTCAACAAGGATATCGCCTGACAATGACGGATATGAGGATATCTTAATAATAAAATTCAATACTGAAGGTGAAGGGAATGTTACAAATGTCACTGTATATGATGAAACCGGGATGCCGGTGAAGAAGGTAGCCGTTAACTTTTTTCTGGGCGGTGGCGGAGAAATCTTCTGGGATGGTACGTCAGACGATGGTTCGCTGCTGCCGCAGGGTATCTACATTATATTTGCCACAGTATTCAACGACAGGGGTAAATCACAATCCTGGAAAATGGCCTGTGCACTTCTCAGAAAATGATCTCATACAAAGACTGGATACACCTTTCAGATGGTTTCTATCAGTTCTGTCATTATGGTTGTCATCCGTGCCTCTGTCTTAGCAGCCTCCTGTTGTACAATTTCGTGGGTGGTGTATTTTATTTTACCCTCAACTCCGAGGTCGGTTATTACACTTACGGCAAAACATGGCAGTCCCATATGACGTGCCACAATCACTTCGGGGGTTGTAGACATACCTACAGCGTCGGCGCCGATTATTCTGAAGTATTTGTATTCGGCAGGTGTTTCAAAAGTAGGTCCGCTGGTAGAAAGGTAAACCCCTTCATGCACTCTTATTCCATGTTTACTGGCTATCAGGAGTGCTTTGTTAATCAGATATCTGTCGTAAGCTTCGCCCATATCCGGGAAGCGTGGCCCGATACGTTCGTCGTTTGGCCCGATAAGAGGGTTTGGCAGAAGATGTATATGATCCCTGATAATCATAATATCACCGATTTCATAATCGGGGTTCACCCCTCCCGAAGCGTTACTTACGAAAAGGCATTTTATGCCAAGATATTTCAGTACCCTTACCGGGAAGCTTATCTGTTCCGGGCCGTAACCTTCATAATAATGAAACCTTCCCTTCATCGCCACTATTTTTCTGCGTCCGAACTCACCGTAAATCAGTTTCCCTTCATGTCCTTCGACAGTTGAAACCGGGAAATTGGGTATATCGCGGTAATCAATCTCAATGCTGTTCGAGATTTTCGCTGTCAGACCGCCAAGTCCCGTGCCAAGAATTATACCTGCATCGGGCGACAGAAAGCTCCTTGATTTAAGAAATTCTGTTGTTTCGTTTATTTTTTCTAACATATTCTGTAATTAACCTGTTAAACTCCTCTTTGTCGTCATTCAGGAAATCTACCTGAACCGGAATATAATATAAAAGCTTTTTAAGCTCTTCCGGTATTTTTTCCTCTGTTTCCCTCAGTCTCACTGCATCCTTGGCAGTTGTTAAAACAAGCCTGCGCCCCTCCGGAAGTTTTCCTGTCTCTGCTATAATCCTGTTTATATCATCTTCCGTAAACATGTGATGATCCGGATAATTCAGCTTGCGGGTTTCATGGAACATTGTTTCAACGTATTCATTCAATGGAGCAGGATTGGCTATACCTGTCAGAACCAGAACACCCGCAATTTTATCCGGTTCAAGGCTATTTTCATTTTCAGCCGGGTATCTGATGTTTCTGAAGACAGGTAAAGGTTTTCCGTATTTATATGTTGTGAAATAGAGATTCTGGTATGCTGCTTTTTTCATATCCTTTACCACTATGCGTCGCTGAATTGGTGAGAGATCCGGGGGGCATTTTGTGACAAGGATAATATCGGCGCGTGAAATATTTCCGAGGCTTTCTCTCAGTTCGCCGTATGGCAGGAGGTAATCGTGAATCATCAGTCTGCTGTAATCTGTAAGAAGTATTGATAGTCCCGGGGTTACCCTGCGGTGCTGAAAACCGTCATCCAGTATGATAACCTCCAAATCGGGTTTTACCTGGAGCATATTCTGAATTCCCCTTACCCGGTTGCTGTCGACCGCGATTGTCACATCACGGAAACGGTCAAATAACTCTGCAGGTTCATCACCGATGTCTTTTGGTCCGCTGCCGGGGCCTGCCATCGCAAATCCTTGTGTTTTACGTCTGTAACCCCTGCTTAACAGAGCAACTTTGAATCTGTCTTTGAGAAGATCGAGCAGGTATGCGCAATGGGGTGTCTTTCCGGTTCCGCCTATGGTAATATTACCCACACAGATAACCGGCAGCCGGAATTCATGACTTTTCAGCACTCCTGAATCATACAGAAAATTCCGGAGCCCGGTTATCAGACCGTAGATTATTGAGAGCGGCCACAGTATTATGTTTCTTTTCCCTGTCAAAGTCAACGTACTTCCAGAATATAAGGCATCCGAGCGTAGATACCCGATACTGATGCCATTTCCTGCAACTGGGTTATAATATTAACTGCTGCCCCGAGTCTGTTGGAGGCGAGCTTTGTTCTGAGTTCTCCTGTCAACCCTGATATAAGTTTCATATACGGGTCTTCAGTAACAGGGTATTGCTGAACAGAGTATTTATCGAGACCGGCAGATTTTGCGGCATATTCAATTGCATCAGTGAGTCCGCCGAACTGATCCACAAGTCCGCGGGTGAAGGCGTTTGAGCCATCCCATACTCTCCCCTCCGCAAGTCCGTAGACCTTCTCTATGTCTATTCTCCGTCCTTCCGCAACCCTGCCCGTAAAATCCGCATATACGTTCTCTATACCTTTCTGCATCACCGCTTTCTCATAATCCGACATTGGCCTGTAAACCGACGGGAAATCAGCATATGGATTGGTATTGACTGTTTCGGTGTTAATGCCCAGTTTGTTTTTAAGCAACCTGTCTGCCTGTGGAACCAGTCCAAACACTCCGATGGAGCCTGTTATGGTGACCGGGCTTGCGAAGATCCGTGTTGCGGGAACAGAAATGTAATATCCTCCCGATGCGGCATAGTTACCCATTGAGACTATCACAGGTTTTTTTTCCGCGGCGAGTTTAAGTTCCCTCCATATAATATCTGATGCCACGGCATTTCCTCCCGGGGAATTCACTCTCAGGACAATGGCCTTTACGTTTGTGTCTTTTCTCTGCTCCCTTATGATCTCGGCATAGTAGTTGCCGCCTATATTCGTTTCGTTACCTTTTCCGGTTACAATGTTGCCCTCCGCAAAAATGAGGGCAATTTTGTTTCTGCTGTGAGGTGCTTTTAAAGTTTCAGGCACTTTTGTGTACTTTGTCATTGATACAAGGCCAATCTTGTCATCAGTGGTAAGACCCGACAGAATCTTAATGGTATCGATAAGCTGATCGCGGTACAGCATACCGTCTATCATTCCCTGTTCAGTTCCTTCAGCCGGTGTTGTTACAGCCAGTCTGCCGGCTATCTCATTTAGTTTTTCCACGGGGATATTCCTTGCTTCTGAAATTTTTGCCAGGATATGGTTCCAGATCGATCCGACATATGTACTTATCTGTTCCCTGTTTTCATCGCTGAGCCTGTTGAGAATAAAGGGTTCAACTGCTCCCTTGAATTTTCCGTGCCTTATTACCTGCACCTCAACCCCGAGCTTTTCAAGAGCATCCTTATAGAACATTACCTCCCCGCTCAGGCCCTTAAACTCTATCATGGCACCCGGGTTAAGGTAAATCTTATCAGCCGAACTTGACAGATAATAGCCTTCCTGCGTAAGAAGATAATCTGAATAAGCCAGTACAAACTTACCTCCCGATCTGAATTTAATCAGCGCATCGCGGATCTCTCCCGTTGTTGCCCATCCTGATGGGAGGAGTCCGTTTTCAATAAGAATACCTGTTATCTTCGGATCATTCTCAGCTTTTCTGATGTTGTTAAGTATTTCATACAGGCCGGGGGCCGGAGAGAATGTCATATTAACAAAATCAAACCCTGCCCATGGATTCGGATTGCTCCTGTCGGGTACAGGGACGCCTGCCTTGAGGACGAGCACGTTTTTATCACTCAGAAAAACAGGTTTTTCGCCTGCAGCAACGAGGGCTCCCAGGGTCCCTATCGTTATGAAAAAGAACAATATCGAGGCAAGAATTATGCCTGTAATGGTAGCAAGGGTATAAATCAGAAAATTTTTCATTTTAAAATTCCGTTTACTTGTTGCAAAGGCTAAATATAGCAAGATTAATACAGAAAAAACAGTTACTTTGCATATTAATCATGGGCGAGACAATATACCTTGGGATGGGTTCCAACCTTGGCGACAGGCTTGGAAATATCAGGAAGGCTGTTGATTTGTGTCAAAGCCGGATCGGTCTGCTGCTTGATTCTTCGGCTGTTTATGAAACAACACCATGGGGCTTTGACTGCGACAGGAATTTTTATAATTCAGTAATTAAGATGCGGAGTGTTCTTGAACCGGAAGAGATCCTTGCCAGGATCGGGGAGATTGAGAATTTTTTCGGGCGCCGTAAAACCAAGACCGGGTATGAACCACGGGTTATCGATATTGACATTCTCCTTTACGGTACAAGAGTAATAAACAGTCCCGACCTGATTATTCCTCACCGGCACCTTCCCTTCAGAAAGTTTGTGCTGGTGCCGCTGTTGACCCTGTCTCCCGGGCTTATCCATCCGCTTCTCGGAAAAACAATCAGCGAGCTTCTCGGATCATGTCCCGACATGGGAATAGTTACGCCCGTAGCTGTAATATAAGTCATAGAAGTCCGTTATCGGCAAAGCTGTAATAATCACGGTCTGAAATAATCAGGTGATCGAGAAGCTGGATATCCATGAGACTCCCTGCTTCCCTGATTTTCTGTGTGATTCTTGAATCCGATTCGCTGGGATTAAGGTTTCCCGACGGGTGGTTATGGCAAACGATAATCCCTGAAGCAAGATACTCTATTGCCTTTTTCATCACAATCCTGACATCGGTTACAGTGCCGCTTATGCCTCCCTGGCTGAGTTTCATCCTGTTTATGACCCTGTTCGACCTGTTAAGAAACAGAATCCAGAACTCTTCATGCCTCAGGTCGGCCAGGAGGGGATTGACCATTTCAAATACATCCCTGGACGATTTTATCTGGATCCTGTCGGGCAGTTCTGCCAGTTTTCTCCGGCGTCCGAGTTCCAGAGCGGCGGCGATTGTAATTGCCCTTGCATTACCGATACCCCGTATCTTTGTTATATCAGCAATGCTCATCTTACCAAGGTTATTGAGGTTGTTATCAGCCATGGCCAGCAGCTCACGGCCCAGGTCAACAGCCGACCGGTTCCTCGTGCCCGAACCTATCAGGATCCCAAGCAGTTCAGCATCACTTAATGCCGATGTGCCTTTATTGTAAAGTTTTTCCCTGGGCCTGTCTTCCAATGCCCAGTCGGTTATTTTTAACGACATGCAGCGAGAATATTAATTACAGGTAAATATAAAAAATGTAACTGATAAAATCCATCTGCAATGGGGAGAAATTAAAATATAATTTTTTTTATAAGATGACCTTTCCCCGGTAGTGACAGAGAAGAAGGGTGATGAAAAAAAAGCCGCCCGTAGAGGCGGCTTTTCGTTAAATCAAATACCTTGTAACAAAGTATATCTTATGACAAGCTGTTGACGTGTTTTGTAATTGACGACTTCAGATTGGCAGCCTTGTTTTTGTGAATAATATTCTTTTTGGCCAGCCGGTCAATCATCCCTGTTATTTTGGGCAACATAGCTGCAGCTTCTTCCTTTTTGGTAGTGTTGCGGATCTTTTTCAGTGCATTACGCATTGTACGTGCATAATACTTATTGGTAACTTTCCTGACAGCTGTCTGCCGGATTCTTTTTTCTGCTGACTTATGATTTGCCATTATAATATATTTTCATTTCTGTTTTTGTAGTCCATAGGGGAATCGAACCCCTGTTACCAGGATGAAAACCTGACGTCCTAACCACTAGACGAATGGACCCTGAAAGAACTTAAAAATGCGGATGCAAAGAAAATACCTTTTTCGCTAACTGCAAAATTTTTATTTAAAAATCATTAAGACCCGGGTTTGTCGGGTATTTCAGTAAGCCTGTATGGCCTCCTAAAAGACGTACCTGATTGAAAGGGCTCCGTTTATGCCTCCCCAGCCTGTCGATCCGAAAATATTTACCGAAGGCAGGAGATCGAGTGAGAGATTAAGCGGTATTTCATCAAAAGTATATTCCAGACCGAGTATTCCGTCAATACCTACTACGGAGCCGGTTGTGTTTACATAGGGATTACTGTCCCAGAATCCTATATGTGCCCCCACTCCCCAGAACCAGTGAAGATTCGGGTAACTGCCGGTTGGAGCATCTTTCTCAAGCAGTGCGGTTGCAACAAATCCCTGCCAGCGGCTGGCCAGAATACCTTCAACCGCTACGGAACGTGACATGAAATGTTTAAGAGAAAGACCATATGGAACACCTGCCCTTAAGCCAAGGCTGGTTTTGTAATTCTGCGCCGAAGCTGAAATGCTTAAAAGAACTGCAAACAGTAATATTACACTAGCTTTTTTCATATCATATATTTTAATATTCCCGCACAAAAATAATTATTCTGCCTTAAAAACAGACAGGAATGTACACTTTTAAAAAAGATAATTGGTCCGGAATTATTAACCTGCTGATGATAAAAGCTTCAGTATTAAATAAAACCTTTCACTATTCCTTAAATTGTTTTGATTTTAACAGTTCAATTTTATTGTCTCCCGGTTGAAGGTTAATAACAGGTTTCCTTATCCATTGTTTGTGTCTGTTTATGATCAGTTTACTGAATCCTTGGGGAAGAACAAGTTCGGTTTCGCCGATACCCTGAGGGATACTCAGAAAATATGTCTCACTGCCATTTTTGTTGAGAACATATCTTCCGTGTACCGGACCTTTGATTGTTGGCAGAGTAATTTCCGAAAAAGTAAGTCCTGACATCTGAGGCCTTATCAAAGCCCTTTCAAATCCCGGAGCAAGAGGTTTTATGCCCCAGAGGTTTCTTACAATTATATTGGCAGGCGCGGCTCCCCAGGCATGGTTCCAGTCGAGGTTAGGTTTATACCTTATATCCCACGCCTCAAGTGTCATTGTAGAGCCCGCTTTTATCATGTTATACCAGCTCCTGTCGTTGGTTGCCGTGAGAAGGCTGAATGCGTATTCTGCCTCTCCGGCTTCATATAATGCATCCAACAGGAACTGGGCGCCATAAACGCTGCATGCCATACCCCGCGATTTTATGAACTGCACAACACTTTGAATATTTTCCTCAGGCACCAACCCGAAAGCCAGGGGAAACATATTGGCATGCAGGGATGTATGCTGTGAACCTTCTCCGTCGATATAAACACCTTTTGATGTATCAAACAGTTTTGTGTTAATGGCCTCCCTGACCTTAATCGCCCTTTCGTAAAACCATCTGCTGTCTTCGTCTTTTCCTGTCCTTTTTGCAATATCTGCCAACAGTACCAGGTTATGATAATGGAAACTGTTCACGACTGTGTTAATTTCCTTCATTTCATAACCGTCCCTTTCGCCTTCCTCAGTGGCAAGCTTCCATCCTGTATCTTTCTGTGCCGGAGGCCAGTCAACGATATCTCTTATTCTCTGCGTTGTATCCCTGAAACCCAGCTCTGCCATAAGCTCACCTGTCAGATCCCCGGAATGTGAACTTATCAGTCCGTCTTCACGTGCCAGGGCAGTAAGTGTCTTTACTTTAAGTTTATCATAGTATTTATTGATAAGTCCGGCGACCCCGGTATACATATAATCCTGGTAAAACAGCATTACGGTATGTAATATCCATTCAGTGGGCCAGGTGGGATGATCAATGAAATACTCACATGTTCTTCGAGCAATTTCATATTCATTATCGACGGCATAATGGCTAAGCTGGTTAATGTATGCATCAGCTTCGTAGGGAATTCTCTCCCTGTCGCCGTCGATATAGTATCCGGCAAAGCTTGTGGCTTTGATTGTATATTTACACAATTCCCAAATCTGGTTAAGCAGCGAATCGGATGAGTAAAAACCGCCTGCTACCGGATTAAACTTCCAGTGGCAGGCCATCTGCACAAGGTTTCCGGGGACCAGATTCCCTTTGAAGTTCTCAATCTCACAATATCTGAATGGCATCACTACACCCAGTGAGTCGGGCAGTATAATCGCTGGTGGCGAGGTATTGCGTTTGTCGGGTGGAAGTTTCAGGATATAATGTTCCTGCCCCGGGTCTACAGCCAGTTTTACACAATTGTACCTGATTGTTCCTCCGGGTTTGCGATCGATGGTAAAGGGCTCCGAGAGTTTTTCCCCGAGATGGATGATAAGAGTATCGGACGAAGTAACTCTCAGGTCAAGGACCAGTGTTCCGAATGCAGCTTTTCCGAAATCGGCGAACCATGAACTTTCCGGCTTGCGTACCAGAGTATCCGGATAATTATATGCAGTAACAATCTGCGACTTAAGGGGCAAAAATAAGATTGCTCCAACAAATATATATAATACCCTGATTATCCTCATTCATCAGAACTGGTGAAAACTCATTGATACGAACTCCATCACTACAGGCAGAGATGCTCTCCAGTATGTCCATGTATGGCCTCCGTCTCGTACCCTGTATTCATGGGGTATCTCCTTTTTACGCATTGCAATATGAACCAGGGAGTTTCCTTCATAAAGAAAGTCATCATCCCCGCAGTCAATGTACCACCGTACAGCCCTTTTCTGGTTATCGGGCATGTTTTCAATAAGTGAAAGGACACTGTATTTTTTAAAATAATCTTCAAGTTGCTGCGGGGAAGCATCCGTGCCTGCACCCCATAATCGGTAGTTTTTCATTGCCTCCATATTGAGAGGACCGGTGGCGGCGCTGAGCGGGCATGCCGAAGAAAAGAGTTCCGGCCGGTGAAGGGCATAAATAAAAGTTCCTTCACCTCCCATCGATAAACCTGCTATTGCCCTGTATCTCTTCTCCCCTTTGATTCTGTATGTCTTCTCAACATAAGGCATGAATTCTTCAAAAAAGAAATCCTCATACCTCCATTCATTCTTTATATCGTTAACATAGCCCCTTCTTCCTGTATTGGCATCCGGCATGATAATTACCATAGGGGTGGCCTTACCGCTTTTTATGGCTTCATCAGCAATATGGAGAACCTCTCCGAACTGCACCCAGCCGGTCTGGTCGTCTCCTGCACCGTGAAGAAGGTAAAGGACAGGATAACTCCTCTGGGATGTCTCATAATCGGGAGGAAGATAAACCGCATATTTCCTGTCCATTCCCAGTATCTTACTTTTCATTGACAGATTATCCATTACTTTACCTGTCTGTGCCTGAAGAGAGGCTAAAACAAAAAATAATGTTACCGGAAGCAATTTTCTTTTCATACCTGTTATCATTTTTACCACATTTCCTCAAAGGTATTTATAATTTTTGCAATCTTTACATGCATACCTTTAGGAAGGAGATGTCATGAAGCTTCATCTTTTCAACATTGCCAATTTTAAGGTTGACGGCGGCGCTATGTTCGGAGTTGTTCCAAAAGCCTTATGGTCGAGGGTATATCAGGCTGATGAGAACAATCTTGTTACATTAACCCTGAGGTCGCTTGTCATAGAAACAGGTTCGCACAGGATACTTATAGATACAGGCTGGGGCGACAAACAGGATGAAAAGTTCTTCCGGCATGCTTATATTCACAACGGTGAAGGACTTCTCGAAGGCCTTGCGGCAAGGGGATTCCGCCCTGAAGATATTACCGATGTCTTCCTCACTCACCTTCATGCCGACCATTGCGGCGGTGCAGTCAAAAGAGGAACCGGAAACAACACCTTTGAGTTGACCTTCCCGAATGCAATATATCACGTCAGCCGTACACAGTGGGAATGGGCGGTAAGAAACAACCCGCGCGAAGAAGATTCATATCCTCAGGAGAACATCCTTCCGTTGGGACACAGCGGGCGATTAAGTCTTACCGGAGAAGATTCAGAACTATTCCCGGGAGTTACCTGCAAAATCTGTTACGGTCATACACCGGGACTGATGATACCTGTTATAAACTACAACGGGAAAACAATTGTATACACCGGTGATCTGATCCCCACATCGGCCCATATTCCTCTGATCTGGAACATGAGCTATGATATTGAATCGCTTAAGTCGATAGAGGAGAAAAAAGAGGTGCTTGAGAATGCCGTGAAATATAACCATATACTTCTCTTTCAGCACGATTACGATGTTGAATGCTGCACTGTTCAGGATACACCGAAAGGTATAAGGCTGAAAGAAAAGCTGGCCTTTTCAGATATCCTCTGAAATTTCTTAACAAGTACGTTTTTGCTTCTGTAATATATGGGATTTATCATTGCCGTTAATACTATTTCTTATTATATTTGAGTTAATGCCGGCAACCTGCACGTGCATAAAGAGTTTATATTCTTGTATTACAATTAAATAATAATATCATGCCAGGTTTTTTCTATGAAAAGATGTTTCAGCCGGGAAAGGATGAAACAGAATACAGGCTTCTTACAAAAGACTTTGTAGAGATTACTGAAGCAGGCGGAAGAAAAATACTGAAGGTTCACCCTGAGGGTCTTGTGCTTCTGGCACGTGAAGCTGTCAGCGATCTTTCATTTTTCCTTCGCTCATCACACCTTGAAAAGCTGAGGATGATACTTGACGACCCTGAGGCAAGCGACAATGACAGGTTTGTTGCGTGGGTGATGCTTAAAAACTCGGTTATATCCGCAAAAGGTGATCTGCCGTGGTGCCAGGATACAGGAACGGCAACGGTTACAGGATACAAGGGTGAAGATGTTTATACCGGAGCTGATGATGCCAGGTTCCTTTCAGAAGGGATATACGAAACCTTCAGGGATAAAAACCTCAGGTATTCCCAGATCGTACCACTTACAATGTTTGATGAAAAGAACTCCTGCACCAATCTTCCCGCTCAGATTGACATTTACTCTACACCAGGAAACACATATGAGTTTCTTTTCATAACAAAGGGAGGTGGTTCTGCCAACAAGATGCTCCTTTATCACCAGTCAAAATCCCTGCTTAACGAAGAGGGACTGACAAAGTTTATAAAGGAAAAAATAAAAGACCTCGGCACATCGGCCTGTCCTCCCTACCACCTTGCACTGGTTATCGGCGGCACCTCGGCCGAAGCGGTGCTGAAAACTCTTAAACTGGCCTCTGCCGGCTACCTCGACAACATTCCGACGACCGGCAATGAGAGCGGCAGAGCTTTCCGCGATATTGAATGGGAAAAGAGAATTGAAAAGATATGCCGGGAATATGGTGTAGGAGCCCAGTTTGGCGGAAAATACTTCGTACATGATGTGAGGGTAATAAGAATGACCAGGCATGCAGCCTCATGCCCTGTAGGACTTGGTGTAAGCTGCAGTGCCCACAGGAATATTAAGGCAAAGATTACTCCTGAAGGGATCTGGCTCGAGCAGCTTGAACGTAACCCCGGGAAATATCTGCCCGCCAGGGACCCGGAACTGGAAAAACCTGTACACATAAATCTCGACCGGCCCATGAAAGAGATACTGGCCGAACTAACAAAATACCCGGTTAAAACAAGGCTCAGTCTTTCCGGAACACTTATTGTTGCGAGGGATGCTGCCCATGCCAGGATTAAGAAACTCATCGACGAAGGTCATCCCATACCTGAATATTTTAAGAACCACCCTGTTTATTATGCCGGTCCGGCCAAAACACCTGCGGGAATGGCTTCAGGTTCGTTCGGACCTACCACTGCAGGAAGGATGGATACGTATGTGGAACTCTTCCAGAGCCTGGGGGGATCGCTGGTAATGCTTGCAAAGGGCAACCGGAGCAGGCAGGTAATTGAATCATGCAAAAAACACGGAGGTTTCTTCCTCGGCTCAATAGGCGGGCCGGCAGCAATACTGGCACAGGAAAATATTAAATCGGTGGAGGTTGTCGATTTTGAAGATCTGGGAATGGAAGCGGTGCGCAGGATAAAGGTTGAGAATATGCCCGCATTTATTCTTACCGACGACAAAGGGAACGATTTTTTTGACAGCTACAACAAATAATTACACAACACCGGCTTTTAATTTCTTGCCGGGAAGTTAATTGTTAAAGCCTTTGCGTAATGTGGCTGAAATTGGTGCGCAGGGTCAGTTCCCCATTTCAGAGAGAAACTTGATTCTCATAAGCCTGATCTCTTCCTCCTCAAATTCGCTTCCAAGGGTATTTATAGCCTCTTCGAGAGAGTCGGTCTCGGCTTCCTCCCTGAAATATGAGTAAATATCATGCTGTCGCTCTTCATCAATAACCATGTCGATGTAATAATCGAGATTGATTCTTGTACCTGAATTCACTATTGCCTCAATCTCAGAAATAAGCTCGTCCATTTCGAGTCCCTTTGCTTCCGCGATATCTTCAAGAGGCCTCTTCATATCGATGCTCTGGATGATGTAAACCTTCAGACCCGACTTATTTACAACCGATTTCACAACCATATCGAGGGGGCGGATTATCTCCTTCTCCTCAACATATTTTTTTATTACCTCCACGAACTCTTTCCCGTACCTCTGTGCCTTTCCGGCACCTACGCCCGATATATTCTGAAGTTCGTCGAGGGTAACCGGGTACTGGATTGCCATATCTTCGAGTGACGGATCCTGGAAAATCACAAAAGGAGGTACATTTTTCTGTTTGGATATTTTCTTCCTCAGGTCTTTAAGTATGCTGAAGAGTTCTTCATCCATGGCAGCGGTTTTAGCACCGAATCCTCCTCCTTCCTCTTCCTCGGCATCACTGTAATCGTGATCTTCAATCAGCATGAACTCGGTCGGCTTTTCAAGGTATTCCTTTCCCTTTGGAGTCAGTTTCAGCAGGCCGTAGTTTTCAATGTCTTTTGTAAGAAGTTTGGCAATAAGGGCCTGCCTTATCACCATATTCCAGAACTTTTCGTCCTTCTCCTCCCCTGCACCGAAGATTTCGAGTTTATGATGCTTGTAGGATTTTATGGCCGAAGTGGCTTTGCCTGCGAGGATATTTGCAATGTGATCTGCCTTGAATTTTTCCTTTACTGCAACCACTGCTTCGAGTACCATTACCACATATTCACTGCCTTCAAACTGGGTTTTGGGATGGAGGCAGTTATCGCAGGCTTCGCAGTTTTCCTTTTTATATTCCTCGCCGAAATAGTGGAGCAGGGTTTTACGCCGGCAAATTGATGATTCGGCGTAGGAAACGGTCTCAAGCAACAGTTGTTTACCAATTTCCTGTTCCGCGATAGGCTTACCCTGCATGAACTTTTCAAGCTTCTGGATATCGTTGTAACTGTAGTATGCAATGCATCTTCCTTCACCACCATCCCTTCCTGCCCGGCCTGTCTCCTGATAATAACCTTCAAGGCTTTTCGGAATGTCGTAATGAATCACATAGCGTATATCAGGCTTGTCTATTCCCATTCCGAAAGCAATGGTGGCAACTATCACGTCAGCCTCCTCCATCAGAAACTTATCCTGGTTCTGGGTTCTTGTGGAGGAATCCATACCGGCATGATAAGGAAGAGCTTTAATGCCGTTTACTTTCAGATTCTCTGCAAGTTCTTCAACCTTTTTCCGGCTGAGGCAATATACTATGCCTGACTTGCCGGGATTGTTTTTTATATATTTGATAATTTCCTTCGTGGCATCAACTTTCGACCTGACCTCATAATAGAGATTCGGACGGTTAAATGAGGACTTAAATACATCTGCTTCAAGAATGCCGAGATTTTTCTGGATGTCGTGCTGCACCTTTGGTGTTGCTGTCGCGGTAAGCGCTATTATGGGTGACCTGCCTATAGTGTCAACAATGGGTCTGATACGCCTGTACTCAGGCCTGAAGTCGTGTCCCCATTCAGAAATACAGTGAGCCTCATCAATAGCATAGAAAGATATTGTAATGTTTTTCAGAAAATCTATGTTTTCTTCCTTTGTAAGCGACTCCGGTGCAACATAAAGGAGTTTGGTAACACCCGATATCACATCTTTCCTTACCTTGTTGATTTCTGTTTTATTCAGCGAAGAATTAAGAAAATGTGCCACATCGTCGCCCGTACTGAAATTTCTCATGGCGTCAACCTGGTTCTTCATCAGGGCAATGAGCGGTGAAATCACAATGGCAGTACCCTCCTTCATTACGGCCGGAAGCTGATAGCACAGCGATTTCCCGCCTCCTGTCGGCATAAGTACAAATGTATCTCTTCCGGCGAGGACATTTTTGATAATAGGCTCCTGAAGGCCCTTGAAAGTGTCAAACCCGAAATATTTCTTTAAATAATCATGAATTACCTTATCTCCCGGAACATTACCCATTTTTTTCCCCTTTCTGATTTTCTTTTATCCGAAAATAAACTTAATCATTTTTCCCAGTATATCACTGTATATATATCAAATATAATCAAAAAGATAATCAACTCCAAAAATAAAGCACGTAAAAAATGTTAAAGTCATTCCCCGGTATTATAACCTGCAGTTACAGGTGAATTCCTTAATGACCCTGAGTATTATTTCAGTGGTCAGGTTAGTTTAAGAGGGATGCAAATATACTATTGTTTTGGTAAATAAGTTTTATAATCTTTGCAAACTCTATTCAACAATAACAAATGGCAGCCGCAAAGCGCAGCAGATCTGACGGGGAGAAGGAGATGTCTTTTCTTGAGCATCTTGAAGAACTGAGATGGCATATCATCAGGTCAGTTCTTGCCATTGTAATTTTCACGATATTGGCATTTATACTTAAAGACTTCATCTTCAATACAATAATACTTGCGCCCAAGAACCCGGGGTTTTTCACCAACAGGCTTCTGTGCGAGTTTGGTCATAAGATGAACACCGATCTTCTCTGCATCAACACAAAACCTTTTGAGCTGATAAGTATTAAAATGTCGGGCCAGCTTACAACACATATTGCAGTGTCGATCGTTGCAGGTCTTATCATGGCTATACCGTTCGTTCTGTGGGAGTTCTGGAAGTTTTTCAGGCCTGCCCTCTATTCAAACGAACGGCGGTATGCACGCGGAGCGGTGGGCTGGGCAAGTTTCCTTTTCTTCCTGGGTGTTTTATTCGGATATTTTGTACTGGTTCCTCTGTCAATCCACTTCCTCGGATCATACCGTATAAGCGAGCAGGTTGTAAACCAGATCTATATAAGATCGTATATCAGCTCAATTTCGTCGGTGGTGCTTGCAACCGGACTCGTGTTTGAACTGCCTCTTATAGCCTTCTTTCTTACCCAGATCGGTATCATCACTCCGGATCTGATGATCAGGTATCGTAGATACTCTATCGTGGTTATCTTTATTGCTGCAGCTATTATCACTCCGCCCGATATCTTTTCCCAGGTTCTGGTAAGTATCCCTCTTCTGGGTCTTTATGAAGTCGGTATTTTAATATCAAAAATGGTTTATAAGAAAAAGCAGAAGGATCATGAAGAGTTCATGAAGGGTGACAATAATTCCACCGAAATTTCGAAACTTTAACTGAATGAAACTTTATACCGACAACCTGGTTAAGAAATACCGCAACCGCAAGGTTGTCGATCATGTATCTGTTGAAGTTGAGCAGGGTGAGATTGTGGGTTTGCTTGGCCCCAACGGTGCCGGAAAAACAACCACCTTCTATATGATCGTGGGATTAATCAAGCCTAATGAAGGTGAGATTTATCTCGATGATGAAGACATTACATCAATGCCTGTTTATATGAGGGCAAGGAAAGGAATAGGTTACTTGTCGCAGGAACCCTCTGTTTTCAGAAACCTGTCGGTGGAAGACAACCTTAGGGCAGTGCTTGAGTTATCGGGCTTGCCTGTAGCGGAACAAAAGGAGCGGGTCGAAATGTTGCTTGATGAGTTCGGGCTTCAGAAAATAAGAAAAAACAAAGGAATACAGTTATCGGGAGGTGAAAGACGCCGCACGGAGATTGCCAGGGCATTGAGTCTTAAACCAAATTTCATTCTTCTTGATGAACCTTTCGCCGGGGTTGACCCGATTGCCGTTGAAGATATTCAGAGTATTGTCGCTCATCTTAAAGATAAAAATATCGGAATTCTTATCACCGACCATAACGTTCATGAGACTCTTTCAATAACCGACAGGGCTTATCTTCTTTTCGAGGGAAGAATTCTTATGTCGGGCACCGCAGAGCAGCTGGCCGAAGATGAACACGTCAGAAGGGTTTATCTTGGCAGGAACTTCGAACTCAGACGCTGAACCCGCCTGCTTGCATTACTGTTTTTTTTGAGTACCTTTGCCGCGGTTTTTGCGGATGTGTCGTAATTTGGTAGCCGAGCAAGACTTAGGATCTTGTGTCCTAGTGACGTAAGGGTTCGAGTCCCTTCATCCGCACAATTTTTAATAATTTAAATTATTGTTAATCTGTAACTTATTTTTAACTGAATGAATATTGTAAAGGAAGAGACAGGAAAGCTTACCGCTGTGGTAAAAGTAGGAATAACAAATGCCGATTATGCCGGAAATGTTGAAAAAACTCTCAGGGAATACAGACGTAAGGCAAACCTTAAGGGTTTCAGACCCGGAATGGCACCGTTCAGCCTGATAAAAAAAATGTTCGGGAACCAGGTTAAACTTGATGAAATAAATAAAATCATTTCAGAAAACCTTTTTAAATACCTTCGCGATGAAAACCTGGAAATACTGGGCGAACCCATCCCTCTGACCGATAAAGAGGAAACCCGCGATTTTGAAAACCAGGAAGATTTCACTTTTTCGTTCGAAATAGGACTTGCACCGCAGATTGAAATAAACCTTTCAAAAAAAGACCGCGTATTCTACCACGAAATAGAAATTAACCAGAAAATCAGGGACGAGTATATTAACAACTACAGGAGGCGTTACGGAAAATTTGTGAGTGCCGACACTTCCGAAGAAAAAGATATCCTGAAGGGAAAAATAGCCCCTGTCGTATCTGATGACTCCGGCACAATACAGGGATTTTCAAACGAGAACGCTACATTGGCAATAAGCATCATCAGGGAGGAAGAGATTAAAAATCTTTTTAACGGGAAAAAAGCAGGTGATGTAATCGAATTCGACATCAGGAAGGCTTTTCCCAATGATTATGAAATATCAGGACTCCTTGGTATCGGCAAGGAAAAAGTTGCTGAAGTATCGGGCATGTATGCATTTACCATCACGGAAGTATCAAGGTTTGAAATGGCTGATGCCGATCAGGAGCTTTTTAACAAGGTTTACGGTGAGGATGTGGTTAACTCCGAAGAAGAGTTCCGCAACAAAGTTGACGAGGAAATCTCGGCTAACCTCGCCGGCGAAAGCGACCACAGGCTGAAACTCGACCTTAAAAACCTTGCAATGGAGAAAATAACCTTCGACCTGCCGGATGAGTTTCTCAAAAAATGGCTTCTGAAAGCCGACGAAAAGGCAAATCCCGAAGAGATCGAAAAAGAATATCCTGCATTCCGCGATAACCTCAGATGGCAGCTTATAAGAAAGAAAATTGCAAAGGATAACGACATAAAAGTAACCGAAGAGGAACTACTGGAAGAGGCTGAAAAAATTACCCGTTACCAGTTCCACCAGTACGGGCTCTTTTATGCAACCGATGAACAGATAACAAATTACGCCCGTGAAATGATTAAGAAAGAAGATGATGCCAGGTCCATTGCCGACAGAATTCTTGATGAAAAAGCTGTCGGATTAATCAGGGAAATGGTTACCGTTGACAACAAGAAAGTCTCCGAAGAGGAATTTGACGCCCTTTATAAATAGGATCCAGCCTTTCTGCATAAGAAAACATTATTAGTATCTTTGCATTTTAACTTAAATGAGTTTATTATGAGCCATTCCGAAGATTTCAGAAAATTTGCACGAAGCAATATGGGTCTGAGCAGTCTTACGCTGCATCGATATACCTCCATTGCCAACAGTTATATCTCTCCCACAATCATCGAGGAGAGGCAGCTTAATATTGCAACAATGGATGTCTTTTCGCGGTTAATGATGGACAGGATTATTTTCCTCGGGCTTCCCATCGACGATTACGTTGCAAATATTATTCAGGCACAGTTGCTTTACCTCGACTCTACCGATCCGGGCAAGGATATCCAGATTTATTTCAACACTCCTGGCGGTTCAGTGCACGCAGGCCTTGGCATCTACGATACTATGCAGTATATCTCAGCCGATGTTGCCACGATATGCACAGGAATGGCTGCATCAATGGGAGCCATACTGCTGACTGCCGGCACAAAGGGGAAAAGATCGGCCCTAAAACATTCCCGTATCATGATCCACCAGCCTATGGGAGGCGCCGAAGGCCATGCCTCAGATATTGAGATAACAGTAAGAGAGATCCTTAAACTTAAAAAGGAACTCTATGAAATAATATCGCTCCACTCGGGAAATCCTTATGAGAAGGTTGAAAAGGATGCCGACAGGGATTACTGGATGACCGCACAGGAGGCGAAGGATTACGGAATGATAGACGAAATTCTTCAGAAGACATCACGCTGATGAAAATGGACAGGTGTTCATTCTGCGGTCGAACCAAAAAGGAGGCCAATATACTTGTTGCAGGTCTCGAAGGTCATATATGCGACCATTGTATCGAGCAGGCATACAGCATAATGAACGAGGAACTCGGCCCCAGGTCAGGTTCCTCCTTCGACTCGGTAAACCTGCTTAAACCGGCCGAAATAAAAGCATTCCTTGATGAATACGTGATAGGTCAGGAGAGAGCAAAGAAAATAATTTCGGTAGCAGTCTACAATCATTATAAAAGACTGATGCAGAAACCCGACAGTCAGGATATTGAAATTGAAAAATCGAATATCCTTCTTGTCGGAGAAACCGGCACCGGGAAAACACTTCTTGCACGCACAATTGCCCGTATGCTGCACGTGCCTTTTACAATTGTGGACGCCACTGTCCTTACAGAAGCAGGGTATGTGGGCGAAGATGTGGAAAGCCTCCTGACAAGGTTGCTGCAGAATGCCGATTACGATGTTAAAGCTGCTGAGCGGGGTATAGTATTCATTGACGAAATTGATAAAATAGCAAGGAAAGGAGATAACCCTTCCATTACACGAGATGTATCGGGCGAGGGAGTACAACAGGGACTGCTTAAACTGCTTGAAGGTTCCGTGGTTAATGTCCCGCCGCAGGGAGGAAGAAAACACCCTGAACAGAAAATGATCCCGGTCGACACAAAGAACATCCTTTTTATCTGCGGAGGAGCTTTTGAAGGTATAGAGAAAAAAATTGCCCAGAGGCTGAATACAACTGTTGTAGGTTACGGGGCCTCAAAAAACAGGGACAAAATAGACAAGCAAAACCTGTTGCAGTATATTGCCCCTCAGGACCTGAGAACCTACGGGCTTATCCCGGAAATAATCGGAAGGCTTCCTGTGCTCACTTACCTTCATCCCCTCGACCGCAAAGCCCTTAGGGAAATACTGACCGAACCAAAAAATGCCATTGTGAAACAATATATCAAACTCTTCAAAATGGATAATATTGAGCTTACATTCACCGATGAGGTACTTGATTATATTGTTGACAAGGCAATCGAATTCAAACTCGGGGCACGTGGACTGAGATCCATCTGCGAGACAATTATGCTCGATGCAATGTTTGACATGCCCTCTTCAGGGTCATCCGAACTGGTTATCACAACCGATTACGCCAGAAACAAGCTTGAAAAGGCCGATATCAAGGTTCTGAAAGCCTCATAAAAGAGATTCAATTACTGGTATCATCCGTGCATAAAAAGGCAGGGAGCGTTAAGAATACTTATTCCCACGCCCCCTGCACAAATCAATCATGTTTCAGCTTACGGCTGCATAAATCTGTACCTGTGCCTGAGTAAAATCTCCCTGGTAGCTTCACCCCGTCTGAGGGTTGCAACTGCGTCACATTCGCCTGTGCCGTAATCAAGTTCGACAGGTTGGGCACCCTCTCTTTCAAATTTTATAACTCCCGACACGAAAAACTCGCAAACCCTCTTCCAGTGAAGCGCCGTGAGAATAGTATTGGTATATGCAACTCCGTTAATGTTTTTACCGGAGGCAGTACCTGTTATCAGACACTCATCATCCCAGATATTTCTGGTAAACCAGCCTGCGATCCATTCTCTCTGACGATTCACATTACGTTCAATTGTTTTTCCGTCGGGCATGGTCAGCTTACCGTTGGTAAGTTTCACCGAAACAACCATGTGCTGTGCATCGTTCGGTCCGAGATTCTTGACCTCTTTTTCGCCCTCCACCTTTATTCCGTTAAAATAATAGTTATCAAAAGTAACCGTACGGGTTGCATTGATAACATTACGGCGTGCGGTAACTGTAATTATTATCTTACCTGACCTGGTGCTTCCGTAGAATCCGGAGCAGCCTGTCCCGTAGTCAATTGTAATGGTTTTTGGCCAGACCTCAGGTGAGGTGGAGCTCACCCTGACAACAGGGCATGAATCTGCCAGTACATACTCGCCTCCCTTTGCATCTCCCTTGCCAAGTGCATCTTCCATAATGAGGGTGGCATTGTCAACCGTGCTGAAAATGTCATCAAATACCACATTGGTTACTGCATCATCATCTGCCAGGTTAACAGAATTTTCGTCGATGGGTGAAGAATCTTTCTGGCATGCTGTGAAAGCGATAAATGCTGACGCTATGAGCAATGTAAGAACTTTTGTTTTCATAACTTTTCTTTTTGATTAATAAAACCTTTTTTCAATCTTTTAGATTAACGGTTTTTTAAAAGGTTTAACGAAGTCTTCAAAGAAAAGTTACATTTTCTCGTAGATGCAATAGGTATATGAAGGATGGGCTCCGGCTTCAGCTTCATGAAATTCAGAGTAAACCTCTTTCCATTCAGTTGGTGAGATTTCGGGGAAAAATGTATCGGCTTCGGTTACGGAATGAATTCTTGTTATATAAAGGCGGTCGGCAAGCGGCATAAACTGCCTGTAAACCGACCCACCTCCTATTATAAACACCTCATCACAATCACCGCACAATCTTAAAGCCTCTTCAACAGAATATGCCGTAATGCCGCATTCAAAGCATTCTTCCGGATTATCGGTCAGAACAATATTTTTTCTTCCGGGAAGCGGTTTGACAGGCAGGGATTCCCATGTCTTTTTTCCCATTATTACGCACTTCCCCATAGTAAGCTTTTTGAATCTTTTCAGGTCACCGGGAATATTCCAGAGGAGCCTGTTACCGAGGCCGATGCCGAGATTATCAGAGACAGCTGCAATTATTGAAATCTGTTTTGCCATTTTATACTGAAATATCGCCTTTTATGTGAGGGTGTGACACATAATTAACAAGTTCAAAGTCCTCATACCTGTAATCCCTTATATCTGTTACAGCAGGGTTTATCTTCATCTGAGGCAGAGGATAAGGTTTCCGTGTAAGCTGCAGTTTAACCTGTTCCAGGTGGTTCAGGTAGATATGGGCATCGCCCAGGGTGTGAACGAAATCTCCGGGTGTGAGGCCTGTTATCCGGGCAACCATCATTGTAAGCAGGGAATAAGATGCAATGTTGAAAGGTACACCCAGAAACACATCGCAGCTGCGCTGATAGAGCTGGCATGAGAGTTTACCTTCCGCGACATAGAACTGGAACAGCAGGTGACACGGCGGAAGGGCCATTTTGTCAAGCTCTCCCACGTTCCAGGCGCTTACTATATGCCTTCTGGAATCCGGGTCTCTCTTAATGCTTTCTATTACATTCATAAGCTGGTCTGTTTTCCTGCCTTCAGGAGTGCTCCATGACCGCCACTGGTAGCCATATACCGGGCCGAGGTTCCCTTCGCTATCGGCCCACTCATTCCATATCCTCACACCATTGTCTGTAAGGTATTTTATGTTTGTATCTCCGCTTATGAACCATAGAAGTTCGTGAATAATTGATTTCAGATGAAGCCTTTTTGTTGTCAGAAGCGGAAACCCGTCCTCAAGGGGGAACCTCATCTGGTAACCAAACACGCTTATGGTACCGGTTCCGGTACGGTCGCTCTTTCTGACTCCATTTTTAAGTATATGGTCAAGCAGATCGAGATATTGTCTCATCTGGGAGATATTTTAGCAGCCCATCCTCCGCCGGGAGCCATGTGGATTTTCATTGTTATTCCCGGTCTCACTTCGAGGAAACGATGAGCGTAATCGCCTGCAAACCTGTCAGCATTTATACCGTCTTCGAATATTTCCATGATATAGTCCCCCGGTTCAAGGAAGGATAGGTCGAGTTCCAGGTCACGGGCTGTCCAGTCGGTCATACCCCCTACATACCAGTTTTTTCCGTTTTTACGGGCCAGGAGGATATAATCGCCTGTCTTTGCCTGAAGCACTTTCAGGTCATCCCAGACAACAGGCACATCAGCAATAAAACCGGTGCACTCCTTTTCACGTTCATAGTTTGAAGGTGAATCGGCCAGCATCTGGAGCGGGCTTTCATAAACAACATACATAGCTATCTGATGGACTCTTGTTCCCTGGCTTGCGGGCCTGGAGAAAATGGGCTGGAAATTGTTTCTTTCCATATTTACCATTGCACCGGGGGTATAATCCATAGGGCCTGCCACCATTCTTGTAAACGGCAGAGTGACATCATGTTCCGGATTTACATCCCAGCTCCATTTGCTATGCTCCATCCCTTTTACCCCTTCGCGGGTAAGTGCATTGGGATAGGTTCTGATCAGACCGTCTGGCTTATATGATCCGTGGAAATCGATAAGCATCTTGTGTTCGGCCGCCTTTTCTGTGGCCCGGTAGTAAAACTCAACCATTTTCTGGTCGTCGCGCTGCATGAAATCAACCTTTATACCTTTAACACCCCATTCGCTATACTTATCGAGTGCCTCATCAATTTTGTCATCGAGTGTCCTGAAAACAACCCAAAGTATTATTCCGACATTTTTTGATGCGGCATACCTGCATAACTCCGGCACATCGATCCCGGGCACTACATCAAGTACATTGCCCAGCCTGTACCATCCTTCATCGAGGATTACATATTCAATACCGTACCTGGAGGCAAAATCAATATAGTATTTATATGTCTGATTATTTATTCCGGCCCTGAAGTCAACACCATATATATTATTGGCATTCCACCAGTCCCATGCTACCTTCCCCGGCTTGATCCAGTCTGTTTCCTTCAGCCGCAAAGGAGATGCAAGCCTGAACACCATATCGCTTTCCACCAGACCGGCATCATCAGGTGAAATTATAAAGACTCTCCACGGATAGGTTCTTTTACCTGAAACCTTGGCAATAAAATCTTCTGTTTTTGTCACATAGAGATTCCTGTCGCTTTTCAGTCTCTCTTCGGCAGGGTATGCAGGCCATACTCCGGAAAGTTTACCCTCTCCTGCTCCCCTCATCCACATACCCGGGTATCCTTCAATATCTGATTCGGTAAGGAGTACATTTACATTTCGGGGTTTAAAGAGGACAGGCAGGCTTGCAAGGTGTTTACCGTTAACAGTGTCGAGCGAAGTATATATGAAAGTGTTTTCATTATGTGACATAAAACCTGCTTCAGCAGGGAACCACGATACTGTCCCGGAAGGGAATGATATTTCAGATATTTCATTCTTTACAATAATGGTATCTGCAATATCTGACTCAAAACTGTAAGCCACCCCGTCGTTGTAAACCCTGAAGGTAATTCCGAAACCTGACCTGAAAGTAAGCGTCAGAAAGTTACAGTTATCCTGGATAACGGCTCTTTTGTGTGCCACAACGGGCCTTATCTGCTCATTTATCCTGCCAGTAAGCTGTTTCCTAACAGCCTGGTTCTCGACAGGTACACTCCCGTTTCCGAGAATCATTGCCACCCTTGGTGAGCCGAACAGCTGCGTGCCGTCATATGAAACAGACCATGATATCTTTTTATCCACACTTACCATAAGGGTAAGCTTTCCGTCCGGTGAACTCACTTTGTAGTCGCGTGGTATTGCCTGCAGCAGTATAAAAAACCACAAAATAATTGCTGACACATATTTTTTCATGTCCTGTAAGATTTAAGAATTGTCAGGGGTTCAGGATTTAAGTCTTTTTCTCTTCTCAATTTCATCACGGATCAGCGCTGCACGTTCATAATCCTCGGTTTTAACAGCCTCATCAATCATACCATATAATTCTTCATCGGAATATGAACTGAATTCAGAGGGTTGTGCTTCTTTCCCAGCAGAGTCTTCTTCAGCGGATTTACCGGTTTCGGTTGCCTGTGATATTATTATACCGGCCTTCTCCATGATCTCAGGGGTTGTGTAAATCGGGCAGTTAAACCGCAAAGCAAGTGCAACTGCATCCGAAGTACGGGAGTCAATCTCAATTTCATCCTCACCCCTGTTGCATATAAGCTTCGAGAAAAAGATACCATCTTCAAGTTTGTAAATAAATACTTCCGTAATATCGATGTCAAAAGCATCTGCGAAACTTTTGAAGAGGTCGTGTGTCAGCGGCCTTGGTGGTTCAAGATTCTCAATTTTAATTACTATCGACTGAGCCTCAAATCCTCCGATGATAATGGGAATTCTTCTTTCCCCCTGTTCTTCAGTCAGTACAAGAGCATAAGCGCCTGACTGTGTCTGATTGTAAGATATGCCCAATACTTTCAGCTTTATCCTCTTCATAAGCCCATTTTATGGAAGAAAGCAGAAAATTCTGCATGGCCGGGAACAAATATAGATATTAATGCCTAAAATGAAGGAAGAAATGAAATTTTTTTATTAACCGGCATGTATTATTTGTATTTAATTCAATTTTTATATCTTTGCAGTCCGAATTAATAATCCGGGCGGGGCATGTAAAGTCACCGAATTACAGAAACGGTGCGCCTCACGGAAAAACATAATGAAGAGATTTATGTACGCAATCGTGGAAATTGCCGGGCAGCAGTTCAAAGTGGAGGAAGGAAAAAAAATATTTGTCCACCGCCTCAAGGCAGAAAATGGTAAAAAACTGGAATTTGACCAGGTTCTTCTTATTGAAGACAAAGGGAAAGTTATTGTAGGAGAACCCGTTATTAAGGATGCTGTTGTTGAAGCAAAAGTCCTGGAGCACCTGAAGGGCGACAAGGTGATTGTCTTCAAAAAGAAAAGAAAGAAAGGTTACAGGGTTAAGAACGGCCACCGCCAGTATTTCACCCAGGTTGAAATTGTAAGCATCAAGGAGAAGGCAGCAGGAAAAAAAGCTGAGACTGCAGCTGAAAAGGCCGAAGAGCCAAAAGCAGAAAAGGCTGAAGCTGCAACTGCAACTGCCGGTGAGAAAGCAGCCGTAAAAAAACCCCGTGCACCAAAAACCCAGGCAGCAGAGGAAAAGGCTCCGGAAAAAGCAGCCCCTAAAACCACCGGACGCAAAAGCACTTCAAAGAAAGAATAACATATCCTTAAATACAGGAGTTAAAACTTTTTGTTATGGCACACAAGAAAGGAGCAGGAAGCTCACGCAACGGAAGAGATTCTGAAAGTAAAAGACTGGGAGTGAAACTTTTCGGAGGCCAGTTTGCCAAGGCCGGTAATATACTGGTACGCCAGAGAGGAACCGTACATCACCCCGGCCTCAATGTGGGAATAGGAAAAGACCATACACTCTTTGCACTGGTAGACGGTGAAGTCGTATTTACCAGAAAGAAAGGAAACAGATCATTTGTTTCAGTTAAACCTGTCAGCAGTCAGGAGTAATACCAGTCACCTTCTCTGATTATTTACCCGACACAGCGGTTACTGCAAAAAGGTTTTTTTATAATTTTACAGCAGGCTCAAATGCCTGTTTTTTATTTTTGTTATAGCTATGCTGACACTAAACCTTATCAGGGAGAAAAGAGACTATGTAATTGAGCGTCTGAAGATAAAGAATCTTGATGCGGCTCCCATTGTAGACAGAGTATTGCAACTGGATATTCAGAGAAGAGAAACCCAGAAAGAATCGGATGCACTTCTGGCAGAACAGAACAGGTTCTCGAAAGAGATCGGGCAGCTGATAAAATCGGGCAATAATGCCGGTGCCGAAAGCGCAAGAGCCAGAACTGCCACAATGAAAGAAGAATCGCGAAGGCTCGCTGAAAAACTGGCTGCACTGGACGAGGAACTTAGAAATGAACTTATTAAGCTCCCCAACCTTCCGCATTCATCAGTAAATCCCGGCAAGGGAGCTGAAGATAATTTTAAGGTGAGGGAAGGAGGTACAATCAGAGAACTTCCGGAAGAAGCACTCCCCCACTGGGATCTTATAAAAAAATATGATATTATCGATTTCGAGCTCGGAATAAAACTAACGGGAGCAGGTTTCCCTGTTTATAAAGGAAAAGGAGCAAAACTCGAAAGAGCCCTGATAAACTTCTTTCTTGATGAAGGAGAGAAAGCAGGTTATCTTGAAGTCCTTCCTCCGATAATGGTAAACGAGGATTCAGGCTTCGGGACAGGTCAGCTTCCCGACAAGGAGGGACAGATGTATCATGTTACTGCCGATAATTTCTATCTCATCCCTACCGCAGAGGTTCCTGTAACAAATATTTACAGGGATGTAATACTGAATTCCGAAGACCTCCCTGTAAAAAACATGGGCTATACTCCCTGTTTCAGGAGGGAAGCCGGCTCATGGGGTGCCCATGTAAGGGGACTTAACCGGCTTCACCAGTTCGACAAGGTTGAGATTGTCCAGATTACACATCCCGACCATTCATATGAAGCACTCGAAGAAATGGTCTCGCACGTAGAAGGTCTCGTTGCAAAACTTGATCTGCCATACAGGATTATGAGGCTGTGCGGAGGCGACATGTCATTCACATCGGCTCTTACATATGATTTTGAGGTGTGGTCGGGCGCACAGAAGAGATGGCTCGAGGTAAGCTCTGTTTCCAACTTTGAGTCTTTCCAGGCAAACCGGCTTAAATGCAGGTTCAGGGAAAAGGGCGAAAAACAGAACAGACTTGTACATACCCTCAACGGAAGCGCCCTGGCCCTGCCAAGAATAGTTGCCGCAATACTCGAAAACAACCAGACAAAAGAGGGAATAAGGGTACCCGAGGTCCTGATAAAATATACCGGCTTTAACCTGATTAACTGATTTATATCAATCTGCCTATCCACATGACCAGGACGCAAAAGTCATACCTCTATGCCATCCTGGCTGTTCTGTTCTGGTCAACCATCCCAACAGTATTTAAAATCGGCCTTTCCGAAACAAAGGTCCTTCCTATGCTGGCCGTGGCTACCTTTACCTCTGCAATTGTATTGTTTGCGGCAGTATTGTTTACAGGTAAAATCAGCCTGGTGCTTAAACCGGACAGAAAAGGCATTATTTCATCAATGATCCTGGGTCTTGTTAACCCTTTTATCTATTATATAATCCTCCTTAAGGCATACTCTCTGCTGCCCGGACAGGTGGCACAGCCGCTGAACATGATCTGGCCCTTAATACTTGTCTTCCTTTCTGTACCCCTCCTGAAACAGAAAATCCCTGCAAAAAGTTTTCTGGCTCTTTTCATAAGCTTTGCAGGGGTTTATATAGTCTCTTCCCAGGGCAACCCGCTGAACCCGGGAATAACTAATATGCCCGGAATATTACTGGCCGCGGGAAGTTCCTTCTTCTGGGCCCTTTATTTCATCTTCAATATGAAGGACGGCCGCGATGAGGCAGTAAAACTGTTCACCGGATTCTTTTTCGCCTCAGTTTATATGATAATTGCAATGTATGTAACAAACGGATGGAGCGAAATGCCAGGAATCAAAGGATTTGCTGCTTCGGTATATACAGGCATTTTTGAAATGGGCATCACCTTCCTCCTGTGGCTTAAAGCCCTTAATATGGCAGAAAATACTGCCCGCGTAAGCAACCTGGTTTATATCGCACCATTTATTTCGCTGGTTTTTTTATACTTTATTATCAACGAACCCGTTTATTACACAACACCGGCCGGTCTGGTACTGATAGTGGCAGGAATTTACATACAGAACAGAACCAGGCGGGTGGCACATTAATTGCTGTAAACTTCAACAAATCTGAATAAATATGCCGGTTATCTCTTTAAGAAAATTTTTCATTTTAATCCTTGCAGCATTCGTATTGACAACTTCCTGCAAAAAAGAAGACATTACACCTGTTACAAATAATACAGGTGAGATCAGGGCAAACGAGGCTCTTTACAAACTGATGAAGGAATGGTACCTGTGGTACGACAAACTTCCTGTTATAAAGCCTGCTGATTACAAGAATCCATATGAACTAATGGCGGATCTCAGGTACAGCCTGTACGACAGGTGGAGTTTTGTTGCCGATTACAAAGCATTTGTTGCCTCAATGCAGGGAACTTTTGTAGGGCATGGAATAAGGATGGGGCTCGATAACTCCAATAAAGTCCGCATTGTTACAATATATAAAAACTCTCCCCTTTATCCCCTTGGTGTGCGCAGGGGCTGGATAGTTAAAAAACTGAACAATACCGACCTGGCATCTGTCTTTCTCTCGGGCGATGCAACTGCATATAACCAGCTTATCGGACCCTCAACCGAAGGAGTAACAAATACATTCGTTTTTCAGACGCCTGAAGGAAAGGATTCAACCATCACCACAACCAAAAAGTCGTTCACGTTAAACTCTGTACTTATTGATACAACACTTGTTCTTTCCTCGGGTAAAACGGGCTACCTTGTATTTGATGAGTTTATTGAACCCTCATCAAATGAACTTAAAACAGCATTCTCAAAATTCAAACAGGAAAACATAAAAGATCTGATACTCGACCTGAGGTACAATAGCGGTGGCATACTTGATGTGGCTACAGAACTGGCAAGCTATATATCAGGGCAGTCTACTTCAAGCATTCTGGTAAAAATGCTGTACAACAACCAGAAAGCTTCAGAAAACAAGATCACCTATTTCAGGACCATGCTTTACCCTCTTAATCTTTCGAGGCTGGTTGTAATATGTACCCGCGAAACTGCCTCAGCAAGCGAGGTAGTTATTAACGGACTGAGACCCTATCTGAATGTGGTGCTTGTGGGAGATACCACAAACGGCAAACCTACGGGTATGAATGTATGGGTCTACCCGGGAACTATCCCTAAATATGCATTTGCACCGGTAACATTCAAACTGGTTAACAGTAATGATTTCGGTGATTTTTATGAGGGCTTACCGCCACAGAAACTGGCAGATGATGATTTCACCCACGACTGGGCCCACCCCGAAGAGGCATGCTTCAGCCAGGCTGTTTATTATATTGAGAACGGGAGCTTCGGGTCAAAAGGTACACTGCCGGTTAAAAGACATAAATATTTCGACGAACGACCGGGACTGATGAACAACTCTTATATTATTAACAGATAATCAGTTATAAAAACAGATTTGAAAAAGAACCCTGAAGAAAAAATTATTCTCGGAATTGACCCGGGCACCAATATTACCGGCTATGGCGTAATAGAATGCGCAGTAAAAGGGCCACGGCTGATTACCCTGGGGATTATTGAACTCTCACGGTTCAGGGATCATTTTCTTAAAATAAAGCATATCTTCGAGAGAACCACCGGCCTGATAGAAGCATACCATCCTGACGAACTGGCCATCGAATCACCCTTCTACGGCAAAAATATTCAGTCGATGCTAAAACTTGGAAGGGCACAGGGGGCCGCTATATCTGCAGCTCTGTCAAGGTCGGTGCCTGTCTTTGAATATGCTCCCCGTAAAATAAAAATGTCTATAACGGGAACAGGTTCAGCCTCTAAGGAACAGGTTGCCTCAATGCTCATGAGTATCCTTAATTTCAGGGAGAATGAAATTGTCCTTGATGCCACCGACGCCCTTGCCGCCGCACTGTGCCATTATTACCAGGCAAACAAGCCGGCATCCTCAGAAAAAGGTTACAACAGCTGGAAAGATTTCATAAGCAAAAACCCCGGCCGGGTTAAAAAATCAGGCGGGTGACCATGCAATTGCAGCCACACTGATCCTGATATTACCTGCTTTCATAAGTTCAGAAACACAGGCTTCAATTGTTGATCCGGTTGTAATCACATCATCAACAAGCAGAACATGTTTGTTTTGAATAAGATGAACGTCGGTTAAGGTGAATATACCTTCCACATTAAGCCACCTGTCGTACCGTGAACGTTTGGTTTGTGTTGCAGAAAAACCGGAGCGTTTAAGCAGAGTTGCGCTGGCCTGAATTCCCGTAACTGCCGAAAGGCCTGCACATATCTCAGCGCTCTGATTGAACCCTCTTTTCTGCTCACGGGCAGGATGAAGAGGAACGGGTATTATCAGGTCAATTCCATCAAGAAAGCGGCTCTCATTTAACTGTTTGCCGTATAACCTTCCCAGAAGTTCACCGAGATCTTTCACCCCTTCATATTTCAGTGCATGAATAATTTTTCTTATTCTTGTTCCCCTCGTATAGAATGAGAAGGCTGCCGCCCTTTCAACAGGGCATCTGCCCCAGAAAAGACGGGCAACCGGATTATCATCTGTCAGATGGTAATCTGTACGGGGTATTGAAACAAGGCACTCTGTGCAGATCAGTTTTTCATTACGCAACAGGTGATCATCGCACCCGTGGCATATTCGCGGGAATAGAAGAGAGAGGAAATCATCCGCCAGTTCGTACAGAAAACCCATGCAGCAAGATCAAAAGACCTTACTAATGTAATAAAATTTTAAACCGGTTAAATAAAAAGAGAGTGGATTTCAGAGTGTATTGAATCTGCTTTCGATTCTCGAAGCGATATTCCTGAATTGTTCAGGAGTCAGTTTAAGTTTCGGCTTTTTGAAGTTAATATCTTCCATTGTATTCATCGGAATCAGGTGTACATGAACATGCGGTACCTCGAGTCCCACGACGGCAACGCCTATTCTTTCGCATGGTACCTCACTGCCTATGGCAAGAGCTACCTTTCTGGCAAAAAGCATTAATCCTGTATAGGTCTCCTCATCAAGGTCGAAGATATAATCAACCTCTTTTTTGGGTACTACCAGGGTATGTCCCTCGTTAAGGGGATTGATATCGAGGAAAGCAAAATATCTGTCATCTTCTGCCACCTTGTGGCAGGGTATCTCACCGTTAATTATTCTTGTGAATACTGATGCCATCGGGTCTGCTTTTTCAGATTGATATTGAGATAATTTCAAAAGGAATAATACCTGACGGGACTTTGATATCGACCACTTCGCCGACTTTTTTTCCGATGAGGCCCTGTGCTATGGGGGAGTTAATTGCAATTTTGCCCTGCTTGAGGCTGGCCTCGCTTTCGGGCACAATCTGGTATTCCATAATTGCATTGTTTGCCCGGTTTCTGATTTTCACTTTGTTCAGGATCCGGACTGTTGAAGTGTCGATTTTGGAGCTGTCAATAATTCTGGAACGTGCAATAAGGTCTTCGAGCTTCGATATCTTTAATTCGAGCATTGCCTGTGCTTCCTTAGCGGCAGAGTATTCAGCGTTTTCAGTCAGATCGCCCTTTTCCCTGGCTTCCGCAAGCATTCTTGCAATCTGGGGCCTTTCTACATTCCTGAGTTGCTCCAGCTCTTCCCTGAGCTTTTGCATGCCCTCTTCTGTAATATACGTATTATCAGCCATTTGTTTCTGATTATATTAAAAATAAGAAGAATTCCAGGCGCACCGGAACTCTTCATGAACACAAAATTAAAATATTTTTTGAAAATTCAAAAAAAATCTGCTCTGTAATGAGTGTTTTTCAATTAATTAACCAACTATTTGTATTTTCTTGCCGCTTTTTTTGTTGAGGCGGTGGTCTGTTTCCTTTTCTGTTTCTCCCTCAAGGCTATATCCTTCTCATTCTGCTTCATGCGTGCCTGTACTTCAGGTGTCTGTATTTTAAAGGCTCTCTTTTTTGATTCCTTTACAAAATCATTGTACTCTTTCTTAAGTTTATCCTCTTTTTTCTGCTGCTCTTTTTTCTTCTTCCTCACTCCCCTTGATTCAACAAATCTCACATTTCTTTTTTTGCTGAAAAGAGCCTTTTCCGGGTTTTTACCTTTGGTTCTGGGCCGCTGCTGTGCCTCTGCCGGCGCTGTGCAAAGAATAAAAAGCAGGATTGCGTTTAGTAATATTATGAGTATCTTTCTCATCGAAATTATTATTTGAATTTTACGTTTTTAAATAAAGCTGCCATTAAATTTGAAACCTGAATTCCAAATCATGAAACTGAAACCAAAAATATTATTTTCATTTTTAATTTTTATACCTGTTTTGTTTTCCTATTCATGCAACCGCGACAAAAATGATGTGATCCCGGATCGTTACGTGGATTTTTATATAAATCTCTCGGATCCTTTATTTTTCGACCTTAATGCTGTCGGCAGTTTTGCGTATGTCAGTTATCAGACAAACAACCTTGGTTCCGTGGCAGCAGGGTACGACAGTAACGGCATCATTATTTACAGGGCTACGCTGGATCAGTTTTATGCCTATGACCGCACCTGCCCTCACGATTTCGTCGCGGAAGGAATCAGTGTAAAGGTAAATGCAGATGGCAATTTCGCTGTATGCCCCCGATGCGGGTCAGCTTATGCACTTCCGGCAACGGGAACTCCCTATTCGGGAATCAGCAGGTACCCTCTGAAGAACTACCGGACATCCTTTAACGGGTCGGTGGTTCATGTGTGGAACCACTGAAATCGGTTCAATAGCGGTAATGCTCTGGTTTATATGGTCCTTCAGGATTTACACCGATATACTTTGCCTGTTTTTCAGTAAGGGTTGTCAGCTTCACGCCAAGTTGTTCAAGATGCAGACGTGCAACTTCCTCGTCGAGATATTTCGGTAGCCTGTAAACTCCTGTTTTGTAGTTTTTCTTCCACAGGTCTATCTGGGCAAGAGTCTGGTTGCTGAAGGAATTGCTCATTACGAATGAAGGATGTCCTGTTGCACATCCAAGGTTTACAAGTCTTCCTTCGGCAAGAAGGTAAATCGAATGTCCGTCTGAGAACTCATATTTATCAACCTGTGGCTTGATATTTATCCGTTTTGCTCCTTTGTAATTATTGAGGCGGTCGACCTGTATCTCATTATCAAAATGTCCGATATTGCATACAATTGCCTGGTCTTTCATTTTCATCATGTGCTCGAGGGTAATGATATCACAGTTCCCTGTTGCAGTTACGAAAATGTTGCCTTCACCGAGCGTATCCTCAACGGTTTTGACCTCAAATCCTTCCATGGCAGCCTGAAGTGCGCATATCGGATCTATCTCGGTTACAATAACTCTGGCGCCGTATGACCGCATCGATTTGGCGCATCCTTTTCCGACATCCCCGTAACCGCAGACCACAACAACCTTTCCGGCAATCATCACATCTGTTGCTCTCTTGATGCCATCGGCCAGTGATTCCCTGCAGCCGTAAAGGTTATCGAATTTTGACTTGGTAACCGAATCGTTGACGTTTATTGCCGGGACAAGCAATTCACCTTTCTCGAGCATCTGGTAGAGTCTGTGGACGCCGGTTGTGGTCTCCTCCGAGATACCCTTAAGTTCAGACACAACCCTGTGCCATTTATTGTTATCCTCCTTTTGTATCTTCTTAAGGGTTTCAAGGATTATCTTCTCCTCCTGACCGGAAGGTTTGACATCCAGCAGGGAAGGGTCTTTTTCAGCTTTGTATCCCAGGTGTACCATTAATGTAGCATCACCGCCATCGTCGACGATCAGATTCGGACCTTTTCCTCCCGGAAAGGAAAGAGCCTGGGCTGTGCACCACCAGTATTCCTCAAGTGTTTCACCTTTCCATGCAAATACGGGGATCCCTCTTGCTGCAATGGCCGCAGCGGCATGATCCTGAGTGGAAAAGATATTACAGCTTGCCCACCTGACATCAGCACCCAGTTCGGCAAGCGTCTCAATAAGCACCGCTGTCTGTATTGTCATGTGAAGTGATCCTGTAATCCGTGCTCCTTTAAGGGGCTTCTCTTCTGAAAACTTTTTCCTTACAGCCAGAAGGCCGGGCATCTCTTTTTCGGCAATCTCAATCTCCTTTCGCCCCAGGTCGGCAAGTTTTATATCCCTGACCTTATAAGGCAGGGCTGCTGTTAAAGTACTCATATCTTTCTGTTATTTAGATTTGCAAAGATAGTAAAAAGAGTCACCTGTTGCTTAAAAGTCTTATCGCTTCCCTTATATCATCTTTAATTTTGCGGGCCAGTTCATCATGCGAACCAAATATCATTTCACCGCGCAGGCGGTATTTGATAATAACCTTTACTTTTTCCCCGTAAATCTCCTGGCTGAAGCCTGGAATATGAACTTCAATACTTCTTTGTGTTCCGGCAGGGTAAATTGTGGGATTAAACCCGATACTCATTACTGCAGGAAGTGTTCTGCCCTGTACCACAGCTTCAACTGCATATACACCGTCGGCCGGAATAAGCTTATCGGCAGAGTACGGTTTAATGTTGGCTGTAGGATAACCCAGCCTCCTGCCTATGCCTCTTCCCTTTACCACATTTCCCTCAATGAAATAGCAATATCCGAGCATCCGGTTTGCAATCTCAGGCTCCCCTCCGGCAAGCGCTTCCCTGATCCTTGTAGAACTTATTACAGAACCTCCGGTTTTAACGGCATCCAGAATTTCCGATGTTATGTTATATGAAGCGGCAGTTTTTCTTACCGCCTGATAGTCGAACGATCCCATGTGGCCAAAACTGTGATTAAATCCTATCAGCAGATGCCTGATTCCTATCCCTTCCGAAAGTATCTTTGCCAGAAACTGCTCTGAGTTCATCCTGCTCAGCGACCTGCTGAATTTCAATATAACAACATGATCTATCCCTAGCTCTTCAATAAGTGATATCTTTTCCTCAGTGGTTGTCAGAAGTCTGGCTGCAAATCCGTCACCCGAAATTACTTTGCCGGGGTGTGGTTCAAAAGTAATCACCAACGGCTCCCCATTCATCTCCTGCGCCCTGGTTTTAAGTATGTTCAGAACATACCTGTGACCGGTATGAACTCCGTCGAATGTGCCTATAGTAGCTACTGGCTTAATGACAGGAAGATTTTTATATCTCCGGTAAACCTTCATTTTTTACAGGGATGCTGTACTGAACTGAACGACAAAAATAATAAAGTAGCTTAAGTAAAGCCATTTTTCTGCCAAATAAGAGCCATTGAATATAACTGTTCCCTGCATTTTTGTATATTTAACCCTGCATCCCGCTCTGAAATGAAAAAAGAGGCTTTTTACAATTCTGATCCCTGGCTTAATCCTTTCAGGGGTATAATTGAAAGCAGGTATTTAAAGTGCACAGCCAAAGAAAGAGAGCTTGCGGGTGAGGGCACTCTTTCAGAGTTTGCATCGGGCCATCATTACTACGGGCTGCGCCGGACGGGTAATAAAATGATTTTCAGGGAATGGGCGCCGGGGGCTACGGAAATCTATCTTACCGGCACCTTCAGCGGATGGAAGGAATCTCCTGATTACAGGCTCAGAATGGTTGATGAGGAAGGAAACTGGGAGATAATCATGGATGACGATATTCTGAAGCATGGTGATCTCTATAAGTTATCGGTTCACTGGAAAGACGGCAAAGGTGAACGGCTCCCCTCTTACGCCGTAAGGGTGGTGCAGGATGAAAAGACAAAGATATTTTCAGCAGAGGTCTGGGACCCGCCGCAAAAATACAGATGGAAAAACAATACTATTCCCGGTTGCAATGTTCCTCCGCTGATTTACGAAGCCCATGTTGGCATGTCGTCAGAAAAGGAGAAGACAGGCACTTTCAGGGAATTCACCAGCGACATAATTCCGTATATCGCCGCCGCAGGATACAATACCATCCAGCTGATGGCTATCCAGGAACATCCTTTTTACGGATCTTTCGGTTACCACGTGGCTAACTTCTTTGCGGTCTCATCCCGGTTTGGAACACCAGACGATCTGCGTGAACTTATAGATACGGCTCATGGCTATGGCCTCCGGGTGATAATGGATCTGGTACATTCCCACAGCGTAAAAAACATAAACGAGGGGCTGGGGCTCTTCGACGGAGACCCCGGTCTATATTTCCATACAGGTGAACGGAGGAATCATATTGCATGGGATTCCCTCTGCTTCAACTATGGAAAAAACAAGGTCCTTCATTTTCTGCTTTCAAACTGCAGTTACTGGCTCGAAGAATACCGGTTCGACGGGTTCAGGTTTGACGGAGTAACCAGCATGATTTACTTTGATCATGGCCTCGGCCGTAACTTCGTAAGTTACAACGATTATTTCGACGGAGGACAGGATGAAGAGGCTCTGGTTTATCTGTTTCTTGCCAACAAACTGATTCACAGTATTAATCCGGAAGCAATCACAGTGGCCGAAGAGATGAGCGGCATGCCGGGTATTGCCGCACCGGCCGATAAAATGGGATACGGATTCGACTACAGGCTTTCAATGGGAGTGCCAGATTACTGGATTAAGCTTGTAAAGGATACTTTCGATGAGGCATGGGATATGGGTCATCTGATGCACGAGCTTTCACAGCACCGACCTGAAGAAAAAGTAGTTTCGTATTGTGAATCGCACGACCAGGCTCTTGTTGGAGATAAAACTCTTATATTCAGGATGATAGATGCCGATATGTATTTTGGCATGAACATCGGATTTCACAATCTTAAAATAGACCGTGGAATTGCACTGCACAAGATGATCAGACTGATAACCTTTGCAACGTCAGGGGGCGGTTATCTGAATTTTATGGGAAACGAATTCGGACATCCGGAGTGGATCGATTTTCCCCGGGAAGGCAATAACTGGAGCTTCAAATATGCCAGGAGGCAGTGGAGCCTGGTGAAAGACAGGAACCTTAAATACCATCAACTGGCAGAATTCGACCGCAGAATGCTGGCACTGGATAACGGTGGGAAACTGCTTGGAGATCCCTTTATCAGGAGGATTACCGAAAACTCAACCGACAAGATTATTGCTTTTATGAGAGGTGATCTTTTGTTTGTGTTTAACTTTCACCCTGTCAAATCATTTACTGATTATGGCATTCCGGTTGCAGGTAAATTCAATGTAGTGCTTGATTCTGATGACCCTCTTTTCGGAGGATTTGACAGAATAGACCGTTCAATAATCTACAGGGCAATAAAGAGAGGTGACAGGGTCAGCATAAAAGAATCCTTCTATCTTTACCTGTATCTTCCCTCCCGCACCGCCATAGTTTTCAGGAGGCTTCCGGTACGTAAGGTTACCGAACTTTAATCAATCCACCTGAGGAGGTAGAAATCCTGTTTATGAGGCAGATCCTTATGCTTGGGAAATATACGGATTCCGTATGAAAATGCTCCTGCCTTTTCGGGTGTGAGACTGGTCCGGTACAGACATTTGCCGCTCTTGCAGCTCACAAGAGTAAATTCCTTACCGGCAACAAACTCATACTCTCCTTTCTTTGTCGGCTGGGTAATTATAAATTCAACTCCGACATTCTCCTTAGGAATATTATTAACATTAAGCAGAATTTCTGCCTTATAGTCGTGCCCCGAACGGTAATAATTTTCTTCCGGTTTTTCAAATTTGTAATTAAGGACCTCTATTTTATCCCACTCCTCTGCCATCTTCTTCTTCCATGCAGCCATTTCCCTGGCCCTTTCAAAGCAATTATCGGTCAGGAGTTTGTTTCTTACCCACAATTTATCGTAATATTTTTCGTAATAATCATCTATCTGTCTTTTCATTGTGAATTCCGGGGCGATCCTGGCCATGGAGTTTTTGATGTAACTGATCCATTCAACAGGTATGCCGTCATGGTTAAATGAATAATATGCCGGAATAATTTCATATTCAAGCATATTGTAAATTGTTTCGGCATCCACGTCATCCTGTAGGTCCTGGTTCTCAAAGGTTCGTTTTTTTGGCAGGGCCCAGCCTGCAAATGCATGGTATCCTTCAACCCACCAGCCGTCGAGGACACTGAAATGCAGGGTGCCGTTCATTACGGCCTTTTCACCGCTGGTGCCCGAGGCTTCAAGAGGCCGTGTCGGGGTGTTAAGCCAGATATCCACACCGCGGACAAGTTGCTTTGCCAGCTCAATATCATAGTTTTCAAGGAAAATCACCTTTCCTGTAAACTGAGGCATCTGTGAAATTTCATGAATTCTTTTTATCAGTTCCTGACCGCCTCCGTCGTTGGGATGAGCTTTGCCGGCATAGATAAACTGCACCGGCCTGTCGGGGTTATTGACAATGCGCGCAAGCCTGTCGAGGTCCCTGAAGAGCAGATAGGCCCTCTTATAAGTGGCAAATCTTCTGGCAAAACCTATCGTAAGCGCTTTTTCGTTAAGATGGGTACTTATATTAAGAAGTGTCCTCGGGCTTACATGCCGGTCGATCATCTCCGTCTGGAGTTTTTTCCTGATATTGGAAAACAGCTTTTTCTTCAGGTTTTTCTTTATCTCATAAATTTTAGCGTCTTCCACGTTGTAAATCCTTTCCCAGAGTGATCTGTTGGTCTGGTCAAAATGTCTGTCGCCGGCAATTTCGCCGTAAAGCTCCTGCCATTCGGGAGCCTGCCATGTGGGGAAGTGCACTCCGTTTGTTACATGCCCTATAAAAAGTTCTTCCTTAAGGTAACCCGGCCATAGTTTCTTGAACATATCCCTGCTTACCTCACCATGAAGTTTTGACACGCCGTTTACCTCCTGCGACATCCTTGTTGCAAGGAAACTCATGTTGAATTTTCTGTCGTGATCCGTATCGCACCTTCCCATGGACATCAGATGATCCCATGAAATATTCAGCCGAGTATGGTAATGTGAGATATATTTTCTCAGGAGGTCTTCCTCGAATGAGTCGTGCCCGGCCGGCACAGGGGTATGGGTGGTAAAGAGTGTTGAGGAACGGACCACTTCCAGCGCCTCGTCGAAAGTCAGATGGTTTTCATTTATCAGCACCCGTAGTCTTTCCAGGCTTATGAAGGCGCTGTGTCCCTCGTTGCTGTGATAGATATCAGGACGGATATCCAGGGCTGCAAGGGCCCGCATACCCGCAATACCGAGAACAAGTTCCTGTTTAAGTCTGTTTTCATTATCGCCGCCGTAGAGATGGTGGGTAATTGATCTGTCCTCAGGAATGTTCTCTTCAAAGTCGGTATCGAGTAGTATCAGGCTTACCTTTCCGACCTTAGCCTCCCATACTTTGACTTTTACTGTCCGGCCCGGCCAGGCAAGGGATACTATCAGGGGCTTCCCGTGCCTATCATTAAGCTGATTAACAGGAATATGGCTGAATTCTTCGGCTTCGTAAACAGCAAGTTGTTCACCCTTTGGTCCCAGCTTCTGTCTGAAATATCCGTATCTGTAAAGCAGTCCTATCCCTGTAATCCTGTAGTTCGAATCGCTTGCCTCCTTCAGGTAATCACCCGCAAGAATTCCAAGACCGCCCGAATAAATTTTGAGGCAGGGATGTATTCCGAACTCCATGCTGAAATAGGCTACAGACGGTTTTGTGTTATCGGGCGGCACCGACATGTAATCTTTGAAGATCCCGTATACCCTGTCGGCTTCGGCGAGGAAACTTTCGTCTTCGCCAAGGACAAGCAGTCGTTTATAGTCTATTTTTTCGATAAGCAATTTCGGATTATGTCCCACCTCATCCCAGAGAGAGGGATCCATCCTTTTAAAAAGGTTTTCAGCCTCGATGTTCCACGACCACCAAAGGTTGTTGGCCAATTCTTTAAGGGATGCCAGCCTTTCGGGCACTTCACTCTGCACATAGATTTCTTTCCACACCGGAATCTGATGCGGTTTTCTTATTTCGAGAACAGGAGCTTCAACCATTTTAACGAACTCCCTCGGCTCATTTCTCCGTTCAAGGCTTGAGCTCAATGCCTTATCATAAGCTTTGAAGTAATAACTCACAAAGCTGTCCCACATTGCAATGCGGGAAATTTCAAATGCTTTCTGTCTGGCTTCATTAATCTGTTCATCGGTAGCCGAAATCAACCGGGAAGTGAAATCACTTATTGCTTTAATCACCTCTTCCTCGTTGCTGTCGGTGCGGTTTACAACAGCTATTCCTCCGTCGGGATCCTTAAAATTATCTTTCACCCACAATCCGAAGCCCGATAGTGTTGTAGTTACGGTAGGAATGTGGAACATAAGGCTTTCAAGCGGAGTATAGCCCCATGGTTCATAGTATGACGGGTAAACAGTGAGGTCGAAACCAATCAGGAGGTCATAATAGGGCAAATTGAAGATACCGTCATTCCCGTTGAGATAAGAGGGGACGAATATCACCTTGACCTTGTCAGTCTTATTATTGTAAAGCCCCTTTTCCGCAAGCCTCCTCAGCACCATATCGGATTCGGGGTAATGCAGATTATGGGTCAGGTATTTATCACCCTGTGGCACCGGGCCATGACCGTTCAGAAAATCAGCCAGATCCTGTCTGGGCCCTTTATGATAAGCCGGTATAAGGATAAAAGCTATGCACTCGCGTTTTAATTCGGATTTATTACTGAGTTCAGCAAGGGAATCAATGAAAATATCCATTCCCTTGTTGCGGAATTCATACCTGCCGCTGGTTGAGATAAAGAAAGTATCGTTACCGGGTTTGTAGCCAAGAAGAGCTTCCGACACGCGCAGTAGTTTTTCGCGTGCCTGGTCCCTTTTTCCCTGGAATTCTGCTTCGCCCGGCACAAAGGAATCCTCAAATCCGTTCGGGGTTACAAGGTCAACATTTTTACCAAGGAAGTGGTGGCATTCCCGTGCTGTAAGTTCGCTGACGGTTGTAAAAATGTCGGCCTCGGCCGCGGTTATTTTTTCGAGCGACTGTTTTGCAATGACATTGAATTCCCTTGCCGTCTGAACAGGATTATAATCCTCAAGCCTGCCGTAAAGTGGCTTACCATGTCCGGCGATACAACGGCCAAGCACTGTGGCATGGGTTGTGAAGGCAGTGGCAATCCAGGGGGCATATTTCTTAAGGTAAAGCACTCCTGTTCCGGTCATCCATTCGTGAAACTGTGCGACGATATCGTGATGCTCGTGATAATAGGAAGTATAGCTTTCGATTACCTTTCCGGCGGCATAGCCGAAGAGTGCAGGTTCAATGTAATCCCACTGGCCCGAGATGCTGTCGAGTTTGTATGTCTCCCAGAAACGGGCAAATACCTCATTCTGCTGTCCGAAATAGGGAGTAAAATCGATCAGAAAAACGAGGGGTTTGCCGGCAATATTCCATCTTCCTATTCTTACTTTGAGGCCGTCGGCCAGAGCCCTTGTTCTCCAGTCGTTACATATTATGTCATCCTGAATGAACTCAGGGTTTGTACTGTCTTCTCTCCATACATCGGGACCAATAAGTATATAATTATCGCCCAGTTCATTTACTATATTCAGGGCTTTTGTTGAAATTACGGTATGTATCCCTCCTACTTTATTGCAAACCTCCCAGCTTGTCTCAAATAATAATTCTGCTTTCATTCTCTTCTCCGGTATTTTATATTGCTATTTACTTTCCCTGGTTCCTGTGCTTTTTTTCCTTGCTGTTGTTTTTTTTGCGGTTGCCGCTTTTTTGGATTTTGTTGTTTTTTTCATTGTTGTCTTACCTGGTGTGGTTTTTTCTGCTGTACTTTTCACCGCGGCTTTTGTTTTGCCTGTTGCCTTTTTCCCGGCAACCCCGGTTTTAATGGTTTTTGTTTCAGTACCGGGTTTTTCGGCTTTCTTCTTTACCCCGGTTGCGCTTTTCTTTAATTTTGATTTGGCTAACGCCTCGGCTGCAATTTCGGCAAGTGACTTTTTCTTTGTTCTGACACTTTTTTCCGCAGTTTTTGTTTCTTTCTTTTCAGTTTTTTTAATCTTTCCCCCGGCTGCTGAAAGTTTACCCAGTCTGGTCTTTAATCTTTCGATTTCAGCCTCCTGTTTCTTTATTATTTCATCCTTTTCTTTTATCTGGGCCTCAAATCTGAGCAAAGTCATTTCCTGCTCCGATACATCGCAAATCCTGTTCAGTCTTATTTCAAAATCACTGAGGACATTCATATAATTCATAAAAGCCTCGTACGGGTTATCATAGGGATTGAAATATTTGTGCACAATGCCATCCGAAAAGAATTTTGTGCTCATATAATAAAAATGATCGCTCGACTGAAGGTAAGTCCAGTCTTTTTTAATCTGATCCGAGTCACATCTGTTAACCCTCTCCTCAAGTTCATACAGTTTATCGAATGCGGCATTCTGTAATTCATTTCCGAGCCATGCCGTCAGGTCTCTTTCCTCATCGGCCCATGATATTGGGGAGGGAACGCTTATTGCGGCTACCGGCTGCAGTGTTTTTGAGATCTCAGAAGGTGTCATAAATCTGAAAGGTGTCTTTTTCAGAGTTGCTCCAGGCATGTGGTAAAGAAAGTCAAATATTCCTGATTCCGCTGAGTTATGTTCACCAAAAGTTTCATAATCTATGAATATGTTGACCAGTTCCGACTTTTTCGAAATCTTCTCCAGCCACAGGGCGTATTTATCGGCAGTAAGAGGCCATTCATTCCAGCTGCGGTTTGAAAACCTGAATGCTATATCATCGCTAAGGACAAAATTACGGAGAAGGACTTTGAGTCTCGGGTTTATTGTATTACAGTAAAGAAAGTTCGGACTTTTCCAGCCGAGAATATGTTTGGCACCTTCTGTAAGCATTGCTTTGAAACCCATATCAGCGACCCATGAACCCAACTCATCTGAATAAATCATTTCAGTATTCCGGAACGACTGTGGTTCATAGCCTATGAATTCTTTAACCAGTTCCACGTGATTAATAACCTGCCTTGTAAATTCCCTGCGGCTTTTCAGTGATGCCAGTGAATGGGCCTCTGTTTCGGCAAGAAACTCAACACTGCCTGTTTCAGCAAGTTTTCTGAAAGATTCGAGAACTTCAGGGGCATAAAGTCTTAACTGGTCAATGAGGATACCGGAGAGTGAAAATGCAACCTTGAACTTTCCTTTATGTTTGTTTATCACGTCAAGTATCAGTTTATTGGCCGGAAGGTAACACCTGTCGGCAACTTTCCTTAAAATGGATTCGTTGGTATAATCATCATAATAATAATGATCATGACCCAGATCAAAAAACCGGTATCTTTTAAGCCTGAAGGGCTGGTGCACCTGAAAAAACAGGCATATTACCTTTTTACCAGCGGTGCTCATAATTGCTGATTTTAATATTTTCCAATAACTTCTTCATAGATTTCCCTCACGTGACGGGCAGAGTTATCCCATTTGATACGAATAACCTCCTCTCTTCCGTTTCTGATAAATTCTCCCGACAGTGCCGGGTATGTAAGTATTCCGTAGATTGCGTCAGCCATGGCATCAATATCCCAGAAGTCTACTTTAACGGCATGTGTAAGTATTTCTGCAACTCCCGACTGTTTGCTAATGATGACCGGGACATTTGAGAGCATGGCTTCAAGGGGCGAAATGCCGAAAGGCTCCGATACCGAAGGCATTATGTACACATCGCTCATTGCCAGCATTGTAAAAACGTCGCGGCCTCTGAGGAATCCTGTGAAATGGAACCTGTCGGTAATTCTCAGTGCAGCTGCACGGCGCATCATTCTTTCCATCATATCGCCTGAACCTGCCATCACAAACCTCACATTCTTCATCACTTTCAGCACCTTGTTGGCAGCCTCAATGAAATACTCCGGGCCTTTCTGAAGGGTTATCCTGCCCAGGAAGGTGACAACCTTATCATCAAATCCCTTTTCGACCTCGATATGCTCGCTCACATTTATTGGTTCGACGGCATTGTAAACGGTCTCAACCTTTTCCGGATCGATATTGTATTTGTTTATCACAATATCACGGGTAAGGTTGCTGACGGTAATTATTTTGGATGCAGCATCCATTCCTTTTTTCTCGATACTGTATACCTCAGGGTTGACATTACCGCCACTTCGGTCGAAATCGGTGGCATGTACATGGATAACAAGCGGTTTGCCCGATACCTCCATGGCAGCTATTCCGGCAGGGTAGGCAAGCCAGTCGTGGGCATGGATTATATCAAATTTTTCTTCTGCTGCAATTACGGCTGCAACCACAGAGTAATTATAGATTTCCTGTAGCAGGTTTCCGTTATAGCGTCCGGAGAATTCTATTTTTCCTGAATCATTCGTCTGAACAATGATACTGTGTCCTGCCTGCTCCTTTCTCCTTGTTATCTTCCAGAACTCCTCGGGATCGGTATATGGGACAATTTCAGATTTTACTTCTATTGTCTCAACCTGACGGGTTAGTCCCCTGTAAGATAACTTCCTGTAGGCTACCGGGACATTATTGGCCCCGATAAGTCTCACGGCCGACTGATCTTCATCTCCCCAGGCTTTGGGCACCACGAAGATGACCTCCATATCCTTCATGGAGGTCATACCCCTGGTAAGGCCATAACTTGCCGTACCAAGGCCTCCTGAGATATGAGGCGGAAATTCCCATCCGAACATCAGTACTCTCATCCTGTACCTGTTTATCTCTTCACTGAATATTGCTTTTCCAGAATCTCTATAACTCTAAGTATTTCACTCACGCTCCATGCCTGCGAAACGGTGCCTCTCGGGGCATGAGGGGGGTCGCCGTCATAAATTTCAGATATTGTGCTTATTCCATGCTCATTCATTACCTCCTCAAAGCTATAAATAATCTTTTCAACTTTAGCGACGCCCTGGTTTCCGTAAACCCTCAGCCATGCTTCGCAGAAGGGTCCGGCAAGCCACGGCCATACCGTTCCCTGATGATAGGCACTGTCGCGCTGTTCCTGTCCGCCTGCATAAATACCTTTGTAATTGGGGTTTCTGGGTGATAAGGTTCTCAGTCCCCTGGGTGTGAGCAGGTTCTTTTCGGCCACATCCAGCACCTTTTTCATCTGTTCTGTCGACAGCATGGTGTATGGAAGCGAGGCTGCAATGACCATATTTGGCCTTACAAAGGTGTTTGCCCCTTCGGTGTCGTTTATATAATCGGCCAGGTAACCAAGGCGTTCATCCCAGAATAATTGCAGGAATGATTTCTTTATAAGGGGAGGGAGGTATCCGTACCTGGAGGTAAAAACAGTGTCGCCCTCCTTTTCTGCCAGTTCAAGAGCGAATGAGACGGCGTTATACCACAGGGCATTGATCTCCACATCGTATCCCGGTCTTGGTGTAACGGGGACCCCGTTTACAACGGCATCCATCCAGGTAAGGGCCTTGCCCGGCTCATCCCAGTAAATAAGGCCGTTTTCACGCATACGTATTGTATGTTCTGTGCCGGTAGAAAAGAATTCTATAATTGATTTTGCTGCTTCACCGTACCTTTCCCATACATCCTCCCCTCCGCATTTCATGTAATTCTGGAGTGCCCAGAAGAACCACAGGGGAGCATCTATACTGTTATAAGCCGGGTTTTCGTCGCTGCCCATATTGGGAAAGAGTCCCTTCCTGAGCTTACGTATTTGTGTGTCAAGCACATCCGTGTAAAGTTCGAGTTTATGTTTCGCTGTGGCCAGCCCGGGAAGGGAAATAAAGGTATCCCTGCCCCATGCTCCAAACCAGGGAAATCCTGCTATGATGAGTGTTGAACCCTTTCGCCTCTCAATAAACTGCTGTGCTGCATTCTGAAGACATTGCTTGAAATTATTTCTCGGAATCTTTGCCTTAACCGTTCTGGTGAACTTTGTTTTAAAGCCCGAAGGTTTCTCCTCCTGCGTTGATGCAGAGAAAACCACACTGTCACCTTCTCCCACTGTCACCTCAAAAAACCCGGGAGTGAAAAGATCTTCGGAGTAATCGTAACCCCTTTTCTGTTCTTCAATATATTCAACACCGTAATACCAGTCGGGTACAGGTATAAACTCCGTATCATTCGACAGCTGCATGTGAAGCCAGGGAAAACCTTCATAGAGCCTTGCTTTAATTCCATTCTTCACATATTCCACTTTTGTGTTTGCACACATATTGGCATGTGTAAGGTGATGAATATTCCTGAAAGCAAGGAAAGGTCTGATCTGGAGTCTTACCGGTTCGCCTGCCTCCATAATTGTATAGCGCGCAAGATACTGTTCCTCATAATGCACAAGAAGCCTCTCCTCCTTCAGAATAACACTTCCGACCCTGTAAGTGGTTACCGGTATGATTTCAATATCAAAGTCCTCAAGATATTTATGACCTCTCGGATTGTAATAATCCCCTTTATATTTTCTCAGGCCTATGTTAAATGAGGCATCGTTATTTACCACTGTCACATCGAGAGAGGAGAGCAGTACATACCTGTCGCCGCCCAGTTCATCCACAGGGCATACCAGCAGCCCGTGATATTTCCTGGTATTGCAGTTCACAATTGTTGTGGATGTGTAACTGCCGGCCCGGTTTGTCCTGATTATCTCCCTGCTTAATGAGTATTCAAGATTTACCAGCTTCGTTTTATCAAACTTAATGTACCCCATACACCAGATTAATTAACCGTTTTAAGTTAAATCTTTTTATTTTAACTGCCAAAAAGTAATCATTTAATTCTTTCCCGGCTATGTGATCTCAGGTCATATTATATCTTTTATCACCACGCGGGGTAAGATAATCCAATAAAGAATATCTTTGCAGACAATTAAATTTCAAAAATAATACAATTTGGTTAATGAAAAAACAGATCATCATCCCGGCACTATTACTTACCTTTTCGTTTTTTTCCTGCAGCAAAGACTCTGTTGTAATCTCCGGCAGAATCGACAATGCTGTAAAAGGGGAGTTTCTTTATCTTGATGAATTACTTGAAAATGAACTTAAAACCGTCGATTCGGTAAGGCTTGATGAAAACGGAAAGTTTTCCTTTTCGAGGGAAATAAGTCTGCCCGTTTTCTATATGCTTAAACAGGAGAACGGCAATTTCTTCACTCTTCTTGCAGCTCCGGGTGAAAAGATAGAATTTATCGCAAAGTACAATTCTCTGAACGAACCCGAATCGGTAAGAGGTTCGGAAGGAACTTCAAAGATGATTGAATACAATAAGAAACTGAAAGCCACTATTGAAAAGATCAGGGGCCTTTATGATATCTACAACCAGAATACCGATAGTCCGGAACTCTCAAAGGTGATGCAGACCCTCGACAGCATGAACCGTGCATATCTTTCCGAAATTAACTTATTTACGAAGGATTTCATCGACAATAACAGCGGTTCACTTGTAACTCTTATCGCCCTTTATCAGCAGATTGCCCCAAGGGTATTTGTGCTCGACCCCGTAAACGATATTAATTACTTTGTCAGGGTTGATTCAATTCTTTATAAAAAGTATCCCGAATCGGGCCCTGTCAGGGCCCTGCATAAACAGGTTGCAGGGCTGGTGGAAAGCGTCGAGGCTGAAAAAGGCAGCAGCGCTTTTCTTAATCCGGGAACCGAAGCCCCTGAGATTTCCCTCCCTTCACCCGACGGCAAGGTGATCACTCTTTCTTCAACAAGAGGGAAAATCGTACTGCTCGATTTCTGGGCGGCATGGTGCCCGCCATGCCGGCAGGAGAATCCCAACCTGGTTAAAGCGTATAATACTTTCCGCGACAAAGGATTTGAAATATTCCAGGTATCCCTCGACAGAACCCGCGAGGCATGGCTTGAGGGAATCAGGGAGGATAATATCGGGATGTGGATCCACGTAAGCGATCTGAAATACTGGAATTCATCGGTTGTGTCCCAATACCGGATAGAAAGTATTCCCCATAATTTTCTGCTCGACCGCGAAGGCAGGATTATTGCATCGGATCTGAGAGGACAGGAACTGCAGATCAAACTTGCAGAAATCTTTAAATAATAACCGGATTTGTTAAATCCAGTGTAACTATGAAAAACAAAAGCATCCCACACCTTTTACCGGCATTGTTTATAACACTCCTTCTGGTTTCATGCTCCGGCAGAAAGAGTGTCAGAATCATGGGAGAAAGCCCTCAGAACACTGGCGAAAATATTATCATTTCAAGGATAGACATCGATGTTGCCATCCCCTTCGACTCTGCAAAGGTGAAAAAGAATGGGAGATTCAGATTCTCTTTCAAAGCCGGTTTGCCTGAATTTTATCAGCTGGGAAACCGTAACAAAGGCTACACCACACTTATTGCAGCCCCCGGCAACAAAATTGAGATTAAGTACCGGACGGGTTTTTTTGACAGGGATTATTCAGTCTCAGGATCACCCGAAACTCAGAAGATGATAATGCTCGATTCGGCACTGGCTGTAACAAAGAGGAAAATTGATTCACTGCGGACCGAATATGACAAAGCGTATTCGCAGCCGGGTTTCCCTGAGAAAGAAAAAGAATTAAATGATGAATACGTAAAACTGCTCAGGGACCAGAGGATGTTCAATATTGCATTCATCCTGAAAAACCTGGGTTCATTTGCATCAATAAAAGCTCTTTACCAGAAATTTGATGATCAGACCTACGTTTTATATGATTCGCGTGATCTACAGTATTTTAAACTGGTTTCCGACACACTTAACCATCACTACCCCAAATCGAGGCAGGCAAGAGCACTAAAAGCCTATCTGGAAAATGAATTGAAGAAAATGAAAATTGATCAGTTCGGAAAACTGATTGAAAATGCTCCGGAAAAAATACTCGATCCGGATCTGAAAAATACAGAAGGTAAAAGGATATCCCTCTCATCATTGAAAGGGAAAATTGTGCTGCTCTCCTTCTGGTCGGCCGCTTCACCCGACTGTATCAGTGAAAATCTGGAACTGAAGAATTATTACTCCAAATACCGTGATAAAGGCTTTGAAATTTATCAGATTAACCTCGATCTTAATGAAGAGACATGGAAAAAAGCTGTGCAGTTTGATGAACTTCCCTGGATAAATGTCAGGGAAGACGATCCTGCCCGTCCCGAATTTGCACGGCTTTACAACGTGAAAATTCTTCCTGCCAACTATCTCTACAGCAGGGAAGGAGAAATTATTGCCGCAAATCTTCACGGAAACCAGCTACAGTTAAAGCTACGGCAGATTTTCGGATTCTAAACACCCCGAAGTGACTGTTAAGAAAACATATTTTGCCTCCGATTTTCATCTCGGGCTGAAAGCCGGAACCGACCCGGCTGCCAGGGAAAAAAAGGTAGTAGCATGGCTCAACGGAATTGCCCCTGAAGCAAATGAAATATATCTCCTCGGCGATGTATTCGATTTCTGGTGGGAATACGGAAAGGTAGTGCCAAAGGGCTTCACAAGGTTTCTCGGCACAATCTCCTGCCTTACCGATGCCGGAATAAAAATTTACCTTTTCCCGGGGAACCACGATATGTGGATCGGTGATTACCTGATTAAAGAATGCGGGGTTGAAATATTCAGGGAGCCGGTAATAAGAAACCTTGACGGGAAAAAATTCTACCTGGCTCATGGCGAAGGGCTGGGTTCATCTGACCCGTGGTACAAAATACTGCTCTGGCTTTTCAGGAACAAAACCATACAACGACTCTATTCAGGACTTCACCCTGCTTTTGGTGTTTCAATCGGCCACAGGTGGTCAATGAGCAGCCGCCTCGGAAAAGGTATTTCTCTCCCTTTCATGGGTGAAGAAAAGGAGGACCTCTTCAGGCACTCCAGGACTCTCCTTGAAAAAGAAGATATAGACTATTTTATCTACGGACACCGGCATCTGCCACTCATATACAATCTCCCCGGCGGACAGGTTATTGTAATCCTGGGCGATTGGATCGAAAGCCCCGGTTATGCAGTGTGGGATGGTACAGAACTCAGACTTGAAGAATACAGGTGAGCCTATTTTCCTGAGACCTTTACCTCAAGAATAAAATATGAGTAGAGGTCGTTAACCTTTTCAAAAGTGTAATTCAGTTTTCCGTCCGACTTCCTTGCCATTTCAATAAGCCCCAGGTTGCCCGTACTTTTAATATCTATTTTCTGGTTCATAAGAGACTGTTTAAGAAGAACCTTCAATCCTTCCCTGTCGGCATTATTGATTATGTCGAGTTTCTCCTTAAATGACGGAATCTTATCATTATCAATAAGATTTCCGGTTGTAATGGAGTATTCCTTCCCTTTGAACCTTATCAGCACCAATGGCATACCATATTGTTCCTCAGTAGCATATCCCGGGTTATGCCTGGCGACATTATCAAGGGCCTCCACCAGAACACCGAACACCTTCCGCCTCAGGGCGGCATCGGTATCCCCTTCAGAGAGCCTTGTTTCAGCAAATGAAAGTACCTCTTTGCTTACATCCGGCGAAAAGTGGCCCGACCATATCATATAGACATTGTACGACGCCATCAGCTTTTCCAGTTCTGTAACCGACCTCCCCTCAAATCTACCTGAAGGTTCTGTCCTGTAACCGGTACCCTTTGAGTCGACCGTCTTGCTGAGAATAAAATAGGAGTAATTTCCTTCAAGCTGAACGAAGTCGTAATCGAGCCTGTTGCCGGTCTTTTTTGCCATCTCTATCAACCCCAGCCCTGCTCCTCCTTTTGAACTGAACTCCGAGGCGTTAAGCATCTGACGATAGACTGTCCTTATTTCTCCGGGTTCAAGATTATTTATCTCTTCAAGTTTCTTCTTGAGATTCTCTATCTGGCTGGTTTCGATAACATTCCCTGTGGTAACCGTGTAACCGTCAGGCCTCCTGGAGTACATCACCAGCGACATCTCCGAGTAATCATCAGATGTGCTGTGGCGCGATACGTTCTGAAGGCTTTCCAGCACAAACATGAAGAGCCTTTTCCTGCCCTGGAAACCGAACTCAGAACTTTCCATCTCCTTCTCGAGCAGCATAAGCAGGGAGGAGGTGTTCTCTACCGTCACAACGCCACGGTATACAAACATCAGATTCCCTTCCAGAATTTTCTGTCTTATTGCACGGATAAAATCCATATATGGCGGCAGCTAATTTTAACTGACACTAAAAATACTAATAAACATCAATATTACAAATTAATATAACAAACCTTACAAAAAAGGATGTCATTGACAACTGCCGGTGAGGTCCAGGAGGTTGTAATAAACTTAGGTACTGTCATTAGCTTAAATACTGATTTTATGATAAGTATAAATACTTAGTTAGATATTGATTGAAAATTTTTCCGCGAAAAACCTTTAAGTTTGGGATGTTTTCAGGGTTGACTATGGGTATTTTCTACAGGTTTCTTACATTAATATTACCGCCGTTTACATTCAGGGTTTTCTTCAGAAGGATATTCTATTCAAACCTGCACAGGGTTCCTCTGCACAAACCCCTGCTGTTCGCCGGGAATCATCAGAATTCGTTTACCGACGGGATGCTGGTGGGGGCATATCTTACACAACCTATCAATTTCCTTATGCGTGCCGATATGTTCAGAAATGCATTTGCAAGGTTTTGTCTTAAAGAACTGAATGTATCGCCGGTTTACCGTTTCGAGGAGGGACTTGAGAACGTTCACAGGAACAGGGAAACATTTAAATGGATATATGATGTATTGAAGAAGAACGGTAATTATGTTGTTTTCTCCGAAGGAATCTGTGTTCAGGAGAAACGTCTCCAGAAACTAAGGAAAGGAACGGGAAGAATGGCCTTCGGGGCGGAGGAGGAATACGGGCTGGATGTGCATATCGTACCTGTGGGTATAAATTATACCTATCCTTCAAAATTCAGGAAGGAGGTTCTGATAAACTTCGATGATGCTTTCAGCATAAAGGAGCTCAAAAGCCTGTATGAAACAAACAAGGCTAAGGCGCTTATTGCTTTCAACGAAAAGGTGGAATCGGGACTGAAGAGGCAGGTAATTATTGTAAACGATCCTGAAAACGATCTTTTTGCGGAACAACTGCTTATGATGGCCCGCAATAACACTATTCATCCTTTTTTCAGGTGGAGGTTTGACGACGACAGCCGCAGGATCATGGAGAAAGGGATATGCGATAAAATAAATTCCCTGGCTGTTTCAGACCCTGCCAGGCTTAACCTTCTGAAGGAAAAAACCGCTTCTTACTGGAAGCTTTTGCAGGAGAATGGGATAAGAGACGAAAATATTGCAAGGAGGCTCGATTACGGGTTTTTAAGGTATTTCGCCCTGTTTGCAGGATTTCCGCTGTTCGTTACAGGTTATGCCGCTAACCTTATTCCTTATCTTGTCCCCAGGATAATCTGCAACACAATGATAAAGGACCTCAGGTTTTACAGTTCTGTTTACATGGCCATCGGGACAATTTTATATTTAATATATTTCCCGGTTGCGGCAATTCTGTCGGTGATATTTCTCGGCTGGTGGGGAATTCCGGTTGCACTCTCCATCCCTCTCCTCGGATATGCAGTTCTGTTTTACCAGGAGATAGCGAAAGAGCGTTACCACACCTTCCGTTACTGGCTGAAAAAACTCAGAAATCCCCGGCTGGTTCAAAAACTTTCGACGGCGAGAGCTGAAATAATAAAACTTTTCGATGATGTTTCCCTTGCCTGATCCCGATTTCTCCTTTCTTACTCTCTCTCTCCCTGTCCCTCACACTCACTCTCACTCGCACTCTCACCCTGCCCATCCTTCCCTGTCGAGGTTACGGTAATTAATTGCTTCGGAGATATGGTTTGCCTCAATATTTTCCGACCCGTCAAGGTCGGCAATTGTCCTTGCCACTTTTAAAATACGATCATATGCCCTTGCGGAGAGCCCCCTGAGGTCCATGGCAGTTTTAAGCAGGCGGCTTCCGGCTTCGTTCAGATGGCAGAATCTGCGCTGCATTGCGGGTGTCATCTGCGAATTGGTGTAGATCCCGGCTATGTTTCCGAACCTTTCAGCCTGTATCTTCCTGGCCTTTATCACTCTTTCACGGATCACAGCCGAAGTATCTCCGGAATTGTTTGCCGCCAGCTTGTCATATTTTACCGGAACAACTTCAATATGGATATCTATTCTGTCGAGCAGGGGGCCTGAGATCCTTGCAAGGTATTTCTGGATCATTCCGGCGGAACATGTGCAGTCTTTTTCGGGATGATTATGGAACCCGCACGGGCATGGATTCATGGAGGCTATCAACATAAAATTTGCGGGGTAGTCGATAGTAAATTTTGCTCTTGAGATGGTTATTACGCGGTCTTCGAGCGGCTGGCGGAGTACTTCAAGTACGCTCCTTTTGAATTCAGGCAGTTCGTCGAGGAAAAGAACCCCGTTATGGGCAAGTGATATTTCTCCCGGTTGAGGGAATGTGCCCCCGCCCACCAGGGCCACATCTGAAATTGTATGGTGGGGTGATCTGAAGGGGCGGCGGGTCTTAAGTGAAATGCTGTCGTCGAGTTTGCCGGCCACTGAATGGATTTTTGTTGTTTCAAGAGCCTCTTCAAGCATCAGCGGAGGTATGATGGTCGGAAGTCTTTTCGCCAGCATGGTTTTTCCCGATCCCGGAGGACCGACCATTATCACATTATGATTTCCCGCAGCTGCAACCTCCAGAGCCCTCTTTACACTCTCCTGACCTTTGACATCCGAGAAATCAATATCGTATTTGTTTGCTTCACGGCTGAAGAGCTCCTCTATATCAACCCTGACAGGTTCAAAGCCGTTCCTGCCGTTGAAGAAAGCGAGCACGTCGCCAAGGGAACCCATGCCGTAAACATCTATTCCGTTTACCACGCCAGCTTCACATGCATTCCTGGAGGGTACGATCAATCCCCTGAAACCCTCATCTCTTGCCTTGATTGCCATAGGAAGCACTCCCCTTACAGGCTTAAGGGAGCCGTCGAGGGAGAGCTCTCCCATCATCATGAAGGAATCAAGCGCCCCGTGAGGAATCTTTTCATCTGCTGCAAGTATGCCGGCTGCAAGCGGAAGATCAAAAGCAGAACCCTCCTTCCGGATATCGGCCGGAGCCATATTGATAACAACCTGCTTGCCGGGCCAGTGAAAACCGAGAGACCGCAGGGCCGATTCAATCCTCTGCTGACTCTCCTTAACGGCCACATCGGGCAGGCCAACAAGAAAAAACCTGACACCCCTTGAGAGGTTTACCTCAATCGTAACGGTAACGGCATCAATGCCGTTTACGGCACTTGCAAATGTTTTTACCAGCATAATTAAGCACGTTTGGGAAATGCATAACAAATATAGGAAGAATAAGACAAAAGACAAAAGACAAAAGGCAAAAGACAAAAGGCAAAAGGCAAAAGATAAAAGAACAGAAGTAGCAGGTGTGTAAAAGAATGACCCGGTGAGAAATTCACCGGGTCGTTCATACTAACCTAACCTGATCTGACCAACCTGAAGAATCAGATGGCTGAAGGACCTTTTTCGCCAGTCCTTATACGGATACACTCCTCAAGAGGAATGATAAATATTTTACCGTCACCCGACGAACCTTCCGGTCCGTTGGTCCTTGCCGCCTTTAGTATCGTCTGCACGGCTGTCTCAACCGATTCATCATTAACGGCGATTTCAATTCTGATTTTGGGAATGAGATCGGGGACAATAGTGAGCCCCCTGTACATCTCCTCCACTCTCTGGCGGCCATTGCCCGATACAAGACTTACCGTTATCCGGTTAATTCCTGATTCTATGAGGGCCTCCCGGACTTTGTCCAGCTGAACCTCCCTGATAATAGCAGTTATTAATTTCATAACACGATAATTTAAAAGTTTTTATTCAGCTTGGGTTAACCATTCCGTAACCCCTTTCTCCGTGGTAAGATCTGTCGAGACCGGCCATTTCATCCTGATCGTCAGATTTTATTTTAACTACCTTGTTAAGTAAATAGAGTATGACAAGAGTCATTACTGCAGCGTAGGCAATGGCCACTCCGACTGCAAGAGCCTGGACCCCGAGCTGGTTCCATACACTCCATGAGCCTGAAGATGATACTTCTGCAGCCTCAGACATCCACGATGGCCTGATAAAGAATGTCAGAAGAAGGGCACCTGCAATTCCGCCTATGCCGTGTATGCCGAATGCATCGAGACTGTCGTCGTAGCCGAGCCGGTTTTTAACCTGTATAGCCAGGTAACATAATATTGAAGCAGATATTCCTATAAACAGGGCTCCGTAAGGCTGAACTACTCCTGCGGCAGGTGTAACGGCAACCAGACCTGCAAGTATTCCGCTTGCGAAGCCGAGTGCGGTGGCTTTACCCTGGTGGAAACCCTCAATCACTATCCATGTAAGGGCACCCGATGCCGCTGCAATCTGTGTCGCTGTCAGAGCCTGTGCAGTGCTCAGTCCGCTCGAGATACTGCTGCCTGCATTGAATCCAAACCAGCCAACCCAGAGCAATCCGGCGCCCAGCATGGTAATCACCAGATTATTGGGTCTGATCACCTGGTATGGATACCCCCTTCTCGAACCCAGAAACAGTGCAGCAACAAGACCGCTGACACCTGCAGAAATATGAACCACCGTACCTCCTGCAAAATCAATCGCTCCTTTTGCCCCGAGGTTATAAAGAAATCCGTCGGATGCCCAGACCCAATGGCATAAAGGGTTATAAACCAACAGGCTCCAAAGTGCAATGAAGAAGCAGTATGCCTTGAAGGAAATCCTTTCGGCGAAAGCCCCTGCGATAAGTGCAGGTGTAATGATAGCAAACTTGCCCTGGAACATTGTAAACACATACTCCGGTACCCCGGCCTCAAGGATATTCGAATCAATACCTTTCAGCAAAAAATAATCTTTGTTCCAGCCGAAGAAACCGCCGAGCACATTTGTTCCAAAGCTCATTGCGTAGCCAACGGCCATCCACAAAACAGTAATGATCCCCATTGCCGCGAAACTGTGCATAACAGTACCCAGAACGTTTTTCGACCTCACCAGCCCGCCATAGAACATTGCCAGTCCCGGAACCATCAGCAGCACAAGGGCTGTTGATGTGAGCATCCAGGCTGTTGCGCCGGAATCAACAGGTGTCTGCTCCGATGCCAGAATTACCGGTGAGGCTGCCAGAAGCAGAACAGTCAGAGTAATAAATCTTTTCATCTTCATTTTTACCTTATTTTTAAATGTTTATGATTCTATTGTAATGTAAATCCGACAGCAAGAAACATTTTCCGTGCATCAGGATTAAATATTATTTTGCCTGTAACGGGAACCGAAAAATTGTCATTTATTTTTACGGCTTTGTTAACACCTATGCCTGCATTACATAAATTAAACTTATCTGACCCGCTTTCGGTGTTTAAGGTATGCCATCCGTTTCCTGCTCCGAGAAACAGGTAAAGAGATCCGGCACTGTAGCTGGCTTCAAGATATACATCTGAGCCTTCCGATCCTGCATTACCTGCCTTATTTATGATATAGTTACCGCTTAATGAGAAGCTTTTCAGGGAGAATGCAGCATTGATTTCGAAGGCATGACTTCCTGTTTCAGAAGAAACATCGAAGTAATCATAAGCCGGATAATAATAATCTGTCAATCCTACCGAGAAACCCTTCGGAAGTGAAATGGTAAACCAGAGGTCAGCCTCTTTATACCCGTTAAAATCAAACGAACCCCATGCTCCGGCAGTCAGCAGTCTGGAGGTATATTTTATTGTCGGCTGAACGGCAGGGCCTGTTCCGTAGCTGGTGCCCCTGAAGATATATGCATTGTAAAAATCAGCTCCGGCCACCAGTTTACTCTCATTTTCCTCCTGGGAGAATCCTTTGTAAGTTGAAATCAGCAATAAAAACATAATTTTACAACCTGAAAACAGAATTTTTTGTCTCATTTTTGTCTTTTTTTAATTTTTATCGCCGCTAAAATAATTATTTTTTATTTATACCCCACTTATTTTTTATTTTTTATTATTTATTTTATTTTTTTTATCTCCCCCCCCCCCTTTTTTTTTTTTTTATTTTTTTTTTTTTTTTTTTTTTTTTTTTTTTTTTTTTTTCTCCCCCCCCCCCCCTTTTTTTATTATTATTTATTTCTTTTTATATATTTTTGTCATCTTTACCCCTCTTTTTATTATTTCTGTTGATTGCTTTTTATGTTATTTCTTTCTTTCCGGCGTTAGAATAATGCCATCCCTTCGGGATTGGAATTATATCACCGAGGCTCAACACACTACCCAACCAACCCCGAAGGGGTAACATTATTATACCCCCGAGGCTCAACACACCACCTGCAAAACCCCGAAGGGGTGGCATTATTATAACCCCGAAGGGGTGAAATAATCCTTGAACGTGTATTCCTCCTGTCAAACCCTCAACACCCGCAAAGATTATCACAGAACATTTGACCACAACACCCGGGCTTTGTTGATGATGCCGGTTTCACGTCGCTATTTTAACCCGACATACTCATAAATGAGTATAGAAAACCGGTTTTTTACTCATAAATGAGTATATGTTTTCATCAGTGTCAGGTATTGACTCAGACGAAAAAAACAACTATATTTAATGGCAACTGAAAAATAGATCCACCGGTAAACATCCGAATTTTCAGGTTACGATGGCCTGCAAAAAAATATTTTTCGGTATTGATTTATGATTGTTCTGAAAAAATTAATGGAAATGACGGAACGCGCCAAAAAGAGGAAAAACAGTATTCAGCTTTTACTAACCGGCCTGAAGTCTGCGGTTTTTATCTGGTTCATTCTAATGTTGACAAAAACATCATGCAGAGAAGAGAATTATCCTCCTGTCGCGAATCTGGAAGTAAGTCCTCTTTCAGGCGAGGTTCCTCTGGAAGTAAGAATGAAGCTGACAGGATTTGACGAGAACGGGCCGAAAGATATACGCTGGTATGAAATAAATTATAATTCAGGAAGGATAAAAAAATCTTCTCCTATTGACACTCTGGTAAAACTGGAATATTCTGGAATAGTAAATGTAACTGGAAAAGTCACTGATTACGGAAATAAAACAGGTGAAACAGAAAAAATTCAGGTTGAGGTTCTTGGAAAGCCGTTTATTGAACACTTTGTAAGCTTAGTCAATGATGCTGAAATAAAATATGAAGCAACATTATACAGAGTTCCGGAAGCAGATTTAACAATTGAAAAAGACGGGAACCAGATTTTTTCAAAAAAAATAAATGACACAAGTCCGCAGGGAAATGATTATGAAAAAATCTTCACTTATTCAGGAGAAGGAATAACAAAAGGAAATTATAAATTCAAATTAAAGGCAGGAGAGCTGGAAAAAGAAGTTACTGCCACAATTCCAGAATATGCTCCTGGAATAAAACCAATGAATCCCATAAATTTCTCTGAATTCATGGATACTGTTTTCACTTTTACAAATCTGTATGATAAAAATCCAGAGGATAATCCTGTAATTATATACAATGTTCTTCCACTTGATTCAAAAACAACAACTCTCCTTCTTGCAGACAACAAGGTAAAAATCCTCGGACAAAAGGAGTGCACAGGCGCTTATTCAATAAAGCTTTTTTTAAGAAACATAAAAGGAGATTTGGGAGAAGCAGTTGTCAATGGAAATATAATTGATGACCCTAAAATAGTAATAAATCCTTTCAGAGCAACAAATTTAAATGGAAAAATCTGGGATAGTTTTCAGACACGCCAGGAAAGGGATAACTATTTGCAACAAAAATTAAATGAAGATTGGACTAATACTATTGGTTACAATCCAAACCCTCGCTGGGACTGCTCAGAATCTTCTCGTCAATTAAAAATAAATTTCCATGGATTTCCTGGTGTAAAAGGATATTATGGAGATGATTTAGATTCAATTTATTTTTATCATGGAACATTCAAGGATAATGGAAAATACGGCTTGCCTGTATATTCTGTTATGGTAAATTTTGATGACCATGAAATGAATGCTATTTTAACAGGAAACAATGCTGAATTATTTGAAGATTGGAATTTTATTGAGCCCCAATTTGACCAGATAAATATTCAACCTGGGCAAGCATATATGCCAAGAAATTGCACATTGGAAATATGGTATACTTTTGTCAATAAATCTGATAGTTTATTGGATGCAATTCCAATTTTAATATTTCAAATAACAGATGGAACTCCAACTTTAATCTGGAAAAATCCTTATGATGGAATAAATTTTAAAACTCAAAGATAAAAGGAATTAATTAGAAAAACATTTATAAAACGAACTGACCACCAACCAACCCCGAAGGGGTGATATTATCGTAACCCCCAAGGCTCACCACTCCACCAACCAACCCCGAAGGGGTGACATTATTTTTCTTATATTTACATGCAGTTTCTCGTGCAATAACCTTTAGGCGTGAAATAAATATATCTCATATGGCCGGTACTTATTCTCAAATCTACATCCATGTTGTCTTTGCCGTAAAAGGCAGGGAGAACCTGATCTCTCCCAGGTGGGAGGAGGAGCTTTACAAATACATCGCAGGTGTTATCCGCAACAAAAATCAAAAGCCGATTATCATCGGGGGAATGCCAGACCATATCCATGCCTTTATCGGATTCAAACCATCTATGTCAATATCAGACCTTGTAAGAGACATTAAGAATAACTCTTCAAGGTTCATAAATGATAATGGTTATATCAGGGGAAAATTTTGCTGGCAGGAAGGTTATGGTGTGTTCTCATATTCTCACTCGCATGTGGAAAATGTATACAATTACATTCTGAACCAGAAAGAACATCATTCCGGAAAAACTTTCAGAAAAGAGTATCTCGAGTATCTTAAGGAATTTGAAGTAGAGTATGATGATAAATTTTTATTTGAATGGTATGAAGAATAATATCACCCCTTCGGGGTTCTTCGGGGAGGGTGATGGCTTCCAGGGTTAGAATAATACCATCCCTTCGGGATTGGAATTATATCACCCCTTCGGGGTTCTCAGGGAAAGTCTGTGGTATCCTGGGTTAGAATAATGTCATCCCTTCGGGATTGGAATTATATCACCCCTTCGGGGTTCTCAGGGTGGGGTGGCTTCCGGGATTAGAATAATGTCATCCCTTCGGGATTGGAATTATATCACCCCTTCGGGGTTCTCAGGGGGAGGAGGCGGCTTCCGGGTTAGAATAATGTCATCCCTTCGGGATTAATATTATCTCACTCCTTCGAGGTTCTCAGGGGGAGGGGGCGGCTTCCGGGGTTAGAATAATGCCATCCCTTCGGGATTGGTATTATGTCACCACTTTGGGGTTCTCCGGGAAAGTCTGTGGTATCCTGGGTTAGAATAATGCCATCCCTCCGGGATTGGAATTATATCACCGAGGCTCAACACACTACCCAACCAACCCCGAAGGGGTGACATTATTATAACCTCCGAAGCTCAACACTCCACCAACCAACCCCGAAGGGGTGACATTATTATAATTAAAAGTCAGCGTCCCACAGCCCGGGAAGGCTCAGGTACCTTTCACCGGTGTCGTAGGCAAAGGTCAGTATTCTTGTTTCGTATGGAAGAGCGTTGCATATCTGTTTTACGGCATAACAGACAGCACCTGTGGATATACCCGCCATAAACCCCTCCGTGACAGCCAGGAGGCGCGTCATTTCATAAGCATCATCACCTTTAACCTTCATTACTTCCGATACAACCGCTGCTTCATAATTGCGGGGTACAAACCCTGCACCTATTCCCTGGATTTTATGCGGAGCAGGAATCCCGCCGCTGATCACAGGCGACTCCGCAGGTTCAACAGCAATAATCCTTATTCCCGGGAATTTATCTTTCAGTATCCTTCCAACACCAGTGATATGCCCCCCTGTTCCCACTCCTGCAACCATAAATTCGAAACCCTCAGGAAAATCGGCGATTATCTCCTTTGCAGTGGTGAGCGAATGAATCTCCGGGTTGGCTTTGTTTTCAAACTGCATCGGCATCCATGCATTCTTGTTTTCCGACTTAATCTCTTTCGCCTTTTCAACCGAGCCGGTCATGCCTTTTTCTCGCGGGGTGAGAACAAGTTCCGCACCATAAGCCTGAAGAATCTTCCGCCTTTCAATACTCATCGAATCGGGCATCACAAGAATCACCCTGTATCCTTTTACCGCGCCTGCCATGGCAAGACCTATCCCGGTGTTGCCTGACGTAGGTTCAACAATTATTCCTCCGGGCTTAAGCTTTCCCGATTTTTCCGCCTCCTCTATCATCGCAAGGGCTATTCTGTCCTTAATACTCCCCCCCGGATTCCTTCTTTCATCCTTTATCCAGACATCATGATGAGGAAAAAGTCTGGAAAGTCTGATATGCGGCGTATTTCCAACCGATTCCAGAATATTATTGTACTTCATAATAATCTGCTTTTTTATTTTGATTTCCGTTGCGCTCCCTGACTTTGATAATATTTTCATGGTATACGAGCGAATAAGGCGGTACCGACGAAGTCAGCCAGACATTTCCGCCAATAATACTGTCGTGTCCGATTACCGTTTCACCTCCCAGTATCGTACTTCCTGCATAAATAACCACATCATCCTCTATTGTCGGATGCCGTTTACTGTTTGCCATCTCCTTCCTTACACTCAGTGCTCCTATTGTCACCCCCTGATACAGTTTCACCCTTTTGCCGATTATTGAAGTCTCACCAATTACTATGCCTGTCCCATGATCAATAAAAAACGGTGAATCGATTGCTGACTTCGGGTGGATGTCGATACCGGTTACAGAGTGTGCATGCTCGGCAAGTATGCGCGGGATTAGCGGTACGCCATAACCTGCCAGCCTGTTTGCTACCCTGTAAACCAAAATTGCACAGAACCCCGGATATGTAATTATTACCTCGTCAACTGAGGTGGCGGCCGGATCACCTTCCATGATGAATTCTGCATCAGCATCAAGCAGGCTTTTTATCCCGGGGAGTTCCTTCATAAACCTCTCTGCAATAAACTCAGGCGATTCCGGTAATTTTTCCCTTACTGATCCGAGAAGATTGGATAAACAATTCCTGACTTTCCGTTCGCTGCATAAACCTGAAGGTTTTTCCGACAAAACGGGATACATCATTCCTGTCACCCTGTCAAGAAAAAGAAGTATCCGTTTTTTCAGGGGAAACCCGGAAATTTTTCCGTGATGTAAAAAACTGAATATCTGCATTCTGATAATTCTATATTTTAAATCTCCCAACGAATCTTTTAATTTCTTCCTCTCTGAACCCTTTTTCCTCCAGCAACCTTATAAAGGCACTGCCAATGATTGCCCCCCTCGAATAACTGCAGGCTTCAAGAAATGATTCACGCGACGATATTCCGAATCCTGTCAGAAAAGGATGGCTGAGGTTCATCTCCTTTATCTTCCTGAAATAAGCTCTCTGTTCATCCGTAAAGGTCCCTTTCATTCCTGTTACCGATGATGAAGAGACAACATAAATGAAACCCTCCGTAATGCCGTCAATAGATCTTATCCTTTCGTTGCCTGAATTGGGAGAAATCAGAAGGATGTTATAGATACCGTATTTAACGAAGGTCTGCCTGTACTGATCAATGTAAATATCAGGCGGCAGGTCGGGAAGGATTACACCATCAATGCCTGTTTCGGCACATTTTAGGCAAAAATTCTCCATACCTGATCTGAGAACGGGGTTTAGATAGCCCATCAGCAGCAACGGAATATCGACCTCTCTCCTTATCCCTTCAATCTGCCGGAAGAGAAGTTTCAGACTCATGCCGTTTTTTAATGCAACAGAGCTGCTCTTCTGTATTACGGGTCCGTCGGCAAGGGGATCGGAAAAGGGAATACCTATTTCAATCATATCGGCTCCTGCATCTGCCAGGCTTTTAATGATACCGGTTGTTGAATCAACTGTGGGGAACCCTGCGGTAAAGTATATTGAAAGGATGTTCTCCTTTCCTGAACTGAAAAGTTTGTCGATTCTGTTCATAAGGCAATATTTTTTTCTGTTTTCAGGATATCGGTGGTCTCAGCATACTTCATATAAGCAGCCATATCTTTGTCGCCTCTTCCTGAGAGGATTACAATGGTTGTATCGCCGGGATTGAATCTTATATTTTCAAGTGCTGCCAGTGCGTGTGCCGGTTCGAGCGCGGGTATGATTCCTTCGAGGCGTATAAGGCGGAAAGCTGCGCGGAGGGCTTCATCATCGGTTGCATGTTCGAATCTGACGCGGCCCGTTTTATGCAGCCATGCAAACACCGGACCAATCCCCGGATAGTCGAGTCCGGCCGATATTGAATAAGGTTCGGTAATCTGTCCGTCGTCGTTCTGCATGAGGTAAGTTCTGCTTCCGTGTATGATGCCCGGTGAGCCGGCTGCTATTGTGGCGGCCGTCTCTACTGTATCCACTCCCCTTCCTGCTGCCTCAACAGCAACAAGCTTTACATCTTCACTGTCGAAATAATGGCAGAATGCTCCGGCTGCATTGCTGCCGCCACCCACACAGGCGATGATGTAATCAGGATTCTCATTCCCTGTCTGCTCATGCAATTGTGTTTTCATTTCTTCGCTTATAACAGACTGAAGTCTCATAACCATATCGGGATAGGGATGGGGGCCTACCACCGACCCTATCAGGTAATAGGTATCGGCAGGATTATTTATCCAGTCGCGGATAGCTTCATTGGTGGCATCTTTCAGGGTCATGTTGCCGCTTTCGACCGGTATGACCTCCGCCCCGAGCATCTTCATTCTCTGTACATTGGGAGCCTGACGCTCAACATCAAGCCTGCCCATGTAAACAACACACTTCATACCCGTGAGAGCACATACCGTTGCGGTGGCTACCCCATGCTGCCCGGCACCGGTCTCGGCAATAATCCTTGACTTCCCGAGCCGACGTGCAATAAGTATCTGACCGATGGTGTTGTTTATTTTATGTGCGCCTGTATGGTTAAGATCTTCACGTTTCAGAAATATACTGGTGCCGTAATACTCCGACAAACGCCTGGCAAAATAAAGCGGTGAAGGCCTCCCGGCATAGTGATTCAGTAAATACCGGTACTCACTCCTGAAATCCGGATCTTCAATAATCCGCAAGTAGTTTTCCTGCAACTCCTTTACATTCGGGTACAACATTTCGGGTATGAAAGCACCTCCGAATTCCCCGAAATACCCTTTTTCATCAGGCTGATATTTCATAAGACTATTTTTTCAGATATTCAACAAATGATTTAATTTTTTCATAATCCTTTATTCCGGGTGATATCTCAAACCTGCTGTTTATATCGGCCGCATAAAACATTTCGTTCTGTATCTTTTTCAAATCATTGAAATCCTCAGGGCCGATGCCCCCGCCAAGAAAAAAAGGTCTTTTAAACTTTTGCTCTTTAAAAAAATCCCAGTTGAATTTTTTCCCGCTGCCCCCGAGGGAATCAGTTGCAGTGTCGAACAGGAAATAATCGCAAACATCCGACCAGGAATTAACTGAATCCTGGTCTATTTCATTTTTTATATGAAATACTTTGATTACTGTCAGACCATTGTTCTTCATCTCCCGGCAATATTCAATGCTTTCGTTTCCATGTAACTGTACAACATCAAGACTGTACATCCCTGATATTTTCATTACCTTCTCCTTAGCTTCATCAACAAAGACGCCTGTTTTCTTAATTCTTCGGGGGACAGATGAAAACAGATCCGGGTCCGGTTTGTTTCCCACATATCTTTCTGATGCGGGGTAAAATATAAATCCTGCATAATCAATATCCAGTACCGCTATTTTCCTTGCATTTTCAGGGTTATTCAAACCGCAAACCTTTACTTTGATCATATTTCCGAAAAATCAATTATCTCAATATAATGTATCCCAGTTTATCTTAAATCTCTGTTTATCATATTTTTACACCAGTTTCATAACATTTCACAAAATTCCTTCACAAATTTTCCGAGAGCCTGAACCGGGTATGGTTGTGACATGAATAATTCACCTATCAGGAATCCGTCAAAGCCGGCCTTTTTCAGTTTCCGGGCCGTTTCGGGTGAAGAGATCCCGCTTTCGGCTATTTTGACCAATCCCTGCGGCAGTTTTTCAATAAGCCTGAATGAAGTATTTATATCAACCTCCAGTGTATTGAGGTTGCGGTTGTTTATTCCGGCAATATTCACATATTCGTTAATCATTTCCGTTTCGTTTTCGGAGTGAATTTCCAGAATTACTTCAAGACCGGCATCTGCTGCAGTCTTTGCAAGCTCATATATCTTTTCCTTACCGAGTAGTGCCGCAATAAGTAAAACTGCATCGGCGCCGTCGGATTTTGCCCGGAATATCTGGAGTTCATCAATGATAAAATCTTTTTTGAGGATTGGCAGATCGGTATTCTGCCTGGCGAGTATCAGATCCTCATCCGAACCTCCGAAATATATGCTTTCGGTAAGTACCGAGATGGCTGAGGCACCTGCCTTTCCGTAACCCGGAATAACTTCACCAATATCAGATACCGCATTAAGAATACCTTTTGAAGGCGATTTTCTTTTAAATTCGGCTATAATGCCTGTTCCTTCCGGTTTCCTTAATGATTCTGAAAGTGAAACAGCTTTTCGTCTTAATTTGTTGTCATTCAGGTAATATTCAGGAGATTTTGATTGTCTCAGCCTTTTTATCTCTTCCTTTTTTATTTCGAGCATTTTCTCAAGAAACTTCATTGCTGCATTTTTATTAATTTATTAAAGGAGTTGAGTGCTTTTCTGTTGAACAGAGAATCTTCGGCGATTGACCGGCATTCATAAGCTGATTTCTCAGGAAAACAGCATCTAATTGCCAGCTGGGAATTTGCGAGCACAACGCTGTTTTGTTCGGTTGTTCCGTGTCCCTCAAGAATTCTGAGAAATATATCTGCGGATTCGGCGACGTTTTTTCCGCCGGCCAGACCGGAAGGATTAACGACATTGTAATTCAGATCTTCAGGTGAAAGGATCTGTTCACTACCGTTAAAGATATATCTGAAGGGTGATGTAAGAGAAACCTCATCATAACCGTCGAGGCTGTGGACCACTGCATAATTGATATCTGTTTCCTGGTACAGGTAATTATACAGCCGGGCAAGGTCAAGGCTGTAAACACCTGTCAATTGCCTTTTAGGAGATGAGGGATTGACAACAGGACCGAGCATATTAAAAAAGGTTTTGACCTTAAGGGCTCTTCTGACGGGTGCAACGGTTTTCATTGCCGGGTTAAAGAGTGGTGCATGCAGGAAGCAGATACCGGCCTTCTCAAGTTCTCTTTTAAGTTTTGAAACATCGGTTGAAAATTTATACCCGTAATGCTCAAATATATTTGAAGATCCGCAGGCGGATGTTACACCGTAATTTCCGTGTTTTGCAACTTTCAGTCCGGCCCCTGCAACCACAAAAGCGGTAAGGGTTGAAATATTGAACGTATCCTTATTGTCTCCCCCCGTGCCGCAAACGTCAATAGTGTCAAATTCCGACAGGTCGGTTCTTATACACAGGTTCAGAAGTGCATTCCTGAACCCCGACAATTCCTCCACGGTAATGCTTCTCATCAGATAAACTGTTATAAAGGCGGCAATCTCAGGCTCAGTATATTTGCCTCCGGCAATGTTTATCATCACCTCCTCAGCCTCCTGCCGGCTGAGAGTTTTATGTTCAAACAGATAGTTCAGTATCTTTTTCATTCCTGTAAATATTTTTAATACCCGGATGTTTTTTTGCTTAATTGACAGATTAAATTCTCAGCCAGTTTTTAATAATCTCCATGCCGTATTCGGTCATCACCGATTCGGGGTGGAACTGTAGCCCTTTCACGTCGTATTCGAGGTGGCTTATTCCCATAATCATTCCATTGTCATCCTCGCATGTAATGCGGAAGCAGGATGGGAGGTGCTTCCTTGAGACGACCCATGAGTGGTAACGGCCGGCCATAAAGACCGGTGGTATATTCCTTAACAAAGGATCATCGGGGGCTTTGATTTTAACGGGAGCTGCAATTCCATGATATACGGTGCTGAGATTCAGGAGTTTTCCTCCGAAAGCCTCACAGATTGCCTGATGACCCAGGCATATACCCAGTATGCTCCTCTCAGGAGCCCATCTGCGGATGATTTCAAGGCAGTATCCCGCTTCCGAAGGTATACCTGGTCCCGGTGAGATAAGAATCTTATCATAATTCCCCGCTTCATCAGGATTAATCTCATCATTTCTGAATACATCAGGCCTGACCCCTGTTATCTTTTCAAGATAATGAACAAGATTATAGGCGAATGAATCGTAATTATCAATAACTAATGTTTTCATAAGAGTTCCTCCGCCATTTGAACAGCAACTTTCAGGGCACCGAGCTTATTGCTCACCTCCCTGAGTTCTTTTTCTTCATCCGAACCTGCCACAATACCTGCACCGGCCTGGTAAAAGAGCCTGTTCCCCTTACTTAGAAATGTCCTGATCATGATTGCATGGTTAAGGTTTCCGCGCAGGTCAATAAATCCTATTGCACCTCCGTAGAAACCTCTCTTTCTGTTTTCGTATCTGTCAATAAGCTGCATCGCCATGTGTTTGGGAGCTCCGGTGAGAGTACCTGCAGGAAATGTTGAGGCAAGCATATCGGCCATGGTGGCATTTCCCGTTAACTCACCTGATACCGACGAAACAAGGTGAATGACATGTGAATAATACTGAACCTCCCTGAGGTTTTCAACCTTTACATTGGCGGCATAGCGGCTGAGGTCGTTGCGTGCCAGATCAACCAGCATGATATGTTCCGCGTTTTCCTTCTGGTCATAGCCGAGGCGTTCAGCCATCATCTTGTCGGCCTCATCATTTCCCGTACGCTGATATGTTCCTGCAATGGGATTAATATATGCCTTCCCCTTTTCAATCTTCAGATGCGCCTCAGGCGATGAGCCGAAAATCTTATAGTTGCCGTAATCGAAATAAAAAAGATAGGGGGAAGGGTTAATTGATCTGAGTGCCCTGTAAACATTGAATTCATCTCCTTTAAACCCTATTGAATACTGCCTTGAAAGGACAACCTGAAAAACATCACCCCTGTAGCAGTGCTCCTTTCCTTTCCTGACCATCTCCTTAAATTGTTCGTCAGTAACATTACTCTCCTCATGGCCGGTTTTCCGGAACCTGTAATTGGCAAAGTTCCGGTTCCTGAGAAGGTCTGAAATCATCTCAATATCCCCTGTTTCATCACCTTCAAACTGATTTTCTATAACATAGAGGAAATTCTGGTGATGATTTACAGCAATGATGTATTTGTAAAAATCATAACGGATATGAGGGATCCCTGCTTCAGGATAATCAGGGGCATTGAGTTTTATCTTCTCGAAATATGCGACTGCATCGTACGAAATATATCCAAAGATTCCGTTTACGGGAATTCCTGAGTCATCTTCCGGATTTTTAAAGGAGTTTACGAAATCTGAGAATATGCGGGAAAAATCCTCTTTACTGCCGGTTTCTGATCTGAATATAGTGCCATCGGGATATGTCACGGTCACTTTTCCGTTATCTGCAACAAACGAGGATACCGGTTTGATGCATATAAACGAGTAACTGTTCTCAACAGCGTGGTAATCGGAACTCTCAAGCAGAAGCGGGTTCGGGAAGACATCCCTGAGTCTCAGATAGATGCTTACAGGGGTGATAGTATCGGCAAGCAGTTTCCGGAGTGTTGTTCTGATGATGTAGTTTTTCATTTTTATTCTTTTTACTGTATTAATGCTTTAAAAAACCAGCGGCCCGCCGTGAGTACGGCAGGCCGCTGGTAATGTTTTTAATACTACAAACGGGTGTCCTTCCTCACCGGCTGTTCACAAGCCCTGAGAAACACCAACACCAGTTTATATAACCAAACCTCATCCTGAAACCTTTGAGAATGCAAAAGTAATTATTTCTATATAAATCCAAAATTTCTCTTAATATTTTTAAAATATTTCTTAAATCTTAATTATTTTTTCCATTTACCCCGCTCTGATCTCAGAAGCAACTGCTGATTTTAAAAACCCATGCATAACTGCAGGGAATGGTTGACGGAGTTACTGCCGGCGGGGTTATAACGAGTCTGTTTCCTGAAACAGAATACTTGATTTTCCCGGCATATCCCTGCATTGTCACACCTCCCGTTTTTGAAATTCCCTTCACCTCTATCGGTTTATCCTGCCATCTGGTAATTATAAGGTATAAATCTTTCCCTTTTTTTGTAAAATATTGTGTTGTTTCGGGGGTAACCGGAGGTGCTCCGTCCCATTTCCGTGTACCGTAAATAGCTTCGCCGTTCACTTTGAGCCAGTTTCCGATATCAAGTAAACGCTGCTGCATTATTTCAGGTATTCTGCCGTCGGCTGTGGGACCTATATTCAAAAGCAGATTGCCTCCCCTTGCCACCTTGTTGATAAGGATATGGATCAGTTCTTCTGATGTTGAGTAATCTTCAGCAATCTCGTTACGGTTATATCCGAACGAACCGGCTATTCCGCGACACTCTTCCCATGGTCTTTCGAACCTCATACCGGTTGCATCACCGTCGTGAACGAGGTCATATTCGGTTGTGAAATATCCGCCGTGTTTGCTGCGGGTCTCCTTTCCCCACCGGTCGTTGACAGCAACAGATTCTTTTACCGGCGACTCGTTAAAAAGCCATTGCAGAAACTCTGTGCTTTTCAGAACATCGGATGTGTAATCCCATTCACCGTCGGTCCAGAAAATATCAGGCTGATATAATGTTACTAGTTCCTTCATCTGCGGTATCATATGCTGATCAACGTATTCATTAATGGTTTCCTTTTTATAAAGGGGGTGATACCATTCAAGCAGGGAATAGTAATATCCCATTTTTAATCCCTTCTCCTTCACGGCTTTTGTCAGGTCGCCGAGAAGGTCGCGGTGCGGGCCTGCATCCATGGCGTTCCAGTTCCATGAATATTGTGAAGGCCATAAGGTGAAACCCTCATGATGCTTTGAGGTAAGCACAACATATCCGGCCCCTGCCTTGCTGAAAATATCAGCCCAGAGGGAAGGATCGAACATCTCCGCTTTAAAATACCTTACAAAATCCTGGTATTTAAATTCAGGGCCATAAACACGGTTGTGGAAATCAGTAAAGAAATGCCGGATATCTGAATTTTCTCTCCACCTTCTCCAGTACCATTCGGCATAGCGCTGGTAAACACCTACACCATCGCGTACGGTCGGGCTGTAAGACGGAACGGAATATAGTCCCCAGTGAATAAATATCCCGAATTTGGTATCTTCAAACCAGGAGGGAACCGGGCGGCTGTCGATCGACTCCCATGTTGACTTATACTGGGCATTTACTGAAAAGAAAAACAATGATAAAAAAGTAATAAGGGTTATCTTCTTCATTTTCTCAGTATTTAAATAATTTTCAGGATTATAAATCAATGTGTGAATTCTTTGCATACCCCCGACTTTTCAAAAAATGGTTATTGTTTAATTGTTATTGTCCGGTGCATATAGCTTTCCTGTGTCATAAGCATGGAACAATCATCTTATTTCCATAAACGCCTTAACCAGCACATCAAGTTCAGCTGTGGTTGTAAAAACGTTGGGAGTTATCCGGCAACCATGAACACCGGCTCCGTCAATTGGAGCAGAATAGATTTTGTATTTTTTGAAAAGAATATCCGCCAGTCCGGCCGGGCTTTTTCCCTTAATACCTGCGGTAGCTATGCCGCATGATCTTGCCGGGTCTGAGGGTGTATACATTTCAATATGCGGCAGATTTCTGACTTTATCGCTCCAGTAATGCTGAAGGTACCTCAGCCTGGCCTCCTTTCGCTCCGGTCCGAGTTTCAGGTAATACTCAACAGCATCATCAACTGTTAGATCGGTATAAACAGGATGTGTGCCGGTATGATTGAGTCTTAAAACATCATTTTCATTATCGGTTACCGGTGCAATCAGCGGCCATATCTTCGGAATATGTTCTTTCTTTAACCAAAGAAAGCCGGAGCCAAGAGGAACACTCATCCACTTGTGCAGACTGGTACCGAAATAATCGCATCCCAGCGAGGGTATAGAGAACCGAATATGGCCAAAAGTATGGGCGCCGTCAACCAGCACCTCAACACCGCGGCTGTGTGCCATATCACATATCTTCTTTACAGGCAGTATATGACCGGTAATATTTATCATGTGGCAAATCATGATCATTTTTGTCCTGCCTGTGATGGCATTTGCATAGAGATTAACAATTTCCTCGTCCGATTGCGGGTCGTGAGGTACCGAGACAATCCTGTTAACCACACCGTAACGTTTTTCAACCTGTCTGAACATTGCAAGCATTGAAGGGTAATCCTGCTCTGCCATTACCGCTTCATCGCCTGCCTTCCAGGGATAACCGCTTATTACGATATCGAGTGCTTCAGTGGTATTCCGGGTTAAAATCAGTTCATCAGATGCACAGCCGGCTGTCTCCGCAAGTCTGGCTGCCATCTTCCTTTTGTTGTCAAACTGAACCGTACGCATATAATATGAGCCCTGGTAGTTGATCTCCCTTGCATGACTGATTAATCTCTCCAGAGTTGGTTCGGGAATGATATTGTAATACCCGTTTTCAAGATTAATAACCTCAGGGTTAAGCCTGTAGTCTTTCCTGATTTCACCCCAGAAATCTTCATTAAGCGCCAGTTCACCTGCCGGAACAGCATTATAGTCTTTTATCATTTCGTAAAACCGGTTTTCTGTCAGCATGGCCCCGATACCGGCCATACCGGCACGTTTTATAAATTCCCTTTTATTCATATTTCATAAATTCCTGGTTTCCTTTGCCGTTGACCTGAAAAATTAGTTTACTTAAGGCTGCAGGTTAATTATATTTATTTCTTTCAGGTTATTTATGTCCATCAAATTTAAGCAATTGAATTAATTAAATCTATGCCGGTTAAAATATTTCCAATCTCTCTTCTGTTTCAGCCATGAATGATTTATAACCGGACAGGTAAAAAGAGGTTCCCGGGGGCCGGGATCCGGTCAGAAAAAAGTCAAGTCAGCAGACAGAAAGATAAGCTTAAAAATTTATTAATTTGCCATATAAAAAACAGAAATGGGAAGCAAAGAGATATTTTCGGCAAAGATGCAGGAAGGATACTCCTGTACCGGTGAATCAATAATACTGGGGTCTGCTATGCTCGGCGGAGAGGTTATCCCCGGCACACATGTGAAAATTCCTTTGAGAACGCTGAACCGTCATGGCCTTATTGCAGGTGCCACCGGTACAGGAAAAACAAAAACTCTTCAGGTTATTTCGGAACAGCTTTCCGGTAAAGGGGTGCCTGTTCTTCTTATGGATGTTAAGGGTGACCTTAGCGGAATAGCTATGCCGGGAGCGGAGAAATCATTCATAAAGGAACGTCATGAGAAGCTCGGGCTGCAATGGTCACCTTCCGGTTATCCGGTTGAACTGCTCTCCCTTTCCAGGCAGGATGGCGTAAGACTCAGGGCTACCGTCTCTGAATTCGGACCGGTACTTCTCTCAAGGATTCTCGACCTTAACGACACACAGGCAGGCGTTATGGCCGTAATCTTCAAATACTGCGATGATAATAATCTTGCCCTTCTCGACCTGAAGGATCTGAAACAGGTAATTCAGTATATGACAGGAGCAGGCAAGACTGAATTTGAAAAGGAGTACGGGAAAATCTCAACCATAACCACCGGTACAATTCTGCGAAAGATCATTGAACTGGAGCAGCAGGGCGGAGAACTCTTTTTCGGAGAGCTGTCGTTTGAAATACAGGACCTGCTTCGCCGCGACAGCAAAGGAAACGGTTATATCGGCATCGTCAGGGTTACAGATATACAGGACAGGCCGAAACTCTTCTCTACTTTTATGCTTTCTCTTCTGGGAGAGATCTACAACACCATGCCCGAGAAAGGGGATGCCGATAAGCCTGAACTGGTAATGTTCATTGATGAGGCACACCTGATCTTCAACCAGGCTAGCAGGGAATTGCTCGAACAGATTGAAAACATTGTAAAACTGATCAGGTCGAAAGGTATCGGGGTCTTCTTTGTAACCCAGAATCCGACCGACATTCCCTCAGGGGTCCTTTCACAACTGGGACTAAAGATTCAGCATGCACTCAGGGCATTCACTGCTGCCGACAGAAAAGCCATTAAACTTACAGCGGAAAATTATCCTGTATCCGAATTTTATAAAACGGATGAATTAATAATGTCCCTGGGCATCGGAGAGGCTCTTGTGACAGCACTTAACGAAAAGGGGATTCCAACACCTCTGGCAGCTGTTATGCTGCGGGCACCGCAGAGCAGAATGGATATCCTGACCCCGGAAGAGATTTCCTCAATCAACAATTCATCTTTTCTTGTGAAAAAGTACAGCCAGAGTGTTGACCGTGAGAGCGCCTATGAAATTCTTGGCAGGAAGGTGGAAATAATCGAAGATCAACGTGCCAGGGAGGCTGCCGAAAAGGAATGGAAGAAGCAGCAGGAAGCTGAATGGAAGGCCCGGAAGCAGAGGGAGTCCGAATGGTCACGCGGAACCGGACGCTCATCCCGGCCTTATGCCGGAAGAACCACATATCCCTCCCGGAGAAGAACCGCGATTCCTCCCGCAGTGAAAGTGCTTACTAGCGCCACATTCATCCGCGGAATGTTCGGGATACTGAAAAAGGTACTGTAAAAAACCCGCATTAAGCGGGTCTTTTAATATAGTACGGCAAAGTATTATGCCTTTCCGGCACTGCCAAGCACGTTGATGATCTTATGCTTGTAAAGCTCTTTCAGCTTGTCGCGTGCCGGGCCGAGGTAATTTCTCGGGTCGAATTCCGAAGGTTTTTCCGTAAGCACCTTTCTTATTGCGGCAGTCATGGCCAGACGTCCGTCGGAGTCGATGTTTATCTTACATACTGCCGATGAAGCTGCCCTGCGGAGCTGGTCTTCAGAGACCCCTGCCGTATTGTCGAGTTTGCCTCCGTAACGGTTGATCTCATCTACTATATCCTGCGGCACCGATGATGCACCGTGAAGAACAATCGGAAAACCGGGAAGCCTCTTTTCCACCTCCTCAAGGATGTCGAACCTGAGAGGAGGAGGCATCTCTCCCGGCTTTACCTTGAACTTGAAGGCGCCGTGTGAAGTACCTATCGAAATCGCCAGAGAATCAACTCCTGTATGCTTCACAAAATCCTCAACCTCTTCGGGGCGCGTATATGAAGAATGCTCTGACGATACCTCATCCTCTATCCCTGCCAGCACACCAAGCTCTCCCTCAACGGTAACATCAAACTGATGGGCAAAATCAACAACCTGCCTTGTTACTTTTATGTTTTCCTCGTAAGGAAGATGCGATCCGTCTATCATCACCGATGAAAAACCGGTTTCAATACATGCCTTGCATGTATCAAAGGCGTCACCATGATCGAGATGCAGTACAATGGGTATGGCATAACCCAGCTCCTTTGCATACTCCACAGCTCCCTTTGCAAGGTACTGAAGAAGAGTCTGGTTGGCATACTTTCTTGCCCCCTTTGACACCTGCAGGATAACCGGTGACTTTGTCTCCACACATGCTCCGATAATGGCCTGAAGCTGCTCAAGATTGTTGAAATTGAATGCAGGGATTGCATATCCCCCGTCTACAGCGCCTTTGAATAACTCACGCGAATTTACCAGTCCTAGCTCTTTGTAATGTATCATGACAGATTTATTTTAAAACGGGGTGCAATTTACCTAAATCGTTTAATGTGTCAAAACCTTATCAAAAAATTCAATCCCGTTTCTTTAATTAAAAGATTAACAGATCAAATGAAAAATTACCATTGAAGCAACTGCATATTTCTTGCCGGTTATTATCTGTTATTTGACAATTGTGTTGTATATTTGTATGTAACCTGTAAAACCCACGAAAATGGAAAACCGTAATATGAAGATCATACTTGGCGGCTGCGCAGCTTTTGCCGTCATACTGCTGATCGGACTGCTCATCGCACTTGGAGCGGTAAAGAAAACCAATAATAAACTTAATGAGGAACAGCTGCGCTACGAAAAGCTGCTGGCCGAAAAGACACAGGCAGATGCAGATATTGCAAAGCTGAAATCTGACCTGGAGGCTCTCAATACAAAATTAAGTGAGAACCAAAAACTTCTTGAAGAAACAAATTCCAGACTTGCATCTGCTGAAAAAAGAGCCAGGGCTCTGGCAGGAGAAAGCGCAGCACTTAAAGCATGCCGGACAGAAATGGACGAGTTGAAGAAAGCCAAATCAGACCTTGAATCCGTGAATGAGAATCTTAAATCGGAAATTGAAAAGCTGACGGCAAAAAGCAATGATCTACAGAAAAACATTGCTCTGCTTGAAGAGGAGAAAAAACAGCTTGCAGCTAAGCTCGATGAGCTGATGCTCTTTGATTCAGATAATATGATGGTAACTGCCGTCAGGGGGAAAACGACAGAGAAGCCGGTAATTGTGGCACGAAGAGCAAAGAAACTTAACATTTCATTCGATGTGCCCAAAAGCCTTACCGAAGAAATCAGCTTCAGAATCAAAACCCCGTCCGGACAAACACTAACGGCAGATAATTCAGATATCAGATGGAGTATTTCATTCAATGCTTCAGACCTGACAGCAAGCCTCTCTCCCTTTACGGGTGAGTTCGAGGAATCGAGGCAGGTTAACCTTACCTATACACCCGGGGAAAAACTTGCTCCCGGTATTTACGGAATCGAGCTTATCTGCAAGGGTAAGACAATAGGTCACTGCAGGATAAGGCTGAGGTAAAGGAAACCCGTTGAAAGAGAGTCGCCTCATTCTGAGGCGATGGAATATTGCCTATCTGGATGATCTGGTGAGATATGCCGGTAACCGGAAGATATGGCGTAATCTCACCGATGAGTTTCCGCATCCTTACACCAGAGCTGACGGTGAGTCGTTTATAAGGCGTGTTTCGGCCGAAGAGCCGGTAAGGGTTCTTGCCATTGAGGTTGAGGGGCATGCTGTTGGCGCTATAGGTATAACACCTCAGGGCGGTATACACAGGAAGAATACGGAGCTTGGTTACTGGCTTGCCGAGCCTTTCCGGGGCAGGGGTATTATGACCCTTGCGGTAAGGGAAGCTGTTGGGTATGCCTTCAGCACCTTCGACATTGACAGGGTTTATGCAAAGATTTTCGGAAGCAACAAAGCCTCTCAGAGGGTTCTGGAGAAGAACGGCTTCATTGCCGAAGCCCGCTTCAGCAAAACGGTTTTCAAAGACGGCGAATACGAGGATGAGATTGTTTATGCGGTGAGGGGGGGTGAGGAACCAAGGCCTGTATAATTTTGACAATTTACCTGGTAATATATTTCAGCCTTTGTGCGGGCGCCGGTCGCCGGTTTTTCCCGTGCCCTGTGCTCTCCGCTCTGAGCCTCTGAAACCTTGCGACCGGGCGACGGTGCGACTGGGCGACAATGTAACTTTGCGACCTTGCGGCTTACCTTAAATTACTTCACCAATTGCGCCGGACTTTGGCATCCTGGGAATTATTGTTCATTCCGTTCCGGCGCCACAACACGGATGGATTCTTGTGTTCTATAAATATGCCACTGCTTCGCAGTTAGCCCGGCTAGCGGCATGCGGCTACCGGCATCCGGTCTGCTGTAATTCCGGATTACCGGTCACCCGTCGCCCCGTCGCCAAGTCTCCCCGTCGTTCCATGCTCTTCGCCCTTCTCTCTTTGCCTTCCCCCATGCTCCATGCCCTTTACTGGCCCACGGATCAACACGGAACAATCTTCGCTAACATTTCGCCCCTGTAGGGCTGGTAGCATTACTGCTGCTTGTTTGCAACAAACATTTCTCACTGACGGCGTTATTGTAAATTACTCCATACTCCAGGCCGCTTTTTATGCCTTCCCTTCGTCAAGTCGCCCAACCTCAAAGTCGCACCGTCGTTCCGTACCCCATATTGATTTCCCCACCCGCCAGTCAAAGCACCACGGAGTAACACTGGCCGTGCCTGCAACTCCTCTTGCCCTGAACTTTGAATCCTTGAACCTTGAACGCTCCAACTTTACCACCTATCGGTGGTCTCGGCGGACAAAGAAAACGCGGAAGTCCTATTCGATAGGAATAAAAAATATGTTTCAAATATCAGAAAGCACTACCCCAATGTCTTACATAAAATCAGCAAAACAGAGGTTGTTTTTATTTTTTAGACAGCCTCATTTGTAATTTACTTACCCCTTTTTTCTCGCTGGGAAAGCGCACTCCCTGCTGCACTCTTACTATCTTTGCTAGTTCTCTTGTCACGCAAAACTTTTGAAGCTTTGCGTGCTACCCTCTTGCTGGTTACTTTTTTTGCCATAATAAAACCCTCCTCAAACTTTGATTTCAATTAACGCAGTCGAAATCAACCCTGCTGAAGATTTTCTTTTGGAATTTTTCTTGATAATTTATTTTATTGTTTCTGGGTTTCAATTTTAAAGAATTATCCATAAGGTAGGTTGAAAATCTTCTTCAACAATCCTAATGAATTCCTTTTCCAATATAATGCCAAAATGATATAACAGGTCAGATTGTCAGTGTTTTGTAGCGATTTCTATAACTTAATACCTAACTTCAACCTTGACAGTTGTATTATGTCAATTTGGCATGTTAGTTAATGGTTAGCGGTAATTCTATTTTTGTTGTGGTATTTGCATACCTACATTGAATTGTTTCAAGAAACAATTTCCGTTATGATTGGCAATAACCTTTGCAGTGTTTGTGCTTCCAAAAGCGTGACCTGTAGCATGAAATGCGGAAAGAACTTTGTCCTGAAATACCTGATTGTCTTCAAGCATTTCAATTTTTAATCCTAGTTCTTTTGCTTTAATTGCATTGATGTGTTTTCCGTGGGTTTTAAAGTTAGCATGGTTAGAAAGATAATCAGCGATAATTGCTGGTTTGTCTGTCTGTTCATCTTTGAACATATATTGAGTAAGCCAATTTTCTACTAATTCTTTACCAAAAGCAATTTGGTCTTGACAACGAACCAGTAACGCTGGTCCATACTGACTTAACATAGGCAACCATGAATTTAGGTTTTTGGGATTTTCTCTGCAATCTTCCTGTGCTTTCTTAAATTGTTCAAGAATAGCGTGAGCGGGAATAGATTGGACTCCCACAGAAGTTTGTAAAATAAACTGAGGGTCAATTGGTCCGATTGAAGATTGCTTGCCCATGAGAATTGTATCTGCTGAGCATGCGAGCATTGTCCCAGCGCTCATTGCTGCTTGCGGAATGATTATTCTTATATTTGAAAATTTTTGTCGCAAGTAGGATACAATTGCCTCTGTTGCTTCTGCAGAACCTCCTCCTGTGTGAAGAATTAAATCAAGCTCGTCACCTTGCAACCCAGCAATAGCTTCCATGAAAGCCTGTATATCTTCATCATTTATGGAAATCAACTGTGGTGGCACATCTCCCGCTGTCCATCTACTTGCATAAATGATAGTATTTCTTCCAGTAAAATCTGAAAGTGCTTTCAGATACTTGTTACGTATTGTATCAAATGCTTGCTTGTCTCCTTCTAAGATCCGGGACCTTATTTCACCTAATATCTGACCCCATGTTGGCATTAGCCAATGCAAATTTGATTAGAAGAAGTTTCTATTGGTGTTTGAATTGACAAGTTGAGAAAATCTTGCAAGTTTGATGTTTGGGCAGTAATGTTGTTAAAAGTTGCAATTGTATCATCAATGTCAGGAAACAATTTTTTTGCTGCGTCATGCAATTCTTGAAATTGCTTTTCAAGATTTTCTATTTTATTTTCTATTCTTATCATGACGAATGAATTTTATATACAAAAATAATTATTTTTTGGAATTATCAAACATTGATTTATAGTAACCCTTCGGTCCGACATAAATAATTTTCTCTTTTTGTGTAGTAAAATTTTGGGAACAAACTTCTCAGATAAAATAATGAAGAAGCTTCGGCGGCTCCCGAATCAGCCAACCCAGTAGACCGGCGAACATTAATCCAACCGGAACGGCTGAAAAGATCAGCTTCAGAAAATCAGGATGTATTATGCCAAAGGTTTTCTACAAATTTGACTTGAGTACATAAGCTTTGCCTGAATGTTGCAGGCAGGTATGAAAAGCAAAAAATGTTACAAATAACTTACCTATATTGTCAGTATTAGGGTTTTGTGCTATATTATTCCTATTCTTTTTAATTCCCAGAAGCATTTTACAGTTGCAGTGATATCAGATGCTGCATTATGAGATTCTTCAAATCCTGTTTTGAATAATTTGTAATAAAGTTCTGATAACTTTGGCCATTTATATCCATAAGGCCCCTCAATTGCACAGAAATCTTTCGTGGTTTCCATAGTGCAAATTTTTCTTTTTTGGGGTAAAGGATTTGTCATGTCCACCCTAAGAAATTCTGCTCCTACAATCTTTTCATCGAAGCTAATGTTATGTGCTACTAAAATATCTGCTTGGTCCACCAGTGATTTAAAATTTTGTAAAACCGGTAACAAAGATTTACCCTCGTTTATGGCTCTTTGAGTGGTAATTCCATGAATTCTTGCAGCATCTGAGGGTATTGTAAAGCCTTCAGGTTTAATTATAAAATCTCTTCCTGAAATTTTATTCCCATTTTTATCATAGTACAAATAAGCAAGTTGAACAAGTCTTGGCCAGTTGTTTAAATCTGTAACGGGTGCTTTCCAATTCCTTGGTAAACCCGTCGTCTCGGTGTCAAAAAAAAGATACATTGCTGATGTTTTTAGTTTAACTTTTTATATGATAGAGGTTTGAATCATTAATACTATTTATTTTTTATCAATCCTTATAATCTTATCTTTACCTGTTAATTGTTATTCCCCCCATTTTGTTACCTGAAATTTGAAGAAATTTTTGGCTGTTTTTTATATGTTACTGTAAATAAGCAAAATAAAATTTCAACACCGGGGTTAAAATATTTCTGTTTTCAATCAAAGTAATGGATCACTATTCAACGCGGTACAAACCTCACCTTCTTCAAGTACGACAGGGCGGAAGACGGTTACCGGCTTGGGGCGTGCGGCGTACAAGGATAATTGCTTTTTAATAAGTCAGTCCTTCCGGGTACTGAGTGCTGGTTATTTGATGCCGGTCGCCGGTTTTCCCCGTGCTCTGCGCCCTGAGCCCTGAGCCTTTGAGACCTTGCGACCTTGCGGAGTGCGGGCGCCGCTTGCCGGTCGCCGGTTTTCCCCGTGCCCTGTGCCCTGAGCCCTGAGCCTTTACAACTATGCGACCTTGCGGAGTGCGGGTGCCCGGTACTGGTCGCCGGTTTTCCCCGTGCCCTGTGCCCTGAGCCCTGAGCTTTTGAAACCTTGCGACCGGGCGACGCTGCGACTATGGAACCTTGCGGCTTCTTACCTTGAAATTACTTCACCAATTGCGCCGGAATTTGGCATCCGCGGAATTATTGTTCATTCCGTTCCGGCGCCACAACACGGATGGATTCTTGTGTTCTATAAATATGCCACTGCTTCGCAGTTAGCCCGGCTGGCGGCATGCGGCTACCGGCGTGCGGCGACCGTTTACCTTCGCCCTTTGCTCTTCGCCCTTCGCCCTCTTCCGGCATGCGGTTACCGGCATCCGGTCAGCAGTAATTCCGGATTACCGGTCACCCGTCGCCCCCTCGCCAAGTCTCCCCGTCGTTCCATGCTCTCCGCCCTTCGCTCTTTGCCTTCCCCCATGCCCCATGCTCCATGCCCTTTATTCCCACACGTATTCACATGGAACACTTCTTTCCCCACCAAAATTCTTTAAAAATATTTTGCCATTAAAAATTTTTGTCGTAATTTTGACCCGTTGGTTAAATTATATGGTTTAATATAATAGTTAAACCTTAAAGTTAAATGAAAGAGACAGACATCCAGACAGAAGACAAAATCTTCGAAGCCGCAACTCGGGTCTTCACCGAAAAAGGATTCGACGGGGCCCGTATGCACGAAATAGCCGGAGAGGCCGGGATTAACAAAGCCCTCCTCCATTACTACTTCCGCACCAAAGAAAAACTGTTCGACGCCGTCTTCAGCAAACTCGCCGCATCACTGTTCGAAAAATTCACTCCCCTGTTCCGGCCCGGCATGTCACTGGAAGAGAAAATCCGCTTCTTCTACCATGAACATATCTCATTCCTTAAACAAAACCCACAACTCCCCTCCTTCATCCTTAACGAACTGAACCGAAACCCGCAACGGATAAAAAAAATCTTCGAAAAAGCCGACGTGGATAAAATCTATAATATGCTTTCCCAACAGCATCCAAAGGAGCTGGCAGAAATTAACATCACCCGCGAATCAATGCCTCAGATTATGGCATCAATTGCCGCAATGAGCGCCTTCCCCTTCGTTGCAAAAGGAATAATCGGCGAAATACTACAAAAACAGGGAAAAGATTTTGACTCATTCATCGAAGAACGTAAAGAGTTCGCCCCCGAATTTATCCTCGCCGCCTTAAAAAACTTTGGAAAATCAAAAAAGTCAAAAAAATGATAACAAGAATCTCTCTTGCCTCATCCCTTCTCTTCATAACTATCCTGCAGGCATCCCCTCAGAAAACCATAACGCTTGCGGAATGTTATGAAGCCGCCACGCGGAAAAGCGCCCTCGCCGCAGAAAAGGATTTGCACTCATCAATATGGCAGATCAAGGACGAAAACCTCGCTAAAACCTGGCTCCCCACCCTCGACGCAGGCGCCAGCCTGATCTATAACTCCGAAATGATAGACCTCGGCGAAAAATTTGCCGCCATACCCATACCCGGACTGGCCGACGCCATCAAACCTCTGCCACACGAACAATATAAAATAACACTCGACATCACCCAGACCCTCTACGACGGCGGTGCAACAAAAGCAGCCAGAACTCTCGAAAACGCCTCACTGAAGGTGAATGAGAAACAGACCGAAACAGACCTTTATAAGCTCCGTTCGCAGGTGAACACTTACTTCTTCTCAATCCTCATGCTCGATAAACAGCGCGAGTCGCTCGAAGGATTCAGGGAAGTGATTGACAAACGCATCGCCTCAATGGAATCAGCCCTCAGAAACGGTGTCATCCTCCCTTCGGATATTGATGTAATGAGGGCCGAAAAACTGAAACTGAATCAGCAGCTTAAGGATATTGAGATAAAAAGGAATACCATGCTGAAGATTCTTTCGGATATTACCGGTCTGACAACCGGAAGCGATTCCCGTCTCATCACGCCCGAAATGATGCTCCCTGCCAGCCCTTCTCTGTCGCGTCCTGAACTGCAGTCGCTTGACCTGCGTAAAGAACAGCTCGCAGCCGGAATAAAACTTGCCGGTACCAAACGTCTCCCCAAAGCCTACAGCTTCGCAACGCTCGGATTCGGCAACCCGCCCGGAAATAACTTCCTGAAAGATGAATTTGCTCCATATTATATCCTTGGCGCAGGAATAAAATGGAATATTTATGACTGGAACCGGGTGAAAAACGAAAAACAGATAATTGCCCTCGAACAGAACATTATTGACAAAAGAAAAACCGACCTGGAGGAGAGCCTCCTGCGACTCCTCGAGTCGAAAAAAGCAGAGATTGCCTCGCTCGAATCACAGATTGATTCGGACAGGGAACTGATTGAACTGCGAAAGAAAATTTCGGCAGCGGCAACATCGCAATACGAAAACGGAATTATCACCGCCACCGAACTGCTTAACGAGCTGAACGCCGAACACCAGGCAAAGGTGACCCACGAACTTCACAATATAAGCCTGGCTATGGCAAAGGCCGAATATATGAACATAAGCGGGGAAGAGATAAAGTAACTATTAATAAACGCAATACAATAACCAGAATGAAACCATTGATAATTTTACTTTCTTCATTACTGTTTCTGGCAGGCTGCAAAAACAGCAAAAACGGGGCTGATGCCTACGGCAATTTTGAGGTGACAGAGGTGATCGTCTCGGCCGAGACAAGCGGCCGGATACTTCAATGCGACATAAAAGAGGGCTCTGAGATTGATAAAGGCGATCTGATTGCCCTCATTGATACCACCCTGTATCACCTCCAGAAGGCTGAGATAGACGCGGGCATTGCCAGCATCATTACCCGCATCAGCTCAATTAATGCCCAGAACGCCATCCTTGAGCAGCAGATCGAAAACCTGCAGGTGAACATTAAACGTATCGAAAACATGCTTAAGGACGATGCCGCCAGCCGCAAACAGTACGACGACCTGACGGGGCAGGCGGAGGTGCTGAGGAAACAGATCGCCGCCAATAATACCCAGAAGGCATCAATACAGGCCGAGATAGCCGTTTACAATACCCGCAAAGCCACCGCATCGGAACAGATTACAAGGTGCATGGTGAAGAGTCCGCTTACCGGAACTGTCATCCAGAAATACTCCGAGGCAGGTGAGATGACCACCGCCGGGCGTCCCCTGGCTAAAATTGCCGACATGCGGGTAATGAAGCTGAAAGTGTATGTGAGCGGAGCACAGCTCGGGAAAATAAAGACCGGTCAGGAGTGTTCCGTAAGGATTGACGACGGGGAAAAAGGCTTCCGTAATTTCAAAGGTATGGTAAGCCATGTTGCAGAAAAGGCGGAGTTCACCCCTAAAATCATCCAGACAAAGGAAGAACGTGTGGCTCTTGTCTATGCAGTAACCGTGGAAGTACCAAACGACGGCACCCTCAAATCGGGTATGCCCGGTGAAGTGATTTTTTAGCCGGTGATTGAAGCAGAAAACATATCAAAAAACTTTGGCGAGGTAAGAGCGCTCGAGGGGGTCTCCTTTACGGTGAGCGAGGGGGAGATATTCGGATTCATCGGTCCCGACGGCGCCGGCAAGACAACCCTTTTCCGTATCGTCACCACCCTGCTCCTGCCTGATGAAGGTGAAATAAGGGTAATGGGGCTCGACGCCGTGAAACATTTCAGGGAACTGCGGAAACATATCGGTTACATGCCCGGCCGCTTCAGCCTTTACCAGGATCTCTCGGTGGAGGAGAACCTGAATTTCTATGCAACAGTATTTGGCACCACGGTGAAGGAGAACTACCAACTTATTGAAAGTGTCTATTCACATCTTGAGCCTTTCAGGAAACGTCTTGCCGGACAGCTTTCAGGAGGGATGAAGCAGAAGCTTGCACTCTGCTGCGCCCTCATCCACCGGCCGCGGCTGCTTGTGCTCGACGAGCCAACCACAGGCGTTGATGCGGTTTCGAGAGTGGAATTCTGGGAGATACTGGCGGGAATGAAAGAACACAATATCACCGTCCTGGTGTCAACGCCATACATGGACGAGGCGATGAAATGCAGCAGGGTGGCGCTTATTCAGCAGGGGAAGATAATGGCTGTTGATTCGCCGGCAAATATTAAAGAAGGCTTCGCAGGAAATATATTCAAAGTGAAGGCCCCCGATAAGTTCAGGCTTATCAGCGTGATAAGAAGCCATCCCGGTACCTTTTCGGCCTGGCCCTTCGGCGACTCCCTGCACGTCACTTTCAGAGGCGATGCGATACCTGAAGGATTAATGGATTACCTTACAGGGGAAGGCATTGAAGATGCCGAAATCGCACCGGCAGAACCCGGAATTGAAGACAGGTTCCTTGAATTAATGAATAAATGAAAAAGAAACTGAATGGAATTCCGGATTGCAAATTGCGGATTACGGATTAATTGGAATGTCGGGTTGCGGATTTTGGACTTGGATTTTCGGATTTATTTTAAAAAATACCGCGTAGCGGTTGGGGTATTGTAGATAAATTATTGAATATTAATGATTTTATTCCCCGTAGGGGATACGGAAAAAGGCAAAAAACAAAGATATATGCCTGAAGCAGTAATAAAAGTTGAAAACCTTGTAAAGAAGTTCGGTTCTTTTGTGGCGAACGACCACCTCATCTTTGAGGTTTACAAAGGCGAAATATTCGGGTTTCTCGGTGCTAACGGTGCCGGAAAAACCACTGCCATCAGGATATTGTCGGGCCTTCTCGCGCCGACATCTGGAAAAGTTATTGTTGCAGGCTTTGATGCCTCGCGGCAGCCGGAGATGATTAAAAAGCATATCGGCTATATGTGCCAGAGATTCTCCCTTTACGAAGACCTTACCGTAAAGGAAAATATCATGCTCTACGGCGGAATATACGGTATGAGTACCGCTCTGATAAAACAAAAAACCTCCGCACTGCTTGAACGTCTCAGGTTTGGTGAATATGGTGACAGGCTCATTGCAGGCCTGCCGCTCGGACTGCGTCAGAAACTGGCCTTTGCCGTGGCCGTGATTCATGACCCCGAAATAGTCTTCCTCGATGAACCAACCGGCGGCGTTGATCCCGTTACGCGCCGGCAGTTCTGGGAGATGATCTACGAAACAGCTTCGCGCGGTATCACGGTCTTCGTAACAACTCACTATATGGACGAAGCCGAATACTGCGACAGGGTTTCAGTCATGAGCGAGGGTCGCATAGTGGCACTCAACAGCCCCGAAAACCTTAAAAAACAATATAATGCAAAAACTGTTGAAGAGGTGTTTGTAAGGATTGCAAGACCGCTTTAATGTGGCATGGAGCATGGGGCATGGAGCATGGGGCACGGGGCATGGGGAGAGTGGCGAAGGGCAAAGGGCATGGAGCATGGGGCACGGAGCATGGGGAGAGTGGCGAAGGGCGAAGGGCATGGAGCATGGGGCACGGGGCATGGGGAGAGTGGCGAAGGGCGAAGAGCGAAGGGCGGAGGGTTAGCATGGAACATGGAACATGGAACCTGGAACCTGGAACACTGGGCAGTGGGCGGGGAGAACTGATAAGAATGAGATTTAAAATATAATTAGATATAAAATATCAGAATGAAACGTTTCCTGGGATTTGTAAAAAAAGAATTTATCCACATTTTCCGCGATTACCGGACGCTGATAATACTATTCGGCCTGCCGGCAGTGGAGATACTCATCTTCGGGTTTGTGGTAAGAACCGACATTAACGATGCGGGCGTGGCTGTTCTTGACCTCTCGAAAGACGAAACCACTCAAAAGATTACCGATAAAATCTTCTCTTCGGGATTTTTCAAAAAAACCGATGACCTTCTGAATTACAACGACATTGACCGCATTTTCAAAAAAGGCCATACCCGTGCAGTGATTGTGTTTGAGGAGGATTTCGGGGGCAGGCTTATTAAGGAGGGAAAGGCTGCGGTAAGCATAATTGCCGATGCTTCGGAGCCTAACGTGGCAACACTCGTATCGAACTATGCCTCAGCCATTATATCGGGATTCAACAGAGAGATGAACAGCACGCTTCTCTACTCCGCACCTGTGGTTCAGCCTGAGGTGAGAATGTATTTCAACCCATCCCTGAAAAGCCATTTCATGTTCGTTCCCGGTGTTATAACCCTGATAATGATTCTGATCTGCGCGTTGATGACCTCGGTAACAATAACCCGGGAGAAGGAGTTCGGGACGATGGAAGTTCTGCTTGTGTCGCCGCTGAAGCCCGTACAGATCATCCTTGGTAAAGTGACTCCATACTTCCTGCTTTCGTTCATCAACATAATAACAATCCTTGTGCTTTCGTGGTTTGTTTTCGGATTGCCCGTGAAGGGGAGCCTGGTTTTACTTCTGCTCGAAACAATGCTCTATATCCTGATGAGCCTTACCCTCGGAATACTAATTTCAACGGTATCGAAAACCATGCAGCAGGCAATATTCATTTCGGCAATAGGTCTTCTTCTGCCTACAATACTTCTTTCGGGATTTATCTTCCCCATTGAAAACATGCCTAAAATCTACGATTATGTAAGCAGTATCCTGCCGCCGCGTTATTTCATCGTAATAATCAAAAATATAATGATCAAGGGGACGGGATTTATGTACGTCTGGAAAGAGACGCTGGTAATAGCCCTGATGACGGTGCTGTTTACTGTTATTAGTATAAGGAAATTCAGTCTGAGGCTTCAGTAAAGAGAGAGATATGAGGACGGTTTTGTTTCTTATAAGGAAAGAGTTCCTGCAGATATTCAGGAATAAATTTATCGGAAGGGCAATTTTTGCAGTACCGCTGATACAACTTCTCATTCTTGTACCGGCAGTAACCTTTGAGCTAAAGTATGTAAACCTGTGTATCATTGACAATGATTGTTCGGTTGAATCGCGCGAGATGATCAGAAGGCTTGAAGGTTCGCCGTTTTTCAGCGTTAAGTATATGACATGGTCGGAGAAGGAGGCTGAGGATATGCTGTACGGCAATAAATGCAGTGCAATAATCAATATCCCCGGAGGATTCGGGAAAGAGCTCGGGTCGGGGCGTCCTGCAAACGTGCTGATCAGGATCAACGCCATAAATGCCATGAACGGACAGCTTACATGGGCTTATCTGAACGGGGTAATAAACAGTTACAATGAAAATATAATTGCACAGAGCCGGCCGGTAATGCAGGCTTCATTCATTCCATCAATTGCAGTCATCAGCCGCTACTGGTACAACGAGATGCTGAACTACAAATATTACATGCTGCCGGGCATTCTTGTGATACTTGTCACGGCCATAGGATTTATGCTGGCGGGGCTTAATCTGGTGCACGAGAAGGAGATCGGTACGATTGAACAGATAAATGTGACGCCCGTAAGGAAAACACAGTTCATATTGGCCAAGATGGTTCCCTTTTTCATTATCGGTCTTGTTGATCTTGGTATAGGACTTATTCTGGGAAAGATACTTTTCAATATTCCCTTTGAGGGGAGTATTCCTCTGTTGTTTCTCGGGGCATCGGTTTTCCTGGTTGCGGTGCTCGGGCTGGCGCTCTTTGTTTCAACCTTCTCCTCAACGCAGCAGCAGTATATGTTTGTAGCCTTCTTTTTCATTATCGTTTTCGTCCTGATGAGCGGCATTTTCACCCCCTTTGAGAGTATGCCGCTCTGGGCACAGAAGTTTGATCTGATAAACCCTGTTGCACACCTTATAAGGTTTAACAGGATGGTAATGCTGAAAGGATCGGGGATTGCCGATGTATCAAGGGAACTCCTGCTTCTGTCAGGCATTGCAGTGCTCTTCACCACTTTTGCCGTGACAAAGTACAGGAAAACGGCGTAAAAAGGTGTTTTTCAACGTAAATACACTTCAGCCATTACCGGCCAGTGGTCTGATATGAATACAGGGCCTTTTTTCCGAACGAGTGTGGAAATGCCTTTAACCTTCATGCCGTTTTTAACGAAGACATAATCAATGCGGTTGCCGCGGGGTGTGTCGGACCACCCGTTGAAAGTCGGAACAGGTCCTGCCGGGGGAGTTTCGGTGATTGTATATGAATCGAGGATCAGAGGATTATTCCTGCCTGCTTCAGTGAGTATTGCATAAGCTCGGCTGTCGGGTGTCATGTTGAAATCGCCGGTAATCACGAACCTGTTGTCCCCGGCAATTTTCCTAACCTCATTCAACAGAATCCCGGCGCTCATAACCCTTGCCGAATCGGAATCGTGGGCAAAGTGGGTATTGAAATAATATAACTTCTCCCTGCTTCCTTTCTCTTTTAGTTCCACCCATGTGACTATTCTGGGTAGCGAGGCGCCCCATCCTTTTGTTCCAGGTATGCCCGGCGTTTCGCTGAGCCAGAATGTGTTGCCTGTCACAATCTCAAACCGACCGGCATTGACAAACAGGGGGTTCATCTCACCTTTCTTCTGTCCGTCGTCGCGCCCCACGCCCACTGACACGTACCCGTTAAGTGCAGAGTCGATGGCTGCATACTGATGCCACAAAGCCTCCTGCAGCCCGAAGAGGTCAGGTTTCTCCTCCTTCAGGAAACTGATGACAATCTCTTTCCTGTTCGGCCAGGCATTGATGCTGTCGCGGGGGTTGTCGTAGCGTATGTTGAAGGTGATGACCTTTATTATATCACCGGTATCACTGTTGCATGAAAATACCCCCGGTAATGCTGTTAAAAGAATAATAAGAAACCGTGGCATAAGAATAAAATATTCTCAAATATACCAACATTTAAGAATTTACCTGCTGTGGTGATATTTGATATATTTGCAGAATAATTGTCTTCCATGCCCGATGTAATTAGGCTGCTTCCCGACTCCGTGGCAAACCAGATTGCTGCTGGTGAAGTTATTCAGCGGCCCGCTTCCGTTGTAAAAGAGCTTATGGAAAACTCCGTGGATGCCGGTGCGGGAGAGATCAATGTAATTATCAAGGATGCCGGACGCACTCTTATACAGGTTATCGATGATGGAACAGGTATGTCGGAGACCGATGCCAGGCTCGCCTTTGAGAGACATTCAACATCAAAAATATCGTGTACGGAGGATCTGTTCTCCATCACTACCAAAGGATTCAGAGGAGAAGCCCTCGCCTCAATAGCAGCAGTGGCAATGGTAGAACTGCGCACACGCCGCAGGGAAGACGAGACGGGAACCCTGGTGGTCATTAACGGATCAAAAGTTGAAAAACAGGAGGTGTGTACATGCCGCACAGGTGCAAATTTTTCAGTGAAAAGCCTCTTCTTCAATGTGCCGGCACGAAGAAAATTCCTTAAATCGGACAACACCGAACTCAGACATATAATAAATGAGTTCCAGAAGATTGCCCTTGCTCACCCCGGAATAAAATTCTCCCTTAACCATAATGATTCGGAAGTCTATTCCCTTCCGCAGGGGAACCTTAAACAGAGAATAACGGCAATCTTCGGGAAGAACCTGAACCAGGACCTCCTGAATATTGAAACAGCAACCACTCTTGTAAACATCTCGGGCTATATATGCAAACCGGAATCTGCAAAGAAAAGCGCCGGTGAACAGTTCTTCTTTGTCAATGACAGGTTTATCAGGCATCCCTATTTTCACAAGGCGGTGCTTGAAGGCTTCCAGAAAATCCTTCCTCCCGGTGTCATCCCATCCTACTTCATTTATCTGAATGTTGATCCTTCAAAAATCGATGTGAACATCCATCCCACCAAAACAGAGGTGAAATTTGAGGATGAGAGGGCTATCTGGCAGATACTTAATGCGGCAGTACGGGAATCGCTCGGCAGGTTCAATATAGTACCGGTACTCGATTTCGGAAGCGAATCGTATTTCGAAATCCCGGTAAAATCAACAGAACAGATTCCTTCCCCTCCTGAAATCCGGATAAACCCGTCATACAACCCTTTCAAAAGCGAATCAAGCCCTTCGCGCACCGAGATTATTGAAAGATTCGAAAAAGAGAAGCTCAGCAACTGGAAAAAACTCTATCCCGGATCGTCAGAACCACAGGTTAACACTGAGAGGAACAACGATGAGACAATCGTCCCGGGAAGACGGTTCATTCAGATCAAGGGAAGATATATTGTTTGTCCGGTAAAATCAGGTCTGATGGTTATCGACCAGCGGAGGGCTCATGAGCGTATACTCTACGAGGAATATCTTAAGAACATTGAAACAGGCCCCACTGGAGGACAGAAGACTGTTTTTGATGAAGAGGTTACACTGGAGGCTTCCGACTATTATGTTTACAAGGAGATGGAAGAGGCGCTGCTGAATTGCGGATTTGAATTTGAAGATACCGGAGACTTCAATCTGCTGATCAAAAGCTACCCGGCATTTGTCACTCCTTCAGGTGCAGGTGAGTTTTTCAGATCGATGATTGAATCATACAAAAGCCAGACACCCGATATACACGGCGAGATAAAGGAGAGGGTTGCCGCAGCCATGGCTGAAGGGGCTGCAATACCCTACGGCAGGACAATGGCTCAGGAAGAAATGGAACATCTTATTGACAGGCTCTTCGCATGCCGGTCTCCGAACTATTCACCCTCAGGCAAACCTGTTATAAGCATAATAACAACAGAGGAGATTGATAAAAGATTTAAATAACCGTCACTTTCCCATGCCCGTTTTAAATGATTGATTAATTTTGCCGGCAAAACTGATACCAGATCTGCATGAACGGTTACTACAGAGGTTTTTTCGGCATGCCCCCCGTGGTCAAGAACATCATCTACATCAATGTCCTGATGCTTCTGGCCAGCTATGCTGCCATAAGTGTGTTCGGGGTTGACCTGAACCGTATCCTCGGAGTTTATTTCCCTGCCTCTGAAAACTTCAAGCCGTATCAGATTCTTTCGCATATGTTCATGCATGGCGGAATATGGCATCTGTTTTTTAACATGTTTGCCCTTTACATGTTCGGGCAGGTGCTGGAACAGGTATGGGGCCCGAAGAGGTTTCTCATTTATTACTTTGTTACCGGTTTCGGTGCAATGGCCACACACATGGCGGTGATGGCATTCCAGTACTATAAGGTGCTCGGGTTTATTACCCCCGACCAGCTTCAGGAGGTGCTCGATAACGGGTATAATTTCTCCCTTCAGATGAAAGCTTACACCAACCCGGCCATGAGGGAGCTTCAGTCAATCCTTTATACTCCCACCGTGGGGGCATCGGGGGCGGTTTTCGGAGTGCTGCTTGCTTTCGGGGTACTCTTCCCCAACACACAGCTGATGCTGCTCTTTCCGCCCATACCCATGAGAGCCAAATACTTTGTGATGATTTACGGCGGACTGGAGCTCTATCTTGCAATCACCCAGCCGGGTAGTTCAATCGCGCATGCTGCACACCTCGGCGGAATGATCTTCGGGTATATCCTGATAAGGGTATGGCGCAAAACAACCAAAACTTTCTATTGATGGATTTCAGAAGGGATATTAAAGCGCTTTTCACAAAAGGGACAATCCTCAGGCGCCTCATCATCATAAATATCGCTGTTTTTGTTCTAGTTACAATCTCAGGAATAATCGGATTCCTACTTGTCAATCCGGCAGTGCCTGAAACAACAATCGGCATTCTTTCGGTCCCGTCTTCATTCATCCTTCTGCTGAAAAGACCCTGGACGCTTATAACATACATGTTTACGCATAAGGATATACTCCATATTGCTGTAAACCTCCTCTGGCTTTACTGGTTCGGGAAGATTTTCCTGGAGTATTTCGACCAGAAGAAGCTTACCGCTGTGTATATTCTTGGAGGAATAACCGGGGCGCTTGCTTATGTCATCTCATACAATACTTTTCCGGCATTCAGGGAGTTTGCAGGAACATCAATTCCCCTCCTCGGAGCAAGCGCTTCGGTGATGGCTGTGGTTGTGGCAATAGCAGTATATGTGCCCGATTACACAGTACTCCTGTTCTTTTTCGGCCAGATAAAGATAAAATATATTGCTCTTGTGATTTTTCTACTTACCTCAATGGCTGATTTTTCGGTTAATTCCGGAGGAAAGCTTGCACACATCGGAGGAGCATTGTTCGGATACCTTTATGTTGTATCATATCGTCAGGGAAAGGATTTAGGGAAATGGCTGAATATTATTCTCGACTCTGTCGTTACTCTCCTCCGACCGAGAAACAGACTCAGGGTAACCTATAAAAAGAATACCCGCGACGACCGTGAATATAACAGGATGAAGGCAGAGCACCAGGCCAGAATAAATGAGATACTCGACAAAATTTCAAAAGGCGGCTACGACAGTCTGACCCGCGAAGAAAAAGACTTTCTTTTCAATGAGAGTCAGAAAAAGAATTAATTTTGAGATTATCATTCCTTAATGATCATCTTTTGAAAAAAATCATTCACCGGCTTTTTTTAGTAATAAATGCATTTTTTGCTGTAGCCCTGATCTTTGCATATATTGCAGTTCACATTAATCCCGGTGATTTCGTATTGCCTGCCTTTTTCGGACTGGCCTACCCGTACCTGCTTCTTATTAATATCATAATATCTGTTATCTGGGCTGTCCGGCTCAGATGGGAGGCGCTGATATCGGTGGTTGTCATCCTGGCCGGGCTTAACCATTTCATGAATTATATCCGCATTTTTAAACCCAGGCCCGACCCCGGGGGAACCATTTCAATAATGAGTTATAATGTCAGGCTTTTCAACTATTTTGAAAAGAATCCTGAAAAAAACACCGAAGCCGTCATTATCTCTCTTATAAAGTCGAAACAGCCCGATATTGTCTGCCTCCAGGATCTCTTTATAAGCGGCGACGCTGCTGCGAAGGAGGCCGAAATCAGAAGAAAGCTCGGAAAAGGCTACTACTCCCATACAAAGCTTACGGGCAGCGGGAAGAACCGGCATTACGGCATAGCTACCTTTTCGAAGTACCCGGTTGTCAAACGCGGGGAAATACTTCATCCCGGCTCATCAAGTCTTTCGATATTTACCGATGTGGTTATAGAGAAAGATACATTCAGGATATTCAACAATCATCTTCAGTCGTTCAGGCTCAGGAAAACTGAAAAGTCCTTTTTTGAAGAATTGCTCGGGAATGAAAGCAGTCAGACGCTGGATCAGATCATGTCCGTTTCAAAAAGCCTTCGCAGCGGCTTCAGGGCAAGAGCACTGCAGGCACAGATGGTGAAAGAATATATCATACGTTCGCCTTATCCTGTGATTGTAGCCGGCGACTTCAACGATACCCCGGTCTCATACACTTACCGTAAGATCCGTAAGGGACTGAATGATGCCTTTGTAAAATCAGGTTACGGAGCCGGTTTTACATACAGGGGGAACTATCCGCCCAACAGGATAGATTACATTCTTCACGATAACTCCCTTAAAAGCACACGTTTTGATATAATAAGGGTGCGGTATTCCGATCATTATCCTGTGATTGCAGGATTCAGGAAAGTTCTGTGAACGGCAGTCTAGAAAGCTGAACGTTACCGCCCGAAAGGATTATTCCGGTCTTCTGTCCCCTGAAAAGTTCATTGTGTTCCTTTATGGCAGCCAGAGCAACTGCGGAGGAGGGTTCGACAACAATCTTCATTCTCTCCCAGATAAGCTTCATGCATTCAACAATAGCTTCCTCGCTCACCGTCAGGATACCACTGGCATAATTGCGTATTATCGTGAATGTGAGCTCACTGAGTGAGGTTAGAAGACCATCTGCTATTGTAGAAGGCGGTTTGGAGGGATGAAGAACTCCTGTTGTAAAAGAGAGGAAGGCGTCGTTGGCATTAAGAGGTTCAGCGCCGTACACCTTTATATGTTTTTTAAGGCCTTTGGCTGCTGTCAGGGTTCCGCTCAGCAGACCTCCGCCGCCCACAGGTGCTATGATGTTGTCGAGCACCGGTATCTCATCAAGAAGCTCCAGTGCGGCAGTCCCCTGCCCGCATATCACATTGAAATTGTCGTAAGGGTGTATCAGGAGAGCTCCCGTGCGGGATATGATATCGCGTGTAGTTAATTCGCGGGCGCTCTGGGTCGGTTCGCAGAAGGTTATTTCTGCCCCGTAACCTTTCACTGCACTTTTCTTCACCCCGGGTGCATTTAAAGGCATTACAACCATTGCTTTAACACCGGCATCGGATGCTGCAAGAGCAAGCGCAGCGGCGTGGTTTCCTGATGAATGGGTAACAACACCTCTCTTTCTTTCTTCAGGGGTCAGCAACTGTACGGCATTTGTAGCGCCCCTGAATTTGAAAGCGCCCACCTTCTGGAAATTCTCGCATTTAAAGAAAAGTTCACATCCGAAGATGTTGTTGATGAGACGGGAACTCATAACGGGTGTGCGATGAATAAAAGGCTTTATCCGGCTGTGAGTCTTTTTTATATCTTCCAGTGAAGGGAGCTTCATATTATAATTGTTAATACATACTCAAAGATAAAAAAAGAGTGCCGGAACAGAGTCATTCCGTTCCGGCACTCTTTATTATTTTATCTTTTGTCTTTTACAGTAACTTAAAAGCAACAGTAAGGCCGGTCATTACCACCGAAACCATTGACATCAGTTTGATAAGTATATTAAGCGAAGGACCTGAGGTGTCTTTAAAAGGATCACCGACGGTATCACCGACAACGGCAGCCTTATGAGCATCGCTCTTTTTGCCGCCCAGGTTCCCTTTTTCGATGTATTTTTTGGCGTTATCCCATGCACCGCCGGCATTATTAAGCATACTGGCGAGAGTGAAACCTGCGGTAAGACCTCCGGCAAGAAGTCCGACTACCCCGGGAACTCCGAATACGACACCAATGACAACCGGAACAATAATTGCCATCAGGGCGGGCACCATCATTTCTTTCTGGGCGCCGCGTGTTGATATCTCAACGCACTTTGCATATTCAGGTCTTCCTGTTCCTTCCATGATTCCGGGAATTTCGCGGAACTGCCTTCTGACCTCTTCTACCATTCTTCCGGCGGCACGACCCACGGCTTTCATCGACATTGCGCAGAAGACAAATGCCATCATTGCGCCAATGAAGATTCCGCCGAGCAGTATCGGGTTGAAAAGTGAAAGGTTGTATGCTTCAACGAAATCTGCCACATGTGCATGAGCAACATCAACAGCCCGCTGACCTTCCTGCACCACGGCAGGTGCATGGCTCTTGTAAAAGAGGATATCTCCAACCTGCTTGAACCCTTCCGGGGTTTTATCGGCCAGTTTACCAAGCCAGAGTTTCACCTCTTCGAGGTATGCTGCCAGAAGTGCCATGGCAGTGAGGGCTGCCGAGCCTATTGCGAAGCCTTTCCCCGTTGCTGCGGTAGTATTGCCGAGAGCATCAAGGGCGTCGGTTCTCTGTCTTACTTCCTGGGGAAGGTGCGACATCTCAGCATTACCGCCGGCGTTATCGGCTATCGGACCGAAAGCATCTGTTGCAAGTGTAATGCCAAGTGTTGAAAGCATACCCACAGCTGCGAAACCGATTCCGTATACTCCGTTTGCAAATTCGGTGAATCCGCCTGCAAAACCGAAAGCTGCTATGATGCCTATTACTATTGTCACCACAGGCAGCCATGTTGAAAACATTCCAACCGCCATACCTTCAATGATGACGGTGGCAGGGCCCTGTTTTGCCATATTTGATATGCCGCGGGTTGGTTTATATTCATCAGATGTAAAATATTCTGTCGACTGACCAATGACAACACCTGCAATCAGTCCGGCCACTACGGCGCCAAATACTCCCCATGTAATCATTCCGGCGGCTGCCATTACAGCCAGTGCAACAAGTATCAGCGAAGAGCTTCCACCTGTTCCGAGGAGGAGTGCTCTCAGCAGGTTCTTCTGTGTGGCGCTCTCTTTTGAGCGTACCATATATACTCCGATAATTGAAAGTATGATTCCGACAGCTGAAATAATCATGGGTGCAAGAATAGCATTTATCTGCTCGCCGGAAGCCAGACCGGGAAGTGCTGCACCGAGAGCGGCTGTAGCAAGAATTGATCCTGCATAAGATTCGTAAAGATCGGCTCCCATACCGGCAACATCTCCCACGTTATCTCCTACATTATCAGCAATTGTTGCAGGGTTGCGTGGATCATCCTCAGGTATTCCGGCTTCGACTTTACCTACCAGATCTGCTCCCACGTCTGCAGCCTTGGTAAAGATACCGCCGCCGACACGTGCAAAGAGGGCCTGGGTTGAAGCACCCATTCCGAAAGTAAGCATTGTTGCGGTTATCTCGATCATTTTCTGATGATCGTTTGTGCCCGGAGAAACAAATGTAAGTCCCAGAAATCTCAGACCTGATTCCATATTCTCAGGAGTAAAGATTACATTGTTAAGAAGAAGAAACCACAGTGCGATGTCAAGAAGTCCGAAACCCACAACAACCAGTCCCATCACTGCGCCGCTCCGGAGGGCAACCTGCAGACCCTTATTGAGGGATGTGGATGCCGCCCAGGCCGTGCGTGCAGAAGCAAAAGTGGCTGTACGCATCCCGAGATATCCGCAGAGGCCCGAGAAAAAACCACCGGTAAGAAATGCCACCGGCACAAACGGGTTCTGAACTCCCATGTAAGCAAGAATGGCCAGCAGAACCACCAGAATAATGAACACCTTGGCAACAACCGTATACTGGCGCTTAAGATAAGCCATAGCGCCTTCCCTGACATACAGGGCTATCTCCTTCATCCTGTCTGTTCCTTCTTCCTTTACTATCATACTTCTGTAAAAGATCCAGGCAAAGAGCAATGCCAGAAGAGCAGAGACAGGTACAATCCAGAATAATGCTGTTAACATAATTTTTTAGCTTTAGTTAATCTGTTAAATATTTAATGCATATTTCAATTTCTGAAATTCCTGCAAAACTAATCAGATTTTCTTTTCAGCAAATTTTTTAATGGATTTTAACTGAAAAGGGCTTATAACTTTTAAACAATCACTTTCTGTCCTTCACGTATTTATCCATCCAGGTGAGTACCTCCCAGAGCTTATGAAGTATAGATTCCCTTGCGGCATAGCCATGGCTCTCAAAAGGAAGCATCACAAGACGTGTTACAGCGCCGAACCCTTTTAGGGCATTGTAGAATCTTTCACTCTGTATGGGGAAAGTCCCGCTGTTATTATCGGCTGTTCCATGGATCAGCATCAGCGGGTCCTTTACTTTATCGGCATGCATGAATGGTGACATTTTATTATATACCTCGGGCGCCTCCCAGTAGCTTCTTCTTTCATTCTGGAAGCCAAAGGGGGTAAGGGTACGGTTATAAGCCCCGCTTTCTGCTATTCCTGCTGCAAAGAGCCTTGTATGTGCAAGCAGGTTGGCCGTCATAAAGGCTCCGTAAGAGTGACCGCTCACTGCCACCCTGTTTCTGTCGGTGACACCCATTTCAACAGCCTTGTTAATTGCTGCTTCGGCATTGGCAACAAGCTGTTCAATGAAGGTATCATTCGGTTCCCTCCCTTCAACACCTACTATAGGAAAGGAGGCATCCATCAGTATTGCGTAGCCCTGAGTAACATATACAAGGGCTGATGCTGCACTTATCCTTGTGAACATATAGGGAGATCCGCTTACCTGTCCGGCAGCTGCAGGATCGTTAAACTCACGCGGGTAAGCCCACAGGAGTGTGGGAAGAGGTCCGTCTCTCTTTTTGTCATATCCTGCCGGCAGATACAGTGTAAATGAAAGATCTACACTGTCCTTTCTTTTGTATCTGATCAGTTCTTTATAAACTCCCGAAAGCTGAGGATAAGGATTCTGAAAATCCGTAACCTTTGTCAGTTTTCCGTTTTTAAGGTTTCTGATGAAATAGTTCGGAACCTCCTTTACCGACTGACGGTTTGTGAGAATAACTCCTTTATTGATGTCAAGTATTGCAATAACCGACTCATAATAAGGTGCCTGTGACCGGAAGATTCTTTCAGTTTTACCTGTCACGATATTATACCTGTCGATAAAGGGTCTGTCGCCCTCGGGAGAGGCTCCGGCCCCGGTGAGATAGAGAGTTCTCTCCCTGTCTCCGGTCAGAAGGACGTTTCTGCCCATGGCATTCCTCTCTGTCATGAAGGAACCTGGCGCATTATATCTGTCGTCGGTGTTATACTCAAAAATCTTTTTAATTGTCTTTTCAGGATCGGACGGGTCGAAGAGGCTTGTTACCCTCGTCCTTGTTCTTGAAAGGCCTTCATTCAGCACGGCCAGATTACCGGTACCCCAGGTAATACCGCTGAATCTCATGCGTGTTGAAAGGAATTTTACCGGGTCGCCTGAAAAAGGAGCACGGAGGAGATAGACCTGGTCGTGAAATTCCATCTCCTTTGAGTAGTCTCCGCCGTCGAGTGCTTCGGCCCAGTAAACTGTTGCCGGCTCATCGGCCCTCCAGTAGAAGCTTCTCGGCCCGGGGAGCACGGCATCATAGCCTCTTGGCCTGTTCTCAATAAGAGGACGGTCGATCAATGTTCTGATATGCTTTCCGGTTACCTCGCGGATTTCGGTGACGGTCGGGAAGGAAGAATAAGGCACAAGGTAAGAGAAGGGTCTTTTTATACTCGACGCCATTATATATTTACCGTCAGGCGACAGGGAGACATCTGTGATCATTCCCTTCACACCGGTCTCTTTTACGGAGGTTCCGTCCCATATCATTAAAGATGAGGCGGCAAGGTATTCGAAGAGCGTTTCATCATAAGGATCTTTCAGCAGGTCCTGGTATGTTGCAGCCTGTGCCTGACTGCCAAGGTTCTCCTGCACCACGGGGCCTTCAGGCACGTTGTTTTTTACCGGCATGGTTCCTCTTGCCGGGTCGGTGACAGCAAAGATGATGCCGCTTCCGGCGGGAAGCCATTCAGTTATATACCCGAACACCCCATTGAGGTTTTCTGCAACTTTCACTGCAGTCATTGAATTAATGTCGCAGACCCATAATTCAGCGGCAGATTCTGCCGTACGGGTAAATGCAATTTTCTTACCGTCGTCCGACCACACCGGTGATCCGAGCCTGGGGCTATCAGGTAGTCCTTTGATTGTCTTTTCACCCGACCCGTCAATACCCATAATCCTGAATGCGGTAAAATATGTGCTGCGGCTGGGACCGTTTATTAAAGGGTCTATCCTGAGACCCGCAAGCCTGAATTCCTCCCTTGCAAGGTCGCTGATCGAGGGGAGTCCCTCCCTTTCGGCTATAAGAATGGTCTTCTTATCGGGGCTGACATATACCGAAGGAGAAACCGGAGCGTCAACGATCCTGACAATTTCGTCAGGGGGGAGCATATACCTGATAGCATCCTGACTTCCGGCGCTAACACTGAAAATAAGGATAATCAGTAGCGAAAGAAAGGTTTTTCTGATCATATATACAGGGTTTAAGGGTTATTTTTCCCAAAAATAAGGATATCTTTAAACTATCTGTATTTTTAGCAGGGTTTAAATGACAGCTAAAGAAGCAGCAGGCTAATCTGCATTAAGGTCAGTCAGGCCTTCGGGAAGCTGCATTGTTAAAGCACGCTTTTCTGAATTGATTTCCGTAACGAAATCTTCGTGAAAAGGAACAAGTATAGATTTACCCTTGGGGGTTAATACTTCAAGAATAATACTCCCGTTATTGTCGGTAACCCCTGTTACATGGCCCTTCAGATTCTCTCCGGCAGCAGTAAACGTGTACCCTGCAAGATCATTTAAACTGAAAGTCTCTTCCTCCTGATTCTCACCGGCATAAATAGTCACCCTGCATCCGGTAAGTTTTCTGAGCCAAACGACATCTTTATAGTCAGCGAAAGTTACAAGAATGGTGTTATTTCCTCTGACTTCGGCAGATTCAGGGAAGAAAGGGACCGGTTTTCCGTCGATTTCAATAAAATAAACCTTAACAGATGATATAATATTCTCTGATACAGGTTTATCGGCAGCTATAACTGCCATTGAACCTGCAGGTTGAATTTTTACAATCTTTCCGGTTATTCTTTTTTCTCCCATTACCGGTTTCAGAAGATCGGCCCGGCAGAAAGTGACCGGCAAAAACTTTACCGGAGTCTATTCGGCCGTGGATGCGGCAGCCGGTTCAGAAGATTCAGAACCTTCCGGTTTCTGCTCCTCAGAGACCTCTTCTGCCTGTTCTTCCTTCTGAGCCTTTACAGCAGCCTCTGCATTTTTCTTGGCTATTTCGGCTGCTCTCTTTTCGTTGATCTTTCTTTCAGCTTCGATACGTTTCTTAACAGAATCATCAGCAGATTTCTCGATTCTGAGTTTCTTTGATTCGATCTTAGCTTCCTGCTGTTTCATCCATTCACCGAAACGCCTCTCGGCTTCAGCCTCATCAAACGCACCCTTTTTTACACCTTCGAGAAGATGTTTTTTAAGAAGAATTCCCCTGTAGGACAAGATAGCTCTACATGTTTCAGTAGGTTGTGCGCCTTTCTGCAGCCAATCCAGCGCCTTGTTGAAATCAATTTCAATAGTTGCCGGATCAGTTCGCGGGTTATACGACCCGATTTTTTCAATAAACCTGCCATCCCGTGGCGACCTGCTATCTGCTACCACTATGTGGTAATAGGCCAGCTTTTTGCGGCCTTTCCTAGCTAATCTGATTCTAACTGCCATTAAATTACGCTTAGTTTTTAACCTACTTTTTAAAATTGTGGGTGCAAAGATAAAAGAATTATATTAAAAATAAAGGGCATCACCCTTAATTGTGATGCCCTTTCAGAATATTCAGGCAATATCCTAGTAACCCGGATTCTGCTGTGTTTTGAGAGTCGGGTTAGCTTCGAGTTCCCTTGCAGGTATCGGGAAGACCAGTTTCGGGTCGTTCCATGCCCATGTACCGAAAGTCTGCTTAAGTCTTTTAATGTCGTGGATACGGTGCCCTTCAAAAGCAAGCTCGAGCCTCCTTTCAAGAAGAATATCATCAAGGGTTACTGACCCTGCAGCCGTCAGCCCGGCTCTGGTGTGGATAACATTATAATCGTCGAGCGGGTCAGCTCCGACCGGAGTACCTCCTACTCTTATATTACCTTCTGCCCTTATAAGGTACATTTCGGCAAGACGGAAGAGGTTGATGCATCCGTACTGGTTATTCCATTTTCCTGTTCTCATCGCACCGTTACCCAGGAAGAAAAGGTCTTTGCGCTTATCCCCTGCAGGATAGAGATCAAGATGGCCGTCGAGAATATCAATATCTCCGTCTCTTCCTCCGTACTCGGGTACTGAAAAGAATTCTGTCATCGAGCTGAATCTGTCCTGCGGAGTAATCTGGGTTGCAAAGATATCTTCGGCAGTATTATTGTCCTGGTTGAACACATCGGCATAGTTGGGGAGTATCTGATATTTGTTTGAAGCAATTACGGCACTGGCTGCCTTGCGTGCGTTGTCATAATCTCCCTTTTGCAGGTAGACTCGTGCCAGAAGTGCATTTGCAGCACCTTTGGAAGCATATACGCCATTACTTTCAGGAAGTTTTCCGACGGCGGTGGTAAGGTCTGTTATAACCTGGTTATAGACTTCAGTTACGGTATTTCTTCCGACATTGCTGTTTTCGTCAATACCCCTTGTGGGTGTAAGTACTATCGGAACACCCATCTGGTTATTGGTTGTTGACGGGTCGTAAGGCTGTGCGAAGAATCTTACAAGGTCGAAATACATCAGGGCCCTCAGGAAAAGAGCTTCTCCCTCCACTCTGTTGCGGTCAGCTTCTTTGACAACTTCGAGTGCACTCAGGATATTATTGCAGGTGTTAATCACCTCATAGCTGTCTCTCCACTGTGCATAGGGTTCCGAATTTGTGGCAAGCATCGTTTTGTTAAATATCTGACGCGGGTCGATATATGTTCCGACCCATTGTATTTCGCCGTTACCTCCAAGCAGTTCGGCGTTTCTCAGAATATTTCCGCCGTAAATGCCAGGATCGTCGAAAAGCGCATAAGCACCAATCAGCACACTTTTAACATTTGCGTCCGATGTAAGTGCAATATCCTCACTTACGCTCTGTGAGGGTTCAAGATCAAGTAAGCTGTCGCATGCCGTAAAGGCCAGGAATGCTGCAATTGCTGTTATGGAAATATATTTTTTCATAGAATTTCCTGATTAAATGTTATAAACCAATGTTGATACCAAACACGATTGATCTTGGCTGGGGAGCCGAGTAAAAGTCGCAGCCTGAATAAATGTTGTTGACAAGGAAGTCGGTTGACACTTCAGGATCCCAACCCTCGTATTTTGTAAAGGTAATGAGGTTCTGTGCCTGGAGATATACCCTAACCCTGCTGAGTTTGATCTTATTCACAAGTTTTGAAGGGAACTCATAACCAAGCACAAGATTTCTGAGCTTCAGATATGAACCCGGCGAGAGGTACCTGCTGTTGCGGCTCTGGTCGCCGTTATCCCATGCAAGTCTGGCTTCCGGAATATCAGTGACATCACCCGGCTGTTTCCAGCTTCTCAATTGCGATTTTAGCTGATTGTCATACCATACACCGTTTGCTCCCATCCACTGGTCGCCGATAAGATGTATTTTATTCCCGGCAACACCCTGGAAGGTAAATGAAAGCTCAACACCCTTATAGCTCAGGGTATTGGTTATTGCACCGGTATAATCGGGGGTGGGGTTTCCGAGAACAACAAAATTGGCATCCTCGAACACATTTGTGGTTTCTCCCGGATTAACAATGTTGCCGTCGGCATCCTGTTCGTTCACATACCATAGTGCATCACCGTTCTCTGTATCTACGCCTGCATATTCTGCTCCGTAGAAGACACCGATAGGCTGACCTACCTTTACAACGTTCATATACCTTGCGCTTCCGTTGTCGATTATATCCTGGCCTCCGAGGTTGAGAACCTTGTTTTTATTTATTGAGAAATTGATGTTTGTATTCCATGTCAAATTTCCAGTGAGGTTATTTGTGTTGAGCACAAATTCAAATCCTTTGTTCTCAACCGATCCGATGTTCTGCATCTGGGTCTGATAACCTGAAGTTGCGGGTACCGGAACCTGGAGAAGCAGATCGTTGGTTTTCTTATGGTAAACATCTATTTCACCTGAAATCCTGTTTCTGAAGAAACCGAAATCGATACCGGCATCAATCTGCCTTGTTGTCTCCCATCCCAGGTCAGGGTTTGGAATCTGGCTGGGCAGAAGACCCGACAGGCTGTTGTAGTTTCCTACACCATATAATCCAAGATGGCCGAAGTTTGAAATACCTGCATTACCTGTAAGTCCGTAACTAGTACGGAGTTTCAGGAAGCTTAGAAGCGGGTTGCCGGCGAGGAAATCTTCCTTCGATATTACCCAGCCCAGTGAGGCAGCAGGGAAAAATCCATACCTGTTATTCTTACCGAAACGTGAGGAGGCATCAACACGGCCCGCAAGGGTAACCAGGTATTTTGTTTTATAATCAAAGTTAACCCTTGAGAAATATGAAAGGAAACTGTATTGTGTAAGGGTTGATGATGCTCCGGTAATGAGACCGGCGCTTGCCAGGGTCTTAAGGGCATCCAGCGGGAACTGCTGTCCTTCGGCATAGAGAGTTTCAACTGTGGTATACTGAAATTCCGTACCAAGAACACCACTTACACTTATATCTCCGAAAGTGTTGATATAATCGAGGTAAGATTTGCCGTTGATATTCTGGTTCTGTCCGTAGTTGGCAAAGCCGTAACCTCCCACACCGGTACCCGATTCTGTCTTTTCGCCGTAGCGGGCATTCTCCTTGAGGTTATAGAGGTCGAAACCAAGTTCATTTCTCCATTTCATCCCGTTAAAAAGGCCTATTACCAGATAGGTGTTAACAAGCGATCTGTATTCGATAATATCCCTGGAGGCATATTCTACATCGAGAAGTCCGTTATAGTAAGTAGTAACGGGTGTATTATAGAGTTCACCGTTGAGATCGCGGGGCGGAGTAATAGGAGACATTGCAACCAGCTGCATCGGGGTTGAGAAAGCATTGTCGGCCGATACCTGGTCGATGGCTGTCCTGTTGAGAGCCAGTGAAAAACCCAGATCTACATTTTTGGAGGCCTTGTTATCTATATTCAGACGGGTGGAGAATTTTTCTATCCCGTTTGATACGAGTATACCGCCCTGGCTGTTATAGGAACCGCTGGCAAAGAATTTAAGTTTGTCGTTTCCTCCCTGAGCCGAGAGATCAGCCGAGTAAATGCGTCCTCTCTGGAATGCAAGATCCTGCCAGTCGGTGTCAACCTTTGAACCAAGGTATTTTGACGACGGATTATTGGGATCTTCAAGTATCTTTGCCCATCCCGAATATCTCTTCAGCCTTTGTTCCACATGCCACTGCCAGTATGTATTTGTACCGGGAGGATCACCGTAAACAAGATCTTCATAAGCATCGCCTCTTTTGGCTGCATCCCTGAAGTACGAAATGTATTCCTCAGCATTCATAAACTCCCTGCGGTGGGAAGGATCATTAAAACCTGACTGTACGGTAAAATTTATTTTTGTATCGCCGCTGTAACCTTTCTTTGTGGTTATTATCACCACACCGTTTGCACCTCTTGATCCGTATATTGCTGCTGATGCTGCATCTTTGAGAATCTCAACCGATTCAACATCGTTAAAATTTATTGATGTAAGGGGGTTGATGGATGCACCTGAGAGGTTTGAAGCCTCGGTAGTAATGGGAATTCCGTCAACAACAAACAATGGCTGGTTGGTGGCGGTAATTGAAGAACTTCCCCTTATCCTCATACGTGTCGCACCTGTCGACTTTCCGTTAACTGCCTCGATGAAAACACCTGCACTTTTACCCTGAAGGGCCAGTTCAACCGTAGGCACCGGCACATTCATAAGCTTTTCTCCTTCAACCTTTGCAATACTGCTGGTTACTTTCGACTTAATCTGTGTTCCGTAACCAACCACAATGATTTCATCCAGTCCAAGCTCCTCCATCTCAAGTGTTACATTTATTACATTGGACGTCCCGACAATTACTTCCCGGGTTTTCATACCTACGTAGCGGAATTCAAGAATATCGCCCTCCCTGGCAACAATCTGATATTTCCCGTCCACATCGGTAGCTGTTCCTGTTGCTGTACCCTTAATCTGTACAGTTGCTCCTATAACCGGCTGATTATCTTCAGCACCGGTTACGATACCGGTTATTGTTTTCTGCTGGGCCGCAACAGATATGAGCATCCCGGAGAAAACAAAAAATGCCAATAGAATTCTTTTCATAAAATTTAATTTGGATTAAAATTTACTTTTTTTCCCGAACAATCTGATCATTATATGTATAAGAATTTAAGAGGCGGTAAATATATAAATTAAATATTCTATTGCAGAACTATCCTGACAAATTTTCTTTTTTTGGTTAATTTTACATGGTTTGATATTAAATAATTCCTCATGCCGCCATTCACTCATTTACACGTACATACGCAATATTCAATACTCGACGGCGCTGCTTCGGTCAACGGGCTCATTGAAAAGGCAAAGATTCTTGGCATGGATGCCCTGGCTATTACCGACCACGGTAATATGTTTGGCGCCAAGGAGTTTCACAGCCACGCCTCAAAAAAAGGCATCAAACCCATTATCGGGTGCGAAATATACGTGGCAAGAGGATCAATGGAAGACAAAACAGGTAAGGAGGACCGCAGCGGAGATCATCTGATTCTGCTTGCAAAGAACCTCAGGGGCTATCATAACCTTGTCAAACTTATTTCCCTGGCGTGGACAAAAGGATTCTATTACAAACCGAGGGTTGACAAGGCAGCACTGATGAAATACAGGGAAGGCATTATAGCCAGCTCGGCATGCATAGCCGGTGAAATACAAACCGAAATTCTTAACGGCAATATCGCAGCGGCTGAAGAGGCACTGAAGAGCTACACCGATATTTTCGGAAATGACTTTTACCTTGAAATACAGAGGCATGAGACCTACGATCCTGATGCCGATCAGAGTACCTTCCCTCTGCAACAGAAAGTAATTGAAGCTTTCAGGACACTTTCCAAAAAGACAGGGGTTAAAATAATTGCCACAAACGATGTTCATTTTGTAAACCGGGAAGATGCAGATGCCCACGACAGACTTATATGTATAAACACGGCAAAAGATCTTGACGACCCTGCCAGATTAAGGTATACCAAACAGGAATACCTTAAGAGCGAAGAGGAGATGCGTGCGATATTCAGCGACATTCCGGATGCTGTTGAAAATGTCACCGCTCTTGTTGCAGGTATTGAGAAATATAAGCTCGACCACGACCCTGTAATGCCTGAGTTTAAGATACCTCCGGAATATAAGTCGGATGATGATTACCTCAGATACCTTACTTATAAAGGTGCCGCCGAGAGATGGGGAACGCTGACACCGGAACAAAGGGAAAGAATAGATTTTGAACTCGATACGATATCCCGGATGGGATTCCCGTCATACTTCCTGATAGTACAGGATTTTCTCAGGGCTGCACGTGATATGGGAGTCTCGGTAGGCCCCGGGAGAGGTTCCGCCGCAGGCTCAGCAGTAGCTTACTGCCTCAGAATCACCGACATCGATCCGATAAAATACGGACTGCTCTTCGAAAGATTCCTGAACCCCGACAGAATATCACTGCCCGATATTGACATCGACTTTGACGAAGACGGGCGCGATGCAGTCCTTCATTATGTGGTGGACAAATACGGCCACGACAAGGTAGCACATATTATTACCTTCGGGACCATGGGGGCAAAGATGGCAATACGCGATGTGGCCAGGGTACAGAAACTGCCGCTCCAGGAAGCCGACAGGCTGGCAAAAATGATACCCGAAAAACCAGGCGTCACACTCAGTGAGGCCTACACAGAAGTACCTGAACTGGCTAAGGAAAAAGAATCCTCCAACCCCCTTGTGGCACAAACACTTGCCTTTGCTGAAGCCCTCGAAGGATCCATAAGACAGACCGGTGTTCATGCATGCGGGGTGATTATAAGCAAGGAACCCCTCGACAATTATATTCCGCTTAGCACTGCTAAAGATACCGACCTCTATGTCACGCAGTACGAAGGCAACCACGTGGAGTCAATAGGACTGCTCAAGATGGATTTCCTCGGGCTGAAGACACTTTCGATCATCAGAGATGCCGTGGCAAACATCAAAAAAAGACACGGTATCACAATCGATACCGATAATCTGCCTCTCGACGATGAGAAAACATTTGAACTTTTCAGCAACGGCGACACTACAGGCATCTTCCAGTTCGAATCGGTGGGAATGAAAAAATATCTTAAAGAACTGAAGCCCAACCGTTTCGAGGATCTTATTGCAATGAATGCCCTCTTCCGCCCCGGTCCCATGGAATATATACCCCAGTATATAAGAAGAAAACACGGGAAAGAAAAAATTGAATACCCTCTTCCTGAGATGGAAAAATATCTTTCCGACACCTACGGTATTACCGTTTACCAGGAACAGGTAATGCTTCTGTCGCAGGAGCTCGCAGGGTTCTCAAAAGGCGAAGCCGACTCTCTCAGGAAGGCTATGGGGAAAAAGAAAAAGTCGCTGATGGATGAAATGCAGGCCCGCTTCCTTGAAGGCTGTATAAAAAAAGGATACAGCGAAACAATAATAAACAAGATATGGAGCGACTGGGAACATTTTGCGCAATATGCCTTTAACAAATCACATTCAACCTGCTATGCACTTGTCGCCTTCCAGACAGGATATCTGAAAGCCCATTACCCGGCCGAATATATGGCTGCCGTTCTTAGTCGTAATATAAACGACATCAAGAAGATAACTCAGTTCATGGACGAAACACGGAGAATGGGAATTGAGGTACTCGGACCCGATGTGAACGAAAGTGAGGTAAAATTTACGGTTAATAAAGCAGGCAACATAAGGTTCGGACTCGGCGCAATAAAAGGTGTGGGTGAAAATGCAGTTATGCAGCTTATTGAAGAGAGGGAACAGAACGGTACCTTCACTGACATCTACGACCTTGTGAGCCGGGTCAACCTTAATGCCCTCAACAAGAAGAACCTCGAGGCAATGGCGCTGGCCGGCGCATTCGATTGTTTCACGGATATAAGACGGGAACAATATTTTGCAACCGATCAGAAAGGGTCAACCTTTATTGAAACACTCATTCGCTACGGAAACAATGTGAAAACCGTGCGAAGCTCCAGCAGAAATACCCTGTTCGGTGATGAGAACGGGTTCAGTATGAAAAAACCGGAGCCACCGGAAGCACCTGAATGGCCTAAACTCGAGAAACTTAACAGGGAGAAAGAAGTAATCGGAATTTACCTCTCCTCACACCCGCTGGATGATTTCCGTCTTGAAATTGAAACGTTTACAACAGCCTCCCTGTCAGAACTCAAAGAATTGTCAGATTTCCTCGACCGCGATGTCACAGTTGCCGGAATGGTTACAGACACCCGTAGCGGAACAGGCAAAAACGGCAAACCTTTCAATACTTTTACTCTTCAGGATTACACCGATTCATTCAGGTTTGCAGTCTTCGACAAGGACTCCGTGGAATTCGGCAAGTACCTTATTAACGGTTATTTCCTGCTGGTGAAAGGCAGGGTACAGAAAAGGAGAATAAACGAAAATGAACTTGAGTTTAAGATTAAATCCATAAACCTGCTCTCGAGTGTAAAAGATGAACTGATTAAAAATGTCACAATAAAAGTAAGGGCTGCCGATATTAACATGGAGCTCATAAACCAGATCAAACAATATATCAAAAACAATCCGGGCGACACAGAACTGAGGTTTCTGGTATATGATCCTGAAAACAGGATATCATTACCACTCTTTTCAAGAAGCATTAAAGTCAGACTTAATAATGATCTTACTGCATTTCTCGAAGATCATCCGGCACTGGATTATAAAGTTAATTGATTATTTTTGTCTGTCATATTTTGTAAACTGTAAACTAAAATACTATGGCACTGGAAGTTAATGATGCAAATTTTGATGAAGTGGTTCTCAAATCCGATAAGCTTGTCCTGGTTGATTTCTGGGCTGAATGGTGCGGACCATGCAGAATGATAGCGCCCATAATGGATGAAATATCAAAGGAATATGAAGGAAAGGTACTGGTTGTCAAATGCAATGTTGACAACAGTCCTCTTACGCCTGGCAGATACGGTGTCAGGAATATCCCCACGGTCCTGTTCATAAAAAACGGGCAGGTAGCAGACAAGCAGGTAGGGGCTGTTCCGAAGAGTGTTTTCATCAGTAAGATTACGCCGCTTCTTTAGGAAGGGTGCCATTTCTGACAATAAATCATATTCCCCTGACTGCAGGATGAGAGTCTGTGTATTCGCTGCTTCGAGCAGCAGAATAGATACCGCATACATGGAGGCTGCCTCCAGCCTCGGGCATCTGCTGGCCACAGCTGATATGGATGTTATTTACGGTGGCGGAGGTATAGGACTGATGGGAAAACTGGCTGATGCCGTAATCAATTCAAAAGGAAAAATAACAGGGGTGATACCTGAGTTTATGCATCAGGAGGGATGGGGTCATGAAGGATTAACAGAAATGATAATCACTTCCGATATGGGTGAAAGAAAAAAGAGGATGATCGGTGATTCGGATGCTATTGTTGCTCTGCCCGGGGGAGTGGGAACGCTGGAGGAGCTCACTGAGGCCATCACACTTAAACAGCTCGGATTATTCAGGGGACCTGTGGTGATCCTTAATACACTCGGCTTCTATTCAAACCTGCTCCTTTTCCTCGAAGATATGATTAAAGGCAATTTTCTGCGCAGGGAGCACGGCAATATCTGGAGTGTCGTAAATACTCCCCGTGAAGTTATAGATGCCATCAGGAGCTACAGTGGATGGCTCGATGACCCCCGTAAATACGCCAAAATCTACTAAGGCAATAATCTCATACCGATAAACAGTATATCATCCACCTGGGGCAGATCTCCTTTCCAGTCCATTATCTCCTTCTCGAGAATCTGTTTCTGTTCATTGACCGGCAGATTATATATCTCTGAGATTATTCTCTTGATATTCCCCACTTTGTATTTTTTGCCTTCAGGTGTACCGAACTGATCGGCATAGCCATCGGAGCACATGTATATCATGTCTCCGGGCTGAATCGGCACCTCAACATTTGTGAAACTCTTTTTCTGCTCGAGTGTTGCCATACCGATCGGGAACCGGTCGGCTTTGAACACCATCACTTCCCCGTTCCTTACCAGGTAGAGGGGGTTATAGGCTCCTGCAAATTCGAGTGTGAATTTCCTGCGGTTAAAAGCTATCAGCGAAAGGTCCATGCCGTCCTGTATACCCTTCTCCTGGCTCTGTATTATAGATCTGATAACCTCAATATTAAGCTGGTCGAGAATGGCCGACGGCCGTATCAGGCCGTATTCCCTCACCACTTTATTAAGGGAATTATGTCCTATAATCGACATAAAGGCTCCCGGCACACCATGTCCGGTACAGTCGACTGCCGCAAGCAGTTTAACGTCTCCGTTGTCGTACATCCAGTAAAAGTCGCCGCTTACTATATCCTTGGGGAGGAATAATACAAATGTCTCTTCAAAGGTGTCGTCACGCGGAAGCATAGCTCTCTGGATACGTTCCGCATAACGGATACTTGCTGTAATATCGCGGTTCTTCTCCTCAATGATTAAATTCTTCTGCACCAGTTCAGCCGTCCGTTCGGCAACCTTTGCCTCAAGTATTCTTTTTTCCTTAATAAGATTTCTCTCCCTTACCTTAATATATATAACAACGCCTGTTATGATAAGCAGTGACATTGTTATGATAAACCACGGGGACAGGTAGAAAGGCGGTTTTATTATAAAAGGGTATTCTTCTGCCTTTTCGCTCCATATACCGTTACTGTTAATGGCTTTGACCATCAGTGTATAATGGCCGGGCGAGAGGCCCGACCAGAAAGCTATTGTCTGATCGGTAACAGGACGCCAGTCGGGATCGGCTCCTTTGAGCATTACCCTGTACCTGACCGACCTGGGATCAGTGAGGCTGATGCTGTAGTAGTGAAAATTAATTGATTTCTCGCGGTAGCTTAGTTTCATTCCTGCCTTCATTTGCCGGGCCTGGTTATTTACTTCCATACCGGTAATAAAGACTCTGGGAGCTTCAGACACGGATGGCATTTTTGAAGGGTCGAGCATAGTTGCCCCGTTGGCGGTTCCGAACCACAGTTTGCCGTCAGGTTCCCTGAGAACGGCATTCTGCAGCGCTTCAATGCCCGTGAAACCGCTGTATTTGGTATAAGAGGAAATGATTCCCGTTTCAATGTCATACCTGTTAAGTCCCAGGTTAGTACCTATATAAAGATATCTGCTGCCATCCGACACCACAGACTTTATATTTCCGGAAAGGAGTCCCTCTTTTTCGGTGAGAGTAAAAGTCACAGAATCATTTTTGAGAGCCAGCAATCCGCTTACGGTGCCTATCCAGATTGTGCCGTCGGGTGATTCCCCCAACGATTGAGGCACCATGCCCTCCCCTATATTTACAATTGTGAACTGGTCAGAACCAGGCATAAGTTTTGACAATCCGCTTCTCATCTCCGAACCGGCCCATACAATACCTTTACTGTCGCAAAGGACTGATTTTATCATGTTTCCGGCCAGGCCTTTTCCCTGGGTATAAACATTTCCCTCATTTACAGAAGGATCCCAGACCGCCAGGCCGTCATTGGTTCCGATCCATAATCTTTTTCTTTGATCGGAAGAGAGGGCAGTCACAACCCTGTCGACAGGGAGCATTGCATTAATTTCCGGATCGACATTGAATTTTCCGGTTTTTGATTCATATCTGTAGATTCCGTAACCCTTTGTTCCGATCCACATTATGCCGTTATCACCGGGAACAATGAATCTTATACTGTTCCCGATCAGCCGGGTTGACTCATTGTAAATCACTACTTTGTTTTTGTCTTTTCCTGCAGGATCATATACAGAAATGCCGTTGTTTGTTCCGAACCAGTACCTTCCTGCATTATCGCGCGAGATAGCCCATACATTTTTGTCAGGGAGTATATCATCAGTATTATATGATATAAAGTGATCTCCTTTAAAAATACTAAGGCCGTTGTAATAGTCCGAGATCAGGATATTCTTCTCCCTGTCCTCAAAGATGTTAAGAATGCTTAATGAATTAAGTCCGTTGCTGCGGTTATATATCTTAAGTTTTCCTTCGCTGTAAACGGTGATTCCTCCCCCGAATGTTCCGATCCACACGTTTCCCCGGTAATCTTCGGCGAAGCAGGAAACGAACATTCTGGAAAGGCCGTTGAGGATATCATAAATTTTCATTTGCCCGGTAACGGCATCCTGCATATAGAGGCCGCCGTTATGAAGTCCGTACCAGTAGTTGCCTTTGGTATCCTGAAACATTGACACCACGTTGAAATAGGTCGTCAGCCCCGGAGGGGAATAGGTTTCGAAAACATCCTTTTCGGGGTTGTATTTTTTTATGAATGCGTCAGTAATGCAGAAGAGATTATTATTTCTGTCGATATAGAGGCTGAATATCTGGTCGCTCAGTCCTTCCTTACCTGCATAATGTTTACCTTTGAGGACGTTTGTTCCCGGTTCGGGCAGTTCAGTACGGAAAGCTCCGTTTGAAGAGGTTGTGATCCAGAAATCCTTTCCGAGTTGGTTAATGCCTGTTATATCGCCTGAAATTGTAATTGTGTCGATACGGGCTCTTGAGAATTTTATTCCGTCGTACCAGCTCAGCCCCCCGTTAAGATGACCGAACCAGATACGTCCGGTTGTATCCTGGAAGAGTGTTTTAACCCCTCCTGCCGAGAGTCCGTTCAGGCTTCCGAAATTCACGAATCTGTTTCCGTCGAACCTTGCAGCGCCGCTCTCAGTACCCAGCCAGATAAAATCGTGCCTGTCCTGAATTACCATATAGACTTTACTGGAACCCAGCCCCTCTTCCACTCCGAATTTTTCGAAAAAGAGTGCCTGAGGTCTGACTGTAATGCACAGTAATGATAAAAAAAGGAACACCAGTGATTTCCTGGTGATCCTTTCACTGAAAGGAATAGAAATTATTTTCATTTACAATTATTTGGCTATGAAGAAGAATGTACCGTCCTCATCGCGCAGTCCGGTGATTTTTCCGAATTTTGGTTTCTGCTGGTTGTTGCCCGACACAGCCTTGGTTACGTTCAGAACAACTTCCTCGATTGGCAGGCATGATTTGGGATTGTTTGCAAGGGTGTTTGCAAAAGTCCTTGTAAACTGGGAGTCGTCGACGGCCAGTTCATAACCTGCCGATGAAAATACCTGTGCCGATTTCATCTGGGTGGCTGCATAATCATCACAGCTTCTCTGTTTCAGTTCAGAGCGCATTGCCTGGTAAAAGCTGGGCCCAGATTCGCAGGCATCTGTAACCACCAGGGTGTGTGTAAGGTAGTTGATATAGGTTTCCATTGATGCCCTGAGGGTGTTAAGATTGAAATAAGTGAATTCATCATCCCTTTTTGCGTCAACAGGAATCCAGTAGCCGACGTCATTTATAAACTTGCCATGGCCTGCATACCATATCAGGAGTGACTTGACCTGGTTGCTCTTTATCAGATCCCTCAGTTCGATGGAGAAGAATTTTTCCATTTCTGCCTTGGTAAGGTCTTTCTTGTGGACTATCTGATGTATCTGGTAATTTGCAAGAGCTCTTGTCATAAGGTTAATATCCTTAACCGGTCCGTCGAGAGGGGCGAATGATGTATATTTAGAGTTTTCGATAAAGACCACCCATGTTTTACCCATCGGGTTTGAAGCGGAGAGCAGGGCACCCTCCCTGTTCAGTCTGAATTCGGTTTCCTGAACATTGCCGTAGATATCTTCGGCAACCACAGTAATTTTGTTCTTGTTCATTATATCAACAGTGGCTGTAAATGTGGGGTTGAGTTCATTTACAGCATAGCCTGCCGTAACACCTTCGATAAAGATAGATTTTATCCTGCTTTCATCCGAGATTTTCCCCTCAATGGCAAGCCGCGGTGAATTGTTGTCAAGATAAATCTGTCCGTCGTCGGAGGTATATGGTGCAACCAGTGTAACTTTCGGAGGATTGATCTCAGTTCTCACCAGGTTCAGTTCGAGTGTCTTCTGGTTGTTATATTCATCCTTAACCGAAACCGTTATCTTGTTTATATCACGAATATCGACGGTTGCTATGAATTCACTCAGATCGTTTTTCTTCTCGCCTACCAGCACTTTCTGTCCGTTTATGGTCATTTCATCAATCCTGCTTTTCTCCCTTATATTTCCTGAAATGGTAATACTGGAAGCATTACCTCTTATTTCCATTCTGCCATCGGCACTTACAAGGGGTGATACGATATTGACTTCCGGGGCAGTGCTCTCCCGGTTCAGTTCATAAAGCTGGTCCTGTGCTTCCTTAAGCATCTTTCTTGCACGGGCATCGAATTCTGAAAGAACGGTTATCTTGTTATAGTCTTCAATTGCCTTCTCAAAGTTCATCATATCCTTATATGACTTTGCCCTGGCAAAGTATCCGTCGGGATCATCCGGTTTAAGGGTTATATACTTTGAAAAATCAGCAATTGCGTTAAGGTGCTGGTTGAATTCCTGGTAATAAGTACCTCTGATCATGTAATATTCGGGATTTTCAGGATCGATAAGTATTGTTTTTGAGACATCATTGATTGCATTCGGGTAATCGAGATTGGTTTTATAAATCCTGCTCCTGACGATATATGCGTATGCATTCCTCGGGTCTGCCGTAAGAACATTGTTAATCTGTTCCAGGGCCTCTTTCTGTTTATTGTTTCTGACGAAAAGGTCAGCCAGTTCAAGCCGGGCGTCGGAAAATTTTTTATCTTTTGCGATAGCTTTTTCAAATTCTTTCTGTGCAAGGGGATAATTATTAAGCTTCACATATACTTTGCCTCTGTAGAAGAGGTTTTGTGCCGTCTCCTTGATAATCAGTGCCGTATCGGAGGCCCTTAAAGCCTGGTCATATAGTCCGAGTCCGAGCAGGGAGATTACTTTTTCGGGATACAGCTCCTTGTTCAGCTTTTCAATGGTTTTTGCCCTGTTAAGGCTGTTGAGTGCATCCTGATAGCTGCCCAGTTTGTTGCAGACGCGTCCGAGGCTTATAAGGGAAGGCACATCCTTCGCTTTGAAAACAAGTGCCTTTTCAAGATCGGCCCTGGCTTCATTCAGTTTGCCTGCCAGTTCGTAGGCATTGCCTCTCAGGTAGTAATAATAGGCATTTGTAGGTTCTGCTGTTATGGCATTTGTGAACTGAACAACAGCATCATCATATTTCTTACTGGTGATAAACTGGTTTCCTGCTTTTACAAACTTTTTCCCGCTCTGACCTGATACAATTGAAAAAGTAAACAGTGAAAGCAAAACTGAAATAAAAAACAACCTGCTTTTCATAGCTTAATACTCTTTTTATTTATATTTAAACAAATTCAAAATTAATCTTTTCAGGGTTAATCTGCAAACCGGTTCCTGTGTTGTTCATGACCAGTTTCAAGGTAACCTGTTCAAAGCTGAATTCATCAGCTCTCACTCCGTCAATCCGGGGAGCCTTTTTCCCGCTTCCGAAGATCCGGCTTCCCGTAAATATTCTTGCCTCATCCCAAAGTCCTGCCTTTATAAACATTTCATGCACCAGTGCACCTCCCTCTATCAACAATGAGCTGATTCCCTTAGCATAAAGGACTTCGCAGATTTTCTGTGCCGGCATATCCCCCTCTTTTAAAACTATATACTCACAGTCTTTACGGGGATTTTTTTTATTATTAAACGTGAAAATAAGGTTTTTTGTTTCGTTTTCTTCAGAAAGATCACCAACTTCACCCGACCGGCTGAGAATAACCCTCAGCGGGCTATTTCCGCTCCAGTATCTGACATTTAGTTTCGGCCTGTCGCGGCGTATTGTTTCACCGCCGGCAAGTATAGCCTCTTCCTGTGATCTCCATATATGGACAAGCACTCTCTCTGCTTTCCCTGTGATCCAGTATGGTTCGGGTGTGGAATTCTGCGGCCGGACGATGTCGATGAAACCGTCAGCACTCTGAGCCCACTTAAGGGTTATGTAGGGTCTTTTTTTTTCATGGAATGAAAAGAACCGCCTGTTTACTCTCCTGCATTCGCTTTCAAGAACACCGCAAACAACCTTTATGCCTGCCCTTTTCAGTTGTTCTATACCCTTCCCGTTAACCTTTTCACTCGTATCCCTCGTACCGGTTACCACAAATGGTATTCCCGAAGAGATAATAAGATCGGTACAGGGAGGTGTCTTGCCGAAATGTGAACAGGGCTCAAGGGAGACGAAGAGAATACTATCTTTAAGAAGATGCTTTTCTTTTACCGAACTGATTGCATTGACTTCGGCATGAGGGCTTCCGGCAGCACGGTGGTAACCTTCACCGATAATCATGTTATTATGAACAACAACAGCCCCGACCATAGGGTTTGGATATGTCATCCCTTCTGCCTTTACTGCCAGATCGAGGCACCTCCTCATATATATACTGTAATCTTCTTCCCGCATCAATGCGAAATTAGTAAATTTGGAATATGAATAATCATCCTCCGTCTTTTACCGGTATAAGGGATCTTTTCCGCAGAAAGCTGAGTCATCTTTACACTGTAAAAGAGGCTGATTCCATTGCAAGCCTCGTAATAATGACCATTCTTAAAACTGAAAGGTTGCAGGAAATGATGAATCCATCAATGGTAGTGCCTGCTTCGAAAGCAAAAAAAATATCAGAAATCTGCGAAGAACTCTCTGCAGGCAAACCGGTTCAGTACATCCTCGGGGAGACAGAATTTTTCGGCTGCAGGCTGAAACTAAACATGAATTCACTTATCCCCCGGCAGGAAACAGAAGAACTGGTCGACATGGTAATAAAGGAAAACCGGGGATATAAAGGGATGCTGCTTGATATAGGTACAGGGCCGGGTACAATAGCGATCCCTTTGGCCCTGAACCTTCCGGAATGTACCGTGCACGCACTCGATTATTCGGACAGAATAATCAGTATTGCACGTAAAAATGCCATCCTTAATAATGCGGAGATTGTTTTTTTCAGGGCCGATATTCTTGATCCTTCATGGAAGCCTGCTTCAAAATACGGTATTGTGGTTAGCAACCCCCCCTACGTGCCTGAGAATGAAAAATACAGGATGCACATAAATGTTCTTAATTATGAACCGCCGAAGGCCCTCTTTGTACCTGACGATGATCCTCTGCTGTTTTACAGGGCCATCGCTGACCGCGACGGGTATCTTCTTTTACCGGGAGCAAAATTATATTTCGAGATACATGAAAAAGCTGGACAGTCCTTAAGGGATCTGCTTACTAAAAAAGGATTCATGAATATCAGAATTATTAGAGATTTAAACGGCAGGGACAGAATATTAACTTGCACATACAATGGCAGATAAGAAAGAAACTGAAAAATTTCTACGCAGGGCAATGGCAATATGCGCCGGAAGCGAGAAATGTATTAGCGAAATAGAATCAAAACTTCTTCAATGGGGTCTGGATCAAAGTGACCGGATAAAAATAATTGAAAGGCTGGTAAAGGAGAAGTTCATTGATGAAGAGAGGTTTGCTGTCGCATACGTGCAGGATAAATTCAGGCATAACAAATGGGGCAGGATTAAAATATCTTCCATGTTAAGGTCGAAAGGATTGCAGGAAGATGTTATCAGAAAGGGACTTGATGCACTCGATGAAGATTTCTACACCGAAACCCTGAAAAAGCTTGTAGCATCCCGGAAGAGACAGGTAAAGGCAAAGAGTAATTTCGAGCTGCGCGGAAAACTGATCAGGTTTGCTGTCTCAAGAGGTTTTGAAACAGATCTGGTTTACGATGCAGTTAATGAACTACCGGAAGATGATCCCTGTTTACCCGATGAGCCATAGAAAAAACTGATTAAAGGCCAGAAGGAAGATAATAACCGATCCTGCAATGTCATAAATAATCAGATTTCTGCGGATAACTGCCGGCCGGACATAAAGAAGAGAGAAATATATTCTCATGGCCAGCTGGGCAGCAAAAAAGAGGAACACCCTTAAACCGTAAATATTATATTGTTGCGCTTCGGCAATCCTTCCCCGAACGATAAGTGAGAAACTGTGTGACAGACCACATGATACACAAGGTTCACCTGTAATTTTTTCATGCACACATACCACAGGATAGTTGTCTTTTTCAGGAGAAAAAATGAATGAATAAATAAAAACCAGGAAGATTACTGTTGCCAGAACTGTGTTGACAATTATATACGGTTCCCTCAGCGATGGCTTTATTTTACCGGTGAGATTCATTTAGCAGGAAGGGTATCTGCTTTCTGGGCTTTATCCTGCTCCAGGTCTTCCAGTTTTTTCAGCTTATCATCATCACCTGTTTTTGAGGCCTTTATCTCAACAACTTCACCGTTACTTTCGACCCTTATATTGATGTTCGAATTTTCAAGGTCTTTGATCACATCACGTTTTATGTCTTTGATAACGTCCCGCATTTCAACAGGAAACTTATCTGCATGTTTCGCCAGTTTTCCTCCCACGAAGATCTGGGAGAATGATAACAGAAAAGCTATTATGCCTATGATCAGCCCTGCAATGTTGAGCCCCCGCGGCGAGCTGTCGCGTGTTGCCTGCGAGAGTCCTATTGCTGCCATAATAATTGCCATTAATGCCGGAACTACTGCCACTATACCAATACAAGGTATTGATGCAAGGATAAAGGAAATTATTCCTGTAATGAGTGCTGCTATGCCCAGAGCCTGTCCCGAATTGTTTTTAACTTCTTCCATAGATCTTCATTTTTCATTGTTTTCTTTCCAGAATATCAAGCATATCCTGTTCTAAAGACGTCACAGGGTTCTCAATGATGCGTCCGGCCTCAACATTTTTCACATAAAAAATAAATGTCGGGACTCTCTCAATGTTAATTTCCTCATATCCTGCGACGGGAGAGAATTTACTATTATCAACCCCGAGGAATTCAATTTTTTCAACGGGGAAATTGATGGCTGTCATTATACGCATAAAACGGGGTATCTCCCTGCGGCTGTCGGGGCACCATGAACCCATCACAACCTTTATGGTAATATCATCCCTGTTGATTGCAAGAAGCCGTGCAATAACCTCATCATCAAATTTATAACTGTCGTAGCCCTGGTAATACCATTCAGAATGCGGTTTTTGTGTAAATCTGTCGGGTCTGAAATAACCAAGTATCCAGGTTTCGGATGATGAAAAATTAACTTTTTCCTGTTTCCCGGCTGATTCAGCAGGCTGAGATACAGCATTTGCGTAACAGAGAAAAAGCAAACCCAGAATGGCCGGGTATTTTACTGACATCTTCTGATTGTTTATTCTTCTCAAAATAAATAAATTTTTTTCACAACCTTTATCTGGTCCGGCTTTCAGGGTTAACCGGAGGTCTTTTCATCCAGCTTTTTTCAGCAGAATTTCGAGTATCTGTACTGCGGCTTTTGCCACAGAAGTGCCGGGTCCGAAAATTGCAGCAACTCCTGCATCGTAAAGGAATTTATAGTCTCCCGGCGGTATTACGCCTCCGGCGACAACCATAATATCATCACGTCCGTATTTTGCCAGTTCCTTAATTACTTCAGGCACAAGGGTTTTATGCCCTGCCGCAAGGCTTGATATTCCAAGCACATGGACATCGTTTTCCACTGCCTGCCTGGCTGTTTCGGCCGGTGTCTGGAAGAGTGGTCCGATGTCGACATCGAACCCGATGTCGGCATAACCTGTAGCAACAACTTTTGCCCCACGGTCGTGGCCATCCTGTCCCATTTTGGCTATCATTATACGGGGCTGACGGCCTTCAATCCGCGAGAACTTTGCAACCAGTTCCCTTGCGATGTTAAAATCCTCATCCTTTTTATACTCCGACGAATATACTCCTGAAACTGAACGTATCACAGCTTTATACCTCCCTGTAACTTTTTCAATGGCATATGAAATTTCACCTAGTGTGGCACGGGCTGCGGCAGCGTTGACAGCCAGCTCGAGGAGGTTTCCTCTTCCTGTCCTGGCACATTCCGTCAGTTTGCCGAGGGCTTCAGCGCATGCTTTCCCGTCTCTTTGCGACCGCAGCAGGGCAAGCCTTCTTATCTGGGCCTCCCTTACCGCAGTATTGTCAACCTCAAGTGTCATAAGAGGTTCTTCCTTATCAAGCCTGAATTTATTTGTCCCGACAATTGTCTGGATACCTGAATCTATTCTTGCCTGTGTCCGTGCTGCAGCCTCCTCTATTCTCATCTTGGGGAGACCCGATTCGATAGCCTTTGCCATACCTCCGAGACTCTCCACTTCCATAATATGACTCCATGCCTTTTCACCAATCTTCCGGGTAAGCCACTCAACATACCATGATCCGGCCCATGGGTCTATATGTCTGCATATATTTGTTTCTTCCTGAATATAGATCTGGGTATTTCTTGCGATCCTGGCGGTGAAATCGGTAGGAAGTGCCAGTGCTTCATCAAGGGCATTGGTATGGAGGCTCTGGGTATGTCCGAAGGCGGCAGCCATGGCTTCAATGCATGTTCTTCCCACGTTATTGAACGGATCCTGCTCCGTGAGGCTCCATCCTGAGGTCTGGCAATGTGCTCTCAGGGCCATGGATTTAGGGTTTACAGGATTAAATCCTTTCACAATTTTTGCCCACAGCATTCTGGCTGCTCTCATTTTTGCGATCTCCATAAAATGGTTCATACCGACAGCCCAGAAGAAAGAGAGTCGTGGTGCAAATTCATCAATATCAAGTCCGGCCGCTATGCCTGTCCTGAGATATTCCAGTCCGTCGGCAAGGGTATAGCCAAGTTCCAGGTCGCATGTGGCACCGGCCTCCTGCATATGGTATCCCGAAATACTTATGGAATTGAATTTCGGCATCTTTTCGGCGGTATACCTGAATATATCGGCAATTATTCTCATTGAGAATTCGGGCGGATAGATATAGGTGTTACGCACCATAAATTCCTTGAGTATATCATTCTGGATGGTTCCTGAAAGTTCCTCAAGTCTGGCGCCCTGCTCAAGTGCCGTAACAATGTAGAATGCCATTACGGGAAGCACTGCCCCGTTCATGGTCATAGAAACTGAGATTGAATTGAGGGGTATCTTGTCGAAAAGGATTTTCATATCGAGGACCGAGTCTACAGCCACCCCTGCTTTACCCACATCCCCTATCACCCTTTCGTGGTCGGAGTCATATCCCCTGTGGGTTGCGAGGTCGAATGCAACCGACAGGCCTTTCTGACCTGCAGCAAGGTTTCTCCTGTAAAAGGCGTTTGAATCTTCAGCAGTTGAGAACCCCGCATATTGCCTTATCGTCCAGGGAACCATTGTATACATTCCGGAATAAGGACCTCTGAGAAAGGGGGGTATACCTGCGGCGAAACCCAGGTGTTCCGCATCTTCAATATCCTCTTCCCTGAAGGCTCTTTTAACCTCAATCTGTTCCGGAGTCATCCAGCCTGGAAATGAAACCTTGCCTCTGGCAGCCTTCAGTTTTAATTCATCTGTTATTTTCTCAGGATCATTTATGGTGAATACCGGTCTTTTCATACAATCAATCAATAATGCCTGTTAATCCGTGAAACATCCTTATTGTCTCTGCGATGTCGGAGCGGATGCTGATGAAGTATTTCAGTCCCATTTTTTTTAGTTCTTCCATCGAAGGAGGGTTACCTGCTATAACCGGAATTGCTGCGGCCGGTGAGGCAGAGACAAACTGAGGGGCAAGTGCAGGATAATCCTCATCCGAACTGCACAGCACAATCACCGAAGCCCTGGCAGCTGCAGCCTCTTCAATACCTAAATCTATACTGTCAAATACCTGATTTTCTATTACGCAATATCCGCCGCAGGCAAAGAAATTTGATGCAAACTGCGCACGGGCCATCGCCATTAAACGATTACCTGCAGGCAAAAGGAAAACCACCGGCTTTATGCCGGAATTAATCGCTGCAATTCTCAATTTTTCAATTTCCTCTGCCCCTCTTGTAATTAAAAGAGGTTCAAATTCGGAATCGCCGCCGGAGGGGTTTTCCCTGAAGGCCCTCCCGGGCACAATCCTTTCAGGAATTTTTTCATCCCTGAGAGGATAGCGTGTTGTTCCTGTAAGTATTTCTTTCTGAACAGAAATGTTTTTCTTTCTTGCTGTGTTAGTCTCCTTGATTTTTTGCTGGATGAATTTCTCCTTAAGTGCTGCCATGAAGCCCCCTCTGTTTTCTGTTTCCACAAAAAGCCTCCATGCGCTTTCAGCCATTTTTTTTGTCAACTGCTCAATATAGTACGACCCTCCTCCCGGATCAGCTACTTTTGAAAAATAGGCCTCCTCCCTCAGAAGAAGCTGCTGATTTACGGCAATTCTCACGGAGAATTCGTCAGGTTCCCTGAATACTATGTCGAAAGGTTCCACGGTAAGTGAATCTGTTCCGCCGGCAACAGCCGACATAGCCTCTGTCTGTGTTCTGAGCATATTCACCCACGGGTCGAAGAGTGTCTTATTCCACCTGGTGGTTCGGGAGTGGATATACATCCGGGTCGCCTCTTTGTTTTCAGGCTCCCATTTTGCGGCTATCACCGACCATAATAATCTTGCTGCCCTCAGTTTGGCAATTTCGGTGAAATAATCTGAGCCTGTTCCGAAACCGAATTTAATCCGCGACAATGCAGTATCGGTTTTTATGCCTCTTGATGTAAGAGCTGCGAGATATTCATTTCCCATTGAGAGGCCAAAGGCAAGTTCCTGAACGGGGTCAGAGCCGGCATCGGAGAAAACCGCGGCATTAACCTTTATCAGTCTTAATTTATCCATCGGTGCGGCGGCTTTGAAAAGTGATGCCAGGTAATCAAATCCTTCATCCGGGGAAACACATAGCCTGCCGTTGATCATCAGCCTTCCGAGCGGGTCAGTTTCTATCGCACCGTTAAAGTCTGAAGGGTGAATCCCTCTTTCCTCAAGAATCTTCAGGAGATACCCCGATAATTCAATTGCTCCCCCTTCAGGTATAAAATTTAGTTCCACACTGCGGAGGTCGGTATCTTTAACAAGGGTTGCGATATTGTTGTAATTTACAGTATCCGGTTTGGGAAGTATGAATCCCAATGAGTTAACCCCTCTTGAGATAAGCCAACCGGCTTTCGCGGCTGCTCCGGGATACTCTTTAACCTCAGTTTCCTGCCTTATCAGCCAATCATTTCCGTGTGTGCGGTTTCCCCTTACCCACGGGTATTCTCCGGGAAGTACTGAAGTGAAGGGCACCTCATCCAGATCTTCCTTCATGTAGAATGGCATAAGCTCAATACCCTCTGCAGGTCTCCATACAAGCTTTTTATGAAAGTCAGCACCTTTCAGGTCTGAGATTATCCTCTCGAGCCATTCCTGCCGGGTGACAGACGGAAATTCATCAAACTTTAATTTATTTTCTGCCATTCTTTCTATGTGGTTCAATTAATTCAAAGTAAATGAAATATTTACGATTCAGGATTCCTTTCCTGCAAATTCCATCAGGAAAGACTTTATAAATCCGTCTATTTCACCGTCAAGGACAGCCTGGACGTTTCCGGTCTCATATCCTGTCCGGAGATCCTTGACCAGTTTATAGGGATGAATCACATACGACCTTATCTGGGAGCCCCATTCAATTTTCTTTTTCTGTCCCTCAAGTTTTGCCTGCTCTTCCTGTCTTTTACGCAGTTCCAGTTCGTAGAGCTGCGATTTAAGTATACGAAGTGCATTCTCCTTGTTGGCAAGCTGGGAGCGCGATTCCTGATTTTCTATTACAATACCGGTAGGGTGATGCCTTAGTCTCACGGCAGTTTCGACCTTATTGACGTTTTGTCCTCCCGCACCGCTCGACCGGTATGTTTCCCATGTGATGTCGGCAGGATTGATTTCTATTTCAATTTCATCATCAACCAGCGGGGTAACGAAAACAGACGCAAAGGTTGTCTGGCGCTTGCCCTGGGCGTTAAAGGGAGAAATTCTCACAAGGCGGTGGACACCATTTTCGCTTTTAAGATATCCGTAGGCTCTCTCACCGTCTATTTCGACGGTTACAGATTTAATCCCAACCTCATCGCCGGGCTGAAAATCGTGTTGTCTTATTTTATATCCGTTTTTCTCTGCCCAACGAAGATACATCCTGAGCAGCATAGCAGCCCAGTCGTTGCTTTCTGTTCCTCCCGCACCCGCGTTTATTTTCAGGATGGCTCCCATCTTATCTTCCTCGTTCCTGAGCATGTTTTTCAGCTCCAGGTTTTCGGTAAGAGAGACACATGTTTCAAACTGATTATCAACTTCAACTTCTGAAGCTTCACCTTCACGGTAAAAGTCATATAAAACAGTAAGGTCGTCGATTGCGGAGACAACCTTTTCGTACTCCGTTACCCACGATTTTAGTCCTGAAATTTTTTTAAGGATTGTTTCGGCTTTTTTCGGATCGTTCCAGAAATCAGGCTTCCGGGTTTCATTTTCGAGCCTCTCTGTTTCGCTTCTCTTTCCTTCTATGTCAAAGATACCTCCTTAACGCATCGCGGCGTTCCGCCAAATCCTTAATATGATCGGTCGTTATCATTTTATCTTATCTTCAATTATATAGTTGGGTCTATTGAAATTTACTGCACTTCCCTGTCCGCATGGATCGCCGGTAAATCCCCGCAAACCGGAGCAAAGATAACATATTTATTAAAATTAACTTCCTGCTTCTTTTTTGAACCTTAATATTAAAATGCTAATTTTACAATTACTTCACAGTTACGAAATATTTTTGGCTTAATTTCAATCAGGTTAATATACTTTGTTTTATGCAAAAACACCTTGCCCTTTTTTTTGCCCTCATTTTTCTTCCCGTTTTTTTAACCGGCCAATATTCAGCACAACCCGACAGCCTTTTAAGAAAACTTGCCCGGGAAAAAACCGATACTGGCAGAGTGATGCTTTATTACAGGATAGCTCATGAGTATCAGTTCACTGATCTTGAAAAATCTGCGGAATTCGCTGCAAAGGCATTGACTGAAGCCGAAAGATTAAAGTTTAAAAGAGGAAAAGGAAATGCCCTTATCCAGATGGGGAATATTGAACAGTTGAAAGGCAACAATCAGAAAGCTGAAGAGTATAACCGGCAGGCACTGGAAATTCTTTCGGGGTTAGATGACAAGGCAGGTATTTCGGTGGCATACAATAATCTTGGCATACTGGCCCATAACCGGAACGATTTTGAAACAGCTCTGCATTATTACAGCAGTTCGCTGGAAATAAGCCGTAAAATCGGCAGAAAAAAGGGAGAAGCCACATCTCTCTACAGCATAGGAACACTTTTTGAGAACATGTCGGAATCCGACAGTGCTCTTGTTTATTATATCAGCGGACTCAGGATAAGCGAGGAAATCAACGAACCACGGCTTATTGCTTTCGGCAAGGTAAGCCTTGCAGGTATCTTTTTCAAAATGGAAGATTATGTAAAAGCCCTGGAGTATTATATTGATGTGATCAGGTTTTATGAAAAATCGGGAAACAATTACGGACTCATGAAAACCTATCTTGCCGTCGGGCAAATTTACAACCGGCTCGACAGCACCCGCCAGGCAATATGGTATTACAGGCAGGTAATAAACACCGCGCAGTCCATACAAAGCCCCTGGGATGCAGGAAATGCATATTTTTCAATTGGTGAACTTTACGAAAACAATTATAAAACAGATTCGGCATTAATAAATTACAGGGCGGCAAGCCAAATCTTCAGAGAAACAGGCAATAATGAAAATTACGCATTGTCGCTAATAGCCCTGGCAAGGATTGACAATCTTCTAAAAAGGCACTCCCATGCCCGCGACCTGCTTGAGGAAGCCATTAATATTGCCTCGGGGAACCGGCTCAGCCAGGTACTTATTGATGCAAACCGCGAAATGGCATTTACCTGGTCCAAACTGGGGCAGTTTGAGAAAGCCTTCAATTACATGACAAGGTATTCCGAAATCAAAGATTCACTCATGACGGTTGAGAAACAGAAGCAGATACTTGAGCTACAAACCCGGTTTGAAACCGAACGGAAGGAAAAAGAAAACGAATTGCTGAAAAAGGACCGTCAGATACTCAGAACCACACGTAATTCTCTGGTTGCAGGGGTGTTTCTTTTGCTGACAATCGCTTTGCTGATTTTCAGAAGCCTCGCCATCAAGAAAAGGGATAACCGTATTCTTAAAATGCAAAAGGAAGAGATCAGGGAACAGAAAGAACTGGTTGAAAAACAAAAAACAGAAATTACCGACAGTATCCGGTATGCAAGAAGAATACAGGCAGCTATCCTGCCTCCTCCGGAATTATTCAGCTCGGTTGTGCCGGATTCATTTGTACTTTACCTGCCGAAGGATATTGTCAGCGGGGATTTTTATTATCTCCGCCAGATATCTGAGTCTATGGTGCTTGTGTGTGCTGCAGACTGTACCGGACATGGGGTTCCCGGGGCATTTATGAGCATGCTTGGCATGTCGCTTTTAAACGATATCGTGAATCCCAGGTTAGCAATGATTGCAGGGAAAACCTATACCCCGGCCATGATTCTTAATGATCTCAGAGACAGGATTAAACAGGCGCTCCGTCAAACCGGGAAAGAGGGTGAGGCAAGAGACGGAATGGACCTTTCGCTCTGTATAATTGAAAAGGATATCTGCACAATTCATTTTTCGGGAGCCAATAATCCTCTCTATTATGTTACAAACGGCGTTCTTTCCGAACTCAAAGCAACCAGAAACCCGGTCGGAATATATCTTAACGAAATCCCTTTTACCGGAATCAGTGTGAGCATTGAAAAAGGATCCGTGATCTACCTTTTTTCCGATGGTTATTCCGATCAGATAGGCGAAGGAGGGAAAAAATTCCTGTCCAGAAATTTAAAGTCAGTATTGTCGGAAATAAGTGCAAAACCCATGGATGAAATTAAGGAAGAGCTCCACAGGCGGCACCTTGAATGGAGAGGAAAGGAAGAACAGGTTGATGATATCCTTATTATCGGGGTAAGAATATAACCCCTTAGTAAACCCTGAACCCCGAAAATGTGCCGGTGCCGGTCTGGGTAGCCATTCCGGTATTGATTACCAGCCTTACCACATCCCCCTGGGTTAATTTCATTGTCACCGAACGTACCGTTATCTGTGTGGCCTGTGCAATTTGAACCGCCAGGTCTTCGTATAAACCTGAATTGAGAAAAACTGATAGTTTTCTATCACTTCCGAGACCATCAGCATAATATGAAGCGGTAAAAGTATATATACCGGTTGCAGGTGCAGTAAACTCACCTGTAAGGCTGTTGAATGCATTACCGTCATTATACTCAACCGTGGAAGGGATAAAAGTTACGTCAGTTGCAATTGAGGTGGTGGTGGAGACCATCTTTTTTGCCCTGAATGCGATCAGGCTTCCGAGGCTTACGCTGCCGCCGTTAGTAAGTGAAAGTGTATTGTTAAGCGGGTTATAACTCAACTGCTGGTTGTCGGTGTTATCGAGATAGGGAGCAAGGTTTATCTTATTCGGCGATGTTTTACCGGTGACTGAAAGCTCGTTATTGTTCAGCACAAGATCCTGTATCTCATTTGCCGGATCGGCATCTGCATCATTCTTAAGTGAAGAAAGATCAATCTCGCCTGAAGCTCCCGATATGGAGAGCTTTGCGGTGGCAGGGTTGAAAAGAAGGCTCTGGTTGTCGGTATTGTCAAGGTACTTCGAAAGGTTAATCGGCGAGGCATTTTCGTTTTTGGTTATCTTCAGAATGTTGTTTACATCGAGCGTGAGATCCTGTATATGGTTTGGAAGCTGTACCTTGTTACCGCCCATGATGGAGAGGGTATCTCCAAGAATTGTCAGCTGGTGGGGAACAATCATTGTTGAAAGGTTTACCGTATTGCCTCCGCTTATTGAGAGGTTTGTTCCGTCGAATGAAAGCACCTGGTCGTCGGAAGCGGGATCGCCGGGATCTCCTTTTGGCCCTGTATCGCCCTTTGGTCCCTGCGGACCCGGATCACCCTTTGGGCCCTGAGGCCCGGGCTCGAGCGATTTTGCGGCAAAAAGGGCATAGGGAACTGAAAGAAACTGAATAGTTCCCATATCCATAAAGGTGTTCTCAAACTTAACTTCCACCTTCAGATAGTGGTTCATGGTTTCCCATTTCACATCGGAAAGGTTTGAATAATTGCCCCCTGTGCAGACTCCGTTGCCGATAATAAGGGAAAATACCCCATACCTTGAGGTCTTTACCCTGGAATGCAGTTCCTGGTATTCAAGTGTGCCCAGGGGATTTCCCGATATTATTGAAAACCTTACATCTATTTCCTTGTCGTACAGTTCCTTTCCGTAACTGTCGCGCGCCACTGCCTGGTAATGCAGACCTGAAGGTGCCTTCTGGGCATTAAGCCAGCCTCCCGAAAACATTATCAGCAGCATACCTGTAAAGGAAATCTTCAGAATAGTTTTCATCTGTAAGTCATTTACATTTTTTCAATTTTGAATGTCCTGTTTATCAGTCCGTCATTGCTGGCGATTCTGATAAAATAAAACCCTTTTGCCATGCTTCTCAGCGGAATCTCCCTTACAAACCAATGGGAACTGCTGAAATCCATGACATCTGAAAAAACCATCTGCCCGTTGATATTTATGACCGAGATGTTGAATTTACGTGCCCCCTCACCAAACAATTCAATATTTACATAGCTTTCGGCCGGATTGGGATATACTTTCACGCCGTTTCCTTTAGGCGGTTCTCCAATGGTAATCTTTATCCTGGGTTGCTGAAATCCCTGTGTAAGAATGGTCTCAAATGATCCGATAGTCTCAATTGCCGTCTCGCCTATTGTCTGCGAATAATATATCCCTGTGTTAAAAATAACGGATGCTCCGGGCAGCATTACCTGATGCGACAGGTGCTGAGCGGAACTATTAACAGCAATAAAAACCAGGAGTAATCCCGGTAAAATCCCCTTTCTTATCATCGTTCACCCAAGAAGAGTTCAAAAATAAAATATTTTTTAACAATTTATCAACAGGTAAAATTTTTTTTGTTAATAAACCCGGTTTACCTTAAATGAAATTTGAGTTTTATGCGAAAAACTCCTTTCTTTAACTTACAGAAAACCCGGATTTATGAAGATTGCGGTAAGTGCGATGCAGTTAAGGGAATCGCCGGTTGATGGTGTATCGAGGTTCACTTTCGAAGTGGTCAGAAGGCTGATAGCTAATAATCCCGGGGATGAATTTATTCTGATATCGGGCAGAAAGCTGCCTGAATCGCTTTTATCCGGACCGAATACACATAACATTATAATCAATACTGCTGCAGACAATCCACTAATGTGGTGGTACATGCATGAGAGGAAGCTGCCGGCTGTTCTTAAACAAACGGGAGCAGATCTGTTTTTCTCTCCCGAAGGATTCGTATCATTACAGACAATTGTCCCTCAGGTACCGGTCATTCACGACATAAGCTTCTACCACCGCCGGGGAGACCTTCCTTTTCTAAGAGGGGCTTACCTGAGATACTTCTGCAGGAAATTTGCCCGTAAAGCTGCAAGGATAATCACCGTCTCCCGGTTCTGTAAGGAAGATATTTCATCTTTCTTTGACCTGGATCCCGGTATTATTGATGTGGCATGGAACGGGGTATCCGAATATTTTTCGACTGTCTCCTCCGCCGAAAAGGATCTCTTCCGGAAAGGTCTTACCGGTGATGTTCCTTATTTTCTTTTTGTCGGTAACTTCTCTCCCCGCAAGAACATCCCGAACCTGATTAAGGCATGGCACCTTTTCAGGAAGGAAACCGGGCTGAACCATAAGCTTGTCCTTGCAGGGGGGCGATTATACCGGAACAGCGAAACCGAAAACCTGATCAGTAATTCTCCGCTGAAGGAAGATATTATTTTACCGGGGCAGGTTGAGCATGTTTCGTTGAAGCTCTATTATGCATCAGCTGAGGCACTTGTATTTGTTCCATGGTTCGAGGGTTTTGGCATCCCTGCTGCCGAGGCCATGAGGTGCGGTACTCCGGTAATACTATCATCTGTCACTTCTCTTCCCGAGGTTGGAGGAGACGCTGCTCTTTACACCGATCCCGGCAGTCCTGAAGAAATATGCAAAACTATGAAAAGAATTGTATCTGATAGTTCTCTCAGAGAGGCTTTAACAGAATCAGGTATTACACAATCAGCTAAATTTACATGGGAAAATACGGCAGAATGTATTATCGGTTCATTACATAAAGCTTTCGGATAAATATTAATCTCGCTATGCTGAAACCTTATCTTTACCGTAATATGACAGAGGCTGGCTGCGACGAAGCCGGAAGGGGAGCCCTTGCCGGACCGGTGGTGGCCGCAGCAGTTATATTGCCTAAGAGGTACCGGAACGAACTCATTGACGACTCCAAAAAACTGACTCCCGGTTTGAGAGAGACGCTCAGGTATGAAATTATGGAAGCCGCCCTTTCGTGGTATGTGGCTTTTGTCGATAACAATGAAATAGACAGTATGAATATCCTGAGGGCTACCATCAAAGCAATGCACTGTGCACTCGACAACCTGGATCCGAAGCCTGAGTTTATTATCGTTGACGGCAACAGTTTCTTTAAATACGGAGATATACCCCATAAAACCATAATTGACGGTGATGCCCAATATATGTCGATTGCTGCAGCATCAATCCTTGCAAAAACATTCCGCGATGAATACATGGTAAAGATACACCAGGAGTATCCTGCCTATGGATGGGATACCAACAAGGGATATGCCACAGCCCGTCACAGGCAGGCAATACGCGAAAACGGATTCACTCCTTATCACCGCCGTTCATTCAACCTTCTTGATGCCCAGATGATAATTGACTTTTAAACTGTTCTTTTATCATTTAAAAATTTATCTTTGAGCAAACCAAAATCTAAAACCTTAATTATGAAAAGACTTATAACAGTTCTGTTACTCGTTATAACAGGCTTCTTCTCAAGGATGCATGCCGATGAAGGTATGTGGCTGCTTCCCCTGATTGAGAAGCTTAACATCGGTAAAATGACCGAACTGGGTCTGAAACTGACCGCTGAAGATATCTACAGCATCAACAAGGCGAGTCTTAAAGATGCCATTGTAATCTTCGGAGGCGGGTGTACCGGTGAAATTGTATCGGCCCAGGGACTTCTGCTCACCAATCATCACTGTGGATACGGCCAGATACAGAACCACAGTTCTGTTGAACACGATTACCTCAAAGATGGCTTCTGGGCCATGACAAAGGAAGAGGAACTTCCGAATCCGGGATTGTCGGTTACATTCCTTATACGTGTTGAGGATGTGACAGCCCAGGTTCTTGCGGCAGTTAAAGACGGGATGAGCGAGAACGACAGAAACACTGCAATAAATGAAGCGCGGATGGCCATTCAGAGAAAAGCCACCGAAGGTACCTGGTATTCCGCTACCGTTTCATCATTTTACAACGGGAACCAGTTTTATCTTTTCGTTTATGAGAGGTACAATGATGTGAGATTGGTGGGAGCACCTCCTTCTTCAATCGGGAAATTCGGCTTTGACACTGATAACTGGGAATGGCCGCGTCATACTGGCGATTTCAGCGTCTTCAGGGTTTATACCGGCCCCGACGGCAAACCTGCTCCCTATTCAAAGGATAACATACCCCTTAAACCGAAGCATTACCTGCCCGTCTCAATAAAAGACCTCAATAAGGGCGATTTTGCAATGATACTCGGCTATCCGGGAAGAACCATGCGATATTACACATCATACGAGGTTGATGAACTCCTTAAGATAACTCATCCCAACAGGATTAAAATAAGAGGTATCAGGCAGGATATTCTGATGGCTGATATGCAAGCCGATCCTAAAATCAACATCCAGTATGCCTCAAAATACAGTAACTCATCAAATTACTGGAAATATTCGATAGGTCAGAAAGCCGGGCTTGAAAGACTTAATGTTAAGGCAAAGAAAGAAGAGACAGAAAACCAGTTTAACAAATGGGTCAATGCAGATGCAGGCCGGAAAGAAAAATACGGCGAAGCTCTTTCCCTTATAAAGAACGCAACGGAAAAGAGGGCAGAGTATGCAAATGCACAACAATATATAAGCGAATGTTTCTCACAGGGATGTGAAATCCTACAGCTGAGTCAGATTGCTTCGGCCCTTATTACGGCAATGAAATCGGGAGATCAGAAAAGACTCTCTGATCTATCGGACAATATAAAAAAGAATATCGCAGAATCATTTTACAAGGATTACAACGCACCTACCGATAAGAAGGCTGTTAAAGCCATGATGAAGCTTTACAGGGACGATGTGCCGTCAAAATTCCATCCCGACTTTTATGTAAATATCGTTGACAAGAAGTTTAAGGGAGATATCGACAAATTTGTTGATGATATGTTTGCCAGGTCTGTACTTTCGGATCAGGCAAAGCTTATTGCCTTCCTCGATAAGCCGAATCAGAAAATACTTGAGAATGATCCGGTTTATCTAACATCAAATTCAATATCGAAAATAAGCACCGAGGTCAGCAATAACCTCAGGCAGTATGATCAGGACCTTACCAGGGGAAGGAGGCTCTGGATGGCCGCTCTCATGGAGATGACACCTGATAAAACACAATATCCCGATGCCAATTCCACCATGAGGCTAACCTACGGGCAGGTACTCGATTATGATCCGCGCGACGGGGTTACATATAAATACTATACCACACTGAAAGGTGTAATGGAAAAGTACAAACCGGGCGATTATGAGTTTGATGTACCTCAGAAACAGATTGATCTGTACAACAGGAAGGTGTATGGCAGATATGCTTCGCCTAAAGGCTTTTTGCCGGTTTGCTTCACAACAAATAACGACATAACAGGCGGCAACTCAGGCAGTCCTGTTATAAATGGCAATGGTGAGCTCATAGGTCTTGCCTTCGACGGCAACTGGGAGGCCATGAGCGGTGATGTTGCTTTTGAACCCGACCTTCAGAGGACCATAGTGGTCGACATCAGGTACGTGCTGTGGGTGATGGACATCTACGCCGGAGCCAGGCACCTTGTGGATGAGATGACGGTGGTGATGTGAAAGATAAAAGACAAAAGGAAAAAGACAAAAGGAAAAAGACAAAAGGAAAGGAAGGTTTTGCCGGGTGCCGCATGCCGGTCGCCGGTAGCCGCGCGCCGCACACCGCATGCCGGTAGCCGGGTACCGCAATAGTTTTAATAACGTCATCCCTTCGGGATTGGAATAATGTCACCACTTCGGGGTTCTCTGAGGATGTGTGTGGCGTTCGCAGTTATAATAATGTCATCCCTTCGGGATTAACCAAGTGCTTATAACTATACCGGGTACAAAATTCCAAGCACCCCGTAAACCCTGAAAGGGTGACATTATTATAACACCGGCCAGTCCACCACAATCAAAACCTCGAAGGGGTAACATTATTATCAGGATCCGACGGCCGACAGTGAAGCCTGAACTGCATAACAGGTGAGGTTGGAAAAAGACAGCAAATAGCACCGGTAACCTCCGGCATCACTCTTCAACGCCTCCGGCGTTGTACGAGTGCACGCAACATCTGCCATGGATGTGACCATGGACATTGGGATTGGATGCCTCCGGCATCACTCTTCAACGCCTCCGGCGTTGTACGAGTGCACGCAACATCTGCCATGGATGTGATCATGGACATTGAGATTGGAAACCTCCGGTTTCTTTTAATGTGGATGAACAAACTGACGCTTAAAGAGTCTTTTATTGTTGCGGAAGCAGGTTGCCGGTCGCCCTGTTTCTCTGAAGGATCTGAAAATCAGATGAGATATTTCCAGAACGTATCAGTATTTATGAGAATATGGTTGCTCCCGGGATAGGATTTCTTAAATGCTTCCGGAAAAACAACCTTCTTTCTTGTGTTATACTTGCACTCAAAAGCAGTCAGTTTGCCTTCCGATTCTTCAATCAGGTCTATCTCGTCTTTCTGATATGTCCGCCAGAAGTAATAGTTGACAATTTTTCTGTGATTATTGTGGTACTTCATGCGTTCCAGAATGAAGAAATTCTCCCATAATCCGCCTGCATCGGTTCGAAGGTCCATTTGATTAAAGTTTCTGATAATTGCATTCCGTATTCCAAGGTCGTAAAAATATATCTTCATTCCCTTGTTTATTTCATTTCGCAGGTTCCTGCTGAATGAAGAGAGCCGGAAAATCACAAATGTCTTTTCAAGCAGTTCAATATATTTCTTTATTGTATGTATATTCTCGCCCAGCATATTTGAAAGATTATTAAGGGAGACCTCATTGCCAGGCTGAAGTGCAACTGCTCTAACAAGGTTCCTGATAAGATCGGAGCGTCGAAGGTTTTCGAATATCAGAAGGTCTTTGTATAAATAATTTACTGACAAATTATTAAGTTCCTCAATAGCTTCTTCTTCCGGTTTATTAAACACTTCTGGATATAGTCCGAATCTCAGGATTGGTTCGGGTGCGGACTTAAGAGAAAGCAAATCCTTTACCTGCAGTGCCTCTTCAAACGAGAACGGGTAAAGATGAAACAATCGTGACCTGCCTGTGAGCGGCGCTGCAATTTTATTTATCAGGTCAAATCCTGAGGATCCTGTAACAATTAGCTGAAGTTCCGGAAAAGTGTCGGCCAGGACTTTCAGAACAAGTCCTATATTCCTTATGTGCTGGGCTTCATCGAGAACTGCAATTTTTGTTTTCCTGCCGAGATAGGAAATAAGAAGGTCGGTGTTGGTTGTTTCAAGGGCATCCTGGTTCTGTGCCAGTTCGCAGTTAATGTATTTTGAATCCCTTCTGTCAGCTATAATCTGCTTTACCAGAGTAGTTTTCCCCACCCTCCGGGCGCCATAAATGATAATAACCTTTCCCTTGAATAAAGCTTTTTCTATTGGTCTTTGAAGCGTCCTATTAATCATAATTTATGAAGTTAACTGCACAAATTTAATAAATTTTATGCAATAAACTTCATATTTTTAATCCGGGATTGGAATTTATGTCACCCCAAAAGCTCAACACACCGCCAATAACCCCGGTAACATCCGGGGACATGATGAAAACACTATCCGGCCAAAGCCGGAGGCTTTAAAGTCCAATAACCCCGGTAGCGTCCGGGAACATGATGAAAACACTATCCGGCCAAAGCCGGAGGCTTTTAAGTCCAATAACCCCGGTAACGTCCGGGGACATGAAGTAAACACTATCCGGCCAAAGCCGGAGGCTTTAAAGTCCGGTAACCCCGGTAACGTCCGGGGTAACAAGGTAAACACCGCACTGCCAAAGCCGGAGGCTTTAAAGTCCAATAACCCCGGTAACGTCCGGGGTAACAAGGTAAACACCACGCTGCCAAAGCCGGAGGCTTTAAAGCCCAATAACCCCGGTACCATCCGGGGTAACAAGGTAAACACCACGCTGCCAAAGCCGGAGGCTTTAAAGCCCAATAACCCCGGTACCATCCGGGGTAACAAGGTAAACACCACGCTGCCAAAGCCGGAGGCTTTAAAGTCCAATAACCCCGGTACCATCCGGGGTAACAGAGACTGAATTGTTGTCAACCCCGTGAGGGGTTGAAGTTGCAGAATTCAAAACAATCAGTATATTTGTTACTGTGCTAAAAGGAATATTATGTCAACCTATACCCAGTTTTTATACCAGTTTGTGTTTGGCAGCAAAAACCATTTGCCGTTTCTTTCGGAAAAGAATCAGGATATACTGTTTGCTTACATCGCAGGAATCCTGAAGAAAAAATCATGCCATTCCTATATTGTCGGTGGAGCAGTGAATCATATCCATATAATAACACATCTTCATCCGACAGTATGTCCTGCTTACATTATTAAAGATATAAAGGAAGCAACGTATGCTCTGATTTGCAGGGAAAAATTATTGTTTCCTTATTTTCCCGGCTGGCAGGTCGGATATGGCGGATTCACGTATCATATTTCCAGCAAAAAAGCCCTGATAAATTATGTAGCAAACCAGGCTGAGCATCATAAAAAGCTGTCATATCCGGATGAACTGATGAGGCTGCTTAAAGAAAATGATGTGGAGTACACGGAAAAGTACCTGTTAATATAGTTTTCTTCAACGCCTCCGGCGTTGCACCAGTGCACTCACCATCTGCCATGGATGTGACCATGGACATTGGGATTTGAAACCTCCGGTTTCTTTAAATGCGGATGCTGAAGCTGATGCTTAAAGAGTCTTTTATTGTTGTGGAAGCAGGCATAAAACAATAAAGTTAGACTTCAAACTTTCGCCAACCGCATATTTGTACTCCCTGGTAATTCCTTTTTCAATGGAACGAATTTTAAAAATAGAATTTATTTAAATTTCAATGTACAATTTTTTTATGTATTTATTGATCTTTTATGCAACGTGCAAAATCACCAGCTCTTTTATCAGCGTATGTTTTTGCTAAGGGAGCATAATCAAAACTTAAGCTTCGTAACCAATAAAATTCTGTTCCATATTCTACAGTTATAGTGGAACTCATCCATCGAGCGAATTGTACAATACCTAGGAACGTACCGTCTTGATGTCTAAAACCACCTGGTAGAGCTGACCAACCAGTAATATTCCGTTTTTTTTGAAAATCTGAATTACCAGGACTCCCTTCAACTGTTGAATAATACCATAATGTTGTAGATGATAGCGCTTTTGCTATTTTATTTCCAGAGGTTGTCCCGTCATAATTATAGCCATTGGTAATCAGATAGTTTTCCATAGTTGTCCACTCTTCATCCGATGGTACATGCCAACCTAAAGGGCAAAGTTTTCCTGTTTCTAAAGTATAATAATTATATAATGCACCATAAGTATTTTTATTTGCTCCATCATTATTATACCAACAATATGCAGGTGTTGTTGTATTGGCCCAAGAAGAATTGTCAGTCACTAAAGCTATAGGAGTTCCATCATTTAAACGGGTGGTCTTTAAGTTTTCTTGCATCCATAACTGCGTTCCTATTTTCACTGTATTATAAACATTGCCATCAACATCAGAAACCTGTGCAGGGGTTGTTAAGGTCATATCACTCCCATAAGTTATACCCTGAGAACTTTCAGCCTTTACTCGGTAATGATATGTCGTTGAGGGTGATAAACCTGTAATGTTTTTACTTACACTTACGTCTGTGTTTCCTGTTGCCGGACTCTGGTCTGCCGTTACTTCAATCCCGTAAGAGGCTGTTAAACCATACTCAAATGTCACAACTGTTGAATAGCCCTTTGCATTCACAGTGCCATTCAGGGTTGCTGAAGTAGATGTAACTTCCGTTGCAGTATTTGTTGTTGCTGATGGGCCGCAGAGTGTTGTAAAAGTCTGATCACTGCCATATACCGTTCCACAGGCATTAACAGCTTTAACTCTGTAATGATAGGTTGTACAACCTGATAGGCCGGTAAGGTTAGCAGTGACACTGGTTGTGGTGCTTCCTGTTGCCGGGCTTTGTGTTGCTGTTACTGATGAACCGTATGAAGTTGTTGTACCATATTCGAAGGTTACTGTTGTGGATGAACCTCCGGCATTGACACTACCATTAAGGGTGGCAGAGGTGGAAGCAACTGATGAGGCGGCCGAAGTTGTTGCAGTGGGTGAACATAGAGTTGTGAATGTCTGATCATCTCCATAAGTTGTACCTCCTGCACTTACTGCTTTGACTCTGTAATGGAATGTTGTACAGGATGCCAACCCTGAAAGATTTGCACTTACACTGGTTGATGTGGTGCCTGTTACCGGACTTGGTGTTGCTGTTACTGATGAACCATATGAAGTAGTGGTTCCATATTCAAACGTTACTGTAGTGGATGAACCATTGGCATTGACTGTTCCATTAAGTGTTGCAGAGGTACACGATACCGAGGTGGCTGCATTTGTTATTGCTGATGGGCCGCAGAGTGTTGTAAAAGTCTGATCACTGCCATATACCGTTCCACAGGCATTAACAGCTTTAACTCTGTAATGATAGGTTGTACAACCTGATAGTCCGGTAAGGTTAGCACTGACACTGGTTGTGGTGCTTCCTGTTGCCGGGCTTTGTGTTGCTGTTACTGATGAACCGTATGAAGTTGTTGTACCATATTCGAAGGTTACTGTTGTGGATGAACCATTGGCATTGACACTCCCATTAAGTGTTGCAGATGTGGAAGCAACTGATGATGCAGCCGAGGTTGTTGCTGTGGGTTGACATAGAGTTGTAAACGTTTGATCATCTCCATACGTTGTACCACCGGCACTTACTGCCTTAACCCTGAAATGGTAAGTTGTACAGGTTGACAGCCCTGAGAGATTTGCACTCACACTGGTTGCCGTAGTGCCTGTTACAGAGTTTGGCGTTGCCGGTATTGTTGATCCATATGAAATAGTCGTTCCATATTCAAACGTAACCGTAGTGGATGAACCATTGGCATTAACCGTTCCATTAAGCGTTGCAGAGGTACACGATACCGATGTTGCTGCAGTGGTTGTCGTTGAAGGTTTGTTTGCAACAACATTGTTCGTCACATTCTGTGCAGTAATGCTCGCTGCCTGCCCGCCGGCCGTTGTCTTAAGCGGATTGGTGGAAGGTTTTGTGTATGCGACCGTCACCGTATCACCATAAGCAACCGGACTCGTAAGAGTTAACTGTACCTTTGTACCGGAAATAACTACTGAGCTTACACTTCTCACTGTAGAATTGACTGTTACGGTAAATGCAGATGCAGCAGGCACACTCGTGTTATCAAGTGTTAAACTATAAGTCATCTCCAGCAGTGCTGGGGTAGCATTCTCTATTACGGAGCTGACATAAACCGGAATATTAATAGTTGTAAAGTATATTATACTCCCATATTTATTTATTGTTCCATCAGTTATATATGCTCTTGCATAATATTTTGTTCCTGCATCAAGACCCGTTAAATTACTTTTAAAATCCCCGGGGATGACAGTCTGGTCGGCTTTTTTCAACTGGGTACGTGTATCAACAATTGTTGGATCGGGATTTTTTGAATAACAGTGTCCATACTGAATGGCATTTTTCCCGGCATCAATAATATTCCCACTTACTTCAACTGAATTGTCAGTGATATTAGTTACCTCTCCTGTTTTAACCATCATCTCTCTTGCAGGCTTCTCACAGGTAATCAAACCCAATATCACCGCAAAAATCAGGAATAAAATCTTCAGATTAATTTTATAAAGTGTCGCTTTCATTTTGGACTTATTAAATTACTCAATTTATAAGTTCTGACTACCGGACACCGCACGCCGGTCGCCGGTAGCCGGCAACCCCTACTCCTTCTGTCTGAGAATGAAAACAAAATCCCCGTTATCATCCCCGACATTGCTTATCGGGCCCCAGCGGGGAGATGTGAGACTGTTTGCAAGAACCTGCCTCTGAATAAGGTTATAAAGCTGAAGTGATGTCAGATATTGTTCTGTATTTAACTTCAGCTGCTCAATGAGCACCTGTGCAAACTTGCTTTCATCCGCCACTTCGGTTGTGCCTCCGCTGGTAATCGCCTTTCTGCTCTTTGATCTCATAAGATCTGTTATTGCAGGTGGTGCATTGTCCAGATATCCCCTTGAAGTGAATATAGTCCCTGAATAACAGGCATCTGCAATCAACAGTATATGTCGCGCCCTGCATGCCTTGATGAAATCGGTAATGGTGCTGTTCCTCAGCCATGTTACCCTTGATTTTGTAGCATCAGATAAAAGCCAGTAGCCAATGTCAGCTTCCTGATCCATTATTCCGTGCCCTGCATAAAAAATCAGCAGGTTATCCTCCGGAAGCAGCCTCTTCTGAAGCTCCTCAAGCTGTACCTCAACATCAAGTTTGCTTCTGTTATATAGTGTTATGACATTATTCCGGTCAAACGTATAGCGTGATGTAAGTACTTCTCTGAGAGCCGTGGCATCCCTTACCGGCCGCTGAAGGTTCATCATTCCCGATTCCGGTTTATAGGTGTCGTTGGCTATAATCAGCGCATAATACTTGCCCTCAGGCAGCGCAAATGGCGACAGGTTTTTTACAGGGTCGGTATAGAAAATGCTGTAGGCAAGATCCTTTATCTCTTTCCCGTCCTGTAAAAGAGATATATACAAAGAGTTGGAACCTTTCATCAACTGATAAGTGTAGGTGTAAAGGTCGCCTGCGGCTGTGGGTTCAACTTCCACATTGTTAACCATTACCTTAATACCTGCTGCCGGATTGACAATCTTCATAACCAGGGTTATCACCTGAAGGTCGGGCATGAAGGTCTCACCTTGTTTCATAGTCCTTGGTTCCAGGAGAAGTACGTCAGGCTTTTTTACTTCCTGTTTTACCGGTGAAGCTGCGGGTTCTTTACTTTTTTCGCTTTTGCCCGCCTCTTTAACAGTAGCAGCTTCCGGTTGACCTGAAGTATTTACAAGCACCTTTACTTTTTCACTTTTTATCTCCTGCGGCTTAACTGCAGGTATGGCAAGCAGCAGAATCAAAACTGCAAGTATGAATTTTAATGCGGTGCCTTTCATATCGTTAAACTTTAAAAATTCCATTTTGCTGAGACTAAATATCCATTCCCCGGCTGTGAAATCAGACTTATTCCCGGTTGTGTCCCTGATGCCTTCTTTATTGGTATTGACGTCGCCGTTATCATGTTTATTACCCATAGCCCGGCAGAACCATACAATAAATACTTTGCTGTTTTATAATAATCCGCTGACTTTTTATATAATTCATCACGTTCTGAGAATATTTCAGATTCGATATAATCGTTATAATATTTAGAGTGCATCTGATAACAATAGAGTGATGCTCCTGCGCTGCCGAAAGTAAAAACGCTCATCCACAAGTGTCCGCCTTTGCCCGAAGCCTTCTTCTGGCCGAGACCGGGAATAAAAAATGAAGATAACATAATGTTTCCTCTCGAATAGGTCTTTTGCACCGGTGTAAAAGAAGGTCTGGTAATAACCGGTTCCGGCTTAACAGGCTCCTGCTTAATGAGTTTGCCGGCTACCTGTATCTCAAGTTCCTCGTTAACCTTCAGATTGTCGCGCGCAATGTCCCATTCAATCTTCTTCCCTGCTCCGCAGGGTATTTTACTGCCAACATCCCCCCTTAAATTAACAGGCCGTATTGTATCACCCTTTGAATTCAGTACTATCAGTTTAATACTGATATAATCATTTATTCTGCATCCTGTAATATCATATCTGATTGTCATTATGTTTTCAAGTACTGAGACCTGTGGAGCTGAGATTTTAATATTCTCCTGAGCGTTAAGGCAGGATATAATGGCAAAAATTAGTGCCGGCAGGATTGAGCGTTTCATAATGTAATGAGAATAACCCTGTTAAAATAGTATAAAAATTTACATCTATCCAAAAATGAAAACCAAAAATTTAAAATTTTTGATTAAAGCAGATTTCTCGGTGACAAAAAATGTGGTTATCCATGAGCATCGATGTGGCTTATGAGCCCGGCCTTCAGAGGACCATTGTGGTCGACATCAGGTACGTGCTGTGGGTGATGGACATCTACGCCGGAGCCAGACATTTGGCGGATGAGATGACGGTGGTGATGTAGAAACAAAAAAGGCGGTCACCCGCCTTTTTTGTTAAGATAAAAGACAAAAGGAAAAAGACAAAAGGAGGGTTTAGGCGGGTTAGCTTTCTTAAAAGCGGACATTCGCTGTAAATGTCACGTAATTTTATTATTTTTGCGGTCGGTAATCCCGGTCGGTTGACCGAGTGGCCAGGTAGCGGTCTGCAAAACCGTGTACGGCGGTTCGACTCCGCCACCGACCTCAGCAAAATCCCTCAGGCACGCAGTGCCGGGGGATTTTTGTTTTCAGACCGAATGCTGCCTGCAGCAATGAGGGATGAAAATAAAAATACCATACTCCGCGCAGCGGATGAGGGATTTTGATGATGAGTCACCACAAACCGGACGGTGAGGAGCGCCATGCGCGACGAACACCCCGCCACCGACCTCAGCAAAATCCCTCAGGCACGCAGTGCCGGGGGATTTTTGTTTTCAGACCGAATGCTGCCTGCAGCAATGAGGGATGAAAATAAAAATCCCATTTTGCGAACAAAGCGATAAGGGGTTTTAATGTTTCACAACATGGCAGACTCATGATTTAGCTTTTGTTATTATGGAATTAGCTATTTTTGGACGATGTAATATTATTTCCCGCATGAACTAATGTAATTTCTGACTATTAATTATTTAAGACCCATGATTCTACGATCCATAACAATTGTAACAGCGCTGGCTCTTCCAGGTACAATAACGCTATTCCCCCAGGCCGGAAAGGAGGCTCCTGCCAAACCAGGCATAATCATAGTTTCTGAACTTCAGAAGCCAAAAAAGGCCAGGATGCCCAGGGAGAAAGAACTTACGGGCTATCTCATGGTTTATTTCAAGGACCAGACCCAGTCGGCTTATATGGCCATAAGCAGCGACGGATATAACTTTACCGATCTGAACGGGGGTGAGCCGATCTTCGACGGAACAAAACTTGCCGAGCAGAAGGGTGTCCGCGATCCTCACATCGCCCGAGGGCCAGACGGCGGATTTTACCTTGCCATGACTGATCTTCACATCTTCGGCCAGCGGGCAGGTCACCGTACCACACAGTGGGAAAGGCCGGTTGAGGAGTACGGATGGGGCAACAACCGAGCCATAGTGCTTATGAAATCATTCGACCTTATACACTGGACCCATTCCGACTTCAGGGTCGATAAAGCCTTCCCCGAACTCGGGGATATAGGTAGCTCATGGGCACCCCAGACAATCTATGACGAAGAGAAGGGGAGAATGATGGTATATTTCACCATAAGGGTGAAAAACGGCGACAGTCATATATACTACTCCTTTGCAAATGACGAATTCACCAGGCTCGAAACCTTGCCTGTACGGTTATATGACGGAGGCGGAATAGACGGCGACATTACCAGAGTGGGCGACAAGTACCATCTGTATATAGTATCTGATGCAAAGATATTCCATGGAGTCTCAGACAAAATAAATCAGGGTTACAAGGTTACCTCAAACCGTATTGATCCTGAAAAAGTCTCCACCGAGGCCCCTAACCTGTTTAAGCGTCTTGGTACCGACAGATGGGTGCTGATGTATGACGTCTATGGCGCAAGACCCAATAATATGGGCTTCAGTGAAACGTCAGATTTTATTAATTACACCAATCTCGGACACTTCAATGAGGGAGTTATGAAAGGTACAAATTTTGAGCGTCCCAAGCACGGAGCGGTAATACATCTGACGGGGAAAGAACTGATGGCAATTGCAAAATACTGGAAAATAAATATCACCCCTCCACGCAGGTAAAAAATCCGGCAGGTTCAGCCGGAGGGATTACACTTATTACCCTCCATGCATTGAGAGTCTGAGAATTCCCTCACAGTTCCCTTATTTTAATATTTCTGAACCAGATGGCATAACCATGATCCTGGAGCCCTATATATCCCTTCTTGGGAATTCCTTCGATAAATCCGGGAAAAGTTTTGAATTTGCTGTTCTGAACCATTTTATCCCATTCAGGAGTCCATAGCTCATACTCCACAACCTTTACTCCGTTCTGGGTATGTGTTACCTTGCCATCCTTTACCCTGATAACGATAGTATTCCATTCCCCGACAGGCTTAACTGTTTTGGGATCTGCTGCAATCATATCGTAAAGAGATCCGGCAAGGTGACTGTCAATTTTGTTATCTGTAGCATCAATATTGTCAAGGATCTGGATTTCGGGGGATGAAGCATAAATCGGCTGCCCCTTTGTTTCCCTGACATTAAAGAATATTCCTGAGTTTCCTGCTTTTTCGGTTTTCCAGTCGATTGAAAGCTCAAAATTGCTAAACTCCTTTGCTGCATAAATAATGTCTCCGCCTGCACCCTGCCCTGGTTTACGGCCTTCACCTGTAAACACCTTCATGGCATTATCTTCTATCTTCCAGTTGGCGGGCATTGCTGTGCCGTTGTACTGGCGCCAGCCTGTGAAATCCTTTCCGTTAAAAAGAAGCGTCCATCCCTCTCTCTTCTCTTTTGAGGTGAGTTTGTTGACAGGTTGTGTGCAGGCCTGGCCGGCAATAAAAAACCCTGCAAAGAGCAGTAACAGGTAAGCAGCTATTCTTGTTTTCATATCAGTCAGATTAGTTTATGCAATATGCAAATTTATGCTTTTTACGTATTGTATGGTCAGTTACCCGGGAAATTCTTCATCAACAAATCAATGCCGGAATCAATGGATTTTCATTTTACATATTACCAAAGAAATGTCCGCCACCGGGATTGTAGATTACATTAAGTGCCCGGGGAATGATTTTAATTTCAAATTTGTCGGAGAAAAAAAGTTCCCCGTCGAGGTGATAAGGCACTTTTTCTCCGAACCCGAGTTCCAGTTGTGAAGTCTTGTAATAATTTACTCTTCTGTCGTTGATATGGCTTCCTTTCGGTACCATCATAAGAATTCTCAGACGTTGAAGGAGGCCCAGTCTTCTGATGCTGCAGACGTCGAGCAGAGCATCATCGGCAATTGCTTCCGGTGTAAGGAAGAATCCTCCTGCGAACCTCCTTCCGATTGAGACAGTGTTGATGAAACAGTCGGTTTCACTCTCTTTACCGTCGTTCAGAACAATCATCTTTTTCTCACTGTAAAACAGAAGAGTTTTTAAAATATGCCAGATGTATTTATTTCTGCCTCCGGGTTTTACCTCACCTTCCGGTGTATAGTTTTCGGCGGCCACCTGAGCATCAAAACCCAGACCCATACCGTTAAAAAAGAAGCGGCCGTTGCAGAAACCAACATCCATTGCTTTTGTTTCTGCCTTAAAAAGCGTATCCCAGTCCCCGCTTCCAAACCTGTCGGGGAAGCCGAGTATCTGAATAAAATCATTACCGGTCCCTGCAGCGACCAGTCCGGTTACGACATCATTTTTCCCGGTCAGGGGAGTTGCAACTTCGTTAAAAGTACCATCACCCCCAACACCGAGTATAAATTTATATCCCTCATTATAAAATTTCTCCGAAAGCTCCGAAGCATGGCCTTTGCCGCGTGTGAACTCAATAATAACATCTGTTTTTCTCAAGGCGGCTTCAGATTTTATAACCTCTGCCATCGAAGCAGCATAGCCTTTCCCTGCAACAGGGTTTACAATAAATGCCCATTTTATGTTGCTCATTTTTTAATTATTTCAGGTTTCACTTCAATATCTTCAAAAGATACCAGTTGTTCTTCAACCAGCTCGGATTCAATAACCGATTTCACTCTTAAGGCAATCTCATTATCGGAAAGTTTTACCAGTTCTTCATTATCAATCGGCCTGTGAATTATCATTTCAAGCCTGGCACTGAAATCGATATATGATCTGATCTTTGGTTTGAACCTGAAGAATCCGTTGAGGGTAACCGGCAAAACATTTACATCGGTGGTACGGAGAAGAATGATAAATCCCCTGTAAAAATCATTTATCCGGCCGTTGATTGTTCGTGTGCCCTCAGGAAAAATAGCAATATTACGATCGCGTGAACGGACTATCAACTCATTAATCATCGCCTTTGTATTACTGACCGTTGACTTCCGCATGGGGATATAATCGGTGAGGATAAGAACCCGTCTGAAGACCGGTATCTTCATAAGCCTCTCATGCCCGAACCATGCCAGATCAGGTACCACTGAAACAATTGCAACAATATCAAAAAGGCTGGAGTGATTGGCTACAAGTATGTAACGTTTTACGGCGCTGAGGTTCTCTTTTCCCTTAATTTCAATTTTCTTCCCCAGAAGAAAAAATATCCCCTTTGCCCAGAAACGCATCATTGATCTTACAACATGCTTTGACCTGAGAAAAAGGAACGGCATGCCTGCAACGATCATCAGGGTGGTAAAGAGGTAAAGAATTCCGAAAGCAGGTACGGAGAGTGCCTTGTGTACTCTTTCTCTTGAGGGTATGAAACTTTTCATGTCCGTTGCGGAGCAGGTTTTAATGGCCGGCTTAAAAATATATAATATTTGATTTGTAACGATATCTTAACACAGGGAGAGATAAAGCTCGTGTTCTGGCTGTCAATCCCATTTTCCCGATTTCTTCGCATGAATGATGATTTCTTCCGGCGTAAGGTAGTTGTCAATGATAGTTTCATGGTTTGGGTCGGCGCGTGATATCAGGGTAAGTTCATGTAACTCTCTGGCGTAGCCTTTTTCGATCGCCAGGTAATCTGTGGCTCTCTCCTCTAAGGTTCTGGCTTTGTTTGAAAATAAGTATCCTGCCGCGAACCTCAGGTAACCTGCCGGACCCATCATCAGGTATCGTTCCTGATGGCACAATTCATGAGCCAGAATTCCGGTAATCACGAAATCGGACATTGATTTCACACGGGTACTTATAATTATGACCCTGAAAAAAGGCGGCACCCATAGTGACAGTGCATAAAACCTGAAGGGGGCTACCAATATGATGACTCTTTTACCCTGAAGCCGCGGAAACGATTCAGCGATGATCCTGTCTGATAATTGTCGGATGCGTTTGTACATAATCGGACAAAAATCTTATTGCCGGTCAAATATAGCAATTGAATTGATTTGGAATTCTTACAAACTGAGTGAATCAATCCCGATTGACCGAAGGGAGTATCAGGAGCAGATTTCTGATTTTTATGGGGTGTCTTGTCAACCTGTTTCAGGATAAGACAAAACGTTGAAGGGTGATGCCGGAGGCATCCAATCCCAATGTCCATGGTCACATCCATGGAAGGGGTTGTGCGTGTCCGTACAACGCCGGAGGCGTTGAAGAATGATGCCGGAGGCGTTGAAGAAAACTATATTAACAGGTACTTTTCCATGTACTCCACATCGTTTTCTTTAAGCAGCCTCATCAGTTCATCCGGATATGACAGCTTTTTATGATGCTCAGCCTGGTTTGCTACATAATTTATCAGGGCTTTTTTGCTGGAAATATGATACGTGAATCCGCCATATCCGACCTGCCAGCCGGGAAAATAAGGAAACAATAATTTTTCCCTGCAAATCAGAGCATACGTTGCTTCCTTTATATCTTTAATAATGTAAGCAGGACATACTGTCGGATGAAGATGTGTTATTATATGGATATGATTCACTGCTCCACCGACAATATAGGAATGGCATGATTTTTTCTTCAGGATTCCTGCGATGTAAGCAAACAGTATATCCTGATTCTTTTCCGAAAGAAACGGCAAATGGTTTTTGCTGCCAAACACAAACTGGTATAAAAACTGGGTATAGGTTGACATAATATTCCTTTTAGCACAGTAACAAATATACTGATTGTTTTGAATTCTGCAACTTCAACCCCTCACGGGGTTGACAACAATTCAGTCTCTGTTACCCCGGATGGTACCGGGGTTATTGGACTTTAAAGCCTCCGGCTTTGGCAGCATGGTGTTTACCTTGCAGCCCCGGACGTTACCGGGGTTACCGGACTTTAAAGCCTCCGGCTTTGGCAGCGTGGTGTTACCTTGCAGCCCTGGACGTTACCGGGGTTACCGGACTTTAAAGCCTCCGGCTTTGGCAGCGTGGTGTTACCTTGCAGCCCCGGACGTTACCGGGGTTATTGGACTTTAAAGCCTCCGGCTTTGGCAGCGTGGTGTTTACCTTGCAGCCCCGGACGTTACCGGGGTTATTGGACTTTAAAGCCTCCGGCTTTGGCTGCGTGGTGTTTACCTTGCAGCCCCGGACATTACCGGGGTTATTGGACTTTAAAGCCTCCGGCTTTGGCAGCATGGTGTTTACCTTGCAACCCCGGACATTACCGTGGCCCTTAAGTTAATTTTCAACCTTACCTGTTCCTCAGTTCAAACTTAACCGGAACACTGAACCAGACCGCTACAGGGGTGCCGTTCTGCCTGCCGGGTCTCCATCGGGGCATAAGAGAAATAACCCTTAAAGCCTCGGTGTCAAGAACCGGGTGCACTCCCCTTAACACCTCTGCCCTCTTTACCGTGCCGTCGGCCGAAACCACAAACCTCAATACCACTCTGCCCTCAAGTTTGTTCTCCACCGCCTCTTCGGGGTATTTCACACTCTCATTGATGAACCTCAGAAGTGCAGTCTGACCACCCGGAAATTCGGGCATCTCCTCTACCCAGACAACCGGTTCAGGTTCAACGGTTACTACAGGCTCAGGATCTTCAACCGGTACAATAGTATTATCAACAGGCCTGTTGTCGATTGAATCAAGCATTGATACCGGCAGAAGAGTTATATCTGTTGCCATGACACTGTCAACAATCACCGGAGCCAGATACCTGGCAGTAACCGGTTCCTTTACCGGTGGCTCAGGATCACGGGGAACCATCCTGGTAAGTTCAGTAATGGTAGAATCAGTAACTATAACTATAACCTGATCTTTCCGGTTATCAGCTTTTACCTCGTCCTTCGAAAAAAGGGCAAACAGAAAAACCAGCATGACAAAGAATGCTGTTCCGCTAAGCATAGACAACGACAGAGATGGTATGTATTTCTTACGGATTTCGTATGCTCCGTACTCTTTGTTGCGGCTCTCGAAGACGATCTCGTCTAACCCGGGAACCTTTTCGTTTTTCCTCTTCATTTGAAACAGTTTTAAATGGTTAATTAATGGTTTACAGGTCAATCGTTACTGTCTCATTAAAGAGGCGCCTCACTTTAAAATATGGCAAATATGATGCCAGAGGCAGAGGAGGAAGGTCGTCGGTTCCCGATTTCATCGGGACGGTATTCGGTAAGCAGTAATTCAACACCAGCAGGTTCGGAAAAAGATGCTATACATATAGTCAAACACTATGTGAATTAGATAGTATAGGAAAAATTTCAAATTATGCGAAGTCAATTCCCAATTAATGACTGCCGCAGGCAAGATAACACCCCTTCTTATCGTAATAACTCCGGCCGGAAGATTTGTATTAATATTCCTAAATGACTAAATTGCACCTCGTTTTCATACCTGCAAAATGACAAAGGATAATTTCTTTAGAATCGTGCAAAGATTATCGGCTATCGGCCGCAGAACGATTTTACCGGTCATATTCATTGCATTTGCCTCACTCCCGTTTGCATGTGATGATGATTATGTGCTTATGCCGAAGCTTGAAACCCTGAAGGCTTCGGACGCGGATATTACTTCAAATTCAGCATTGCTGAAGGGGAGGATAATCTGGACAGGCAACCAGAAGATACTTGAATACGGGATTGAGCTCTCAAAGAATACACTGTTCAATCCGTCTGATACTAATTCAATAAAACATTCCCCCGATACCGGCATTTACGCTATACCTTTCACCGGACTTGAACCGGGAACTCAATATTACTTCAAGGCATATGTTCTTATCAACACCGCACAGGTTTATTCACAAAATGTGGAGAAATTCACAACAAAAAGCAACTGACGGTGTTAATAAGTGCGGGTCATTGTTTCAGGGATAACAACTACGTAGGAGGCAATTTTAAGGTTAACCTTTTCAGGTTCTGAAATATCTTTCTGTCTTACAGTTTCAATGGTAACAATTTTCAGTGAAGGGTCTGATCTGAGGAGATACCACACAATTCCCTGAAAATTGCTTGAATGATATGAGCCGTTTAAGTGAAGAAATATTCTGCCTTTCTCCCGGTTTTTTAAAATAAAATGTGCCATTGTTGCATCCTTAATAGCCTGTGCTTTGGGCAGGTTTGGTGTTGCGTGGGCCTGCATTGATGTTCCCATTCCCTCCATCTTAAGCATGTCCTTATAGCATTTAAGATCGGGGTCGTATGGTACAGGCAGAGGTGCGATATATTCTTTTGCTTCGGCCGACAGTGAGTCGAGGCCCTCAAAGCCTTTCCTGTTTACCACGTTTGCATACCGTCTTGGAACATTTGTTGCAACAAATGGAATTCCCTTTGATCTGGCAAATTCCACAACAGGTTTGTAGTCGGTTTTGTAATTGTTCCAGAGTTTAGCCTCTGCTTCAAACCTGGCAGCATCATAGATTCCTTTCAGGTATTCATCTATAAGGAGCTGGTTATCGGCCTCAAACATTTCAGCACCCAGAACAAGGCTCTTTCCCCTTGCTTCAGATATGCTACGGGTTACCTCAAGCTCCAGCCAGTGGGCTATCGGATCATCATGAAGCTCGCCGAAAAACACGATATCAGCTCCAATAGTCGATTTAATCATCTCTGCATAAGTCACCGGTTTGCCCTCACTGCTGAAAATACGGTAAGCCGGTTTATCCTGAGCATTTGCATTTAAGAGGAAAAGAAATAAAACCAGAGGGATAAAGTTTTTCATAATGTCATTAGAAGGATTGTTCAAAGGAAGGCATAATTCCTCTAATGACAAAATGATATATATGATTCCGTTACTATCTCAGGCCGAACCTGTAGCTGAACTTTACAAGAAAAACATTGTGGGGTTTATTGTCTTTGCAGTTAAACAGATCACCCAGGTCGTTAAACAGATCCATCTGACCGGAATCGTTAGAGCAGCTTCTCGACTGGCTCCATACAAGGTAAACCGACGATCCGGGGTTAAACTCCCATCTGAGAACCATGTTTGAAAGGAACTCCTGTACGTTGAAATCCCTTTTCCCGAAGGAGTAGTCAACAGTACCATCCTTGTTTTCATCAATTCTGTAAGTATCTGAAGAAAAGCTGATTTCGTTTCCTTCATAGATATGGAACCTGTCAGTAAACCTGTCGGCCATAGGATTGGTAATATATTTGTATTCACTGTATTTACCCGTTGCAATAAATGGCTGGCCCCAGTACTGAAGTGTCAGATCGGGGCTGAGGTTCAGGTTAACCCTGAATGATGCCATAAGTGTTCTGCGGTCGATATGGGCAAAAATATACCTGTCGTGTCCTGCAAACGTTTTCCTGGTTACATACTGCAGGTCGGTAAAGGATTTATTAAAGGAGGGATCAAAAGAGAAACGGAGGTAATTGGTTGGTTTTGCCGAGAGATTAATTCCAAGATTCCAGTTGGCTGAGTTATTTTCGAGTCCTCTCGACCCATTGGTGAAAACTTCCATAACAAATTTTTTGCGTGAATCGGTTGAGAAACCGATTCTGCCACTGATATTACCCGGCAGTTTCATCATCGGGCCGCCCCTCAGAATTCCTGTCGACAGCTGTGATGTGCTCACATTTCCTCCTCCCCAGGCCATCCAGAAATTTTTAAAAGTAATATTCCCGTTATATTCCAGACCCTTTGATACCCAGTCACCGCCAAAATTATTTACAAAGTAAATATCTCCGTTTAACCTGAATCTGCGATAAATTCCCTTTGGTTCCCACTGGTTATAACCTGCCCACAGTACGGTAAGTATCTGATCGGCCTCGCGGATAAATCCGAGGTCATTCGTTTCAAAGCCCGGTGTTTTCCAGATCGTGGCAGCCATGAAGTTCCAGTGTCCGTCGAGTTTCAATAACTGCATTCTTCCTCCGGAGCCAAAAAGAGAAGTACGGTCAGGGTCGAAATTTACGTAGTCATTATCAGGTCTCTGGTAATATCGGGCTGAAGAACGCTGTGTAAGTTCAATAGCCTCTTTTGTACCCGATACATTACTGAAGGCTGTATTAATATTGAACATCCAGCTTTTCTTTTTGAAGTACTGGGTAAAGTCTATTCCGCCGGTAACAGCATTTTTATGCATTAAGGAGGCCAGGTTATCATCAAGTCTTCGGTTTGTACTTGTAAATATGCCACCGATTATTGTATTTCCCTCATTAATATCTTTCTGTACTCTTCCTATGAAATAATTTGTGAGGGGTTCGACAGTGTCAAAAACTCTTGAACCTCCGACGGTATCTATTTCTGCTTTCTCCTCAGCTGTCACTGCTTCGACGAAACCCACTGAAAGGCCGTTCTGGGTTTTTCCTGTAAGCTTGGCAGCTCCGAGAATTGTGGTTGCTGTGGGAACATCAGCATTCCATCCCTCCTCAAGGTCGGGATAACCCTGCGGTCTTCTTCCTATCCTCCTGGAATAGAACAGATTATCATTCCCCACGTCACCATCTCCGAGACCAAGTCCAAAATTGGTGATATTATTTCCTTCAATAAAAAACGGTCTTTTTTCTCTGAAAAATGTCTCATAGGCAGTCAGGTTAACCTCCGACGGGTCGGCCTCCACCTGACCGAAATCGGGGTTGATGGTAAGGTCCATGGTCATATTGTTTGTGACTCCTATTTTGGCATCCAGTCCTCCGTTCAGCCCGTATTTTCTCCCTTTCGACAGAAAGGGATTTTCAGGCTCTGCTTTGAATGTCTCAGCCCTGGCTACGCCGTAGGGGGTCACATCAAATATTTTGCGTGGTCTGATTTCTTCAAGACCCGCCATTTCACCTATAAGATGAATGAATCCCGGAGCATCCTTCGGTATATGCTGCCAGAATGTGGTTTCATTGTTACGGTAGATCACTCTTGCAACCTGAAGTCCCCAGACATCGCCTGAATTTTTTTCAAACCGCAACTGGCTGAAAGGTATCTTCATTTCAGCAACCCAGCCTTCGTCTGTAACAGATGTTTTTACCCACCAGTTGGGATCCCATGAGGGGTCTTCATTCTGTCCGTCGTTTGAAAATAGAATATCATATTTAACTCCTGCAGAGCTTACTCCGAAAAGAAAACCTGTTCTCTGGTCATGATAACTGTCGATGATTACTCCGGCAAGATCCCCGTCAGCCTGATCTCTCCTGGTAAGCCGGTTAACAATACTGTCGGGAGCTGTGTCAAATGATTTAATAGCAACAAACAGATTATTCTCATCACATAGTATTTTAAACTCGGTCCTCTGTGATGAAGGACGACCGTTGTAAGGTTCATGCTGTATGAAATCGTCCATCCAGACTCCCCTCTGCCATATTTCATCATCAAGTACACCGTCAATTACAGGAGGATTGTTTATTTTTTCAACGTTGTACTTTTTCTTTGTTGCTGTGACATCTTCCTGTGTAAAGCCTGATCCTGCGATCAGAATAAAAAACAATACAATTATCGAAATTCTTTTCATTTTTTTCATTGTTTCCGTGCTAAAGACGAACAGGCAGTAAACCTGTTGCAAAAAAACAACTATTTAGATTTATTCTAAATAGTATTCCCATTAAAAAAGGATTTTGTTCAGTCTTTTATAACCAGGACATCTTCAGAAATTGATAAAAATTGAGTAGGTTTGTAAACTGTTATCAGACCTTATAATAATAAGGTTACATTACCTGTATGATTTGAAAGACAGAACCGGCTAACATTAAATACAATAATATGATACAGATTGAGAACTTTAATTTCAGGGGACTGAAAGCGATTGTAAGGGTCGATTTCAATGTTCCGCTCGACAAGAAAACGTTTGTTGTAACAGATGATACGAGAATCCGCGGCGCGCTTCACACTATTAAGAAGATCATCGGGGATGGCGGTTCATGTATACTTATGTCGCACCTGGGAAGGCCTGAAGGCCGGCAGGAAAAGTATTCGCTGAAACCGGTACTGCCTGTGCTTGAGAAACATCTGGGGATGAGTGTAAAATTTGCAGATGACTGTTTGGGCGAAGAAACAGAAAAGATGGCAGCCGCTCTCAAACCCGGAGAGGTACTCCTGCTTGAAAATGTCAGGTTCTATCCCGAAGAGGAAGGAAAGCCGATCCTGCCCGAAACAGCAACCGATGAGGAAAAGAAAGCTGCCAAGGCCGAACTGAAGGCAAAACAGAAAGAACTTGCAAAGAAACTCTCCACCTATGCCGATGTTTATGTTAATGATGCTTTCGGCACAGCTCACAGGGCACACGGTACAACAGCAGTTATTGCCGACTATTTTCCTGCCGATAAGAAAATGTTCGGTTTCCTTATCAACAGCGAACTTGCTGCAATGGACAAAGTGCTCCATAATCCGCAGAAACCATTCACAGCCATAATGGGCGGAGCCAAGGTATCCGATAAAATTCTCCTTATCGAAAACCTTCTTAACAAAGTTGACAATCTTATTATCGGAGGAGGTATGACTTACACCTTCATTAAGGCTATGGGCGGTAAAATAGGTAAGTCGCTTTGCGAAGAGGATAAACTTGATCTTGCACTCAGTATAATTAACAAAGCAAAGGAAAAAGGTGTTAACCTCCTTCTTCCGGTTGACAGCGTCAACGCCGATAAATTCGAAAATGATGCCCAGGTCTCCCTCTCTGCAATTGACAATGTACCGGATGGATGGATGGGTCTCGACATCGGGGAAAAGACTATTGCAAAATTTTCGGAGGTCATAATGAACTCAAAAACCATTCTCTGGAACGGACCCATGGGAGTATTCGAAATGGAGAAATTCTCGGCAGGTACTGTTGCAATTGCCAAAGCTATAGCGGCATCAACATCCAAAGGAGCCTATAGCCTTGTGGGAGGTGGCGACTCGGTTGCTGCCGTAAACAAATACAACCTTGCCGACAGTATAAGCTACGTTTCAACCGGCGGAGGTGCAATGCTTGAATACATGGAAGGCAAGAAACTTCCGGGTATAACTGCCATAAGAGGTGAATAACATTATTTAAAAACAGATTGTCATGAGGGTCAGTACTTAAACCGGAACTGACCCTCTTCATTATTATAAGATTCTAACTTGCCCGGCATAATCTGTTCTGAGATTTTCGTTATAATTACAAAACTCAGGAAATAAAGAATGTTCTGTATGGGCCTTAAAAGCACCTTATTATTGCAAATGACTAATAAACAACTATTAAACTGTAATAATACTGCTATATTTGCCGTTGTTTTACCATGAAAGCTTTGCTTTATTCACTTGCGGTTGCAACAATTATCTTTTCCGGATGCAAAAAGGAACCACAACCCTTATACTCCGGTACAATTACCATTAATAACAAACCCGTCTCAACCACCCCTACCTATATTGTTGAAGGGTTCCATGTGCCGACCGGCAAAAAGGTGGCAGATATCAATAACGGACGTGATATTATAAGCGTTGTTTCAGTGTTTGGACCTGCAGACTATACACCAGTAAAAATCAATTTCCTTACTAACAACTTCAAGGATGCATTTTTCAGATTTGGGGAATTTTTATCACCGCAGGAAGCCATAGATTCATTCAACAACCTTAAACAATTCACCAACCCTGCCTGGACTGAGCTTGGTGACTCGGTGGTGCCAAACCAGGTGTGGCTTTACAGAACGGAAGATGACAGGTATGCCAAAATCAGAATTATAAGCACCGTCCACGAGAAAAGGCCCGATATGCCACGGCCATACGCAGAATGCACTTTTGAATGGGTTTTCCAGCCCGACGGAACCATGTCTTTCCCGAAATGACAAATGTAAAAACAGATATCCAAAAGATTCTCAGTCTGGCCGGAGAGGATGAGTTCAACAGAACATCTCTTGAGATTTTTAATCTTCAGGCATCAGAAAATAAGATCTACCGGGAATTTCTGAGCAGGCTGGGCAAAACCCCTGAAGCTGTTTCAAGACCTGAAGATATTCCTTTTCTTCCTGTGGAATTTTTTCGTAATCACAATGTTATTACAGGCCACGGTAATCCTGATCTGGTTTTTGAAAGTTCAGGTACAACAGGAATGTTAAAAAGCAGGCACTATGTTACTGATCTGTCTCTCTATAATGAGTCTCTCACAAGGGGATTCCGTCTCTTTTACGGTGATCCTTCAGATTACCTGATAGTTGCCCTCATGCCATCACCTGCCGAAAGGCCGACCGGTTCACTTTCATATATGGTACACCATCTGATTAACTCAGGAGCAGACAGAAGGAGTGGCTTTTTCAACCGGAATTATGATCATGTTGCCGGCATACTGAATGGGGCACTCCGTGATAAGAAGAAATGTATGCTGATAGGTTTGAGTTACGCCCTGCTCGATTTTGCCGAAGCGAATTATTCTGTTCCTGAAAATGTTATAGTAGTTGAAACAGGGGGGATGAAGGGACGCAGGGAAGAAATTACTCGTGAAGAACTTCATTCGAGGCTGATGAAAAGTCTGGGCGTCAAAACGATACATTCCGAATACGGCATGACAGAACTTCTTAGTCAGGCATGGTCGGAAGGCAAGGGCCTTTTCCGCACTCCGCCATGGATGAGAATATACGTGCGGGAACTTAATGATCCTTTCAGTATTTCATCTGAACCTGGTTCTTCCGGTGCAATAAACATTATCGATCTTGCCAATATTAATTCCTGCTCCTTTATAGCCACATGGGATCTGGGACGTCTCCATGATAAAGGAAGATTTGAAGTACTCGGAAGATATGATCACAGCGATATAAGGGGCTGTAATCTTCTTGCGGGATGATTTATTCCGGAGATTTAGGAGGTAATCCTGCCAGGTCCCTTATCACAACCGAAGCACATATAATACCAAATACTGCGGGCATATAGGATATTGTGCCCACTACCGAAGCCTTGTTCCTTTCTCCCGATATTTCCTTTACTCTTGTTTTATCGACCTCCTCGGGTGACCAGACAACCATAAAGCCCTCACTGATACCAAGTCTGTGCAGCTTTTTGCGGATGATCCTGGCAAAACTGCATCCGTATGAAAGTGATATATCGTCAGCTCTCACCGATAGCGGATCTGTCCTTCCTCCGGCGCCCATGGAGCTGACAATTTTAAGATTCATTTTAAGGCTGTGATAAATGAGCCAAACCTTGGGAGCGAGGGTATCTATTGCATCCACAACGTAATCGAATGGCTCCTGAAGTATTTCAATCATCCTCTCGTCACGGATATATTCGTTAATGGCAGTAACTTTGACTGCAGGATTGATATCCTTCAGCCTTTCTTCCATCAGCAGGGCTTTCGGCTTACCTTCGGTTGACTTCAGGGCCAGCAGCTGCCTGTTGCGGTTTGAAGGATGTATGGTATCTCCGTCCACAATTGTCATTTTTCCCACACCTGAACGGCAAAGCATCTCAGCTGCAAAAGCTCCCACACCTCCGAGACCTGCAACAAGTACATTTGCTTTAATGAGCCTTTCAACCGAATCGGGGCCAATGCACAACTCAGTACGTGAATACCATTCCTCCATCAGGCAGTAAATAAAGCAATACGTTTTTATCTTTCCGTCAGTACCCTGATGCCCCTGTTTATCCGGTCGAGAGTCTCCTCTCTTCCCAGCCAGCTTATAATATCGAAGATTCCCGGTCCTCTCAGTTCACCAACGAGAACTATTCTCAGGGAATGCATGGCAGTTCCGTTATTGTAACCTTTTCCGGCAATCAGTCTTTTTATTTCTTCTTCAACCGCTGAAGTGGTGAAGTTATCAATTCCCCGTAGTACATCAGCAATATCTTCCAGAATGACCGTGGATTCCTCCTTCCATCTTTTCCTGACTGCTTCTTCATCGTAAGACTCGGGAGGAGTGAAGAAAAAGGAGGTTTCATCCCACATATCCCTGACAAAACTTATACGTTCCCTTACCAGTCCGGCAAGAATCTCCAGGCGGTTTATATCGTAATGAAAGCCTTTTGTCCTAAGAATCTCCCTGAATTCCATTGCAAGCTGGTTATTGCTTTTCCGTTGTATATAAATATGGTTGAACCATTTTGCCTTAACAGGATCGAAACGGGAGCCCGATTTATTTATTCTTTCAAGTGAGAACTCAGCAATCAGTTCATCCATACTGAATATTTCCTGGTCTGTTCCGGGGTTCCAGCCCAGGAGGGCGAGCATGTTGATAAACGCCTCGGGGTAATAGCCGTCTTCCCTGTATCCTCTTGCTGTTTCGCCATAAGGCCAATAGAGGGGGAAAACAGGGAATCCCATTTTATCGCCGTCGCGTTTACTCAGTTTCCCTTTACCGTCGGGTTTAAGCAGAAGAGGCAGATGTGCAAATAAGGGTGCCTCCCATCCGAATGAACGGTAAAGCATTATATGCAGGGGTAGCGAGGGAAGCCACTCCTCACCTCTTATTACATGTGTAATCTTCATAAGGTGATCATCCACAATATTTGCAAGATGATAAGTTGGCATACCGTCCGACTTGAATAAGACCTTGTCGTCGAGAGTTGAGGAATTGACAGTGATATGACCCCTTATTATATCGTCGAACTCTATTTCTGTATCAGCCGGAATCCTGTACCTTATCACATAAGGCTCACCGCTTTCTAACTTCTGAAGTAATTCCCCTTCTGACATTGTGAGTGAATTCCTCATCCTGTTTCTTGCAGAGTAATTATACAGGAAAGTTTCACCTCCGGATTCGGCTCTTTTTCTTTCAATTTCCAGTTCTTCCGGAGTATCAAAAGCATAATATGCATCTCCCTTTTTCAGGAGCATCTCAGCATATTGTCTGTATATACCTTTTCTTTCACTTTGTCTGTAAGGGCCGTAAGGTCCTCCCTCCCTTACTCCTTCGTCAACTTTAAGACCGCACCATTCCAGGGCCTCAATAATATATTCTTCGGCACCTTCCACATAGCGGGCCTGGTCAGTATCTTCTATGCGCAGAATAAATGTACCTTTGTTTTTCCTTGCAAAAAGATAGTTATAGAGTGCCGTCCTCACTCCTCCTATATGCAGCGGGCCTGTGGGGCTTGGTGCAAATCTTACTCTTACCATAATTATTCAGTGATATTTTATCTGCAGCAGCAAAGATACTCAAAGAGGTTAATATATAACATGATAACAAATATCATCCTCCCGGGTAAAGAAATGTTTTAAATTAGAGTCCGGAAAAAGAACTGATTCAACTCTTACATATATGAAAAGGATGATGAAGGCCCTTGTGAAGGCAAAGCCGGAGAAGGGTTTATGGATGCAGGAGGTTCCGGTTCCGGAACCCGGATTAAATGACGTTATAATAAAAGTCAGGAAATCTGCAATCTGCGGAACTGACCTTCACATTTACAAATGGGATGAATGGGCCCGGCGGACAATAAAAACACCTATGGTGATAGGTCATGAGTATATGGGATACATTGATTCTGTAGGGGCGGGCGTCAGAAATCTCAGACCAGGCGACCGTGTTACCGGGGAAGGACACATTGCATGCGGTCATTGCCGCAACTGCAGAAGAGGGAAAGAGCACGTTTGTGAGAACACCGTGGGAATAGGCGTCAATATTGACGGATCATTTGCAGAATATGTAAAGATCCCCTCATCGAACGTTGTACCTCTCGACAGGAGGATCCCCGACGACTGGGCTGCCATTATGGATCCATTCGGAAATGCAACTCATACGGCTCTCTCATTCCCGCTTCTTGGCGAGGATGTACTTGTTACAGGCGCCGGACTTATCGGAAGTATGGCAATTGCTGTCGCGAGGTATTCGGGCGCAAGGTTTATCGTGGCAAGCGACCTGAGCGATTTCCGTCTTGATATCGCAAAAAAAATGGGGGCCACTCTGACTGTTAACCCTTCAAAGGGTGAAAAAATTTCCGATGCGGTTAAAAAACTGGGGATGAGAGGATTTGATGTCGGCCTTGAGATGTCGGGTTCACCTGCAGCATTTAATGAGATGGTCCTGAATATGTATAATGGTTCAAATATTGCCCTTCTGGGTATCCTTCCGGCAGATTGCAAAGTGCCGTGGAGCGATATTATTTTCAAAGCCATAACCATCAAAGGAATTTACGGCCGCGAAATGTGGGAGACATGGTATAAAATGGAGATGATGATAATAGGCGGTATTGACCTTAATCCTGTGATAACCCACAATTATCATATTGATGATTTTCAGAAAGGTTTTGATGTGATGGAGGAGGGTAACTGCGGTAAGGTGATACTGAACTGGGATTAAATCTGTCAGATTCAGGCCGAAGTATCGGGTTTGGCTTCTGCATGTCAGAATAAATATAAACGGAGTGAGGAGTGAACATTATGAAGCAAAAAACCTGGTGCAGAGTGCAGATGGGCAGATGTAAAATTACCAAAGAAAAATTCAAAATCAGGATAAGATGTATTCAGAATTTCAAAACTATCTGCTTGGCCAGATAAAAGAAATCAGGGAGGCCGGGCTTTACAAAAATGAGAGAATCATAGTTTCAGCACAAGGTCCTGAAATAACACTTGATACAGGCCAGAGAGTACTTAATTTCTGCGCCAACAATTACCTCGGGTTGTCAAACAACCCCGACCTTATTGAAGCTGCGCGCAGGGCACTTGATACTCACGGTTATGGCATGTCATCGGTGCGTTTTATTTGCGGTACCACCAACCTTCATAAGGGACTTGAAAAAGCTATAGCCGGATTTTTCGGCACCGAGGATACAATTCTTTATGCAGCCTGCTTTGACGCTAACGGAGGTGTCTTCGAACCTCTTCTTTCTGAAGAAGATGCCATTATTTCAGATGCTCTGAACCATGCCTCAATAATTGACGGCGTGCGTCTGTGTAAAGCACAGAGATACAGGTACAGAAATGCCGACATGGCAGACCTGGAGGAACAACTGAAGCTTGCACAGTCGCAACGTTTCAGGATTATTGTTACCGACGGGGTATTTTCAATGGACGGAAATGTTGCTCCTCTCGACAGGATTGTGGAGCTTGCAGAGAAGTACAATGCACTGGTGATGGTGGATGAATCACATTCTGCAGGTGTTGTCGGTAAAACCGGAAGGGGTGTCACCGAACTATACAACCTGAGGGGTAAAGTGGAAATTATTACAGGTACACTTGGCAAGTCGTTCGGGGGAGCTATTGGCGGTTTTACAACGGGGAAACAGGAAATTATCGACATGCTCAGGCAACGGTCACGGCCATACCTTTTTTCAAATTCCATTCCTCCCCTGGTAGCGGCAGCAGGCATAAAAATGTTTGAGATGATGAGTCATACCAACTCTCTTCAGGAGAGGTTGCATGAGAATTCTGAATACTTTATAGGCAGGATGAGCAGTGCCGGTTTCACTATAAAGCCGACCCGGTCTGCTATATGTGCCGTAATGCTTTATGATGCCAGACTCTCGCAGGATTTTGCTTCAAGGCTTCTTGAGAAAGGCATTTATGTGATCGGCTTCTATTACCCGGTTGTACCGAAAGGTGAAGCCCGGATAAGGGTTCAACTGTCGGCTGCCCACACCCGTGAGCATCTCGACAGGGCTGTTGAAGCTTTCATAAGCACGGGAAAAGAGCTGGGTGTCTTAAAATGACCTGTGTTTACCGGAGATCATCCGCACTTTGAGGATCCGCAATCCTTACAGATAAGGCAACCCTCCTGGTAGACAAGATTCTCCGAATGGCATTCACGGCATTTGCCTTTTGCGCGCGTACCGTCGGGTATATATCTTTTCAGCGCTCTTTCCACGCCATTCTTCCAGTTGTTTATTGAATCGCTGTCGAGCCTCAGCGACTGAATAAGGTTAACCACATCGGGGATTGGCATACCATACCGCAGCACTCCGGAGATAAGTTTGGCATAGTTCCAGAATTCCGGCTTGAACATATGTGACAGACCGCCAAGCGTGTTTTTGTAACCATATTTGTCAGTATACTGGAAATCGTAACGGGTATTGCCTTCCTCATCCTTGTTTTTTATGATTCTCCCCTTTACAATGGTTTTTGGTATCGGAAACATCTCTTCATCGGCCATTCCTGTAAAGATTTCATAGGGTTTCCCGTCTTTAAGGCCGACAAAAGCTATCCATTTTTCTTCGTTATTATTGAACCTTATGATGTCGCATTCCAGCACCTTGGGTCTCTTCGGACGTTCCACCACGTTATCCTTACTGTTTGAGGCATTTACGAGAACGCCGTTGCGGGAACCATCCCTGTAAACTGTAACTCCCTTACAACCCGATTTCCATGCTGTCATATAGAGTTCGCTCACAAGTTCCTCTTTTACATCGGCCGGCAGGTTGATTGTAACACTGATAGAATGATCGACCCATTTCTGGATTGCGCCCTGCATTCTGACCTTTGCAAGCCAGTCGACATCGTTTGCGGTTGACTTGTGATAGGGGGATTTTGCAACAATTTCGTTTATTTCCTCGGTGGTCATATTGCTCAGATCCTTCGGATCATAATTATTCACCTTCAGCCATTCAATGAACTTGTGATGGAACACATTATATTCCTCCCATGAATCGCCGACCTCATCCCTGAAAGTAACCTTAACATCCTTATCATTCGGGTTTACCTTACGTCTTCTTTTATAAAAAACTGAAAAAACCGGTTCTATTCCCGAGGTTGTCTGGGTCATAAGACTTGTTGTTCCCGTAGGGGCTATAGTAAGAAGGGCAACATTGCGTCTTCCGTGTTTAACCATGTTATTATAGAGTACAGGATCGGCTTCCTTCAGTCTCAGTATAAAAGGATTATTTTTCTCTCTCTCAGGGTCATAGATTTTGAATGCGCCTCTTTCCATTGCGAGGTAAACAGATGCTTTATAGGCTTCGATGGCAAGAGTCTTATGTACTTCGATTGAAAAGTCAATAGCGTCATCACTTCCGTACCTTAGGCCGAGTGCTGCCAGCATATCTCCCTCGCCTGTGGTACCGATACCCATTCTTCTTACTTCGCTGGTTTTCTGGCGTATATTCTTCCAGAGGTTCTTTTCCACGAGCTTCAGTTCCTCAGGTTCCGGATCCGATTCAATTTTGGCAAGTATAGAATCGATTTTTTCAATCTCGAGATCAATAATATCATCCATTATACGCTGGGCCAGTCCCACATGCTCCCTGAAAAGGCCGAAATCAAATTTTGCCTTTCCGGTGAAAGCATCATTTACATAACTGGCAAGGTTTATTGCCAGAAGACGGCAGCTGTCGTAGGGGCAAAGTGGTATTTCGCCGCATGGATTTGTCGACACTGTACGGAAACCGAGATCGGCATAGCAATCGGGCACACTTTCACGGATTATGGTATCCCAGAAAAGTATGCCGGGTTCGGCCGATTTCCAGGCATTATGAATTATTTTGTTCCAGAGTTCGGTAGCGTCAATCTCTTTTACATATTTCGGATTGTCTGAATCGATAGGGTATTGCTGTCTGAATTTACCTTTTGCTTCGACAGCCCTCATGAATTCGTCTGTTATCTTGACCGAGACATTTGCCCCGGTTACTTTGCCCGACTCCATTTTTGCATCGATGAATCTCGGTGAATCGGGATGTTTTACAGATATCGAAAGCATCAATGCGCCCCTTCTGCCGTCTTGGGCGACCTCGCGTGTTGAGTTGGAATATCTCTCCATAAACGGGACCACTCCGGTAGAAGTGAGTGCGCTGTTGAGTACGGGAGTTCCCTTTGGCCTGATGTGTGAAAGGTCGTGTCCCACACCACCTCTTCTCTTCATCAGCTGCACCTGTTCCTGGTCGATCTTCATTATTCCCCCGTAGGAGTCGGATGATCCTTCATTCCCAATTACGAAGCAGTTTGAGAGAGAGGCTATCTGGAAATCGTTTCCGATACCTGTCATTGATCCTCCCTGCGGAACAATATATTTAAAATCCTTAAGGACGCTGTAAATAAGCTCCTCCGACAATGGGTTAGGATATTTTTTTTCAATTCTGTGAATTTCGGAAGCGAGCCTCCGGTGCATATCATCAGGAGTTTTCTCGTAGAGATTGCCGAACGAGTCCTTCAGGGCATACTTGTTTGTCCAGACTCTTGCCGCAAGCTCGTCGCCGCCGAAATAAATACAGCTGGCCTGAAAGACCTCTTCGTTGGAATAAACCGTACGTTTACTGACTTTCTCACCATCAGTTCCGGCACCCTTATTCTGATTTTTCTTTCCTTCTTTTTTCTCTGCCGCAACGACAGGTTTTTTTTCTTCCGACACTTCCGGTTCACGGACAAAAAGTTCTTCCATACCTTTCATTAACCTTTTTACTATTTCCTGAATATGATTTAGTTAAACGACCACCGGTTTAACGGACGGGTATTTGCTAAAATAGACAAGGATGATTCTTTATGCAAGCCAAAAAAAATTTGATTATTAACATTTGTTTAGATAGTTATTAACCGTTCCCTGATAGGAGAAAAGAAGGGTATTTCAGATCAGTGCTGATCGCAAAGCCCGGTTAATCAACCATGTCAGAAAAAGCAGGGGGCATGCACGCATGCCCCCTGCAGAAGATCATATTTATACCTTATTAATTAAAGGTATATCTCAGTCCTATCTGTAATCCCCAGGTGCTGGAAGTTGTATTTACATTCTCGAATGTTTTTGTCGGGAGCACGCCACCGGCTTCCACCATCTTAAATACCGGAGTATTTGAAACAATTCTTGAGGAAAGAATTGAGCCGTTACTCAGGGCAAGACGTTTGCGGATGCCCCAGTTGGGATTGAGCAGGTTGCCGAAATTAAGTATGTCAGCCGTTATCTGCAGAGAGTTCTTATTGCCTCCGATGTTAACAAAAAGGTCCTGTAATATTTTAACATCAAACCTGTGGTACCACGGGAAGAAAGCTCCATTACGTTCGGCATACTGCCCCAGGTGGTTCCTCAGGTATTTGTCCTGGGCGACATAGAGCCAGAATGCCGAAGCCTGCTGGGCAGCAGTATATTTAACATTTCCGCTGACGATGAAGTCTTCGAAAGTAATCTCGGTCTGATCTTTCGGGATATAAATAAGGTCGGCATTTACACCGTCATTATTGAAATCGTTCGAGTACCTGTAAGAGAAGTTCCCGTCGATATAACCGGAATAGAACACTGAAATGGTTGTTGCCGCATGTTTCAGATACTCTATCTTATAACTCAGTGATCCCACAAGGCGATGAGGTGTAAGATACTGTGAATAGCTCAGGTCCAGTTTGTTCTGACCTCTGACCGATAGATTGTTTGACCATGCCGATGCTGCCTGCGACCCCGGGTTGCCGGAAATATCTTTCGCCATTGAAGCCGTATAGGCGAACATCCCATTGAAATTCTTGATTATCGGGAAGTTCAGCTGAGCGGTAAATGTCCAGCTGTAACCCTGGTCTGTGTTTGTCAGCAACATGGCTTCAGACAATGAAGAGTACACTTTCCGGCCTGCAGTTGACCACACGGGTCTTTTGTCCGGTCCGTTGTACACACCTGCGTCAGCATATTTAAGATTCAGATTTTTCTGGACAATCGCATTAATGTCTCTGGTATATGTTCCCTCCAGGGTAAGGGACATGTCAAGGGGCAGTTTAATATCAAAAGCAAGGCTGCTCCTCCATACCTGCGGCATTTTAAATTCTTTATCGATGCCTGCTATTGAGCTTGGAGGAGTGGTGCCGGCTGTTTTGGGGAATAATGGAACTTTATTATTGGTGCCTTCCAAATTATAGAAAGGATCCGGGTTGAATTTTATTGAATCAAGGGCCGCAGTGGCAGTAAGTTCAACCGTGTTCTGAAGCATGCCGCTGTTTGTGGGCTGGTTGGTGAACCATACAAATGGCAGGCGGCCTGTAAAAATACCCGTTCCGCCTCTGACTTTCAGCATCTTGTTTCCGAAAACATCCCAGTTGAAACCTACCCTTGGAGATGGGATAAATTTGCTCTTCGGCCAGGCTCCAAGATTGAGTTTCAGTCCGTCAATAAAAGTAAGGGCATCAACGGCGGGATTCGTAATAAGCTCATTCATGTAAAGCGGTTTGTCGAACCTTATACCGTAAGTAACTTTCAGGTTATCCAGGATATTATATTCATCCTGCAGATAAGCTGAAAGCTGACCGAAGCCGAGTTCTGCCACAGGTTTCGGGTTATTCGGATCGAATGAATATGTTATTGCAAAAGCAATCGGCTGATTGCCCGGGACCCCGTTAACATGGTTTATAAATGTATTCAGATCCCTGAACCTGTAATAGCTTGTTCCGTATCTCATAAAAGAGTTTCCGAAGTACAGGTATTCAAAAGATACTCCCCCTGTTATGTTATGGCGTCCGGTTTTATAAGTAATGTTGTCGGTAATAGTATAAACATTGTTTACCACATTATTATTGAACGAAAAAAGTTCATAACCGGCACTCATATAGGCATTGAGGGGTGATCCGCCATCCCATATATCAATAAAAGGGAATATGTCGCTGTTGCTGGTTCTCGTATCCTGTATAAGGGTTATGGTACCCAGCAGTTGGTTGGATAAAGAATTGGTAATGCTGCTGTTAAGCTCTGCCGAAAGCGAATTGACAGTATTGAGGAACCCGTAATTAGTGTTTTTAAATGACATCGCGTTTGCGCTCACCCTGTTGGAGGATGCCCTTGGGTTGGGTGCACTGGTTCCGTTTACAAGCTGGTCATTTGTTGAACGCACGGTGTTATACCTCAGGCTGAATTTATGTTTCTGACTGATGTTCCAGTCGACTCTCGCGAGGATCTTGTAGTTTTCGATTGCAAAAGAGCCGTAGTTCTCGAAGGGACCTGTCTCATATCCGAATTTTGTCTTCAGGAAGTTAGAGAATTTTGTAAGCGAGTCGGCAGGTACGCGACTCACGTTGGGATCTCCGATATTATTTACTCCCTGCCTGTATGCCTGCCATTCCATACCGGGCACTGTTGAGCTTTCATACTCTCCGTTAAGGAAAAAGAACAATTTGTCTTTGATTACCGGGCCTCCTGCTCTGGCACCGATGATTTTTGTTGATGTCTTGGCAGCTTCAGGCAATTTATAGTCGGCAACTTTTGTGCCGTTGAAAGACTGGTCACGATAATAAGTGTAAACCGACGCCGAATACTGGTTGTTGCCCCTGCGGGTAATAGCATTAATGCCCGCACCTGTAAAGTTTGCCTGGCGGACATCGAAGGGTGCTACATTTACCTGAATTTCCTCTATAGCATCGAGCGATACCGGTTCAGCATCCCCTCCGGGCATATTTCTGCTGCTGAGACCAAAGTTGTTGTTAAAGTTCGAGCCGTCAATCACGATATTGTTATATCTGCCATCGCGACCTGCAAAGCTGTTACTTCCGCCATAAAGAGGAGAGAGCCTCGTAAAGTCATTTATACTTCTGCTTATTGATGGCATTGATGTGAGTTCCTGGCTGCTGATATTAACCGAGGCTCCGGTTTTTAAGGAATTGAACGCAGACGGTTTGGAACCCACGACAACAACTTCGGTCAGTTCCTGGCTGCTTTCGGCCAGGGAAGCGTTAAGGTCGAAGGTTTCACCAAGGAAAAGGGTGATATCGGTATAAGATTTCTTAGTGTATCCGACAAATGAAACGTCAACCTTGTAGGGTCCTCCCGGCCTCATACCCTGGATAAGATAAAAGCCTTCCTCGTTCACTGTGGCTCCGTAAAGCGTTCCTGACGGAACATGAACTGCAACTACCGTTGCTCCAGGCAGAGCCTGACCGTTGTTGTCAACAACCCTGCCTGACATAGATGATGTGGTTGCCCCCTGACCTGCCATTATAAGGGTCATGGTTGCAAAAAACAGCATCGCAAACAATCGTTTTGTCTTCCTGATCATAAGTTTCTGGATTTGGTTATTAAATGCTATAATTTATTATCTGTTTGATTTCCAATGTTCAATAAAGACTTTTCAATAAAAATTCAGGCCTATTAAGATAACGACCTTTCATTTTTTAAGCTCATTTTTGAAAATTTGAGTTATAAACAATATATAAACCATAAACCCGGCTAATTGTTAATAACTTTGTTAAAACAAAAATCTGTTATTTTTCCGGTGGCTCCGGAGTTTTTCATTACGTACTCAACCGAAGCTGCAGACGAATGCTCATAAAGTGTCCTGTCATTCAAAAACTTTCCCGTAATATCTGCAAAATGCTCATAATCCGTGAAACAAAATGCTGCCCCAAGCTTCAGAAGGTCGGTTGCTTCCCTGAATTTTCCGTGATTGGGACCGAATAATACAGGCACCCCCCAGCAGGCAGCCTCAAGAATATTGTGAATACCTTTGCCAAAACCTCCTCCGATAACTGCCAGATATGCATATCTGTAAGCCGAAGACAACAAGCCTACCGAATCAATAATCATTACCCTGGCGGATGCTTTATCTGATGAATACTGAGAAAGCCTGACACAACTTAAATTTAATAATCTCTGTATCCTTTCTATATGACCTTCATCCGTTTCATGAGGAGCAATGATCCATTTCATAAGGCCGGGATAATTATTAATGTATCTGGTGATTATCTCCTCATCTTTCTCCCAGCTGCTGCCTGCTATAAGTACCTTTTCCCCTTGGGTAAACTCTTCAATTGCAGGCAGAGGTACAGAGGATAAGGCAATCTTTCTTACCCTGTCGAATCGCGTATCGCCGGTGAGGGTAACATTACTGAAACCTGCAGATCTCAATAAACTTTCCGAATCGCTGTCCTGTACAAAAAACTCCGTATACATTCTCAGCATCTTCCTGAAAAAGATGCCATACCATGCGAAAAAATGCTGGTCTTTTCTGAAGATGCCCGAAACCAGATAAACGGGAACTTTTCTGAGCGAAAGTTCTTTGATATAATTATACCAGAATTCGTATTTAATCATAAAAGCCATTTCAGGCCTGAGAAGGGAGACAAATTTGCGGGCATTCCCAGGAGTATCGGCCGGAAGATAGCATACATAGTCTGCTCCGTTCCAGTTCTTACGTATTTCATATCCCGAAGGGGAAAAGAAAGAAAGAACTATACTGTATTCAGGCCTTTGCTCACGTATGAGTTCCATAACCGGCCTCCCCTGTTCAAACTCACCCAGGGAAGCGCAATGAAACCAGATAACCCTTTTCATCCCTTCAGTACCTGATGCAAGCTTCTCTTCCCATCCAACACGGCCTTTTATCCATAAGCGGGCCTTTATGTTGAAAAGTGACGCTATCCTTATTAATAATGTGTAAATTAATATTATTGTATTGTACAGAACCTTCATAATTCTTAAAACAGATTGCAAAGGTAATAAAGAGAAGCCTTAACCCTGTTACAAAAACGTTTTTGTTTAATTAAGTTCTTATAACTGCATTTTGCATACTGATTAAATAATCTTTTACTTTTGCAGGTTAATAAGGGACAAGATGGTAAGGCTTATTGCCCTGATAATTTCAATAGTACTTCAGATTATTGCTGCTGTAATTGCCTTACGATTTGTAAGAATGACAAGATACAGACTGTCATGGATTCTTCTTTCTCTCTCTTTTGTATTCATGGCAGTAAGAAAACTCATCCAGCTTTATGAATTTCTTCAGGGTACCCCTTCCTACACATGGCAGATGATAGACAACTGGATGGATGTATTCATCTCATTTATGATCATAACCGGTGTCATTTTAATTAAAGAACTCTTTTCCTATCTCAAAAAGGCAGAAGCCGACAGGCTTAAAACCGAAAGGAGAGTTCTGAATGCCATAATAACCACCGAGGAAAATGAAAGGAAAAGGTTTGCCAAAGATCTTCATGATGGCCTGGGGCCTCTTCTGTCCACTGTGAAGATGTCTCTGTCGGCACTCGGGCCCAGCGTAACAGACGCAAGAGGAACCGATATTCTTCAGAATACAAGCCTTGTTGTAAATGAAGCAATCAATACTATAAAAGAGGTCTCAAATAATCTAAGTCCGCATGTACTTTCAAATTTCGGACTTTCGAGTGCAGTAAATGCTTTTGCAACCAAGATAAACCAGTCGAAGGCTCTTGAGGTGGAATTCCGTTCAAACATGGAGAACGAGCGTTTCGAAACCGATAAGGAGGTGGTGATTTACAGAGCAGCATGCGAACTTCTTAACAATGCAATTATTCATTCCGGAGCTTCAAGGGTTGAAATAGAGCTTACAAAACATGAGAAATTTATTACCTTGCAGTATTCCGACAACGGAAGAGGATTCGATACCTCAATACTGAAGTCGGAGGATTGCAGGGGGATGGGCCTCTCAAATATTGAAACAAGGGTAAACTCCATTGACGGAATGTTTTATATTGAGAGTACCAGAGGAAAGGGAACCAGTGCCCTGATCAGGGTGATGGTCTGATCTGTTAAAGGTAAGTATATGGAGAAAATCAGAATTATCATTGTCGACGATCATCATCTCTTCAGAAACGGCCTAAGGCTGCTGATTGAGACTTTACCTGAATTTGAGGTTGCAGGCGAAGCATCAAACGGCAGGGAGTTTCTTGAAATTATCAAATATACGCCGGCCGATGTTGTACTGATGGATATAAATATGCCCGATACCAACGGGATTGAGGCAACCCGTAACGGATTAAAGCTAAAACCGGATTTACATGTAATTGCCCTTTCAATGTACGGCGAGGAGGATTACTATTATAAAATGACCGAAGCCGGGGCAAAAGGATTCCTGCTCAAGGATTCAGATATATCAGAAGTAAGGGATGCTATCCTTACAGTATATAAAGGCGGAAATTACTTCTCCCAGGAATTGCTGCATAATGTAATTCAGAAAATAAAACACAGGGAGACAGAAACAAAGGTGGCAAACCTTTCCAAAAGGGAAAAGGAGATTCTGCTGAAGATATGTGAAGGTCTGTCAAACCAGGAGATTGCCGAGGCTCTTTTTATCAGTAAAAGAACCGTAGATAAACACCGGGCAAATCTCCTTGGTAAAACAAACTCGAGAAACACGGCAAGCCTAATATTGTATGCAATCAAAAACAAACTAATTGAAATCTGATAAAATGGCTGACCTTGATAATCTCGGACCCGAAGGTGAAGAGACTGCAATCAGGCATCTGACAGACAAAGGTTATGTGATAAGACACCATAACTGGAGGCAGGGTCATAAAGAAATAGATATTGTCGCCGAAAAAGACAATATGATAATCTTTGTGGAGGTTAAAGCACGGAAGGGAAATTATTATCTTCATCCCCGCGATGCCGTCACCGATAAAAAACAGAAAATGATTATCTATGCAGCCGAAACTTATGTAAATATTTATAACATTGACAAAGAGTGCCGTTTTGACGTGATTACCGTCATATCAGACGGGAAAACCTATGAAGTTGAACATATTGAAAATGCGTTCTATCCCACACTCAGGTAAATGTTAATTTTAAAACAAATAGTCATTCATAAAAAATAAACAATCATGAAAGCTTTCTTTTTAACAATCATCTCAACTGCTATTCTTACAGTGCAGGTATCTGCACAGAACTCCGGAGCTGCCAGACAACAGCAACCTGCAATGCAGAGCGGAGAGTATATATTTACATCAATGGTCGACCTGAAGGCCACACCAGTTAAAAACCAGGCAAGCACCGGAACCTGCTGGTGTTTTGCAACTACCTCTTTTATCGAATCAGAACTCCTCCGCACAGGAAAGGGGGAATATGATCTTTCAGAGATGTTCATTGTCAGAAATAATTATCTCGACAAACTTAAAGACAATTACCTCAGGCAGGGAAAGGGAAATCTCGGCCAGGGAAGCCTTGCCCATGATTTTATGATAGTATTTACCCGCGAAGGCATTGTTCCCGATGAAGTGTATCCGGGATTGAATTACGGGTCTCCGACACACAATCACAGTGAGTTGAATGCATTTATTAATGCAGTGGCCGCGGTACCTGTCCAGAGAAAAAATGAAAGCAGGCAATATCACCAGATTGTTGATGCGATACTGGACGTTTATCTTGGCAAAGTCCCTGAAAAATTCACATACAAGGGAGTCTCTTATACACCGCAGTCGTTCGCAAAAAGCCTCGGGATCAATCCTTCCGATTATGTTGAAATAACCTCCTTTACCCATTTCCCGTTTTATACCAGAGGCATCGTGGAGGTACCCGATAACTGGCGCATGGAGAAATTTTATAATGTCCCCCTCGATGAGCTTATCCAGATAATGGATTACTCACTGACCAACGGCTACACAGTAGCATGGGATGGTGATGTCAGCGAAAGAGGATTCTCTCATGCCAGAGGGGTGGCTGTGATGAGTGCCCCTCCCGCTGCGGATAATTCTGCGGGGACAGACAGGGCAAGGTTTGAGAGGCCTGCAGCCCAGGGAAGACAGGGAGAAGATGCAGGAACTTCAGATCCGGCACCTGAAATAAATGTTACACAGGAAATACGCCAGGCCGGATATGAAAACTTTTCAACCACCGACGACCATCTGATGCATCTGACAGGCATAGTTAAGGATCAGAACGGCACCAAATATTATAAAACCAAAAACTCCTGGGGTACAGAAAGAAATACTTTCGGCGGATATCTTAATATGTCGGAGAATTATGTAAAGGCAAAAACCATTTTCATAATGGTTCATAAGAACGCCATACCGCCTGCAATACGCACTAAACTGGGAATCTGAGGATCAATAACTTCCATGGTAATAGCCGGCATTTAACGCTGGCTCTTTTTATAGCTTATTGAAAGACCGCCGCCGCTGTTATTTACGGTGGTTTCATAATTTGGCAGACTCTTTACATAATCGAGGAATTCCTGCTGACCGCTTCTGAATCCTCCCCTTCCGCCCCTGCCACCCTGGCCATAGTCATAAACATTATGCGCTGTAAAGCAACCGCCGACCTTAAGTTTCGGATCTATGTCAAGAAAGTAGTTTTTATACCACTCCTTGTCGGCATCACTGAAAACGAAGTCGAACGGACCTTTTAATTCCTTTACAAGTTCATGAGCATCAGCAAGCCTGGCATCAATAAATTCTGAAAGCCCTGCTTTCCTGAAATTTTCAAGAGCAGTTTTATGTCTTCTTTCATCTATTTCAATTGTAATAAGCTTTCCTCCCGTTTTGCTCAGCGCCCAGGCAATCCATATGCCGGAATGACCGGTCGAGGTTCCTATTTCAAGTGCACTCTTATAATTATTCTTAACTATTAAATCATATAGCAGCTGCCCGTCCGAAGCCGGAACATTCATATCATACCAGCGGTTATTCTCCCCGAGAAACTTTTTTACCTTTTCATCAAGAGAATTATTTTTATCCTGAGGCAATCCCTTCAGAGAAACTGCAGTAAAGACTAAAAATAGTACCATTATTCTTATCATGGCATTAAGTTTTGTATTTCTGACATCTGGCCGGCCTGTTTTATTCCTTCCTTACTTAAATTAAACCATCAGTTAAACAAACAATATATGGAGTTGTTTACATATATGATGATATATTTTCTTTTTACTACATTTGAATAATAATTTTTCTGAAAATTTCTTAAAATGAACTTTGTAAATTTCATATCAAACCATGGTAAAAGGATAAACCGTGATCATTTTCTTCACCTGGTGCAGGTGGCAAAAATTGATGGTCAGATACTCAGGGAAGAGCTTGAAATGCTTCACCGTTTCGGGAGAAAGTTCGGGCTTACCGATCCTGAGATAGACGATATGATAAAATCCGAATCGCCCGAAAACTATCATCCTCCATACAGTCTTGAAGACAAGTTCTACGAATTATACAATATTACCGAGCTGATACTTTCTGATGATATTGTATCGGAAAGGGAGAAAAGAATGATCAGACGATATGCCATTGCTGCAGGGCTTTCGGAAGATCTTACCGAAAGTCTGTGCAGGATTCTTATGGAAGGCGTCCGTAATGAAACCGACGAAGAAACACTCTTTAAGGAGTTCCGGAAAATTGTAAGAAATAAATTCAGGAATTAACTTCTATCCGAGCTCCGAGATTTTTTTAAGGAGCTTCATATCATTCAGAGTTAATTCTTTACCTTCAATTTTAATAATCCCTTCCTTTTTCAGTTCAGATAACAGTCTTACGGTATTCTCTTCCGAAATTGCAGACATTTCTCCCAGTTCCTTGCGGGTCACCGGCAGAACAAACCTGTTGCTTCCGAAGAATGAAGAGAGGTATATCAGGCTCTCGGCAATCCTTCCCCTGATGTATTTCTGATTAAGACAGATTATTTTTTTCATAATAAGCGCCACTGATTTGCCGAAGGCCCTGTTCAGGTTCAGCAGCATCTCGTGATCCTTCAGATAAAGATTTTTCAGAAATTCAAGTTCCACCATGCAGACCTTTGTTTCTTCAAGAGCAGTTACAGAATAGGTATAATGGATACTTTCGAAAAACGACAACAATCCTATATAAGCGGGCGGCTTCAGAAGATACAGAATTATATTGTGATTGTTTAATCCTTCAATATAAAGCTTGGCCATTCCTTCAACCATGTATATGGCATGTGTTACCGAATCACCCTGCCTGCATATATTTTCATGTTTACGGAAAGCAGCCCGGATAACCTTGCTTTGGGGAATATGCGCCCCCGATTTTCTTACAACCTCATAAATATCGCATTTGCAATTGCATTCTTCACAGTCCGGCTTATGTTCGATTCTCATCTTTTTGTGTGTAACAGATCGTATCACAAATATAATACTTCTGAAAATATTGATACAGATCAATGTTACAATGCAATTGGTTTACCGCTTTATCCTGTTTCAAAATCTCTATTTTAGCATCCGTCACAAAAAATAATTCACTCATTACCTACACTTATGGAATTAACCGATCAGTACAATTTCAGCATTTTCCGGCCACGCAACAAACATGGACGGAAAAACCGGAATGTCATTCTGACGATGCTGGCCATCTGGGTTCTGGCTGTCTTTGGATTTCAGCTGCTGTTGAGAGTGACCGAAAAACCAACGCCGGAACCCGCTCTGGCCGACTTTGATAAAACCTGGCCTTTGTTTCTTTCAGGCAGCAGTAATGATGAAAAGAATGCTTTGCTTCTGAAATCATTGATTCTGGTTGCGGGAAAGACAATTGTCAAGCCCGATGATCTTCGCACCCTGAAAGGTGCTGTCACGACAGTTACATTCAGCATGATGCCCGATTCTGTGGCGGAAGGAATAAAACGGATGACAACTGATGCATCTGAAATGAGAGCACAACTTGCCTCCCTCAGAGGGGAACAGTACATCTTACTCAGCAACCAGGTAAAAGGCATTTACAGCAATATTTCAGGGATACTGGAAGGTTACACAGGTATCAGAAAGGGTTCACTGGAATCGGTGATACTTGCCCACAGCCTGTCATCTGAAACGCCGGTACCTGATAATATCTCCTTCAGTAACCTGCCCGGCATAATGAAACTCTACCTTACACATAACCGGTCAGAACTTACTGACACTGTTTTCCTGGGATTTCCTTTTCATTACTTCTACACAGCCGTCTTTCTGCTTGTTCTCTTTGTCGGTTTGTGCATTGCATATAATATACTCATAGAATGGAGACTTAAGAAAGAAGGTGTAACCGAATAATTTCAATGAATGAATAGTATGAAAAAAATATTTCTTTCCATAATCCTTTTTGCCGTTGCTGTTTCAGCAATTAATGCCGAGAGTCTCACACAGCTTGAAGGCAGCTTTAAAACGGGGCCGGCAATAATACTCATAGGAACTCTTCTGACCTTTGTTCTTGTAGGGGTTTTCTTTAAGGCCAGAGATCCGGCAGATTACTATGCTGCGGGAAGGAAGATCTCGAGGGTGGGTTCCGGAATGGCTATAGCATCAAACTGGATGAGCGCTGCATCGGTCCTCGGTATGGCTGGTATGATGTATGGTTTTGGTTATAACGGTCTTGCATATGTTGTAGGCTGGACAGGAGGTTACGTGCTGCTGCTGATTCTGATGGCCGCACAGATAAGAAGGTATGGGAAATACACAGCTCCCGATTTCATCGGAGACCGTTATTATTCCCGCGACCTGAGGATTGTAAGCGCAATCTTTACAATCCTTATCTCATTCGCCTACTGTGTCGGTCAGTTCGGAGGTATAGGACTGATGTTTAAATGGATACTGGGACTCAATTACACCTGGGCCGTTATAATAGGGTCGTCGGTTGTTCTCATGTACACCCTTATTTCGGGAATGATCGGTGCAACAAAGAATATGCAGATACAGTATGTTATTATAGTCTCATCCTTCCTTCTTCCTGTTTTCCTGATGGCATTCAGGTTCGATTATTTCTGGCTTGTCCCTCAGTTAGGTTACGGGGCGGCAGTTACCGATATTGTACAGGGAATACCTGCACCCAATATTGTATCAGGGGCGCCCCTTGTCAATGCATACGGCCATGATTTTGCAATTGTACCGAGTCCGGAATTTGCCATGCCCTGGGATCCCTCAACAGGAACGACTTTCTTCCAGTGGGTGGCAATATGTTTTTCGCTTATGGTTGGTACCGCAGGACTGCCTCATGTGATACAGCGTTTTTATGTCGTACCTAAAGTGGCTGATGCAAGATGGTCAGTAGTCTGGGGACTCTTTTTCATCTGCCTGGTTTACTGGACTGCACCTGCCTATGCCGCCTTTGGTAAAATACTTTCTGCTAACCCCGAAGTGGGAGCTCTTGCAAAGGATGCCATTGTGGTTTACACAGCACAGCTCGGCAACATAAATTCCCTGGTAGTCGGTCTCCTTGCGGCAGGGGCGGTATCAGCAGCATTTTCAACCGTGTCGGGCCTGCTTGTCGCCGGTGCCTCTGCTTTTTCGCACGACCTCTACGTGAGGGTAATAAATCCATCCTCAACTCCGAAATCACAACTTACAGTGGCAAGGATCGGAACCATAATAATGGCTCTGGCCGTAACGATTGTTGCATTGCTTAAGCTTGGTCTGATAGCTCAGCTTGTATCTGTCGCCTTTTCTATGGCAGCCTGTACAATATTTCCGCTTTTTCTGCTTGGTATCTGGTGGAGCGGATCAAACAGAGCAGGTGCCAAGGCAGGGTTATTCACGGGAATACTTATCACAACAATCTCAATTACATATTTTATTGCCGGGCTCAGCGGCAGAAGACTTCCGGGACAGGAATTTATATCATACTGGCTTAATATATGGTATTTTGCATGGATAGGGGCTCCGCTGGCTATAATCGTAAACATTGTCGTATCCCTGTTTACTGCTCCCACGCCTCCGGAGATTAAAAAATTCCTCGCAGAACAGGTTCATAACTGATGGGCCTAAAAGAAATATTCACGATAACCCGCGGGACAAAAAAAGTCCTGATGATCTGCCTGATGGTTGCAACTGCCATAGTGGTTGCAGCCTTTTTTCATTACCGGGGCCTTAACAGGTCAGAGGACCCGGCGCTTATAAAGGCAGCAAAGTTTGTCTCTGCATCTGAGAAATCATCTGCAGCAGGCGACAATACTGTTGCTTTTATTTACCTCGACTCAGCTATGGCTGTTCTGAAAACATCGCGCGGTTTCGAATCTTCCTACGAACCGGGAATTATACACAATAACAGGGCAGGTATCCTGATTATGCAGGCCCTTTACTATTGTACCAATGATTCGTCTGAAAAAAAAGCCCTTCTCCGGAGTGCAATGAATTATTGCGACAGTGCCATAAATATTTATTCACGATGGATAGCCATCTGGGGTTCTCTTGATGAAAAAGAAGTAAGAAACAGGCTTTATTCAGGAGTGAAGCCGGTTCAGGCCACGAAGGGAAGTGAGAACAAAATCCTTAAAAGAAAGGTAAACAGGGTGCTGGATGCTGTAACGGAAACGCCCCGACGTCTTTCAGTAGCCTATACCAACAAGGCAACCGTTTACAGGCATCTTTTGCAGCCTGATTCATCTCTTGCCTGCCTTAATAAGGCTTTGTCGTTGTGGGAAGATAATCACACAGCCAGAAGCAACCTGAGTGTTCTTACAGGTGGCAAACCTGTAAAGCCCGGAATATTAAGAACGTTATTCCCCCCCGAAAGGATAAAAAGAAATAAATTTGATATGTAAAAATAAATTACTGTAATATGAAAAAGCTTCAGGCTTATTTTTTATTGTGCTGTCTTGCGACTGCCGCACCGTTTGCCCAGGAAACCGGACAAAACTATGGCATCAGGTTCTCAGGATTCGTTAAAAACGATATTTTTTACGACACCCGTCAGTCGTCCGCAACAAACGGACTCAGGGAGGGTCATTTTTATCTTTTCCCCGACAATAAGAGGACAGATGCCGATGGAGTTGACATTAACGCCAATCCCTCATTTCATATTCTGAGCATTCAGACAAGGATTAAAGGTGATATATCAGGGCCTGATGCATTAGGGGCAAAAACATCCGGTCTCATAGAGGCAGAGTTTTTCGGCACCAGTGAAGCTGATATTAACGGTTTCAGACTCAGGCATGCATGGATAAAATTTGACTGGAAAACAACTTCCCTTTTAATCGGACAGAACTGGCACCCTCTGTTTCCTGTTGAATCTTTCCCCGGCACAATCAGCTTCAACACCGGTGCACCCTTTACTCCTTTCAGCAGAAACCCGCAGGTTAAGATAACCCGTAAAGCCGGGTTCCTGACATTCTCAGCTACTGCCTACTCCCAGCGAGATTTTATCTCACAAGGGCCTGACGGAGCCAGCAATAAATATCTGCGGAACAGCGGTATACCCGGACTTAATGCAGGCTTAAGAATTGCAGGAGGTGAATTGCTGACAGGCTGGACCGGGGTCGATTATAAAGTCCTGCGGCCGGAATTACGCACTGAGGCTAATTACGAAACTGATTCAAAAATCGGAAGTGTTTCAATATACGCAACATTGAAACTTAAGACAAAGCCCGTTAATGTTACTTTAATGGGCATCAGGGCACAGAATGCCACCGACCTGATGATGACGGGAGGTTATGCAGTGAAAGAGATTACTGATGCTGTCAGGCGAACAAAGGAATATACCAATATATGCACGGGTAGCCTTTGGGCAGATATCAGCACAAACGGGAGCAAAATTGCTTTCGGCCTCTTTTCGGGTTACAGCAAAAATATGGGTTCAAAAAATACCATACTGAATATAAACAGTATTTACGGCAGAGGAACAGATATTGACCATATTTTCAGATTAGCCCCACGTATAACGTTGAACAGCGGGAAGATCTCCCTTGCATTTGAACTTGAAAATACACTTGCCGCATACGGTACAACAGATGATTTCGGGAAGGTGAGTGTAAACAGCAAAGTAACCAATACAAGATTGCTTTTAGCTACAATTTACAGATTCTAAACGGAAGAGGCATGAAAATCGTTGTATGCTTTCTGCATCAGATTAATGATTTCATTCACTGCACTTTCCGCTGCAATCATCATCTCAGGCATCACTCTCAGGTCAGCCTTGTTTTCCGGCTCCCTGCCTTGAATGATTGCAACAGCCTGACCAGTCAGTCTTATTAATGAAAGATTTTTCCATGCCCTTATAAGTGAGACCATAGTTTTCAGATCAATATGTCTGCCGCTGTAGAGAATTCTCAGCCGTCCGGCGGTGGATAGTGCCTCAATGCCGTGTCTTAAAGCATATAGTCTTACCAAACCGGTAAGCGGCATTATCAGCTTTTTGATTTCAACCGAATCTGACAGGAGTGAAGCTGCTGAAGGCTGAAAAACCTTCCATGCATTTGTGTAATGATGAAAGAATATATCATTCGTCCTTAGTCCCGTACTTACAAATTCCCTGAGTTCATCGGTAAGTTTTCTTTCGCCTGCAGTATGCCTGAAGTCGAAGAATATACTCACCTCGAGCAGTTCTCCGGGGCCCGGAGCCTTAATCCACTCCGAGAAATATTTCTTCCACTCTCCGAGAGGCTGGCACCATTGAGGATTTCCTGCCATGTTATTTCCTGTACATTTCTTGAACCCTGATTCGTGGAGCATCAGGTTGATTTCCGAGCCGAGTTTAATAAAATACTTACGGGCTGAGGCAAGTTTTTCCTCATCAATACTATCTTCAAAAATTATGGCATTATCCTGATCAGTAAGCAGAGTCTGTTCTTTTCTCCCCGCGCTGCCGGTCTGAATAAATGAAAATCTGCAGGGAGGAGGTCCGGCATGCTCCAGACACAATTCAATAATCCTGGAGCAGATCCTGTCGCCGATCTCGGAAAGGTACAACATAATAAGCGACGGGTCGGCTCCTCCCTGTAACATCCTGATGGCAGTTTCACGTCCCTTCAGATAACATTTAAGCAGCCGTTCAGAAGTTGAAGATTTACTTATTTCTTCATCAAAGCTGAAAGGTTTAACCGAAAGGCCGGCTGTAAGCTCTCCCGCTGAAATCAGTCCCAGCAGATTTCCGTCCTCGTCGTTGACAAGCAGACTCTTTTGCCGGTTTTCCGAAAAAATGGCTGCAGCTTTATACATGCTTGTTTTTCCGCTGATAAAAAACGGAGGGGAGTCCATTATATCAGTTACCTTATCTGAAAGGGCACCTCCTCCGGCAAGGTGAAATGCTGCAGTTTCTGCCCGGACCGATCCGACGGGATTGCCATTATCATCATTAACGATTAGGACGCTGTACCCCTTCGATTCCATCATCTTCAGGGCATTGCCTGTCTGAGTACCGGCATTGCAGCATAAGGGAGGACGGACAAAAAGAGATACCGGACTTTCAAGTATGGCAGAATAAGCAGCCGCAGATATATCTGAAACAATTCCTGAATCGGCCGGTGCCATTGCAGAAAGATATTCGAGGGTTCCCTCGCACCATAATTCACCGGAAGGATTTTCAATAACCTCGGCATTAAGGATTACGAGTATCTCATCTCCGTCCTTCTTCCTCAGTAAAAAAGTTTCTCCCCTTATTTTTTCACGTGCAGCAAGTCTTTTCTTAAAAGTCTTCAGTTCGTCGCGGCTGGCAAAAAAAGCATCTATATTCCGGTCAAGTACTTCTCTTTCATCCCGGAAGCCGAGCATTTCATAAGCTGCTTCGGAAAGATAAATAAACCTGTTTCTGCTTCCGAATGTAATCCTGAAGAAACCAACAGAGAGATTATCTATGAGAGAGGTACCCGCAGAGAATTCCACCCTGGGAGCATAGCTCTTTACGGGTCGAAGTACTGTAAGGACAGCCTTTTCTCCTCCGGTTTCAAGGCGCGAGAAGCTGATATATGATCTCACCGGTCGGCCATCGCGTGTTCTCAGTATACACTCCGACTGTATTCCGGTATGAAGGTCATTGTAGAAGTCGGAGGCGCTTCCTTCCGCTGTCAGGGCAGGAGAACTGACAACGCTCCTTATGTCCATAAGTAAAAACTCCGACTCGGTATAATCCAGTAAAGCAAGAAGTGTCTTGTTGGCCTTCAGACCTGAATCGGTCCAGATAATGATTCCCTCGGAAGCTGCCTCTGAAAGAGTCTTATACAACTCCCTCGACTTTTCCAGTTCCCTGCTTGCGGTAATTCTCTCTGACTCTATCCTGTGGCTTTGTCTCGAAATGAATGAAAGCAGGATCACAAGCAGCAAACCTATCAGTCCGGAAATGATGAGTGCTTTTCTCTCGATTTTATTTATTTCATCCTTAACATCCTCTATGTACATTCCTGTTCCTATCACCCACCCCCATGGTTCAAAGAGTTTCACAAAGGATAGTTTCGGGACTACCCTTGTGGAATCATCGTTCCACTGCCACATATACTCAACATAGCTCTCTCCCGATTCAGAGACAGCATTTACAAAATCGACAAATATCTGTTTCCCCCGTGAATCATAGTAACCGTTAAGATCCTGACCGTTCAGATCGGGCCGGTAGGGATGTCTGATCATCCTGGGGTGCATATCTGTAATCCAGAAATAATCTTTGAGGTTTTCCCCGTATCTTATCTGCGAGATTGCCTCTGCTGCCTTTTCCCTGCTCTCCTCAGGGGTCATTACTCCCTTCAGCGAAAGAGAATTGTAATACTGAAGGAGGCTGTAAGCCGATGATGTCATTTCATAAATCATCCTTCTTCTTCCATCCATCATCGCCTTTTCAAAACCGGGTATCAGGTAAAGGAAAATAAGTCCCGCAAACAGGACTGCGGAGATTAATGCCGGAAGGTCAATCCTGAGAATAAAAAGTTTTTTTGATTTTCTTGCCTCAGCCATGCTTTTAGGTATTTCATTCAGCTACCCTGAATTCTCTTAATAACAAGTAACCTTTCGGAGGTATCAAAAACAGCAAACGAGCCTGCCATGGTTTCCCCTGCAAGGGGTGGCAGAAAAACAGCTATTCTGTCATCACCCGTCATAAAGCGTTCCGACTCTATGTTAAAAAGTCCCTTTACCGGTGCCCGGTTTCCGGGATATACAAATCCGGGGAAAGCGTTGTGTGAATGACCTGAGAACGTTAAGTTAATATCTTCTTCCGACATAAAATACTGCAGCTTATTAAAGTCACGGGCTTTTCTTACATACATTGTTGTTGAGCCTGTAAAATCAGGATAAATGTAATGCGATAATAATACACGCTTTTCAGCGAATTCCGGTATTATATATTCAGGGAGCCCTGCGAGATATTCTGATTCCTTTTCTCCCAGATCGGAAGGCAGGTCATTCCCGAAACACCATACTTTGCCTCCGGATATTTTTTTTCTGATTTCAGCCGGCATTTCAAACCAATCCTCCGGATAAACAAAGCCGTCAGAATATGAGGGGAACCGCCTTGCAGCGAACAGGTCATGATTGCCTGCCGTTACCCATTTAAAATTCTCCCTGACAAGCCTGACACATTCAGCAGCACTTCTTCCGCCATGTGAATAGAACCGTGCATCAAAGCCAACGATATCGCCAAGGCATGCAAGATGGTCGCACTTTTCACGGTCTGCCGCAACCAAAGCCTTGGCAAGCCTTGCAACATCTTCATGTATATCGGTTATGATACCTATTCTCATGACGGAAGAGAAAAAATAAATATACTAAAAACCTCTCTGATAAAATGTATCTGTCTGAATAACCTTGTTATTGTTTGTTACCGTTACTATTCCTACTTTTGTTTTCAAGCTAATTTTTCCGATATGGGGATAGAATCATGTTTCATCTCCTGCCGGGAGCCGAAGAGTCTTAATCTCCGGCTGTTAATTATTATCCTGCTGTCATTCCCGGCGGTCCGTTGCGTGCATAATTCTCCCAGGCCTTTGCCTGAGAGTGATCTTCAGTATGTTAAGACAGTTTCTGTTGTGCATAGCACCGGGCCTGTCCCGGTTTACTCGGCCGGTATTATAATGCCAGAGGAGGATATCAGGTTGTCTTTTAAAATATCCGGTATTATTGAAGAGATAAAGGTTGATGAAGGTGGGAGGGTAAAAAAGGATCAGATTCTGGCATCTCTGAATCTTTCCGAGATCACATCGCAGGTTCAGATAGCAGAAAACAATTGGTTGAAGACAACCCGCGACCATGAAAGGGCAAAAAGACTTTATGCCGACAGCGCCGCTACTCTCGAGCAACTCCAGAACTCTCTTACTGCGGTAAACATGGCTAAGGCAAATCTCGACATTGCACGTTTCAATCTTGAAAGGGCAGTGATAAGGGCTCCTGAGGATGGAATTATTCTTAAACGGCTTGCAAAGGAGAATGAAATGGTTGCTGCAGGTTATCCTGTGCTGCTTTTCGGGGTGCTGAAGAAAACATGGAAGATCAGGGCAGCTGTCAGCGACAGGGATTTTGTGCGTATAGCCCGGGGTGATTCAGCCATTGTGATGCCCGATGCCTGGCCAGGCAAGGAACTGCCCGGAGAGGTAAATGAAGTGTCGGAAGTGCCCGGCCAGTTTACAGGAACATACGATATCGGAATAATTTTTAATGACAGGGGTTACCGCCTTGCCGCTGGCTTTATGGCGAGGGTAAAGATTATCCCCTCAGCCGGTGAACCGGTTACCCTGGTTCCTGCAGGAGCAGTAGTTGATGCCGATTCCCTTTCGGGATATGTTTTCTGCCTGGAGAGAGAATCAACAGTAAAAAAAATTAAGGTTGATATTTCAGGCCCGGAGGGTGATATGGTGGCTCTGAAGAATTTTCCTGCGGGAATTACTGAGGTTATTTCGGCAGGTGCAGCCTACCTGCACGATGGAGAAAAGGTTATAGTTCTTAAATAAGGACCCCGAATGAGAATCCCGGAAATAGCCGTCCGTAACTATCAGATTACCATTGTTGTATTCATCCTCTTAATAATGCTCGGGCTGGCCTCTTTCTTTAAAATACCCCAGGCAGAAGATCCCGAATTTCCAATTTCCATCTTTCCCGTTATTGCTGTTTACCCGGGAGCATCACCTGCCGATATGGAGGAGCTTGTGGTGGAGAAAATCGAGGAAGCCGTGAACGACATGGAAGACCTTGTAAGAATAAAAACCGAGATAAAGGATGAGGTTGCGGTTATTGTAGTGGAATTTTCTGCCGGTTCAGATCCTGATAAAAAATATGATGAAATAACAAGGCAGCTTAATTCAATTCGTGATGAACTGCCGGAAGATCTATACAGTATTGAAATCCTTAAAATACAGGCAGGCAATACAAATATCATTCAGTGCGCTGTTACCGGTGAAAGTATTCCATGGCAGGTCATCGGGGAATACGCCGGCAGACTTCGCGATCAGATAGCATCGGTACCCGGAGTAAGAAAAGCTGAAGCCGTTGCATACCCCGAAACGGAAGCTGCTGTCCTGCTTGATTTTCAAAAAATGTCTCTGTATGATATCCCGGCCGGAAACATCCTGGCTGCCATACAGAGTGAAAATACAAGTATCCCCGGAGGAAGCATAGATTCCGGACCGCTTAAATACAATATCAAAGCAAATGAAGGCTATTCAGGTATTGACGATTTAAGAAAAACCATAGTTAAGTCAGGAGGAAGAGGTGTAATATATCTTGAGGATATTGCCCGTGTATCATGGCGGGAGGAAGAGCATAAATATACAGGCCGCTTTAACGGAGAAAAGGCTGCTTTCGTAACTGCCAGTATGAAAAAAGGATACAATATCAGAAAGGTTCGTAACTCGATATACTCCGTTCTTGATTCATTTGAGAAAGAGCTTCCTCCGGGGTTGAGGCTCGAACGGGGCTTTGACCAGTCGGAAAATGTCCGGCGAAAACTTACCCGCCTGGAAAAAGATTTTCTTTTTGCTTTTCTGCTTGTGATAATTACTTTAATGCCACTCGGGTTAAGAGCTTCTGGAATAGTGATGGTTTCAATACCTCTTTCCGTGCTCATTGGCGTTACAGGTCTTTATTTCTCAGGGTTAAGCATAAACCAGTTGTCGATTGTGGGCTTCGTGATAGCCCTTGGTCTGCTTGTGGATGATTCAATTGTTGTCGTGGAAAATATAACCAGATGGGTCAGAGAGGGGCATCCACCGCTGTCTGCTGCCATAGGGGCTACAAAACAGATTGGGAATGCCGTACTGGGATGCACTGCCACTCTGATACTGGCATTTCTTCCACTTATGTTCCTGCCTGGCATGGCCGGTAAATACATGCGCTCTCTCCCTTCAACCGTTACATTTACAGTTCTGGGTTCTCTTTTCGTTGCAATCACAATAATCCCTTTTCTTTCGGCCCATACCCTTAAAGGCAATATGCGGCCCGAAGGAAATAATGCCCTGCGTTTACTTAACCGTATTATCGAATTTACCTATTCAAGATTATTGAACCGCGCCCTTTCAAACCCTTATAAGACAGTTATCGGATCTGGGATACTTTTCCTTTCATCGCTCTTTATCATCAAAGTGATCGGATTCAGCCTCTTCCCAAGGGCAGGAATACCTCAGTTCCTGATAACCATTGAAGCTCCGAGAGGTGCATCACTGACAGAAACCGATAAGGCAGTAAGGTTTGTGGAATCGGTTCTCCATTCAAGACAAGAAGTGAAGTATTTTATGTCCAACACCGGGAAAGGCAACCCTATGATATTTTATAATTCATTCCAGAAAAGCGGTCAGTCATCCCTGGGGGAGGTAATGTGTGAAATTAAACCGGAATATCTGGATGAGATGGAAAGATTTCTCAACTTTCTCAGAGACACCTTGAACACATTCCCGAATGCAAAGATCTATGTAAATGAGTTTGAAAACGGAATGCCTGTTGACGCCCCGATAGCCTTCCGCATTATTGGTAACAATCTCGATACACTAAGGATTCTTGCCGGCAGGATGGAAGAATTAATAAGGCACACTGAAGGTACAACTTATATAAAAAATCCGCTAAGTCAGTCTCTCACAGGAATAAAGCTGCAGGTAAATCATGAAAAAGCCCGTTTGCTGGGAGTACCTGCTTCAGAGATAGGTCGTACCGTCAGGCTTGCGCTTTCGGGTTTGGAGGCAGGAAAAATAAGAACATCTGAAGGAAAGCAATACAGGATTATGCTGAGGCAGTCACCACCGGATAAGAATGAACACGGCTGGTTCAATACCGTATATTTACAGTCTTTCAATGGTGCATCTATTCCTCTCTCTCATATTGCACGACCTGTTTTCCGCAGATCTCCTACACTGATCCAGCATTACAACAGGGAGAGATCAATTACTGTCTCCTCATCAGTAAAGCCGGGTTATAATACCGATCGTCTTGCCAAACGCATTATCTCCGGGTTCAAAACATTGCAGCTTCCCGATGGATACAGGATTGTTCCTGCAGGTGAAATAGAGAGCAGAAGGGAGAGTTTCAAGGGTATCTGGTCGGCTGTATTGATTGCAGTTTTTGGCATTTTTATAATCCTTCTTCTTGAGTTCCGTACATTTAAAGGGACCCTGGTTGTGCTTTCGGTTATTCCGCTGGGAATCACAGGCGGACTCCTTATGCTGCTTCTTACAGGCAACACACTCTCTTTTGCTGCAGCTGTAGGTTTTGTCGCACTGATAGGTATTGAGATAAAAAACTCCATTCTGCTGGTCGATTTCACAAATCATCTGAGGGAGCTCGGAGAGCCGCTTGATACCGCCATACAGAAGGCCGGTGAAATTAGATTTCTTCCTGTTATACTTACCACTCTTACAGCTGTCGGAGGGCTTATGCCGGTAGCATTGAGCGGTTCGGCTCTCTATTCACCGCTGGCTCTTGTGATTATCGGAGGTCTCATTAACTCAACCCTGCTCGCCCGGCTTGTTACTCCCGTAATGTATAAACTTATTCCACCCGAAATAAATCCACCTGAAAATTAGAAACTTAATGCCTTAAAACCATATTTTGAATGATCCGGGGGGTAAAATCATATTCTCCTACAGCAGTTTTTATTAGATTTCAGCAGTAATTAAAAGTTAAAAGTCATGACCAAAAGGATAAAAGTCTTTTCAGCCGTATTCATTTCTTTAGCATTCATTTGCGCCTCCAGCGCACAAACCGATAAGGTAGTGAAGGAAATAATCCGGCTGGGGCAGACAGATAACAGGACCATGGAACACCTTGATGTTCTTTGCAACAGACTTGGTGGAAGGATAACCGGTTCGGATGCATACGACAACGCCGTTAAGTGGTGTGCAGGAGAGTTTAAAAAATGGGGTATGGAAGTGGTGCTCGACGAGGTCGGCACTCTGCCTGTAGGTTTTAACAGGGGCCCCTGGACAGGCAGGATGCTGAGCGAAAACGGCATGATACTGCATTTTGCAACACCATCATATACAGCCGGTACAAAAGGAGTGCAGAGAGGCCATGTTGTAATGGAGCCCAAAACAAGGGCAGATTTTGAAAGAATGAAAGGAGTACTCAAAGGGGCATGGGTACTTATAACAGGGACAAATAACGGCTGGCCGATTGATTATTCAAAAACGGGCGATTCAATCAGAGCTGCCATAATTAAAGAGAATGAAGATATAACCGCAAAAAACCGCGAGATAACGCTTGAAAACCGAAAAAACCCCCAGGGTGAACAGAAACCCTTAATTCCTCTCAGGGATGAGCCTGCACTATTCTACAAAGAGATGTGTGAAGCCGGAATACTGGGCATAATACAGTCTTCAACCGTCCCTATAAGGGTACTTTACGACAGGAAGAATATAGAAAAGATGTCATTTGATAATCTTCCTTCCATACCCGACATTAAACTCGATGAACACCAGTATAGGATTATTGAACAAATGGTAAAGGAAAGAAGGTATTTTCAGCTGGAATTTGATATCCGCAACCACTTCCGGCCCGGACCCGTTAAATATTATAATGTACTGGGTATCATTAAAGGGACAAAATACCCCGATGAATATGTTATTATGGGCGGGCACCTCGATTCATTTGATGTGGCAACAGGCGGTGTCGATGACGGCTCGGGTGTTACACCTGCCATGGAAGCTGCGCGCCTTATCATGGCAGCTGGCGGAAAACCTAAGCGCACCATTATCACAGCTCTGTGGGCTGCTGAAGAATTCGGTCTGTGGGGATCAAAAAGCTGGGTGGCAAAAAACAAGGATAAACTCGGCAGAATATCCAATTATTTCAACCGCGACGGCGGACCTACGGTTGCCAACAGCCTTACCGTTCCTGAAGCTATGTATGACGATTTTGTAAAGGTATGTGAACCTCTTAACAGCATAAACCCTGATTTCCCGTTTACTCTAAATAAAAGGACAACTCCTCCTGGCCCAAGGCCTGTAAACGCAGGTGGTTCGGATCATGCATATTTTGCAATGAACGGAGTGCCGACGCTGGCATTCGGAACAGCTGACCCGAAAGGATATGATTTTAACTATAACGAGATATGGCATACTGAACGTGATACATATAACATGAGCATTCCTGAATACCAGAAACATACTTCAGTGGTGCAGGCAGTAGTGGTATATAATCTTGCCAATCTTGATCATCTTCTTTCAAGAAAAGGATTATACCAGGAAACTGAAGAAAAAAAATAAAACCTGCAACCTGACGTTTTTAAAATGCTGGCAGGATTTTTGTTACCTTATTCTGCTCCGTTTTATATACTGATTAATAGTCAATAATGTTATGGGTAAAAAAACCTTCTCTTTGATTATGACAGGACTCCTGGTTACGGAATCCCTTCAGCTTTATGCGCAACAGGCCGACACGCTTACAAACCTGCCCAACCTTTTGCTGCCAAGATTTACTACCGGAATAGTGAAACTGAAAAACGGTACGGTTAACAAAGCTTTACTTAATTATGACCTTGTTAATCAGCGGATGATCTTTCTTCAGAGGAAGCTAACCCTCGAAGTGGATGAACCCGAAAAAATCGATACAATATTTCTCGCAAACCGCACTTTTGTTTATTTTCCTAAGGCTTTCTATGAGGTGCTCCTGAAGGAAGGTAGCATTACTTTGTTTAAACAACACAAAGCATATGTAGAATCGCCAGGGATGCCTACCGGATATGGTGCAAGATCCCAAACCGCAGCTCCGAATTATGTACACCAGATTTACGGTCCCACAGGTGCAATAAACCTGAAAATACCTGACGATTTTAAGGTTGTCGACGACAGCCAGTACTGGATCCGTATCGGTGAAAAGATCACATCCTTTGAAAACCGCAAACAGCTTTTAAGAATACTGCAGGATAAACAGAAGGAACTTGACAGATTTATCTCACAAAACAAAACCGATTTCAGAAAATCCGATGATGTAAAGAATCTGATAATGTTTTATCTCACACTGAAATGAGCAAATTAAGGTTTATCATAACTATATCTGTTTTTTCTTTTGGTTTTATTTTAATGTTCGGATGCAAGAAAAAGGATGGAGACAACGGAGATCCTGCCGCACCTGTAGCCACTACCAGATCCGCATCACTTATAGGGAGGGGATGGGCAACCCTTTACGGAACTGTCGATCCGAAAAACCAGATTACAACTGTCTCCTTCGAATATGATACTACAACAGCATATAAAAATTCAGTGGAGGCTGTTCCGGATACCATAAAAGAAAATAAAGCAACATCTGTTCTGGCAAACATTTCCGGACTTCTTCCATCGAGAGAGTACCACTTCAGGGTAAAAGCGGTCAATAAATCAGGTACAACCTACGGAAGCGACCAGACTTTTAAAACCACCACCCCAAAAGATTTTATAATCAATTTCCGGGAGGATATCACCTATGGCACTGTAACAGATTATGAGGGAAATACTTACAAAACAGTGACAATCGGCACACAAACATGGATGGCCGAGAATCTCAGGTCATTAAAGCTCAACGACGGCACCACTATTCCTTTTCTTCCGGATTATATTTCCTGGTCATCGGCTGAGACACCTGGTTATTGCTGGTTCGACAATGATTCTGTTGGATACGGTGCTCTTTATAACTGGTACACAGTGAATACCGGGAAATTATGCCCTGCCGGATGGCATGTACCCTCTGACGATGAATGGACAACCCTTACATCATTCCTCGGAGGTCTGACCGATGCCGGCAAAAAGCTTAAAGAGACAGGGACCTCCCACTGGTTATTTCCAAACACAGGAGCGACAAACGAGTCAGGTTTCACCGCACTCCCCGGAGGATACCGCGGGGCATCAGGTTTTTTCAGAAATATCGGTAATTCAGGTTACTGGTGGACGTCAACCGAATCTTTAACCACCGATGTATGGTACAGGTCGTTAAACTATAACTACAGCAATGTTGACCGTACGGGTGCTTCAAAAAAGTGCGGACTTTCAGTAAGATGTATTCAGGATTAAGATTGTAACCGATTTTAATTAATTTTATCCTGTATCTTTTTATCTCTTCCGCCCTTTGGAAGAAAAGATTTTATATAAAATTACTGTCAAAGGCAGGGTGCAGGGAGTAGGGTTCCGCTACAGCACACTCCGTGAAGCCCGAAGGCTGGGTATCAGCGGGTTTGTCCGGAATATGCCGGACGGTTCTGTCTATATTGAGGCAGAAGCTTCTGAGGAGGTGCTGAAGATTTTTATAAAATGGTGCGAGCAGGGTCCGGGTTTTGTCTCCTCCGTACATGCCTCTGTCTATCCGCCTGCAGGATATACCGGATTCTATATAAATCACTAACCTACACCTGAATTAATGAAGAAGCTAATTTTTCTTATTAAGGAAGCACCTGAGTTCCTTCCTGTAATAAGATGGATAAAAGGATATTCAACCCCAATATTGGGAAAAGATGCCGTGGCAGGGGTCACTCTTGCCGCTTACGCCATTCCTGTGGCCCTCGCATATGCCACTCTGGCCGGGCTTCCTCCTCAATACGGGATTTACGGTTATCTCATAGGCGGACTGTTCTACGCAATGCTCGGGACAGGCCTCCAGCTTGCCATCGGCCCTACTTCGGCCATCTCCATGCTGGTCGGAGTAACTCTCGCAGATCTCTCGGGAGGAGATATTCAAAGGTGGACAGATCTGGCTTCACTCACTGCCCTTATGGTAGGTTTTATAAGTATCCTTGCATATATCCTCAGGCTCAGCAGCGTGATAAATTTTATCAGCGAGATAGTCCTTACAGGATTTAAAGCAGGTGCTGCAGTAGCTATAGCCCTTACCCAGTTGCCTAAACTTTTCGGAGTGCCGGGTGGTGGGGAGAGTGTAATTGACAGGTTCATAATATTAATTAACCAGTTACCGGGGACAAAATTCACAGTACTCGGTTTCGGGCTTATTGCAATTGTTCTGCTATTTGCGGGCAACAGGTTGTTTCCCGGCAAACCTGTTTCTCTGGTTGTAGTCGCCCTCTCAGTACTGGCTGTTACTTTCATCTTTCCGGGTTCGGGTGACTTTAAAACTGTCGGGATAATTCCGCAGGGACTTCCGGATCTATTTATACCTTCCATTAACCTTAATGACGCCGGTAAGGTAATTCCGCTGGCGTTTGCCTGTTTCCTTCTCGCCTATATTGAAAGTGTGTCTGCAGCAAAAACCCTTGCCCAGCAGAACGGTTATGAGATTAATGCACGTCAGGAACTTCTGGCTCTGGGAGTGGCCAACGTTGCTACTGCCCTTGGGCATGGTTATCCGGTTAGCGGAGGACTCTCACAGTCGGCGGTAAATGAGAAAGCGGGAGCAAAATCTCCTGTATCACTGGTAATTGCATCCCTTACAATTGCCCTCTGTCTTATGTTTCTGACCGGCCTTCTTAAAAATCTTCCGACGGTAGTCCTTGCTGCAATAGTTCTGGTTGCAGTAAGAGGTCTGGTAGATATAAAGGAACTAAAACGACTGTTCAGGGTAAATCGATTTGATTTTATAATCGCCATTATTGCGCTTATTTCCGTAATTGCTTTCGGAATACTGAAAGGTGTGCTGATATCGGCCCTGTTTTCGCTTACCCTCATTATTAGAAATGTATCGAATCCTCATGTGGCTTTTCTCGGAAGGATCCCCGGAACCAACAGATATACGGATATAAAAAGACATCCGGACAATGAACTGCTTCCCGGAGTACTGCTTTTCAGGGTTGAAGCAACTCTTGTATATTTCAATGTAGCCACAGTGTATAACCGGGTATGGAACAAGGTTCTTGAAATGGGATCAGACCTTAAGGTTGTGATTTTTGACCTCAGCACATCTGCAACCATCGACTCCAGCGGGGCCAGGTTTATAAAAAGACTTCACCAGAGTCTGAAAGAAAGGGGGATAGATTTTAAGGTGGCTGAAGCACATTCAGAAGTACGTGATATACTCCGGCTTGAGGAAGTGGAGCATCTGCTCGGTCATGTAAGCCGCCGCGATACATTGCATGAGGTTATTGTAACAGCCATCGGCGAAAAGGAACCGGATATTAAAAAGGCTCCCGTAAAACCTAAAGCAATCATCCCCTCTGAAATTGTAGCCCAGATAATTCTGGGCAACAATTATTTTACACAAACCCACCCGCGTGAGTATTTTGAAATGTTCAAGTATGAACAAAAACCCTATATAACGCTGGTTACATGTTCCGATTCCCGGGTACCCCTTAACGCCCTTATGCCCGATACCTCAAACAAGGTTTTTTCAATCCAGAATATCGGTAATCAGATACTGTCAACCGAGGGGTCGGTGGACTATGGAATTCATCATCTGAAAACACCCATGCTTTTCTTTCTGGGCCATTCAGACTGTGGTGCAATAAAAGCATATCTCAAGGGTTTTGACCAGGAAATTGACGGAATCAAACATGAACTGGATTTTCTCAAACCCATAATAAGGGAACAGGCAGACGGAAAACATGATGAAACCATGCACACCCGCATAATTGAAAAAAACCTCGATTACCAGGTAAATGTTGCTTACAAGAAATACCGTGAACTGGTTGAATCAGGCAAACTGGTAATAATGGCAGGTTTTTATGACTTCAGGGGAGAATACGGAAAAGGCCAGGGAGATATTGTGATTGTGAATGTCAACCGTTTGAAAAATGCAGATGAACTTAAAAAACTGCCGCTTTTTGAAATTCTTTCCGATACCCAGAAGGAACTTCACATAGGAAGATTCAATATTTAAAAGTGATTCATAAGAACACTGATGTGAACATCCGGTAAAAGAAATGCGGACTTATACAGACTATCGGAAAACCAAATTGAAACAGCTGAATTTCATTCAGAGAATACAAGCATTCTTTCTCCGTAAACAGGATGCCTTTCTGCGGCCATCATTACTATCTGTTTTACCATCTTGCTGTATGAATAATTGAGGGCCTCGGCAGCCATGGCAAAACTTGCATCAAAGCTTATATCGCTGTTGGGATTTACGTCAAGCAGATATAGTTTGTCATCCCGGAGACGGAAATCGAACCTTGCATAATCCAGACAACCGAATCCCTTCCATGCTTTCAGGGATTCACTTTCAAGCCGGGCATAAAGTTCCTCCTCAATCGGTGCCGGAACAAGAGATTCAATTTTCTCATAATGTTCCGATCCGGGAGTGAATTTGGAATCGTAGGTACAAAGTCTTTTATTGATCTCACGGAAAGCGGAGAAATCCATTTCAACCGGGGGAAGCATTTCAGGCGACTGATTATTCCAAACCGAAACATGAAATTCGCGACCGTCGATAAAGTCTTCTACGAGCGCCGGCTGTCGGAGTTCCAGGTTGACTTTCCTGATCTGTTCCTTAAGTGATTGTGTATCGTAAACAACAGATTTCTCTGTGAGAGTAAGGCTGCAATGTTCAAGTGAAGGTTTGACAATTGCCGGAAAAATTCTCCATTTTTCCGCCTGCTGAGGGGAAAGTACTGCTCCCTGCGGAACAGTAACGCCAGCCGAACTGAGTATCTTTTTTGTTTTCTGCTTATTGTAACTCAGATCAATAACCTCAGGTCTGTTCCCTGTGTAGGTGAAACCTTTTCTTTCAATTATCTCAACAACTTTTTTCTCGCTCAGCTGAATACCCGGAAGGGTTTCACAAAGATTGAATACTATTGTGTCGTCCGGATTGTACCTGTTGAGAATTTTCTCAAGATCAGGATTGGTTACTTCTTCAATAAATGTTTCAATCCCTTCGCTTCTAAGCGATTCTGCAAGCATCCGGTTTGACCTCCGGGCATCGGTTATTTCTTTTTTGTCCCACGCGGGATCGAGATCGTATATTACCAGTACCTTCAAATAATCCTGTTTTTTTACGAAACTAAAACAAAAGATTGAAAAAAAAATTTCAAAAATTAAAAGTTGTAAACATACATGAGTCAGTTTATTAACAATTCAGCAATAAAATGAAACTTGTTGTCCGGTATTACTAACTTTATATGTGTGTATATAATTGTTTTTCTGTTATTTACCAGCAGTAATGATTTGTTACCTATGAAACCCTGAGGTATTATCTAATTTTTTAGTTAAGCTGATGACAAAACACTCCGGAGAATATTTTTCGGACTGAAATAATTACCGGTTTGATATTTCAGAATAGAAGTTTTTTCACATTGTATTTATTTGATTTGGAGATGTAAGGAAGGTTAGTTTCATAATTACAGAATTAACGGTTATTTGAAAAGCAGATGTCAGGGGAAGTGAGTGGGTGTGAGTGTGAGAAATGAAAATACCGGCTGAAGAACCGGCATCGTAGTTGCTCCGTCAGGGCTCGAACCTGAACTTTTCTGATCCAGAGTCAGACGTGTTGCCAATTACACCACGGAGCAATATCAAGGCTGCAAATATAATAAAAAATTATAACGCAAATTCCGCAGAATTAAATACAGGGAAGATCAGCTGACTCAATATAAAATAAGATAATCCGATGCAACTTTTCCGGCACAATTTTTGTCTTACTTTTGCGTTAACTAACTGGTAATTAACCAAACCTGACTGCCATGAAAAGAAAAGTTGGAATACTATACGCAGGATTTCTCATCACTGCATTATGGGGCTTGTTTTCATGTGAAAACAAACCTGAAAACGGCACCCTCGAATTTACTCTTGCCGTTCCTGAAGAAGAGACTGGGGTCAAATCGGGACTTATGTCCGATTCACTTCCTCCCGCATACCAGCTTATGGTTTCAGTTGAGGACCTTGCAGGCAAACCCGTTTTTACCGATAAACTGATACCTGTCTATACATTCGGCACAGGACTGATAAGTGAAAAGATTGAAATTCCTGCCGGTGAATATAAACTTGTAAAATTCCTGGTTATCAACCCTTCAGGCGCCGTGGTTTTCGCATCTCCGGTCGCCGGCTCCCCGATGGCCTATCTTGCCAGGAATCCTCTTCCTGTTCCGTTCAGGATAGCCCCAGGAACTGTAAACCAGGTAGTGGCCGAGGTTCTGAAAGTCGGAGAGGTTCCTCCGGAGCAATTCGGTTATGTCAGTTTTGGAATAACTGTGATAACTCCCGTCTCTTTCTGGACAGCCGTAATAATTGACAACCCGATGATAATGGCTCCTTATCCGTTATTTACAGAAGCAAAGCTTACTGTTTTTGCCCGCGACGGATGGTCATATTCCTTCAGGCTTAATGCCGGGCCCAACAGGCTGGTTGTCAGAAGATCAGATGTTTATGTTTTTCTGGTTGAAAAGGAAGGATTTAACCCTGTTAAGATTGAGGTCAAACTTGGACAGCTTCTTGAAACCACCAGAGAGTCACCCCTTATCCTGAAAATACCATACACCAATACCTCTTATCTGAAACTTGTGCTTCAGCCTGGTCCCGAGGCAGGCAAGGATGCGATGATAAGCAATCTCCAGCCTGATCAGAATTTCGGTGACCACAAGTATTTCGAGGCTACATTCCTTACGGAACCTGTTCTTACGGTAATGCGCCTGAACAGAAGCCTTATTTTCTTTAACCTGAACCAGCTTCCGAAATCGGCAACAATCAGAAAGGTTATTCTGCGTCTCTCATACGAGGCTCCGATTCCCTGGGACAGTACCCTTCTGACCACCGGCAGGTTTACCGGAGGTGTCCTGCAGCAGGTTACGGAGCCCTGGGATGAATATAAGGTTACATGGAACAACCAGCCTGCATCTACGGAACTTAACCAGGTTCTGATCTATCCTTTTATAAGAAATGTCAACTTTATTGAATCAGATGTAACGAAGCTTTTTGTTCCTGTCAGCATAACTGATATGCCAAATCATGGAATCAAATTCAAACTGGTTCCTGAAAACAGTTTCCCGGGGTTCAGGTTTGCATCAAGCGATCACCCGAATATGTCGTTAAGACCAATGCTTACAATATATTATACACTGCCGTAAAGCAGCCGGATAGTTATGAATAAGAAAGGCAGGTCGTACATGACCAGCCTTTCTTATTTCTTCATTTTTTCCCATACATCTTTTAAAGGTACAGTCCGGTTAAAAACCAGTTTGTCCTTTTCTGAATCAGGGTCAACACAGAAATATCCCACACGCTGAAACTGGAACTTATCACCTGGCTGAGCATTACAAAGAGAGGGTTCAAGTTTACAGTTTTTCAGCACTTTAAGTGAATCCGGGTTCAGAAATTCCCTGAAGTCACGGTCCTTTTGTCCTGCCGGATCCTCATGATTGAAAAGACGATCATAAAGCCTGACTTCTGCATTGATGGCATGGGGAGCTGACACCCAGTGAATAGTTGACTTTACTTTTCTGTTTGATGTGGCGCCACCGCTACGTGACTGAGGGTCGTAAGTACAGTGAATCTCCTCAATGACACCTGTTGATTCATTTTTTCTGAATCCCTCGCATTTAATTATATATGCACCTTTCAGCCTCACTTCGTTTCCCGGGTAGAGCCTGAAATATTTCGGAGCGGGAGTTTCCATAAAATCATCTCTGTCAATGTACAATTCCCTGCTGAAGGGTACCTTTCTTGTTCCTGCGGAAGGTACTTCCGGGTTATTTTCGATCTCAACCTCTTCGGTTGTTCCTTCCGGGTAATTTATGATAATAACCCTGACGGGGTTCAGTACGCCGAAAACCCTTGGAGCCCTTACGTTGAGGTCGTCTCTTACGGCATGTTCCAGCAGTGAGATGTCATTAATGGCTTCAAATTTGGTATACCCTATCAGGTCGATAAACTTTCTGATTGATTCCGGAGTATAACCTCTTCTCCTCAATCCGCATAGTGTGGGCATTCTCGGATCATCCCAGCCTGAAACACGGCCTTCCTGAACCAGTTCCAGCAGCCTTCTTTTGCTCATTACCGTATAATTAAGGTTGAGCCGGTTAAATTCAATCTGGCGCGGTCTGTAATCTCCTGTCATAAGCTGGTCTATAAACCAGTCGTAAAGAGGCCGGTGAACCTCAAATTCCAGGGTACATAGCGAATGGGTCACACCTTCAAAATAATCACACTGCCCGTGAGCGAAATCATACATCGGGTAAACATTCCATTTTGTACCTGTCCGGTGGTGGGGTGTTTTAAGAATCCTGTAAATTACCGGATCCCTCATATGCATGTTTGGAGAAGTCATGTCAATCTTTGCCCTCAGTACACAGCTTCCCTCTTCAAATTCACCTTTGTTCATTCTTTCGAACAGATCGAGGTTCTCCTTAACGGACCTGTTTCTGTAAGGGCTTTCAGTGCCGGGTCGTGTGGGAGTACCTTTTTGTTCCGAGATAGTTTCGGCCGACTGGTCGTCGACATAGGCAAGTCCCCTTTTTATAAGGTCAACCGCAAAATCATAAAGCTTTCCGAAATAATCAGATGCATAATATTCCCTGTTTTCCCAGTCGAATCCGAGCCAGCGGATATCTTCCTTAATTGAGTCAACATATTCGACATCTTCCTTTTCCGGATTGGTATCGTCGAATCTCAGATTGCATTTTCCGCCGTATTTCAGCGCCATGCCGAAATCGAGGCAAATAGCTTTTGCATGCCCTATATGAAGGTATCCGTTTGGTTCGGGTGGAAACCTTGTAATAATTTTTCCTCCGTTTTTTCCGTTCCGGAGATCATCAATAATTATTTGTTCAATGAAACTGACGGGAGATTTCTGCCCTTCTGTCAGATTTTTATTCTCATCACTCATCTGCTTATTTTAAAACCGTAAAAATACTAGAAAAAATGTCTCGGCAGATGAGTTTTCACAACATCTCAGGTTATATTTCCGGGGGTTTCCATGTAATCCTTAAGTGCCTCAAAATCCTCAGCAAATCTCCGGCGGCCGGGTGGCGTAAGCCTGCATGATGTCTGAGGATTATTCTACCTGAAATTTTAACTAACCTCCATATTCCCGGTATCCCCAAGTTTTGTTATCTGTACATTCAGGTTTCAGGCTGTGGCACCTGTCTTTTTCTGCAGGAAGGTGAAACCGGCCGATTATAACATATTGCATATAATTAGTTGTTTCTGTTATAAACCGGTTTTTTCAGAACTTTTTTCAATAATTTTGCTCATATATTTTTAATTGTAATTGTTTTACGCTGATTAATAATATTTATGGGGCTTATTCAGATAGAGGGGATGGAGTTTTATTCTTTTCATGGCCATTATCCTGAGGAGCAGATTGTAGGAAACAGATTTCTGGTCGATCTCATAATAGAAACTGATATGAGCAGGCCTTCAGTCACCGACTGCCTTAATGATGCAGCAGATTACCAGAAAGCCTATGAGATTGTACGTGCTGCCATGGAGCGCAGGTCGAACCTGCTTGAAAACATAGCATCGCGTATACTGGATTCACTGTTTTCCGAAATGAATGGAATAAAAAGGGCCACCGTAAAGGTTTCAAAAATAAATCCGCCCCTTGGAGGGAAAACTGCTTCTGTAAGCGTGGTAATGACACGGGAGTCGCGAGAGAAAACTGATTTGGCCCGGTAAGTCGTCTTTGTGATTAATTCTCCGTAAATTTGCCGCAAATTCCTTATATGCATCTTAGTCTTATTGAAATAGCAGCAGCCTTCATGGTTCTCTTTGCCATAATTGACATACCGGGATCAATACCGATCATCCTTGATATCAAGTCAAAGACCGGCAACATTGAACCCCTGAAGGCAACCATTGCTGCCTCCATTATCTTTTTTGCATTTCTGTTTATCGGCAGTCCCCTGCTGGGTATCTTCGGAATTGATGTCTCATCCTTTGCCATTGCAGGTTCCTTTATCATTTTCCTGATAGGGATGGAGATGGTTCTCGGCATTGAGATATTCAGGTATCATTCCAAGGGAGGCGGGTCCATAGTTCCCATAGCTTTCCCGCTTATTGCCGGGGCGGGATCAATAACCACCATTCTGTCTATAAAGGCCGAATATCAGACAATTAACATTTTTATTGCCCTTGTGCTAAACATGATAATTGTTTACATTGTTCTCCGGCTTACGTCGCGGGTTGAGAGGTTGCTGGGTGCCGGTGGTCTGCTTATACTTAAAAAATTTTTCGGTGTGATTCTGCTGGCTATTGCGATAAGGTTATTCCTTACAAACACAGGTATTGTTCTCCCGAATGCCCGATAAAATCACTATTTATACCGACGGAGCTGCAAGCGGCAACCCGGGTCCGGGTGGTTACGGGGTTGTGCTTATGAGCGGGCCGCACAGAAAAGAGATTTCAGCCGGATACAGGCTCACCACCAACAACAGGATGGAACTGATGGCAGTGATAGCGGGCCTTGAAGCTCTGAAGAGGCCCGGATACGATGTTGATATCTATACCGATTCGAAATATGTTGCCGATGCTGTTGAAAAGGGATGGGTCTTCTCATGGGAATCGAAGCATTTCAGGAAAAAAAAGAACCGTGATCTGTGGATAAAATTCCTTAACCTGTACAGGCAGCACAATGTGAGACTGATATGGATAAAAGGACATAATAACAATCCGGAAAATGAGAAATGTGACATGCTTGCCGTTGCTGCATCGCGGCAGGAACCGTTACTCGAAGATACGGGCTACAATCCAGGAGAGGATACCCTTTTATGATACCCGGTTATTATTCCTCCCTCCTGCCTGAACAGAATTGTTTTTCTGAAAATAAAGGTGCACCTTTGTAAAAATTTAATAATGAAGCGTCTGCACATTGAAGCCACACCCGTTTCCCCTGAGATTAATTTTTCTCCGGCAGAAGGTCTTCTTTTAATCAGCGGCAATTCTTCCCCGGAAGATGTCAGAGCTTTATACTATCCGGTTGTTGAATGGCTTGAATTATTTGTGAATGACACACTTGAAGGTGAGTTCAAATTTACATCCGCTTCTCCTCTGAGGGTTATTGTCAGACTGTATTATTTCAATTCCTCAAGTGCAAAGTTTCTTTATGACATTTTCATTCTCCTCAGGAAACTCAAAGAAAATAATATTCCGCTGGAAATAGAATGGCATTACGACTCTGAAGATTATGATCAGAAGGAGGCGGGCGAGGATCTGGCCATTCTTACGGAAATGGAATTCAGATATGTTGAAATAAATCATTTATCCTGATGAGGGGTCAGCGGGAACTTTATCTTCTGCTTGAACAGCTTTCCATTCAGTTTGATTATTATGAGCATCCGCCGGTTGCCACAATAGCTGATGCGGAGTTACACTGGAAAAATATAGGATCGGGAAAATGTAAAAATATTTTTTTTCGCAACCACAAGGGAAACCGGCATTATCTTGTTATACTGGAACACCGGAGGCAGCTTGACATCCGTGATCTTGAGAAAAGGCTGAAACAGGGAAAGCTGACATTTGGTTCCGACCGCAGGTTAAAGGCATATCTGGGTGTCGAACCTGGTTCAGTATCACCATTCGGACTTATTAATGACATGTCGCACCATGTTCATGTATTCATTGATGAAAAACTCAACGAATACGAAAAACTAGCATTTCATCCAAATGTGAACACTGCCACGCTGGTGATAAAAAAAGAGGACCTTATAAAATTTATCAGGTCTCTCGGTAACTCCTGGGAGTTTATAAAAATGTACGACTGACTCTCTCCGTTATTTTTTAGCACCTCTGTAAACGGGCTGTTTCCATGGTTCCATAGGTTCGTACTTACTTAACGATGCCCATCTTATTCCTCTCTTCTGTATTTCGAGTGCCTGGGGCACATTAAAGTCGGATGCCACATGCCCGAGGGATGAATAAAATACTCTGCCTTCTCCATACACTTTCTTCCAGGCTACCGGCATTACAGTACCGCCGATCCAAGAAGCATGCTTATCTGTAAAGGTAGTCGTTGCAAGAACTTTTACGTTAGGGTCCACGTGCATGTAATACTGTTCGGAATGCATGTCAAAATCGGTAAGGCCTGCTGTTACGGGATCTTTTTTATCGGTTATGTTGACTCTGTAGTCTATAACGCCTCCGGGGTGGGCCACCCATTGACCACCAACCATAAACTGATATTCGGTATTGTTACGGAATGAATCACCCAGTCCGCCGTGCCACCCGGCTATTCCCACACCGCTCTTAACTGCTGCCAGCAAAGCCCTCTCCTGTGCAGCCGAGATCTGACCCATAGTCCACACCTGTACAATCAGGTCAAGTTGTTTAAGATCTGTATTAACATAAGTGTCAAGGTTGTCTGATACAGTTACCATTGCCCCTTCCGACTCCATCCAGGGAACAAAGATATCCCTGCACTTATCGGGTTCATGACCCATCCATCCTCCCCATATAAAGAGAACCTTTTTACCCTTCAGAACGGAAGGTTTGTTTTCCTGAAGTCCTGTGCCGTATGCCACCTGACCTGCTGCCGCTGCTGCCGCTGCTGCCAGCGCAGCTCCTTTTGCCAGAAACGATCGCCTTGAAATCATATTTTTTTGTTTAGGGCTAAGATAACAAAAAACTATTCTCAGCAATGAGAGGAAATTAAATAAAATTATCAATATATCCATTTGAACAGAAAAGGTGATTTGATGGTTTATAAGGAAACTGTATCATAAACGATTTTTTCTTTGTAACTTTAATTAAATTTGAAACATTATGGCAACAATTACTTTAAAAGGAAATCCGGTAACGACATCGGGAACCCTGCCTGCAAAGGGAACCAAAGCACCTTCTTTTTCGCTGGTTAAGAGTGACCTTACATTATTCTCCCTTTCTGATGCAGCAGGTAAAAATGTCATCCTTAATATTTTCCCGAGTCTCGACACTTCTGTGTGTGCGGCTTCAGTCAGAAAGTTCAACGAGCTTGCAGCAGGCAGGACTGACACTCTTGTGCTTGCGATTTCGAAAGACCTCCCTTTTGCTCACAGCAGGTTCTGCTCGACGGAGGGCATTAAAAATGTGATTACCCTGTCAGGTTTCAGGGATCATGATTTTGGCAAGGCTTACGGAGTCGATATGACCGACGGTCCTCTGTCAGGATTATATTCGAGATGTGTGGTGGTGATTGATAAAAACGGTATTGTGAAATATACCGAGCAGGTACCTGAAATTGCTCAGGAGCCTGACTATGAAAAGGCACTTGCGGAGCTGTAATAATTAAGATTTAATTTATTAACAATGAGTTTCTCCCGGATACCCGGTCATTCTGAAATAATTGAGAAACTGGTACTCTCAGTGCATGAGGGGCGTGTAAGTCACGCCCAGCTTTTTACCGGTCCGGAAGGATGCGGAAGTCTTGCACTCGCACTTGCTTATGCAAAATTCATCGGCTGCGAGAACAGGGGTGAATCAGACTCATGCGGCACATGTAAATCGTGCGTAAAACACGAAAAGATGATTCACCCCGACATGCATTACGTCTTTCCTGTAATAAAAAAGAAAAACAGCAATGATGAACCGCTCAGCGATGATTATCTGGCTGAATGGAGAGAATTCAACACGAATTCTCCCTTCGGAAGGGTTAATGACTGGTTTGCTGCCATCGGTGCCGGAGAAAATAACGCCCAGGGAATGATTTATTCTGTTGAGTCAGCCGAAATAATCCGTAAAATGAGCCTTAAACCTTATGAATCGGATTATAAGATAATGGTAATATGGCTGCCTGAAAGAATGAATAACACATCTGCAAACAAACTTTTAAAGCTTCTTGAGGAACCGCCTGATAAAACAGTCTTCATCCTTGTAAGTGATGAACCCGACAGGCTTCTGCCAACCATAATCTCGCGGTGCCAGCTCCTTAAAATTCCCCCTTTCACAAACAGCGAGATCAAAAGCTACCTGCGCAGTTCTTACGGTGCCACTGATACCGAAGCTGATAATATGGCCAGACTGGCCCGGGGAAATATTGCAAGAGCAGAGGAACTAAGCAAAACAGATGAATCGCTTAAACAAAATCTCCGGTTTTTCAGGGAACTGATGAGGAATGCCTGGAAAAGAGATGTCATTGAACTGATAAAATGGGCTGATGAAATTTCAGCCGGGGGCAGGGAGGCACAGAAAAACTTTCTGAACTACTCCCTGAGGCTTCTGAGGGAAAACTTCATGCTATCTCTTAACCAGAAGCAGAATGAACTTGTCTTTCTCTCGGATGAGGAGGCCTCATTCTCGGAAAAGTTCCACCCCTATATCAATTTTGAAAATATTCAGACCCTCGCCGGCCAGTTCAGCCTTGCCATTTCCCATATCGAAGCCAACGGATATGCCAGGCTGGTTTTTCTCGACCTGGCCCTGAAGGTTACAAAGCTGATACGCTGATGGTTAGCCTTTAAGGGTTGTTTTATCGTGGCAATTAATTAACTTTGCATCCCCCGAGAAGAAAGTTGGAGGAGAAATGACAAATAATGAAGATCCTCAGGTGAAGACGGGAGAAGAGATCCCTCAGCCTGATTTAATATACTGCCCGGGATGTAACAAGCTGGATTCCTTTAACTGGCTTAAGCATCTCCCTGCTGAAGTAGCAAACAACCAGATTGTTGAGGTACGGTTTAAAAATACAAGGAAGGGATTTTACCTTAATGTCAATAATCTGAGACTTGAGATTGGCGATATTGTTGCAGTTGAGGCTTCCCCCGGCCATGATATAGGCAGAGTCTCCCTAACAGGCCCTCTTGTATGGGAACAGATGAAAAAGCTTAAGGCTGTTCCCTCTCCTGATGAAATGAAAAAGGTTTACCGTAAAGCCAAACCGGTAGATCTCCAGAAGTGGGAAGAGGCCAAAAGCCTTGAGATACCTGTTATGCTGCGCACCAGGTCAATAGCTGCAGAGCTGAAGCTGAATATGAAAATCAGTGATGTGGAATACCAGGGTGACAAGACAAAAGCTATTTTTTATTACATAGCCGACGAGAGGGTTGATTTCCGTCAGCTTATCAGAGTCCTTGCCGACGAGTTCAGAATAAGAGTAGAGATGCGTCAGATCGGGGCAAGGCAGGAGGCGGGGCGAGTAGGCGGAATAGGTTCGTGTGGCCGTGAACTCTGCTGCGCAACCTTTATTACCACATTTTCATCTGTCACTACATCCCATGCCAAATACCAGGAGCTCTCCCTTAATCCCCAGAAACTTGCCGGACAATGCGGTAAACTTAAGTGCTGTCTGAATTATGAATTCGACTGTTATATGGATGCCCAGAAAGGTTTTCCGCCGAAAGATATACCACTGGAACTGGCAGGAAAAACCCTTTATTACCAGAAAATAGAGGTTCATAAGGGTATATTCTGGTATTCATCCGAACCCGGAACAGCCATCAACCTTGTAGCAGTTCCTGTTGCGCGTGTAAAAGAAATTCAGGAGATGAACCGGAGGGGAATCAAACCCGAACTGCTTACTGATGAACCCAAAAACGACAACCCAATACCATCTCCCGACATCCTGGGTAATGATAGTCTTACAAGATTCGATACCGTCAACAATACCAGGCAGGAAGGGGGCAGAAAAATTTTTCACAGAAAAAGAAGAAAACATAATCAGAATAAAGGTGGTTAAGCATATCTTAATCCCGGGTTTCATTGCATCTCTGTTACTTCTCTCATGCAACAGGGATATCATGTTCGCCGACAACCGGAAGATGACGGCAAATAAATGGCCCCTCGACGTAACCCCTTCATTTATTGTCAACTCCGAAGATACCGCCGGACTTTACGACATATCTTTTTATATCCGTACCGGAAATGAGTATCCTTTCAGAAACATCTGGCTTTTTGTTACTGCTACATCACCTTCGGGAAGAATGCTTACTGATACTCTCGAATATATGCTTGCAGATATAAAAGGCAAACGTTATGGCGATGGTTTCGGTAACATCAGGGATCTCAGCCTGGCCTACAGAAAAGGGATCTTCTTCCCTGAAACCGGCAGTTATACTTTCACTATCCGCCATGGGATGAGAACGGAAGTATTGCCGGGAGTATACGATTTTGGCATTATTGTCAGAAAGACGGGGCTCTCAAAAAATTAATATTATCTGTGGGAAAGAATAAACTGGCACGATGGGCTGAAATTAAAAAATTCGGCAATGTTATTGAGCCCGACAATGAATTGATTAAAACAACAAATCATCCGCTCAGGGGAAAATGGAATTCCGGGTACTTCTGTAACAATAATCCCCTTGTTCTTGAGCTTGGCTGCGGGAAAGGTGAATATACCGTGGCGCTTGCCCGTAAATATCCGGAAAAAAACTTTATCGGAATTGATATAAAAGGTGCAAGGTTATGGAGAGGCGCCAGAACCGCCATCGAGAACAGTCTCTGCAATGTATTGTTTATCCGTGCCCGTATAGAATTTATAAACTCTCTGTTCGCTGAAGACGAAACAGACGAGATATGGCTCACATTCCCCGATCCCCACGAGAAAAGAAGAAGCGAACCCCGCCGGCTTACCGGTCCCTCATTCCTGAACAGATACAGATGTCTGCTGAAAAACAACGGAATAATAAACCTTAAGACTGATAACAATCTGCTGTATGAATATACACTCAGAACAGTTATGTCAAATAATCTGGATATCCTGTGCAACCTGCCCGATATTCATTCAGCCCCGCACCTAAATTATATCAACGCTGATTTATATATCCGCACTTTCTATGAAGAGGCCTTCATAAGGGAAGGTAAAAAGATACATTTTCTGTCTTTCAGGTTGTCAAAGGATAAAATTATTTCAGATGCCATCCCGATATGATACCGGTTTCTTCGGAAGAGTATACCGGGTAGCCCGGCTTATTCCTTACGGGAGGGTAACCTCGTACGGAGCCATAGCACGTTACCTCGGATCGGGCCGCTCCGCGAGAATGGTAGGCTGGGCAATGAATGCTTCACATACTTCGGGGGAGTTCGTACCTGCACACAGGGTTGTTAACCGTAACGGTCTCCTTACGGGAAAACATCATTTCGGAACACCGGGACTAATGCAGCAACTTCTCGAAAATGAAGGTCTTATAATCGAAAACGACCGCATAACAAACTTCCGTGAACGTTTCTGGGATCCTTCCACTGAACTTGCCGGTTCAGATCCATTTTGTGATTACCCTGAAAATGACTAAACTTGCAGCCTGTTTAGAATCAATTTAAATAATCCCGATGAAGATCATCCCGGTAACTGATATAAGAAAAGTTCTTCAGTCCATTATTCATCCCGAAAGCAGAAAAAATATCGTTGAACTCGGACTGGTCAGGGAAATAGAGTCTGATAATGATGGCATTTCTGTTACCATAGAGAGTTCAAGGCCCAACGATCCGTTTATTTCTTCACTGAGAAGCGTTGTGGTTAAGGCAATTAAGGATGCATTCGGACCGGATACCATTATAAAAGAAGTTAAAGTCCCGCCTAAAATCGCTGCGAAAGCCGAGGAAAGAAAACCTGATATTATTCTCGACGGCGTAAGAAACATAGTTGCAGTTGCATCGGGAAAAGGAGGTGTCGGCAAATCGACCATTGCGGTTAATCTCTCCATTGCCCTGGCAATGAACGGATATAAAACAGGACTTCTTGATGCTGACATTTTCGGTCCCTCAGTACCTTTGATGTTTGATGCTGCAGGTTTCAAACCCGAAGTCATAAAAGAGGGAGATGCCACCCTGGTTATTCCTCCCGAAAGGTACGGAGTGAAGGTGTTATCAACCGGCTTTTTTGTGGATCGTGACGATGCAGTAGTCTGGAGAGGCCCTATGGCATCAAATTTTCTTAAACAGATGCTGACCATGGCAAAATGGGGTGAACTTGACTTTCTTATCATTGACCTTCCGCCCGGTACAAGCGATATTCATCTTTCACTGGTTCAGGAAGTGGCAGTCACCGGAGCAATAATAGTCAGCACTCCGCAGGAGGTCGCACTTGCTGACGCCGTAAAGGGCATCGCCATGTTCCGTAACGAAAAGATAAACGTTCCGGTACTTGGTCTGGTTGAAAATATGTCATGGTTTACACCTGAGGAACTGCCGGATAAAAGATATTATATTTTCGGCAGGGAGGGATGTAAATCATTGTCGGAAAAAACGGGGATTCCGTTACTTGGACAGATTCCTTTGGTACAGGGGATACGGGAGTCGGGCGATTCTGGCCGTCCTGCTGTGCTTGACAATACTCCGGTGGCAGAGGCCTTCAGAGAACTTGCCGCAAAAGTGGCTGAACAGGTCGATGTCAGGAACCGTGATCCGGAACCTACAAAAAGAGTAAACGTTAACTGAAAAAATATGGCAGACAATAGCAATTTACACGAGAGAGTTGAAAATGCTCTGAACAAAATCAGACCATACCTGCAGTCGGACGGCGGAGATATCAGTCTGGTTGAAATAACAGAAGACAACACAGTTAAAGTCAGACTCCAGGGAGCCTGTCATGGCTGCCCCTTCAGCATGCAGACTCTTAAGTCGGGAGTAGAACAGGCACTGATTAAAGAAGTCCCTGAAGTAAGGCGAGTTATCTCTGTAAGCTGAGAAGACACCGTTTTTTATACCTTTGATATACTATATAAACGCAAAGGCAGTTTATAGTATAAATAATTACTGTTGTCCGGAAAATATCATTTATACAGGTACCTGCTGCTGACAATTATTATTGTAACCGCAGGCGGGTGTTCCATTGAAAAGAACACCCGTACCACACGATTTTACAACAGTCTGACCTCCAGATACAATATTTTCTTCAACGGTAATGAAAGTTTCAAAGCCGGTGCCGCAAAAGTAACAGCCTCCTATAAAGACGATTATTCGGAACTCCTAAGGGTCTTTGAATATACCGATCCGGCAGCCGTTAAAGTTGCTGCAGCCGATATGGAAACAGCCGTAAGAAAAGCCTCAAAAGTAATCTCTCTCAAGTCGATGTCGGCACGCCCAGAACAAAAAAATAACAAAACACTTACTCCCGAAGAGGAGGAGTTCCTCAACAGAAGAGAATACAACGACTGGGTCGAAAAAAGCTATCTTCTGATGGGTAAGGCCAGATTCTATCTGCGTGATTTCGATATGGCCAGGCTGACACTCAGCTATAACATTTCCTATGCTTATATCCCCGAAGTGAGGACCGAAACATCTATATGGCTTGCCAAAGTGTACATCGAAACCGGTAATTTTAACGAAGCTCAAAGGATTTTGAGGGAAACAGAGATAAAAAGGGAATACCCCGCTTTTATTGCCGCACTTTACTATACCTCACTGGCAGACCTGTACATCAGGCAGAATAATTTTTCAGAAGCAGCCTCAAACCTTGAAAAAGGTTTAAAATATGTTTCGGGCAAAAGAAACAGGTACAGGCTTACTTTTCTTCTTGCGCAACTCTATGCAAAAACAGGAAGAAACGACAATGCTTCCTTCTGTTTCCGCAAAGTTATAGGAATGAATCCTCCCTACGAGGTGGAATTTAATGCCAGAATTAATCTTGCAGGGGCCTATTATTCAGGAGGCGAAACCTCGGGTAGCATCAGGCGGGAACTTGTCAAAATGACCCGCAATCCCAAAAATTCCGATTATCTCGACCAGATCTTTTATGCTCTTGCCGGTATTTCGATGAAGGAAGGCAAGACAGATGAAGCTATCAGTTATTATAAGAAATCTGCTTCCGTGAGCAAAACGAACCAGAACCAGAAAGGTAAATCATTTCTTGCTATAGCCGAATATTATTACTCCATTCCTGATTACCTCTCAGCCGGGCTGTACTACGACAGTGCCCTCTTCTTCCTCAATAACAAATTTCCTGATCTCGAATCCTTAAAATCCAAATCGTCCAATCTGAACAAGCTTGTAACCCAGTTATCAATTGTTCAGAGGGAAGACAGCCTACGCAAAGTGGCAGCGATGAGCCCTGCCGAAAGGGGTATTCTGATCGCCTCAATAATAGACAATGTGAGACGGGCAGAAGCAGAAGCTGCATCTTCCGGTCTCTCTGCAGGCAGCAACTATAACCTTGGCCAGTACTACGAAAACGAAAGAAGGTTCCAGGTAAATATAGAGCAGGAGGGCAAATGGTATTTCTACAACCAGGCAGCACTGACGTTCGGCCGGACAGAATTCCGCAGAAGATGGGGCGACAGGAAACTGGAGGACAACTGGAGACGTATTAACAAGGGCAGGATTACCCCCGGAGAACAATCTGAAAGAACCGGAGAAAACGGGAATGGCCTGAAAAATGACTCTGTGAAGATTGCCGACAATAAAACACCGGAATTCTATCTCAGAGACCTGCCTTTGAACGATTCCCTGATCAGAATATCTGACCAGAGAATAGCCATGGCTCTGCTGGAAGCAGGTAAAATATACAATGAAAATTTCTCCGACAGAAAAAAGGCTGTTCAAACTCTTGAGACAATCTCACAACGCTTCCCGGGTAATTCAACCGAACCGGAAGCCCTTTACAACATCTTTAAAATCTACAGGGAGGAGAATAACAACCAGATGGCAGAAGTGTACCGGCAGAGGCTTGTTGAAAAATATCCCGAAAATGAATTTACAAAATCGATAACCGATCCTGATTATTACACCAGGCAGGCCGCTAAAGCATTGGAGGCAGAAAGGCTCTATAATGATGCTTACAATGCATATTTATCTGAAGATTTCAACCTTGCTCTCCGTTTGTGTGAGACTGGAACGGAAAAATTCCCTAAACATGAACTCAGTCCGAAGTTCCTGCTTCTGAGAAGTTTCTGCATGGCCAGGCTGTCAGGTGAAAAAGCCTACAGGGAGGAGCTTTCTGCATTGATAAAACTCTGGCCCGGCACACCCGAGGCAACCAGGGCAGCTGAACTGATCGCCTTTCTCGACCAGGAGATTCCTGAGTTTAAAATTGAAGAGGATAAAGAGGTGGCAAGAGAAATATATTCTGACGATAAAACCTCTCCCCAGACTTTCGCACTTGTCATTATGGATCCTTCATTCAACATCAACCAGGCCACATTTGACATCATCAGCTACAATATTGACAGGTATACAAACCGCAATTTCAGAACCTCAGGTACGCTCATTGATGACAGGTATATTATGATCACCGTGACGGGCTTCAGGAACATCGGCGAAGCAGTCGAATACTATCTGAACCTGCGTACTGAAAGTGAAATACGCAACCAGACGGGTGCCAGGATGATAAAGTTCCTTATTGGTACAAAAAACATGGAGATTCTCGAAAAAGATAAAAACCCTGAAAGGTATCATCTGTTTTTCCTCGAAAACTATCCGGAAGCGACAAATAAAAAATAAAACCGGAAGGAAATGAGAAAACCCAAGATACTCTGGATCGATGATGAGATTGAAATACTTCGTCCGCATATTTATTTTCTTACCGGCAAAGGTTACGATATTGAGACATGCTCAAACGGCAGCGATGCTACAGATCTTGTAAGAAAAAACATCTACGACCTTGTACTGCTTGATGAGCACATGCCTGGTCTGAGCGGCATCGAGACCCTTAAACAGATAAAGAGAATCAGTCCGGGTTTGCCGGTAGTAATGATTACAAAAAGCGAAGAGGAGTCTTTGATGGACACGGCTATCGGGTCGGAAATTGCGGATTATCTCATTAAACCTGTCAAACCAAACCAGGTTCTCCTTTCCCTGAAGAAGAATCTGGATCAGAAACGCCTCGTAACCGAAATTAAAACTACGGGTTACAGACAGGAATTCATGGAAATTTCGGGAATGATAGACAGGGCTGTTTCAATCGGCGACTGGTATGATATTTACAGAAAACTCACATACTGGGAACTGGAGCTTGACAAAAGCGACGACCCGGGAATGAACGAAATTCTTCTTAACCAGCAGTCCGGTGCAGAAAGTGCATTCTCCCGTTTCGTGACGAAAAACTATCTTAACTGGCTCAATCCCGGGTTCAGAGAAGCTCCCCTTATGTCGCACCGGTTAATGCAGGATGTTATTCTTCCCGCTGTCAAAAAAGGAAATCCCCTTTTTATGATACTGATCGATAACATGCGTTACGACCAGTGGAAGATGATACAACCTGAAATCCCGTCATTAATGAGAATCACCGGTGAAATGCTATATACCAGCATTTTACCCACCACCACACAGTTTGCCCGGAATGCGGTTTTCTCCGGAATCATGCCACTGACAATCTCACAAAAGATGCCGGAAAAATGGATCCCGGACTATTTTGATGAAGAGGGTAAGAACATTTATGAAGAAGACTTTGCCGGTAAACTGATCTCGCGTACTGTACCGGATCTCAAATGGAGTTATCATAAAATCAATAACAGCCGGGAGGGCAGAAAAATCAACGAAAAGATTGATCAGCTTCTGAAAAATGACCTGAATATTCTTGTATTTAATTTTGTGGATATATTGTCCCACGCCCGGACTGAGTCGGGAGTGATACGTGACCTGGCAACGGATGAACGCGCCTTCAGGAACCTGACAAAATCATGGTTCATTCACTCACCTCTCCCGGATCTGATAAGGATGGTTGCTCAGAATAATGCAAGGGTTATTATAACCACCGACCATGGTTCAATAAAGGTTAAAAACCCGGTAAAGGTGGTGGGCGACCGGGAATCTTCACCAAGCCTCAGATACAAAACAGGCAGAAACCTTGCCTATGAAGCTTCAACTGTGTTTGAAATAACAAACCCCGCAAAAGCCTTTCTTCCCTCAACAAATATCAGTTCACGCTTTATATTTGCATTAAACCGAGATTATCTTGTATATCAGAATAAATTCAACCAGTATGCAACCTATTACAGAGATACATTTCAGCATGGAGGTATCTCTATGCAGGAGATGATCCTGCCGGTTGCTTTTCTCGAACCAGTTACATGAACCCGGAAAAAACTCTGAATATAAAAATCGGCAGCCTTGAAGAGGTTCCTGGGGCAGCTAAGGACATACTTGCCGTTGCAGGAAGCCGCAGGATCATTACTTTCAGTGGCAGCCTGGGATCGGGTAAAACAACTATTATCAAAGCCATCTGTCATATCCTTGGTGCTTCCGACACAGTAACGAGTCCCTCATTTACCATAATTAATGAATACAGAAACCCGGAAGGTGAACCAATATATCATATAGATCTTTACAGGTTGAAAAATATCTTAGAGGCTTTTGATGCAGGCATTGAGGATTATCTTAACGGAGATTCTTACTGTTTCATCGAATGGCCGGAACTTATTGATCAGCTTCTGCCTGCAGACTCGTTGAGAGTAAGAATTGTGCCGGGCCACGGGGAAGAAAGGATAATCAAATTTGAATAAAAGCAATTTCAGTCACTGTTAATCTTTTTATTAATTTTGGGATATTTAATCAACAGCCATGATGGAAGAGCAGGGTAACAAGAACCAGGGCACAGTCGGCAGTGCGGCATTTATGCCCCGGGAAGAACAGCTTGAGATTTCGCAGCGTCGCAAAAGTATTTCCATCGGTATTCCCTGTGATAAAGGCGATGATGAAAAAAGAATTGCGCTTACTCCCGAAGCTGTTGGTCTTCTTGTCGAAAACGGGAACGAGGTCATAATTCAGAAAGGTGCCGGACTGGGTGCAAACTATTCAGACAAGGATTACAGTGAATTCGGGGCAGTTATAACAGACTCTCCTGCCAGAGTTTACAGCTCTGATGTTGTCCTTAAGGTTGCCCCCTTTGAGGAGCATGAAACCGAATATCTTAAGGGAAACCAGACAATACTTTCATATCTGAATGTACTCAAGCTTTCGGAAGAGACTCTTGCCAGACTGATAAGGAAAAGAGTTACCGCCATCGCTTTTGAAAAGATCAGGGACTCAAATGGTGTATTACCTGTGGTGGAATCGATGAGCGAAATATGCGGTATAGCCTCTGTTCTCATTGCTTCCGATTACCTGAGCAATCATCATGGAGGAAAAGGGGTGATGCTTGGTGGCATAACCGGAGTAACCCCCACCCAGGTAGTTATCATCGGAGCCAATACAGCAGGAGAATATGCTGCAAGGGCGGCCATCGGGCTGGGTTCCGAAGTAATGATTTTCGATGAATCGCTCCACAGGCTCCGCAGGTTCCAGAATCTCCTCGGTCAGAGGCTTAAGACTTCAACTTTTCATCCGCAGGTGCTGGCAAAAGCACTCCGTTCAGCCGATGTTCTTATAGGTGCCATTGAGCTTGAAGATCTCCGGCCATGGTACTTTATCAGTGAAGATATGATCAAGCTGATGAAAAAAAGGTCGGTAATCATCGATCTCAGCATCGACAGGGGAGGCTGTATTGAGACCACTGAATGCAGGCCTTTAAAGGACCCGGTATACGAGAAACACGGGGTAATTCACTTCTCAGCCTGGAATCTTCCCTCTAGGGTAGCCCGTACAGCATCAATTGCCCTTTCAAATATCTTTTCACTTTTACTTCAGAATATCGCTGATGCCGGAAGCATTACCCAGCTGCTCAAGATCGATGCAGGGCTGCGTAACGGCGCATACCTATATAACGGCATACTTACAAATGAAACCCTTGGCCAGAAATTCGGTATTCTTTCAAAAAACCTGGACCTGCTCCTGACAGCATTCTGATCAACCCCGGAAAGTAATTGTTATCTGCGGGCCCTTAACCGCTAACTTCGCTTTGCACCCCATCATAAGTGCACGGTTATCATATATGTGCCCGGCCGGACAATCAAAGAATACAGGATAATTGTATTTTTTCACTATATCTGACACTGTTTCCCGTATCGTTCTTCCCCACGGCATCCTGCCCTCCTGGATACCTGTCATCCCTCCTACCACCAGACCCGCAAGATTTTCAAGTTTACCGGCAAGTCTCAGCGATGTAAGCATCCTGTCGATACCATGGTAATACTCTCCGTCATCCTCTATAAACAATATTTTCCCGCCGGTATCCGGTTCGCCCGGCGTTCCCATAAGGCTGTACAGAAGAGACAGGTTACCGCCTGTAAGAATCCCTTCAGCCTCAGTGCTTCCTGATGTCCGCCCTTCCCATTGCAATGAGACCCTGCCTTCGAAGAGTGCTTCCCTGAGAGTGCTGAAAGAGACAGGGCTCTTTTCACTGCTTCCGAAATGAACAGGCATCTCGGCATGAAGTGTCACCACACCGCAGAATTTGCTTATCCACAGATGAAGGACCGTAATGTCACTGTATCCTATAAACCATTTCGGATGCACTCTTAAACCGGAAAAATCAATCCTGTCAATAATCCTTAAAAGTCCGTATCCGCCCCGTGAACAGAATACTGCTTTCACACTGCTGTCATCCAGTGCCTCCTGGAGATCATGAACGCGCTCCTCATCAGTTCCGGCAAAGGGGCCATATTTTTTCAGAAGATTTTTCCCCCTCTTTACCTTAAGTCCCCATTGTTCAAGAAACAGCTCCGCCCGTTCGACCTTTTCCTTTTCGATGAAATAGGAAGGTGATATGAGGGACACAGTATCTCCGGGTCTGAGCGGCTCAGGAATAATAATGTCAATATTATCCATACTTTTCACATCAGGCATAAATATAACTTAATCTTATATTTCCTGCATTATAAAAAAGAGGTTACATCTTCGGTAATATGCATGCAGAATATGGATTCAGGAACAAATCAGGGGCATTCTCAGTTGCTAAAACCTGTAATGGAATCCTACTATGAAGTCAAGTCCCGAACCTGAAGGTTTTTGAAGGGAAGGATCTGATGGATAATGTTCACCCCCGCTGCTGAACTCATAGGATACACTGTAATATTTCAGGCCGTAGGAGACCGACCACCTTTCTGAAATATCCATCTCATAAAGACCTGTAATATGGAAGCCTGCCTTGTTACTGTATTTCCATTTCTCATTGAAACCTCCGGGTATCTCGCTGGTCTTTATGTTAAGCAGAGGTGAAAAATAGTAATCCGGGCCCGCCCCTATCCTGATCCTCATTGCTTCCTGCTTTTTGAAATTAATAACAAATGCCGGGGTGACAGAAACCATAAACCGGCCGAATGTCACAGAAGCATTCTTAAGAACAGGCCTCAGTTCGCTGAACTGGTATCCCAGGTCTGCAGAGAGATCAAAGTAATTACCCAGTTCCCTGCCGTAACTCAGTGCAATACCATATCCTCCCCCGAAATTAGCCTTTGACACATCGCCGTTGGTTGTAATAATCCAAGGTATCCCTTCAAAGCCAAAACCCATAAAAGTATTTATCCCCAGTCGGTTATGCTTTCTTTCGGCAGGTATATACATATCGGTGTATTTCAGCATGCCGTTTTTGATCGCCGGATAGGCCGATACACTGTCGACTGCAATCATCTCCGGGATGGCCGACCACATTCCTGTTTTTAATCCGAACCGGAGATAATATGTCCTACCCTTTTCAATTCTCATGGAAATCTCGGTATCCCTGAATTTCTCAACCCTGAAAGTATAGTTACCCGGAGAACATTTAAAGACAGTATATGATCCGTTTTTCAGCCTTGCTACCGGTAATCCGTTTGCAAAAACAGTATAAGTGACTGCAGCCCCGGTAATGTTGTTTTCACGATAAAAGATAACCCTGCTCTCCTGCTGAGCATAACATATACCTGAAAATAATGCCGTACTGAATAAAAAAGAAAGTAAATATTTCATTTCGCAAATTCTAATGGTGCAATGAAATTACAAAAATTATTTCACTAAAAGCCAATTATGACTGTTTATCTTAAAAATCTGAAATATATTTTTTCGTCACCGGGCTTTATCATTCCTTACTTAACCGGCTGACTCAATCACCTGTCTAATTTTGTTATATTTGTCGGGTTTTAAAATTTCCTGCTGAAATGAAAAGATTTAAAAGGTACCTTGTTACATCTGCCCTCCCCTACGCCAACGGGCCGATACATATTGGTCATCTTGCAGGTGTTTATGTGCCTTCAGATATATACACACGCTTCCTGAGGCTGAAAGGTGAAGATGTCATTTCCGTATGCGGATCGGATGAACATGGTGTGCCGATTACACTCAAGGCACGCAAGGAAGGGATATCCCCCCAGCAGGTTGTTGACAGGTATCACGCTTTAAACAAAAAGGCTTTTGAGGATTTTGGTATCGCCTTTGATATTTACTCACGCACATCCAACAAGATTCATTATGAAACTGCATCAGATTTCTTTCTGAATCTCTATAAAAAAGGTGAATTCATTGAGAAAACCTCGCTGCAGTATTACGACAATGAGGCGGGATGTTTTCTTGCCGACAGGTATATTACAGGCGAATGCCCCCACTGCCACAATGAGAATGCATATGGCGACCAGTGTGAGAAATGCGGTACCTCGCTCAGTCCGTCTGACCTCATTAATCCACGTTCAGCAATAAGCGGGAGCCAGCCAGTTATGAAAGAGACACTTCACTGGTACCTTCCTCTCGACAAATATGAGCCGTGGCTGAGGAAATGGATACTGGAGGAGCATACCGAATGGAAAACAAATGTCTATGGTCAGTGCAAGTCGTGGCTCGACCAGGGTCTCCAGCCGCGTGCCGTAAGCCGCGACCTCGACTGGGGTGTGCCGGTGCCTGTAAAAGGAGCCAGCGGCAAAGTGCTCTATGTCTGGTTCGACGCACCTATCGGTTATATTTCAGCAACCAGGGAACTTACACCCGAATGGGAAAAGTACTGGAAAGACCCTGAGACAAGAATGATTCACTTCATAGGGAAAGATAATATTGTGTTCCACTGTATCATCTTTCCTTCAATGCTTAAGGCTGAAGGTACATATATCCTTCCTGATAATGTACCGGCCAACGAGTTTCTGAACCTCGAAAGCGATAAAATTTCCACATCACGTAACTGGGCTGTGTGGCTGCATGAATACCTCGAAGAGTTCCCCGGCAAACAGGATGTGCTCAGGTACACACTCTGTGCGAATGCCCCTGAAACCAAGGATAATGATTTCACCTGGAAAGACCTGCAGGCAAGGAACAACAATGAACTTGTTGCCATACTCGGAAACTTTGTCAACCGTACTCTCGTCCTTGCAAATAACTATTATTCAGGGAAGGTTCCGGAAAGAGGCATACTTTCACCTTTCGACAGGGAAGTTCTGGACGCTATTCCGGGATTTGCAACCTCAACAGCAGAAGCGATTGAAAACTTCAGATTCAGGGAAGGCCTGAAGGAGGCAATGAACCTTGCCCGTCTCGGAAACAAATACCTTGCCGACACTGAACCGTGGAAACTTATTAAAACAGAACCCGAAAGGGTAAAAACAATAATCAATATTTCCCTGCAGATAACCGCAAACCTCAGTATTATACTTGAACCTTTCCTTCCTTTCTCCATGAAGATATTAAGGCAATGGATCGGAAAGGAAAAAATCAGATGGCAGGATGCCGGAAATGTTTCTCTCCTGCCAGCCGGACACCTTGTAAGCAAGGGAGGTCTCCTTTTCGAAAAAATTGATGATGAAATAATCGAAAGACAGATTAAAAAACTTATGAATACCCGCAGGGAAAATGAAGTAAAGACAGCGGGGGCAGCAGCTTTGAAACCCCCCGTTTCCTATGAGGATTTTTCGAAGATGGATATCCGGACAGCCACTGTACTCGAAGCTGAGAAAGTACCTAAAACAACAAAACTTCTTAAGCTCAGGATTGACTGCGGTACTGATATCCGGACAATTGTATCGGGTATTGCAGAATATTATTCTCCTGAATCGATGATCGGAAAACAGATACTGATTATTGCCAACCTTGAACCCAGAACGATCAAGGGAATAGAATCGAAGGGGATGATTCTGATGGCAGAAGATCAGGACGGGAGACTTACCCTTGTATCACCCGCCGGTAATACAGCCAACGGGAGTACTGTGAAATAAAGATATTTCAGAGGGCCTTTTTAACCCATGTACCGGGATACTTTGCAGCAAGCCTGTTTTTAATTTTCATTGCCTCATCAAGGGTTCCGCATCTGAGGGCACTGACCCTCAGGAAGCCGTTCGGTCCGTCAATTACCTGTGGTTCATATCCCTCCCGGGCAAGAGTACCTGCAAGCACCTCTGCATTTTCGCGCAGTCTGAAACTTCCGGCAATAACATGATAGCTTTCAGCAGCCGCTGAAGGTGTTTCAACTAAGGCAGGCGTTCCTGTAACTACAGAATCTGAACCGGCACCCGGGGAATCGACATTGACAACGGTTAAGTCAGCTTTACCATCATTCAGGGTTCCTGGTTTAAGGTCAGTCGTTTCAGTATTCACCGGAACAGGATACAGGCTTGTTGTCTGTGTTTTTGTCCTGAACAGATCAGTTGTAAAAGGTATCGCCACCAGTGCACCTGCAAGCGGCAGTATAACAGCCGCTCTCCAGAGATATCTCCTGAACCTGTGTGTGGAATTCTTTATTCCGGCCTCAGGGTTATTAATTTTCCTTACCTGATTAATGCCGGCCAGCGGTGCAAAAGTGAAAGATGTAAGACCGTATGCCTGAAGGTTAAAATTCAGTTCCCTGTAAGGCTCAAATAAATAATTTCCTTCACTGTTTGTTGTAAATGAACCTATCTGATCAAAAATAACCTTCTCGCCTTTTTCAAGTCTCTTCTTCACCTCATCTGCAAATTCACCGACAAGGTTTCTTGCATCGCTGTAACCCAGAGCTGTCTTTGCCGACACCGTTCCGGTAAGAAGACCATCATTATGTGTCAGATTCCTGTTAAATGAAATATGTTTTGCAGGGGGGTGGAATGTATTTGTGGTTCTGTCACAATATGCAGGTGCATAATTGCCGATAAAACCTCCGAAACCGGGAATTATCACACAATCATGACTGTAAAGTAACTCTTTTATAACAGGAATCAGATCCATTTCACCGGTGAATTATATAACAAAATTAAGAAAAAACAGACGATGTTGTACATTCCCCAGTAATTTATCTGCATTCTTCCCGAAAAGAATAATTATCCTCAATCAGGGATATGATTTCATATTACAATTAAGGTGTTAACGGAAATATATTATCTTCGTTATCCTTAACTGAGACAGTTATGCGCGAAATTCACATGGTTGACCTGGCGGCACAATACCGGAGACTTAAGCCTGAGATTGACGAAGCTGTTTTTTCGGTCATGGAATCTGCCGCCTATGTCAAGGGACCTGAGATAAAAATATTTGAGGAAGAACTTGCCGCCTATACAGGGTCAGAGTATGTCATTTCCTGCGGTAACGGCACGGATGCTCTTCAGATTGCCTATATGTCGCTCGGGTTAAAACCCGGTGATGAGGTGATTACTACGGCCTTTACCTTTGTTGCAACAGTTGAAACCATGGTTCTTCTGGGCCTCAGGCCCGTTTTTGCCGATATTGATGAACACACGTTCAACATATCTCCGGAAGAAATCAGGAAGAAGATTTCACCTGCAACTAAAGCCATTGTGCCTGTTCACCTTTTCGGCCAGTGTGCCGATATGGATGAGATACTGGATATAGCAGGCCGGTATAATCTTCATGTTATTGAAGATGCTGCCCAGGCTGCCGGTGCAGATTATATATTCCGGAACGGAAAAAGGTGTAAAGCCGGTACAATGGGAATTATCGGAACCACTTCATTCTTTCCGTCCAAGAATCTTGCATGCTGCGGCGATGGCGGAGCACTGTTTACAGGTAATCCGGGGCTTGCTGATAAAATAAGAAGCATAGCGAACCATGGGATGAAGGAGAGATATCACTATGATTTTATAGGAGTCAATTCACGTCTTGATACTCTTCAGGCAGCCATACTGCGTGTGAAACTGAGGCACCTCGATGGTTTTAACGATGCAAGGCGCAGGGTAGCCGGGGCTTATGACAGAGCCTTCTCAGGGTGCCGCGACATAAAAATACCTGTACGTGCAGAATACTCTTCGCATATCTTTCACCAGTACACCATAAGGGTACCTGCCGCCAAACGTGACCGGCTGCGCGACTTCCTGAAACAGAACAATATCCCCACCATGGTTTACTACCCTGTACCGATACACCGGCAGAAAGCCTATGCTACTCCGTTAACAGACAAAGTCTCTCTGCCCGTAACAGAGAAAATCTGCGGAGAAGTTCTCTCACTCCCGATCTGTCCCGAAACCGATAACGAACAGATTGAGTATATTACAAATAAAGTGCTTGAGTTTCTTGAAAATAACTAAACTGCAACAATGGAAAAGGATTATTTTGCCCACGAAACAGCCGTAATAGACGAGGGTTGTACAATAGGCAAAGGAACAAAGATCTGGCATTTCAGCCATATTATGACAGGATGTATAATCGGCGAAAACTGCAACCTGGGTCAGAACGTTGTGGTTTCTCCTCATGTGAAGCTGGGCAATAATGTAAAGGTTCAGAATAATGTTTCGATCTATACCGGTGTTATCTGCGAAGATGATGTGTTCCTGGGGCCCTCCATGGTTTTTACAAATATCGTAAACCCCCGCAGCGCGGTGGTAAGGCGTGATCAGTATGTTGAAACAATAGTTGAAAAAGGGGCCTCAATAGGAGCAAATGCAACAATAATATGTGGTCACCGTATCGGAAGGTTTGCATTTATTGGTGCCGGTGCCGTTGTAACAAAAGATGTGAAACCTTATGCCCTTGTTGTCGGTAACCCGGCCAGACAGACCGGATGGATGAGCGAATACGGTCACAGGCTCGTTTTCGACGAGTCGGGAATTGCGCAATGCCCGGAAAGCGGCGAAAGGTACAGGCTGGAAGATGGCAGGGTTTCTAAAATAATTTATTAGTTTTACGCACTCATCAGGCCTGAAATGAATACGACTCCGAAAAACTTTGGCCTTATAGGTGTAGCAGGATACATTGCAGTGAGACATCTGAGGGCAATAAAGGAAACAGGTAACCGCCTGCTGGCCAGCCTCGATAAGTTCGACAGTGTGGGAATACTCGACAGCTATTTCCCGGAAAGCGATTTTTTTGTGGAATTTGAAAGGTTCGACCGGCATTTCGAGAAACTGAAAAGGAGCGGAATAATGATCGACTACGTAAGCATCTGCTCACCTAACTATCTTCATGATTCACATATCAGGTTTGCACTCAGACACAAAGCCCATGCCATCTGCGAAAAGCCTGTAGTTCTGAATCCATGGAATATTGACGCTCTGCAGGAGATTGAAAAGGAAACCGGGAAAGAGGTTTATACCATACTCCAGTTAAGGCTGCACCCCAGGATACAGGAACTAAGGAAAGAATTAGCGGAAAAAAGGGAGAGTAAAAAACATGAAATAGACCTGACCTATATCACCAGCCGCGGTAACTGGTATTTCTTTTCATGGAAAGGCGATGTCCAAAAATCGGGAGGAGTTGCAACAAATATAGGAGTGCATTTCTTCGATATGCTTGGCTGGATTTTCGGTAAGGAACAAACCAATATCGTGCACCTTTCACTGCCCGGCAAGGCAGCCGGTTTCATTGAACTTGAAAATGCAAGAATACGGTGGTTCCTCAGCCTTGATGAAAATGACCTGCCCTCCGAAACACGTACCCAGGGAAAACGGACTTACCGGTCTGTTACCATCGACGGCAGGGAAATAGAGTTCAGTGAAGGTTTCACCGACCTTCATACACTTTCATACATCGAAATCCTTAAAGGAAACGGCTTCCGGCTCGACGAATGCAGACAATCGGTTGAAACAGTATATAAAATCCGCAACCAGCAACCGGTTACCCCCAAAGGAGATTATCATCCGATGATAAAGAAGATACAGTTTTAAATATGATTTACAACAGACTTATAAACAGGGAAACAAAATTATCTGTAACAGGTCTCGGTTATGTGGGGCTTCCCATTGCACTGGCCTTCGCCAGAAAAATAAGTGTAAAGGGATTTGACATAAGAGAGGACCGCATCAGTCTTATGAAAAAAGGGATTGACCCAAGTAATGAACTTACAGAAGAGGAATTCTACAACTGCGACATTACTTTCACTTCAGACCCTGATGAACTGAGGGAAGCATCCTTCCATATCATAGCAGTGCCGACACCAATCGACAAACATAACCTTCCCGACCTGCGGCCCGTAATCAACGCTTCCGAAACAGTAGGACGAATACTTAAAAAGGGTGACTATGTTGTTTATGAATCAACCGTTTATCCCGGCTGTACAGAGGAAGATTGCATCCCTGTGCTTGAAAAATTCTCAGGGCTTAAATGCGGTGAAGATTTCAAAGTGGGTTATTCACCGGAAAGAATCAACCCCGGCGACAAGAACCATACCCTGTCTAAGATAATCAAAGTGACCAGCGGCTGCGATCCCGAATCGGCAGAAGAGATAGCACGGGTATATGAACTGATAATTGAACCCGGAGTACACCGTGCCGGCTCCATAAAAGTGGCAGAAGCAGCCAAAATAATTGAAAATACCCAGCGTGATATCAATATCGCGTTTATGAACGAACTTTCCCTGATTTTCAACAGGATGGGAATAAATACCTATGAAGTGCTTGAAGCGGCAGGCACAAAATGGAACTTTCTGAAATTCACTCCCGGACTTGTAGGAGGGCACTGCATCGGAGTTGACCCCTACTACCTCTCATACAAAGCCAAAGAACTTGGCTACCACCCCCAGATAATTGATTCAGGCAGATTTGTCAACGACAGCATGGGCAGATATGTGGGAAAACAGACTATAAAAAAGATAATTGCAACAGGTAAAAGCCCGAGAGATTCCAGAATCCTTGTAATGGGTATCACATTTAAGGAAGATGTGACCGATATCCGGAATTCAAAGGTGGTTGATATAATAAACGAAATGAAGGATTTCGGAGCCGTGGTTGAGGTTATCGACCCGGGAGCCGATATACATGAAGTAAAAACCGAATACGGCCTCGACCTGAAAAAAGAACCTTCAGGTTTGTACGATGCAGTTATTGCTGCCGTGAGCCATAAAGAGTATACCGCCCTTGATGAGAATTATTTTGCATCACTGCTTGTTCCGGGCGGAGTACTGGTCGACATTAAGGGCATTTACAGGAAAAAAATCAAAAACCTGAACTACTGGAGCCTCTGATATGAAACCTGCTGTTCTGGTCACCGGTGGTACCGGATATATAGGTTCACATACCGCAGTTGAACTGATAAACAACGGTTTTGATGTAATCTCTGCAGACAATCTTTATAATTCCGAAGCATGGATCAACGACAGGATAGGAATGATAACAGGCAAGGCTCCGGTTCTTGAAATAATCGATGTCTGCGACGAATCAGCTCTTGATGATCTTTTCAGAAGGCATCCCTCTGTGAAAGCGGTAATCCATTTCGCCGCATACAAGGCTGTGGGCGAGTCGGTTAACAAGCCCCTTGAATATTACCGAAATAATATACTTTCTACAATCAGCCTTCTTGAAATGATGAAAAAACACAATGTCAGACATATGGTTTTTTCATCATCCTGCACAGTTTACGGGCAACCCGATATACTGCCAGTAACCGAAGATACTCCCCTTAAACCCGCTGCCTCTCCTTACGGAAACACAAAAAAGATCTGCGAGGACATCATAAAAGACTGCACTTCGGCCGACAAAAATCTCAGAGCCATCTCGCTTCGTTATTTCAATCCCATCGGAGCCCATTCATCAGGTCTGATCGGTGAACTGCCCAGAGGTGTACCGGAGAACCTTGTACCCTTTATAACCCAGACAGCCATAGGACTAAGAGAGGAACTGAAAGTTTTCGGCAATGACTATAACACACCCGACGGTACCTGTATACGCGATTACCTTCATGTAACTGATCTTTCACTTGCACATGTAAAAGCTGTAGTGAGACTGCTTAATGGTGAAAACAAATCAGGATATGAAGTTTTTAATCTCGGTGCCGGAAAAGGTGTGTCGGTAATGGAAGCCATTGAATCTTTTATGCGGGTTACGGGTATTAAGCTTAAATACAGAATCACCGGAAGGCGGCACGGAGATATAGAAAAGATTTGGGCCGATCCCTCACTGGCCAATCGTGAACTTGGCTGGAAAACCATTTATACCCTCGACGATGCGATGAAAACCGCATGGCTGTGGGAAAAGAACCTTAAAGAAATGAGATGAGATACTTAAGAACCATACTGATTACAGGAGGTGCAGGTTTTATAGGTTCGCATGTGGTAAGACGTTTCGTTAAAAACTACCCCTGCTACCTGGTGGTAAACGCCGACAAGCTTACCTATGCCGGTAACCTGGAGAACCTTACCAATGTTGCACGATACGAAAACTACAGGTTCGAAAAAACAGACATAACCGATAAAAAATCCGTAGCTCACCTTTTTCAGAAATACCCCTTCGACGGCATAATACATCTTGCAGCTGAATCTCATGTAGACAGATCCATTGATAATCCTGATGATTTTGTGATGACAAACATTGCAGGAACTGTTAATCTCCTGAATGCTTCCCTTGCTGCCTGGTCGGGGGATTTTGAAAACAGATTGTTTTACCATATTTCAACCGATGAGGTTTACGGCTCACTTGAAGGAGGCGGCGCATTTACCGAAAGAACCCCTTATGATCCAAAAAGTCCCTACTCTGCCTCAAAGGCAGGATCGGATCATTTCGTAAGAGCTTACCATAATACCTACGGCCTGCCGGTTGTGATATCAAACTGCTCAAACAACTACGGCCCTAACCAGTTTCCCGAGAAACTTATACCTCTGATGATCAACAACATCAGGAACAACAAGCCCCTGCCTGTTTACGGAAAAGGTGAAAATGTAAGGGACTGGCTCTACGTTGAAGATCATGCCGCAGCTATAGATCTTGTTTTCCATAAAGGTAAAAAGGGTGAAACCTATAACATAGGCGGAGGCAACGAATGGAAAAACATTGATCTTGTAAGGGTGCTGTGCAGAATTATGGATCAGAGGCTGGGGAGAAAGGAAGGTACTTCGGAAAACCTTATCAGATTTGTCAAAGACCGTCCCGGACACGATCTGAGGTATGCCATCGACTCCTCCAAGATAAGGAATACCCTCGGATGGAAACCCGGAACTGAATTTGAGGAAGGACTTGAAAAAACTGTTGACTGGTATCTTTCAAATACAGAATGGCTTGAAAATGTAATTTCAGGGGAATATGTGAAGTATTATGAAAAGATGTACGGTAACAGGTAACTTATCATTCACTAACCGATCTTAACTTTTCTGCTATACCCCGGGCAACATTCAGTTTATCACTCAGTTCCTTTTTAAGACGTATAATAAAAGGATGCGATTCAAAATCACCTCTCACGGCAGTGAAATCTGCCGCTTTTTCTTTCAATCCCAGTCCTGCCCCGAAACCGGTCATCGAAGATGATGAAAATTCTTTCCGGGCATCTTCAAGTATCTGGTTATGCAGTGTGGTCTCTGCCACCTGCCATTCGTCAAGTATTTCCAGAATTTCCTCAGGAGATAAACCGGCAGGCACTCTTCCCTTTCGGTTACAAATCAGGTCCGATATCCACGACCATTCGAGTTCGTCATATTCTGAATGCAGTTTACTGAGGAAGTTCCCGATTTCCGCAAAGGTTAATTCTTTGTCTGCCTCAATCTTTTCAAGTAATTCCTCTGTTTTCCTTACCGGGGTAATCAGTCCTGCAAGGTCGGTCCAGGCTCCCCTGCCTTCGTCAGTTTTACATTCAAGCAGTACTGCCAGATCTTTGTTGTCTGCGATATTCTTTCCCGCAAGCCTTCTGATAACGGCATCTCCTGTATATTTACTTATTCCCGCCTCGTATAACTCTATTCCTTTTCTGACAGCTGATGCCTTGATTTTAAAACTGCCGGACTGATATTCACCGTTACCGTCTGAACTTACCGGAATGTTCCGGAGGGTTTCAAGTGCCGAATTCATTTTTCCGGCGGTATAAGGGGTAAACAGGTTGAAAATAATATGATCGGTAAAATCTGACCCGTTCCTCCGGTCACGTTCAGGCCATTTAAATGCATCCCTGAAGGTGCCTGAATTTCTGAGGTTCAGTCCCGGGTATACAAATGTCTCACCATTTTTCTCCATTACATATGAAAAAGGAAAACCGGAGGTATCAATATTCTTTTTATGATGACCTGTCACGATGCTGAAAGGGCCAATATGTGAAGGCCAAAGGAGATATGAACCACTTCCTGTTTTGGAACCGCGTTCCACGATTCCCTGGTGAACCGGTCCGGTTTTATAGAGATGATTACTCTGGTTTGATCCGCTGCCTGCATTCATGAATGAGAACATTCCTGCAATAAGCAACGTGGATTTATGATGGGTAACAGTGAAGGGTCCGGCAAATACGGAGACTACCTCCCCGTTAAAACCCTGGCAGTTTGCAAAGAAGAGAGAACCGGAGGCCGAAAACTGCTTTGCCAGAATGCATCCCTGTCCCACAAAACACCTGTCGGCAATGACGTTGTCGCTGATCGTTGATCCTGAGCAGACAATGAAATTATTCATTATCACACCATGTCCGATAAATACAGGGGCTGATTGCGAGCCAAGTATTGACCCTTCATCAAGTTTCTGTGCCCCTTCAACCTTCGAGTATTCTCCCATCCTGACGTTCCTGATAAGTCCGCAGTTTATTATTACCGATCCTTTACCGATAAGCCCAGTCTCTGAAGAGACTTCCGCTGCATATTTATCAATCATAGTGTCAATCCGCCTGAGCACTTCCGGCCGATGCCGGTACATGGTACAGATATATGCAAGGTGAGATGAAAGCATGTCGAAGATTCTGATGCTTCTTCCTCCGCTTTCATCGAGCACCGGTACTTCAGTTCCGTTGCCGAAAGATGACAATCCCTCACAGCAGATCCGGCCACAGTTTCTGATTACGACATCATCTTCAATAATATAGTTTGCAAGGTATTCATGAACATTGAACACCGAAACGTTATCGCCGATTACGCAGTTATGGATTTTTGCGTTGCAGATGCCTGAAGGGAAACTTACTCCCTGCTGGGCGGTATGGATTTTTTCAAAGACGCCAAGTTTTATCCTGCCCGAGAATCTGGTGTGTGAGCATGAAAGGGGGTTGAAATTATCTTTTACTTCTACAAGATTCCAGTCTTCAGCGCTGCAGCCCCTTGAGGTAAGCAGGTCTTTCTCTTTTTGAGTGAGTTGCCTGTATTTTTCATTTCCGGGTTGAGCCATCAGTATTACAGGATAGTATTAAGAGGAGATCCCGGTTATTCAACAGTAACCGACTTGGCCAGGTTTCGTGGCTGATCAACATCACAGCCTCTCATTACGGCTACATGATAAGATAATAACTGTAGTGGTATAACTGCCAGTATACCGGAGAAGACCGGAAGGGTTTCGGGAACCTCAATAACATAATCAGCCATCTTGCTTATCTGTCCGTCTCCTTCCGATACTATGGCGATGATTTTCCCTTTTCTTGCTTTTATTTCCTGGATGTTACTTATGATTTTATCATATGTGCCGTCCTTTGTTGCGACCACCACCACCGGCATGTTCTCATCAATAAGTGCTATCGGGCCATGTTTCATTTCAGCGGCGGGATACCCTTCGGCATGGATATACGATATCTCCTTGAGTTTCAGGGCTCCCTCAAGAGCCACCGGGAAAAGGAATCCCCGTCCGAGGTAAAGGGCGTTGGTTGTGTTTTTTATTGCCTCAGCCACCATCAGGACCTGATTGTTTGTTTCAAGAGCCCTTTTGACAAGCGACGGAACAGCAGAGAGTTCACTTATCAGGTTCCGGTATTTTTCGGGATCAATCACCCCCTTTCGGAATCCTATCTCAAAAGCTATCATGGCGAGCACTGTCACCTGTGTCGTAAATGCTTTTGTTGACGCGACTCCTATTTCGGGTCCTGCATGGGTATATACACCTGCATCGGTTTCGCGTGGTATATTTGAACCCACCACGTTACATATTCCGAAAACCATAGCGCCCTTTTCCTTTGCAAGTCTGACGGCTGCCAGGGTATCAGCTGTCTCACCGCTCTGGCTGATGGCTATCACGATGTCATCCTTTTCGAGCAGAGGGTTTCTGTACCTGAATTCCGAGGCATATTCAACTTCCACGGGCACCCTTGTAAACTCCTCAAAAATATATTCTCCCAGAAGTCCTGCATGCCATGATGTACCACAGGCTACGATGATAAATCTGTGGGCGTTCACCATGCGGTCAATCACTCCGTGAAGTCCGCCGAGCATTATTCCGGCGTTGTCGGGGAGTATTCTTCCCCTCATGGTATCATGTATTGCACGGGGTTGTTCATAGATTTCCTTAAGCATGAAATGCGGGAATCCCTCTTTGTCAATCTCGCCTATCTTAAGATCCAGTTCCTGCACCTGGGGTTGAACGACCTGTTTACGAATTGTTTTAAGGCTTAGTTCGTTTCTTTTGATTACCGCGATATCGTCATCATTCATGTAGATGACCCTGTTGGTGTATTCTATGATAGGGGTTGCGTCAGAAGCTATGAAGTTTTCACCCTCGCCCACTCCTATTACCAGGGGGCTGCCCTTCTTGGCAGCATAAAGCCTGTCCTGTTCCCTGGTACATATTATTACGAGTCCATAGGCACCTTCAACATTTTCAAGTGCTGCTGTGATAGCCTGTTCGGGGTTAAGGCTTCCCTCAAGGAAAAGGTGTTCAATCAGATGTGCCACAACCTCGGTATCGGTCTGGCTGCTGAAGGGAATTCCCCTGCTCTCAAGGTGGCGTTTTATCTGTGAATAATTTTCTATTATTCCGTTGTGAACAACAATAAAATTTCCCTTGTATGAGACCTGCGGATGGGCATTGGTTTCACTGGGTTCGCCATGTGTTGCCCAGCGGGTATGGCCTATCCCGGTATTTCCGTCAACACCGGAGCGGTTTACCAGGTCTTCAAGGTCTTTTACCCTGCCCTTGCATTTAAAAACCTCTGTTTTGCCGTTGCAGATAGCTATTCCTGCCGAATCGTAACCCCTGTATTCAAGCCTCTTAAGACCATTCAACACGATATCCTTAGCACTGCGCGAACCGATATATCCAACAATGCCACACATATTAAAAAGGGTTTAATGGATTTCAGCTAAAATAGCAATTTTGATTAAATAATTAATATCTGGTATAAATCAGTTCAAACCTTACGGGGGTACTGCTGTTATTTGCTTTGAGTATCAGGTTTCTGTACTCACCGTCACTGAGTGAAAGCAATAATTGTGCATCCGGGATCTTTCGGTCAAGATATGTCTGTACAAAAGCTGATATATTGAATGTGAAACTTAGTGTGGTCTGATTCAGGTTGCCATTATAAAAAGTGGAACTCATATAATAATCAGGTACAATATAGCTGTATCCTTCACTGTTTTTATAGACCAGGAATATTACTGAAGGTATTGTGTTTGCCTTAAAGGTTTCTCCGTCAACATAAACGGGAATGGTCAGCCGGGCCCTGTTGACTGCAAGCCTTGATGAATCGCGGAAAGCCGCAAGACCCGGAAAGGCAATCCTTGTTGTGGCACCGTAAAATGACTGCAGATAGCTGAGTGTATCCCTGAATCCGTCATTTATGTGGGCAATCTTTTTCTGGGGGTCTGCAGTTGAGAAATCATGGAAATATCTGTTATATCTCAGACTGTTCTCATTCATTACAAAATTGTAATAAAGCTCTGTCTTCGAAGGGGTATGGTAATAGACAATGATGTTAAACGGATAGTTATACTGATCAGAAAATGAGATGGAGAGAAGGAGCCTGCTCGGCGTTGTACCATTCTTTTTGTCGGGTGTAGATTCTCCCTCGCTTACAGTAACATATAACCCTTTGAAGAACTGTCTGAAATCATTTACTGTATTATCCTGGCGAAGCCTGAATGTGTCGCGCATAAGGTATGCGCCCAGCGAAATGGGAAGCATGATTTCGAGTCCCTGTATCGTATCTTTTTCTACTTTCGGCAGGGAGTAAGTTCCAAGATGCAGTCCGGCACGCGGATCCCTTTTTGAATAATATACGGTATCTGCATAAAGCATCTCCTCAATTTCGTAGAGGGATATATTCTGACTAACCCCAAGCTGGCCTTTGGCTCCAGCAATCCTCAGAATCATTTTCACCGAATCGATAACAAAAGATTCCTGACCGTTGGGCCACTTCTGGGTTAAACGGAGCTGGGCTACAAAATCGGATGTCATGGTGCCGAAATACGGATCGTATATGCCCCCCAGAAATGAATATGACCTTTTTTGCGATGGTACGCTGTCCTGGTACTCGGTATATGAGAAAATACTGATAGTGTCGGTCGATCTTATTTTAACAAAATCGCCGTCGGGTAAAAGATTGATACCTGTTATTGCAGGCTTTTCTGTACAGGACTGCAGAAAAATAAATACCGCCAGGGATACCCTCAGGCATAGACTGACTGATTTTTTTATAAGAAGCCTGTTATCGCTTCGGTTTTTGTATTTTCTCGAATAAAAGCCTGTCATAAAAATCGTTATACGCATCAATATATACCTCTTCATCCTGATAACCCAGCACCGGTTTTCCTGAGGTTTCGATGTATTTCATCAGGTCGGGATTGATTTTCTCACTCCCGATTATTATACCGTCGGAGTTTCTGATGGCAAGTTTCGAGATATTGAGAAAATCAGGTTTTTTCACCAGTTTCAGATTCTCACCGTCAATTCCGTCGTATCTGAGTTTATCAGCAAACGTTGATCTAAACGGAGATTTGAAATCATTATTATATACCGAATAGACTATTTTAAAATCGGTGAAGAGAGGATCGTCGTGGTAGATATCGCGAAGGTATACCGGTACAAGGGCGCTCATCCATCCGTGACAGTGAACAATATCGGGGGCCCATCTTAATTTTTTCACAGTCTCAATAACACCCCGGGCAAAAAACAGAGCCCGCTCATCGTTATCCTCAAATTCCTTTCCGTTCGAATCGGACACAACATGCTTTCTCTGGAAATAATCATCGTTGTCGATAAAATAAACCTGCATCCTTGCCGACTGAATGGAAGCAACCTTTATTATAAGAGGATGATCAGTGTCGTCAATAATGAGGTTCATCCCCGATAACCTTATCACCTCATGAAGCTGGTTCCTTCTTTCATTGATGCATCCATACCTTGGCATGAAAGTTCTTATTTCCTTCCCCCGTTCCTGAATACCCTGGGGCAGGTATCTTCCAATCCTCGATATTTTCGATTCGGATAAGTATGGAGTAATCTCCTGCGAAATGAACAATACCTTCTTGCTTTCCATCTGACCAGCCTCGATGTTCAGGGTGCAAAGGTAGTAAAATTTATTGATATATAAGTATATTAACATATACTGACAATTTTGCACCGGTAATTTTTTTCATGTCAAAATTTGATTTAGGTTTGTACCTGCTTTTGAAATATTTTAAATCCATCGGCATTATTTAACCTTAAGGATCTGATGCTTATCTGTTCCACTGTAAAACATCTGCGGGAGGCGTTATCGGAGAAAAATCTTTCTCCTGTTGGTTTTGTACCCACCATGGGGGCTCTTCATGCCGGCCATATTTCACTTGTCGAGAAATCAGTGAGGGAAAACCGGGTGACTGTAGTCAGTATTTTCGTAAACCCTTCCCAGTTCAACGACAGGAACGACTTTATGAATTATCCGCGTATGACAGACAGAGATATTGAACTGCTTTCGGGTTATATGCGGGAGGATGATATTGTTTTTACACCCGGAGAGAAGGAAATCTACCCGGGTGATGAACCCCCGGTGATTTTTGATTTCAAAAACCTCGACAAGGTGATGGAGGGGGCTTTCCGCCCGGGGCACTTTGCAGGCGTTGTTAAGGTTGTCAGCCGGCTTTTCGATATCGTGATACCTGATGTGTCTTATTTCGGGCAGAAGGATCTGCAGCAGGTTGTCATTATCCGGGAACTTGTCAGACAGCAGAACCGGAAAACCAGAATCGTTTCCTGCCCTGTAGTCAGAGAACCTGACGGGCTGGCAATGAGCAGCAGAAATCTCCTGCTCGATCCGCAGTTAAGGAAAGGTGCAGGAATAATTTTCAGAACTCTCGTTACCGCATCTGAGATGGTTTCCGGACGCGAAATATCTGAAATAAAGGAATTCGTAACAAGGGAAATAAATAATACAAAGGGTTTCAGACTTGAGTATTTCGAAATTGCAGATGAGCTTGAGTTAAAACCCGTAAAGATGAGGTCTGAAATGGTTCCCGGATTAAAATATTACGGTTGTATTGCAGTCTGGGCCGGGAAGATAAGACTTATAGATAATATCGGATTTAATTGCTCCGTTCTGAAAGGTTGATTAACTTTGTCCCGTAATTTTAAAACCGGGTGTCATGTTAATAGAGGTGGTAAAATCCAAGATTCACAATGTTTCAGTCACTGAAGCTAACCTTAATTATATCGGTAGCATAACGATTGACGAGGATCTTATGGATGCAGCCGGTATTATCGAGAACGAGAAGGTACAGGTGGTAAATATAAATAACGGGGAACGACTCGATACCTATGTCATTAAGGGAGAAAGGGGTTCGGGGCAGATTTGTCTTAACGGGGCCGCTGCCCGGAAAGTAGCTGTGGGTGATAAAATTATTATAATCTCTTATGCGGCAATGGAGCCCGAAGAGGCAAAAAACTTTGCTCCAAGGATATTATTTCCCGATACAGCCACAAATAAACTCATTTAGGTTTGAGCCTTCGAAAGAATATTATTCAGTCACTAAAATTTACAGGCTTTCTGGCCGCAGGCGCTGTACTGCTCTGGCTGGCTTTCAGAAGTATAAATACTGACAGGCTTCTTTCAAGTCTGGCCGGAGCAAGATACGGATGGATAATCCTGTCAATCGTTTTTGCATTTATGGCATATGTAAGCAGGGCCAGAAGATGGGTTCTCCTGATAGAACCTCTTGGTTTCAAACCAAGCCTCCGGAATACTTTCCATGCCATGATGACAGGTTATCTGGCAAATATGGCCCTCCCGAGAGTCGGGGAGATAACAAGATGCATTGCTCTGGGCAGAAAGGAAAAGATACCCGCCGACCAGCTTATCGGAACAGTTGTTATTGAAAGGGGTATAGACATCTTCTCGCTTCTGTTAATCACTCTCTTCATGCTTATAGTCGACGGCAAGACACTGGGGCCGTTCCTCAATGAAAATGTGATTTTACCGGTACAGGAAAAAATGATTAACCTGTTCGGTTTCCCCTGGATGATTTGGGTACTGATTACAGGATTTTTTCTGCTTACAGCTGCCTTAATCTATATTTTAAGAAGAGGGTTGCGCAGGATAAGGTTTTTTTCCAAGCTGTTCGACGCCGCCAGGGGGGTATTAACAGGTCTGGGTACTTTTACGCGTGTGAAAAGAAAGAAGGAGTTTGTTTTTCACACCATCTTTATCTGGTTGAATTACGCCCTGATGACGTGGGTTGTGGTTTTCTCGCTCCGCAGCACTTCTCATCTCGACCTTGCAGACGGTATGTTCCTCCTTGTTATAGGCGGACTGGCAATGTCGGCTCCGGTTCAGAGCGGACTGGGAGCTTTTCATTTTATTGTTTCGAGGGGGCTTAATGCAGTTTACGGCATAAGCCTTGAGGATGGTCTGGCGTATGCTCTTCTTGCTCACGAATCGCAACTGCTGTTCGGAATGATTCTCGGGTTTGTTGCATTCTTTTCCCTTGTACGGAAAGACAAAATAAAACTTACAGCCGGTGCCGAAGAATAAAACAGTCTGGGTTTGTCAGAATTGCGGTGCCGAATCGGCAAAATGGATAGGAAGATGTCCGTCCTGCGGGCAGTGGAACACCTACCAGGAAGAAAAAATACCCCCTTCATCCGGAACGCCTTCAATTATTTCAGGGCAGGATGAAAAAAGGAAACCCCAGCTTCTCTCTTCCATAACCCCCGATGAAAAACCAAGGCTCAGCAGCGGAATAAACGAACTCGACAGGATTCTCGGAGGAGGCATGGTTCCCGGCTCACTGATTCTTCTTGGTGGTGAACCAGGTGTCGGTAAATCTACCCTTGCACTTCAGCTTGCTCTTGCTTCGCCGGGGAAGAAGGTTCTTTATGTTTCGGGAGAAGAGAGTGCTGAACAGATAAGCCTCAGGGCAGGAAGACTCAGGGGTGACAATCCCGGCTGCTATATCCTTTGCGAAACAAACCTTGAAAACATTACAGCCCACGCCGGCACCCTTAATCCTGACGTAATAATTATCGATTCCATCCAGACAATTACCTCGTCGATGCTGGAATCATCGGCAGGATCGGTTTCCCAGGTAAGGGAGAATGCCGCAATGCTGTTGAAATATTCAAAGATAACCGGAGTCCCGGTAATCCTTATCGGGCATATTACCAAGGACGGTACACTTGCAGGACCCAAGGTGCTCGAGCATATAGTTGATGTAGTATTATATTTCGAAGGTGAGAGCAATTATATCTACCGCGTTCTGCGGTCGGTGAAAAACCGTTTTGGTTCCACCTCCGAGATAGGGATCTTTGAGATGACCGGTTCGGGGCTTAAGGAGGTTGCCAATCCTTCGGCTCTGTTTATAAACCAGCACGATGAAATGCTGAGCGGAATAGCAATAGCTGCAACAATAGACGGTATAAGACCGTTCCTGATAGAAACCCAGGCCCTTGTAAGCAGTGCCGTATACGGAACCCCTCAGAGAAGCTCAACCGGATTTGACATCAGGCGGCTGAATATGCTTCTCGCCATTCTTGAGAAAAGGGCAGGTTTCCGGCTTGCCATGAAGGATGTTTTTTTAAATATCGCCGGCGGGATAAAAGTCTCCGATCCGGCTATCGATCTTGCCATTATCAGTTCAGTATTATCTTCCAATCTCGATATTCCGCTTGGAAAGAAAACATGCTTCGCGGGGGAGGCCGGTCTGTCGGGTGAAATAAGACCTGTATCAGGCATCGAACAAAGGATCAGGGAAGCCGATAAGATGGGATTCGAAAATATTGTTGTTTCCAGGTTTCAGAAGGTGCCCGACATTAAAAATCTTAAAATAGGCATAGTTACTACGGGTAAGGTTGAGCAACTAGTCAGGTATCTGTTTGCCTGATTATCAGTATCTCTCCACAAAATTAGAGCGTCTGCCGGTATTTCTTTTTACCTTTTCGCAGTCGAGTTCAAGGTTGAAACCGGCAGGTTTTTCGAAATAATCGGATTCCATTATTCCGAACTGCGGATCTGCATATAATCTCTTCAGGAACAGAGCCAGAACAGGCAGTGCAATTCTTGCACCCTGTCCTTCGCCCAGGGTTTCGAAATGGATGCTCTGGTCTTCCCATCCGCTCCACACCCCTGCCACAAGGTTGGGAAGCACTCCCATATACCAGCCGTTTCCGTGGTTCTGTGTGGTTCCCGTCTTGCCTCCCATCTGATTTTTGAACCCGTAAGTTGCACGCAGTCCGATACCCGACCCCTGGTTAACCACCCCCTGCAGAAGATCGAGCATCAGGAAAGCCTGCTCTTCAGTAATAACCTCTTCAAACTTTGTGTTAAACCTTGAAATAACATTACCGTTTCTATCCTCAATCCGGGTTACATACATTGGCCGGGTATAAACACCCTTGTTGGCGTAAGTACCATAGGCTCCGACCATCTCCTCAAGAGTAATATCGGAAGTGCCCAGAAATATTGAATATACCGGATCGATGAAACTTCTTATTCCCATTTTATGCATAAGATCGACTACCGACTGCGGTGTGAACTGAGTCATAAGCCAAGCCGAGATGTAATTTTCCGATTTGGCAAGTCCCCATTTCAGTGTCACCATCTTGCCATGGTATTCCTTCGGCCCCGAGCTCTTTGGTGTCCATGTAGAGTCTTTCCCGTCGATTATTACCCTGAAGGTGCGCGGAATATTTTCAACCTCGTAACACGGAGAATAGCCATCCTGCATCGCAAGAGTGTACAGGAACGGCTTTATTGTGCTTCCCACCTGCCTTTTCTGTTCCGTAACACCGTCATACTTGAAGAATCTGAAATCGGGCCCTCCCACATAAGCCTTTACGTAGCCGGTATGGGGGTCCATTACGAGGAACGAAGACCTCATAAAATGTTTATAGTATTTTATTGAATCGATCGGTGTCATAACAGTATCCCTGATTCCTTTCCATGAAAATACCTTCATCCTGACAGGCGTGTTGAATGCCAGCATTATGGAATCTTCGGATACCTTTCTTTTCACCATATCCCTGTACCTTTCTGTCCGCCTTACAGCCATCATAATGATCTCCTCCACCTGTTTCCTTGTGAGGTCATTTGAAAACGGAGGGTTTCTGAAAGTTTTTGCGAGTGCCTGAAATGCAGGCTGTATGTTTTTTGAGAGGTGTTCAGTGAGGGCATCCTCAGCATACTTCTGCATTTTAGAATTTATGGTTGTATATATTTTAAGTCCGTCTTTATAGAGGTTGTAATTGGTTCCGTCCGGTTTTTTGTTTTTGCGGCACCATCCGTAAAGAGGATTATTTTCCCATTGCCACACGGCATCATTGTATTGTTCTTCGAATGAAAAAAAGCGCCGGTCGGGTTCGAATTTGATCATCGTTGTACGGATGTATTCCCTGAGGTAGGTGGCAAGTCCTGATGTATGATCTTCAGGTCTGTAATCCGTAACAAGTGGAAGTTTTTTAACCGAGTCGGCCACCGACTGGCTCAGGTAGCCATATCTTGCCATCTGGTTCAGTACCACGTTTCTCCTGTTCGCCATCCTGAGTGAATCCCGCAGCGGATTATAAAGTGTGGCATTTTTCAGCATTCCCACCAGGGTTGCGGCCTGCTGGATATTGAGTGAATCGGGGGTTGTATTAAAATATACCCGTGAAGCTGATCTTATACCTTTAGAATTATATATGAAGTCGTATCTGTTGAGATACATTGTAATTATCTCCTCCTTGGTGTAACTTCTTTCCAGCTTCAGAGCTGTCTGCCATTCCTTGAACTTTGTTATTCCCAGTTTTATTTTTCTGACTATAGCCGAAGTACGCGTAGTATCACGGGGGTAGAGAAGCTTGGCAAGCTGCTGTGTTATAGTACTTCCCCCTCCGGTGTTCTGTCCCATGAGTATGGTTCTGATTATGGCCCTTCCAACGCCGCGTACATCAATGCCTGAATGCCTGTAGAATCTTATATCTTCCGTTGCCAGGAGAGCTTTTATCACATACGGAGAAATTTCATCATACTCAGCCCATGAAAGGTTTTCTTTCTCTGCGTAGTATTTTCCGAGAAGCACTCCGTCCTCAGAATAGACCTCTGCAGCCAGACTGTTTTCAGGGTTTTCGAGATCCTCAAATGTAGGCATGAAGCCAAGTTTACCGGCAGAAATAAGAATAAAAAGAACCGTTGCAAACACAAAAGGAAAAGAGAAGATCGCCCAGAACCAAATAACATATTTTCTGTGTTCTCCGGAACCTGTCATATAATCTTTTCTGTTTGCGCCAAAATTAGCAATAAATAAAGAAAGTTAACGGCAAATTTTGAAGTTTGGTATCTAAATGATTTACTTTGTGCCGTCTAACAACGGAATAAAATGGTGAACAATGACTGAAAACCTGGTAATTGTTGAATCTCCTGCAAAAGCCAGAACAATTGAAAAATTCCTCGGCAAGGATTTCAGGGTGATATCGAGCTTCGGCCATATCAGGGACCTGACTAAAAAGAATCTGGGTATTGATATTGAAGACGGTTTCAAACCCCATTATGAGATACCTAAAGAGAAGACCAAGGCAGTGGCCGAACTCCGTAAGGCGGCCTCGGAGGCTAAAACAATATGGATTGCTTCCGATGAAGACCGGGAAGGTGAAGCAATTGCATGGCACCTTATTGAAGTACTGAATCTTGACCCGGAAAAAACAAAACGGATAGTATTTCACGAAATAACAAAATCCGCTATAGAGGAGGCTGTAAAATCTCCCCGTACTGTCGATCTGAATCTTGTTAATGCCCAGCAGGCAAGAAGAATCCTCGACAGGCTTGTGGGATTTGAGATATCACCGGTGCTCTGGAAAAAGGTTCAGCCCGCTCTCTCGGCAGGAAGAGTCCAGTCGGTAGCTGTAAGACTTATAGTGGAGAGGGAGAGGGAAATTATTGCCTTTAAGCCTGAATCATCCTTCAGGATCTCGGGCATCTTCAGTACCGTGCAGGGTGACGTATCAGGAGGTCATCTGAAAGCAGACGCTGCGGGAAAATTTCCCGGCGAGAAGGAGGCAGTCAGATTTCTTGAACTGTGCAGGGAAGCTGAATTTACCGTTACCAATGTTACTGTTAAACCGGGAACACGTTCTCCCGCCCCCCCGTTCACCACATCCACTCTACAGCAGGAAGCTTACCGTAAACTCGGCTTCTCAGTCAACCAAACCATGTCGGTGGCACAGAAACTCTATGAGGAAGGAAAAATAACCTACATGAGAACCGACTCAACAAGTCTCTCCAAACTTGCCCTCGCAAAAGCAAAGGAAGTAATAACCGGAGAATTTGGTGAAGAGTATTCAAAAACAAGACAGTTCAAAGCCACCTCGAAGGGAGCCCAGGAGGCACATGAGGCAATCAGGCCTTCATACCCCGAGAAAAAGAGTATTACAGGAACCCAGGCCGAAAAGAAACTGTACGAACTTATCTGGAAAAGAACAATTGCTTCCCAGATGGCCGATGCCAGGGTTGAACGAACAAATGTTACCATCGGGATGAGCAATTCCCAAACCGGTTTCAATGCAACCGGAGAGGTAATACTCTTCGACGGATTCCTTAAACTCTACAGTGAATCTTCAGATTCAGACAACGGAGAGGACGAAAAAGCTACAATTCCACCTCTTAAAACCGGAATGAAGCTGTATTACAACAGGATAACGGCAACCGAAAAATACACAACCCCTCCCCCGAGATATACCGAAGCAAGCCTTGTAAAAAAACTGGAAGAACTGGGAATTGGCAGGCCGTCAACTTATGCCCCGATAATATCTACCATCCAGGCACGCGGCTATGTAACAAAAGAAGACAGACCGGGAGAAAAAAGAAAAATATCGGTATTCGAACTCTCGGGAGGTAAAATAGCAATATCGTCGAAAACCGAAACCGCAGGCAAAGAAAAATCAAAACTCTTCCCGAAGGATATCGGGATGATTGTCAATGATTTTCTCATGGAAAACTTTTCGGAAATTGTTGACTATAATTTTACCGCCGAAGTTGAGGAACAGTTTGACCAGATAGCGGCCGGTGACCTGCCGTGGGTAAAAATGCTAAAGGATTTTTACGGCTCATTTCATAAAACCGTGGAAAATACTCTCGAGAAAAGAAACCGGCAGACAGCAGTAAGAGTTCTTGGCAACCATCCTGTCACAGGTGAACCGGTGACAGTAAGGATGGGACGTTTCGGCCCGGTGGCCCAGATAGGGGAAACTAACGGGGAGAAAAAACCAAGGTACGCCAGCCTTCAGAAAAACCAGCTTATTGAAACAATTACTCTCGAAGAGGCCCTTAAACTATTTGAACTTCCCAGGACAGTAGGGATTCATGACGGCGATGAAGTTGTTGCAGGTATCGGTAAATTCGGCCCTTATATACGATACCGGAACAGGTTCTATTCACTGAAAAAGAATGTCGATGACCCTTACACAGTTACAATTGAACGGGCAGTTGAACTGATGAATGAAAAGGATAACTCGGAAAAACAGAAGGTGATAAAGGACCTGGGTGAGATAAAAGTACTTAACGGCCGCTACGGCCCTTACATCTCATACGAAGGTAAAAATTACCGCATCCCCCGGGGAACAGATCCTGCTTCCCTGTCAAGGGATGAGTGCCTTGAAATAATAGAGAAGAAAAATAAAAAACAGTAATTATGACGGACCTGAACGATTATCTCGATCCGGTAAGCATTGAGAAACCGGAATTTGAACATCTCGAAGGTCCTGCTGTTTTCTCACATAACCTGGCAATCAATACTGAAAGCAACCCCCTGAAGGACCCATGGAAATACAAAATTGCCCTTATCGGTGTGCCTGAAGGCCGTAATACTCCGAATACCGGATGCGAAAAAGGACCCGATATAATACGCAGACGTCTTTATAATCTTGCAAGGGTTCCGGGAAAAATCAGGGCTGCCGACCTGGGCAACATCAAAACCGGGGCTGCTTTCGGGGATACTGTATCGGGACTTGCATATGTAATGTATCACCTTATAAGCGCGGGGACAATACCAGTAATAATAGGAGGCAGCAGTGTATTATCACTGGCTTTCGAAAAATGTTTCAGCGAACTGGGGAAGAAATATACACTTGCAAGCATTGACTCAAGAATTGACTTCAGTCCGTACAGGGAAGAGATTGACTCACGTAATTACCTTAATAAAATAATCTACGGAAATAAAAGTTCGATAGGTCATTTTGTCAATATCGGATACCAGACATATCTGAATGATTACCAGTCATTAAACCGGCTTGCGAAGCGCAAAGCCGAACTGATCAGAATAGGAGATGCAAGAGAATCGCTTCACCTTACGGAACCTCTGCTCCGGGATTCGGATGCCATAATTTTTGATATTGCCGCAGTAAGGCAGTCGGATGCTCCCGGTACAAAATTTCCCTCCCCTAACGGCTTCTACGGCGAGGAGATATGTCTTCTTGCCCGCTATGCAGGAATATCGGATACCCTTAAGGTGTTTGGATTGTTTGAAGTTAATCCTGACCTGGATAATAATTTTCAAACCTCCGGCCTTGCAGCCCAGATACTCTGGTTTTTTATTGAAGGATCGGGACAGAAACAATATGAGGCAGACTACCTTTATGATCAGACAAGCGGACGTTTTACACGTTTTCATGTAAAGGTTGCCGACATGGAGGATGACATGATTTTTGTAAGAAGTAATATTACCGACAGGTGGTGGATGGAAATCATTACCCGGACGGGAAAGGTAATGTATGCTTCATGCTCACACGAGGATTATCTGCTCGCAAACAGGAATGAAATACCTGATAGATGGTTCAGGGCAGTAGAAAAATTCAATTCCTGACCTTAAAATTTCTTTTATTTATCATCAATATTTTATAGTTTGTCACGTTTTTTATATATGCTTATCAAAAGATTTACGATAAGCATTAAATAAAATTTCTTTCATTTGAGACCTTTTCATATTTTTTTATTTATTTTACTGCTTCTACCGCACACAGGATAGTTATTATAAGGAATGAGGAAACTGTCAGTTTTGTTTCTGTTGTTTTTGTTACGGCCCGGATTCATTTCAGGTCAGCAGGATCCTCTTTCGAGCCAGTATATGGTTAATATTCATTATTTTAATCCCGGCTCCGGCGGTATCTCTGGTATGGTTTGTGCAACAGCTCTGCTGCGTCAGCAGTGGGTTGGTTTCAAGGGTGCCCCTGTTACGACACTTTTCACGGTCAATGCCCCCGTAAGGCTTTTTAAAGCGCCCGGAGGGGTGGGATTGATAATTGACAATGACAAAACGGGATTCGATTCCGATATCAGGCTGGCCGGAACATATTCCTATCATTTTGATCTTGGCAGCGGGAAACTGGGTGTCGGCTTAATGCTCGGAATGCTGAACAAGTCACTCAATCCTTCATGGGAAATACCCTCAGGAGATGCGCATACCCCTCCGTCGGGTGATCCGCTCATACCGGAGAGTAAAGAAAGCCATATAGCTCCCGATGCAGGATTGGGAGCATTCTATTCAACCCTCAAGTATTATGCAGGTTTATCTGTTCTGCATGTTAACCAGCCTGCATTTAAGTTTACAAAAGGAAGTCCGTATATGAGCAGGCACTATTATGCTGTGGCAGGTTATAATCTTCAGCTGGGAAACCCGGCTTTTGAACTGCAGCCTTCGGTGTTTGCCTTCAGCGACGGCCGGGTGGTTCAGTTCACTGTAAATTCCGTTTTGAAATACAATAAAAAAGTATGGGGCGGCGTTTCTTACAGAGCCGGTGATGCACTGATCGGAATGATAGGAGCAGAATTGTACAATGGTATCAGGATCGGATATTCGTATGATTTTATCCTTTCTGATATCCGCAAAAATTCAAGCGGATCGCATGAGTTTACTGTTAATTACTGCTTTGACTTCAGTTTAGGAAAAAGCCCGGTGAAATATAAAAGTATTAGATTTTTGTGATTATTTAATAAAAATTTACTTACTTGCATTCTTAAATCTTAGGTGAATTATGAAAAAAGCGATTTTTTTCGGTCTGATCCTGATCATCTTACTAAACAGTTGCGGTTCGTCAGGCACCGGAGAGCTTACCGGTGTTATGGGAAGAAAGAAGTTTTTTGAGCCGGAACCATATCAGATGGCATTTATCCCTGCAGGAAGTTTTGTGATGGGGCCAAGTGATGAAGATGCAATCCACGCAGTGAATGCACTTTCAAAGACGGTCACCGTTGAGGCTTTCTGGATGGACCAGACAGAAATTACAAATAATAAATATCGTCAGTTCGTTTATTACGTGCGCGACTCCATACTCCGTACCAAGCTTGGTGAAGCCGGAATAGAAGGCCGCGAGTACTATATGACCGACAAGGAAGGGAACGTAATTGAACCGAAAGTCCTTAACTGGGATGAAAAGATTGACGGCCGCGATGAACAGGTGCAGGCAATAATGGAAGAAATGTACTATCCTCCCCAGGAAAGGTTTAATGCAAAGAAGGAGATTGACACCAGGAAACTGAATTACTCATTCTACTGGGTCGATTACAAGCAGGCCGCAAGGGTTCCCTATGTACAGGATTATAAGGCAGGAACAGGGAAATATGTCGGTGAGGCATACAATATCGAAGGTGTAAGTTCTCCGGTAAACGACCGCTCAGCCTTCATTATCCGCGAAACGGTTAATGTTTACCCCGACACTCTTTGCTGGATCAGGGACTTCACCTATTCACTGAACGACCCCCAGGCTTCAATATATTTCTGGCATCCTTCCTTCGACGATTATCCTGTTGTCGGTGTATCATGGGTACAGGCAAGAGCTTTCAGTGTATGGCGTACCGACTATATGAACACCGCTCTCCGGAAAAACGGAATACCGGATGTACAGGCATACAGGCTGCCAACCGAAACCGAATGGGAATATGCAGCAAGGGGCGGGCTTGACCTCTCAATGTATCCGTGGGGAGGTCCCTATACACGTAACTATAAAGGCTGCTTCCTGGCAAACTTTAAACCCCTCAGAGGTAATTATGTCGACGACGGTTCTGTCTATGCTGCAAAAGTCGGATCGTATGAACCAAATGAATACGGTCTCTATGATATGTCGGGTAACGTTGCCGAATGGACAACAACAGCTTATCACCCAAGCTCATACATTTTCACGCACGACCTTAACCCCAATTACGAATATAACGCCAAACCTCAGGATCCGCCGGTTATGAAAAGAAAAGTTATCCGCGGAGGTTCATGGAAAGACATCGCATATTTCCTGCAGACAAGTTCACGGGATTACGAATATCAGGATTCCACAAAACCATATGTGGGTTTCCGTAACGTCAGATCTTATATCGGAGTAAAATAATTTAAGAATAATAATAACCCTAAAAATCAGGTATATGAGCCTAGCAGAATTAGTACAAAGCAGTGGATGGAAGAATTTCATCGCAAAACTTTATGGTTTGGGTGCTTCCGTTGTTATTATCGGTGCTCTATTCAAAATTCAGCACTGGCCATTTGCAGGAACAATGCTTACAATAGGTCTCTGCACAGAATCTATTATTTTCTTCTTTTCGGCATTCGAACCCCTGCATGAAGAAATAGACTGGTCGCTTGTTTATCCCGAACTGGCAGGAATCCCGGAAGAGGGAGCCGAACTGCCGGCTGGAGGCAAACATCATGACCCCTATTTCCAGAAAATGGGAGTCGCTGCCGGAGGCGGAGCAGGATCTGCAGCCCTGGCAAAATTTGACGAAATGCTCGAAAAGGCAGAGATTACTCCCGACCTGTTCCAGAAACTCGGGGTAGGCCTTAAGAAAATCGGGGAAGCAACTGCCAATATGAATGCGATGGTAGACGTTTCAGCAGCTTCATCCAAATACATGGAAACCATAAAGGTTGCTGATGACTCACTCGGCAAACTTGCAGAATCCTACAAGACCACTGCTAATATTATCAATGAAACCGGATCAAACTATAAAAATATTGCAGACTCCCTCTCAGTTATAGAGATGGGCGGTAAATCATACCAGCAGCAGCTTGAATCGCTTAATAAAAACCTTTCTGCCCTGAACACAGTGTATGAAATGCAGGTTAAAGGTGCAAATGACCATGTAAAAGAGTCTGAATCACTTTATAAAGGACTCCAGGGACTGGTCAAAAACCTGACCGATTCGGCAGATGACACTAAAAAATACCGGGAACAGATAACAAAACTTAACGAAAACCTGACAGCCCTTAACAGCGTTTACGGTAACATGCTGGCTGCCATGAACGTAAAATAAGCGTTGAATCATTTTCAATTAACTAACTAAACTATCTGAAAAATGGCTCACGAAAAGCTGTCACCGCGGCAAAAAATGATCGGGATGATGTACCTGGTTCTTACTGCTATGCTTGCTCTGAACGTATCAAAGGAAGCCGTGGAAGCGTTTAAAAATGTCGACAGGGGGCTGTCGAGAACTCTTGCCAATTATACTGCCAAGAACGGCCAGATGTATGAGGCTTTCGACAAGGCTGCAACAACCAATCCGGCTAAAGCCGGCCCGGCAAGAGAGAAAGCTTATATGGTCAAACAGCGCTCCGATGAACTTTTCGATTACCTGCAGGACCTCAAAATCGAGATCATCAAGACAGCAGAAGGTGATGATACCCCTGCAGTTGTAGGCCGGGAGGTCTTTATCGACGAAGTCAAGAAAATTGACGAAAACAATGTCCCCTCGGAAATACTTATAGGTTCAAACGAGGCAGGTAAAGCCAACGACCTGAAAGCACTCATCGCCTCATACCGGGATGATATGATAAGGGATGTCCTTGGCGGCAAAAACATGGCTATTGAGGAATCGCTGAAGAATATCTTCAACACCGAAGACGGAAAAAACAAATCGGGTGAACGCGAGAGATGGGAAAACCTCACTTTTCAGGCTTTACCCCTTGTTGCCGTTATTACCATACTTTCGAAAATGCAGGTTGATGTAAGGAACGCTGAGACCGACCTGCTGAATTTCCTGTATGAACAGATTGATGCACGTTCATTCAAATTCAACAAAATCTTTGCAATCGTCAAACCCAGCTCCACATACGTGATGCAGGGTAATGAATACCAGGCAGAGGTCTTCCTTACAGCCATTGATACAACCCAGGCTCCTAATATTACAATCGGTGCATACAGGTCAACCCCTGCTGCTGACGGTTCTGTCAAATATGAAATGGTAGGCGATTATACCACCCTTCCGGTGGATGAGTCGGGACGCGGTATATACAGAGTACGCGCAACATCACTGGGACAAAAAGATTGGGGTGGACTTATCACCCTTAAAGCCCCCGACGGTTCACTGGTGTCCTATCCCTTCAAGGAAAGCTACTCCGTCGGAGCCCCGAATGTCGTTATCTCCCCAACCGCCATGAACGTGGTTTACGCCGGAATCGAAAACCCGATTGATATCTCCGTCCCCGGTGTCGGTTCCGATAAAATAAGGGCTACAATGCGTAACGGAACCATCGAAAGAGGAAAGGTTAAAAATACCAAAGGAGAGAATTTCCCCGGCGACTGGAAAGTTATTCCATCCACCGAGGCTGTAGGACAAATGGCTCAGATTGTGGTTTCGGCTGAAATAAGCGGAAAGGTACAGTCGTTTGCTCCAATGGAATTCAGAGTTAAATCGGTACCAAAACCTGTTGCAATGTTCGCGGGAAAAACAGGAAGCCCCTCTATTGCCAAAGGAGAACTTGAAGCCCAGCAGGCCCTCTTCGCCGTACTTGAGGGTTTTGACTTCGATCTCAGGTATAATATCACTGAGTTCAGAATCTCAACTACCGAAAAGGGATTTGAAGTGTACAGGGAAAGTAAAAACAACATTCTGACTCCTGATCAGAAAGCCCTTATAAAAGGACTTACCAAAGGAAGAAAACTCTTCATCGAAAATATTAAAGCAGTCGGCCCTGATAAAAGAGTTCAGGAACTGGCTCCTATTATCATAACAGTTAACTAGTAAAATTCATTACTGACAATGAAGAAAACGATATTTGCCGGAGTTTTGATTATCATCCTGGGGATGTCTGCCAAATCCCAGACATTTAATGACATCTACCAGAAATCAATCCCTGATAACCCGAAGATCAATTATCCTTTCCTGAGGGAAGCAGATGTGGTTTGGTCCAAATTCATCTACAGAATCATCGACCTGAGAGAGAAAATCAACCAGCCGTTGTATTATCCACTCAAGCCCATGCCCGACGGAAGGAAGAACCTGATGGGTATCCTTCTGGATGAAATTAAAGCCGGAAGGCTTAATGTGTACGATTATCAGATGGCTGTTGATACAGTCCCGGTCAGCCTGACCTATTCTGATGTTGAGGCAAAACTTGGTGCAAGACTTGTGACTACCCAGATACAGGATATCAACACACAGATCTTCAAAGACACTACTTATCAGCAGCAGGCAAATCCGGCCGATGTAAAACAATTACTCCTTTACGAACAGTGGTTCTTCGACAAGAAGCATTCAAAACTGGATGTCAGAATAATCGGTATTTGTCCGATTTATATCTACTTCGACCAGGCCACTCAGCGTACTGTACGTAACCCTACTTTCTGGGTGCGTTACGATGAGGTAAGGGATCTCCTTGCAAAGAAGGAAGTTTTTAACCCGTTTAATGATTCACAGAGAATCTCTTTCGATGACCTTTTTATGCTGAGGAAATTCGGAAGCTATATCTATGCTGAATCCAACGTTTTCGACGACAGGGCTATCATAGAATATGCCACCGGTAAGGATGCCATGTTTGAAGCCGAAAGGATTAAAATGCAGATATTTAACTTTGAACACGACCTGTGGGAATATTAATAATAACCGACAAATAAAAAAGGGGCTTCTCAGGCCCCTTTTTTATTTCCCCGTGCTGGACCTTACAGATATTTCTCCCCCGTTTTTTTCTTTACGTCCTCAAGGTAATATTTAATATTCTGCTCCTCCTCCTTTTTAACAATCAGCAACACCCCGTCAGAATCAACAATTACATAATCATTAAGACCCTGCAACACCGTTATCCTTTCATTGTCCACACTGATTATGTTTCCTTCACAGCCGTATGTAAATACCTCTCCGCCGACTACAACATTGCCTGAATCGTTTGTCCGGGAGTTTTCATAAAGAGAACTCCAGGTACCAAGGTCGGACCAGCCGATATCGGTGAAAATTACATACACATTGTCGGCTTTCTCCATCACCCCGTAGTCAATTGATATATTCTTGCAGGAAATATATGTACGCGAGATGAACGTCTCTTCCTCTTCGGTGCCCAGATACCCTTTCCCCTCCTCGAAAGCAGTATAGAGGTCGGGAAGATGCTTTGAGAAAGCTTCCACTATTGCATCGGCACGCCAGAAAAATATTCCCGAATTCCAGTAAAAATCACCGCTTTCCAGGAAAACACGGGCAAGGTCAAGGTCGGGTTTTTCCGTGAAGGTTTTTACTTTAAACAGATTATTGTATCCCTCCACCGGCTTTTTCATATTTGCCTGTATATACCCGTAACCTGTTTCGGGCCTGCCTGGAGTAATCCCCAGGGTAAGAAGGACTTTGTTTTCGGATGAAAACCTGAATGCGTCGTTAACCACATTGCAGAATTCATCTTCCTTGGTTATGAGGTGATCGGCCGGAGTTACCGCAATTACTGCCTGCGGATTTTCCTTCATTATTCTGAATACTCCGTAAGCAATGCAGGGAGCGGTATTTCGTCTTTGCGGTTCTGCAAGAACCCTGTTGGGGCTGATGCCGAGCTGGGTTATTGTCAGCTCCTTATGTTCGGCATTTGTCACAACATATATATTCTCCTCAGGGCAGGCTTTTCTGAACCGCCTGTAAGTCTGTTGTAAAAGTGTTTCTCCTGTGCCAAGTATGTCAAGAAACTGTTTTGGCTTTTCTTTACGGCTTAAAGGCCAGAAACGGCTTCCGATGCCGCCGGCCATAATTATTACATACCTGTTATCCTTCATTACGGGACAATAATAAATATTACTGCAAATATAAAATTAAATAATCCACGTGGCGTTTATTGACATCTGTTTAAGGATTAATCGTCAAATATTAGTAATTTTACCGGCCCTGAGAGTTAATATGTTTAAATTTCTCGTAAATCTTGGCAACTATGTGATACTGCTTGGTAAGGTTTTTTCAAAACCTGAGAAAGCATCGGTGTATTATCACCAGACGATGAAGGAATTTGTGTTTCTTGGTCTCAACTCGATAGGGATTACAGCAATCATTTCCTTCTTCATGGGTGCAGCCATTACTCTTCAGACAGCCTACAATACCGAGAATCCCATTTACCCGGCCTATCTGATCGGATTAGGCTGCCGCGATTCAATAATTCTCGAATTCTCCTCAACAATCGTGGCACTTATTCTTGCGGGTAAAGTCGGATCAAACATAGCTTCCGAAATCGGTACCATGAGAGTCACGGAGCAGATTGACGCGCTGGAGATGATGGGGGTTAATTCTGCATCCTACCTCATCCTGCCAAAGATGATCGCAACTCTTGTTTTCAACCCGTTCCTTACATTAATGAGTATTATCATCGGCATAGTGGGAGGATGGTTTGTATCAACACGCCTTGGCGTTATAACAACCGAACAGTTTATTTATGGTATTCAGTATGCTTTTATACCTTATTATATAACATACTCTCTTATCAAGACAGTTGTATTTGCTTTTATCATCACCAGCATTTCATCCTACCAGGGCTATTTTGTGAAGGGCGGTTCACTCGAGGTAGGGCAGGCTTCAACAAAAGCAGTAGTGTTCAGCAGCGTCTTTATCCTGCTTTTTAATGTAATCCTTACACAGCTTTTACTCTCATGATCACCGTTAAGAACCTGTATAAGTCATTTAATGGCAGGGAGGTACTTTCAGACATCTCCGTTACTTTTGAACCGGGCAAAACAAATCTTATAATCGGCCGGAGCGGTTCCGGAAAAACAGTGCTTCTTAAATCCATTGTAGGGCTGCTTGAACCCGACAGCGGGGAGGTATGGTTTAATGATGTACTTTTCAACAAACTCGATTTCAGGGAAAAAAGAGAAATCAGAAAACAGATAGGAATGCTTTTCCAGGGGAGTGCCCTCTTTGATTCAATGACAGTCGAACAGAACGTGAGGTTCCCTCTCGATATGTTCAGCAATATGTCGCTCAAAGAAAAAAAGAAGAGGGTAAGCTTCTGTCTCGACAGGGTAAATATCCACAATGCCGAAAAACTTACACCTGCTGAATTATCGGGTGGAATGAAGAAAAGAGTGGCAATTGCGCGTGCAATATCCCTTAACCCCAGATATCTTCTCTGCGATGAACCTAACTCCGGACTCGATCCGATGACAGCCACACTAATAGACAGCCTTATCAGGGAGATAACGGAAGAGTACCGGATAACAACTATCGTTAACACACACGATATGAATTCCGTAATGGAAATCGGGGAAAAGATAGTTTTTATCAGCGACGGACTTAAGTGCTGGGAAGGGAATAAAGATGAAATTCTACGCTCCGATTGCAAGCTGCTGAATGAATTTGTTTTTGCCAACGTGCTGGCAAAACAACTTACAGGAAACAAATAATACAGATCTCTCCTTATTATTTCTCCGGACCGGGCAATTTTCCTATGCTCCCGGTTAAGCCTTTTCTCTTGTACATTTTACTGTCGAACCTGATTCTGCTGTGTTTCGGGCCGGCACTCTTTCTGCTCATGGCAAACATCCTTACCAGAAGCAGTACGAGAATTACAATAAGAATTATTCTGATCATTTGCTTATTTTATCCTTTTGATCTATTACAAGCATCGGCTTGTCGTTCTTCTTTTTTACATTGTTGCCCAGCACAAAGTTCATCCCGAAACGCATATTTATCTTGTTCCAGTTTGCAGGCAATGGTATTTCTGACCCGTCGGAGATTATCCTGTTCCAGTACAGGGGTATCTGGTCGGCAATCAGATAGAGTTGCATCATCCCCAGGCGGAAGGCAAGTCCTGCCCCAAGGTTATCATATCTGTGATTGGCTGCAGTGTATGCTGCCGTTGCTGAGAAAGCATTACTAAGGTTCAGGTTTGCCGAAAGAGTAAGAGCCTCCCTCATCCCGCTGCCCGTAAAGATTGTCTGAGACACCATTCCGAAACCAAACTTTTCCGTAAGGTTCCATGAGGCGCCCAACATAAGAGAAGGATGAAGCATTGTATTAAATGGTTTCTTATCATCTTCAAAGACAAATGAATTCCTGAGGGAATCAAGCATTTCATCGGCCAGCTCATCAAATGTCTTGTTGCCATTAACCACATCGTCAACACTGAAACCGCTGAAAGTAAATTCACTCTCTGCCTTCAAATTTGTAATCCTGTCTTTCCACTTTATATATCCCAGTCCGGTCAAAGCTGCCGAGACACTGAGCTTAGGTGAAATACTGTAAACTGCTCCCAGATCAAGACCAAAACCCGCATTTCTGGTATTAAGGAAGAACGATGCAGATTTAACGGCATCTTCATCAAAACTCAGATCTTCGGGATTATTATCTGCATCGAAACTGATTTCGACAGGTCCGCTGAAGTTCGCCATGAGGCTGGCGTTGAATGTATGCGTATAATCGTCATTTACTGTCAGATAAAGACTCCTGTTATCGAGATTCAGACCTGCCATTCCAAAGAGAATCCCTGCCCTTGCCCCTATCCTTAGTTTTTCGCCGAAAAGTTTTGAAAAACCGAGTGCCGCTTCACGGTACCAGATCAGGCCGGCATCAAGGTCTCTGAGATCTATCGTTTTGCCTACAAAATTTTCATTACCGCCCAGCCCCAGCCTGAGAAGGTCTCCCGGAACAGATATGTTTCCTTCCACCCTTTCTGTAATGTCGAGCGAAATATACAGGTCTTTGCCTGCATTGAATCCAAGTCCGAATATCTGCAGGTTGAACTCGGGGGTAAGAAAATTACTCTTTTTAAGGGTTCCGAGAAATTTATCTATATCATAATCAGGGTGCAGAAAAGTTATTAATGAATCTGAAGCGCCCGGAATGAGGACATCAGACATGTTGAAAAAATTATTGTTTATATTGACATTTATCCCCGTAATGCCTATCCCCAGGTAAAAACTGTTTGTAGGTCTCAGTGCCGGGTTAAGCAGATGATTCTGGGGCAGGTTCATATAATACAATGGTAGCCCGTTCTGGCTTCTGGCAGAAAAACTGAAGATTACCAGTATAAAAAGTGCCAAGGTTGTTTTTCTAAACATATCAGCCCTATTTAAATGTATTAAAAATTCAGGTTAGGTTTTACCAGTAAGTTTGCCTTGAAGTTTAGCTTATAATCGGAATAGAATTTCACATCTTTGGTCCCTCCGCCCGATGTAATTAAATTAAATACAAAAATCATCTTATCGGCCTGAGACGATTTCGAGAAGAATTCACTGTCGAAGTTAATGATGGTTTCCGATTCAACTGCTGAGGTTACCTTACCCGAAGCATCGACAAGTGCCGGTTTGAAAATATCGGGAGCATTTATAGTGTAAAGGTTTGTTGCCGTAAGTGAGTCATGCAGTATTATCTTAAGGGAAGCCCCGAGAGGAAATCCGTTTGAAGCTGTAATCTTCAACCGGAAAAATTCCATATTCTCCGGCTTCAGGGGAGAATCATCATCTCCATCGTCGCTTTTAAGGAAATTATCAATGGTATCGGCAAACTGCAGGTTGTTGATCCTTAATTCCATCGGTACCTCAATTTCGAGAGATGCTGAAAAACTGCTGTTTCCGTAAACATAATTATTCCTTGTCCCCGGGGGTGTTGCCGGGTTAAGCTTCCCTGAACCTGAAAATGATACTTCAGTGGGCGGAAGAGATATGATATCAGGGAGTTTTGAATTTGTTTTATCAATAGTGTATGATGAGGTAATCTCCCTTACCGGATAAACAGGATAATCAATATTAAAAGGTGCGAGATCGAGGTTTACAACAGAGGCCCCTCTTTTACCTTTGGCCTCGAAAGTTATTCCTACGGGGATTCCGAATGAGTTGGTATATTTCAGTTTTATGGAAGGATCTGAAATATGAAACGTTCCGTCTATCTTCCTCAGAAAATCATCCAGCTCGGTAAAAATGGTATCCCGGTCAATCTCTTCACTCTTCTGTCCGAAATAACCCTTTAGATAATCTATATCGGGATCGGGCATGCTTAAATTGAGATGCACCTCGTCCAGACTGCTGAAATTTATCAGATTACCGCCGGAACTTACTCTTATCTCGTAATTTACCGGAAGTCTGTTAAAGGGTTTGTTGATATCGGTGCTGAAGTCGGCTGTAGTGTTGTCAAGGCTGACCGACCCGTTAACTGTCTGGTTAGGAGGTATGCTTATATTCTCTGTTACCGGGCTGCCTGAACGGGATGTCGATGGAAGAGATATTTTTATTGTGGTATTCAGGGGACTGGCTGAAGTGGCCGTGTAGGCAAGTGACCCTGCAGAAATTTTACCGCTTTCAATCTCAATATCTGTACCGGGGTCAAGGTCGATTGTATCTTTTCCGCTGGGTGATCCAAGCAATTGTTCAGGTACAACAAGCCTGCCTGATACAGCTTCAAGATCATATCCCTGCAGTGTAAACTCAACGGTCTGATCCATATCAACAATGACATTTGAAGCGCCGGGACTTCCGGTGAATACTATTGCGGCGACCATATTGTTCCTTATGTTCCTGCCTGCAATATTTATTGAGATACTATCTGTTTCACCGGGCAGCAGGGAGGGAATTGTCACTTCGGGAGTCACCTCTGAATGATCAGGGCTGTTATATACATGTACTTTTATGTCGCTCAGGGGTGCCGTAAGGTTATTCCTGACTTTTATTTTAAGCATCCCCGACGACAGGAGGGCATATTCAAAGCCGGTAAAAGGGCCGAAACTGTGCTCTCCGGTATTTGTGGAGGGGAATGCCGGAAAATCATGCAGGTTACCGTCATCGAGTGAAAGAAATGTTGCCCTGAGTGCAGGAGAGAAATTTAAACTGATAGTGTTAAGGGTTATATTTTTAACCGACTGGAAATTGCTGAACATCACTTCACCAAAAACATAACCCCGGTCGAGTGAAGCTATGTCGGAGAAATTATAGAAATCCTTCAGCTTCATATCGAACACCGAATTTTTCTTTAACACAATCCTGATAAAATTGTCATTATCAAACCTGATAGTATCATCAGGCTTAATAATATCGGCAAGTGAAATATCACCCTTAGCTGCCGGAAATGCAAAAACAGGCGAAAGTTTCATTTTGTCCGACAGCTTATCGAGATTATATACCTCCTTAATGCATCCTTTCTCAAACAGAGCGAGGAATGCAAGTAAGATAATTATTATTGTCCTTTTCATGGTTTTATTTGTTCCCAATAGTAATTAACTTATAATTATAAAGAAAATTGTCATTTCCCCCTGTAATAAGGTTAAAACTGCCGCCGGCAGTCAGTCTGCCTATTATAAAGGCCGAGAATCCTTTAAAGGGGGAACCTCCCGTGTCATTTCCTTTGCTGTCGATCAGAAGAATCTGCCTTGCCTGACTGTTAAATAGGCCGGCCATTCTTTCTGTTGAGGAAAAGATGAAAGGCCATGGGCCTTCAATAGATTCACTGCCCAAATCGCGCACAAACATTCCGGACCTGTCGTGATCATAAAGGTACAATTTACCCTTGTCAATAAAAAGGAATTCACCATATCCGTCGCCGTCAAGGTCGAAATAATCGAACACATGGCTGGTTGTAAAATCGCCGAGGACGGTGGTCGAAATCTTACCGTCGAATGAGATAAACTGAACTGTTCCGTCGGGTGCGGAACATACAATTGAAGGAGGAACGCCCGTTGCAAGACGTATTTCCGTTCCTGCGGCAGTTAACACATTCCCCGACGTTTTTACGCGGATATTTCCTGTCCTGTCGAGAATATTCATGGAACCACCATCGGTAACAACTATATAATCCTTGCCTGAAACCCTGAAATATTTTACTCCTGTTCTGACAGGGTTCTGGGTTCTGAATGGTTTCCAGCCTTTGACTACATTACCGGTTTTATCATATAAATAGATAAGTTTGTCGCTGCCTGGTACAAATATCCTGTAATCCAGATTATTATCATAATCATACAAGGTTGCAGGCCCTGAAGCAGATGCCCTTAACCTGACCGGAAATCTCTCAACGTAGTTTCCGTTACGGTCAATGAGATGAAGATAATCCCTGCCTGCAAAGAAGATCTGGTTTTTACCGTTCCGGTAATAATCGATCATGAAAAAACTGCCGTTAACAGCCTCATTAACACTTACTTTCCACAGGATTCTGCCTGCGGCATTAATAAGGTAAAGGTTGTTTTTGTCATCCTGCACCACAATCTCCCTTGCTCCTGTATTGTGATTAACAAAGAAGAAAGGTCTTCCGGTAACCATACCGTCGAGTTTTGTTTCCCACTCCGTACCGGTATTTTCGCTGATATTTTCCATGAACCTGACAGACAGTGTGCCGTAAATCATTTCATTGCTGGGTACGAACCGGAATCCGGCACAGGTTATTTTTTTAAGGGAACCTGAAGTGTCATTAAATTTTCTGACCAGAGTATCAGATAACATTCCGTTGAGAATATCAGTATTTGAAGCCGGTACAAACCACGAAAAATAGCCTGCACGGCTTGGGAGTGTTGACTCAAAATCCCTGAATTCCGCATCATTAATTATTGTACGGTGAAGCATATTTTCATACAGCACTCTCATTACTGCTTCCCTGCTGTCGGAAGTAATCATGAAATCATCGCTGAATGCAATTACAGAATCTGCCGTTAACATCCTGCTTATCCCGCTCAGCCTGCCTGTCAGACCTGCGAAGGGGGTTGAAAATACAGGTATTTTTATCTGGTCGTCCGGTTCAAACCATGAAATAAAGTCCTTTTCCTTCAGGTTATATCGGCCAATCCAGTTATCAAATTCTCCGGTTACGGTTCTTTCAGCAGCATCTTTATTCCTCACCGACCAGATAAATACGGTGGCTTTGCTATCCTTTTTGTCCTCAACAGATAACCTTGCTCTTGTAAATTCAGTTCCCGCAAAAGGTTTCAGTTTCGCAGCAAGCATGGCTGCAGGATTTTCCTGGTTCATCAGGGAGTCTTTATAAACGGGTTCCCCTTCGGTGACAATTGTTTCAAACATACTTACCCCTGCAGGCAGATAACCGTATGTTGAAAGATTAAGATCCGGGTGTGAATAATTGCCCGGCAATATCCGGCTGCTGTCGGAAGTGTGAGCATATCCGCTGAAAACATACCCCTGATCATTAATAAAAATATCGAAGCATGCAGTGCCGTTTATTCTGCTTATTAATTTTCCCGGGTTATTTTCGGCCTTTCCTGTAATCTTTTCAGAGAGTCCGGCCATGTTTGGAAAAATAAGATAGATTCTTTCCCCTTCCTTTCCTGCTGTTGAAATAAGGCGGTCAAGTATGTGAGACTCCCTGATATTCATTTTTCCTGCTGCTGTTTCTTCTGCGAGTGCAAGCATATCCGGCGAGGTGGAACATGTTACCATTCCCGGAGACCAGGCCAGAAAAATTGTATCTGCCGCACCTGCCCCCGACATACATATTTTAATTTTCCTTCTGCTGTTTCCCGGGCGGGTTACGGTGAACCCTTTTTCCGGCCTGAATAATGCCCCCACCTCCCTGAAACCGACATCGGGAGGAAGAGTCATATTAAGGAGCGGCGTCAGTTTCCCGTCATGATTAAAATGAAATGAAAGCAGAGCTCTCCTGTTTTCTGTTATGCAGACTACTTCAGGCCGGTTCAGAAATGACCGGAGAGCGTTAAATCCGGCTGCAAATTTCTCGAGTCCGGCAGTTTTAATAAGTTCATTGAAGAGCTGATTGTTTTCTGAAATTGCATTCAGCAGTCCCGGAAGATTTCCTGTTTCTACAATAAACGGGGCATCGGCAGGAACCATCCTGAACGGATCTGTCAGCAAATTTCTGTGGCCCCGGTTAATATAAACAAAGAGGGTTACCAGGCCTGCAAGAAGTAAGAGTGTTATTATGGCTATTCTTTTTACCATTGCGTTGCCGGAGTCAGAATCTGAGATCAAAAATAACAATAATAACGGGTTCACTGCACCGGGAAGCCGGTTAAAGAAAAAAGGAAAGTGATTTGCATTTGCCTCCTGAAAAGATAAAAATTAATGTTTTATCTTTATGTTTCTTTTTTGAAATCCGGTGAAAAGGGTTTGCAGTGTAATAATATTTACAATAATTGCCGGGATATCATCAGGGCAGGAGATAATTCTGGCTGACAGGGAGGACAGGAGGCCCCTTCAGGATGTTGCCATGCTTGACTCCGGAGGAAGGTTTATAAGTTTCACCGGAAACAACGGAAGAATTGATATTTCAGGCAGGAGCGACGATGAAATTATCTGTTTTCATTTCTTCGGATATGAAAGATTATGTCTCTCTGTATCTGAAATAAGAAGCCTGTCCGATACTATTCTGCTTACAAAAAAGGTTTTTGAGTTTGAAGAATTCGTTATATCAGCCAACAAATGGGAACAGGAGAGAACCACCATCCCCAACCGCATAACCTTAATACCCTCCAGGGCAGTTGTTTTTTACAACCCTCAGACGGCCGCTGATCTGATAGCTTCATCCGGAGAGGTTTATGTGCAGAAAAGTCAGCTTGGAGGGGGAAGTCCGATGATAAGAGGTTTTGCTACAAACCGGGTATTGATAGTAATCGACGGGGTACGAATGAACAATGCCATATACCGTGAAGGTAATATCCAGAATGTTATTTCTCTCGATCCCAATGTGATGCAGTCAACAGAGATTATTTTCGGCCCCGGAGCGGTAGTATACGGCAGTGATGCTATCGGAGGTGTAATGGATTTCCATTCCGACAAGGTAATGCTCTCTTCGGGTAAAATTCCTGTAATAAAATCTGAAGCTTTCCTGAGATATTCTTCTGCCGACAATGAGAAAACATCACAGATAAAGATCAACGGAGGTTTCCGCAAGGCAGGATTTCTTGCGGGAATCTCATATTCGAGTTTTGACGATCTGAGAATGGGCTCCCGCAGGCGTCCCGAATACCGCAGGCCTGAATTTGTGCAGACAATCAACGGGAAGGACACTGTCGTTAAAAATCCCGATCCTGATGTCCAGGTTTACACAGGCTACAGCCAGCTTAATACGACATTAAAGCTTAGGTTCCAACCGGTGCGGAATCTCGATATTGTACTTTCAAATCTCTATTCTGCTCTTTCCAATGTGCCGAGGTATGACCGGCTTATACAGTACAAGGGAGAAACACTCCGGTACGGCGAATGGTATTATGGTCCGCAGCTGTGGATGATGAATAACCTTCAGATAGATTATAAAGGAAAATCATTTTTCTTCGATGAAATTAAGGTTACGGCAGCCCGGCAGGATTACCGGGAAAGCAGGCATGACAGGGCCTTGAACAAACTGCTCATTAACGAACAGTTTGAGAAGGTTACAATATATTCACTCAATGCCGACTTTGACAAAACAGGTAACAACAAAAAACATCTTTTTTTCTACGGCGCTGAACTCTTTACAAATGACATAAAGTCGGAAGCACAGACAAGAAACATAAAGACTTTTGAGATTTCACCGGCAGGCTCACGTTATCCCAACGGCAGGAATAAATATAACGGGGCCTCGGTTTATGCAGGTTATAAATATACCCCTTCGGAAAAGTTTGCACTTAACAGCGGACTGAGGTATAATTTTGTAAGCCTGAATTCAACTATTGAAGATAACTCATTCTATAATTTCCCTTTCACTGAAATTAAGATAGAAAACTGCGCATTAACAGGTTCGGCAGGGGTATCACTTATTCCGGGCAAAGGGTATCGTATCACACTTAACTTCTCAACCGGGTTCAGGGCTCCCAACCTGGATGATGCGGGAAAGGTATTTGATTCGGCACCCGGCATAGTGGTGGTTCCTAACCCGGATCTGAAACCTGAATATGCTGTAAGCGGTGATGCAGGCATTGAGAAATCATTCGGTGAGATATGCAGGATTGAGGTTAACGGCTTTTATACATGGCTTAAAGATGCCATGGTAAGGCACAGTTTTCATTTTAACGGCCTCGACTCCATCGAGTACCAGGGGGAAATGAGCAAGGTAGAGGCTATAGTAAATGCAGGATATGCAAGGGTTTACGGAGTCTCAGCTGCCCTGCAGACCAATTTTACAACAAAACTTTATCTCAGGTCACTTTTAACACTGATGAAAGGTACCGAATCGGGAGGTATTCCCCTTCGTCATACTTCACCTGCCTTCGGTTCGTCACATCTTGTTTACGATAATGGAAAGCTTAAGACCGATCTGAATGTTGTGTTTAACGGTCCAAGGAAGTATAAAGAGATGCCTCCCTCGGAGATATCGAAACCTTATATGTATGCAACTGATAAAGACGGTAATCCGTGGTCGCCGGGCTGGTATACGATCAATCTGTCGGCTTCATACAGCATTTCAGCATGGTCTCGGATTTCGGCAGGCTGTGAAAATATTCTCGATCACAGGTACAGGCCTTATTCGTGGGGTATCGCTGCCCCCGGCCGCAATTTTATTATCTCTCTGAGGGTATTGATGTAAACAGACAGAAAAGATTTTAATACTGCCATTATAGCATTGTCAATCAGCATTATTCAGGTTTGGCACGCATTTTGATTATTACCTTGTACAGGCAATCTCCAACATATACTTGAGTCTTCAGGGCAGCCAGGTTAGCAACCTGGCTTTAAATTTTCAGAACATTTTACGGTAACCTATTATCTCTTTCACATCCCTTACGGTTGCTGAGGCGCTTGCCCTTGCCTTTTCAGCTCCTTCCTTCATTACTTTCGCAAGGTATTTTTCATCTGAAGAGATTGCGATAATCTTCTCTCTGACAGGTGTAATGAATCTGATGAGATCTTCTGCGAGTTGCTTTTTCATTTCACCGTAACGTATTTCGCAGGAAGCATATTTTTCCTTAAAGTGCTTAACAGTAGAAGGATCCGAAACGACCCCCATTATTGTAAAAAGGTTTTTAATGGGTACCGGCATCTTCTGGTTCGGTTCTGCAGGGCCGGAATCTGTCACTGCCCTCATAACTTTCTTTCTGATTTCTTCGGGCGTATCAGCCAGAAAGATTCCGTTACCTTCACTCTTTCCCATTTTCCCCGACCCGTCAAGTCCCGGAATCTTTATCAGCCTGCTTCCGAAATTATAAGCTTCCGGTTCGGGAAAGTAATTCACGCCGTACATTGAATTAAAGCGTCGTGCGAAACGCCTGGTCATTTCCAGATGCTGTTCCTGGTCCTTTCCTACAGGCACCTTGTGTGCCTTATGAATAATTATGTCTGCCGCCATCAGTACCGGATAGGTAAGCAGACCCGCATTAATATTGTCGGGTTGTTTTCGTATCTTTTCCTTGAACGAGGCTGTTCTCTGAAGTTCTCCCACGTAGGCATTCATATTAAGCAGCAGGTACAACTCGGTCACCTCCGGCACATCGCTCTGCACAAATACTGTAGCTGTGTCAGGGTCAATGCCACAGGCAAGAAACTCTGCAAGAACCTGCTTTATATTACCCTGAAGGTCTTCAGGTTTGGGATGGGTGGTAAGAGAATGATAATCCGCAATAAAGAAAAAACACCTGTTCTCGTACTGCATTTTCACAAAATTGCGCACAGCACCAAAATAGTTCCCCAGGTGAAGATTTCCGGTCGACCTGATTCCGCTGACTACTATATCCATAATAATTTGAGGTACTGAAAACAAAACGCAAATCTACTCTTTTTTGCAATTATTGCAATCTGCCAAAATTACCGTTAATAAGAGTTTTTCCGCCTCCGGTTTAATAAGTATTTGTACCTTTGGGCGGTAAAATCCTTTTCATAATGGAATCGACAAGGCAGAAGAAAGTATCCAGACTGATTCAGAAGGAGCTTGCCGGCATTTTCCAGTTAAAGGCAAGGGAATATGCTCCGGGTAAGCTGATATCAGTAACTCTTGTCAGGATGAGTCCCGACCTGTCGCTTGCCAAAGTTTTTCTCAGCATCTATCCTTCTTCCGATAAAAAAGAGGTGCTGGACAATCTTAAAGATCATACCGGCAGGATCAGGTTCGAACTGGGACAGAAAATAAGGACTCAGCTCAGAATTGTACCTGAGATTGCTTTCTTTATTGACGACAGTCTCGACTACATCGATAATATAGAAAAACTCCTGAACCACTGATCCCATGCATTTCGAACCTGTAAAGGATTCTATCGGAAAATACATCAGGAATTCTCCGTTTCTGAGAAAATCCTTCTATTGCATACTTAACCTGCTGTTTCTCAGGGCATGGCATTTCCGCAAGGGAATAAAAGGTCTCAGAAAGCGGCTGCCCCCCGACTCTATGGTCCTTGATGCCGGGTCGGGCCTTGGCCAGCATACATGGTACATGGCAGGAAAAAACCCCGGCTGGCGGATAAAGGGCGTGGATGTGGCAGATGAACAGGTAAATGACTGCAACAGGTTCTTCGGAAGAGAAATACCGGGAAACAGGGTTATCTTCGAAAAGTGCGATCTCACCCTCCTCAGTGATAAAGATAAATACAACCTGATTATTACCGTGGATGTAATGGAGCATATCGAAGAGGATAATATTGTCTTCCGCAATTTCCATTCTGCCCTTAAAAAGGGAGGTATACTTCTGATTACTACTCCATCCGACATGGGAGGATCCGGCATAACAGACAAAAATGATAAATCATTCATAGAGGAACATGTAAGAAACGGTTACGGGAAGGATGAAATAACAGCAAAACTTAAAGAGGCAGGTTTTTCAGATATCAGTGTAAAATATACCTATGGCTTCCCCGGTCATATCTCATGGCTGCTTCTTATAAGATTCCCGGCTGCAATGTATCAGATGTCAGGGTTAATGTTAATAATCATCGCCCTCTATTATATCCTGATCCTCCCTCCTGCATTAATTCTTAATATATTTGACCTTGTAATCCGGCATAAGAGAGGAACCGGATTGCTTGTAACTGCATTGAAAAAGTAGTGAGATTCGCTTCTTATATAGCAACAAGGTACCTGTTCGCCAAAAAATCGAGAAATGCAATTAATGTTATTTCTGCAGTCTCGGTTGCAGGCGTTACCGTCGGCACCATGGCTCTTATAATAGTCCTTTCCGTGTTTAACGGCCTTGAGGAACTGGTAAACCGGATTTTCAATGCCTTCGACCCCGACATAAGGATCTCAGCCGCTGAGGGAAAGGTTTTTACCCCGGATGAAGTTTTCCTCCGTAAACTTGACTCACTGAACGGAGTAATTTCATTTTCGATGATTCTTGAAGAGAATTCACTTCTCAAATACGGAGAGCACCAGTATATTGCCACAGTAAGGGGAGTGGATTCAAATTATTCCAGGGTGACAAGGGTTGACAGTACCATGGTTGAAGGTGAATTTGCTCTCTTCAGCCCGGGCGGCAGACCACAGGCGGTTGTGGGTGCAGGTGTGGCAAATTTTCTCGGACTGAATATAAACTTCATCGCACCTCTTCACATCTATGTACCGAGGCGGACCGGAGGTATCACACCCAGTCCGGAAAATGCATTTGTCGACCGGTATATAAGTCCGGCCGGGATATTTCAGATCGATCAGGAATTCGATTCCAAGCACCTTTTTGTGCCTATAAGCTTTGCCCGTGAACTTTTCGAATATACCGGGGAGGTCAGCGCCATAGATGTGCGCATTGATTCAAAAGCCGACCCCGAAGAAGTGCGCGATGCCATAAAATCACTTGCCGGACCCCGTTATGAAGTTAAAACACGTTATGAGCAGAAAGAGATTTTCTATAAAGTGATGCGCTCGGAACGACTCGCTATTTTTATTATCCTGACCCTTATTCTGATAATAGCTTCATTTAATATTATCGGTTCCCTTACCATGCTGATCATTGAAAAAGAAAGGGATATCCGGATACTGCGGAGCCTGGGTGCAGACAACGGGTTAATCAGAAAGATATTCCTTCTTGAAGGCTGGCTAATATCAATCCTCGGAGCCGCAGCCGGAATTGCTGCCGGATTCATTATCTGTTATATCCAGCAGAAATACGGAATTGTAAGATTCAACAGTGAAACCCTTATGATGAATGCTTACCCTGTAAAAATGAGTCTGAAAGATTTTATCATTGTACCGGCAACCGTCCTTTTCATAGGTTTCCTGGCTGCATGGTATCCTGTCCGCTACCTCTCCAAAAAGTATCTTTCGGGCGAGAAGTCCCGATCAGCCCGACCATCCGTACCTCTCTCAGCTGCAGTTGCCCTGATTGTCATCTTTATTGCCTCCTGCGGACGTTCCTCAACCACAGTTAAGAGAAACGAGACCATACCTCCCGAAAAGCTGGTAAGCATCCTCACCGATATGTACCTTGCAGACGGGCTGCTTTCCCAGCCGCATATCAGGAACATATTCGAAACAAAAGACTCTAATCTGAATTACATCGACATTATCAGTTCCTATGGGTACACAAAGAACGAACTCGACCAGACAATAAAATTCTATCTTGGAAAAAATCCCAGGAAACTGGAAAAAATTTACGACCAGGTTCTTGCCCGGCTGAGTGAAACCGAATCAAGGGTTCTTTCGGAGGAGAGCCAGAATCAGAAAGGAAATCTCTGGAATCTGAAATCCACTTACTCCATACCTGCAGACGGAAACTATGAAAAAATCTGGTTCAGTATCCCGGTCAGTGGAAGGGGTTTTTATACTCTTACATTCAACGGAACAGTTTTTCCCGATGACAACAGCATCAACCTCAGGACAAACATCTTTTTCTGGAAATCAGATTCCACCAAAGACGGCACTTTGGAGCAATGGGATGCCGTTTACCTTATTAATGACGGCATGAATCACGAATACACAGTCAGCCATGAGCTGCGGGATACAACATTTACACATATCCGGGGATGGCTTCTCGAACATGATCCCCAGCCAGGCCGATGGGTGAAACATGTGAAAGTCACAGGCATTAAACTGCTCAATGCACAGATTGAATGAGACTCTTTTCGGCTCAGTATGTTTACACTGTATCGGGACCGGTGCTGAAAAGACCGGTAATAAAAACCGGCGATGACGGAACTATCCTGAGTATCTCCGATACCGGAGGTAACCTCTCCGAACAGGGAAATCTGGAATTTTATAATGGTATAATTATTCCCGGATTTGTAAACTGTCACTGTCATCTTGAACTTTCATACCTGAAAAACGAGATCACTCCGTGCACCGGCCTTCAGGGTTTTTTGTCGGAACTGAACAATAAAAGATTCAATTCTGATTATGACAGGCAGAAAGCAGCGGCAACGGCCGACAGTGAAATGGCCTCATCAGGTGTTGTGCTATGTGCAGATATATGTAATTCTTCTGACACTTTTGCACTTAAAACCCGTAGCAGGATAAAGTATGTTAATTTGATTGAAGTCTTTGGCATAGATCATAACCGTGCCGGAGAAAGAATAAAAGAGGCCCTGACAGTTGCGGAAGCTGCTTCGGCAAACGGCCTGAAATGGAATATCACACCTCATTCATCCTATTCCCTCCCCGTACCGCTCTTCAGAAAACTTAAAGACCTTTGCATCAATAATCAGGTATCTTCCATTCACTTTCTGGAGTCGGAATGGGAGATCCCGTTTCTCGCAAACCATTCAGGCCTTCTCATGGAAACATATAAAAATTTTATTCCTGAAGGAGAGATGCCCCTGACAGTGAGAGATCACATTACTGCCATTCTTGAAGAAATAACCTCTTCCGGAAATATTATCCTTGTTCATAATACCTTCATTGAAAAGAAACACATTGATTCTCTGAGAAAGAGACCCGGTATTTTCTATTGTCTGTGCCCTGATTCAAACCTTTTCATTGAAAACAGGCTGCCTCCCGTGAAGCTCCTGGCAGAAGAAGGATGTAATATTGTGGTAGGTACCGACAGTCTGGCTTCGAACCTGAAACTTGACATGCTTTCGGAACTTAAGACCCTGCAGGCTCACCACCCCGATATTGACCTCAAAACCCTTGTGAGGTGGGCAACATTGAATGGTGCCATAGCCCTTGGCGAAAGTTCATGGGCAGGATCTATTGAACCCGGCAAACGGCCGGGACTTGTCCTGCTGAAAGATACCGATATTGCCGGTCAGAGGCTGACAGCCCTTTCCAGTGCGGTTAGGCTCATATAGACAGCCTGAAAATATTTGCTAATTTTACGCCTCAGATCCGTTATGGGCACATTCCTTTTCGATAAAGTGGTTTTTGGTCCGGTAGAAAGCCGGAGACTCGGTGTTTCACTGGGCATAAACCTCCTTCCCTGCAACAGAAAACTCTGTAACTTCAGCTGCATATACTGCGAGTGCGGATGGACACCCCGGCCCGACGAGGAAAAGAGTCCTCTTCCGACGAGGGAGGAGGTATATGAATCCCTTGCTTCAAAGCTCCGGGAAATGAAGATGAAAAACCTCAGGGCCGATGTTATTACCTATGCAGGAAACGGGGAACCGACCCTTCATCCCGAATTCCACCTTATAATAGACGATTCCATTGAGTTGAGAAACAGCTATTCCCCCGGTACCAGGATCGCTGTTCTATCTAATGCCACAACAATAACGAAGCCTTCTGTGAGAAATGCCCTCCTGAAGGTTGACATGAACATCCTGAAACTCGACTCGGCAATTGATGAGACAATTCAGATCCATAACCAGCCGCGCGTAAAGATAACGGCTGAAGAGCTGATCAATAACCTCGCTTCATTCAACGGAGAGGTAATTATTCAGACCCTCTTCCTTAGAGGTACGTTTAACGGAAAAAGTATCGATAATACTACTCCCGCCGAGATTGAGGCATGGCTTAAAGCCCTTGAAAGGATTCGTCCGAAGGAGGTAATGATTTATACCATAGCCAGAGCGACTCCCGAAGGAGGTACTCTGAAGAAAATACCTGAAAAGGAACTTCAGGGTATTGCAGAAAGAGTTGAAAAGTTAGGCATCAGAACACAGGTTTCACCATAATTGCCCGCCACCGGAAAAAATATACTTGTCTGTCCCCTTGCATGGGGCGCCGGGCATACCACAAGAATGATCCCGGTGATGAGAGAGCTTATCTCCATGGGCCATAACGTAATTGCGGGAGGCGAAATATGGCAGAACGAACTGGTCTCCCGTGAAATTCCGGGTATTATGTGTATTCATTTCCCGGGGTTTAACATCAGATATTCATCATACCTTCCGCAATATCTGAAAATTATTCTCTCCCTGCCGCTTTTCTTTTATCATACCATAACTGAGCACTTCCGGCTTCGTAAGATAATCAGGCAGTACAATATTGATATAACTATCAGCGACAGCCGTCCCGGGCTCCGGAACAGAAAAATAAAAAGCGTACTTGTTACACATATGCTCAGAATCCCTTTCCCGAAAGGTTTCAGGGTTCTGGAAAATCTTCTTCTTCCGTTCATCAGAGCCTTTCTGAAAAACTTCACGTTCTGCCTTGTGCCCGATCTGCCCGGTGAAATAAATCTTTCGGGAGACTTGTCTCATAATCTTCCCCTTCCCGGTAATGTAAGATACACAGGTATACTTTCAAGGTTCAGTGATTATGGTAACGGGAAGGAAAGAAAGAAGGAATATCGATGTGTTGCAATCATGTCGGGGCCTTCACCCCAGAGAGAGATGCTTACAGGGATTATTTCTTCCCTGCTCCGGAAAACTGGCAGGAAATCGGTGATATTCGCTGGCCCCGGAAAGCGGAAGGCTGAACTGACTGGTGATGGTTTACAGATTATCTGTACAGAGAGCTCCGGAGAGATGGCAGAAAAGATCCTTTCGGGAGAGATAATTGTGACCCGTCCAGGTTACACAACCCTGATGGAACTTTACAGCCTCGGCAGGAGCGCCCTGATAATTCCCACACCGGGACAGCCGGAGCAGGAGTACCTGGCGGGGTATCTTTCGGGAAGAGGCTGGTTTGTAAAAGCTGAACAGAACAGACTGGATGCCGTAACTCTTGAAGATTTCTCCGAACCATTACTGCCCTTCTATTCTCCTGAAGAAAACAGAGACCTGCTGGTGAAGGTTCTGAAAGAATTAACTGACCAGTAACATAACTGCACTCACAACCGCAAAGCCGGCAGCATAGCCCGTATATACCTGACCCGGATTGTGAGTGTCTGAAAAGAGGCGGGAAGAGAGTACCAGCCCTGAAACCAGTATTGCAGGTACCATGTACATCAGCAGGCTCTGGCCAAATGCGATCCATAAAACCAGAACCAGCCCTGTAAGTGCGCCGGCTCCTGCCGCATGTATGGAAATCTTATAACGGAAATTTATCAGAAGGATGGCCACAGAAAGCAGGGAGACAGAATGAAAATAGGTCTTTATCAGAACCGGCACTGAAAGCCTCATCATCATAAAGGAGGTAACAGTATAGAAAAATGATACTACAAGCAGAGGGACAGTTCTCTCCTTCCGCTCTTCCATGAACCACGACTTAATAATGTTTCGGGCCCTGAAAAAAGGCATCAGTGCCACTGGTACGGCAATATTGTTTATGATAATAATCAGCATCAGGATTTTCTTCACCTGAACGGGAAGGTAATGAAAGAGTGTGGGTGTTGAAAAAATGATGAACAAACCATAGGCAGGCATAAAGACCGGATGAAAAACGACGTTGACAAACCTGGCAATCAGAATCTGGATATCCCGGAGAGATTGTTTCATTCCTATATTTCCTTTCTGAGTCTTGCCACCGGTATGTTAAGCTGCTCCCTGTATTTTGCCACTGTCCGTCGGGCTATATGGTAGCCTTTCTCCATCAGTATTTCAGTGAGAGTTTCATCAGTCAGAGGTTTCCTTTTATCTTCATTGTCGATACATTCCTGTAAGATCTTTTTTATTTCCCTGGTGGATACCTCTTCTCCGCTCTCGGTCGAAAGTCCTTCAGAAAAGAAATATTTCAGGGGGAATATTCCGAAATGGGTCTGAATATATTTGCTGCTGGCAACCCGCGAAACAGTTGAGATGTCGAGTCCTGTCATTTCCGCAACATCTTTGAGAATCATAGGTTTAAGCTTTGTTTCGTCGCCGTTGCGGAAATACTCTTCCTGATACCTGAGTATTGCGTTCATTGTTATCAGAAGTGTGTTCTGCCTCTGCTTTATTGCATCGATGAACCACCTGGCAGAGTCTATCTTCTGCTTTACAAATGCAAGTGCATTTTTCATTTCACGGTTCTTTCCCTTTTCCTTTGAATAGTTCCTCAGCATTTCGGTATATTCCCTGCTGAGTCGCAGTTCGGGAAGGTTCCGTGAATTAAGATGAAGCTCGAACCCGCTTTCAGTCAGTTCCAGTATAAAGTCGGGAATAATCTGTCTGGCCGATGCCTCAGCGTTTTCACTCATGGTGCTTCCGGGTTTGGGGCTGAGTTTCAGGATTTCATCGATGGCTTCCTTCAGTTCTTTTTCGGAGACTCCGAGTTTAAGTGTTATTTTGTCATAATGCCTCTTTGAGAAATCATCAAAATGGTTTTCAAGGATACGTCTGGCAAGACTTATCCGCGGAAGCGTCTGGTCTTTTCTGTTTATCTGCAGAAGAAGAGACTCCTGGAGGTTTCTGGCGCCCACGCCGGCCGGGTCGAGGTCCTGGACTACTGCAAGAACCTCTGCTATCTCCTGTTCGGTGGCGTTAATGTTCTGAAGGAAAGCAAGGTCATCGGCTATGCTTGATATCTCCCTTCTCAGATAACCGTCCTCATCAATGTTACCGATAATGAATTCTCCTATTGTTTTCTGTTTGTCGGTGAGTTCCCTCAGTCCGAGCTGTGACAATAGGTTTTCGTGGAAAGTTGTACCCGCTGAAAAGGGGACATCCTGCCGCCGTTCATCATCCCGTCCGTAATTCTGCTGCTGAAGCCTGTATTCGGGAACTTCATCATCATCGCCGATATAATCATCGAGCGAAAACTCTTCCTGTTCCCTTTCATCGGCCTCTTTATCTTCATCAATATCAAGGTCGGCCTGGATCACATCATCGGCCGGTATCTCTTCACCCTCCTCGAGTGCAGGGTTTTCCTCAAGTTCTTTTTTTATCCGTTGTTCCATCTGAATTGCAGGTACTTCCAGCAGTTTTATCATCTGAATCTGCTGCGGCGAAAGTTTCTGAAGAAGTTTCTGTTGTAATTTCTGTTTCAACATACCCAGTTAAATTTTGCTGCCGGTTTCCCTGTTAAAATTCAGCATTTCGCGGGGTTCGTGGGAAGGGCACAACATCCCGTATATTCGACATCCCCGTCATAAAGAGCATAAGTCTTTCAAAACCGAGGCCGAAACCGCTGTGGGGAGCGGTACCGAACTTCCTGGTTTCGAGATACCACCAGAAGTCCTTCTCTTTAAGCCCCAGTTCCCTGATACGGCTCAGCAGTTTGTCATAATCTTCCTCGCGCTGCGAGCCTCCTATTACCTCACCGATACCCGGGAACAATACATCCATAGCCTTTACCGTCCTGCCGTCGTCATTCTGTTTCATGTAGAATGCCTTTATTGCTTTCGGGTAATCGGTAATTATCACGGGTCTTTTATAATGGACCTCGACGAGGTATCTTTCATGTTCAGCCTGAAGGTCGCGACCCCATTCAACGGGGAACTCCCATTTACGTTCTGCACCTTTCAGGATTTCTATGGCTGTTGTGTATGTGATTCTCTCAAAAGGATTTTCCAGCACAAACTGAAGTCTGTTCAGAAGCTCCTTGTCATACATGCCGGCAAGGAAGTCGAGGTCATCCCTGCAGTTATCAAGGGCATAACTGATAAGGTATTTCAGGAATTCCTCAGCCAGGTCCATATTGTCGATGATATCGTAAAAAGCCATTTCGGGCTCTATCATCCAGAACTCTGCAAGATGCCGGGGAGTATTGGAATTCTCGGCCCTGAAAGTAGGCCCGAATGTATATATCTCACCAAGTGCAAGTGCACCCAGTTCCCCTTCAAGCTGCCCCGATACAGTAAGATTTGTTTCCTTTGCAAAGAAGTCTTTTGTGAAATCAACTCCTCCGTTGCTGTTTTTAGGTACATTGCCCAGGTCGAGAGTTGTTACATGGAACATCTCCCCTGCCCCTTCACAATCACTGCCTGTGATTATCGGGGTATGAAGGTAATAGAAACCCTTGTCGTTAAAGTATTTATGGATGGCGAAGGCCATTGCATGCCTCATCCTGAAAACGGCCCCGAAAGTATTTGTTCTGAAGCGCAGGTGGGCTATCTCACGCAGGAATTCCAATGTATGGCCTTTTTTCTGAAGCGGGTAAATCTCAGGATCTGCTTTTCCGTAAAGGATTATCTCCTCTGCCTGTATCTCCACTCTCTGGCCTTTACCGTGAGATTCAACAAGTCTGCCTTTCACCGCAACGGAGGCACCCGTGGCTATATCCTTCAGCAAAGCGGCATCAAACCGTGTTGCTTCGGCCACCACCTGAATGTTGTTTATCGTTGATCCGTCGTTAACCGCAAGAAATATTATTCCCTTACTGTCGCGTTTGGTCCTTACCCATCCTTTCACCAGGACATCCGTTTCTGCCGGAGTGCTTACAAGAAGCTCTTTAACCTTGATTCTTTTCATTATCCCCGAAAATGCTTTCTGTTTAAGACCCCAAAATTAGCAATTATGAAACAAATATTCACCCCGTTAAATAATAAACGGCATTATTTTTGCGGCAGATTCTGCTTCTGAATATATTTCCGTAAACCCTGAAAGATCAGGGTTATTCGACAAGTCTCCCTATAAAAGAGGTATAAAATGGTTTGATTTTAATTAATTTCTGAATAACTTTACGTTTCAATGTTTAAGTGACGAATCTTATGGAACAGAGTGAAAAACTGATAGTAGTACCGTGGGATTTTACACATGTAGCTGAGAATGCACTGGCACATGCGGTAAAAATAAGCAGGATGGTATCGAATGAAATCTCCCTGCTTCATATTGTTGATGAGAAAATCAAGCCTGCAGAAGAGAAAGAAAAAGCAGATAAACTGAATAAGATTGCAGAAGAGAGCAGTAAGAAATATAACCTTCCTGTGAAGTGGCATATTGAGAAGGGATCTATTTTTAAAGCAATTTCCGCATATGCCAACGACAAGGAGGCAAGCCTTGTGGTAATGGGTACTCACGGAATAAAGGGGATGCAGAAGCTTACAGGAAGCTGGGCCCTGAAGGTTATAGCCAAATCGAAGGTGCCCTTCATAGTGGTTCAGGATCCCCCGCGCGACTGGGAGAGATACCATAATATTGTCTTTCCTGTTGACTTCAGGGGAGAAAACAAGGAAAAAATGAAGATGGCCATCTTCATGGGAAAATACTTTGAATCAAAGATTCATATCATAAAATCAACTCCCTCCGATCCAAGGCTGCTGAAAAAGACAAATATCAATCTCAATTTCGCTATCAAATACCTCATCCAGAACAATATCGAATACGAGATTCACGACATGCCGAGAGGGGATCTTGCCCAGCAGACATTAGATTTTGCCCAGAAAATAAATGCCGATCTGATACTGATTGTGACCACCAAAAACATAACCTTTGCCGATTATGTTGTAGGCGCTTCGGAACAGTATATAATTGCCAACAGTTCTAAAATTCCGGTCTGTTGTGTCAATCCGCGTGCAACGTTTGCGAAAAGCTCCCAGTTTATGGGAGGCTGGGGCGATTAACCATGTTTCCCGGGCGTCGGGATGATAAGCGTTGATATAATTGCCGCTGCAAAGCAAACAATAAATGTCATCAGCCTTGCAGGTATTCCCTTCACTGCAAATGCTGAACTTATTTTTTTTATCTCTTCCGGATCAGATGAAGGTCCGAGTTTTTCCATGAGCTTTGCTTCGAACCTCTGCAGTCCCGTGAATTTCTGATCCTCCATCACAAGAAGATCTGAATAATCTTCACTGCTGATTATATTTCTTTCAAGCATCATTGCTGCTTTTTCCTTGGTAACCCTGTAATGCTGTTCAAAACCGCCGCTGATCCAGAATACGGTAAAGAGAATTCCTGCAATTATGGTCACAATTGCAGCTCTGCCATGAAACTTTTTCCAGAACAGTGTAAAAAGTATTATTACTGAGAAAGTGCATCCCACACCTGCCCATACATAACTTACAATAGTAAAGATCACCTTGGATGGAGAAACATACGAGAGCATAAGGGCAATCAGGGCCAGGGCAGCAGTTATAAGACGGTGCCGTCTGAGCATGCCGGTTTCCTCTCCCTTTCCGGTAACTTCATTCTTTTTCTTTCCCAGAGTCTCTGAAAGCTCGGTGGCCGAGACTATCAGTAATGAGTCGGCGGTTGAAATCATTGCGGCAATAGCTCCGGTTATAAGAATTGCGGCCACTGCCGGAGGAAACAATCTCAGTATAACGCTCGGCATCACATATTCCGGATCCTTCAGTCCGGCAGGACCGAATATTGCCAGTCCGATCCATCCTATGGTTAAAGCCCCCGCATAGGCAATTATTGTCCAGGCAATCCCTATGTTTCTTGCCTTTTTTGCCTGGCGGGCATCTTTTATTGCCATGAATCTGGTGGTAAGCTGGGGTAATCCGCCAAGGTATCCGAAGAACCAGCTGAATCCGCCTGTTATAAGAAGCCCGGCACCGAAGCCTTTGGCGACACCTGTTAATTTTGAATACGATTCGCCAGATTTCATAAGGGCCTCTGAAATCCCACCTGCATATATCCCCGGTTCATGGAGTATATAAATTAAACCGGCAACCGGTGCCATAACAAGTGTGATGATCATCAGGGATGCCTGGATCACATCTGTATAAACCACACTTCGGAAACCGCCGTAAATTGTGTAAGGTATTATAATAGCAGCCGTGATGAGCATTCCAACAGAAGGTCTGATGCCGAAAAGGGTATGAAGCGTTTTCCCCCCGCCAAGAAACTGTGCCCCCACATAAAAGAAAAAGAAAAATACTATTGTAAAGCTTACCAGCATCCTGAGACTCTTTCCGCTATCGCCATGCCTTGCCCCGATGTATCCGCTGAAAGTGGTCACGTTGTATTTTTCAGCCTCATCACGAAGTCTCCATGCAAGAAAAATCCACGCGGTTATTATTCCTGCAACACATCCTGCGGCGGTCCAGAGTTCAGTAAGCCCGGTAGCATAGGCGGCTCCGGGCAGTCCGAGAAGTGCCCATGATGATTCGCCTGTTGCTCTCTCCGACAAGGCTGCTGCCCACCCTGGCAGCCTGCGGCCGGCAATAGCAAAATCATTCCCCGTCCTTACCTTTCTGCCCTGATATACACCCCACAAAACCAGTAAACCGAGGTAAACAACAAAAACTACAAGTACAGATATATTAAATTCCATAAAAATTACGGTTGATAAAATCAAAAATAAAAAATATATGGCATTTGCAATGCATCCATTAAAACATGAAGAATCCGGCAGATCAGTATACTGTAATTAAACTGTTTTGATTACATCCTTCTATCTTATATCTTAGCAGGCAATTTAAAAATCAAATTGCTTTCCCATGCCGGTAGAAGTGAGTGAGGTTACAAAACTGTACGGAAACCAGAAAGCTGTTGATGCTGTAAGCTTTACCGTTTCGAGGGGAGAGATTGCCGGTTTCCTCGGGCCTAACGGAGCCGGGAAGACCACACTTATGAAAATAATTACTGGCTTCATGCCCCCCACTTCAGGAAAGGTGCTGATAGATAACACAGAGGTATCCGTAAACGACCCTGAAATAAAGAGAAGGATCGGCTACCTGCCCGAAAACAACCCGCTGTATCCCGAAATGTATGTGAAGGAATATCTGGGCTTCATCGCTTCGGTTTACAGAATGGGGAGAGAAAGCACAAAAGCAGTTGAAAATGTCATTGAAATCACCGGCCTTGTTCCTGAAAAAAACAAGAAAATAGGTGCCCTCTCAAAGGGTTACCGCCAGAGAGTGGGACTTGCTCATGCCCTGATCCATAACCCCGATATACTCATCCTCGATGAAGCTACTTCGGGTCTCGACCCTAACCAGATCGTGGAGATACGTAACCTGATCAGAGAGGCCGGCAGGGAAAAGACAGTAATTATGTCAACCCATATCATGCAGGAGGTGGAAGCAGTATGCAGCAGGGTGATAATAATTGACAAGGGAAGGATTATTGCCGACGAACCTATCGGCCGAATCTCAGGCCTCCTGTCCTCTAAACGACAGGTGGTGCATGTTGAATTCGACAGGAACCCCGGTGAAACAGAATTACACGGGATACCCGGGGTGAATAAAGTGGTAAAAACAGCAGAAAACAGGTGGCAGATCGAATCAGCATCCGAATCCGATATCCGTCCGGCCATCTTCTCCTTCGCAGTGAGCAGAAATATTACCGTATTGTCTCTATCTCAGGAAGAGAGCAGCCTGGAAGAGATTTTCAGGTCGCTTACAGGCTGATTTTTTTGCTTATGAATTTATTTCTTATTTACTTTGTGGCGCTTTATGCCGGTGGAAAGATTTGTGCTGATTGCAACCACGGGAAAAAATGCTAAAATGCGTCTATTCCATTCTCTTCAGTCAACAAAGTCTGCCCGCCATTTGTTTAACACTCTAAATAACCGGAAATGGGATTTTTATTTACTTCAGAATCAGTATCGGAAGGCCATCCCGATAAAGTAGCCGACCAGATATCAGACGCTCTTCTTGATGAATTCCTAAAGTGGGACAGTGAATCGAAAGTGGCATGTGAGACATTTGTTACCACCGGACTTGTGATTTGCGGAGGGGAAGTGCGCACCGAAGGCTGGGTAGATATCCAGGAAACTGCCAGAAGGGTGATCAGAAACATCGGCTATACAAACCCCGAGTACCGTTTCGACTGTGATTCATGCGGTGTAATCAATACCATTCACGAACAGTCGCCCGACATCAGGCAGGGAGTGGTAAGGGAAAAACCGGAAGAACAGGGGGCCGGCGACCAGGGTATGATGTTCGGCTATGCCTGCCGCGAGATGGAAAACTATATGCCCCTCAGCATCGAACTTGCTCACCGGCTGCTTCAGGAACTTGCAGCAATAAGAAAAGAGAAAAAGAAAATGAAATACCTGAGACCCGACAGCAAGTCGCAGGTTACCATAAAATATAACGACAACGGCGAACCGGAAGGAATCGATACAATCGTTATCAGTACCCAGCACGATGAATTCATCCTGCCGGCCGACAACTCGAAAAAGGCTGCCAAAGCAGCTGAAAAAGCCATGCAGGAACAGATCAGGGAAGATATTCTTAATATACTTATCCCGCGGGTCAAAAAAGAGCTTTCGCCCCGTGTCAGAAAACTATTCGACACCGGCTTCAGGCTCTTCGTAAATCCTACCGGAAAGTTTGTCATAGGAGGACCTCATGGCGATACAGGACTTACAGGAAGGAAAATCATTGTCGACACATACGGGGGTCACGGTGCACACGGAGGCGGTGCCTTTTCGGGCAAGGATTCTTCAAAGGTTGACAGATCGGCTGCCTATGCGGCACGCCATATCGCAAAGAACATGACGGCTGCAGGAATATGCGACAGAGTTCTTATTCAGGTTGCCTACGCCATTGGTGTGGCAGAACCGGTAGGCCTTTATGTAAACACCTTCGGCACAGCAAAGGTTAAAGGCAATAACGGCATAACCCTTTCCGACGGCGAAATTGCCACCCGTATCGGGAAGCTCTTCGATCTGCGACCCTATGCTATTGTTGAACGTTTCGGCCTTAAAAACCCCGTGTTTCTCCCAACCTCAGCTTACGGACACTTCGGCAGAAACCCTTATACCGCGGAAGTTGAGGTTTATTATGAAGTTAAAGGCAGCAAGCCGGTATCGGTAAACGGAAACGGAAGAAAAGTGTACCGTAAAAAGGTTGAATTCTTCGCCTGGGAAAAACTCGACTACGTTGACAGGCTTAAAAAGGAATTCAGAATCAGCTGACTGTATCCCTACCTGCCTATCAGCCGCATAAGCTTGCCCAGCCTCAGCGGATAAAGTAACAAAGCTTTAAGGGTACTTTTTACATTGTACCTCTCCTTCATAAATCTTACCGAAGGAAAGATATCGCCCAGAATAAAGAGTATCTTCCGGTGGATACCGGGTATCTCCGAAATGATTTTCCTGTAGGCTCTTCCGGGATGTGTTACCCGATTCCCTTTAGGGCTTTTAAGGAAGAAAATAAACCTGTTTATTGAGCCGGGGTTGAACCACCTTCCTGTAAATTCGTTAAGCCAGCCGGGAAAATCAATACCCCAGAGGTCGCGCAGAGGCTCCAGCTTCCATGCAAGAATTTTTCTCATCCCTGCCTCGCCGGCCAGCCTGAGCAGATCAAAATTTATTATCTCATCCCGGTACATTTCAATAAGTGCCACAAGATCAGCATAAAGCCTGAGTTGCGACTCATCATTCAGTTCATGACTGTGAAGGTGCCTCACAAGGTATAGAAACAACAGCTGCGGGTCGGGGACTAAAGCTTTTACACGCTCAAGCTTTATTTCCCTGGCTGAGCCGAGCATCATCGAGGTAAGGGAGTTTTTCCTTCCGGGAAAAAGCTCAAGGTGAATGTCGGCCGAAAGACCGTTCTTCATCAATGAAGGCAGATGCTTTCCTGTCCATGCCATGATCGGTTTATGAAGCCCCGATTTTAATTTCCCGGAATCAAAACCGTTTTCCATCAGGATTTTTCTTGCCTTCAGGTAATCGTTTCTGCCGATCAGCAAATCCACATCTGTCATCTGCCTCAGTCCTTTGTTCCCGTAAACGGTCATCTCAAGTGCAAGCCCTTTAAGCAGTACAGATTTAACACCGGCACTGTTCAGCAGAGTGATTATTTCTTCAGCACCGGTGAGGTGAAAGGCATTCCTGGCAACATTCAGCATAAGGGCCGAACGGAGAAACTCCATGTTCTTTTCAGGAACCTTTCCGGTAAGCCCCGCCTGCAGCAGGTTGTTATACACCAACGCTGCAATGCCATGCTCCGAGGCAAGCCGGGTAAAATAATCCCAGTCTTCCACCGACTCAGCGAGAGATGAAATTTTTTCTGTCATCTCCCCGGTAAAGACCAGCCGGCTGAGACCCAGCAACAGTATCTCCTCATTCCTTATTTCGGTTCTCTCAGGCATTACCGTACATCTCCTTTTGTTTTATATACAATTCATAATACCTGCCCTTAAGGCTAATAAGCTCACTGTGTGTACCTTCTTCCGCCAACCGTCCTTTTTCGAGTAGAATAATTCTGTCGGCAAGGCTGACTGTGTTTAACCTGTGACTGATCAGCAGTACTGTTTTTCCCCTGAGTGCATGCTTCAGTTTACCGTATATTTCTGTTTCGGTTTCGGTGTCGATGGCTGATGAGGGTTCGTCTAAAACCAGCACCGGGGCATCCCTGTAAAAGGTTCTGGCAAGTGCAATCTTCTGCCATTCGCCCCAGCTCAGGTCCCTGCTTTCGTCGAAAAGGGGTCCGATTCCTGTCTCATAACCGGCCGGAAGCGATTCGATCAGTTTATCAGCTCCTGCGTCGGCAGCCGCCTTCCGTATTCTTCCATTGCTGCTTTCCGAGAAGAGATCCCCCAGACGAATGTTTTCCCCGGCAGTGAGATTGTAGAGCATAAAATCCTGGAAAAGGACTGAAAAGTGCCTGCGGTATTCTTCGGGTTTAAAATGTTTTATATTACGTCCGTCAAAATAAATACTTCCGGAATCGGGTTCGTAAAGCCTGCACAGAAGTCTGACCAGCGTGCTCTTGCCCGATCCGTTACTGCCGGCAAGCAGGGTGATCTTGCCTGCGGGAAGACTGAAGCTGAGATTTTCTATCGCCGGAGTGCTGTTGCCGGGATACCTGAAGGAAACATTTTCAAATCTGATCTCCTTTCGGAGGGGTGCGATTGCTTCAACAGGCTCCACCACCCTTATTCCCTCCTTAAGATCCAGAAACTCGAAAATATCGCCGGTAAACAGTGAGTCTTCATACAGCCCCCCTACCGATGTAAGTATTTCGCGCAAACTGACAAGCCCCTGCCTGAAAGCCAGTATCATCATTGCCATTCCGCCGAGAGTGATCTCGCCCTGCAGGGTCTTTCCAGTCACAAGATAAAGCATCAGGAAGAGGGCGGCAGCCTTAAAAATACCTGTAATGGCATCAATAACTGCCCGTTTCTTCAGAATGGCCAGTTCTTTTTCCATCCTCGAGGAAAAGAATTTCCTGAAAAGAGATGTGAAGTAATCGCCTGTTCCGAAAAGTCTTGTCTCCCTTGAGGGTCTGTCTCCGGTCAGTATCCAGTTAAAATAGGCAGCTTTTCTTTCTTCAGGAGTAGTTCCTCTCCTGAATTCATAAAGTACGGATGAAAAGAAAATCCTCAGCCAGATACCCGGCACATTGACAACAACAAGCAGGAGAGCCGCCCACCACTTCAGAGTAAGAAGCAGACCGGCCATAAGAAGAAGAGATATGCACCCCCTGAAAAAAGAGATAAAATTGTTCAGGATATTGTTTGGCCTCCATGTTGCCTCCCTAACTGCCCGTGAGAGTTTATCAAAGTAAGGAGGGTTTTCAAAATTAATAAGGTCAAGCCCCGATGCCTTGAGATGAAGCTGCCGGTACATGTAATCTTCAAGCCTGAACGACTGTCGCTTCCTGAAATATGCCGAAGCTTCGGCAGTGACTTCATCAGCAAGGAAGACTAGGGTAATTGCAGTAATAACTGTCAGGATATCCATTGTATTCATTCCCGGTGCTTCATTAACAGCTGCAGTTACCTGATCAATAAGTTCTTTTACCAGAAATATCAGGATAAGCGGGATGAAGCTGCGGATGAACGATACCATCGAACTTGCAACAGTCCAGCCTGGTGCGCTGACCCATACAAGTTTCAGGGATTCTTTAAGAAGTTTGATTCTTTTCATATTATTTTCCCAGACCTCTCACTCTGTTTCGCAGATGTATGCCAATCACTCTCAGTCTGTTCATAAAATAAGCAGGTCTTTTTTTAAAATCTTCCGGCAAGAAGGCGAATCCCTCCGCTCCCGTTACCCGTCCTACTATCATCTCCCCATCCACGGGAGGGTCAGAATAAGGGTTGCTGTCGCCTCTTGCAATATACTTTCTTCTGCCATCTTCGTTAATTACCCTTACGATCCTGTGTACGATAATACCGTTTTTTCTTTTTATTGCCACAATCTCACCGGGACCCGGAGGTCCTTTTTTTCTGACCGGTTCAATCAGTATAACCGTACCGGGTTTTATCGTCGGATACATACTGTAGCCATTAGCCCTGATGCGGATTGTTTTTCCTTCCGCAAGCAATCCGATGCTGATATTCTTCAGCCCGTTAATGTGTCTGCCGGATCTTTGCATTTCCAAGAATAAATTCCACTATTTCACCTGCCGGCCTGAAATAGAGACGGGCAACAGGTATTTTACCGCACACTTCCGATAAAGAATCCATCAGGCCGGAAATTATTTCACTGCTCCAGTTGTGCTGTATACAGTTAGCCATAACATTGCTTACGGCCCTGGAGCCTTCAAGAGGCACTATCATATTCTGTCTGCCATGCTCAAGGAGAAATATACCTGCAGGTTTTGCTGAGCGGGGTTCATCATCATCATACACCGGTGTGTTGTAAAAGAAGATATCTCCTGCCCTTCTTCTTATTATAAGCCGGTCGTCGTGAATGACTTCAGCCCCGGCCTCTTCCCACAGCCGTGCCATGGTTGTTTTACCTTTTCCCGACACCCCGCTGAAAATAAACCCTTTACCATTATAATCCACCCCCGAAGCATGAATCATGATATCACCGTTGAAGACAGTAAGATAATACAGAAGCAACCCGTCGAGGGGCCATGCAAGAGGATCGGCACCGGTAACAGATGAGGAAATCTCCAGATTCCATTCCTTTGAGTTCCGCGAAAGGGACAGAATGCCTGAATTCATCCCGGGATTGTGAGGGAAGATGGTTTTTATATAAATCATATCTCCCTCTTTATGGATGCTCCAGAACTCATGGCTTTTTATCAATGCCTCACCATCTCTCTCCTCTACAAGGGGCGCATTGAATACCCGTTCCGAACCCGCCGGCATCACACATTCTCCCTCATTTACACGTATCAGATAATCATAACCGTCATCTGTGAGAATACTCTTACTGAACCTTTGTGCCGGAAACAGCAAAGGACCTCCGGGAGCACCTTCAAACCTTAACCTGTATCCGGCAATATTCAGGCAGAAATTTTCCATCGGTTTGCTTCTTTTTAGTTTTAAGGGATCAGGAATATTTGCCTGTTTATCATACCGTAACCATTCCGGCTTTTATCATGGCTTCAATAAAACCTTTAACGTCATCTTCGGCAGTCTTCCGGTCTGTCTGATATTCATCTGTAAGCCGTTTAATTATCTCCTCCAGGTCAGTCTTTCCGTCAATCTGTTCCCAGATAAAAGCCCCGGTACCGTTAAGAGTGTAAATACTGTCCATATCGGCTATATTTCCTGCTACCGGTACAAGGATATATTCATCCCCCGTCTTTCTTGTGACAACAGAGGCCGATTGCACCGGTATCTGATTAAGTGTGACCATTAAACCCTTTATCTTTCAAATGTAGGAAAATAAACCTTTCAAAAATCTTACCTTTGCAAAAACTGATTTGATGAGTAAAAGAAAAAAAGAAAAAAAGGTAAAATCCATATCACCTGAATTCCGGGCGCTTGTACTCGATTTTCTGAACAGGCATGCCGGCCGGCCCTATAACTATAAACAGATAGCCAAAAAGCTTAATATCGACGGAGAACATGAGCGCAGGGAGTTGCTCCGTTGCCTCTCCGATCTTGCCGGCAGGGGCGAGATAAAGGAAACGCACCACGGCAAATTTCTTGTTAAGGAGAAGGAGATTGCCGGCGGAACAATAACCGGCACGGTGGACCTTACCAGGATGGGATATGGCTATATTGTCTCCGACGACCTTGATGAAGATGTATTCGTTTCGGCAAAGAACCTGCGGAGCGCGCTGCATGGCGACAAGGTGCAGGTCAGACTCTATGCCCGGAGAAAAGGCGCAAGACCCGAAGGTGAAGTACTGAATATAATCGAAAGGGCAAAATCAACATTTGTCGGCACAGTGGAGATAGTCTCAAACTATGCATTCCTGGTGCCCGACAACAAAAATATGCCTTACGATCTCTTTATCCCCGAATCGGGTATCAACGGGGCAAAACAGGGACAGAAGGCTGTTGCAAGGGTGATTGAATGGGACACAAAATCGAGAAACCCTGTTGCGGAAATAGTACAGGTACTCGGCTACCCGGGACGCCATGAGACAGAAATGCATGCCATACTCGCCGAGTTTGAACTCCCCTATGCATTCTCACCCGATGTCGAAAATGAGGCCGGGAATATCCCCGATACAATTACCGAAAACGACCTGAAGGGAAGACGCGACTTCAGAAAAATACCAACATTTACCATCGACCCTGCCGATGCACGCGACTTTGATGATGCAATCTCCTTCCGGAGACTGCCAAACGGCAACGTGGAAGCTGGTGTGCATATTGCCGATGTAACACATTACATTAAACCGGGTTCGGTACTCGATAACGAGGCACGACAGAGAGCAACATCAGTATATCTTGTCGACAGGGTGGTGCCGATGCTGCCCGAAAGACTCTCAAATCATATCTGCTCACTTAACCCGTCGGAGGATAAACTCACATATTCGGCAGTATTTGAATTAAACGATAATGCTGAAATAATCTCAGAATGGTTCGGCCGGACCGTCATAAATTCGGACCGCAGATTCTCCTACGCCGAAGCTCAGAAAGTAATCGACACCGGCGAAGGTGATATGAAAGACCAGATACTCGAACTGCACCGCCTGGCCCAGATACTCCGTAAAAGACGGTTCGCAGCAGGTTCATTCTTCTTCGAAAGGGTTGAAGTGCAGTTTGAACTTGATAAGGATGGAAAACCTCTGGCTATAAAATTCCGCGATATGGGAACCGCCAACCAGCTGATCGAAGAATTCATGCTGCTGGCTAACAAAAGAGTAGCTGAGTATATCGGAAAAACCCTTAAAGGCAAAACATTCGTTTACCGTGTTCACGATAAACCGGATCCTGAAAAAATAGACTCCTTCAGCCATTTCATCCAGAGATTCGGCTATAAACTCGAAGGGGACGGAAAAGCCTCCCTGCCGAAATCCATGAACATACTTCTGAACCAGGTGGGAGGAAAGAAAGAACAGAATATTATCGAGACACTGGCCCTGAGAGCCATGGCAAAGGCAGTCTACTCAACCGATAACATCGGCCATTACGGCCTGTCGTTTAAATACTATACCCATTTTACCTCCCCTATCAGACGCTACCCCGATATGATGGTGCACAGGCTGCTTACAACCTACCTGAACCATGAGACACCGGGAGGAAAGGAAAAATATGAAAAACTGTGTGAACACTCCTCAAAGATGGAAAGACTGGCCATGGAAGCCGAGAGAGCTTCTGTAAAATACAAGCAGGTTGAATTTATGGCCGACAGAATCGGAAATGTCTACGAGGGAGTCATCTCGGGTGTGACGGAATGGGGTATTTATGTTGAAATCATCGAGAACCAGTGTGAGGGGATGATTCACATCAGGGATCTTGAGGATGATTATTATGAATACGACGAAAGCAACTATTGCATAAGAGGCAGGCGCCTGGGAAAAGAGTATATGCTTGGCGACAGGGTGAAGGTGGAGGTTGTGAAGGCAGATCTTCAGAAGAAACAGCTCGATTACCGGCTCGCCTGATCCTCTTCGATAAGCCTCAGAAGCTCACCGGCTGCAACCGACTCATCAACATTTCTGAGGAGAGGCTCTGATCCTTTGTAGATATGTACCCTGCCCGGGGCAGCACCTACATATCCCCAATCGGCACCGGCCATTTCGCCCGGGCCGTTTACAATACAACCCATAACCGCTATCTTCAGTCCGCGCAGGTGGGATGTCTTCTCCTTCACCTTCTTTATTGCATCCTGAAGGTTGAACTTTGTACGTCCGCAGGTCGGGCATGATATATAAACCGTACGGGTAATTCTTAACCCGGTACATTGAAGTATCGAAAAACAAAGGTTGTTTATTTTCCCGAAAGGAATATCACCTCTGTTTGATATTGAGATACCGGTTGCAGGTCTGCCGGCGAAGAACCTTCCCAGAAGGGCCGGAGCCTTCACCTGAAGTTCTTCATAGCTGTTTAAGCTGAATACAGGATTAAGCACCACAGGAAACTCTTTCCCGGTCTCCCTTAACCGTTCTGCAAATCTCAGGGGAGCCTCCCTTTCATTGTCAGCATCCCAGGTAAAGATCAGTAGTGTTGTTGCAGGGTCTTCACCGGCAAGCGGTTCAACAGCGGAAAAGGGACCTGCAAATACCACATTCAGCCTGTCGGACCTGAGAGTCTCCCCGCTTAATGTCTCAGGGGAAAACAGAGGGAAAAGGTTTTTCACATGCCTGTTAGCCTGCCATAACTTATAGGGTACGACAAGAATAATCCCTTCAGGTATATTTTCCGGCACCTGCGAAACGATCAGCAGGTCGGCGCTCTGATCGGTCGCGGTAATCTTTCCGTTTTTCTCATCATACTCATATCCGGCCTCCCGGTACATTAAGGGCCCGGGCATATCATATCTCGTCATGACTGCCGCGACGAGGGGACCGTTTACTTTACCAAACATAGCAGGAAGATTCCGTCGCGTGCTGAATTCCACGCTGCTTCCGCCTCCGGTAAGTGTTATATTTCGTGGAAAAAGGTCTGCAATTTTCTTTGCAACGGGTATCTCTTTCTCCGGGTCTTCCGAAAGCGACACTCTTATTGTATCGCCTATCCCCTCCGAAAGAAGGGCCCCGATACCTGCGGCAGATCTTACTCTGCCGTCCTCACCCTCTCCGGCTTCGGTAACACCCAGGTGCAGCGGAAATGCAAGACCGTTTTTGGTCATCATTTCAACAAGCAGTCTTGTTGCCGACACCATAACGGCGATATCTGACGATTTCATCGACAATACCAGCTTTGTAAAATTCTCCGCGGTGAAAATCCTTATAAATTCCATCGCCGAGACGGCCATCCCTTCGGGTGTGTTACCGTAACGGTCGAGTATCCTTTCGGAAAGAGATCCGTGATTAACGCCTATCCGGACAGCAGTTCCGTGATCCCGGCATATTCTTATCAGGGGCAGCAGTCGCTGATGGATCCTTTCCAGTTCGAGATTATATTCCTTTTCGGACAACGATGAAACTGGCTTTGTACGCCTGTCGGCATAGTTGCCCGGGTTTATTCTCACCTTCTCAACAATGGCGGCTGCCTTCTCTGCTGCCGCCGGATTAAAATGGATATCGGCTATCAGGGGAGTGTCATAACCGGCTTTTCTGATTTCCTTTTTTATCTCAGCCAGATTTTCCGCTTCTCTTATTCCCTGGGCCGTAAGTCTGACGTAATCGGCTCCTGCTTCAATGATTCTTATGCACTGGGCAACCGACGCTGCGGTGTCGAGTGTGTCGGTATTGGTCATCGACTGTATCCGTACCGGATTATTGCCTCCCAGAGGAATTGATCCGATATACACAGGTTCTGATTTATATACTGAAAATTGCCTGGACATTGAAATACTGTAAACCTTATTCTAATTAATTATCCTCAGGTTCCCCTCCCGGGAGGGGCCAGGGGCGGGTCTTCCCCTTAGGTTCCCCTCCTGGGAGGGGCCAAGGGTGGGTCTTCCCCTCAGGTTCCCCTCCTGGGAGGGGCCAGGGGTGGGTCTTTCTTCATTCCAGTTCCCAGTCGACACCCTCTTTCCGGTCTTTTACTGTGATACCGAGCTTTTTTAGTCCGTCCCTTATTGCATCGGAGGTGGCAAAATCCTTCCTGTTTCTTGCCCCGTTCCTGATATCGAGCAAAAGTTCAATCAGTCCGCCGGTGAGGCTTTCCTTTATTCCTTTTCCGGTCTCCTCACGAAGCCCGAGTATGTCAAATACAAATATCCTGTAAAGTTTCTTCAACCTTTCTATATCATCTTCAGTAAGGCTCTCCGTTCCGTCATAAACCGCATTGATTGTTCTGACGGCTTCAAACAGATGAGCAAGCAGTACAGGGCTGTTAAGATCATCGTTAAGAGCTTCATAGCAGCCGCTTTCCAGACTCTTTATATCGGCCGAGGACGATGAACCGGGTTTAAGTTTACCGAGGGTTTCATGTGCCTTCATCAGACGGTCGAGTCCTTTTTCTGCAGCCCGGAGTGCGTCATTGGAAAAATCGAGCGTACTCCTGTAATGTGCCTGAAGAATAAAGAATCTGATCGTCATCGGGCTGTATGCCTGTTCGAGCAGGCTGTGGCGGCCGCTGAAGAGTTCATCGAGTGTGATGAAGTTGCCGAGCGACCTTGCCATCTTCTGGCCGTTGATGGTGATCATGTTGTTATGCATCCAGTATCTGACCGACTCCTTTCCCAGGGCGGCTGTCGACTGGGCGATCTCGCATTCATGATGCGGAAACATTAGGTCCATCCCTCCCCCGTGTATGTCAAACACTTCGCCGAGATACTTTACACTCATTGCAGAGCATTCGAGATGCCATCCCGGAAAACCTTTCCCCCAGGGTGAAGGCCACTGCATAAGGTGGCCCGGTTCGGCCTTCTTCCAAAGGGCAAAATCGAAGGGATGCTTCTTATCTTCTTTTCCTTCAAGTGACCTGGTATCAGCCTGAAGCTCGTCAAGAACCCTTCCCGACAGTTTACCGTAATTAAATGCAGTGCTGTATTTCGCAACATCAAAATAGACAGATCCGTTCGATTCGTAGGCATAACCCGAACCGATAAGCTTCATAATAAATTCCTGCTGTTCAATGATATGACCTGTGGCCCTTGGTTCAATTGAAGGTGGAAGGGTGTTCAACTGCTCCATGTTACGGTGGAAAGTGTTCATATATTTCTGAACAATCTCCATCGGTTCAAGCTTCTCCTGCTTTGCTTTCCTGATTATCTTATCCTCTCCCTCCCCTGCTTCCTCATCCTGAAGGTGACCCACGTCGGTAATATTTCTTACATATCTGACCCTGTAGCCAAGGTGCATGAGATACCTGTAGAGAAGGTCGAACACCACTGCCGGGCGGGCATGTCCAAGGTGGGCGTCGCTGTATACAGTAGGACCGCAGACGTAAATCCCGGCAAAAGGCGGATTAAGAGGTCTGAACTCCTCCTTTCTGCGGGTAAGGCTGTTGTATATATACAATGTATTCTGCATCGGAAGGTAATATCACGGGAGCAAAAGTATTAATTATTTTCATACCGGCCTCCCGGAGCAATGGTTACAGTCTGAAAGCAAAAATAATTTTGGTATTTAAAAAATCTTTTATACTTTCGCACCGTCGATCAAATATTCTTTCCTGAGAAAAAGAGTGTTTGATTTTATTAAGAAGGGTGGAGAGATTAGGCTCTGGGAAACCCTGGCAACCCATCCGGTGCAAGGCCGGAGAAGGTGCCAAAACCTAATCCCGGCGTTGCCGGGAGATGATAAAATAAACACGGAAACAATGAACACAATTCATCTTACCGACAGGAATTTCATCATGCCTCTCATGCCTATGTGCATGCAGGGTTGAGGTCGGTCATGCCTCAGTCTTCAGGTTTTTTTCCGGAATCTCTTAACGGTGGCTCCGGCCCGTATCAATAATCACATGTAAAATTTTAATCATCAATATCATATGGATAATAAGAAAATACGATTTGAAACGTTGCAGATACATGCAGGTCATTCACCCGACAAGGACACGCTTTCGCGGGCTGTTCCTCTCTATCAGACCTCTTCCTATGTATTCAGGAACGCCGATCACGCAGCAAACCTGTTCGACCTTAAAGAATTCGGCAACATCTATACAAGGATAAACAATCCTACCACTGAGGTCTTTGAAAAAAGGGTGGCTGCCCTTGAGGGAGGCACAGGAGCACTGGCGGTCTCATCCGGCCATGCAGCTCAGTTCCTTGCCATAACCACAATAGTAAAAAAAGGTGAAAATATAGTCAGCTCACCTTTTCTCTACGGAGGAACCTTTAATCAGTTTAAGGTTACATTCCCTTCATTCGGAATAGAAGCACGGTTTGCAAGAGATCTCTCCCCTGAAGCGATCGCGGAAAAGATTGACGGCAAAACAAGGGCAATATATGTTGAGACAATCGGAAATCCCGGGTTCAATGTACCCGATTTCGAGGCTGTTGCGGCAGTGGCAAAAAAGCATGGCATAGCACTTATAGTCGACAACACATTCGGTGCATGCGGATATCTGTGCAGGCCGATTGAGTATGGAGCCAATATCCTGGTTGAGTCTGCTACCAAATGGATAGGCGGGCATGGGACCAGCATCGGGGGAATAATAGTTGACGGAGGCAATTTTGACTGGAACAACGGTAACTATCCGTCATTCACTGAGCCTTCCGAAGGTTACCATGGAATGGTTTTCGGAGACACCTTTTCTCCTGATTCACCCTTTGGCAATATAGCCTTCATTATCAAGGCAAGAGTGGAGGGACTCAGGGATCTGGGTCCAGCGCTGAGCCCTTTCAATTCTTTCCTCTTCCTGCAGGGACTTGAAACACTTTCACTCAGGATGGAGAGACATGTACAGAATACCCTTGCACTGGCCAAGTGGCTCGAAGCTCACCCGGGAGTGGAGAAAGTTAATTACCCCGGTCTTGAGAGCAGCCCCCATCATGAACTGGCAAAAAAATACCTTCCGCGTGGTGCCGGTGCAGTGCTGAGCTTCGTTCTCAAGGCAGGAAGGAAAAGGGCTTCAAAGCTGGTGGAAAACCTGAATATAGTAAGCCACCTTGCCAACGTCGGAGATGCCAAAACACTTATCATCCAGCCTTCCGCCACTACCCACAGGCAGCTCTCGGAAGAAGACCAGCGTGCCGCAGGAATCGAACCCGGTCTTTTCAGAGTCTCTGTAGGACTCGAACATATTGACGATATTATCTGTGATTTCGAACAAGCTATAAGCAACACCCTCTCATGAAAATTTTACGGCATAAATCACCTTTTACAACTGAGACAGGGTACACATTCGGAGAACTTGAAATTGCCTACGACACCTGGGGCAAACTAAACGCTTCAGGTGACAATGTCATCTGGGTATGCCATGCACTTACGGCAAATTCCGACGTGGAGGCATGGTGGCCCGGAATGACAGGAGAAGGCCTTGCATTCGACACTTCCAGGTTTTTTATTATCTGCGCCAATATACTCGGATCATGCTACGGGACAACTGGCCCTTTGTCGGTAAACCCCGCTACAGGTAAACAATGGTTTAATGATTTCCCTGTCATTACCGTCCGCGACCTGGTGAATGTTCATGAAATACTGAGGAAGCACCTCGGCATAAAAAGTATCCATACAGTGATAGGTTCAAGTATTGGCGGTTATCAGGCACTCGAATACTGCCTGTTGTTTCCCGGACTTGTGAAGAACCTCTTCTTTATTGCTTCATCTGCAAAACAATCACCCTGGGCAATAGCCTTCAACGAGTCGCAGAGGCTGGCTATCGAAGCTGATCCTACTTTCTTCGGGACAGACCCCGAAGGCGGGAAAAAAGGACTGAGGGCTGCCAGATCAATCGGTCTGCTCAGTTACCGGACGCCCTACGCTTATAATACAACCCAGAAAGAGGATGATGATACAAAGATCACATCCTTTAAAGCCTCATCGTACCAGGACTACCAGGGCGATAAGCTTGTGAAACGGTTCAATGCATGGTCGTATTACCGGCTCACACAACTGGCCGACAGCCATAATGCGGCCAGGGGAAGAGGATCAGTTGAAGAAGCACTGTCGAAGGTGACCGCCAGGACTCTTTGCCTGGGAATCAGGTCAGACATCCTGTACCCGGTGGAAGAACAGAAGTTTGTGGCCCGGTATGTACCGGGTGCTGTGTACGAAGAGATTGATTCATTCTTCGGCCACGACGGCTTCCTGATCGAAACAGATAAAGTATCAGAAATCTTCAGGAAATTTATTAATAACCAATCAAACTGAAAAATAATGACTGACCGTCAGAAATTAAGAATAGGTCTTTTCGGTTACGGTGTCGTGGGGCAGGGACTCCACGACGTCCTTAACAGCAGCTGCGGTTTTAAAGCCGATATCGTAAAGATATGCGTAAAAGACCCCGCTAAAAAGAGAAGAATCCCCATGGAACACTTCACTTTTAATAAATACGATATCCTCAACGATGACTCCGTCAACCTTATTGTTGAACTGATCAACGACCCCGTTGCCGCCTATGAAATCGTAACAGAGGCCATGAGACGAGGCAAAAATGTTGTCTCGGCAAATAAAACAATGATAGCAAATCATTTCAGGGAACTGGTTGATCTCCAGGAAAAATACGGAGTTTCATTTCTCTACGAGGCATCTGCCGGAGCCAGCATCCCTATTATCAGAAATCTTGAAGAATATTACGACAATGAACTTCTTCATTCACTCAGGGGAATTCTGAACGGCTCAACCAATTACATCCTCACTAAAATGTATAACGGAAATATCCCCTTTCAGCAGGCGCTGAGTGAGGCAATAGAACTTGGCTTTGCCGAAAGCGACCCCACCCTGGATATCGACGGATGGGATGCCAAATATAAACTCTGTATCATCACGGGGCATGCCTACGGGCTATTCCTTAATCCGGACGAGGTGTTCCATTACGGCATCCGTAACATCTCCCGGTTCGACATCCGTTATGCCAGAGAGAAAGGCCTGAAAATAAAACTGGTCCCCTTTGTGGGTAAAACCGACGACAAAACCATTACAAGTTTTGTGCTCCCGAGGTTTATTTCACCCGAAAAATACCTCTATAATGTCGACAATGAGTATAATGGTGTTATAACCGAGGCTGCCTTTGCCGATAAACAATTCTTCTGCGGAAAGGGAGCAGGCGGTCATGCAACCGGAAGCGCAGTTTTATCCGATATTTCAGCAAACTCATACGGATATAAATATGAGTATAAAAAATACAGGCAGGGAATGGTAACAAATTATACCAGGAACTTTAATATTGAAATTTACCTGAGGTATAAGAACGATGCCGACAGGGAATTGTTTAAATTCGCGGAGATTTCAGAACAGTTTTCAAGCAAAACATGGAACTATGTTATCGGAGTAGTAAATCTCCGTACTTTATACGAACTCAGAGAACAACTTCCTTCAATGGATGTTTTTATAATCAACACCGGAAGAAGAGACTTGAATGTGGCAGATAAAACCACTGAATCATTTTAATGATCAATAAATGACATCAAAAAAGACTCCGCAACAGCTTGCCGAAGAAAAAATACTTGTGCTCGATGGTGCAATGGGAACCATGATCCAGAAGCACAAACTTTCTGAGGAGGATTTCAGGGGTGAACGCTTCAGGGATCATCATCTTCCCCTTAAAGGGAACAACGATATCCTTGTTCTTACCAGGCCCGACGTTATAAAGAGTATCCACACCGCTTATCTTGAGGCTGGGGCCGACATAATAACCACCAACACATTTAACGCCAATGCCGTCTCGATGGCCGACTACGGGACTGAAAAGCTTGTTTACGAGATAAACAGGCAGGCCGCATTAATTGCGCGGGAGTCGGTAAGAGAATACGGGAAAAAGAGTGGTACTGCAAATCATTTTGTGGCAGGCACACTGGGTCCTACAAACAAAACAGCCTCAATGTCGGCCGATGTCACGGACCCCGGGGCAAGATCGGTTACCTTCGATGCGCTTGTATCGGCATATTACGAACAGGCACGCGGACTTGTGGACGGTGGCGCCGATATTCTTCTCGTTGAGACTGTTTTTGACGTTCTTAATGCCAAAGCGGCCCTCTTTGCAATTGACACCCTCCTGAGCGAAAGAGGTGTCATGCTTCCCGTTATGGTCTCAGGCACAATCACCGATGCCAGCGGCAGAACTCTCACAGGACAGACACTCGAGGCTTTCCTCATCTCCGTTTCTCACTTTCCGCTTTTCAGCATAGGACTTAACTGTGCACTCGGCGCTGAACAACTACGCCCCTTCGTGGAGGAACTTGCCGCAAAGAGTCCTTTCCTGGTTTCAGCACACCCGAATGCCGGACTCCCCAACCAGTTCGGAGAATATGACCAGTCAGCTGCTTTTATGGCTGCCACCGTGAGGGAATATATATCTGAAGGATGGGTTAACATAATAGGCGGATGCTGCGGTACAACCCCCGACCATATAAAAGCTGTTGCCGCCGAGGCAGCAAAAGGTACACCAAGAAAGATACCGGAAATAAAAAAATATACCCGTCTGAGCGGTCTGGAGGCCCTGGTAATAACCCCCGAAACAAACTTCGTGAACATAGGCGAAAGGACAAATGTGTCGGGATCAATGAAATTTGCACGCCTTATACGCGAGGAGAATTACACTGAAGCCCTTGCCATCGCCCGCAACCAGGTCGAAGGAGGAGCCCAGGTAATAGATATATGCATGGATGAGGCCATGCTCGACTCCGAAAAGGCAATGGTTAAATTTGTCAACCTTGTGATGTCGGAACCCGATATCGCCCGGCTTCCCCTGATGATCGACTCATCTAAATGGAATGTAATTGAGTCGGCCCTCAAATGTATTCAGGGGAAATCCATCGTCAACTCCATAAGCCTGAAGGAGGGAGAAGAGTCTTTCCTGAAATATGCCCGCCTTATCCGTAAATACGGGGCTGCAGCCGTGGTGATGCTTTTTGACGAAAAAGGGCAGGCCGACACTTTTGAAAGAAGGATCGAAGTGGCCGAAAGATCCTACAACCTGCTGGTGAAAAAGGCCGGCTTCCCTCCGGAAGATATTATTTTCGACCCGAACGTGCTCGCAATAGCAACAGGCATAGAAGAACACAACAATTACGCAGTAAATTTCATCAATGCAACAGCATGGATAAAGAAAAACCTCCCTTATGCAAAAGTGAGCGGCGGCATCAGTAACCTGTCATTCTCATTCCGTGGTAACGACCGCGTCCGCGAAGCAATGCACTCTGTGTTCCTGTATCATGCCATCAATGCCGGACTCGACATGGGAATTGTCAATGCAGGAATGCTTCAGGTTTACAGCGAGATAGAGCCAACCCTCCTGAAGCTTACAGAGGATGTGGTTCTTAACCGCAGGAAAGATGCCACCGAAAGACTTGTAAAGTATGCCGAAAGCCTGAAACAGGAAGGAAAGAAAGAAGAGAAAACCGATGAATGGAGATCCCTCCCTGTTGAGGACAGAATAAAACATGCCCTGATAAGAGGTATTGACACATTTATTGAAACCGACGCCGAAGAGGCCCGACTGAAATACTCAACTGCCATAAGGGTTATTGAAGAACCTCTTATGAGAGGAATGAATGAGGTGGGTGATCTTTTCGGAGCAGGCAAGATGTTTCTGCCTCAGGTCGTAAAGAGCGCCAGGGTAATGAAAAAAGCCGTTGCATACCTCGCTCCCTTTATCGAAAAGGAATCGGAAGGAAAGAAAAAAACAAAAACCGGTAAGGTTCTCCTCGCCACCGTAAAAGGTGATGTGCACGATATAGGCAAAAACATTGTCGGCGTTGTGCTTTCATGTAACAGTTATGAAGTTATTGACCTCGGCGTAATGGTGCCGGCCGACGTCATAATCGAAAATGCCGTAAGGGAGGAAGTATCTGTCATCGGACTGAGCGGACTCATTACTCCCTCACTTGAAGAGATGGTGCACGTTGCCTCGGAGATGAAAAAAAGAGGCCTGACACAACCATTGCTGATAGGCGGTGCAACAACTTCCGAAATACATACGGCCGTAAAAATAGAACCCTCATATAACCAGCCTGTTGTCCATGTTAAAGATGCATCCAAAGCCGCAGGAGTAATTGCATCACTGCTCGACAAAAACAGGAAAGCCGATTACGCGGCAACGGTGGCATCCAGATATGAACGTCTGCGAAGAGAACATTCCGCCGCCGGAAAAAAAGAATCATTGTTACCGATCGGGAAGGCAAGAGAAAACCGTTTTAACCCTTCAGGCAGAAATTATAAACCTCCCCGGCCGCTGCTTCCCGGAATACATGTTATTAAAGAATTCAGCCATGATGAACTTTTAAACTATATCGACTGGACATTCTTTTTCTTTGCCTGGAAACTCAACGGAAAATATCCGTCAATTTTTGAAGATCCGGTGAAGGGGGATGAGGCCAGAAAACTATTTAATGACGCTTTAAAGACTTTCAGGCTGATTAATGAAAAAGAGATTATAAAAACCCGTGGTGTGTCGGGTATCTTTCCTGCCGCCTCTTCGGGCGATGATATCATTGTGTACAACGGGGAGAGCCGTACAGAGATAAAGGAAATACTTCATTTTCTCAGAAACCAGGAGCCGAAGGAAGAAGGGATTCCCAACCTGTGCCTCTCCGATTTTGTTGCACCTGCTGACTCAGGCAACGGCGACTATATCGGGGCACTGATAACATCGGCTTTTATTGACGAAGAAAAGATGGAGGAATTCAGGAATGATGACTACACAACCATCATGATAAAAATACTGGCCGACAGGCTTGCAGAAGCGTCGGCCGAACTGCTGCATAAAAAAATAAGGCAGGAGTACTGGGGTTTCTCCCCCGGAGAAGACCTCCCGGCAGAGGATCTCTTCAGAAATGCATACCGCGGAATAAGGCCGGCACCCGGCTATCCCGCCTGCCCCGATCATACGGAAAAGGAGACCCTCTTCCGGCTCCTCGAAGCAGAAAAGAATACGGGAACAACCCTTACCGGAAATTATGCCATGGTGCCGTTATCTTCAGTAAGCGCATGGGTATTCTCCCATCCGGAGTCATCCTATTTCAATGTAGGGAAAATAGGCGAGGATCAGCTGAAGGATTACGCCGGCAGAAAAGGTATGAGTATTAACGAGGCAGCCAGATGGCTGTCACAAAATCTTTAGTAAAAATTATGACAGTAATTGAACTGATTAAAAACGCCAAAGGACCACTTTTTACATTTGAGCTTTTACCTCCTCTTAAAGGACACAGCATCGAAAGAATATATTCAACCATAGAAAGGCTGCTGGAATATAATCCGGCTTACATAAACTTCACAACCCACCGTAATGAGATTGTCTACAGGGAACGACCCGATGGCCTTATTGAGAAAAAGGTTGTAAGGCTGCGGCCCGGCACCATAGCCCTTGCAGCATCGGTAAAATACAAATACAATATTACCGTTGTGCCGCATATACTATGCGGAGGCTTTACCATGGAAGAGACCGAGAATGCACTTATTGAGATGAAGTTCCTCGGTATAAATGATGTACTTGCCCTCAGGGGCGACCCCCAAAAGGGAAGCCGAGTCTTCATCCCTGAAAAAAACGGACATAAGCACACTTCCGATCTTGTAAGGCAGATTGCCAATATGAACCGTGGCATCTATCTTGAAGATTCAATCGAAAATGCAGAGCCGGCATCATTCTGTATCGGTGTGGCCGGTTACCCCGAAAAACACTTTGAGGCACCTAACCGCCAGGTTGACATGGAATATCTGAAAATGAAGGTGGATGCCGGAGCTCATTATATTGTAACCCAGATGTTTTTCAACAACGACCGTTTCTGCAGGTTCCGTGATGAATGCCGCAAGGCAGGCATTGAGGTGCCGATAATACCGGGCATTAAACCAATATCAGCCTTAAATGATATCAACCTTCTGCCCCAGACATTCCATATAGAGATTCCCAACGATCTTTTCAAAGCGGTCAGAAAATGCAAATCTGATGAAGAGGCACGCGAGGTCGGGATTGAATGGGCTGTCCAGCAATCGAAGGAACTGATAAAGATGGGCGTACCGGGGATACATTATTATACCCTGGGAAGGTCCGACAATATTGCACGTATCGTAAAATCTTCTTTCTAGAAAATTTAGATTTTCCCTCCATGTACCGAAACGGTAGTAATTAATCTTTTCAGCCTGATAATTAACTGAATTTTATATATTGCAGACAAACAACACCTTAATCCTGAAACACCTGTTAATAAGTTGTTAATTACATGTTGATTAATTTTATTAGTCTGAGGCAGTTTTTTCTTTCAGTTTAACAGTATTTTCAATAAAAATATTTATTTTTATACCGAAAGCAATGCAAATACGTTCTGGTCTTCTGTCATGGATAAGATTCAGAAATATTTTATTAAATCGAGGATTCTAAATCTGGCCAGGTTAAGGGCGACCGGCACTCCTGCCGAGATGGCTTACAGGTTCGGCACCAGTTGCCGTACGGTAAAGCGGATTGTGAATGAGATCAGGGCAGAGGGTTATCCTCTGGTATTTGATAACTGTTCCTCTTCTTATATACTGAAGGAATCGGTACTGGCTGCAAAACCTGAAATTGATTGCATTGTATCTTCATACGATGATTAATTTGATAAAATTCAAAACAGTGAAAAGTATCAGCCCTGATATATGTCCCGCCGGATTTTCTCACAGAAGCGGGTTTCTGCCTAAGATACCACAGGTTTTAGCTTATGGCAGCTTCCCCTGCTGCCTTTTCTCGTGCTTACGCCCTCGTTTGCCGTAACCGGGGTTCATTCAGCGCAGAGACCCTGCAGGCCCGGATTGATTCCCAGTCTTTCCGGGTCTTTTTTTATATGCAACCGGCTTCCGGTTTTAAGTCTTTTCAGGTAAAAAGAAATTTTGATCATTACTGATATTTTTCATAACTGAAAATTCTCCTTTTTTTAACTTGCCACCCGTATAAACAAAGTAGTACTAACAGGTTTCAGTATGAATTCTTTTAAAAAATTATTGCTTACCTTCAGCCTGGCTCTGATTCACGCCGTGAGTTTTCTCAACCTGGCAGCAGACACAACCCGTTATTCAGCAGCCCGCTTTTCAGAATATCTTGACAGAAGAATTCCGTCGCTGATGGCAATGTACAGGATCCCGGGTGTCATAATAGCTGTTGTAAAAAACGGAGAAACTTCATTTACACGCGCTTACGGTTTTGCCAATATTGAGTCGGGTCAGAAAATGTCTACCGGGCATTATTGTCGTGTTGAATCAATCTCAAAATCTGTAACGGCATGGGGTGTAATGAAACTTGTTGAACAGGGAAGGATTAAACCTGACGAACCTGTTATCACTTATCTGAAAAGCTGGGAATTCCCGGAGTCTCAATTCCCAACAGACAAAATTACCGTCAGACAATTATTAAATCACACTTCAGGTTTACCGTTGGGCGAAATAGGAGTCCGGTATGCACCAACAGACCGGATGCCCTCACTGAGAGAGAGCTTAACACGGCATGCCCGTCCGTTTTGTGCGCCGGGTCTCCGTTTTTCATACTCGAATGTGGGGTATCATCTCCTTGAATTGATGATTGAGGATGTTACAGGAATGAGCTTTGCCGGATACATGAAACAGGAAATACTGCAGCCTCTGGGAATGACGGACTCCGGTTTTGAATGGCAGAGCAGCTTCTCAGATAAAATACCCAATGGTTATGACTTTAAGGGAAACCCCGTTCCTCCTTATGTGTATCCCGAAAAAGCCTCGGGCGGACTTATTGCGACCATTAAGGATATTGCTGCATTTGTTAGTGCCGGAATGATGAATTCCGGTATAAAGGAAAATGTATTAAGACGTGAAGAAATCATCCAGCTCTATACACCGTCAGTAAACAGGCTTGGTTTTTACGGCTTTGCATTTGACTCCTACGGATTTGGCCACCTTATTGAGGAACTGCCCGGCGGTAAAGTTGCAGTGGCTCACGGGGGTCAGGGTACAGGGTGGATGACCCATTTTCACTTTGTCCCCGAAACGGGAGATGGAATAGTTATCCTGACAAACAGCCAGAGAAGCTGGCCCTTCTTTGCAAAGGTACTGACCCTGTGGGCACAATGGAACGGTTTTAAACGGGTTGGTATGACCGTAATAACTGTCAGCGAAAAAATTCTCTGGATTATTGCAGGCCTGCTGATTTTAATTGCTTCAGGTTTACTGCTGAAAATTGCAAAAGGTTTTATCCGTCACACCCGGAGATTTAATCCATTCTCACGGATAAACTTTAAGAGCCGGATTGTGCTGACCATCCTTACTGTACTTGTTTCTGCGATTTACATCTGGGCCTTAAGCCAGGATTATATTTTCTTCACATCCGTTTTCCCGCGGATTGCCGGCTGGCTGGTTTTTTTGACACCTGCCATTGTAATTGTACTGTTACTGGTGATTCTGTTTCCGGAATCAGAGTAATAATCATACAGCTGCAGGATTTTTACCACTTCCTCTTCGCTCACTTGCTTATGTGCTGCAAAACCGTATGCCCTGCGGGCAATAATAACTGTGGAGTTGTTCTTCAGGCTCTCTGCGTATGGGCACAAAACAATTTGCCGTAAATAAAGAGAGTATCTTAACACAACAGACGGCTTAATGAACAAAATAATTCAACCCGCTCCGGGGTTGACAGACGTATGGGGTCTGCTGCCACGGGTTTCGCCTCCGGCTCACCCGTGGTTATTATTATGCAACCACTCCGTGGTTATAAAAAATATTTACAGGCTTT